>Ga0256407_10000059_pt1 | contig 260431 bp, 240 predicted proteins | sample RumenRJG_04DNA_FD_193489 | JGI IMG/M metagenome (GOLD analysis project Ga0256407, IMG submission 193489) | Bovine rumen microbial communities from Lethbridge, Alberta, Canada - RJG_04 | ecosystem: Host-associated > Mammals > Digestive system > Stomach > Rumen | place: Canada: Alberta...
CCATTTTCTTTACATTTTTGGTACTTAATAGTTGTGCTTAAACTCTCTAAGAGAGCACCCTCAAAAATACCTAAATCATTTATTATCAGCACTTTAAGAAAATGGTGCACAAAGTAAATTAGTTTGTACCCGAGCTAATTATTAAACGGGAAACGTGCATCAATCAAATGAGGGCGTGCCAATGATGACACGCCCTCGTTCTCTTATTGCGAAATCTCCTGAATCTTTGTATCCCCTGGTTTGAAAAGCAGTCCCTTACAGGTCTGGGCATCAGCCTTGTAAGCCTTCCATTCTATCTTATTCCAATCAATATCACCCGTATGCTGAGCCACGGGAACGTGGGGAATGAGCGAACCGTCGCGTACAAGGATAATGGCGGGAATCTTTCCGGCCTGTATTTCCTGATAACCGCCTTCGTAAACCTTCCCGTTCTGATAGTCAATCCACTTGCCCTTCGGCAGATAGCAGGTACGGCTATTGCCACTTTCCATCAAGGGGGCCACCAGAATCTGGGAACCAAAGAGGTATTCATCTTCTACAAGCCAAGCCCCCGGATCATTGGGGAACTCCACGAAGAGAGCACGCACCATTGGAAGTCCACGCTCACTACAGTCTTTGGCTTGTGCATAGACGTATGGCATGAGTTGATATTTCAGTTCCGCACTCTCACGGAATGCCTGGGTGAAAGACTCAGAAATCAGCCATGGCTCTGTAGGAGGTGCTCCGTGGGCGCGCGTATGACTGCTCAGGAAGCCGAATGGCAACCAGCGGCGATAGATATCTTCCGGGGAAGCGGTGACGAATCCGCCCATGTCGTGACTCCAGAAAGAGAAACCGCTGAGCCCAAAGGAAAGACCACCGCGGAGGTCACCAAGCATACCGATATTCGTCGTGGCTGCATCACCACCCCAATGAAGGGGATAGCGCTGAGAGCCAGCCCATGCGGAACGCGCCCAGATAACCGGTTCCGAACCATTCTTGGCAATACCCTCAAAGAGCGCCTTGTTGTAACGCAGGGGATAGAGATTGTGCTCATAGAAACCACCCTTTCCGCTGGCATACACGCCATTGAAGGGAGCTGCCTCACCAAAATCGCACTTGATGACATCCACGCCCTGACGAATAAGACCACCTATTTTAGACTGATACCAATCAACTGTCTGAGGATTACTCAGGTCAAGAACGGCATCCTCGTAGGGCATACCGCCATTGGCATTCTTCACATGCATGCCCTTCTCCACGATTTCCTTGAAATAACGGTTCTTGGGAGTGAAATAGGGCAATTGCCAAAGACACGTATGGAAACCCATACGGTCCATCTTTTTCAGCATCGCAACGGGATCCTTGAAACGGTTCTTGGAGAACTCATAGTCACACTGCCAGTCCACGTCGAACCATCCAGTGTCAAAGTGAATCACATCCGACGGGATGCGGTGCTGACGGAGTTTGTTGGCGATATCCAAGCCTTCCTCCTGCGAGAAATAAGTGATGCGGCTCATCCAAGTGCCGAAAGTCCAGAGCGGCAGCATGGGCGACTTGCCCGTGATATTGGTGTATTCGTCAAGTATTTCCTTTGGCTCTCCGAAAAAAAGGAAGAGATCCACCTTCTCGTCACCCATAAACAGGCGTGAGGCTCCAATATAAGACGCTCCGAAATCACATGTTACGGGAGCCGACGTGTGCATGAAGATGCCATAGCCACGATTGGAGAAGAAGAAGGGGACCGGCTTGTACATACCGTCACTCTCAGGTCCCTGCGGGTCGGTAACATAAAGATGAACTTTCTGCCCTACTTTATCGAGTTTAGTAAAGGACTCACCACAGCCCACGATGTGTTCACCCGAGGCCAAAGTGAAGACCGGATTCACGGAACGTGAATTATCACTGCCACGTTTGATGAACGAGAACGGCAGAAGCTTAATCTGTGAAGAATCATTGTCGATGATATGGCGTGTTTGCGTCAGGATCTTTCCATTTTTGTCGCGAAGCACGATACGGAAAGGATAGCGCTGAATTTCAAGGGAGCCGTATTCGCTTTTATAAGCGATGCTACGACCTTCGCTAACAGGATGCCACTCTTTTGTAAGGGAGCCATTGGCTGCACCTGCCAACTTACCCAAAAACTCGGGAGCAAACATCGGGTCGCTTCCATCTTCATTCTTAGGCTCTACAGGTGTGGTGAGCATCGTCAAGCGAATGCACCGGGGAGAGATGAAGCTAAGCTGTAGTTTCAGTTGCGGATCGTTATCGTATTCCGTTGAGGGGAAATCAAGCATCTCCATCCTTACGGGCCAGTAACCATTAAGATTGAAAGCCTGTCGCGGTGAGAGTCTGTAACGGTTCCATTTCACGGTTCCCGTAGCCTTTGCAGCATCAAATGACGCCACACTATCGGCAAGGAAATAAGTGTTAGACAGGTCGGAGAAATCGGTTGACATGTCTTTCTGGATGTTCATCAGGTACTGAACACCGGCGTTGGTCTGTATTTGCGAATAGGTTGCCAACGCACCGCAAAAAGTGCAGATTACGCAAATGAATATCTTTTTCATCATGTATTGCTATTAGGTCTATCTGTTCAGCTTATGTTAATTACGGATTCACGGGTTTACCAAGCAATTGGCGCATATGAGTTTCCAGGATATGGAATCCGGGTTCCACCATTCCTCCATGACCATGACCGTCAAGTTCATAAAGCCATGTCTTTTCATGTCCTGCCAGTTTCATCATCCTAGCCAAATACTGGTTCTCATCGTAGCGGCCAAAGAGTTCCAGTTCACGGTCACCACATATCAGCAAAAACGGCGGACAATCCTTTCTCACCCAATAGAGGGGAGCATATTCATCGATGGTGGGCTGCAAAGGACTGATTCCTTGCATCTTACGTACATTATAATGTGTGATGGCCTGTCCGCTAAAGGGAGCATAGAGCATCACGGAGTCGGCGTCTATGCCATAGTTTCCGAGCCATGCCTTGTTCAGGCAAAGCAACATTGCCAAATAGCCCCCAGCTGAATGGCCTGTAACCACAATCTTCTTCGTGTCACCACCGTACTTCCCTATATTGCCGAACACCCATGCCACGGCTTCAGCTGCATCATCGACCGTTTCCTTGATGGTCACTTTGGGCAACAGGCGGTAGTTGGCACCCACTACGACATAACCTTTATCTTTCAGTCTTTCAGGTATTTCCTTATTACCTGCTTCCAATCCACCGCCGTGGAACCAAACCACGACAGGACAGTCTTTCTGATTCTCGGGATAGTAGATATCCAGTTTCAGGCGTTCCTGTGCATAGGCATCCTGCTTGGTCGTATAGCAGATGTCATTAACCTGCTGGTAAGTCTGTGCATGAATCGCAAACGCAAACAGCAAAGTTACTATAAAAGAAAACTGTCTTTTCATATCTTCTCAGTGTTTTTTAATCCATCGGATAGCGGACGCCCCACTCCATTCGCAGGTCGTCCATCATCTTCATAATCGTCAGTGTCTCGTCGAGAGGCATCATGGGGGACTCGGTCCAATTGTTTTCCAAGGCCTCCTTACATGCCAGAAACTCGTATTCATAGCCCGTAATCTGGTCAGGCACACGGAATTCTTCCTCTAGTACATGATTGCGACCAAAGATACTAATAACCTGCGGATTATTGATATCATCGACAGCCAGACAGGCTTTAGTACCACTGATTACACCTTGATTGTCGTTTACGCAAAGTGCCGATGACTGGATGTTGGCCATCACACCATTGTCGAGTACTAGGAAGCCGCATTCTGCAAATCAACGCCGAGGTCGGATTTCATGCAATTGGAAATGACACGCTCCACCCTGGCATCGCAGAACATACGGAAGAAATTGATGGCATAGACACCCACATCGAGCAAAGCGCCTCCGCATAGTTCGGGTTTCAGCAGGCGTTCCTTATGAAGCATCGGATAGCCGATAGTAGCAGAAATCAACTGGGGAGTTCCGATACGGCCGTCGGCTATCAATTTATGAATCATCTGGACAGCAGGCTGATAGCGTGTCCAAATGGCTTCTGCAACAAACACTTTGTGCTCTCGGGCCAAATCCACGATATCCTTGCTTTCACGATAGTTAGCCATGAAGGCTTTCTCCACCAGGCAAGGTTTACCCTTGAGAATGGCTTCACGGGTCACATCATAATGATGACTGTGAGGCGTGGCGATATAAACTAAATCCACATCCGCATCATCAAGTAAATCTGAATAAGTCCCATAAGCCCGCTCAAAGTCCCATTCCTTGGCAAAGGCCTCTGCCTTTTCCAACGAGCGCGAGGCAATGGCAAAATTATCCACTCCTTCCAAATCCTTCAGGGTGGAAGCGATTTTACCTGCTATGGTGCCGGCTCCGATGATACCAACACGCATCACGTTGTTTTCTGTCATAAATGTTTGTGTTATTTGATTATGTGAGTAGTCTCTTTCATCCCGAAAGTGGAAGCCTTTAGTTCACCCTTGCCACTTACGGCCACCATGCACTTGCCCATGAAAGCCTTTCGCTTGGTATCCTTGAAACGCTCCATAGAGAATTGGCTGCCATTATCCACGCCGATGATCTCCAGTCCGCCGGTAGTCTCAAAGAATACCTGGTTTTCAGCCCAAGGACACAGATTACCGTCCTTATCCACCACCTCAACATTTACGAAGGTTGTGGTCTTTCCCTGATAATCGGTAGTCAGACGCAGATGATCGGGCTGTCCTGCCGTTTTAATGGTTTGCGTAGCCACAATCTCTGGATAGCCGTTCTTCACGGCTGCCTTTCGGGCAACTACTTTCACTTCACCAGGCTCATATTTCACACGCCATGATACATGATAGACGTGACTGTCGGCTTTTCTGCGGACACCTTGAGATTTTCCGTTTACATACAATTCCACCTCGTCGGCATTATTGTAATAGCACCACATATCTATTTCCTGACCTGGTAACCAATTCCAATGGGGGAAGAGATGGAGAACGGGCTTATTAGTCCATTCACTTTGGTACATGTAATAGATGTCCTTCGGGAAGCCGGCAAGATCTATAATGCCGAAATACGAACTGCGAGCAGGGAAGCCGTAAGGCGTAGGTTCTCCAATATAATCGAAGCCCGTCCAAATGAACTGTCCACCGACATAAGGCGTATGCTTGACTACGTCCCAAGTTTGTTCATGAGTGCTGCTCCACGATGCGTGCATATTGTCATATGCCGAACACATAAACGAGGGATCTGTATATGGCATCCACCATTCCTTCGGTGCTACATAGATGCTGTCGGAAGGCATCATATAGTAGCCTCGTGTCTGAAGGGCAGATACACTCTCACTCATTATGAACGGCTTATTTGGGAAGTTCTTTGGCACGTCCTTAATCCACTGATGGTGATAGTTGAAACCGATAATATCGATAGCCCCGCTCTTGAAGAGATGGTTCTTCGGATCGGGTTCATTGCAGCCTGCAGTGATGGGACGAGTCTTGTCGTATTTCTTTATGATATTGGCTAAATGCTGGGTTAGCAAAGCATTGGGCGTCATTTCTTCACCGTGGGCTAATGTGGAGGCATCATGACCCGCATTAAGAATCAGATTTGCCTGCTCAAGGGTCAATTCATCAGCATCTGCCGAAGACCACTGCTCGAGCACTTCATTACCTATCGACCACATCAATATGCACGGATGGTTACGGTCGCGCTTCACCAGGTCAGAAAGGTCACGCTCATGCCATTCGTCGAAAAAGCGTGCATAGTCGTTCTGCGTCTTCTTGCGTCGCCACATATCAAACGACTCATCCATTACGATGAGTCCCATCGTGTCACACATATTCAGAAGTTCCGGAGCAGGAGGATTATGAGAAGACCGGATGGCATTCACGCCCATTGCCTTCAATTTCACCAGTTTACGGTGAAGGGCATCTTCATTGAGGGCTGCTCCCAGACAGCCGAAGTCATGATGTTCACAGACACCATTGATCTTCACTGGTACAGAATTGAGTGAGAAGCCCGCTTTGGGATCAAAGCGGAAACTCCTCACTCCCGTGTTAGTTTCATATACATCAACAATTTTATCACCAACACGTATCTCGGTGCGCACCTTATAAATATAAGGATTGTCAAGTGTCCACAAATGAGGATTCTTCACCTGAAGCGTGGAACCATTGGATTTGGCGATCTCTTTTCCTTCGGCATCCAAAAGGATATTGGTTATCTGGGTGTCCTTCGTCTTGTTCGCTACTTCTACCATAACGTTGAATGTAGCTGTTTTATTATTCTTTGACAAAGAAGAAGTGACATATGTCCCCCAATGGGCCACATGCGTATGTTCTGTTTGAGTCAGCCATACATGACGGTATATACCACAACCGCTATACCAACGGGAGTTTGGCTGGTCGCTATTGTCCACTCTGACGGCAATAATATTCTCACCTTTCTTCAGATATTCTGTGATATCATATTCAAAAGAACTATAGCCATAAGGACGGAATCCCACTTTCTGACCATTCACATAAACGGTAGAGTTCATATAAACGCCATCAAACTCAATGAAGCAGGAAGTACCTCCGTCTTGTGAGGGTGTCAAGGGAATACTGAATGTTTTCCTATACCATCCTACTCCACCAGGTAAAGCTCCCCCACCCGCTCCAGAAGGATTGCTGGCATAGAAGTCACCCTCTATAGCCCAGTCGTGAGGTAAAGAAAGCTTTCGCCAATGAGAATCATTATAGTCTACATCTGCCATATGTGCAGAATCTGCCAACACAAACCGCCAATCAGCATCAAAACATTTGCGTTCTCGAGCCTGTACTGTATAGAGAGCCGCCATCGCAAGCAGCAGAAACAAAAATCTTTTCATATGTAATGTTTGTCTAAAAAACGATTGCTAAATAACATCTAAGGGCTTTCCCTTACACAATCAGAGCTTCACGCTGACGGCCTTGCCCGTATAGGTGACAACCTTGCCGGCAGCATTGAAATCGAGCGGCTGGGCGTTGTCCTTCGTCACCAGCACAATGTTGAACGTGCGGCTCTTCAGCATACCGCTGAAACTGCCCTTACGCTGACCGAACGAAACACTCTTCGAGGCATCGTCGTAGCTGATGTCGATGGTGGCATACTTGCCCTTCTCGTAGTTGTAGTTGGTGCCTTCGTCCTCGTAGAGCTGGAACTGGCCGTTGCGTCCTGCATAGATGTAGAGCGTAATCTCTGAGGCGGGTTTCTCGCTGCTGTACTGGATTTCGGGACCGAATGGAACGATGGAGCCCTCGCGCACAAAGACCGGAATACGCTCGAACGGAGCATCCACTATGAGACTCTGTCCGCCCTCGATGAACTCGCCGTCGTACAGGTTATACCATCCGCTGGCCTTGGGGAAATACACCTTGCGGTTGCGGGCCTTATACTGGCCTACAGGACAAGCCATGAATGCCGGACCGAACATCCACTGGTCCTTGATGTCGTACACTTTCTCATCGTTCTGGAAATCCATCACGAGGGCACGCATCAGCGTGTAGTCGTTCAGGTGAGCCCAGCCGGCCATCGAGTACAGATAGGGCATCATGCGATAGCGCAGTTTGTCGTAATAGACGATGGTCTGATAGCACGGATGACTCTCGGGAGCAATGTTCCACACCTCACGCAGAGGCCACTGACCGTGAGCACGATAGAGCGGAATGAAGCAGCCGAACTGGTTCCAGCGGGCCTGCAATTCGCGCCACTCCGTCAGGTCGCTGTTCTCAACGCCTGTCTTGTCGAACTCCTGCTGGGCTGCCACATAGCGGTCTTCGACGCAGAATCCGCCCTGGTCCATACCCCAGAAGGGAACGCCCGACATGGAGTAGTTCAAGCCTGCCGTCATCTGTGCCCGCATATCCTCCCAGCGGGTTCCGATGTCGCCGCTCCAGGTAGCCGTAGAGTAGCGCTGCTCGCCTGCAAATCCGCTTCGGGTGAGCAGGAACACGCGGGGCTCGTTGGCCTTACCCTTAAAAAGCGAGCGCTGGCCGTTGTAGATGGCATCGGCATTCACGGTGCTGTAGGCATTGAAGTATTCGGTCGACGAACCCATTGCCGTGGGACCGCTCAGCGCCTTGCGGTACCACATCGGGGTGCAGTCGCGCACGTTGGGCTCTGATGCATCCATCCACCAGGCATCAATGCCGTGCTTGTATTTTGAATAGAGGTTCTCGTCCATCTGGCGCCAAAACATCTTGCGGGCACCCTCGGCATAGGCATCGTAGAACGAGCCGCGGAAGCCCAGCCAGTCGTGAATGTCGTCGGTGATGGCCTGATGGTAGATCCAACCCTTGGCATCGAGTTCCTTATAGTTGGCCACGGTGTCGTAGAACTTAGGCCATACGCTGATCATGAAGCGGCCGCCCATCTTGTGCACATTGTCGAGCATCTGCTGCGGATTGGGATAGCGCGAGGCCTCGAAGGTGTGGTCGCCCCACGAGTCGAGCTTCCAGTAGTTCCAGTCCTGCACGATGTTGTCGACCGGAATATGACGCTTGCGGAACTCAGCCAGCGTCTCCTCGATTTCAGCCTGCGTCTTGTAGCGCTCGCGGCTCTGCCAGAAACCGAGCACCCACTTGGGATATACGGGAGCCTTGCCGGTCAGCGTGCGATAGCCTGAGATAATCTTGTCGAAGTTGTCGCCGGCAATGAAATAGTAGTCCATATCGCGACTCATCTCGCTCCAGATGCATAGCTGGTCGCGCTGCTCACGGCTGCGGGGCTCGGATACGCGGAGTCCGCAATACGACACATCGCCGTCGGGCTGCCACTCAATGCGCAACTGTGTCTTCACGCCCTGCTTCAGGGGAGCGGCAAACTTCCAGGTGTTGGGATTCCAGGCTGTGCGCCAACGCTCAGGCACCACTTCCTCGCCACCCAGATACACCTTCATGTAGCCGGCATAGTAGAGAATGAACTGATAGAGCTCGGTCTTGGAAGCCTCCACAAAACCCTCATAGACCACGTTTGCTCCCTTCATCTTGAAACCTTTCGGCAGGTTTTTGATGCCGCCGGGCTCGGTCTGGTTGGCAATGGCCGATGTGGTGGGAGTATCGAATTCGAAGTAGATGGAATCCTCGCCGCGCACAATCTTCTTTCCGTCCTTGTCGGTATAGGTGCCGGTCAGTCGGCCGGGCTTGCCGTTCTTGTCGTAGAGCTTGAAGGCGCGGTTCAGCTGCAAGTAGTCGTTAGGATTGCCGAAGCGGCAGTAGCTGTACGAATCCCACAGGATGCCGTAGCCCTTGGTGGAGAGCACGAATGGGATGCTCACCTTTGTGTTATACTGGAACAGGTCTTCGTTCTTGCCCTTCATATTGAGTTCCTCGGCCTGATGCTGGCCCAAGCCGTAGAGAGCCTCCTGCTGGTTGTCGAACCTGAGTGTCCACGAGAGTCCGTTGCGCTGTTCCTCGGGGATGGTGCCGATGCCAATCTCGCGCTCGGGCACGCGGAAATTAGTGAATGTCTTGCCGTCTTTTGCCTCGGCAGCCAGTTGCTTTCCTGCTGCATCGAAGAAACTGACGCGGCCGCTCTGCTTGTCAACACGGGCGGTGATGCCCTTCGCCTTTACCACGAAGTCGCTGCCCTCTTCCGAAGTGGTGAACTGCGGCTTTGCCGTCTGCTGCACAATCATCAGGCTCGGCTGCTTCTGCGGCAGCTGTGCCTCTGAGGTGGCCTGCACGCGGATGATGTTGTCGTTAATCACTTGCAAAGAGACAACCTTTGCGCCATTTGCGGTAGGATTGTCCAACTGAACCGTCACGCGGTTACCGTCTTTCGTAACTGCTGCCTGTGCAAATCCCACACAAGAAAACAGTACGGTCGACATTAATAATCTAGTAATACTCATTTTCGGCTTATTTGTCTTATAGATTTAATTTGCTTGCAAAGATAGCACTAAAAAACCGATTTGTAAAATGTTAGCGTTAAGAATTTGTGTATAAATTGTTAAATTATCCCTTTTTTACCTCTTTATACTGAGAAGGCATCATACCATACATCTCCTTGAAGTACTTGGAGAAATAACGCGGATTGTTGAAACCGACCATATAGGAAATCTCTGCCACACTGAGTTGACTCTGACGGAGCAATTGTTCAGCTCGACGCAGACGAATGAGACGTATAAACTCCGATGGTGTACTGCCTGTCAACATCAATAACTTCTTGTAAAGATGGACACGTGACATATTCATTGCTTCACTGAGCGACTCCACCGACAGCTCTGGATTATTGATATTATCCTCCACATAGGTAGTAGCATCCTGCACCAGTTTTTCGTCAAGGGATGTAATTTCTATCTGTTTCACCTGCGGGTCTAGCCTGGTCTGCTCAGACGTATTTCGCCACTTGATAAGATTGGAGATACGAAGATTAAGCAGGTCAAAGTTGAAGGGTTTGGTGATATAATCATCGGCACCACTCTCCATACCCTCAATCTTCTGTTCTGGCGATACGCGTGCCGTCAGCACCACGAACGGGATCTTGGCCGTTTCAAAATTGCCCTTAAGGGCCCTACAAAGTTCCAGGCCATTCATCTCAGGCATCACCACGTCACTGACGATGACATCAGGTTTTTGCTCCTCAACCAACTTTAGGGCTTCCCTTCCGTTATATGCCACACGTATGCGATAGAAGTCACTCATCAACGTAGTCATATAGTCAATGAATTCACGATTGCTATCCACCAAAAGCACTTCGTATTTACCACTTCCAATGACCTCACCAACAGCCGTGGAAGTCTGATTCCCCGCTATGTTGTCATTTTTGATGGTATCTTCGGCAAGATAGGCCGTATCACGGGCAGCCACCACTTCGCTGGTCTTCAGCTGTGACAAGCTGACATCATGACGTATGGGTATCTGAATCGTAAACACTGTACCTTGACCGGCATTGTCGTTGACAGAGATCTGACCGTCGTGAAGTTCCACGTAATCCTTTACCATAGAAAGGCCAAGACCGCTACCGCCATAGGAAGAAACCTCCTGCCCTTCCACCTGATAGAATCGTTCAAAGGCATGCTTCTTGTCTTCATCCGAGATGCCCACACCCGTATCCGACACTTTTATCTGCAGAAGATCTTCTGCCTGAGAGGGTTCTGCTGTCTTGGGCATCAACTGAATGGAAACATCTACACGTCCGTCGTCTTTCGTAAACTTATAGGCATTGGAAAGGAGGATGTTCATCACTTTTTCAATCTTATCATCATCAAACGACATCACCAACGATTCCAAGGGTGAATAGAACGTGAGATGAATGTTCTTATCTTGCATAAGCCTGAACGAACGGCAGATATTGCGAAGGTAATTCACGATGTCACCAGTCACGGGATTAAGTTTAACCTGACTGGCTTCCAATTTGCGGAAATCAAGCAACTGATTAACAAGCTCTAGCAGCTTGGTTGCATTGCGGTGTACGATGTCGAGTGTATTCCTTTTCTTGGGATTTTCTTCCTTTTTCAGTAACTGACTCAACGGCTGAAGAACCAGCATCAGCGGCGCACGCAGATCATGGCTCACATTGGTGAAGAACTTCATCTTCATCTCGTCGAGTTCCTTCTCCCTGATACGTTCTCGCTCCAACTGCTCCACACGGAAGCGTTCTTTCTGACGACGCACTGACAAACGGTAAGCATAATATAAGCCTGCAGCAATGAGCAAGGCATAGACAAGGAATGCCCAAATAGAAAAGTAGAAAGGAGGATTCACCTTTATCTTCAGTGTGCTGACCTCTTTGGAGATACGTCCGTCACGGCCCACGATACTCACTTCGAGCGTATAAGTTCCCGGCGACAGATTTGTAAACGTCACCTCATTGTGGTTTGGTGGTGTCATCATCCACTTATCGGAAAAACCTTTCAGACGATAATAGAAGCGCTTGCGGGCAGGAACCACGATTGTCGTGGCAGCCAACTGAATAGTGAATGAGTTGTCGCTAGAACGGAGTTCTATTTCACGGTTCAAATTGAGGGATTTCTCCAGCACCACATGCCCTTCATACTCCTCTCCCACCGCCAAAGGATGGTCAAACAGAATAAGACCACTGAAAATAACTTCCGACTTAGCTTGAATGGGCTCCTTACGGCCTTCAGGGAAGATGTTCACTCCATCTTGTCCGCCAAAGAGAACATCCCCCCTGTGATTGGTGAAAATGGAACAGATATTGAACTTCCGCTCTTGCAGACCGTCAAGATGGTTGTAATTGACAATGGAGTAATCATAATGCTTACCTTGACGCGACACCGTCACCTGTGCCACGCCCTTATCGGTGGAAACCCAAATGTTCCCATGATGGTCTTCAGTAACGGCACAGGCCACCGTTCCACCCAAACCGTCATCGGCAGTCAGTTCATAGAGCTCATCGTTCAGTTTGTCGAGAATATTGAGACCTGAATTGGTGGCTATCCAAGCCAGCCCCCGTGAATCCTCGTACATTTGATTAATCTGAGGATTCAGAAAGAGCTTTCCCGACTTTGTCTTTGTAAAGTTTTCCAGTTTACGAGTGCCAGGATCAAGTACGGAGAATCCTTGTGAATGTGCTATCAGGATTTTACCTTGTTTGTTCAATGTAACTGAGGACACGAAATCTGACTCAAGATTTGAATGAGCCTTATCATAGGTTTGGAATTCACCAGTCTGAGGATTCAGAATCTGAACACCCGAGCCCAACGTGCCGATAACCAAATGCCCAGAGGGAAGTTCCGCCAGCGACCATACACTTTCACCTGCCAATCCCTCCTTGCTATGATAAGCTTTCCACACACCGTCCTTATAGCGCGTCAGTCCTCCGTTAAAACTACCGAACCACAGAGAGCCGTCTTTCGTCCGTCTGACGGAAACAATCACATCCGTGTTGAGATGAGTCTGTTCGCGTCTGTAATACCGACGACTTCCCGTAACCGGATTATAGCTTATTACACCCTGATCATTGGTTCCGAGCCACCAGTTGCCATCAGCCTCCTCCGTGATGGCGTTCACGTCACCAAGCTCTTTATATTCAAATATCGAAAGGAAATCCCAGGAATAGGCTGCCCCGTTCTTGTAGGTACCAATCCAGAGTGCACCGTTGTGGTCCAACATCAGAGTATTCAGGGTGTTTTCAGGTAACGATGTGGGATTTTTTTTGTCGCTCTTGAACGTCTGGAATTCCTTTGTCTTCCAATTGAGCAGAATCAAACCATCATGGTCGGTTGCAATCCAGAGACGGTCATGTGTATCTTCCTGGATATCGCGCACGAGAATATGGTCTTCAGATGATTCAACCCCGATAGCTTTCAACCATTGCGGAACTGTATCGAACCATTTCTTTAGACTCGGAGAATAAATCTTCGTCATTCCGGCAACTGTAACCCAGTAGTTATTCCGGCTGTCAATTTGAAGAGTATAGGTATGTCCTTTTGGTGACTGATGGTCAGGGAAATAAGTATTAATCCATAAGGTTTTCCGCTGATGCCCATCCAAACGCGCCATAGTGCCGTCATCGTAAATCAGCACCACCGTTCCCCGAGTCTCTGTGATTCCCGTCACCATTCCATTTGGAATATCACCCTTCATGCGTCCCATCTTGAAAAGGAAGGACTTGTGTGTCTTGGCGTCGAAATAATAGCATCCCTTACCAACCACCACGCTCCAGATGTTCTTTTGTGAATCAATGAATACGCGGTTTGGCTGACCATGCATCCCCATCTTTTTCATCCACTCCTCAGGTGAGCGGTCAAATTTCTCCGTTTCAGGATTATAGACACAGTATCCTAAAGATGTGTGAATCCAAAGAAAACCGTTCTGATCCTCATGAATCTCATCCACACCGTCGTCAAGAAGCGACTCAGGATCGGAGGTACGCGAATGAAAAGTCTTGAAACGATAGCCGTCAAAGCGCTCCAGTCCCGAAGTCGTACCAAACCAGATAAATCCCTGTCGGTCGCGAAACATGCAATGAATACATGCGTTCGACATCTCACCATTTGACTGCACCTTCCTGAATTCATAGCTCACCTCTGCATGGAGGTCCAAGCAAAGGAAAACGGCAACAACAAATACAAACCTTTTCAGGAACAAAAGGTGCTTCATATATATAACAGTAAAGATGACGTTGCAAATATAATAAGTTAAGATGAAAAAAACAATTTTTTTGCTACCTTTGTTTCATATTTTTTATATTCCTAAAAAGGTAGGCAATAAAAAGCCCTTTCCCACATTAAAGGGAAAGAGCTTTTTAAAACCGTTTACGCTACAAGCTTATTGGCCCATCAGCACCTTGACGATGTCGGCATCTTCCCAAACGAGGGTCTTACGGTCAATAAGACCCATCCACCACAAACCGACTGTACCGTTAGCCTTGAACTTCTCTGCCATATACTTGGCATACTTCACGCGCTCTGCCGGATCTTTTTTGCCGTCGATAGCACCGAACTCACCGAAGAAGGCGGGAATTCCAAGGTTGCCAGCACATGTCATAACGCGATTGAACACATCGTCGATCTCCTTAGTGCAACTGTCATCGAAGATTAAAATGCTCCATTCACCGTTGTCGTTGCAGAAGTTGTACGGATCATAGCTGTGCACAGACATCATGATGTGGTTGGAGTGCTTGTCTTGAGGAACCACCATCTCATCGAGGACCACCTGGGTGTTGCTAGCGGAATAGGGGTTAATGATAAGGTTGCGATACTCGTTGTTGCCACCCGTGGCACGCACAGCATCCACGAAGTCCTGATGATACTTACGGATGGCTTCATAAGCTCCATCTCCTGCAGATGGTTGTTTCCAACCATCATTGGTATTCGTATACAAGATTTCATTAAAGCTCTCGAAAAGCAGATGGTCTCCATAATCGCGGAAGGTGTTGGCTATCTGCGTCCACAACTTCTTGTAAATAGCTGAAGCTGTGGGATAAACATCCATATTGGCGATGAGCCAAGCCGTTCCGCTGGCACCTGTATCATGCATAACGTTGACGATACAGTAACAGCCTGCATCGAGCACCATATCTACCACTTCCTTGACACGAGCCATCCAAGCAGCATCCACGTTGCCTTCAGCATCCATGTGGGGCCCCCATGTAACGGGCACACGGATGACCTTGAAACCGCGGTCAGCAATGGCTCCAATGATCTCTGGCGTGGTCTGAGGCTGTCCCCAACCTTGTTCCCAATCTGTAGGCGACTTTGTGGTAGGATCCCACCAATCACCAACGGGCCAAGAGTCGAGTGTATTACCTAGGTTGTAGCCCAAAGTAAAATTCTCTAGTGTGGCAAATGAACTTGGGAAAGTATCACCTGGATCGGTGCCTGTTCCGTTTTGGCTCAACGTGATGGTACGGGTCTGCGTTCCACTTTTGAAGGTGAGAACGGCTGTCCGGGCGTCGCCCTCGTTCTTGTTAACGTTCAGCTTCAGATAGGAGTTACGGTCGAAATAACCGTAACCAGCATGGTTGCTCACATCGGCCCAGTCACCGTCAACTTCAGCAGTCCAGTCACCATCACAGTCCACGCCGAGGATGATACTGGAGGCACCCATACTGAACTGTATGGCATCGCCCACCGCTTCACCGTTGCGCAGAACGTTAAGTTTCGTGGCCGGTCCTTCAGAACGTCCAGTGTAGCTTTCCTTGTTCTCCACATCTGTACAGCTGTACAGCGACAGGACAGCAAAAAACAGGAAAACGCAATAATATACATTCTTGATTTTCATATCTTTTATGCTTGATGGTTATTATTTCTTGGGGATGTAGATGATGCGGCAGTTGTCAAACTTTACATCAACTTTTCCACGAGTGGTACTCTGATTAATGCTCTGGAATCGGAACTGGTTGAGACCTATGGTCTTGATCTCGGAATACTTCAATCCCTGATAGCAAGCAAACTTGCTCAGCGGTAGCACATGGCGATACCATTTGCCTGTAGGAGCCTGATTATTGATGTCACCAAGGACAGGGTTTTCAAGCAAAGCTATCTGTTCTTCATAATTTTCCCATCCGATATGATTATCGTATTGGTTCTCAGCATCTCCTATCGGCTGGAACATATAACGGATGTAACCGAAGAAAGAACCATTGTTGTAATCCGAATTGCTCAGCACATTGACGGCGAAATACACTTCGTCAGCTGTGGCATCACTGGGTATGTTGTCAGACAACGGGAAGGAGTTGCCACTCCAGTCTTTGCGGAAGTATACCATGACACCCCACCATTGCAGACCTTCTTCGGGCACATTGAAATAAGCATACACTCCATCGCCCGTTCCGCTATCGACAAAAGTAGCATTGGGGCCCCAACCATTGTCGGTGGCATCACCATCGAAAGTGGTCAGGATGGTGGAATGGTCGTAGAAACGGTCGACGCTGACCTCACCACCAGGTGTAGCCACGGTAAGTGTGGTTGCGCTAACCTCACTGGGTTTCTTGGAGAAGTCGAAGTAGATGGTATCCTCTGACTCAGCCACGCGAAATTCGTCAGGCGACAAGGTTACATCACCGTATTTCACACTTGACACATCGACGAATTCTCGCCCTGTTATAACCAGTGTCTCACCGATTTGAGGCATATCGTTCGATATAGAGAGGATGACAGGAGCACCCGGTGTCTTGAAATAAGGAATGTAGGCAGTTCCACCTGCCGTCACGATGACCAATGTACCCTCAGTAAAAGGAAGTTCAGGATGGGTGAAGCTCAATTGCGATTGAGTTTCGTATGCATTAGTCATGGCATTGAGGTTGCGTTCTTTCCGAACAGTTTTCATGTCGGTGATGGCTACATGCGTTCCACCAATCTCCTCTCGGCCCTTTAAAGCAGCTATCTCTTCCGAAGTCAGATTGGTGAAATACGCCTCCTCTATATCGGTAAGGTTTAAGCCATAGACATTGATAATGTCACCTGTCTCGCGCGGATATTTGGCAGCAATACGCTGAAGTGACGGATAACCAGCACTGATTTTGAAAGCATAGGTACAAGTGCCGTGGGTTGTCTCGACACGTATCTCATCCTTCAAGTCGCTATTGAAGGCGGTGAGTTTGAAACCGTTCTTCTCAGAGGGTACATTGACAATGACGCTATGGTCAGTATTCATATTAGGGTTGAAGTACACCTCTTGGTCGTTGATATACACCTTCATCACATTGCTTAGATTGTGGCCGATAATGGCGATGACCTGTCCTGGTGAGGCCTTGGTGAAGAGGCTGTCGGCGGCAGCGGGATCGCAGGAGCGCACACCCGTGATCTCAGGTGTGCCACCACCAGACGAATTGCTGTCGCTACAAGAGGTGAACAGTATTTGCGGTACGATGAACAGTGCTACCATGAGCAGGCTTCCACTGATTCTCTTTATCATTGTAGTCATAACTATAGTTTTTTGTAACGTTATTATTCTCCAAAATCATAGTCGGTTGCAGGCGATGTATAATCCACTGCCGGTGCATTGAAATTGCTGTTCTGAATGACATCGGCCTCGGGATAAGGCATGAAGATATTGGCCTCGGATAGTACTATGGGCTGATAGTCGGATCCCTTGGCAGCTGCCAACGCATCCACGTCGTAAGTATATCCCTCGGCTTTAGTCTGTACGGTCGTATTGTCATCATTGGATACCGTCTTACGGTCGTTCCATAGGCAGTGCCCCTCATCATCGTTGAAATACCAGTTATTGGAACCTGGGAAGATACAGCGGTAAGAAAGGGTCTTATCTGCATTGAGCACCACATCGCCCGAATTGAGCATGAAGGCTCGATGCTGCTTGTGGTTAAAGAAGTTAAGCATGGTTTGCGGTTTCCAACGATACCATGTTACCATCTCGTACCAGTTGCAGTACTCCAGGCAGAACTCGATACGACGCTCACGGATGAGGTCGTCAAAGGAAAACGAGGTCTTCGGTTCCAGTTTGGCACGGATACGGGTGGCATTGAAGGCGGCAAGTGCTTCGGCATCGGAAGTTGACTCGTTGTTGCCCAGAAGCGCCTCAGCCTTCATCAGATAGACATCTGCCAGACGGAGTATATAGGTATTGAGCGGCGAAGCCTGTTGTGCCAAATGACCGTCGCAGTCGGCTTTCGTACCTACTACACCTTTTTTGGCCTGTGCCCAATTCGCAGTATAGGTGTAGCCCCCCTTTTCAGTCCATATATAGCTGTAATAACGACCTGGTGTGAAGAAATTGCCACGCAGGCGGAAGGAGTCTTTTGGTTCCTCGTTGTAATAGTCGAGCATGTCAACGGAGGCATGCAGCGAGCCACCCCATACATTTACATCACACACGTCGCTCCATGCGAGGTCACTGATGAGATTGTTGTTAGCGGAATACTCACCGAGCAAGGGATCAGCCCAACGCATGGCCAGCAGTGTCTCCTCATTATCATTGTACTGGGGACGGAAAAGATTCTCATAGTCATCTAGCAACTTGTATTGTCCGCAATTGATAACCTCGTCGCAGAGACTTACCACTTTCTTTAGTGTTGCCTCGTCGCGCATACCATCCTTGTTGCTTCCACCATCCTGCCACCCACTTTGTGCCAACAAAGCCTTGGCCAGTAGAGCCTTGGCAACATAGCGTGAAGGGTGGTAGTTGGAACCCCTCTCGGGCAACAGTTCTGCGGCGCGCTCGAAGTCACGTATGATGAACTTCAACACACTGCTTTCTTTGCAAAGGGGACGAACGGGATTTTTAATAGCATCATCGTTGTCCTCAAAAAGAATCACCTCGCCCCATCCACGTAACAGGTAGAAATAGGCACAACCACGCATGATCATAGCTTCACCTTTTGCTTGGTTGACTACGTTCTCGCTCACATTTGCGTTTTTGGCAGCTTCGTATTTGTCGAGATCGTTGATAAGTTGGTTCGACATGGTGACCACCATATAGAGTGAAGACCACGCATTCACCAGGTCGGATGTCAGTCCTGTGATGGTGAAACGGGCGTATTCACCCGAGAGATAAGGACTCCACGCATCATTGGCACGGAAGGAGCCGATGCCAAGGATAGCACGCTCGTTGTAACCATGCCAGGCATAATTGTACAAGGGCTCAATAGCCTTGATAATGGCTTCGTCACTTGTATAGTAGGTATCGGCGGTATAGTTGTTGGTAGGAATACGGTCCAGGAATTCGTCGCTGCAACTGGTGGAAAACAGTATGCAGAACGATGCCAAGGCCAACGCCACCTTATTATATTTGATATATTTCATGATTGTATTCAATTAAAAGTTCAACTTGAGACCGAATGTATAAATACGTGAAGAAGGATAGCGATAGTAGTCGATACCCTGGAGGAGCACGTTTTGTCCATTGGCACCGATTTCAGGATCATAACCGTCGTAACCGGTAATAGTGAATAGGTTCTGCACATTGGCATATACCTGCATCCAGTCAATCTTCAGTTTACTCAACCACTTCTTCGGCAGGTTATAAGCCAGCGAGAGGCTTTTCAAACGGAGATACGAACCATCTTCCACAAAGCGCGAAGAGATACGGTTGTTGTCGTTTTGGCTCTCGCCGCTCACACTGATTCGTTGTGTCTGTGCTGTCTCGGCGTTGATAACATATACATTGCTGATGTCATTAAGCGAACCCTCGGGGTTAATCATGCCTATCTGAGCATAATCGTTCACCATCTTGAGCTTGTTGCCCCAAGCAGTGGGGTCGCTGTGCTTCATCTTCACTGCATTGTAGATGTCGTTACCCACACTACCGTTGATGAAGAAACTCAGTTCGAAGTCGCGCCATGTAATGACGTTGTTGATACCGAAAGTGAAATCGGGATTCGGGTCGCCGATATACTTACGGTCTGCAGTGGTAATCTTTCCGTCACCGTTCACATCCTCGAAGATATAGTCGCCCACCCAGATACCACGCTGCTGGATAGGATACATATCATGGTCAAGATCCTCAGCAGGACGTGCAACGGGGATGCGATTGCCATTCTGATCAAGCAGGAACTCGCCTATGGAGTTTTTCTGGTAGAAGTCGTTCTCGTTAGTGAACATACCGATGACATTATAGCCATAGAAGCGTCCCACCGGTCCCCCGATTTCCGACAATGTATAGGTAGAGCCACCATCGGCACTCAAGTTGCCTGGGATAGTACCCTCAGCACTGCTCAAACCTGTCAGTTTGTTACGGTTAAGAGAGAAGGTAATGCCCGTGCGCCATTGCCAATCTTTGTTGGAAATGTTCACAGTATTCAGTGTAAACTCGATACCCTTATTTTCGATGGCACCCGTGTTCACCTTAGGCGGTGAGATACCCATCCAACCAGTGTTGTTAATAATATAATAAGGTAGGGTGGCATCCATGAGCAGGTTGTCGGTCTTCTTCAAATAAGCATCGACAATAAACTCGATTCGGTTGTTGAGGAACGAGAGATCCAAACCGACGTTCCAAGCCTTCGTTGACTCCCACTTCAGCTCTTCGTTGCCGAAATTACCTGTGAAATAACCGGTACCCCATGCGGTAACAGCGTTCTTCATGGCCACGCCATAGGCATAGCTGCCCACGCTCTGGTTACCCACAAGACCCCATCCCAAACGTACCTTGGCATTGCTGAGCCAAGAGTGGGTGCTTTCCATAAACGGTTCGTTGCTCAAACGCCAAGCCAAAGCCACCGAGGGGAAGTAACCCCAACGGTTATCCGGTCCGAAGCTTGATGAACCGTCTGCACGCAGCGTGGCGGTCAGGAGGTAGCGGTCTAACATATTATAGTTCAGACGACCGTAGTAAGACTCGATAGCCCAATCAGCCCCCTGGTCGCTATTGGTTGCCGTGCTGGCATCACCCACAGAAATACTCTTGACTGCATCGGTGATGTATCCTTTTCTACCCATAGAGTCATTATACCATGCACCTTCCTGTGTCTCGTGCCCAGCCATCACTTGGAAATGATAACCTTTGGTGATGTCGAAATCGTAAGTGAGGTACTGCTTAAACGACTCGTATTTGTTACGGGAGTTCCCACGTGTGAGTTGCGACTCGATATGCTGCTGTGCCGTGTCATAGCTTGGACGGAAAAAGAAGCTCTGTCCCCAACTGCGGTTGCCACCGTATTCCAAACGCAAAGTAAGACCCTTGATCGGTGTCACGTTGGCATAAACATTATAATCGAACTGCTGTCCGTTTCGGTCGTTATCCTTCATCTCGGCCTCGAACAAAGGGTTCGAGTTGTAGTTGTGCTCCAGATTGGTACCAAAGTCCCAACTGCCATCAGGGTTGCGGGCTGACATATCGGGATATTGCACAAGAGCGGTCTGTATGACATTGTTCTCATCGAAGGTAATGACCTGTTTCGTGTTCGAATAGGCTGTATTGATGCCTATCTGCAGCCAATCAGTGATTTTCGTGTCAAAGTTGCCGCGGAAAGAGACACGTCTGAACGAAGATCCTACACCCACACCATCCTGATCAAGATAACCACCAGAAAAAGAGTAGTGCATGTCCTTGTTACCACCGTTGACATTGATTTGGTGGTTGTGCATGAAAGCGGTTTTGAACAGTTCATCCTGCCAATTAGTGCCATTAGTGAGCAGGCTCTGGTCCAACAGTTCCTCGCGTTTTCCATAACCATAAATCTCAGCTCTCACATTATAGAACTTGGCGAACTCGGGCAGGTTCATCGCCTCAAGGCGTTTGGGCATAGACTGCCAGCCCATGTAACCTTCATAAGTGAGCTTGGCTTTGCCTTCCTGACCGCGTTTGGTAGTGATGAGCACCACACCGTTAGAAGCACGTGAACCGTAGATAGCGGTGGCGGAGGCATCCTTTAGCACCTCAAGGCTGGTGATATCGCTGGGATTGATTGACGCCATCACACTAGAATTGTCTGAGGTCTGTCCCGACATGGCTATACCATCAATCACATACAGCGGTTCATTGCCGTTCAACGAATTGATACCACGAATCTGTACCGAAATACCGCCACCAGGAGCACCGGAGTTCTGAGTAACCTGAACACCAGCGATACGACCCTGCATGGCCTGCTCGATACTGGTGTTGACACCCTGCTTGATGGCTTCCTCATTGATGGAACTCACGGAACCCGTCAGGTCAGAGCGCTTCATCACGCCATAACCCACGACCACCACTTCATCCATCATCTGAGAGTCTTCTGAAATCTGAACGTCAAGTTTTCCGGCGCCATTCACCCTCACCTCTTTGGTCTTGTAACCTACATAGCTGATTTCCAACGTGGCACCAGGCCTCACGGATAGCTTGTAGTTACCATCCATGTCTGTGATTGAACCGCTCGAAGCGCCTTTCACTTTCACGGTAGCACCGATGACCGCTTCTCCATCCTTAGTATCGGTCACCTTGCCATACACATTCACATTCTGCGCCATGATCCCCAACGGAACCATGAGCAGGAGCATGAGCACAATATGCCTGCATTGGGCAAACACATGGCTCACATTAGAGCACGTTTCTTTCATATTAGTTAAATTATTAGCTATTATTAATCAGTACAGAAAAAACATAGGTTATTATTTGGCAAAATTACAAAAAAATCATGAGAACCCAACAAACTAAGCATACTTTTTTCACAAAAAGCAAAAAAGCATCAGATTCAGTCAACAAAGTGTAAGCAAAGATATTATTTTTTTTCGCTCGACTCCCTTATTTTGAGAATCATGGGAACTACTTCCTTGAAGATTCTCTTCTCACCTGCAATATGCTTCAACAGCAGTTCACAGGCTTTTGTTCCCTGCGCATGGGCCTGATCCATGATAACGGACAGCTTAGGGGTCACATGCGCGGATGTGTCACCGTCAGTAAAACCGATGATAGCCACATCCTCGGGTATCCGGAGGCCACAGGCCTTAATAGCATCAAAGGCTGCATAAGTGACGATATCATTGAACGCCAGAATCGCATCGGGACGGTCTTCACGGCGAAGCAGTTCCATAGCTCGCTCGCGGGCAATATCATAGTCAATCTTGTCGCAGACCACCAGCGTACGGTCTATCTCAATTCTATTATCTCGCAAGGCTTCCAGATAGCCATGCTTACGACGGCGCACCATGTCCAGATGGTTCGGACCTCCTATGAAAGCAATGCGGCGTGAGCCCGTCTCTATAAGGTGCTGGGTAGCTTCCTGAGCTGCCACATCCCCGTTACCCACTACCGATGAGAACAGTTCCGGCAGACAAGTGCGGGCGAAAAACACCAACGGAATGCCCATATCATGGATATCCTTGAAATGACTGTAATCAACAGTATCCTGAGCCAGACAGGCAATAATGCCTTCCACATGCATATTGATGAAATTATCCACTGCCCGCTCCTCGCGTTCATGATCCTCATGCGAATTGGCACTAATCACCGAATAGCCATTCTTCACGGCAAAATCTTCAATTCCGTCGAGAACAGCCGCATAGTAATGAGTAACCAGATTGGGCACAACCACACCGATAATCCTCGGAGCTTCCTTGCGGAGGCTTTGCGCGAAAGGATTGGGGCGATAGTTCATCTCCTTGGCCAGCAACTGCACCTTTTCCTTCATCTCATCACCCACCTCATGGGAATTGCGAAGAGCGCGCGAAACCGTTGCAATACTGACACCCAGACGGGCAGCTAAGTCTTTTAGCGAAGTTCTTCTCTTGTTCATAAATGAGTAGCCGATAAATAAGTAGTGCCGATAACGGCTTGTTCAATGTTCAACATTGCAAAATTACGTCTTTTTTTTGATTTCTGCAAACGTTTACGTTAGAAATTTGCAATAAAATGATACACGTTTGCTTTTTTCATCGTAATTTTGCACCCAGAAAATGAGTAATGAATAGTTGATAATAAGTTAGTTAGAAAACAAATGCCCAAGATTGTTGTGAAACAATCTTGGTTTTTTTTGCTTTTTGACCTTAAAGCCTTTAAAGTCCATAAAGACCTTAAGCCCCTAAATATAATACTCCGCCGAATCCACCAAGCCAGCCCTCAGCGCATATTTCGTGGCCTCATGCACATTGTTCACGCCCAGTTTGCGGAAGATGTTCTTTCGGTGCGTATTCACCGTATGAAAACTCGAGAAGCGTTTCTCCGAGATTTCCTTAGTTGTCATGCCTAGCGCTATATCCTTCAGGATTTCCGTTTCCGTCTTCGTCAGTTTCACATCGTCATCATTGGAAGCAGTCTGCGGCGATATCAGCATTTCGGCTGTTCGTTGGCAGATATAGCGCTGCCCGTGAAGGGCATAGCGGAGTGCTTCGCGAATCTCAGTCATCGGGCTTTCCTTCAGCACCACGGAAAACTGACTGCTTGAGGCAATGAGCTGCTTGACAAACTCCATACTCAGGTCCTCGCTGAAAAGAATCCACCTAACATCAGGGAAACGGAGATTGAAGATGAGCAGTTCATCGGCATCATTGAAATCAAACGTCGTATAATCCAGAACCACCACGGCATCCTGACATTCTTTCAGCGCCAACATCAGTTCCGCCTTATCTTCCGTATATTTCGTGTCAATGCCCTCCATAGCCTGACATACGAACTGCATGCCGGCGCGAGTGATATCCTGTCTGTCTGCCAATAGTATTCTCCGCATGTTTTCTACGCCTTATCGATAAAACTCCGCTGCAAAAGTAAGAAAAAATTACCGCATTAACAAATAAAAACGTAAAAAAACGAAGATTTTCAGAAGGTTTCCAAGCGCAAAAGGGCGGACTTCATACCTGCGGAAGAGCACTCCAAGGTGAGGGGACCTGCATTTTTAGTGCTTTGCACCAAAACCTGGGCGTAGCCGTTGAAGGCTTCTACCTGGAACTCGTGACAATCGCTGCTATTGGGGTGGTCGCTGCCTAACCATGAGGGATTACCATTACCCACACCGAGGATATGGCCTTCGCCCTGCAAACGGAACGTCAACTCATGACAGGCATCGGGAACTACCCTACCCTTCGCATCAAGGAGACTGACGGTGACAACACTCAGGTCACGGCCATCAGCCTGTATCTTCTGGCGATCGGCAGCGAGTTGCAGACGAGCGGCCTTACCTGTGGTTTCCACAGTTTGAACAAGCTGTTTCTTACCGTTCTTATAACCTACAGCCTTCAGGCTTCCGGGCTGATAGACAGCCTCCCATTTCAGATGACCGTTGCGGGGCATGGGCTTGCGGCCAAGAGATTTGCCATTGACCAAGAGTTCCACCTCGTCGCAATTACTGTAAGCCCATACTTCCACGGTCTCTCCCTCATGCCCTTGCAAATTCCAATGGGGGAAAATATGGAGTGTAGGCTCATCAGTCCACCAAGACTTCAAATACCAGGCTTCATCCTTCCAGAATCCACAATAGTCGAGGATGCCGAACTCTGAGATAACAGCAGGAAAAGATAGAGGATTAGGCTCGCCACGGTAGTCGAAACCCGTCCAATAGAACAATCCTGAAGCCCAGTCGTGATCGGCATAGAACTGCCAGCCACGCTCAATAACATTTTCGTAAGGTTGCTTGGAATCGGATAACTGATGATAGTTCATGGAGGGCATGTGGCCGGGTTGCTGCGGGTCATTGAAATAAATGCCGCGTGTGCCGCAACCGGTAGTTTCCTCCGTTCCCACGATCTTCCATTCAGGATGCTCACGACGGCGGTTTTCCACGTTGTTCTGAGCAATATAGTTATAGCCCACCACGTCGAGCGACTTGATGAGTTGGGAGCCTCCGGCATTGGCCACCGTGGAAGGACGCGTAGGATCAAGCAGATGGGTGTAGGCGCGCATGGAAGCTGCCACGCGGATACCTTGCTCGTTATTCTCGAGTCCCCATTCTTCGTTGCCGTCACTCCACAAGAAGACACAAGGATGATTGCGGTCTCTCTTGATCATCCGCTCCAGCAGACGAAGGTGTTCGTCATTGATGCCCATCAGTCGGTTCTCATCGATGACGAGTATTCCTTCACGGTCGCAGATATCAAGTAATGCAGGCGTCATCGGATTATGTGACGAACGGTAGGCATTGCAACCGAACGACTTCAACTGACGGATTCGCCAGGCAAGTAACGCGTCGGGGATGGCAGCCCCCACTCCGGCATGGTCCTGATGCATATTCACACCCTTGAGTTTCAACGGCTGACCATTGAGCAGGAAGCCTCGGTCTGCATCAAATGCAATTTCCCTAACGCCTGTAGTGGTAGTGTATTGGTCAATAACCTTCCCTTCCACACTCACCGTGGTCACCACCTTATATATATATGGATGGTCAGGGCTCCAAAGGATGGGGTTCGGAAGCGTCATCACCTGATGGTCGTTGGCAGTCTGCTTAGCCTGCAGTGAAACACTCTGAGCAGAAGTATGGGCTACTTCCTGTCCCTGTGCATCCAACAACTGATGACGGATTTCGCAACGGGCAGCCTTCAGCGCACTGTTAGCCACCTCTGTTTCTACATGAATGTTGGCAGTCTGATAGGGAGCCTGCAATTCAGCATAGACGAAAGTGCCGAAGGGAGCTACGTGCTGCAGGGCCGACTTTTCAAGCCACACATCGCGGTAGATGCCGGCACCCTCGTAGAACCACCCCTCTTCGAGGGAGGCATCCGCACGCACACAAATCAGATTGTCACCTCCATAGTTCACATAGTCGGTCACATCATACACCTGTGTAGCATAGCCGCTGGGCTCCGAGCCCATATAGAAGCCATTGAACCATACGGTAGCATTGCGGAATATACCGTCGAAACGGAGCATGATGTGCTTGCCCAGATCTTCCTTTCCGATGTTGAACTGCTTGCGGTACCATCCCACACTATGCTCGGGGTACTGATAACCCACCGTCTTATAGCCGTGAGAATGACTGGCCTTGGCATCGAATCCGAGGACGGTCACCCAGTCATGAGGCAGCTGGATATCCTGCCATTGGCTGTCATCAAACTTCTGACAATAAGGTCCTTCGTTGTGAATGGAATTGGCTTTGGTGAGATAGTTGAAATACTCAGTTCCGCATCCGAAATCCTTCGTGGCATCAGCGGCATGGCCGAAAGCAAATTTCCAGCCTTCATTCATACGGATAGTCTCACGCTGAGACTGTGCCGAAAGGACAACAGGGAAAAGCAGCGTTATTAACGCCACGACATACTTTAGGTTAAGGGTCTTCATGACTTAGCAATCAAAAAGTGTATAAGGTCATCATTAAATAGTTGGCACAAAATTATTAATTTCTTTACAAAAAACCAATAATTTTCGTAAGAAGTTTAAGAAAAAAGCAGAAAAGTACCATCATTGAGCATTTTTTTGTATTTTTGCAAATGAAAACAAATAACTAACATGTCAATACATTCCTGCGCCCAACTCATCGCCTATGTCAAGCAAATAGGATTCCTGCCCTTGCTGGACAGCGGGATATATGGTTTCTCGGCAGAAAGCGTGGTTGACAGCGACTGCCGCTACGTCATCTTACCTGACGGAGGATGGGACTGGCCCCTATGGAAATGGAAAGGACCGGCAGTTACAGACGGGGGACTGGTCTATGGCAAGTTCTTCAACAAGAAGGCGGGATTCATCAGCCCTGAATGGTGGCCTGATTTCTACAATTACCGCCGAAGCCGGCATCCTATTCCTGAGGAAGGCACCATCGAAGACAGCATCCTTAACATTCTCCGCGAGAACGGAAGCCTCATCACCCGCGAACTGCGGGCTGCCTGTGGATTCACGGGCCCGAAGATGCGCAGTAAGTTTGACGGCTACATCACCCGTTTGCAGATGGGCTGCCATATCGTGACAGAAGATTTTGTGTATCCACGCGATCGCCACAATCGTGAATACGGTTGGGGATGGTCGCTGTTGACCACTCCGGAACAACTCTATGGCACAGATGCCTGCCATTGTGAGCGTACCCCTGAGGAATCACTCGAGCGCCTTTGGGCTCAGTTCCGCAAGATAGTTCCTGAAGCCACTGATGCTCAAATCAAACGGCTGATTGAGTAAAAACTCTAAACTACAAAACTTTAAAACTATAAAACTTTAAAACTATAAAACTTAAACATATATGAAGAAAATCCTGATTTCAGCATTGTGCTTAGCATTGACCTTGCCTGCTTCTGCCCAGGCACTTATCCAACACCCCTGGCAGGGCAAACGCGTAGCTTATCTTGGCGACTCCATCACCGACCCGCGCAATAAGGCTTCACAGAAAAAATACTGGGCTTGGCTACAAGAATGGCTCGGCATCACGCCCTACGTCTATGGAGTAAGCGGACGCCAATGGAACGATGTAATCCGCCAGGCAAACCAGTTGAAAGAGGAACACGCCGACAGTGTGGATGCCATTTTCATCTTCATGGGAACGAACGACTGGAACAATGGCGTTCCCCTGGGACAATGGTATCAGGTAACCTGCGACAGTGTGGAATATGCACACGGCGGCTCTGTGAAACACTGGGAAAAACGGCGCCACCGCATACCGAATTTCGGCGATGACACTTTCCGCGGGCGCATCAACACAGCGCTGGATTCCGTAAAGAGAATGTATCCTGAGAAACAGATCGTACTGCTGACGCCTATCCACCGTGCACGCTTCTATGCCAATGAAAAAAACTGGCAGCCCACGGAAGACTTTGCCAATGACAAGGGTGACTTCATCAGCGACTTCGTATGCTGCGTGAAAGAGGCCGGCAACATCTGGGCCGTACCCGTCATTGACTGGAATGCCTCCAGCGGTCTCTTCCCCATGCACGAAGGACAGGAATACTTCGACCATGCGTATGACCGTCTGCATCCCAACGACAAAGGGCACCAGCGCATGGCCCGCACCTTATATTATCAGTTGCTCACCCTGCCCTGCACGTTCTAGGGTTACTCAACCGTAGCCTTCAGAATGCGGATGTCACCTTTGGGACGGGCATTCGCATCTGTATCTACGCGCTGAATCTTATCCACGACATCCCTGCCATCTATAACCTCTCCAAAGACGGTGTACTGTCCGTCGAGATGAGGGGTGCCACCGTATTTCTTATAAATCTCACGGGTTTCCGGTGACATCAGGATTCGGCCCTTCGTGTATTCATCAAGCTTCTCCTGCTGTTCATCCAGCATGTCATCATTGAAACGGCGGCCATAGACAATATAGAACTGGCACATGGATGATTCCATCTGCGGATTCTTCTCATCACCCTCACGCGCTGCGGCCACCGCCCAACGGCGATGGAGCAACTGCGGATAACGGATCTCGGCGGGAATCTTATACTTTTCGTAGGAACCGTCGCCATAGAGTTTTCCGGGTTCTGCATGACGCGAAAGGCTGTCACCCGTCTGAATCATAAAACCGAAAATGACACGATGAAAGAGCACACCGTCATAGAATCCTTCACGCACCAATTTCAGGAAATTATCGCGGTGTAGCGGTGTCTCATTGTAGAGTGCAATCTTGATGGTGCCGCTATCGGTCAGCAAAGTCACCACCGGGCGCTGCTCCTGTGCCTGCACCCTGAGCACACACAACAGCAGCATGGTCATAAACAACAGTTTTTTCATCACTTATTACTTCTAATAGATTTCCCCTTCGCTGATTTCCTCCTTGGTGATTTTCTTTTTGTCGAGCGAATACCAGCAGTAGGCTATATAGGCCAGTACAAACGGGATGAGCAGCGACACGTAGAACATGGTGCGCAGCGTGAACTCCGACGAACAGCTGTTCTGAATGGTCAGCGAACTCTGCAAATCTGCGTTTGAGGGATAGTAGGCGGTATTGTTCCATCCCACGATGAGCAGCAACACAAGAACCGTAAGCACCGTTCCGATACCTGCCGGCCAGATACCTTTTACATAAGTCTTGCTCACAAGGGTACGTCCGATGCCGTAAAGCACGCAGACAACGCCGATGAGCAGAAGGATGAGCAGCGGCCACATCGCAATCAAGTTGTTGAGGTATTTGAAAGGCTCCATGAATATCTCACCGCTCTGGGGATTCAGGGCATAGCCGTCTTTCAGCAAGGTACGGATGACGAATGCCAGGAAGAAAATCAGGAAGGCCACCGTATTGCCCACAAGACGTACGGAACCACGGCTACGGATATCCTCATCGTTCACATTGTTCATCACATAGAGAATACCCAGGATGCGCGCCAGGAAGAGCACGGCAAAACCGAGCATCAGGTTCCAGGGATCAAGCACGGCATCCAAACCATTGGAGGCGTTTGCCCAACGGCTGATGATGGGCTGCATCTGATCCATCAGCGATGCTTTCTCTATCACGAAATTGGAGCCGTTGAAGAAAGTAGCTACGGCTGTTCCGATGAGGAAAGGACCGAGTACACCGTTCAATACAAGGAAGAAGCGGAAGGTCTTGGGACCAAGGATATTGCCCAACTTGTTCTGGAACTCATAGCTCACGGCCTGTAGCACGAAAGTGAGCAGGATAAGCATCCAAACCCAGTAGGCACCACCGAAACTGGTGCTGTAGAACAACGGGAAGGAGGCGAAGAAAGCACCTCCGAAAGTAACCAGCGTGGTAAAGGTAATCTCCCATTTCCGGCCTGTGGAGTTAAGCACCATGCGCATTCCCTCAGGCGTACGGCCAAGAGAGGATATGAGAGAGTTGGCTCCCTGAACAAACATCAGGAACACGAGCAGAGCGCCCAGCAGCGACACGAGAAACCACCAATAGTGTTGCAGAAAAACGTATGTCATAACTCAAAATTCTAAATTCTTAATTCATGATTCTTCTCTCTTCACTTTTCACTCTTCACTCTCCGGTCCTTTCTTAATCTGCTTGAACATGATATTGAGTTCCACGATAAGCATCGTCGTGAAGAGTGCAAGGAAGATGAAGAACGTCAGGGCAACGCTTCCCGAAGGAATGTCGCTGACGGAAGCCGAGATAGGCAGCATGTCCTGAATAGTCCATGGCTGACGTCCGAATTCAGCCACGAGCCATCCGCTTTCGGATGCAATGTAGGCAAGAGGCACCAGGGCAATGGCTACTATATAATGCCACTTGGGCAGTTTTGCCAAGTCTTTCTTGCGCCAGTCCATAAAGAGAATGACGGCAAAGAAGAGGATGAAAAGGCAGCCCAAGCCCACCATCAGGCGGAAAGCCCAGAAATTCACGGGGATAGGAGGCACCAACTCAGCCTTGTCCTTGATGTATCCATAGCCGAAATACTTGAAGTTGTCCTTGATGATCTGGCCCTGAACGGCAGCCGTAGCCTCATCGCCCTTGGCCTTTGCCTGACGATAGGCAGCAAGTGCCGTAATGGCTTTCTTTCCCATGGCAATCTTCTCATCGGCAGACGGCTCCCTGGTTCCGTCAGGACGGGTATAGCCATTCAAGAGTTCATTCACTCCCGGCACGAAGCCGTGAGGATCACGCGTAGCCATGATGGAGAGGGCATAAGGCATGGCGATACGCAACGGGGGCTCCTCTTCAACGGTATAGTCCGGTTGCTGGAAAGGATTCACCCATGCCACGGCCGTCAGGCTCTGGTCAACGCCTCCATTGTAAAGCGCCTCCATCGCAGCCAGTTTCATCGGCTGTTTCTCTGCCACCTGCTCACCGGAGATATGTCCCGTAGCGGCAGCCAACAAGGAAGCCACCAGTCCCACGATGGCACCAATGCGCAGGCTCTTCAGGGCCAGCTTGGTCTCGCGTTTCTTCATCAGGTACCAGCAGCTCACGGCCACTACAAAGATGGCGCCCACAATCCATGCCGAAATCACCGTATGGCAGAATTTCACGACAGCAAAGGGCGAGAGGGCCACATCGAAGAACGACACCATCTCGTTACGCACGGTATCGGCATTGAACTCACAGCCCACCGGACACTGCATCCAGGCATTGGCCACCAGAATCCACCAGGCCGAAATCGTGGCTCCCAGTCCCGTCAGCCACGTGGAAGTCAGGTGGAAGCCCTTGGAAACCTTGTTCCAGCCGAAATACATCACAGCCACGAAGGTGCTTTCCATGAAGAAGGCCACGATACCCTCGATGGCCAGTGGAGCGCCGAAGATGTCACCTACGAACCAGGAATAGTTGCTCCAGTTCGTACCGAATTCAAACTCCAGGATGATACCCGTGGCCACGCCCATGGCGAAATTGATTCCGAAGAGCTTCTGCCAGAACTTGGCCGTACGCTTCCAGAATTCATCTTTCGTGCGGTAATAACAGGTCTCCATAATACCCATACAGACAGCCAGTCCCAGCGTAAGCGGAACAAAAAGCCAGTGATAGATAGCCGTCAAGGCAAACTGTGCCCGCGACCAGTCAATCGTACTGGCATCAACTGCTAACAATAAATTGTTCATATCTATAAAATTTAATGTTTCAGGTTTCAAATTTCAGGTTTCAGGTAAATGCCTGATCGGTAGAAAATTCTTCACTCTTAACTCTTCACTTTTCACTCTTCACTCTTCACTTTCAGAAACGCGCTCCACGAATTCTGACGTCACGAAATCTGCCTCCCCGCCCTTCTCCGTGTTCTGTTTCAGGAAATTGGGAAAGAAGAAGACTTTCAGGATTGCAAATATGATAAAGATTTTAATGCCTATGATCAGCCACAAGGTCTTGCCCAGCGTCATCTGCCGGAATCCGTCATAATAGAGACGGAAAGCCTGATACCAGAATCCATGTCTTTCCATAAGCAATAGTTTTAATGCGACAAATATATAAAAATATTTTTAATTTTGTCCATTTTTTCCGTAAAAATATTAAATTTTCAATTCTGAAGGGATTGCGAAAACAATTTTCTTTGCAATTTAAGAGAAAAAAGATACTTTTGCACGTGGAAAAAAAGAATAATAACATAAAATGAAGAAAAAAATTCTCATACCGCTGATCATCGTCCTGCTTCTTCTGGCAGGAGGAGCAACGTGGCTCGCCTTGCAACTCAATGAGCAGAAACAGGAAAATGCCGCCATGCAGGAACTGGCCGAACTCGACAAGAAGGAAATGGAAAAAGAGTATGAGCAGTTCACCCGCCAGTACAGCGAACTCAAGACGCAAATCAATAACGACTCCATCCTGGCACAGCTCACCAAGGAGCAGCTCCGCACGCAGGAACTCCTCAAGGAACTGCAGCAGGTGAAGGCTACCGATGCCGCCGAAATCACGCGCCTGAAGAAAGAACTCGCCACCTGCCGCGCCGTCATCCGCAGCTATGTGCTCGAAATAGACTCCCTCAACCGTCTCAATAAGAATCTGCAGGCTGAGAATATGCTGGTAAAGGGACAGCTGGAGGAATCTGCCAAGCAGCTCGACTCCCTCAGTGCCAACAACGAGGACCTCTCGCAGAAGGTGGCTATCGCCTCACAGCTCGATGCCAACAACATACAGATGGAACTGCTCGACAAACGCGGCAAGGCCACCAAGCGCATCAGCAAGGCCAAGAACCTGCAGGTGAGCTTCTCACTGGCCAAGAACGTGACAGCCCAGAACGGCGTACGCCAGATCTATGTACGCATCAAGACGCCCAGCGGAACGGTACTTACCGACGGCGGCACCTTCCCCTTCGAGAACCGCTCCCTGCAGTACTCCATGCGCAAACAGGTGGAGTACACGGGAAAGGAAACACCCATCACAACTTATTGGAACGTCAAGGAATTCCTCAGCGACGGCACCTATCAGGTGAGCATCTTCTCTGACGGAAGCCTCATCGGCTCGAAAAGTTTTTCGTTTAACTAATATATGAAAAAGGTATTGACCATTTGTATGCTGGCAGCCTCTCTCCTACCCGCAGAGGCACAGCAGTTGCTCACGCTGGATAGTTGCCGCTCCATGGCACTACGCAACAACAAGCAGATGGGCATCTCAAAACTGAAGCAGGACATTGCGGCCAACACACGCAAGGCTTTGCGCACGAAATACCTGCCGAAGGTAAGTGCCATCGGTGGCTATGAATTCGTCAGCAGGGAAATCTCTCTGCTCAACAACGACCAGAAATCGGCGCTCAACAACATGGGCAGCAACCTGGTCGGCAATGTCAGTCAGCAGATTACTTCGCATATCACCAACTGGGTGCAGCAGGGGCTCATCTCCATGGAGCAGGCTCAGCAGCTCGGACAGTTGATGAACCAGTATGGTGCCGCCTATGGCCAACAGGCCGCAGGGGCTCTCGACGGCATCGGACAAAGCATCACGGATGCTTTCCGTACCGACAACCGCAACATGTTCGCCGTTTCCGTCATGGTGCGGCAGCCCATCTTTATGGGAGGTGCCATCACCGCCGTCAACAAGATTGCCGACATCACGGAGAACATGATGGCCAATAGTGCCGAATCCACGCTGCAGAACACCCTCTACAGCATCGACCAGGCTTACTGGCAGGTGGTCAGCGTCCGGCAGAAGGAACGTCTGGCCAACAGCTTCCTGGAAGTGGTGAAGAAACTCGACAGCGATGTGGAGAAGATGATCCGCGAGGGTGTGGCCACACGCGCCGACGGCCTCAAGGTGAAGGTGAAGGTCAACGAGGCTGAGATGAATGTCACGCAGGCACATAACGGACTGGTGCTCTCCAAGATGCTCCTCTGCCAGCTCTGCGGACTTCCCATCGACTCGCTCATCACACTTGCCGATGAAGACAAGGAGGATATCGCCATCGTCTCCTCGGCCGCCGATGTGGATGTGCAGACGGCCATCGATAACCGTCCGGAACTCAAGTTGTTGCAGAATACCGTCGATATCGCCAACCAGACCACCAAGGTGGTACGCGCTGCCTACCTCCCCCATGTGGCACTTACGGGCGGCTATTTCGCCACCAACCCCAATCTCTACGACGGCTTCCAGAAAAAGTTCGGCGGTGCATGGAACGTCGGTGTACTCGTTCACGTACCCCTCTGGCACTGGATGGAGGGCGAGTACAAGATACGCGCCACGAAGGCTGCCGCCTCCATGGCTAACCTGGAACTCTCCGAGGCTCAGGAAAAGATAGAACTCCAGGTCACCCAATGCAAGTTCAAGGTGCGCGAAGCCCACAAGAAACTGGCCATGGCCACCAAGAACGTGGAAAAGGCGGAAGAGAACCTGCGCTGTGCAAACCTCGGTTTCCATGAGGGCGTGCTTACCGCCACGGAAGTGATGGAGGCACAGACGGCATGGGTACAGGCCCTCAGTCAGAAGATTGACGCTCAGACGGATGTGCAGCTCACACAGGTAGGCCTCAAGAAAGCCCTGGGCGTCCTGAATTAAAGGTAAACTTTAAAAATCATCAACAAAATTGATAAACTTGAAACTTGAAACTTGAAACTTGAAACTATAAAATAACGATGTCAGCAAAACAACAGCATAACAACATCCTCCTGGCCATCATCGGATTTGTGGCCGTAGTAGTCATCGTAGCCGTGATCGGCTTTTTCACCCTCAGTCGCACACCTGATGACATTCAGGGTGAAGTGGAAGTAACTGAATACCGCGTTTCCAGCAAGGTCCCCGGGCGCATCCTCGAACTCCGCGTCAAGGAAGGCGACTATGTGAAGGTGGGCGATACGCTCGCTATCCTGGATGCTCCTGAGATTCAGGCCAAGGCACAGCAGGCACAGGGCGCAGAGGCTGCTGCCGCTGCCTTGAGCGCCAAGGCTGAGCATGGAGCCCGTCAGCAGCAGATTCAGGGAGCCTACCAGTTGTGGCAGCAGGCCAAGGCAGGCACCGAGATTGCCAAGAAGAGCTACGACCGCGTGCAGCGGCTCTTCGATGAAGGCGTGATGACCGCCCAGAAACGCGATGAGGTCTTCGCCCAGTACAAGGCCATGGAGGCACAGGAGAAGGCTGCCAAGAGCCAGTACGACATGGCTGTCGAAGGAGCCCGCAAGGAAGACAAGGCTGCCGCCCAGGCACAAGTCAACCGCGCCCGTGGTGCCGTGGCTGAGGTCAGGTCCTATATGCACGAGACCGTTCAGACGGCCCAGATGGAAGGTGAGGTCACCAATGTCTATCCCAAGGTTGGTGAACTCGTGGGCACCGGCTCCCCCATCATGTCCGTGGCCGTGATGAGTGATATGTGGGGCACGTTCAACGTACGCGAAGACCAGCTCCATGGCATGAAGGTCGGCGACGAGGTCACCGCTTTCAGTCCTGCCTTCAACAAGAACTTCCGCCTCAAGATCTACAACATCAAGGACCAGGGTTCCTTTGCCGTTTGGAAGGCCACCAAGACCACCGGTCAGTACGACCTCAAGACCTTTGAGGTCAAGGCCCGTCCCGTCGAGAAGTTCGAAGGCCTCCGTCCCGGCATGTCCCTGATTATAAAAGAAGTAGTAAAGGACTGACATCAAAGGGAGCACAGAATTCACAGGACAACAACTCTTCTGTGAATTTCTACTACCGAGTACAAAGAACTTATTCCGTGAATTCTGTGTTAAAAAAGAACTTGATAAACCTGAAACCTGAAACCTGAAACCATTTCATGAAACAGAAGGTCAGTGCACTAACAAGGATTCTCAGAGTGGCGCAGCGTGAATGCGGCATCCTGATGAGGACACCGATCTATCTGTTCTGCATGATCATCTTCCCCATCTTCACCGTCTTCTTCTTCACCTCCATGATGAACAGCGGACAGCCCCAGGAGATGCCCGTCGGAGTCGTCGACCTCGACAACACCTCCACCACCCGCGCCCTCATACGCCGCCTCGATGCCTTCCAGACCTCACGCGTCGTGGCCCACTATACCAACCCCACCGAGGCGCGCCAGGCCATCCAGAAGAACAAGATCTACGCCTTCCTCTATATCCCCAAGGGAACCACCGACGACCTCCTGTCTGCCCGACAGCCCAAGGTGTCGTATTATTACAGCAGCGTCTATTACACCGCCGGAGCCCTCCTCATGCGCGACCTCAAGACCATCACCACCCTCGGCTCCGCAGCCGTCGGACAAGCCACCATGCAGGCCCGCGGCTATACCGACCGGCAGATCAAGACCTTTCTTCAGCCCATTGCCATCGACCTCCATGCCGTGGGCAATCCCTGGATCAACTACAACGTCTATCTCTCCACCTTCATCATCCCCGGCATCCTCCTCCTCTTCATCTTCCTCATCTCCGCCTATAGCATCGGAACCGAACTCAAGTTCCACCGCTCACAGGAACTGATGCGGCTCGCCGGCAACGATATCTATGCCGCAATGCTCGGTAAGTTCCTCCCCCAGACGCTCATCTGGCTCACCATCTTCTACGGCTATCTGTGGTATATCTTCGGACACCTCAACTTCCCCCATCCCGGAGGCACGTGGCTCATCATGCTCCTCGGACTCCTCGCCGTCATCTCCTCACAGGGTTTCGGCGTCTTCATCTTCGGCCTCATGCCCTCCCTCCGCATGTCCATGAGTATCTGCTCCCTCTGGGGCGTGCTCAGCTTCTCCACCTGCGGCGCAGCCTTCCCCCTCATGGCCATGGACGCCCCCATCAAGGCCCTCGCCAACCTCTTCCCCCTGCGCCACTATTTCATGATCTACCAGCTCAACATCTTCAACGGCTATCCCATGGAGATAGCCTGGTTCAACTATATGGCACTCGGTATCTTCATCGTGCTGCCCCTCTTTGTGATGAGAAATATACGTAAAGCAATGCTCGAATATGTCTACATTCCTTAATAGAATCATCGAAGGCGTGCACGACATGTGCTACATCTGGGCAAAGGAGATGAAATCCGTTTTCCAGGACGAAGGCGTATTGCTCTTTTTCATCGTCGTCCCCCTCATCTATCCCCTCCTCTATTCGTGGATCTACAATAACGAAGTCGTGCGTGAAGTTCCCGTCGTCGTCGTCGATATGTCCAACAGCCAGCAGTCCCGGCAGTTCATCCGCCTCTACGACGCCTCCCCCGATACCAAGGTCGCCTATCGCTGCAACGATATGGAAGAAGCCCAGGACCTCGTCGAGAAACAAGTCGCCCACGGCATCCTCTATTTCCCTCCCGACTTCGAGAACCGCCTCCTGCGCATGGAGCAGTCCCATGTCAGCGTCTATTGCGACATGAGCCTCATGCTCGCCTATAAGGCCATCTACTCCACCGCCACCGCCGTCTCCCAGCGGATGAATGCCGCCATGCAAGTACAGCTCAGCGGCAACTACACCAACCGCGAAGACGAGATCTCCACCCAGCCCCTCGCCGTCGAGGAAGTACAGATCTTCAACCCCACCGGAGGCTATGGCAACTTCATCCTGCCCCCAGTCCTCATCCTTATCCTCCAGCAGACACTTTTGCTCGGTATCGGACTCTCCGCAGGAACCGCCCGCGAGAACAACCGTTATCAGGACCTTGTGCCCATCTCCCGCCATTACAACGGCATCTTCCGCATTGTCCTCGGCAAGTCCCTCTGCTATTTCATGCTCTATATCGTGATGGCCGCCTACATCTGTCTCGTTGTTCCCAGCCTCTTCCATTTCACCTCCCTCGCCAATGTCTATGAGCTCATCGGCCTGATGATCCCCTACCTCCTGGCCTGTATCTTCTTCGGCATGTTCGTCAGCTGCGTTGTCCGCTACCGTGAGAACGTCATCCTCATAGTTGTCTTCACCTCCCTGCCGTTGCTCTTCCTCACCGGAGTCAGCTGGCCCCAGAGTGCCATTCCCGGTGCCTGGCAAGGCATCTCCTGGCTTTTCCCCAGCACCTTCGGCTGCCGCGCCTTTGTCCGTCTCAACGCCATGGATGCCACCCTTTACGACATCCGTCACGAGTATCAGATCCTGTGGATACAAGTCGTTATCTATTTCTTTGCCACCTGCCTTGTCTACCGCTACCAGCTCATCAACACCCGCCGCCATGCCCATGAACGCTTAAAGGAAATGAAGGCCCATGTCAATGCTGCAAAGAGGAAAATAAATAAATAAACAACTAAACAACTATCCAAGAAACTCAACTATGAAAAAAAACATTCTATTTACATTGGCATTAATGTTGACAGCAATGCTCTTTTCAGCATGCGAGAAAGGTTACACTGTAGAAGAAGTAATCACTCCGGACGATCCTCTGGGAAATATAATCCTGCGCGTCAAAAGTATAGAGATGATTCCTTTTGAAAACACGACCCGAGCCACAACAACAATGGAGCAACTATGTAACCGACTGCAGTTTGCCGTTTTTAAAGATGGAGTGAAAGTCAAGAATGTCTCCCAGCAACAAGGCGATGCCAACTTCGGTGAAACCACACTCACGTTGGACGAAGGCGAATACCAACTCGTAGTGATGGGACACAGTTGCACAGGAACTGCCACCATTACCGACCTTGAGAAAATAACTTTCCCAAGTAACAAGGTTACAGATTCATTTTACTATTATGGAACCTTCACTGTAGGTGGCAACCAGCAGACGTTAGAATTGGAACTTCGACGTGCTGTTGCTATGCTCCGTTTCAGTCTTTCCAAGCCTTTGGCGAGCAGCATCAAGCAACTGAAGTTCTATTATACAGGAGGCTCTAGCACTTTCAGTGCAATTACTGGATATGGTTCGGTAAACTCGAAACAGACAGAAATACGCGACGTAGCCAACAGCCAGAATACTTTCGAGATTTACACCTTCCCCCATGCCCAGACAGGCCAACTGAAAGTGACCATTACTGCTCTAGACGCTAATGGGACAGAGATCGCTGAGACTATTATGGAGGATATACCCGTAGAAATCAATAAGATTTCACGTTATGAGGGGTCTCTTTTCGAAGGTGCGGAAACAAGCGCATCGCCCTCCTTCATAGTAAAAGCCGACGGCGAATGGGCTGGGACAATCTCTGTGAACTAAATCTTACCCACTTTATGAATGAGTGCCGACAATCTTGGTGGGGGGCTGCTCTTTGTTGCGGCGGTTGACGACGGTAACGACGGCCTGAGCGAGATTCAAGAAGGACATTCCGGTCATGGTGTCGCCAAGGGCGGCGGGCTCTCCACTATCTCCGCTATCACAGATGCTCTGCACCAAGGGGATCTGGGCCAAAAGGGGAACGCCAAGTTCCTGAGCTAACTGCTTGCAGCCTTCACGGCCGAAAATGTAGTATTTGTTCTCGGGCAGTTCGGCAGGGGTAAACCACGCCATGTTCTCTATCAATCCCAAAATGGGGACGTTGACCTTGTCGTTACGGTACATATCGACTCCCTTGCGGGCATCGGCCAAAGCGACCTGCTGGGGGGTGGAGACAATGACGGCGCCGGTGATGGCGAGGGTCTGCAGGAGGGTGAGATGGATGTCGCTGGTGCCGGGAGGGGTGTCGAGGATGAAATAGTCGAGGTCTCCCCAGTCGGCATCGGCAATGAGCTGCTTGAGGGCATTGGAGGCCATACCGCCTCGCCAGAGGGTGGCGGTATCGGGACTGACGAAGAAGCCGATGGAGAGCATCTTCACGCCGTATTTCTCGATGGGGGAAATGAGATCGCGGCCATCGACATGGACGGCATAGGGACGGGCATCTTCGACCTGCAGCATCTTGGGAACGGAGGGTCCGAAGATATCGGCATCGAGGAGGCCTACCTTATAACCGAGACGGGCTAGGGCGATGGCGAGATTCACGGAGACGGTGCTCTTGCCGACACCACCCTTTCCGCTGCTCACGGCGATGATGTTCTTCACGCCCGGCAGCATCTTCCCCACTTCAGGACGGGGCTTTGACTTGAATTCGGTGATGATCTCCACCTCCACGTCTTTCGACACGTGGTAGTGGATGGCGGCCTCGGCGGCCTTGACGGTGGATTTGAGGAAGGGGTCGGTATCACGGGGGAATTCGAGTATCACCTTGACTTTCATGCCGTCGATGGCGGGCTGGTCGGCGACCATTCCGCTCTCTACGAGGTTTTTCTTCGTGCCGGCATACGTGACCGTTGCCAGGGCATCCATAATGAGTTTCGGATAGAGTGTCATTTGTTTTTTGTAATTTTGCAAATCGCTTGCAAAATTACAAAAAAAAGTGAAGAGTGAAGAGTGAAGAGTGAAGAATTTGCTACCGCTCAGGCTTTTTTCGTGTTCATTGTACGCGGTAGGCGAAATTCACAGGTGGTTTGATTGAACACAAAATTCACGGAATAAGTTCATTGTACGCGGTAGGCGAAATTCACAGAAAGGTTTAGGGAACACAAAGACACAAAATCGCGATTAAGCGAGTACCATAAGAGCTTGCTTTTAAATGGTCGAGCGTGAGCGATTTATTTAAAGACACAAAGTATTTTTGGTGGATTTTTGGAGATTTTTGTTTTTTGTGCTCATTTTTTCGTACCTTTATGTCTCTTCGAGCCATGAAGGTAGGCTGCACTCGGAAAAAAACAAATTTATATTTGCTTTTTTCGCTCATTTGCACTACCTTTGTAGGCATGAAAAGAGTTGTGCTGACTTTACTGCTGCTCGGAAACCTCATTCTGACGCTCCCAGCGGAGGCGGGAAAACCGCTTACGGGGTTCCTGCAGAAATGGGAGGCGAAGACCGTGGTGACGGACGAGGAGGTGAAGCGCGCGGGACTGGAGAACTGCTTCACGGCAGAGCCGCTGAGCGATGCGACCTTCCAGCGCATGCAGGGGAAGTCGTGGAAGAAGGACTGTCCGCTGGACAGGAATGAGCTGCGCTACCTGCGGATGCTCCACCGGAATGCGGAGGGACGTACGCAACTGGGGGAGATGGTGGTGAACACCAAGATTGCCGAACGGGTGCTGCGCATCTTCCGCAAGCTCTATGAGGCTGGCTACCGCATCGAGCGGATGGTACTGGTGGATGACTATGACGGCGATGACGTACGGTCGATGGAGGATAACAACACCTCGTCGTTCAACTACCGCACGGTGCCGGGACAACAGAAGCTCTCCAACCATGCTCGCGGTCTGGCCATCGACCTGAATACGCGCTATAATCCCTACGTGACCAAAAGGGGCGTCTCTCCACGCAACGGCAGGGCCTATGCCTTCAACCGCGACCGCCGCAAGGATATCCCCTACAAGATAGACCATAACGACCTAGCGTACAAACTCTTCAAGGCGGAGGGATTCTCCTGGGGAGGCGACTGGCGCAGTTCGAAGGACTATCAGCATTTTGATTATAAATAAAAGATGAAAATGATAAAAAGCAATAACTCCAGCCCCTCCTCGAGGGGTGTTCAGAAAGCCTCCCCTCGGGGAGGTTTGGTGGGGGTTGTTCTTTTACTCTTCCTGTTGTGTGCCTGCTCGCAGGTGATACAGCAGCGGAGTGCCGATGAGACGAAAAAGGCGGTGGCCGACTCGCTCATCGAGCACAGCTATGCGTTGTTCGACAGCTGTCAGTTCCAGGAGGCCATCCTCGTGGGACAGGAGGCGCTCAAGGCCTATCAGGCCATCGACGACTCTGCCAGCCAGAGCGACTGCTATTCGCACATGACTTTCTGCCACCAGCGGCTGGGGGATGTGGAATCGGGCATCGAGCAGACGCTGAAGGGACTGCACCTGGACAGTCTCCGCAACGACCGTGCACGCATGGGCAGCGACTACAACAACCTGGCGGCGCTCTACATCACGGCCCAGAACCCGAAGCAGGCGCTCCCCTTCATCCTCAAGGCCATCCAGATGGAGGAATCGCTGGAGGTGCCGGAAAAACTGTCTATCCGCTACGGCATGGCCTGTGAGATATACACGAAACTGGACAGTACCGCGAAGGCCCTGCAATACATCCAGCGGGCCTATGCCCTGGATTCCGCCGCCAAGGATACGGTGAAGATGGCCCGCCGACTCTCACAGCAGGGTGATGCGCTGACAGCGGCCAAGCAATACGAGAAGGCGGAGAGCAGCTACAAGCAGGCGAACCTGCTGCTGGAAGCGAAGCATTCGCTGGCATCGCTCTGCATCAACCACAAGCAGCTGGGGAACCTCTACCTGAAGATGAACCGTACGGCCGATGCCCGCAGCCATCTGGCAAAGAGTGCCGACATGGCCCGTCACATGAACAACCGCTACGTGCTGCAGCAGACCTTGAAGACACTCTCCTCCATCGAATCCAACGACCATCAGGCACTGGCCTACCTGCGGGAGAGCTATGACCTCAGCGACAGCGTATACAGCGAGAAGACGAGTCAGATGATGGGCAGTCAGGCAGCACGCTTCGAGACCTTGCAGAAGGAGCAGACCATCCGCGAGCAGCAATACAAACTGGAACGGCAGACGATCTGGATGCTCTTAGGACTGCTGCTGGCCACCTTCTTCCTGATACTGACCATCATCCTTATCTATATCCTGCGCGCGCGAAGCAAGAGCTACCAGTCATCGGTACGTCTTCTTCGCAAGCAGTACGACGAGAGTATCAGCCAACTGCTCCACAAGAACATGGATGCCGCCAGCGAGGAGGTCACGGAAGGTCATGTGATGGACGACGAGACGGATATCCTGCTCACCCGTCTGAACCAGATTATCCTCAGTAAACTGTCGGACACCAGCCTCAACTCGGAGATGCTGGCAGAAGAAATGTATATGAGCAAGCGCAACCTGAACCGCCGCGTGAAGGAAATCACCAACATCGATACGGCCAGCTACATCCGTGAGTTCCGCATCCAGGCTGCCCGCCGCATGCTGTCGGAGACCTCGCTGCCCATCGCTGAAATCTGCATGAACTGCGGTTTCGACTCGCCGAGCTATTTCTCACGTGCCTTCAAGAGTGCCACCGACATGTCGCCGTCGGTTTACCGGAAAACGATAAAAAACGAATAAAAATCGGTTTTTCCACGAAAAAAGCCGCTTTTTTCCTGAAATGAAAAGAATTTGTCCCGTAAGTGCAAGTTCTTTTCCATTTTTTTTTATTACTTTGCAACCGAAATCAAAACTAACTGATGAAAAATCGCGAAGGAAACATACCATTGAGCCACGAGGAACTGTTGCTAAGCTTCAACAGGTTCCTCAATACGGTCGATATGCAGGAGTTCCAGAGCCATGTCAAAAACAATAACAAGTATCATTAAAATATTAATTCTTATTTAAAAAAATTATGGCTTATCAAGAGACAACAACCATCGGGTACGGATCCCGACTGAAAAATTCGTTTGGTGGAATCGCTACCGGATTCCTCATGTTCGTGGCTGGTACCTGCCTGATCTGGTGGAACGAAGGTCGCGCAGTGAAAACCGACAAAATGCTGAAAGAGGCAGAGAAGGTGGCCGTCCACGTGGACAACATCGACAATCTGGATGCCTCGCTTGAAGGACAGCTCATCCACGCCAACGGCATGGCTACCACCACCGACACCCTCCGCGACGAGGCTTTCGGCGTGAAGGCCAACGCCATCCATCTGCAGCGGCGCGTGGAGTTCTACCAGTGGGTGGAGCATGCCAAGCAGGAAAGCAAGGACAAACTGGGCGGCAAGGAGGAAATCACCACGACCTATACATACAGCAAGCAGTGGGTTTCACAGCCCGTCAACTCTTCCTCGTTCCATGATCCTGCCTATCAGAACGTGAAGAACGGTGCCGTCATCCAGGCAGAAAACGCATCGCTGACCTCAGAGAACGTGACCTTCGGTGCCTACACGCTTCCGGCATTCATGGTGAACAGCATCGGCGGCATGCAGGCTGCTGAGGTGGCTCCCACCGAGCAACAGCTCCGCGAATGGGACCAGCAGATTTCACGCGTACAGCGCCAGTTCGGACGTGCCACGATCACCGACGAGATGACGAGCAAGATTGCCCATGAGGTTACCGACGCCGTGAACAATGTCACGCAAAAGGCCATCGCTGCCATCAATGGCGACACCACGCTGACCGCAGAACAAAAGGCCCTTGCCATCGACAGCATCCGCCGCGACAGTATTGCCATGGCTACCAAGACGGAACCCGCCAAGGTGGGCAACTACACAGCTACCTATGTACACGTGGGTAACGGCAAGCTCTATTTCGGTCTGAACGAGGGCGCTCCCGAGGTGGGCGACGTGAGAATCACCTTCACGATGACTCCTCCGACCAAGATCTCCCTGATGGGTGTCGTTCAGGGCAACACATTTGCCAACTACACCGCCAAGAACGGCAAGAAGTTCTCAGCCGTCAGCAACGGCGTGAAGACGATGGACGAGATGTTCGCCAGCCAGCACGAGGCCAACAACATGTGGCTCTGGGCCCTCCGCCTCGTAGGACTGCTCCTGATCATCAGCGGTCTGAAGGGTATCTTCGGCATCCTCGTCACCATCCTCAAGGTGGTTCCGTTCCTCTCCAGCATCCTCTCGTTCGGTATCAACATCATCTGCTCTGTGGTGGGCTTCGTATGGGCGCTGCTCGTGGCTGCCATCGCATGGATCTTCTACCGTCCGGTGATAGGAATCGCACTGCTGGCCATTGCCGGTGCCGTGATCTTCTTCTTCTGGAAGAAGGGTAAGGACAAGAATGCTGCAACACCAGCAGCTCCTGCTCCTAATCAACCTGCACAACCGTAAATCCCTCATTCCTTGAGAGACAACGATATCATAGAACTAAAAATCCGCAAAAAGAACTGATTGAGGGTGTCCCCGGCTGGTAAAAGAGTACCACCGGGGACCATCCCCATTAAAACAAAAACAACTGATTAGCTATGCGAAAACTTCTCATCATACCGATGATCCTGGCAACCCTCATCGCGACGGGCTGCAAACAGAAGGCGGCTACCACAGAGACTCCTGCCCCCACGGACTCGACAGCCGTGGAGGAAGCCACTGTTCCCGATGACAGCATCCACACCGAGGCGTACATCAGCCAACGCGTGAAGCATATCTACGACCTCATCTATGAAGGCTACAAGAAGAACGCCATCCATGCAAACCGCCAGATATCCACGGAGCAGTTCACTTCAGCCGAATACAACAACCTTCAGCGTGAGGCCACCCGTCTTACCCCAAAGGATAATATGATGGACGTTCCCGGTGCCAACTACGACCATTGGGTGATGGGACAGGACTTCGATAAGAAACTCAGCATGGAGGTGCTCTCCGTAAGCGACATCCATGCGCAGACAGCCACAGCCAAGATCCGCGTGGAGAATTTCAGTCCCACGGAAGTGACACTTCCCCTAGTGCTTGAGAACGGCGACTGGCTCATCGACAGTTTTATCACCACCAGCGAGATTGAGGGCAAGAAAGTTGTCTTCGATGAGAAAAAGGAACTGAAGGAATACGTGGAGAAATTGAGAAAATGAGAAATTGAGAAATTGAGAAAATGAGAAATTTTACTCATACCATCCTTACGGCAGTACTCCTGCTGACTGTCCCCTACTCCATCTATGCCCAGAGCACTTCGCAGAAGGCACGGATGCAGCAGATACGCGCCCTCTACGCCAAGGCCGTGGAGAAAGCCACGCAGCAGCAGAAGGCCAAGCAGAACTACATCACGCTGGAGACGAAGGAGACTACTCCCAACGGCGAGGTGGCCACGAAGAACGTGGAATACATCTTCGACGTGAAAGGCAACGACTGCCAACTCCTGATGGTACGCAAGACCGACAAGGACAGCGAAAGCAGCCGCTACCGCGAGTATGTCTTCGAGAACGGCCGTCTGGCTTTCGTCTATGACCGTTTCAGTCCTGAAGGTCTTACCAGCGAGAGCCGCTATTACCTGACCGACGGCACTCCCTTCTGGCTTTTGTCAAAGACAACCAATCCCAAGACGAAGAAGGTGACCGCCGACCATTCCCAAGCCTGCAATCCCCTCAAAGATGATATGTGGATGTTTATCCAGGCCGAGGGCGAATACATAGCCGAAGGCTTCGAGTCGCTCGTCAATACCGACCAGCATCTCTTTGAACTCGATACCAGACCGAAGCAGATGACTGACGCCCAGCAGCAGGCACGCCTCAGCGAAGTGAGGAAACTCTATGCCAACGCGCAGGAACTCTCAAAGCAGGGCATCATGGGCACGAAGCAGAACTACGGCTTTGCCGATATCTACATCCACTATCCGAAGACGAACGTACAGCGTCACCGCACCGCAGAATTCATCACCGGCATGGAACTGGTAGAAACCTTCGACGTCTATATGCCCGTGGTGAAATTCATTCGCGTCAAGGAAGAGAATGCCTACGATGAGTTCCTCTTTGAGAAAGGCAAGCTCGTGTTCACCTTCACCACGTTCAAGAACGTAGGCAACTACAAGTCGGGGGAATACCGCTTCTATCTGGCCGACGACGATACCAACGTGCCTTTCTGGTCACTCACCCGGTATTTCGGCGACGACAGTTCAAAGCCCGTCAGCGAGCAGGAAAAGCCCTTCGACATGAACAAGCTCCCGCCTGCCATCGACTGGTACAACGTGGCCAAAAACGGCTACAACCTCTTCAATGCCTTCAACAGCATCCATCCAATGTTAGATTAATTACCTAAAATACGAACAATTATGAAAAAGAAGATTTTTTTCTCACTCGTCGTGATGCTCCTCAGCGTCACCTCTGTTTCAGCACAGGGAATCTATAGCATCACCGGCAAGATCAACCGTGCCAAATGGCGTGCAGAATCGGCTGCCAATACCGCAAAGCGTATCAGCGACATGGCGAAGTCGAAGACCAAGACCATCAAGATCTCCAAACTTCCCAAGAACCTCAGTGAACTGCAGTCGATGCCGGAATTCAAGCTCAAGGACGAGTTTGAGGTAGCTGCACTCGCAGTGGCCGTGCTCTGCAACTATGAGAACAATCCTGAGGAAACACTCAAGATGGTAGATGCCCTCCGCGGTCCCGAGCCCCTCACGGCATACGGCAAGGAATTCATACGCGACCGTCTGAAAGACAAACAGTACAAGACGTTCTCCTTCTTCCACGGTGCTACGCCCGACAACGACTACACCCCGAAGGAGCCGCTGAAAATCAACGTGCACACCACACAGTACTCCTACCAGGACAACAACTACGCCACACTCTATCTGAAGTCTGGCGGTGCCGATAGCGAGCGTCCCATCCAACTTCGCAAGAAGCCGAGCACAGGACAGTGGTTCGTCGTTGACTTCAACTTCCTCTCCGACATCCGCATCCCTGCTTCGCAGGATGCATGGCATTAAAAGCCTCCCCTCGGGGAGGTTTGGAGGGGGTTATATGTGCTTCTCAGCCCCGCTGCGCTTGTCGCGCTTATAGGAACGATAATCATCCAATTCTATTTCCACATTAGGTTCCGCCAGTTCTCCCTCGTGAGGCAGGCGGAACTTTTGGTATCTGATGTTCAGTCCGCGGTCTATCCACATCTTTTCATAATAAGTCTGAATGGAGAGGAAATCAAGAGATGCCTCTTCCTGGAGTGAGGAATCAGACTTCCCTCCCTCCGGGAGGGATTGAGGGTGGGCCCCATACAAATCCTCCGTACGATAGAGCAAGGGCAGGTGGTTGATATCCACCATATAAGAAGTATAGGTGAACAGGAAATTGGAATCGGTCTTCAGATGGATGATGCCGCCGTCAATGAGGAATCGGCGGTAGCGGTTCATGAAATAGGTGCTGGTCAGTCGCTTGCGGGGATTCTTCATCTGCGGGTCGCTGAACGTCAGCCATATCTCCTGCACCTCATCCTTCCCGAAGAAGCGGTCGATGATCTCAATGTTCGTGCGCAGGAAGGCCACATTCTTCAGCCCCTCCTTCAAGGCTTCGGTGGCACCTGTCCACATACGTGCGCCCTTGATGTCAACACCGATAAAATTCACGTCAGGGAAGAGTCTTGCCAGTCCTACGGTATATTCTCCCTTGCCGCATCCCAGTTCCAGTACGATGGGGTTTGAATTCTTGAAATACATCTCCCGCCAATGGCCCTGCATCTCAAAAGGCACGTCAGATATCACCCCATAGGGATACTGAAACACATTCTCATAACGCTCCATATCGGCGAACTTCGCCAGTTTTCCTTTTCCCATAATCAGTATATTTGCGTGCAAAGGTACGAAATTAAGTGAAGAGTGAAGAGTGAAGAGTGAAGAATTTTTTCTAATCCTAAATTCTTAATTCTAAATTTTTCACTATCTTTGTCGCCATGAAAAAGAAAATACTCTTTATCTGCCTGGGCAATATCTGCCGTTCACCGGCTGCAGAGGGCGTAATGCGCCACCTGCTGGAACTCCATCAACTGGAACATCTCTTCGAAATAGATTCTGCGGGTATCGGCTCCTGGCATGTGGGTGACCTACCTGACCGCCGCATGCGCCAGTGCGGAGCCTCAAGGGGCTACAATTTCAACCACCGTGCACGTCAGATCAGCGACTCCGACTTCGAGCATTTCGACTATATCGTGGGCATGGACCACGAGAACATGTCTACGCTCAAACGAATGAAAAGCAGACATCCGGACGCCAAAGCGCAGCTCATCTGCCTGGCCGACTATCTGCAAAAACATAAGGGCCAGGCTACAGTGCCCGACCCCTATTATGGTTCACAGCGAGATTTCGAGTTTGCGCTCGATCTCATTGAAGATGCCTGCGAGGGCCTGCTCCACGAACTGGTGACCTCGCTATAGGCTACTTCTCTTATTCTGTAATTTCTTCCTTGATTTCAGCGGCTGTATCTGCTACTGCATCACAGGCGGCGTCAATCTTCTCCTCAGCAGCCTCCTTTACATCAGCGGCAGCCTCGCAGACGTCTTCCTTCACTTCGGCGGCAGCATCAGCAACAGCCTCTACCTTTTCTTCTGCAGCCTCCTTTACATCGGCGGCAGCCTCGCAGACGTCTTCCTTCACTTCGGCAGCGGCATCGGCAACAGCCTCTACCTTTTCTTCTGCAGCCTCTTTCACATCAGCGGCAGCCTCGCAGACGTCTTCCTTCACTTCGGCAGCCTTTTCCTTGGCATCACCAAACTTCTCGGCAATAGCCTCCTTGGCATCGTCAATCTTATCGCCGATGGCATCCGTCACCTCGTTGATTTTCTCCTTGGCAGCCTTGATGTCATCGCCGTATTTCTCGTTGATAGCGTCCTTGGCGTCATCAATCTTGTCGCCGATGGCATCCGTCACCTCGTTGATTTTCTCTTTGGCAGCCTTGATGTCGTCACCGTATTTCTCATTAATGGCGTCCTTGGCATCGTCAATCTTCTCGCCGATATCCTTAGCCACGTCATTCATCTTGTCGAGAGCCTCGTCCTTCAACTTTCCGAGCTCTTCCTTGTTGCCACCACGGATGGCATCGATCAATTTTCCGAAAAATCCCATAGTCTTAAAATATTAAAAAGTTAATAAATTGCTATAATATGCCCCAAAAGTAAACAATTATTCCGAAACTTCCAAACATTCTGTCAATTTTTTACTTTTATTGCCTCCTGAGCACCCAAATGCGACAAATTCCGAGGGAATGAGGAGGATATGTCACATTTTGGGGGCGTTTGTCGCAACAAAATGGCGAAAAAAAGATGCGAAAAGTTGGAACTTGGTGATTTTCCGCTCTATATTTGCAATGTCAAAACGACAAAAGAGTATTAACATAAACAATAGTATTAACTTTAATAAATCAGATTATGAAGACAAATAAATTTCAAAAGAACAGCATGAAGGCAGTAGCATCCTTCTTCGTGGCAGGACTGATAGTGTTAACCGTCTGGTGCTTCAAGAACGCAAGCAATCATCCAGAAGAGTTTTTCGCCTATGAAGCCGAGTGCAATACGGCCATAGCCCACAATGCGAACTCCACGTCTTACGATGCTAATATGCAACAGTTGCTTGAAATCAACGCGAAGATTGCCAAGTTGGAACAGGAAAAGAACAGTATGAACAAGAAACTGGAAAAAGCCAAGGCTGAGCGGAACAAGAATTACGGCATCGTGGCAGGTATGTACTCCCACCCGTCTCCGGAGGTGGCTGAGATCTCCAATTATGAAGGCGGAATTGCCAAGCTCGCTCATAAGCTCGATGACTTGAAGAAGAAGGAGATGCACATCGCCGAGAAGTACGGAATTGACGTTCAGCAATTGGCTTTGATGAAATAAAACAAAAAATCTGTAAAACAAGAAAAAGAGGAAGGAGCAACGGGCTTCTTCCTCTTTTATTTTGGATTGTATCAATTAGTGTTTACTCAGCGGGAGCGGGCTCTGCCTTGATACCTTCATGCTCTTTCTTCAGGTCCTCATAGAAATGGGCAACCGATGAATCCATATAAGGCTCCAGCAGGATGAAACCAATTCCGAAGGTGATAATCGAGAGAATAATCCAACCGATGAAACTGAGGTAGAGCCAGAACAAATCCATCTTATGACCATCCATCATGCGCATGGATTTCTCTACGGCGGCATTACCAGAGATGGCAGAATCATCCTTCATGATATACGGAGTCATCGAATAAGAGAGGGCCTTGATGATGCCGGGGATGATAAGCAGCAAAGTCCACAGAATCACATAGATGTACAGCAGCAGATAGGTGCCGCCCACGCGTTTCCACTCTCCGTTCTTGTAGCCATCAAAGATAGAGTCCCACTCAATCTCTTTTCCACGGATAAGATTAAGGAAGAATACACAGAATCCCCACATCAGCGGCATGCACAGAATAGTCCAAATGAAGGAGGCGCTGCCACTACCAGCAATCGACGATGAGAACGGAAGAGAGACAACCTGGCTCACGCCGACGGTAATGACGAGATAAATGACCGTTGCGATGACGGCCTTATCCCACTTTCCGCTAAGTGAGGCAAGTGCTCTGTTTTTGTAACCTTGATTGGTGTCCATAATAAAAATATTAGAGGTGAATAATAAGGATTATTCAATGACAACGGTGGTCCATCCGTGCTTATCCTCGACCGTTCCGTACTGGATGCCACGGAGCGTATCGTAGAGTTTCTTGGAGATGGGGCCGGGCTTACCGTCCTCAGAGAAGACGTAGCTCTTGCCAGTCTCCAGATCGTCAATCTTGGAGATGGGCGAAATTACGGCTGCCGTGCCGCAAGCTCCTGCCTCTTCGAAGGTTTCGAGTTCCTCCTCGGGGATGGGACGGCGCTCCACCTTCAATCCCAGATCTTCAGCCACCTGCATCAGCGACTTGTTAGTGATAGAAGGAAGGATACTGGTGGATTCGGGTGTGACATAGGTGTTATCCTTGATGCCGAAGAAGTTGGCAGCACCGCACTCGTCGATGTATTTTTTCTCCTTGGCGTCGAGATAGAACTCACAGGCATAGCCGAGGTCATGAGCCTTCTTGTTAGCCAGCAGGGAAGCGGCATAGTTGCCACCTACCTTATAAATACCGGTGCCGAGAGGGGCTGAACGGTCATGGTCGCGGATGATGACGTAGGGGTTAGTGGCAAAACCGCCCTTGAAATAAGGTCCTACGGGAGTGACGAAGATGAGGAAGCAATACTCCGTGGCGGGATGTACGCCTACCTGTGCACTGGTACCGATGAGCAGCGGACGGATATAGAGCGTAGCACCGCTCTCGTAGGTGGGAATCCATTCCTGATTGAGACGCACCACCTTCTTCACCATTTCACAGAAAATTTCCGTGGGGAGCTCAGGCATCAGGATGCCGCGGCAAGTGCTCTGCAGGCGGGCGGCGTTCTCCTCCATGCGGAAGACGCGCACCTTGCCGTCAGGACAGCGGTAAGCCTTCAGTCCTTCGAAAGCCTCCTGTCCATAGTGCAGGCAGGTAGCTGCCATGTGAAGTTTCAGATACTCATCGGAGCAGACTTCAATCTCGCCCCATTTTCCATCGCGATAATAGCATCGCACATTGTAATCCGTCTGACGGTAACCGAAAGACAGACTTGCCCAATCGATATTCTTCATTTCGCTTTATGATAAGTTGTACTTAATGTTCATTTGGATTGCAAAAGTAAAAAAAACAGCGAACATCTGCAACAATTTCACGCAGAAATTTAGTTTTCGCTATCATTTTTCAACAAATTGCGGATTTCCTCGTCGGTCTTCATCAGTTTGTCGCGGCAGAGCTTAATCAGTTCCTGCGCACGTTTCAACTGCTCGGTCATCTGGTCGATGTCGAGTTCATCATTCTCCATTTTGCGCACAATCTCCTGGAGTTGGCGCATGGCTTCTTCGTATTTCATATTTCTTTTTTTATTTAAGGACCTTAGGGACCTTAAGGACTTTAAGGATTACTATTTAACAACAGAACGGACGGTGCCTTTTGAAAGGCGCGTCTCCAGTTCGTCGCCGGATTTTAGGATTGAGGCATCCTTTACGACATTGCCGCCACTGAGGGTGATACTATAACCGCGACGGAGCAGAAGTTCAGGGTTGAGGGCTTCGAGCTTCTCATTCAGCATGTCCAGCTGATGACGCTCACGGAGCAGCCTACGCTCAATGACGGGCATCAGGTTGTGAGAGTGGATATCCAAACGGTGGCGTTCCTCCTGGAGTCTGCGCGTGACGGATAGCCGTAGATTGCCCTGCAGTCTGTCGATACTGGCTTCCTGACGGCTCCTGACGAGCGAGAAGAGCGTTGGTATCCGCTGGGAAAGATGTAGAAGTCGGTTTTTCTCCATGTCCATTTGCTGCCTGACTATCGAGGAGATGCGCTGCTCGGCATCCTCAATAGCATCGAGAACGGCCTTCAAATGTCCGATAAGGAAGGCAGCAGCTGCCGTCGGGGTTTTCACCCGCGTATGGCTCACCATGTCGAGCACACTCTCATCGCGCTCATGGCCGATGCCGGTGATGATTGGCAGAGGGAAATTAGCCACGTGCTCAGCCAAGGCAAGGGTGTCGAAACCGGAAAGGTCGCTGGTGGCACCTCCACCGCGGATGATGACCACACAGTCGAATTTGTTAAGTGAAGAGTGAAGAGTGAAGAGTGAAGAATCATCATTGGCGGTAGCAAACTCTAAACTCTCAGTTCTACACTCTATACTTTCGAAAATCTTGTTGAGGGCTCCAATAACGCTCTGCTCCACCCCCTCGCCCTGCATGACGGCGGGAAAGAGCTGTGTGTGGAAGCGGAAGCCGTATTCATTGTTCTCCAACTGATTCACGAAGTCACCATAGCCGGCAGCATTGGCGCTGGATATGACGGCAATATGCTGACAGAACATCGGCAACTGGAGTTCCTTCTGGAGTTCAAAGACGCCCTCCTCCTTCAGTTGGCGGATAATCTCCATACGCTTACGTGCCATGTCGCCCATCGTGTAGGTGGGATCGATATCGGTGACTATCCACGAAAAGCCGTAACTCTCATGAAACTGGGCATATACCTTCAGCAACACCTTCATACCCGCATGAATCTCCTGGCCGGTAACGCGCATGAAATGGGGCTTTGCCAACTGCCACGTGGAAGCCCAACACTTCGCAGAAGCCTTGGCCACAGGCGTATTGGAGTGCTCATCCTTCTGGATGAGTTCCAAATAGCAATGGCCACGCACCTCGCGGGCTTCCGACAACTCTGCCTCTACCCAATACTCATCGGGCATCTCGAGGGCGAGCGTCTCACGCACCAGCGCATTCAGTTCATAGAGCGTCAGGGAGTTCTTCATGGCTTTTTCCTTTCATTGTCAAGAATCCTTCCGAAATCGGGAATGCCGTAGCCGTAGATGTTGTCGGGCCACTGGTAACGGTCACCGCTGCGGCGGATGAGTTCTATGAGTTCACAGGCAGTCTTATCAGGCAAGGCCTGCCACAGACAAGCCACGGCTCCCGCCACCAAGGGAGAGGCGAAGGAAGTGCCGTTCTGCTGGGCTATCTCACCTTCGGCGTTGATCACGCTGCAATAGCCACCCATGGCCATCACGTCGGGTTTCACACGTCCGTCGGCGGTAGGACCCACGCTGCTGAAGGCCGTATTTTCACCGTCGCTGGTTACTGCCCCTACGGTCAGTACATCGTCGGCATCGGCGGGAATGGTGATTTTCTTCCATTGCTCATTTCCAGAATTGCCTGCGCTGCATACGAGCACGATGCCTTTCTGAGCCAGCATGGACGCCATCCGCGAAATCATCATCGTATGGCCGTCGAGATGGCGGTACTCATAGTTCTGTTCCTCTTCATCGTACTCCGAATAGCCCAACGAGGAATTGATGACATCCACCCCAACACTATCGGCAAACTCTGCAGCCGCCGCCCAGAAATCCTCTTCCGAACGGTTTTCCGACTCCGTCTGCTCGCAACGCAAGAGCCAATAGTCGGCTTCAGGGGCCGCACCTTCAAAGAGTCCTTTTTCATGAACGGCCATCACGGATAGCACCTTCATTCCATGGCTGTGTTCACGATAGATGTTATGGGAGGGAGGGAAAACGAAATCTCGCTCACCCACCTTGTTGATGCGCTTCAAGGCTGGAATATGGTCGGCATACTGAAACCCTCCGTCGAGCACAGCCACAACCATTCCCTTTCCGCGGAACCCGGCCTTATGCAAGGCATCAAGATGAATCTGCTCCAACTGCTGACGGGTGGCATCATCATCGCCCTTCAGTTCGTCAAACTCCTTTGTGCGTCGCGGACATTCGAAGGTCCTCAGGGAATCCGCAATGTAAACAAGTTCGGTCTTATGGACATAAGGTAGTTCTCCTAGCGATTCCAGAAAGGAAAGGCTGTCACCATAGACAAGCACGGAATTATTCCATTTACTCTTGGAGACAATCTTGGCACCATGCGCTGCAAGACGATCCAAATAAAGTTGAGAGACGGGCAAATCCGTGGAATCAAGAGCAAGATGCTGACGTGCACGGCGTTCAATGGCCCGCTGGGAGAGAAAGGCTTCGGGATTCTGAAGTGAATAGAGAGTGCCTTGCTTGTCTTTCAACGTAAGCCGCATCATATAGTGGCGTGCCGTGAGCTCATGGGGCAAAGCACCGAGCAGGAGGCTTAACAGCAACAAAAATCCGAGGGAATGATATGTCTTTCCGTTTACGGTCATTTTTTCATGATTATTGATATTCAGTCGCAAAGGTACAAAGAAAATAAGAATAAAGAACGCACTTTGCAAAAAAAATAGTAACTTTGGATTAGAGTTACTGGCACTCACCATAAAAAAAAATATATTTATTTTGTCCTGCTCTCGTTTTTTCGTAACTTTGCACCCTGGAAAGATAATCACACCGAATGGATAATAAACAAGCCACACTGGAACTGGGCACCAAACCCGTGGGACGGTTGCTGATGCAATATGCGCTGCCGGCCATGGTGGCAATGACTGCCTCCAGCCTCTACAACATCATCGACCGCGCTTTTATCGGACAGGTGGTGGGACCAGAAGCCATTGCGGGATTGGGAATCACTTTCCCGCTGATGAACCTGAGCGGAGCATTCGGAGCTGCCGTGGGTGTGGGAGCCTCTACCTGCATTTCCGTCAAATTGGGACAGAAAGACTATAAGATGGCTGAACATCTGCTGGGCAACACCGTGACACTGAACCTCATCGTGGGACTGCTCTTCATGGTGGTATGCTTTATCTTCCTAAACCCCATCCTGCGCTTCTTCGGTGCCAGTGACGTGACACTGCCCTATGCCCGCGAGTTCATGGAGGTGATTCTCGCCGGAAATATGATTACCCACATGTATTTCGGTATGAATGCCGTGTTGAGGGCTGCAGGAAAACCACGCCATGCCATGTATGCTGTGCTTTTTACGGTGGGTATGAACATTGCACTGGTCATTGCCTTTGTGTGGTGGTTCAGATGGGGAATCCGAGGTGCTGCCCTAGCCACCATCGTATCTCAGTCGATGGCCCTCTGCTGGCAACTGTGGATATTCTCCAACAAGAAGGAACTGCTCCATCTGAAACGCGGCATCTACAAGCTGAAAGCCGACTTGGTGAGGAACATCATATCCATCGGCATTTCACCTTTCCTAATGAATGCCACGGCATGTATCGTGGTGATTTTCATGAACAATCAGTTCGTGCGCTATGGCGGCGACATGGCCGTGGGTGCCTACTCCATCGCTAACAGCATAGCCATGGTGTTCTTCATGTTTGTCATCGGTGTGAACCAAGGCATGCAACCCATTGCCGGCTACAACTACGGTGCCATGAAATACGACCGCATGATGCGCGTGCTATGGCTGGCTATTGCCGCCGCCACTTGCATCCTGCTTGTTGGATGGGGGCTTTCCATGGCTTTCCCAAGGCAGATAGCACGTATCTTCACAACCGACAAGACGCTCATAGACATGGCAGCACGCGGTATCAAACTCAATATGCTGGTGTTCTTCGTGGTGGCAGGACAAGCCGTCATCACCAATTTCTTCCAATGTATCGGAAAGGTTAAGGTCAGCATCTTCCTCTCGCTGACGCGCCAACTGCTCCTGCTGATTCCCATGGCCTATATCCTGCCGCTATTCATAGGGCTCGACGGTGTGTGGTACTCCATGGCTGCCAGTGACCTCGGCTCAGCACTTATGACATGGCCAATTCTCTTCGCCTTCATCAATAAATTCAAGCACAACCTTACCTGAAAATCATCATAATGGAAAAAATCATCATCAACATCGGACGGCAATTCTCCTCCGGAGGGCGCTATATCTCAAAGATACTCTGTGAGGAATTCGGCTGCCGCTATTTCGACAAGGAGATTCTTGACCTTGCTGCCAAGGAAAGCGGCTTCTCGCCTGATGTATTCAAAAAGAGCGACGAGAAGAAGAGTTTTATACATACGCTCTTCCACCTCCACGCTCCGATGCTTTCCGACGACAATTTCTATAACAACAAGTTCTCTGAGGAGAGTCTTTTCAAGTTCCAGTGCGATGCCATCCGGAAAGCGGCCAGCCAAGGTAGTTGCCTGTTCATAGGACGTTGTGCCGACTATGTGCTACGCGATGAGCCTAATACGGTGAGCATCTTCCTCGCTGCCGACATGGAAGACCGAATCAGCCGTACGATGGAACGCTATAACATGGATGAGGAAAGTGCGCGGAAGACCATCAGCAAGAAAGACAGCACGCGTGCCTCCTACTACAACTATTACACGGGCAAGAAATGGGGTGCCGCCGAAAGTTATGACCTCTGCATCAACACCTCCATTTTCGGACTTGATGAAACAGCGAAATTTATTGCCGACTTTATCCGCAAAAGATGAAAAGGATAGGCATCATCAGCGACACCCACGCACACTGGGATGAGAAGTATCTGCATTACTTCGAGCCTTGCGACGAGATATGGCACGCAGGGGACATCGGTTCTCTCGAGGTGGCCCAGAAACTGGCGGAGTTCCGTCCGTTGAAAGCCGTATATGGAAATATCGACGGTGGTGACATGCGCCGTATCTTCCCCGAAACGCTCAGATGGAAATGCGAGGACGTGGATGTACTGATGAAGCACATAGGCGGATATCCCGGTAATTACGACCCCAGCATCCGTGCCCAGATATTCCGCAATCCTCCTCAACTCTTCATCAGCGGACATTCACATATCCTAAAGGTGAAGTTCGACAAGACGCTGAATCTGCTCCACATCAATCCAGGTGCCGCAGGGCTCTACGGATGGCATAAGGAGCGTACTCTGATAAGATTGGCCGTCGAAGGCAATAAATTCACCGATTGCGAAGTTATTACATTAGAAAAGAGATAGAAAAAATGGAGACCTTCTTTACGTTCGTACGATCTATGGCCAAGGGAATCTTTCAAGGCATCAACCAATATATCACCAATGACCTGCCTTCACATTTACTCTTGTTTATTGCAGCGTGCGTAATCGTAATCATTCATTTTGCCATCAAACTTTTCAAAAACAGAGATTAATAAAACAATTATATATATGAGAACAATTGTCATTACCGGCGGTGCCGGATTCATTGGAAGTCACGTGGTTCGCCTCTTCGTGAACAAGTATCCCGACTATCACATCATCAATCTCGACAAACTGACGTATGCCGGAAACCTGGCTAACCTCAAGGACATCGAAGACAAACCCAACTATGAGTTCGTCAAGATGGACATCTGCGACTTCGACGCCTTCTACCAGCTGATGCAGGACAAGAAGGTGGACGGCATCATTCATCTGGCTGCCGAAAGTCATGTGGACCGCTCCATCAAGGACCCCTTCACCTTTGCCAAGACCAATGTGATGGGTACCTTATCCTTACTACAGGCCGCCAAACTCTACTGGGAGTCGCTTCCTGAGCGTTATGAAGGCAAGCGCTTCTACCATATCTCTACCGACGAAGTTTATGGCGCCCTGAAACTGACCAACCCCGAAGGCATCGAGTCACCCTTCACCACGACAGCCTCATCTGAGCATCACCATGCCTATGGTAAGGACTTCTTCGTAGAGACGACGAAATACACGCCCCACTCCCCCTACTCTGCCTCCAAGGCTTCAAGTGACCACTTCGTGCGTGCCTATCACGACACTTACGGAATGCCTACCATCGTCACCAACTGCTCGAACAACTACGGTCCCTATCAATTCCCCGAGAAACTGATTCCGCTGTTCATCAATAACATCCGCCACCGTAAACCTCTGCCCGTCTATGGCAAAGGTGAGAATGTACGTGACTGGCTGTTTGTGGAAGACCACGCCCGTGCAATCGACCTCATCTTCCATAAGGGAATCATTGCCGAGACCTATAATATAGGCGGCTTTAACGAATGGAAGAACATCGACATCATCAAGGTGGTCATCAAGACAGTTGACCGTCTGCTCGGACGCCAGGAAGGTGAGGACATGGATCTCATCACCTATGTCACTGACCGTTTGGGACACGATGCCCGCTATGCTATTGACTCCCGCAAGCTGAAGGAAGAACTCGGATGGGAGCCTTCATTACAATTCGAAGAGGGTATTGAAAAGACCGTCCGTTGGTATCTCGATCACCAGGAATGGCTTGACAATATCACCTCAGGAGATTACGAAAAGTATTACGACTCAATGTATAAGAACCGATGAAAAAGATATTGTTATTAGGTTCAGGAGAACTGGGCAAAGAGTTTGTGATTGCCGCCATGCGTGCCGGCCAGTATGTAATTGCCTGTGACCGCTACGACAATGCCCCGGCCATGCAGGTAGCCGACGAGCGGGAGGTATTCAATATGCTCGATGGTGATGCCCTTGAAGCAGTTGTGAAAAAGCATCAGCCAGACATCATCGTACCAGAAATTGAAGCCATTCGCACGGAACGCCTGTTCCAATTCGAGGAGCAAGGCATTCAGGTGGTTCCCTCGGCACGTGCCGTCAATTTCACCATGAACCGCCGCGCCATCCGTGACTTGGCAAGCCGCGATTTGGGTTTGCGCACCGCAAAGTACTTCTATGCCAAAACCTTTGATGAATTCAAAGAGGCTGCCGACAAAATCGGATTCCCCTGTGTGGTAAAGCCATTGATGTCGTCAAGTGGCCATGGACAGAGTTACGTACATAACGACGAAGAACTGGAACAGGCTTTCCGTGAAGCTATGGAAGGCAGCCGCGGAGACGTGAAGGAAGTCATCATCGAGGAATTTATCGACTTCGACTCAGAATTCACACTGCTTACCGTCACCCAGAAAAACGGTCCCACGCTCTTCTGTCCGCCTATCGGCCATGTACAGAAAGGTGGTGACTACCGCGAGAGCTGGCAACCCTATAAAATTTCCGAAGAAGCTCTGAAACAGGCTCAGCAGATGGCTGACCAGGTTACGAAAGCACTGACAGGTGCTGGTATCTGGGGCGTAGAGTTCTTCCTGACCAAACAGGGGGAGGTCATTTTCTCCGAACTTTCGCCACGTCCGCATGACACAGGTATGGTAACGCTAGGCCATACGACCAATCTCTCAGAGTTTGAACTGCATCTGCGGGCCGTACTCGGATTGCCCATTGCCGGCATTCATCTAGAGCACGCCGGAGCATCAGCCGTCATTCTCTCCCCCAAGGAGGTGACGACTCCAGTTGACCGAACTTTGCTTCCCTACAATCTGGAGGAGGCGCTCAAAGAAGATCGCACCCGTATCCGTATCTTTGGTAAGCCTGATGCCCACTTCGGTCGCCGTATGGGCGTAGTGCTCTGCTACGGAGATCCTGAAGCCGACGTTGAAGCCCTTCGCGACAAAGCCAAGCGTCTGGCCAAGACCGTGCTCGGTACCGATCCCTATATGAAGAAATAAGCTATGAAAGAGCTCGGAAGAATCATTGAACTACCCAAGATTACTGATCCCCGAGGCAACCTGACCGTAGCTGAGGCCTTCAAGAATGTGCCCTTCGACATCAGGCGTGCCTACTGGGTTTACGATGTGCCCGGAGGTGAAAGCCGCGGAGGCCACGCCCACAAGCGCCTACGCCAATTAGTCATAGCGATGAGCGGTTCGTTTACTGTCACCCTCGACAATGGTCACGAACAGCAGAAATACTTGCTCAACCATCCTTGGGAAGGGCTGCTCATCGAAACAAAGACCTGGCGCACACTCGATGATTTCTCATCAGGTGCCGTCTGTCTGGTGCTCGCCTCAGAACCTTTTGAAGAAGATGACTATATCTATGATTACGACGAGTTCTTGAAATACATAGGATGTTCGAAATAGTCAGATACGCTGCATCACATAAAGACGAATGGAATCAGTTCGTGGCACAGTCGAAGAATGGAACATTCCTTTTCGACCGTAACTATATGGATTACCATAATGACCGCTTTGAGGACCATTCGCTGATGTTTTACAAGAAGGGCAAGCTATATGCTTTGCTGGCTGCCAACGAAAAGGATCATATCCTATACAGTCATCAGGGACTTACTTACGGAGGACTCATCACAACGGTTAAGACCACGACAGATGAAGTGCTCCAGATTTTTCAAGAGTTGAATGCCTATTACAAGAGGGCTGGCTTCCATAAAATCATTTATAAGGCCATCCCAAGCATCTATCATAAATGGCCATCGGAAGAAGACCTCTATGCACTTACCTCCATCTGCCAGGCAAGGCTTATCATGCGAGATATCTCTTCGACCATCCTGCTCAACAAACAGTTCCCTTTTACGGAATCTAGAAAATCAGGTATGCGAAAAGCTTCGCAAGCCGGCATTCAAATCTCCGAGAGTGATGACATCGATGCTTTCTGGAACATTCTTCAAGCAAATCTTCACCATAAATACGGAATCAACCCTGTTCATACGGCTGCGGAATTAAAGCTCTTAAAGTCACGTTTTCCGCATCAGATACGTCTTTTCCTGGCTACGCTTGATGACAAACCATTAGGTGGGACAATTCTTTTCATCACACCTACCGTTGTTCACACTCAGTATATCTCCGCCGATGAAGAAGGGAAACAAAATGGTGCAATCGATCTGTTGTTTAAAGAAATACTGAAGATGGATTGGAATGTGGACTATTTCGATTTCGGAAAATCCACCTCAACGGAAAGTTGCGAATTGAACCGAAAGCTCATTTTCCAGAAAGAAGGGTTCGGTGGACGCGGCATCTGCTACGACACCTACGAATGGACATTATAAATTAATAGAGGCTAACCCTAAAGTCAGCCTCTATTTATTCATTCAGGCATCAAGAACACCGTGACGCTCCGCGCCGCCTGAGCTCCCATCACCAAGACCTGTGCAATATCGGCAGTCTTCGATGGGCCGCTGATGAACGTACCGTAGCCATCATACTCTTTATCGAATTCTATGCGTTTGTAGGCCTCGTGCATATTGTTCACAATCTGACTCTTCGGCAAAAGGATAACGAGATTCTCGGAAATAAAGCACACGGCCTTCTCCTTCATCTGCTGCGGAACCCAGATGCATGCGTTCTCAGCTACGCCGAACATTCCGCGGATAATACCCACATCCGTTCCGTTCAGATCACGCGCACGCCCTACGGTATCAGGATTCCTCGTGGCAATCGTAACCTCAGGGAGATTGCTTGCGAATTCCTTGGCTTCGGGATAAATATTCTTAATCAATTGATTGACATCTTCACCCGGCTTCACTTCCAACACCTTTCCGCCCACATTCTCAGTCATGGAAATAAACTGAATCAACGGATTAGGATAGGTGATGGCCTTGATATCATCGAGAGAAGGCATATCATATTTTACCTTCACATTCTCGCGATACCGCTTCAATATATCTTCTTTGTTACTCATAACTTATCACTTATCTTTTTTCACTTTTCACTTCCTTTCACTTTTCCCTTCTTCCAAAGCGTATGGAAGCTCTGCTTCGGGAAGGTCATCATCTTATGGCCATCAGCCCATGGATTCAATCCACAATTAATGAGAGGATCGGGTACGATATTGGCCAACGGGGCAAACTTCAGCGCAGTATTGTAGAAGCCAGAGCTGCCGAATATCATACTCATACCACGGCTCATCAACTTTTTCTCAGGATTAGCTGTTCCGAATTCGTCTAGTTGCTGACGCCACTGATAGATTTGATCGCCAAGGTTCACTTTCACCGGACATACCGTCTGACAACTCAGGCAGAGCGTGCAGGCAGATACATTACCGCTGTGCTGATACTTGTCGCGAAGCATACCGAGGTTGATTCCGATAGGGCCAGGGATGAAATAACTGTAGGAATAACCGCCCGAACGACGATACACTGGACAGGTGTTCATACAAGAACCGCAACGTATGCACTTCAACGCCTCCCAGTGCTGCTCATTGGCGATCCATTCCGAACGGCCGTTATCCACAAGTACAATATGCATCGGGGCCGCCGTGGGACGAGCCTTGCGGAAATGCGACGTATAAGTAGTGGTAGGCTGTCCGGTTCCTGCCCTGCAGAGCATACGCTGGAATACAGCCAGACAGTCGTAGTTTGGTATCACCTTTTCCAATCCCATGGCAGCAATGTGTAGCTTGGGGCACGAGGTGCTCATGTCAGCATTACCCTCATTAGTGCAAACGACGATGTCGCCCGTCTCGGCAATTCCGAAATTGGCTCCCGTCATACCGGCATCAGCCGTAAGGAATTCATTGCGCAACGACAGGCGCGCACAATAAGTAAGGTACGTGGGATCATGATTACCCTTCTCGGAGCCTAATTTCTCTTCAAAGAGTTCACCCACATCATCGTGGTTCAGATGGATGGCAGGCATTACGATATGACTCGGTTTCTGACCCTTCAACTGGATGATGCGTTCACCCAAATCGGTCTCTACCACTTCAATGCCGTGCTGTTCCAGGAAGGGATTCATCTCACATTCCTCGGTGAGCATCGATTTAGACTTGACGATTTTCTTCACGTTGGCTTTCCTCAGGATGCCCAACACAATCTCGTTAAACTCCTGGGCGTCTTTTGCCCAATGAACGATGCAGCCGTTTTTCTCGGCATTTGTGGAAAACTGGTCCAGATATTCATCAAGATGCGTCACCGTATGGCGCTTGATTTGGGAAGCCTTCTCGCGCAACTGTTCCCATTCTGCCAAGCCATAGGCCATATTGTCGCGCTTGCCGCGCACACTCCAGAACGTAGCATCGTGCCACTTCGCGTATGTTTGGTTCTTCAAGAACTCTTTTGCTGCTTTACTATGTCCTGTACTCATAATCCTGCTGCTAAAATTTCAACCACATGCTTAAACTTCATATTCAGGCCTTGTTTCTTGGCAACGCCTGCCATATGCATCAGGCACGAACAGTCGGGCCCCGTCACGTATTCAGCACCTGTCTGAATATGACGCTCCAACTTATCCTTGCCCATCTGAGCCGATACTGCCGTCTCTTCCACCGAGAACATACCACCAAAACCGCAGCACTCATCTGGGCGTTCTGGCTCCACCACCTCGCATCCATCCACCAATGAGAGCAGATCCTTAATCTTATTAAACTTCTCCACATGCTCCTCGGAGGGGGAAGAAAGACCCAGTTCACGGACGCCGTGACAGGAATTATGGAGACTCACCTTATGAGGAAACGTACCGAGCGGATGGTCAACTTTCACCACATCATGGAGGAATTCCACGACATCCATTGCCTTCTTAGCCGTTATACACTCGTGACCTGCCAGTAGACGCTCATAGTTCACACGTATGAAAGCCACGCAACTCACCGAAGGAGCCACCACATAGTCGAAGCCCTTAAACTTGTCTTCGAACTTCTCAACCAATGGTACAGCCATCTTCTCGAATCCGCCATTCGCCATCGGCTGTCCACAGCACGTCTGTCCTTCGGGATAATCCACGTCGAGTCCCAGATGCTTCAATAGTTTATATGTGGCCACACCTACCTCAGGATAGAGTGCGTCCACATAGCAGGGAATGAATAGTCCGATTTTCATAATGTTTTTGTTTAATAGATTTGTAGCCAATTATATTTTCCTTTTGACTGCAAATATAATAAAAAATTCTTCATCTTCTTTATTTTTCCCTGTTTTTTTTCAGTGTCGATTATTTTTTTTATCTTTGCAAGCCAAATCATTCATCAAAAGCGAAAATGATAGTTTGCATTGCTGAAAAACCCAGCGTGGCACGCGACATTGCCCGCATCATCGGAGCTAACGCTTCCCGACAAGGATATATGGAGGGAAACGGGTATCAGGTGACATGGACTTTCGGACACTTGTGCACCCTGAAGGAACCAGCCGACTACACACCAATGTGGAAGTCGTGGAGCCTGTCATCGCTGCCCATGATTCCCCAGCGGTTCGGCATCAAGCTCATTGAAGACGAAGGTATTAAAAAACAGTTCGCCGTCATCGAGAAGCTGATGCAGGCTGCCGACGGTATCGTGAACTGCGGCGACGCCGGTCAAGAGGGTGAACTCATCCAGCGGTGGGTGATGCAGAAGGCACAGGCACATTGTCCGGTAAAGCGACTCTGGATCTCGTCGATGACCGACGAGGCTATCCGCGAGGGTTTCCAGCAGCTGAAGGATCAGTCTGAATACCAGCCGCTCTACATGGCAGGTCTCTCACGAGCCATCGGCGACTGGATTCTGGGCATGAACGCCACTCGGCTCTATACACTGAAATACGGTCAAAACCGGCAAGTGCTCTCCATCGGGCGCGTGCAGACACCGACGCTGGCACTCATCGTGAACCGCCAGAAGGAAATTGACAACTTCAAGCCGGAACCTTACTGGGTTCTCTCCACAATCTACCACGACACGACATTCACCGCCACCAAAGGGCGATTCACATCTAAAGAGGAGGGTGAGGCTGCTTTCCAGGCACTCGAAGGAAAGCCCTTCACGGTGACCGACGTGCAGAAAAAGACAGGCAAGGAAATGCCGCCGCAACTCTACGACCTTACGTCGCTACAGGTGGACTGCAACAAGAAGTTCGGCTACTCGGCCGAAATGACGCTCAATCTCATACAAAGTCTCTACGAGAAAAAGCTGACCACCTATCCACGTGTGGATACACAATACCTCTCCGACGATATCTATCCGAAGTGCCCGGGCATCATGAACGGCCTCTTCCAGACCAAATTCGGCGGACAGGCTCCCTATGCAGAACTCGTCCGCCCATTAGGCGGAAAACCGTTGAAAAAAGACAAGAAAGTGTTCGACACGTCGAAAGTGACCGATCACCATGCCATCATCCCCACTGGCGTTCCTCCCCAGGGACTGAGCGATGCTGAGCAGCACGTATTCGACCTGATAGCACGCCGTTTCATAGGAGCCTTCTATCCGGAATGCAAATTCTCCACGACCACGGTTCTCGGAATCGTTGCCGAGAATGCAGATTCGCCCGACAAGTCGGCTATTGAATTCAAGGTGACCGGAAAAGAAATCCTTGATCCCGGTTGGCGCGTCGTACAGTATGTTGCGGTATCACAGCAACAACCCTCCGACGAAGAAGAAAAGGATAAGAAAGACGAGGAACGCACACTCCCTACTTTTGCAAAAGGTGAGAGCGGTCCCCACACGCCTACCTTGACCGAGAAGATGACCACACCCCCACCCTACTACACAGAAGCCACCCTGCTCCGCGCCATGGAGACAGCCGGCAAGTTTGTGGAAGACGAAGAACTACGCGCTGCCCTGAAGGAAAACGGCATCGGCCGCCCCTCATCCCGCGCAAGCATCATAGAGACATTATTCAAGCGCCACTATATCCGGCGTGAACGCAAACGTCTGGTGGCTACGCCCACGGGCATCGAACTCATCGATCTCATCAAGGAAGAACTGCTTAAGAGTTGCGAACTCACGGGAATCTGGGAGAAAAAACTCCGCGACATCGAGCACAAGACCTACGACCCTGCACAATTCATCAACGAACTTAAGCAGCAGATTACAGAGATTGTCAGACAGGTTTTAGCCGACAACGAGAACCGCCGCATCACCCTGATGCCTGACGAAAAGAAAAAGGGTAAGAAGCAATAAACGGCATAGCTTTGCGTTCTTACTAATAATGAAGAAAAGAATATTCACCCGACTACATACATGCGCCTTCCTCCTGTTGACGGCCCTGCTCCTCACGGCATGTGGAGCAGATCACTACATGAAGAAGGGAGAAAAGGCCTTGGCCATCGGTGAATATTACGACGCATCCAACTATTTCAAACGGGCCTATTCTTCCACTTCACCCAAGGAACGCGACCTCCGAGGCAAAAGGGCAGCCCGATTGGCATTGGCCTACGACAAGATGGGAGCCACGCAGAAAGCCATCGCCGCCTACCGCAATCAGATTCGATACAAGCAAGACTCACTTCCCACCCATCTCAGTTTTGCCCGTCTGTTGCTAAAGAACGGCAATTACAAGGAGGCTGCCGAAGAGTTCCAGATGATTCTCGACTCCATGCCCGGCAATCAACTGGCAAAAGACGGACTGAAATCGGCCCAGACGGCTCCGAGAATCAAGCAACTGGGCTCACGCTACACGGTAAAGAAAATGGAAGTCTTCAATTCTCGCCGTGCTGACTATTCGCCCATGCTCTGCGGGGATGAGCACGACCAGCTGTTTTTCTCCAGCACTCGGAATGAGGCGCAAGGCGACGAAATCAGCGGAATCACAGGCACCAAAACTGGCGACATCTTCTATTCACAGAAAGACGATAAAGGGAAATGGGGTAAACCCCAGACCATCGAAAGCGGCCTCAACACGGAGCACGACGAGGGAGCCTGCTGCTTCTCGCCCGATCAGCGAGTGATGTATTTCACCCAATGTGCCAGCGACCCATCCTATCCACGCTATGCCACGATCATGACCAGCAACCGCTCGGATGCGGCATGGGGTAAGGGAACGCTGCTCCAAATCTCTCGCGACACCCTTTCAAGCTATGCCCACCCCGCCATCACTCCCGATGGAGAATGGCTCTACTTCGTGAGCGACATGCCTGGCGGTGAAGGAGGGCTCGACATCTGGCGCGTACGCCTGACTGCAGCAGGAATCGGAGGAGTGGAAAACCTGGGCAAGCCCGTCAATACGGAAGGAAACGAGATGTTTCCCACCTTCCGCCCCAACGGCGATCTCTACTTCTCCAGCGACGGTCATCCGGGCATGGGCGGACTTGACATCTTCATCGCCAAGATAGGCAACGACCGGCGATATCATCTGCAACATCCTGGCTATCCGCTCAACTCGCAGGGCGATGACTTCGGCATGACGTTTGAAGGCCCCCACAACCGCGGTTTCTTCTCCAGCAACCGAGGCGACGGTCGCGGCCTGGATCATATCTATTCATTTGAGAATCCTGAAATCATCCAGACCATCAAAGGTTGGGTCTACGAGATGGACGGCTACGAGCTGCCTGCCGCACAGGTTTATCTGGTAGGCAATGACGGCACCAACCTGAAACTCTCCGTCAAGATGGACGGCTCGTTCGAACAGGTGGTGGAGCCGGGTGTTGACTATGTCATGCTGGCCACCTGTCCCGGATTTCTGAACCACAAGGAGGAAATCAGCATCCGTCCGACAGAGAAATCGGAAGAACACGTGCTGCAGTTCCCGCTGGCCAGCATCCGTGTACCGGTGCTGATAGACAACATCTTCTACGATTTCGACAAAGCCACACTACGTCCCGAATCTTCGGCTGCTCTCGACGAACTGGTCAAGATGTTGCAAGAGAACCCCAACATCACCATCGAACTCTCTGCCCATGCCGACTATCGCGGCTCTGCCAGTTACAACAAGACGCTCTCGCAGAAACGTGCCGAAAGCGTAGTGCGCTACCTGATAGACCACGGTGTGGCAAAAGACCGTCTGACCCCCGTGGGTTACGGCAAGGAGAAGCCCAAGACCATCCGCAAGAAAGTGGTGGAGAAATACCCGTGGCTGAAGGAAAACGACGTGCTCTCGGAAGAATTTATCAAGACACTCGACGAAGAGAAACAAGACATCTGCAACCAACTGAACCGCCGCACGGAGTTTACCGTGCTGCGCACTACCTATGGCATGTTCGACGAGAAGGGCCAGCTCAAGAACCCGCCAAAGCCTAAAAAAGAAGAAGCCCCCCAAGAGGGAGACTTCTTTATCGACTTCTAATATCTTTATCCATGTATGTGGAGACCGAGTCTCCACCATCACCCTACCGCTCCGACGTAACCAAGCTATACCCCGCAACGGCCGTGAGCAGCAGCATGGTGCCAAAAACCGAAAGGACACTTGCCGGTGAGACGCTGGTCACCATATCGGTGAAGAAGCCCTGCAAGGTGCCCAATATCGAAATCCAACCTTTGGTCAGGATGAAAACGGCCACGGCAGCTACCAAACAGATAGCCGTCCAGATGCGGTTCAGACAGACGCTACGGTCAGGTAGCCGGCGCATCACCCGATTGGTGAAACCGCGATCTTGCAGTTCAACCGTATTTTCAGCGAAGAATCGCCCTATCAGTTGCTCTTCTTCCGGCAAGATTCGCTCACCGTTCACTTCTCGTATTTCTTCTCTTATATCATCCATAGCCATTCTCCTTTAAATAGTTTGCCAATTGTTTCTTTCCTCTTGAGAGGTGTGACTTCACCGTACCTTCCGGCATCTGCGTGATCTCCGCTATCTTGTCGATAGGCTGCCCGTCAATCAGTTGCAGCGTGATGCAGGTTCGTTCATCAGGCTTCAGAAGCGACAGGGCCTTGTAGAGATCCATCTTCAGTCCCGCAGGTGTTTCACTGGCTGTTCCAACCACCTGCTCCACATCCGAGGTCTGCTTCTGCGAACGGCGATAATCATAAAGCACATTGTAGGCTATACGCATCAGCCACGTCTGGAATCCGGCCATCCCCTTGAAAGAAGCAATATGCGTATAAGCCTTGATGAAGGTGTCCTGCGCCAGATCATCACTCAGCGGCCCGTCTCCCAAAGTCTGCGCCAGGAAGAAACGCCTGACAGGTGACTGATACTTCCTGACAAGCTGGTCAAAGGCCCGCTTGTTGTGGAATACCGCCACCTGTGCAACGAGAGAGATGTCGCTGAGTTGTGCCATCAGTCAATTATTGTTTGGCAGGCATGATGAGCCAAAGCACGGGATAGAGGATGATTCCGCAGAAAGCCGTGAACAGCGTCAGCACCGCGTATGCCACGCGCATCACCGTGGGATCAAGGTCCAAATACTCTGCAATTCCTGCACACACACCGCCTAAGATCCTGTCGTTAGAGCGGTAAAGTCTTTTCTGATCACTCATATCTTTCTTTATTATTTCGTTATTTGTTTCCATTTTCCACATGATTGATTTCGTTGTTCAACACTTCTTCCTGCTCCTTCTTCTTGTTGGAAGAGCGGGCTATGAAAGCCTGACCCAAGCCGTAGAAGAACAATATCACACCGATACCTTGCAGCAAATCGCCTATGATGAAATAGCCGCAGGCCACCAACCCCAGACCGAGGAATATATTCCTCAACCCTCTGTTCTTCAGGTCTTCATCCGTGGCAGTAGGAGTGCTCAGCGCCTCTTGCGGGATGGGCTGTCCGTTCTCCATGGCTTTTTCGGCCAGTTTCAGCCGTTGGTTGCGGTTTCTCACAATCAGCCAGATGATGAGGATTAGCGCAATGAAAGGAGCCAGGCAAATCAACAGTACGAAAAGCACAGCCAGGATAGCCAGCACGGTAGCCCAGGCACCCATGTGATCGATGTTCTTCAGCGCATCGAACATATCTTCATCGTCGAAGCTGTCCCAATCGGCAGGTGCCGGCATGTTATACTGAACCGAAGCGGTATCCGTGCTGGTGGTGTCGCTATAAGCCACGATGCCCGTTGTGTCATCGTCGGCTGCATTTACATTGACGCTCACCACCTTATTACCCGTTGTTGGGTCCTGCACGTTGAGCGTGACGTTAGGATTGTGACGATGCTTTTGTGCCATCGCCTCGTTGCCGGCTGTCAGAGTGAGCAGCATCAGCATTGCTATCAGACTTTTCTTCATATTCATAACTCTTTTGAGATTTAAATTTGTCTGTTAGACGATGCAAAGATACAAAAAGTTGCAGCATTGTGAAAAAAAAATAGTAATTTTGCAACGTGATGGTATTGCCTCCTGATTTCATTTCACAGACCAAGCCCGTTTTCGGCGATTCACTATGGGCTGATTTCCTCCACGCCATGGAGGAAGAACCACCTGTGAGCATCCGTCTGAATCCCTTGAAGACTGAGGGATGGGAAGTGATTGAGGGTGAAGCCGTGCCCTGGTGTCGTGGCGGCTATTACCTGAAGCAGCGCCCACAATTCACTTTCGACCCTCTGCTCCATGCCGGAGCCTACTACGTGCAGGAAGCATCTTCCATGTTTCTTGACGAGGTGCTTCGGCAGCACATGGACTCCAGGGTTTCCTGCGCATTGGATTTATGTGCGGCACCCGGTGGCAAATCCACAGTATTGAGGGCTGCCTTGCCTACCGATTGTATCCTGGTGAGCAACGAGCCGAACGGCAAACGGGCGCAGATCCTTTCGGAGAACATCCAGAAATGGGGAGCACCCCGTTCGTATGTCACCAATCTATACCCCCGCGATTTCCGCAAGGCAAAGCTGCAATTCGACTTGATTCTCGTGGACGCTCCATGCTCCGGCGAAGGGATGTTCCGCAAGGACGAAGGAGCTATCCATGAATGGAGCAAGACCAACGTGGAGAAATGTTGGCGGCTGCAACGCGAGATTCTGGAAGATGCATGGCAATGCCTGTGTCCTGGCGGACTGCTTATTTATAGTACGTGTACATTTAATACACAGGAGAACGAGGAAAATGTGCGCTGGATGAAGGAAGAACTCGGAGCCGAAGTGCTGCCTGTTGACACTCCAAGTGAATGGAACATCACGGGCTCCTTGCTCAAGGGTTTCACGGAACCCGTCTATCGGTTCATTCCCGGCAGGACGCGTGGCGAAGGTCTCTTTATGGCAGTTCTCAAAAAAGGAGGTGAAACAGAGGCGGATGGCCGCAAACTGGAAAAAGGACTCCAGAAGTTGAAGGTCATCTATAAGGCGCAAGAAGCAGAGGATTACCCCAAAGCAGACCTTACCTACCAGCAAGCCCTGCAATATCTTCGCCGCGAAGCCCTGGTGCTTCCGGAAGATACACCCAAGGGAATCATTACCGTCACCTTCCGGGGCCTCCCCTTAGGCCAAATGAAGAACCTCGGGCCTCGCGCCAATAACCTATATCCCAAAGAATGGAGAATCAAAAGCACTCATATACCTGCAGAATATGAAACAATATTTAGATATCCTTGACCGCATTCTCAAAGAAGGCGTCGAGAAAGGCGACCGCACTGGTACGGGCACGCTGAGCATCTTCGGTACACAGTCGCGCTACGATCTGGAGAAGGGATTCCCCCTGCTCACCACCAAGAAGCTCTACCTGAAAGGAATCATCCACGAACTGCTGTGGTTCCTCAAGGGAGACACGAACATCAAGTATCTGCTCGACAACAATGTCCACATCTGGGACGAATGGGCCGATGAGAACGGCGACCTGGGACCTGTCTATGGGCACCAATGGCGCTCATGGCCCGACTATGAGGGCGGCACCATCGACCAGATTAAGTACGTGCTCGACCAGATTCAAAACAATCCCAACTCGCGCCGCATGATTGTATCCGCATGGAATGTAGCCGAAGTGAACAAGATGGCGCTGCCTCCTTGTCATACGATGTTCCAGTTCTATGTGGCCGACGGACGGCTTTCGCTCCAGCTCTACCAGCGTTCTGCCGACACCTTCCTTGGCGTTCCGTTCAACATCGCTTCCTATGCCCTGCTCTGCATGATGATGGCACAAGTGTGCGGATTGCGCCCCGGCACATTCATCCATACCACCGGCGACACCCATCTCTATCTGAACCATCTGGATCAGGCCCGCCTACAACTCACCCGTGAGCCACGCCCGTTGCCCGTGATGAAGCTGAATCCGGATGTTAAGGATCTCTTTGATTTCAAGTATGAGGATTTCAAGCTGGAGGGATACGACCCCTGGCCACACATTAAAGCGGAGGTAAGCGTATGATAAGCATCATAGCAGCCGTGGCCAAGAACAGGACCATCGGATTCAAGAACAAGCTATTGTATTGGCTACCCAACGACCTGAAGCGTTTCAAGTCATTGACCACCGGCCACACCATCATCATGGGCCGCAAGACCTTTGAATCGTTGCCCAAAGGCGCACTTCCCAACCGCCGAAACGTAGTGCTGAGCCGTTCCCAGCAGGAGTTCCCCGGTTGTGAAGTATTCCCTTCGCTGAAAGAAGCCCTCAAGCATTGTTCACCCGACGAAGACATCTACATCATCGGCGGCGCATCCGTCTATACGCAGGCAATGCCACTGGCCGACCGTCTCTGCCTGACGGAGATTGACGACATTCCCGCCGAAGCAGACGCATTCTTCCCTCCCTACGACGATTGGAACGAGGCAGAGAGGGAAGAACACCCGACCGACGAAAAGCATGCCTTCCGCTATGCTTTCGTGGATTACGTCAGGAAATAAATACTATTCATCCAACGGAAGATCAGCCACCGGCAAACGGCGCTCAAAGGCAGAACCAAAGGAGATGATTGTCTCCGAACGTGACAGTCCGAGAGGCTGCAACTTGTCATGGATGATGTCCAGCAGATGGTGATTGTTGCGGGCATAGATCTTGATGAACATATCATAGTCGCCCGTTGTGTAATGGCATTCCACCACCTCGGGGATATCCTTCAGGGCTTTGACCACCTTATCGAAACTTTCCGGATGCTTCAGGTTCAGTCCCACATAAGCACAGGTTTCATAGCCGATCTTCTCGGGATCGATAACAAACTGCGAGCCTTTCAGCACACCAAGGTTGTTTAGTTTTTGAATACGCTGGTGAATGGCAGCGCCACTCACGTTACAGGCACGGGCTACTTCCAGGAAAGGCACGCGTGCATCCTCGGCAATCATCCGCAGGATTTTCTTGTCTAAGTTGTCTAAGTTGTGATGAGCCATATTGCTTACATTAAAGTTTAGAAGTTTCAGGTTTCAAAGATTCTTTATTAAAAAACTCTTCATTCTTCGTGCTTCATTTCTGTTGCACTATAGTTGATGGTATAGGCATTAGCGCGGCGCAAGGCCTGTTTCACATCGGTAATCACCTGCATGTCAGTCGTGCGGTCTGCCTTGATGGAAACGGTCTGCCTCCTCATATCCTCGGGCTGCATACGCTGACGCTCGGCCTTCACGTAAGCCTCCACATCATCGATAGTAGCCAGCTTGTCGTTCAACTGAATGCGCGTTTTTCCGTCCACCTTGCCTATATAAATAAAGGTGACCGTGGATTTCTTAACCAGTTTGGTGATCTCCGTTCCTGCCGGCACCTGATATTTCACCTTCATCGGAACGCTCCGCATATGAGTCACAATCATAAAGAAGAAGAGCACGGTGAAAATGAGATCAGGCAGAGCCGCTGTGTTCAGCCCTGGCATCTCTCTCTTCTCTCTGTCTCTGAATAAACTCATATTATCTTGGTTCCAGGTTTCAGTTAACGTTAGAGTTATCGTTAACGTTAGGGTTATCGCTATACTCCTCCGCCACCCTCTGGGGGTAATATTGCTGAAGGGCCTCACGCTGCTGATCGCTGCATCGGCTGTAAGCCTTGTGATAGACTTGTAGGGCCCGTTTCTCACGCAAGTGCCGGTAAGCTGCCACAATCTCGTTTTGCAGATGGAAATAGGTATCATAGTCCGACTTCGGGGCCGTCTTCACCTGCAGGATATGTTTCGTGCGCTGCTGCTCCTGACCTGCAAAGGCTACGATGCGCTGACGCAACTGCCCCATGGCCGTCAGACTGTCGTCAACAAACAGTTGTCCCTTCTCGTCAATCTCCAGTTTCATCACGTTCTCGCGGCTCACATCCGTCAACTGCTCCTGCTTGTCATTGTCAAGAGGAGGCAGCTGCCTCTGCAGTCCCTGGTCCCGGTCCATCGATGTCGTCACCAGGAAGAAGATCAGCAGCATAAACGAGATATCCGCCGTGGACGTCGTATTCAGCGCAGGTATTTTGTGTGTGCGATGCTTAAACATATAGTCAATACGGCAACGATAAACAGGATGATGATAGTCCAGATAAACATATCAGGCACAGAACCGCCGATAAGCCAAGTCAGTAGCAATGTCAGGCATACCAATCCCACCACTCCGATGGCCAGACGGTTGCTGAGCCAAGACTGTTCGCGGGAGTGAGTGGCTTGCCACAGACTGAAGCCCGTAGCCACCAAAGCCCCAGCCACAGCCACGTACATCAATATGATCATCAAGTCAGCCATATATAATAGTTTCAAGTTTCAGGTCACTTATCACTCTTCACTTTCCCCAGAATATCCATCAGCGAGATGGCCGATTCCTCCATCTGAGCCGTCAGGTGGTCAATCTTGGAGAGGATATAGTTATAGAACAACTGCAGGATCAGAGCCACAATGATACCGAAGATGGTGGTAATCAGCGCCACCTTCATACCGCCAGCTACAATCTTCGGCGAAATATCCCCGGCAAACTCAATCTGGTCAAAGGCCATCACCATGCCGATTACCGTGCCGAGGAATCCCAATGAAGGCGCGATGGCGATGCAAAGCGTAATCCACGAACAGCCTTTCTCCAGTTTAGCCAACTGCACCGAACCATAACTCTGAATAGAACGCTCTATGGAATCCATCGATTCCTTCATGCGCAGCAGTCCCTGATAGCAAATACTGGCCACGGGGCCTCGCGTCTCACGGCAGAGCGTCTTGGCCCCTTCAACGTCGCCCTCTTCCACCTTCTTCTCAATGTCGGCCATCAGTCGTTTGGCATTGATTTCTGAAAGCGAGAGGTAAATGATGCGCTCGATACAGAAAGCCAGACCAATCACCAGTACAGCGGCTATGACCGACATAAAGCCGTTGCCGCCCTCCACAAACTTGTCACGGAGCGTCATGTGCAGTCCCGTCTCCTCTTCCTGTGCCAATAACGGCAAGGAGAACAGCAGCATCCAACCCATCGCTCCTATCTTCATTAAAAGTTTCATTTTCTAACTCAATCTTACGGATTTAAAATAATATCCTATGTTTTGGTTGCAAAATTACGAAAAAACGAGAGCAGAACAAAATAAACTCGTTTATTTTTTATGAAGAGTGCGTTGTAATTTATTAAAAAATACGAATTAGTGAGCACAAAAGCAAATTAAAATTTTATTTGTTGTGTCAAACGAGAGTTATTTATTTAAAAATCGAAATAAAAACATCATTCGCAAAAGATTAACAAAAATTATCCACCTACAAAATACACAAACTGCCCACTCCAGTTGATAAAGGTTGTTTTCAAGGCTCAATCGATGAAGTCACGAATCGTTCCCCTTATGTGTGTATTTCTAATGGGTGGAAACAAGGAGTTAAACAATTGGATGAATTAAATTTGCAGAGAGGTAGTTTACCTCCAATCTGCCGAGCAGGAGCTATTTATAAATTCATCATTCAAACGCCGATTGTGATTCTGACGGTCATCGGGATCATCCTGAGAGTAACCTCCAGAATGTGTGTACTAATCTAAATCTGTAGCTTTCAGCGCTAAAAAAATGGGTGGAAATGCAACGAAGTCAAAATTTTGCACTATTTTTGCAGAGTGTTTCTACTGACTTATGGGAAATCCGAATAATGAATACTACAAACTCTCGTGGCGGGAACGGCTGGGATTCTGCTCGGGAGACCTGGCGCAGAACCTGATCTACCAGACGGTCAGCATCTGGCTGCTGTTCTATTACAATAATGTATATGGACTGGACTCGGCCACGGTGGCCGTGATGTTCCTCGTGGTGCGCGTCATCGACGTGATATGGGACCCGATGGTGGGTGCGATGGTTGACAAGCATCATCCGCGATGGGGCAAATACCGCTCATGGCTGCTCCTGGGCGGCATCCCGCTGGCGGCCTTCGCCATGTTGTGCTTCTGGAACGGGTTCAGCGGGTCGCTGCTCTATGCCTACGTGACCTACGTGGGACTGAGCATGTGCTTCACGCTGATCAATGTGCCCTACGGGGCGCTCGGCTCGTCACTCACACGCGATACCGATGAGATTACAATCCTGACGAGCGTACGCATGATTATGGCCAACCTGGCGGGACTGATCATCAAGACGCTTCCGCTGGTGATAGCCTTCTTTGCGCCCAAGGTGATGAACCCGAAAACGGGCGAGACGGAGGCGGTCTATAACACGCCGGAAGCCGGACAGGCGTGGTTTATCACAATGAGCATCTTCGCGCTGACGGGTCTGGTATTGCTCATCGTCACGTTCTTTGAGAGCAAGGAGCGCGTGGTGATGGACAAGAGCGAGAGCGCGCATGTGAAGGTGAGCGACCTATGGATGGAACTGGTGAGGAACCGCCCGCTACGGATATTGTCGTTCTTCTTCATCATCGCCTTCACCACGATGAGCATCAGCAATGCTGCCGACTCATACTTCATGACGTTCAACATGCACGCCACGCCGATGATGACCGCGGTGTTCATGTGGCTCGGCACGATTCCGGCATTCATCTTCCTGCCCATGGTGCCTGCCATCAAGCGGAGGATCGGCAAGAACGGAATGTTCCGTATGTTTCTCGGCATTGCCATCGCGGCCATGCTGGTGATGTACCTGATCATGAACATCGATAGCCTGAAGGCCTGCTATCCGCTGCTCTTCGTGGTGCAGTTCGTGAAGAGCGCGGGCGTGGTGGTGGCCACGGGCTATATGTGGGCACTTGTACCTGAGGTGGTGACCTTCAGCGAGTATGCTTCGGGCAAGCGCGTGGCGGCCATTGTGAATGCGCTCATCTGCATCTTCATGAAGGGCGGAATGGCGCTTGGCGGCGTCATCCCCGGACTGGTGCTGGCCTGGGTGGGATTCAAGGCGGGAGAGTCGATACAGGCTCCGATGGCCGAACAGGGAATCCTCTGGCTGGTCACGCTGATTCCGGCAGTCCTCTTCGTGCTGGCCATCTACGTGATCGGGAAATATGAACTGACCGACGAGAAGATGGACGAGATCAACGAGGCGGTAACGAAAAAGTGAAGAATAAATAAGGTAAAAACAATATGCAACTGACATCAAATTCCGACAAGATTACGAGGGACTATTTTGACTCCCTGCTGATTGAGACACGCTATCTGGACGCAGTACTCCCCACTACCGAGATGACGCTCTTCGGCGAGACTTTCCGCACGCCCATCATGACGGCCGCCCTCTCGCACCTGCACAACACGGCCCGGAACGGGATGACCATCTATGCCCAGGGGGCCGCAAGGAGCGGAGCCGTGCATTGGGTGGGCATGGGTAGCGACGAGGAGCTGGAGGAGATCGTGGCCACGGGTGCGCGGACCATCAAGATTATCAAGCCCCATGCCGACAACCGCGAGGTGATCCGCAAGATTGAGCATGCCGTGAAGGTGGGATGCATGGCCGTGGGAATGGACATCGACCATGCCTTCAACGGTCAGGGCGGCTACGATAATATTTTCGGGCTGCCGATGAAGGCAAAGACCACGGAGGAGCTGGCGGAGTTCGTCGAGGCCGCCGACGTGCCCTTTATCGTGAAGGGCGTGCTCAGTCCCCAAGATGCCGAGAAGTGCCTGAAGGCGGGATGCGCGGGTATGGTGGTTTCCCATCATCACGGGATGGTCCAGTATGCCGTGCCGCCGCTAATGGTATTACCTGATATCCTTTCGGCTACGGGAGGGGAAGTGCCGGTATTCGTGGATTGCGGCATAGAGAGCGGCATGGATGCCTACAAGTGTCTGGCCATGGGAGCAAAGGCCGTCTCGGTGGGCCGCCACCTGATGCCGTTGCTCAAGAACGGCGCGGAGGCCGTTGCCGGACGCATCGATGAGATGACGGCAGAGTTGGCCGGCATCATGTCGCGCACGAGCGTGAGCACATTGGACAAGATGGATCCGACGGTTATTCACAGGAGGGCGTTCTGATGTATCTGGGCATTTCTTCATCGTTGGAGCACGGCTCACCGGAGGAGTGGGCAGTTAAGCACAAGGCACTCGGACTGGAATGCGTGAACTTTCCCGTCACGTGTGATGACGGCGAGGAGACCTTCATGGCCTACAAGCGGGCTGCCGACGAGGCCGGTCTCACGATTGCCGAGGTGGGGGTGTGGCGCAACACGCTGGCTGCAGACCCCGATGAGCGCAAGCGTTGGACGGACTATGCCGTACGTCAGCTTCAAATGGCTGATGAGATAGGAGCCGAATGTTGCGTGAACGTGGTGGGCACTCCCTACGGTCCGCGATGGGACGGCGGCTACCGCAAGAACTTCAGCCGTGAACTCTGGGACATGGCTGTCAGCATGATACGGCAAATCATTGACTCGGCCCGTCCCCGTCATACCAAGTTCTGCATCGAGTCGATGCCGTGGATGATTCCCAGCGGTCCCGACGAGTACCTGCGACTGATAGAGGACGTGGACCGCGCGGAGTTCGGCACCCATTTGGATGTGGTGAACATGATTACCTCGCCAAGAAGATATTTCTTCAACGATGAATTTCTCGAGGAATGTTTCCGGAAGCTTCACGGCACCATCGTGAGCTGCCACCTGAAAGACATCCTCCTGAAGCAGGAATACACGTTCCAGCTGGAAGAATGCGCCTGTGGGAAGGGCACGCTGGACATTGGACTCTATGCCCGTCTGGCCACGGCCGAGAATCCCCGCATGCCCATGATCATCGAGCACCTCTCTACCGATGATGAGTACATCGAGAGTGTGAAATATGTACGGGAGAACATAGCCGTATGAAAGCATCCGAGACGACACCCGGCATCGCCAATGAGTTCTACAAGCCGGAGGAAGCCAACGACTTCTTCCGCGAGCTGGAAGATGGGTTGCACCTGCTGCCCGACTACCGGAGGCTGTATGGCGTCTATAGCCGCGTGTTCCAGAGATGTATCGACCAGAAAATCAATGCCACCAGACTGAACTTCAGCGGTACCTTCGCCAAGACCGACTATCTGCTGAAGGAGCACCAGGCACCGAAGGCCTTGGTGAGAGCCGCCAACCATACGCGCTCCAGGCTCCGCCAGAGGGAGGAACTGACGGACGATGACCTCAGGGAGAACTATCTTCAGGACCTGAGAAACCTCTGCCGGTTCATTGCCTGCATTTATGAGGCCGAGATACCCGAATCGCTTTCCGTGCGTTTCCCCAGGGAGGAGCGCGAGCAGCAACAGCGGGAACTGAAAAGCGAATGCATGCGCGTGATCATCGACTCGTGGGACAAAGACTACATCTACGTGGACGCGGAGGAGGCCGACGGCGACCTGCTGAAGGTGGACTACCGCCAGACGGGTTTCTACAACCAGGGCGACTGGTCGTATATGGAGGCCCTCTTCTACCCTAACGCCCAACTCAACCTGGTGCGCCCGCGACGGGAGAACGATGTGCTCTATCCCGAACTGATCATCCTGGAACCCGACTACCTGGTGGACATCTCTGCCATTGCAAGATGCTTCACACCCTATGCGGAATCGCCCTATGTGAACCTGATGAAGCGCATGGAGCCCTCTCAGGCCACGGAGGCTACGGTCTTGGGTAACCTGGCAGGGCAGCTGCTCGACGAGACCATCCATCAACGGCCCGGCACGCATACCTACGGACAGAGCGTGAAGGATTTCTTCAAGGATAATGCCATCAGTCTGCTTGAGGCCAATCCCGGCACCCAGTTCCACACAGAGGCCCGACGGCAGAAAGACAACATCCAGCGGGCACTCGACGAAGGTATGCGCAAAGGGAACTTCCAGAACTTCGATTCGAAAGACGGACTCGTGGAGCCTTCGTTCTTCTCGGAAATGCTTGGCATCCAAGGACGTATGGACTACCTGCAATTCGACTTTAAATTCCTCATCGAGCAGAAATCAGGCAAGGGGGAGTTTCCCTTCGACAACTTCGTGAGGCCCCGCCACCGCGAAGAGCACTATGTACAGCTGCTGCTCTACATGGCGCTGATACGCTATAATTTCCGCGAAACCTACGAAAGGAACAAGGAGGAGCTGCACGCCTTCCTGCTCTATTCCAAATACCAGGAAAGCCTGGAGGGACTGGGATTCGCACCCGACCTGCTCTTCCGCGCCATCAGCATCCGGAACGGCATCGCATGGGCGGACATGTATCTGACAAAGCCCGACGGATACCGAATCCTGGACCGTCTGACACCCGAGCAGCTCAATAGCAAGCACCTGCAAGGCAAACTATGGGATAACTATCTGCGCCCACAACTGAAGGCCCTACTCGACCCCATCCATCAGGCCTCGGAACTTGAAAAGGCCTACTACTACCGCTTCCTGACGTTTATTGCCAACGAGCACATGATGTCGAAGCTGGGCAACAAGACGAAGGAAAACTCGGGATTCGCCTCGAAATGGCATGATTCGCTGGAGGACAAACGGCTGGCAGGAAACATCTACGACCGCCTGACGCTGGCCTCGCCCAATGAACAGACGGAGGGCGAAGTGAGGGAGGTGGTACTCAAATTCTCGGAGACTCCCGACAATGACATGTCGAACTTCCGGACGGGCGACATCGTGATCCTATATCCCTACGGGCAAGGCAAGGAACCGGATGCGCGGAAAGCCATGATCTTCAGGTGCACCATCAAAAGCATCACGGCCGACGAGATAACGCTGACCTTGAAGGCCGCACAATCCGACAAGCGGGCCTTCGTGAGAGAACGGCAGAAGCTATGGGCCATCGAACACGACTTCATGGAATCATCCTACGGTTCACTCTACCGCGGGATGCACGCTTTCCTCTCGGCACCCAAGGAGCGAAGGGACCTGCTACTCCTGCAAAGGAAGCCCGAGACGGACGAATCCGTGATGCTCAAGGGCGACTACGGCCCTTTCAACGAACTGGCCCTCAGGGTGAAACAAGCCCGCGACCTCTTTCTCATCATCGGTCCGCCGGGAACAGGCAAGACATCCTACGGCATGCTCAACACGGTCAAGGAGGAACTGCTGGAGGAGGGTTCCTCCGTGCTAGTGATGTCGTATACCAACAGGGCCGTGGATGAGATTTGTAGCAAACTCATGGAAGAGGGCATCGACTTCATCCGCATCGGCGGCGAAACGAGTTGTAGCGAGACCTACAGGGACCATCTGCTGAGCGAGAAGGTGAAGGGTTGCGACAATATCGACATGCTCAGGAACGCCATCGTCAGCACAAGGGTGTTCGTCAGTACCACGACCTCGATGAATTCGCACCTCTCCCTCCTGAAGATGAAAACCTACACGCTGACGGTCATCGACGAGGCTTCCCAGATTCTGGAGCCTCACCTCATCGGTATCCTGAGTGCCCACAACAACGGAATACCGGCCGTCAGGAAGATTGTGATGATAGGCGACCACAAGCAGTTGCCCGCCGTGGTACAACAGACAAGGCAGATATCGGAGGTGGCGGAACCGATATTGAGGGACATCCAACTGACCGATTGCCGCCTTTCCCTTTTCGAGCGCCTGCTCAGGACTTACCGGAAAGACTACAACCGGGATAACGAGGTGTCGTATCTGCTGAGGAAGCAAGGACGCATGCATCCTGACATCGCCCTATTCCCGAACGAGGCTTTCTACGGGAATATGCTGGAAGTGGTACCCCTGGAGCACCAAAAGGAGGAGTTGGCATACAAGGGGAAGGGACTGAACGGCATCAACGACTTGCTGGCCACCCGGCGCATTGCCTTCATCGCCACGGAGGCACCCGAATCATCACCCTCCGACAAAGTAAACCAGAACGAGGCGGACATCATCGCCGCCACGGTGGTCAAGATCCACGAGATGACCACCAGGAACTTTGATGCGGAGAAGACCGTGGGCGTGATCGTGCCTTACCGCAACCAAATAGCCACCGTCAGGAGCACCATAGAAAAATACGGCATCAAAGCCCTTCAAGGCATCACCATCGATACCGTGGAGCGCTTCCAGGGTTCCCAACGCGACTACATCATCTATGGCTTCACCATTCAGAAATACTACCAGCTGAACTTCCTCACATCGAATGTTTTTGAGGACTTTGACGGGAGCATCGTGGACCGTAAACTCAATGTGGCGATGACGCGTGCACGCAAGCATCTCATCATCGTGGGAAATCCCGATTTGCTGGCCCAAAACCTTACTTATAATAAGCTGCTGGAGTTCATCCGTGGCAAGAACGGCTATTTCAAGGTGAGCCCGAAAGATTTTGTCTGCGGGAACTTCGAAGTGCCGACCCTCAATTAACCATCCGGTTCATTTTCCATCAATACAGGCCCCGAAAAGGGGTGTTTGCGACAGATTTCAGAGGTATTCGGGAGATTTGTCGCAATATGGAGGCCATGTCGCAACAAATGGAGGAGAAATAAGGAAGATAATGATGGACATAGAGAAAAACCGCCTTATCTTTGCATCAGAAAAAGCGAGGAAATGCTCACGAAAGCACCCTTGCAAAGTCAAGAGACAAGCGTCGAATGACACGAGTGAATTAACAACATTAATACTATTTAAAAAATGAAGATTATGAAGATATCAATGTTTGACAAGGTTTTAGCTTTAGGGCTTGTATTAGCCGTCTATGGCATTTCACTGAAAGCTGGCCACAACACGAACAAGGAGGCACTCCTTGGCCAGATGGACCAGGTGGAGGTTACGGTCAACGAACAGACCGACAAGCAGAAGAACGTTGATTACAACCAGGTACGCAAGGATTACCAGTGGGACCTCGAAGGTGCTGGCGACTTTGGAGAGAGCTTCCGCATGTGGGACTAATCCTCACAAGACTCCTTCAGGAAGACATTCTAACTATTTTCCTTTAGCGTTAAGAAACCCCGTGCTCGGAATGCCGAAAGGCAATTCGGGCACGGCTCAATTTTGGACGGTTCGAAATGCAAGAAGTCAAATTTATACGGTTCGTTCTTCTATCCCGCAAACAGGTACACTATGCCTGTAGGATGGTCCATGACCACATTCCGGCTCCAGAAAGCCCCCACACAACGAACCATAAAAGCCGCTCTGCCAGATTACAAAAAAAGATGAAAAAAGAGGGCCTTGCGACAGATTCGGAGGGCATTATGGCGATTTGTCGCAAAATGAGGCTGGTGTCGCAACAAAAGAAAGAGAAAAAAAGCAAAAATGATACGTGATTGATTAATCCTTCGTACCTTTGTATCGTCAAAAGGACAGAAACAGATAATATTTTCTCATTAGATATTTAGGTTTAGATTCATTAGTTTTGGTTAGATTATAGGTTAGTTATTAAGTTAGTAAAGGGGCTGCAGCGGCAGCCCCATTTTTTTATTTCTTGGGAACGAAACTCTCAAACGTCTGGTCATCGAAGAATATCTTAATTTCGGTAATCTGTCGTTGCGGTTTGTCAATATATTTCACTTCCGTTTTGATGGGATTTTTAAGTGTCTGTGTTACACCGACGTTTTCAAGTGGGTTGAAAAGCCCACCTGACGGTGAAGTGGGGGAATCGTTAAAGGGAAGCGGCTGATGAGCATCCGTGGAAGGGGCATCAGAGACATCATTTTCAGAGGTGTACATCTTACCTTTACCAAACATCAGCCAGTCGGTACTGATGGCAGGAATCTTCTCCTTGATGAGTTCAACGACATTGAGGGTAGGACGGGTACGTCCGGAATAGATGCCGCTAAGTGATCCTTCACTCAAACCGATGAAACTTGCGAACACTTTTTGAGTCATGTGCTGACTCTCCATTATCTCTCTGATTCTATCCTTCATTTTGGTGACAAGTATGATTTTTGAGGGCAAAGGCCCGTTTTGCTAAGATTTTACAAAGGTAAACCAAAAGTTTTGAATCTCCAAATTTTTAAGTGGAAATTTTAAAAGGTAAAAGTTAAGTTTTAGAATTTAGATTTTCAAACTTTAAATTCAAAAAGTGTGTATTCGTGATTTCAAATCACAAAGGTGAATTTAAGGGATAAAATCGTTACATTGCCTTTATTGAGAGATAATTTATCAAAAATCTGACTATGAATATGTTATTTATGAAAAACAGACCTAAACCGTTGCATATATGCATTTTCAGGAAGTTGAATAATGGGTTTTCTGTTGTGAAAGATTCGACATTTTAATGTAACTTGCTGACTTTTAATGTTTTAAATAAACCACAAAAGACGTGTATAAATATGAATTTCAATAATCGTACCGATTTGTTTAGGTTTGCAAATGTGCATTTAAAGGTTTTGTGCGCAATTTAAAATTGGACAATTTGGAGCTTTGTTGTGTAAATTCAAATTCGTTTCTTTAAACTTTTAAATTTCAAATTCGCAATTACAAACCATAATAAATCCTAAAGCTGAATTCTTTTCGCCCGAAATTTCGAAAAATCGGCATTACTCAAATATTCTGAACGAGCGGTCGGGAAACTTAAAAATACGCGAGTTTTGAGCGTCCGAATTAGGGGCAAACTCCCTGAAAACACGGGCGTTTAGAGCCATTTTTCACCTTCTGGAAAACCGGAAAAAGAGCTCAAAATAGAACGAAAAAAGTGTTTTTTTAGTGCAAAATGAAGAATACAAGCTCCTTCAAAAGGTCACCAACGGGGGTGCTGGGATTATCCAAACCTTTACTTTTGGCATCCGTTTCGCGAATCTTCTGAACGATCTGCATCGTCTTCATTCCTGAGTAGTTTCTCAACCCTGTCATATACTCCTTGGCAGCCCAGGGACTACGGAGGTCCAAGAACTGAGCTATGCCAGAATCCGTTTTTTGCGGCGCATAGTGGGCAAGCATCAGATTTTCGAAGAAATTGAAGAGCAACGGGATCAGCATGAAGGGACCACCCGACTTTGGATTGCTGTCAAAATATTTCAAAATACGGTTTGCTTTCAGAATATCGCGGTTGGCAATGGCCGAACGGAACTCGAATCCGTTGAAGTCCTTACTCACCCCTACTTGCTCTTCCACCACCTCAGGTGTGATTTGCCGACTGCCCTCGGGCATCGAAAGACACACCTTGTCGAGTTCGGAAGTAAGACGGCTGAGATCAGCGCCAATATGGTCGGCCATCATCTGGCAGGATTTGGCATCGATGGTGGCTCCGTGCTTCTTGAGATGCTCTATGATAAAGGCAGGCAATTCGCGCTCATAGAGTTTTTTACTCTCGAAAACCACGCCTCCGGCATTCTGGGCCTTGACGAGAATCTTCTTGCGCCCGTCAATCGTACCGTTCTTATAGGCCAGAACGAGCACGGTGGTAGGTTGCGGCTTCTCGAAATACTGCTCCAACCGGTCCCAGTTCTTGATATTCTGAGCCTCTTTCACGATGACCACCTGGCGTTCGGCCATCATCGGGAAGCGGCGGGCCATGTCAGCCACCTGTCCTGATGTGACGTCAGCCCCGAAACAAACCGTCTGATTGAAGTCGCGCTCCTCTTCAGCAAGTGCGTTCTGGGCTATATAGTCCGTTATCTGGTCGATGAAGTAAGCCTCATCGCCCATCAGGATATAAACAGGGGCGTATTTGGCGGCCTTCAGGTCGTCCATAATGCCCTCGAAGGTTGCAGTCTGCCTCTTTTCTGCCATTCTTCTTCGATATTTCGAAATAAATATGTAACTTTGTCGGCTACAAAGGTACGATTAAGTGAGAACAAATGCAAAAGAAAGCTTGCTTTTTTTGCTTTGTCGAACGAAAGTATCTTATTTAAAGGTACAAAAATGAATTCATTAAACCTACCACCTTACGCCATAAAAATAACAGAACAGGACGGAAAACGGATGGTTTTCGACTCCTTGCGGCGGAAATACGTGGCGCTGACCCCCGAAGAATGGGTCAGGCAGCACTTCGTTCACTTCCTCATGGAGCACAAGGACTACCCTGCCGGACTATTGGCCAATGAGGTGGAGCTGAAGATTGGCGACAAGCGGCTACGGTGCGACTCCCTCCTCTATAATAAGGAGATGAAGCCGCAGATGATCATTGAATACAAGGCGCCGCATATCACGCTCACACAGAAGGTTTTTGACCAGATTTCGGCCTACAACCTGCTGTTGCACGTGGACTATCTCATCGTTTCTAACGGTCTGCAACACATCTGCTGCCGTATGGACTATACGAACAACACGTATCATTTCCTGAAGGAGATTCCTAATTACAAAGAATTATAAAGCAAGATGAAAACAGCCATCATGAAGAATATCATCACGGGCGTGGAGAAAAAAGTCCATCTGACAAAGGACCATCCCGCCGTGCAATGTGGCATTGCCGTTTGGGTAGACGACGAGGGGAAGGCCTATTTCCCTGAGGACGTGCCCAATCCGTTCTATGAACTGAGAGACATTAAGGAGGAGTATTAAGGAGCCCACTTTGTCATGGACAAAAATCCACAAAAATCCAACAAAAATGATCCATAAAGAGATTTGTGATTGATTTTTGAAGATTTTTGTTTAACTATAAATAAGTACTAATGGAGAAGTTTATACGGTTTCTGAAAGACTGGACGTTGCCTGTAGCCATTTTCGTGGGTACGGTGTGCTATCTGACCTGTTATTTCACCCCTGCCCTTGCCCCCGTTAGTGACGTGATGGGGCCGTTCTTCGACGTATTCTTCCCCGTATGCGTGTTCCTCACGCTGCTCATCACGTTCTGCAAGGTAGATTTCCACCAGATGCTCCCCCATCGCTGGCAGTTCGGCGTTTTGGGTGCCCAGCTGCTGCTGATTGCCCTGAACGTATGGATTATACTGGAGTTCTGCCATACCACCGAGCAGCGCATTCTATGGGAAGGCGTGCTGACGTGCGTCATCGCCCCCTGTGCCTCGGCAGCCCCCGTGGTGACCAACAAACTGGGCGGCAACATCAATACGATTACCACCTTCACCATTATTTCCTCGCTGGCCTCTGCCCTCCTCATTCCGCTGGTGTTCCCCATGCTTGAGAAAGGCGTGGAAGTAACCTTCCTGGAGGCTTTCCTGGTGATTCTGCAGAAGGTGGCCATGATTCTCGTTTTGCCGCTCATCCTGGGCTATATCATCCGTCATTATTTGCATCGGCTGCACCGGTGGATTATCTCGAAACCGAACCTGAGTTTCTACACGTGGGCTGTTTCGCTGAGCATCACCACGGGCATCACCGTGAAGAACATCGTGCATAGCGAAGCCTCGCTTTCCCTGTTGCTGATGATTGCGCTCCTGTCGCTCATCATGTGCTTCCTGCAGTTCGGCATCGGGCGCGGCATCGGCAACCGCTTAGGCGAGCCTATATGCTCCGGACAGGCCATGTTCCAGAAGAATACGGCCCTGGCCATCTGGGTGAGCTATATGTACCTGAATCCCGTTGCATCGGTGGGTGCCGGCTGCTACGTATTGTGGCAGAACATCATCAACTCGCTTGAGCTCTGGATGGACAGGCGGAAGACTCTGTAACCGCAGTTTCGGCCCAATTGAAGCCTTGTTTCCAGACTTCAGAAGCGATGCTTCCACCCATCAGAAGCCAACCTTCCGTCCATCAGAAGAAAAGGCCCCGTAGGAAGAAAACAACAGCTTGTTTCAGATGTTTCAGTTGTTTCAGGAAAATTTAAGGTATCATCATTCATCAACACCCCGTATTATATTATATAACTAATTAATTATTAATAAGTTATATAGATAAAGAGAAAAAAATAGCACCCTTCAAATTCTAACTGAAACAACTGAAATTGAAATGCTCCTCGACCCAACTTTTCATCTAAGAGGCTGATTATCAGTTTTATACAACATTCCATCATCAACAGTCCCTAGGTGAAATACCCGAAAATAAGCAGAATATGCATCGCATTTGGCCGCTCAATGCCCTTCAAACAGGCATAAGCCCTTCATTTTGATGCTATTTTTGCACTTTAGGCGCGATACCGGCTTTCTTTATGGAGCATGAAATGTGCGGAAAAAACACGAAATTCACAAAACAGAGCACCCATTTTGTGAATTCCGCGTGATATAATGCCTGAAATGAATCAGCCTTTCAAGACATAACGGAGAATCAGCCAGCCGCCAACAATCTGCAGGAAGATGCCGGGATAGCCCAGCCAAATGTCCTGAAGGGCAGCCTGCAAAGAGCCCGTCATCGCCCATTCCACCAACATGCCTACGGCCTGATAGGCCACTACGGCCATGGTCACCGTCAGCAGACTCACCTTCTGCGTCTTCTTGGCAATATAGGCAGCAGCCAGAGCCAAAAGTGTGCTCTTAACCAAGATAATGGGGAGCATTCCCGAAGTCGGCATGCCAAAGAGCAGATTATTCACCAGCGGCGAAAGTACGGCCGTGAGCAATCCCACGGTGAAGCCATACTTATAGGCGGCTATCAGCGTGAAGAAATAGATGGGCAGTAGGATCAGTCCGCCTTGCGGAATGAGGTGGCACAACTGTGGCAGAGCAATGTTTCCAATCACGAAAGCGGCTGCCAAGAGATAGGTTTTCAGACTACCGAGCCCTAACTGATAGAGGGCGATGTTCTTTGAATTCGTCATATTGCTATATTTTTTAAAGTTTTTAAGGTCTTTAGGGACATTAAGGTCCTTAGGGTCCTTAGGGATTCAGGAAATTCTTGATTCGCTCATAGGCTTCCTCAGGGTCGTTGGTGGAGGCCGTCAGCTTCTCCACCGGACAGATGTCTGTGCCTGTACGATTGATGATATGCGGCTGCAGGGTGGCATAGGCGGTAGGAATACCTGCCTGCTGCAGAATATCAAGAGCCGGCTCACTAATGACGTAGGCAAAGACCTCGCGTACTCTACCCTTCACCATCAGCAAGGCGGCACCACGGCCAATCACACGGTCGGCTATCTGAGCACCATCAAGCACCTGAGGCTCCTCGGTGAGCAGCGTGAAGAGGTCGATGACTCCCTGACGATGAAACTCCCTGATTTCACCATCGGCAGCGCGCACAACCCCACGTACTACCTCTCGTTGCAACCGGCTTTTGAGCTCTTCCATGGCTGGCTTAGAAACTGATGTTCACACCTCCCATGAAGGTTGCTCTCGGCATCGGGAAGCCTGCGTTGATCTCATAGCGCTGAGCCAACAGGTTCTCCCCTTTCGCCCACAGGCCTACGTTCTTCAGCAACTGATAGCCTACAGTGGCATTCAGCAGGAAGAAGCTCTCTTTCTTCTCGTTTGCACCCACCTGGGTATAGAGATTCTGGATACTCATCAGGCCGGCATTTACGTTCCATTTGCCCTGATGCCATCCCAGACCGAGATAACTCTTATGCTCAGGAGCTCCCAGCACGGCGTTCTTCATATGAAGCCATGAATGGTTGGCATTCAGGTTCCAATGGGCACCCAGCGCATAGGAAGCCTCCACTTCCAGGCCATAGTTCTCTATCTCACCCGTGTTCACATTACGGGGTTTTCCATCGATTGGCATGGTCATAATCATATTGTCGCCCTTCAGATAGAACAAGTTGATGCCGTAGGTCATTCCGTAATCAGCCAACTTTTGTTTCCAGGAGAGCTCATAGTTCATCAGGCGCTCGGGCTTCAATTCTTCATTTGAGGGCGGATAGAGGTACATCTCACGCATGGTGGGATTACGGAAGCCCTTGCTCACCATGGCCTTGATTTCTCCGGTCTCTATCGGACGGATGACCACACCACCCTGCGGGATCAGTTCCGTACCTGTCACGGAATGGTTGTCCACGCGGAGACCGGCATCCACCGTAAGCCATGAAAGGATGTCCTGGCGGAAATCCACATATCCGGCAATCTCGTTACGATGGGAATGGGCGCTCTGCTTATTCTGCGTCTCCAGCACCTCGCCCGTTTCACGCGAAGTATAATAGGCACGGCCATAGATATGCTGATAGTCGAAGCCTACGGTCAGACGGTTGCCTTCAAAGAGATTGAAACTCTGATAGAGGCTCAAGCCAGCCAATGCATCTTTCGAACGGAAATAGCGCGTCTGAGGCTGTTTTCCTTCGCCGTAGCCGTCGTTAATCTTATGGAAGCCGAAGTTATCATATACGCTGATGCGGCCGCTTGTACGATCATAATGGTTCTCCACGCCCAAAGCCACGGCCCCGCGCGTAATCCACTGGTCACCTTCATAGATGGGAGCATCCACCGTTCCGGGATTCGTGGCGTTGAAACGTGTCAGATTCCCGTCAAGGAAAGCATTCCAATGCTCGTTGAAATCATAACCGAGTTTCAGGTAACCGCCATACTGCTCAAAACCCATACGAGGGCGATGGTTGTCACTACGTCCGTATTGGGCGGCAACCGTACTGGAGAAATTCCCCGAACGCACCTGATTGGAGATTTCAGCCTGTACCGTTCCCCATGAGCCTGCACCCAGATTGATATTCGTACGCACGCCGTCTTGCTTCATACCACGCGTCACGATATTGATGACACCACCCATCGCATTACTGCCGTAAAGCACGGAAGCAGGACCGCGGAGTACCTCCACGCGCTCAGCCATCATTGTCTGATAGCTGTCGCTGATGGGGTGGCCATAGACGCCCTGATATTGCGGATGACCGTCGATGAGCACCAACAACTGTCCGGCACCTCCGCTGATACCACGGAAATTGATGCCTCCGGCAGCACCGCCACTGACACCGTAGCCCATCATGCCGCGAGCCGTGGTGAAAAGGCTCGGCACTTGCTCCGTAAGCGTAGGCAGCATATTGGGGCGGAAATTCTCTGTGAGTTTTTCCCGGTTGATTACATCTACCGTCATGGGAAGATGACGCACATCGGTAGCCGTACGGGTACCTGTCACGACCACATTCTCAAGCGCAATGGCTGTCGTGTCGTTCTGAGCCTGAGCCACGCCAAAGGCTATCGCCAGAAACGCCACCGAAAAGATTTTACTATACTTCATCATATTGATTGAGATCATATAACTTAAAAGTTGGCTACAAAGATAATACAATCCGGGCATTTATCCATAGAAAAAAGTTCGAATTTTATTACAATGTATCCATAAGGAAAAAATACAAGACAAAAAAGGAACATCGTAATTCCTGCTTCTTGAAAATAATACAAAAAACAGAGCCGCATCCTTTAGTTTGAATGCGGCCCTGCTTTATTAAATGGCTTAATCTATAGCCTTATATCAATCCACGGGGATGTCCTTGTTCACATTCTTGCAGCCGATCAGCGCATAGTAGAACATGTAGGCCATAGCCAGCAGATAGACGAAATAGCTGGGCATGTAACCCATGATGTCGGCGAAGAAGTTCTGTACAACGGGCAATACGCCACCGCCTACAACCATCATCATAAAGATACCGCTGGCCTGGGCTGTGTATTTGCCGAGTCCTTCCGTAGCAAGGTTGAAGATGGAAGCCCACATCACCGAAGTGCAAAGACCTACAAGCACGAGCAGTAACACACTCAGCGGCACCATCACCGAATAGACCTCAAACTTCATGATGTCCAGGATAGGCATTGTCACCGTCACAGACTTCGGAATGAGGATGGCAGCAAGGATCAAACACATACCGATAGCCGTGGTGGTCAGCATCATCTGACGGGAAGACACCTTACCGGCAATCGTTCCGGCCACCATTCGTCCGATAAGCATCAGCAGCCAGTACATGGCAGCCACCGCGCCTCCGATCGTGGCGGCATTGGCAATGGCTTCGGGATTCACCCAGGCACCGTTTGCCGTAGTGTCGGAAAGATAGAAGTTCATACCGCCAGGGATACCTACCTCAACACCTACATAGACGAAGATGGCAATCACACCCAGCAGCGTGTGGCGGAATGACCAGGGAGAGTGCTCGAACTTGGTTTCTGCCGTCACCTTACCCATCTCAGGATCCTCGATAGGAATGAAGTTCAGGATGATGAAGGCCAGGGCGAACACCGTCATGGCGATATACATCACGAGGTTCACATCGGCCATCTGTGTGCTGGCAGTCACCGTACCGATGAGCGCACCCACGAGCATGGGGGTCAGCGTACCGGAAAGTGAGTTCAGCGTACCACCGATCATATTGAGTTGGTTACCACGGTTACCGCCGCCACCGAGCAGGTTGAGCATGGGGTTAACAACCGTATTGAGGATACAAACGGAGAAACCGGAGATGAATGCACCCAGCAGATACACACAGAATCCGGGGATACCACCTGAGAAACCGGAAAGATACTGGATCAGCACACCGAAGAAACCCACGGCAATACCGATGAGGGCGGTCTTCTTGTAGCCCACCTTGGTCAGCATCTTACCTGCAGGGATACCCATGAAGAGGTAAGCAAAGAAGTTCATGAAGTTACCCATGATACCGAGCACGTTGCTACCGCCGATTTCAGGCTGGTTCTTCCAGATGACGCCGATAGGTGCTCCCAGATTGGTAACGAACGAGATCATTGCATAAAGGAAGAACATCGTGACAATGGCGATGACACTTCCGTTTTGTTGTTTCTGGCTCATAATGATTTTAGATTTTTATTCGGTTGATAATTATTGATTCATTGATATGTTTTCATAGAAAAAACGAGAAAGGCACTGCCGGGGAATTAATCCTCAGCAGCGTCTTCTTCCTTCTTCTTGCGGATAGCGCGCTTACGCTTGGGCTTGTCGTCGGACTGAGGCTTGTCAATCTTCACGCCTGCCAGTTCCGGATCAATCAGGATACGGCCGCAATATTCGCATACGATAATCTTCTTGTGAATCTTAATGTCCAGTTGGCGCTGGGGCGGAATCTTGTTAAAGCAACCACCGCAAGCATCACGCTGTACATAGACGATACCCAGACCATTGCGGGCATTCTTGCGGATACGCTTGAAAGAACTGAGCAAACGTGACTCAATCTTCTGCTCCAGTTCACGGGCCTTGTCCTTCAGACGATCTTCCTCTGCACGGGTCTCGTCCATGATCTCATCCAGTTCGTTCTTCTTCTCTTCGAGTGCCTGACGGCGATCAGCGATAATCTCCTGAGCCTGAGCCAGATCGGCCTTGCGCTCCTCGATACGGACGTTTGCCTCGCGAATCTTCTTCTGGCAGAGCTGGATTTCCAGTTCCTGGAACTCAATCTCCTTCGAGAGTGTGTCATACTCTCGGTTGTTCTTCACATCATTGAGCTGTGTCTTGTAACGCTCCACACTGGCTTCAGCATTGGCAATCTCACCGTTCTTCTGAGTGATGGCCGTCTTAAAGTCTTTAATCTCTCCCTCAATCTTCTCCACACGTGTGGTCAGACCTTCAATCTCGTCCTCCAAGTCCTGTACTTCAAGAGGCAGTTCTCCGCGGAGAGCACGCTTCTCGTCGATACTTGAAAGAGTGGTCTGCAATTGGTAAAGGGCCTTCAGTTTCTCTTCAACTGACAAGTCTGTTGGATCTTTCTTTGCCATATTAATACTCTTTTAAAATGATATAATTCGTTCTTAAAAATAATGTATCGGATTGGTATTCAATTTCGTGATGTGGCATCTTAGTTCCGGGCAGTCACGCTCCAGGATTTCCTTCAGCAGTTCGCAGGTGAACTGTTCACTCTGATAGTGGCCGATCACGGCAATCTGGATCTCCTGTTCATGGCCGAAGAAATCATGGTAGCCCATCTCGCCCGTCACAAAGGCATCAGCACCGCCACGGATGGCATCGCTCATACAGAACGAACCTGCTCCGCCACAGATGGCCACCTTGCGGATGGGGCGTTTCAGCAGCTCATTGGCCATCACGCATTCCACCTTGAAGCACTTCTTCAGCAGCTGGATGAATTCGTCAGCCGCCATCGACTCAGGCAGTTCTGCGAAAAGAGGCATTGGAGAAGCCTTCAAGTCAAGGGCACTACCCACTTCTCTCTTCTCAACATACGCCCCTATTATCTCAGCCATCTTCCAGTTCACACCGCCCATGGCATTGTCCAGATTGGTATGCATGGAAATAAGTGCCACGTTATTGACAATGGCCTTACGGACCGTTCTTTGTACCTGATTCTCATCGGTGAGATGCTTCAGCGGACGGAAAATCAGGGGATGATGGCTTACGATGAGATTACAGCCCAAGGCCACAGCCTCATCGACCACAGCCTCAGTCACGTCCAGACACAACAATGCCCCTGAAACTTCCTGCGAATCTGTCAATCCCAATTGCAAGCCGGCATTATCGTAGTCTTCCTGCAAGGGCAGAGGCGCGAAACGTTCAAGGGCATCCACCACTTCTCGTATTTTCATGCTACTGCATAATTTGTGTGCAAAATTAATAAAAAAGGGGCAAGGTGCAATATACCAAGGCTCTTGAGCTCCGTTTTTTGCATTTTTTTAACTTTCACTTACCTTTACTGATGTCTCCCACGACATCAGAGTTCTCGATAGTGGTTTCCGCTTTTTTCACTCTGACTTTCAGACTGCCAAGTGTTAAAGGCCACTGCCGACATCCCGCCGACAGTGGCTTCATAATTAAAACCAGAGTATTTATAAAAAAAATGTTATTTTATTTCTGTTCCTTCAGATTCTCAATGGCAGAATTGAAGAGCGTACGAATCATATCATCCTTTGTAAGCGAAATCAGTTTCTCCATCTGTTTGGCCACCATACCCCGCTCCGTATTGTTCAGTGCAGTGCAGTTTTTACAGAGTTCGTAGATCTTGGTGGCAAAGGCCGAAGCGGCTATGCCCTTGGGATTTTCCTGGAACTTCTTCCTATATATATCAAACTTGGTAAGCCATCCTGCAGAGGATGTGGCATGCTTGGCGGTCTGCTCGTTGGTCATCACGACAGAAACATCGGGAATGCTTATCATATCTGACGACAAGTCGGGGAAACTGAAATAGCGTGTTCCTGACTTCTGCCTTTGTGGCAGCGGAGCATAGGTCTTTATTAATCGTCCGGTGCCTTTCTCTTCATCCCACTCCACAACGTAGGCATAGCGGAAGTTACTGTCATTGCCGTCGGCAAAACAAAGTTGGATATAATTAGGATATTCAAACCCGATACGTACACCGTCACGATCGTTATACAGAATATTCCTCTGCTTGGCAACGTAATCCTCACTACAACCTGTTTCCCAGTTCTCCTGATAGGCCCTGTCACTGTCCTTGCGGATAGCCGCGCGGATATTGTCGAGCATTGAGGAGTTCCATTTTTCAGCCTTAAATGTATAGGCATCCATCATTCCTCTTTTTTGGTGGGTCACGGGATCACTGTCCTTGGCATGCGACTCAGAATAGGTGACACCCTTCTGTTTCAAAAAGTCGGCAAAGGCATTCTCTATATGTTCCTGTGCCGTAACTCCCAGTGGCAACAGGAACAGCGCAATAGCTGTAACTAAATAATATACGCTTTTCATAATCATATATTTTTTTAAGATGTTATACATTTCTAATCATAATTCCACACTTAAGGTCCCTTGACTCATGCCGACGAACTGGATGTTGCCGTCTTCCTGATAGACAGCCTGATAGCCACGAGCCTGCATTTCTGAGATAATGAGTTGTTCGCGTATCTGTTCTATCTCCTTATGAACGTTTTCCAATTGAGCCTTCAATTGAGCGTTTTCTGCCTCTAACTTTTTGAGAGCCACTTCCGGATCACCCTTGGGGGAATGAACTCCAGAACTATTTTTCCGTCCATCACTCAATATGGGCCTTGGTCTGGATTGTAAAGAGCGTGAGACAGGAACGGCTTCAGAAACATTCTTCACCGTTTCATGCTTTACAGGTGGCTGCACTGTCATCGTTTTTACTTCAGTAACGGGAGGCTGTTCCGGACGGGGCCACAGACTGAATGTGAGAATACCAAGTATCGCAATGGATGCAGCCGCAAGCCATGGTTTGAGAAGTCTCTTCCTAGACATATTCACTGGTGGCATACCAGTATCGAAATAGGCAAACATCTTCTTGTAAGCAGCCCATTCTTTAGGAACGGCCGTATGCCGGAAATAGTTGGCTAATACGCTTTCCTCTTCAAGAGTTGACGTTCCGTTCATGAAACGCTCAAGCAACTGTGCTATATATTCTTTTGTATACTTCATCATCGGCTATACCTCCTTTTGATTTCTTCTAATAATGACCGGCGGGCTCTGGACAACAGTGTGCTTACAGAAGTCTCCGAGATACCCAGCCGTTGCGCTATATCTTGGGCCGAGAGCCTTTCCACTTGTCGCATATATAATATGGTATGCTGGGTGGTAGGCAACTGCTTAAGTTTCTGCATGAGCCATCTTTCATCTTCTGCTTCCTCAAGGGTTGTAGCAGGATTGGCTGTTGTCTGCAAATGATGGCTATGCCCCTCGTCCAGGCTTATCAACCGAACTTTCCGCAGATGGTCAATGGTCAGATTACGGGCCATCAGACTGGCAAGATTTCCCAATCGCGACACATCGCTCAAGTCCTCGTGCATCTGCCACAAGCGGAGCATCACCTCTTGGGCAATGTCCTCAGCCTCGGCCTCACCTGCTCCTTGAAAGCGACTAGATTGGCAGGCTTTCAAGCGCAGAGCCGAGGCAATTTGTTCAAATGCACTTTGTTCCATTGTGATAGTATATCGTATTGGGGATGCTTTTCCAAACATGTTTTAACATCTCTTATAAAAAAGGGAACATTCCTCACACCTTGTCTGGTATTGCAAAGGTATGAAGAATGTTCTCTAAATGCAGCAAATATTGGCTGACATTTGTCTGACTATTACATGTCAGTCGGTTATTTGGTTGTCTTTAAGCGAATAAGAACGTCCGCGATCTGAAACGATCCGCATGCCAAAATGCTTCTCTACAATGGGTTTCATGCGGCGAATGAGCGTATAGAGCGTGTCGCTGGCATCGGGTTTCTTCGGCCACAGGGCATCGCATATCTCCGTTTTCGAAAGGCAATGGTCAGGGGATTGGAGAAACATTTCCATCAACTGATGCTGCATGGGAGTCAGCCTGATGGGTTCTCCAGCAGCCGAAAGGAATTTCCCTTCCGCATAACTCCAACTTGCCTGTAATTTCCTGTGTTGCAATCTCCAGCAATAGCAAGCCCAGAGCAGCGTCAAAAACAGGAATCCGATGGCTGGCCGCTGATCGGAAAGGGCCAGAATAGTTGAAGCAGAACACTCTGCCCTAGGGGCTAGTTTCCGTCCACGGGTATTAACTGCCAACGTGGCATGACCTTTCAAGGCCTGAATCTGCAGGTAACTGTTGAATGTGTGGATGGTATCGCTGCTGATGACATCGCTTTGCTGAGTCAGCATGGTCAGCGCCAGAGCATGGTTCATGTCGGCTTCCACGCGGCTCTCCGTAGTTCGGTAACTATGAAAGCCGGAAAAAAAAGATGCGGAAAACAGGGCTACCAACACCCACACGGCATGTCTCTGTTTCATATCTGGATTTTTAGAAATAGCCTCGTTCTGCCTCCACACGGTCTTCCGTACGGTCATCAAGTTGCGGGAAGAAATCAATACCCGTACGGCGCTCCACCTCATCCACACTCATGGCATAAGAGAACATCTTACGCGATGCGGAAGCATTGGGATAGATAAAGCCGATGGCTTTGGGAGAGCCTTCGCCACGCAGACAGAGCACTACCTTGAAAAACTCGCGGGGCACCCACACTTTATTACGTCCAATGGTACGGATAGGAGTCTGCTGAGGAACAGGCCCACAAACGATATAGACGTCTCCGTATTTACGTGCCCAATTACGGCAGGCTATCTCCAGGTCATTCCATCCACCTGAATTGAGCGAATGTACCTGCGGACACATATTAGTGAAGTAGAATGTCTCCCGCATTGCCTGATGGTTCCACTTGTTGTCACCGGCAGGGCACATATGACCGCGGTCAAAACCGGAATTGAAATAATCGCTGTTCGTTGGCCCATTCTTTACCTGATGGTCTTCCTGGAACATCTCCTGACTGCGATGCGATGAACCGCTGATGTGGTCTTTGGTGAGATGCCAGGCCACCCAGTTAGGAGTCTTCGTCGTAGAATTATAACTCACGGTGTAGCCCGTACGATGAAGAATCTGCTCGGGGGTATTCTTCATCTTGCCGGGAATCTCCATCTTAACAGACTTGTTGTCACGTTGGTGAGCCGACGTTTCGTCTACGCCACTATAGAACTCTTCAACTTGTTCCGTTGTCAACTCGTCTGCTTGCTTCTTGTTTCCGCAAGCCGACAGCAGCATTGCCGCTAAGGCTACAGTCAGGAATAATCTTGTCTTTCTCATATCGGTTGCGAAATTACATCTTTATTTCTAAACGACAAAGTTTATTTAGTTTTTTTGTACGTTCTTTCGCTTTAGAAAGCAAATACATTCACTTTCTCTTCGCTTAATCAGTTTTTATGCTAACTTTACGTTGCCCGCACCGTGAAGTTAGGCTGCATACAGGAAAAAAACATAGCAAGTTTTGTTTTTTCCGTTCATTTACACTAACTTTGTAGCCATGAAAGAATGGAGAATGCCCGCCGAATGGGAACCGCAGTCGTTCATCCAACTGACGTGGCCACATGCAAATACCGACTGGCTGCCGATATTAGATGAGATCACGGAGACTTACGTGGAAATGGCCGATGCCATCACTCTACGCGAGCCGCTACTCATCGTGCATCCACATCCGGAAGAGGTGAAATCGCTGCTGACCGCCAGAATCAGCGAGACGCAGATGAAGCGCATTACCTATTTCCAATGCGAGACAAACGACACATGGGCGCGCGACCATGGGTTTATCAGTCTTATTGAGAGGAGAGAGGAGAGAGGAAAGATTAGTCTGCTGGATTTCTGTTTCAACGGATGGGGAGAGAAATTCGAGGCCCAGTTGGATAACGCCATCAATGCAAAACTTCTCTGCAAGTTGGCTTTCTATGCCAACACTTCCGCCTACGAGAACCACCTCAACTTCGTGCTCGAAGGCGGCTCCATTGAAAGCGATGGTGAAGGCACCATCTTCACTACTCGTTGCTGCCTTTTGGCTCCCCATCGCAACCAGCCGCTCAATGAAGCGGAAATAGAAAAAGAACTGAAGAGCCGCCTCCATGCCAAACGTATTATCTGGCTTGATAGCGAACCGATGCTAGGCGATGATACCGACGGCCATATCGATACGATTGTGCGTATTGCGCCCGACAACACCTTATTATATAATAAGGACAAACAGCTGACGGAACAGTTGAAAGGATTGCGGGCACTTGAAGGACAACCTTACCGGCTGCTTGAACTGCCACTCCCCTCGCCTATCTACGACGAAGACGGTGAACAGCTGCCTGCCACCTATGCCAACTTCCTAATCCTGAATGGAGCGGTACTGGTGCCCACCTACAATCAGCCGGGAAACGATGCCAAGGCCATAAGCATCATCCAAAGTGCTTTCACCGACCGTGAGATGGTGCCCATTGACAGCCGCTCTATCATCAAGCAGCACGGAAGCATCCATTGCTGCACGATGCAATATCCGAAATAATGAAATATAATATAAATATGAGAACGTTAAAAATAGGCTTACTGCAACAGCACAACGTGGCTGACCGCACGGACAATATGATGCGATTGGCAAAAGGCATTGAAGACCTGGCCAAGCGTGGCGCACAACTCATCGTGCTCCAAGAGTTGCATAACTCGCTCTACTTCTGTCAGGTGGAGGACGTCAATAACTTCGACCTTGCCGAACCCATCCCCGGTCCTTCCACAGGATTCTACGGAGAACTGGCGAAGCAGTTCGGGGTTGTCATCGTAACCTCGCTGTTCGAGAAACGTGCTCCCGGTCTCTACCACAACACCGCCGTAGTCATTGAGAAAGACGGCAGCATCGCCGGCAAATACCGCAAGATGCACATTCCCGATGATCCCGCTTACTACGAGAAGTTCTATTTCACACCCGGAGACCTCGGTTTCCACCCCATCCAGACAAGCGTCGGTAAATTAGGCGTGCTCGTTTGCTGGGACCAATGGTATCCCGAAGCAGCGCGCCTAATGGCCCTTCAGGGAGCAGAGCTGCTCATCTACCCCACCGCCATCGGCTATGCCGATGAAGACACACCAGATGAACAGCAGCGCCAGCGCGAAGCATGGACTACCGTGATGCGTGGGCATGCCGTTGCCAACGGACTCCCCGTCATTGCCGTCAACCGCGTGGGCTTTGAACCAGACCCCAGCGAACAAACGCCAGGCATCAACTTCTGGGGCTCTTCCTTTGTTGCCGGTCCTCAGGGAGAACTCTTCTACCGGGCTTCAGAGAAAGAGGAGGAATCATTGGTGGTGGAACTCGATCTGGAACGTTCGGAGAACGTGCGCCGCTGGTGGCCTTTCCTCCGAGACCGCCGTATTGACGACTACACCGAAATCACAAAGCGCTTCATCGATTGATGAAGCGCTTCGCTTTTATTCGTGACGTTTTCCGAATTGCGGGTCAATCTTTATAAAATAGGTAACAATAAACGTTATCAGGCACAGGCACATCACAATGATGAAGAATGTGCGGTAGCCCACGGCATCCTTCAGCCATCCCGAAACCATTCCAGGAAGCATCAGTCCCAAATAGCTGATACCCGTGCAGATGGCATAATGGGAAGTTTTGAATTCGCCTTGCGCAATGAAGAGCATGTAGAGCGTGAGGGCCGTAAAACCGAGTCCGTAACCGAATTGTTCCACAAAGATACAGATACTGATGAGAATCAGATTGGAAGGCATCGCAAAACTCAGATAGACATAGACAATGTCGGGAAGCGTGATGGCACAGACGAAGGGCCACAGCCATTTCTTAAGTCCGTCTCGACTGGCAAGCATTCCACCCAGAATACCACCGAGCATCAATCCGATGACTCCCACCGTTCCATAGGCAAAACTGAACTCCTGAGGCGAAAGCCCAAGTCCGCCCGAGCTGCCCGGACGCATCAGGAAAGTGGTACTCATCTTGCCAAGCATGGCTTCAGGGAAGCGATATAAAAGCAGGAAGAGGATCGCGAAAAGCATCGGCTTGGCAGGCATCTTATGAATGAAGGTGCGAACCATATCCAAGAAGCCATTCCACACCTCGCGACTGGTCATGTTCTCACGTTTCTTGTCAGCAGCAGGACGTGGCATAATGTAAGCGTGATAGAGCCAAAGGGCTATAAACAAGCCCGCAACGCCGTAGAACACCAGACTCCACGTGAAGGCGGTGCGGTGGCGGAACATCAACTGCAGCTGTCCGGCGATATAAACGAGCACCACATTGCCAAAGATGACGGCCACGCGATAGAATAGATTGCGTATGCCCACAAACCAAGCCTGATCATGCTCCGAGAGTTCAAGCATATAGAAACCATCGGCGGCAATGTCATGGGTGGCACTTGAGAAAGCCATCAGGAAAAAGAAGAACATCGTGCCCTGAAACCAGAAGGATGCATTCAGCGTGAAAGCCACGCCAGCCAGCGAGGCTCCGATAAGCAGCTGCATCGTTGTCACCCACCAGCGCTTGGTCTTGTAGAGATCCACGAAGGGACTCCAAAGGGGCTTGATAATCCACGGCAGATTGAGCCAACTGGTATAGAGGGCCAGCTCGGTATCAGTCATACCCAGTTGCATATAGACAATCACGGCCAGCACGGTAACCAGCACGTTGGGCACACCCTCAGCAAAATACAGAGTCGGAATCCAACTCCAGGGATTTCTCTTTTTCATTCCTTATTTATAGATTTTCTTGATTTCAGCATTCTGGTAATAGTGAAGCAATATCTTATCGTAGCCATAGCCACGCTCGCCCATCACGGCAGCACCTATCTGACAAAGCCCGACACCATGCCCCCAGCCTTTTCCGTGGAGGATAAACTTCTGGGGAACGCCGTTGACAAACTTTTCGCTGTTCACGTCGAAGGCACTGCTCAGCAAGTGAGTTTCCGAAAGAGCCCGACGAATCTCAAGCTCCTTGCCTATCGTGAACTGGCATTTGGTGCCTACAATCTTCAGTTTCCAGATACGTCCGCTCTTGCCGCGCTCCAGAGGCTCCAGCGAAACGATCTCTCCGAAGTCCATTTTCAGGTTGTTCTCCAACAGCGAACGGAGTTCCTCTTGCGTGTATTCCACCGTCCAGCGATAGAAATCCTGCGTCTCCTGATCGTAGTCGTTGAGCACTTGCCGCAAGACGGCCGCATCCTTCGTATCGCAGAAGTCCTTGTCCATCCCCACGGCACGGTCCTTGATGCTCACCAGATAGGGTTTCGGCGTATCTTCCCAACAGAACTGGAACTCCTCCGTAACACCACCGCAACACTTGGAGAAGCGGGCATCGCAAATCTCATCGCCATACATCAGAATCTGTCCACGCGTGGCACGGATAGCCTCCGCCACATGCTGGTTGGTCTGCTTTGTAATGCCCTGATAGCGCTGACAATGGTCATCGGCACAGACATCGAAAATGGTATGGTCTTCGCGGTCGTACCAGCGGATGAGTTCATTCTCCTTCTTGGTAAATGAGAAGAAGTTGTTGGTGCCACTGCTCAGTTGCTTGCGCTTCTCCATCTGCGCCAGAAGCCATGAGCGGCTGATGACCGCGTGGGCTTTGAGGAACTCCAAGGATGACGTGGCACTCATCTCACTTGATATGACACTCGTCAGATAGGCTTCCACCGGCAATTCGTTGATGGCACAGATCTTATCCTCTTCCACCACCAGCCGGAGCATTCCTTGGAAGGTCTGCGTCTCCTTGCGCTCCCAATGGAAATTCACGCCGATGGTGACATCCTGGATGGAGAACGATGAATCCTTGCTCTCGGGCTTGAATTTCAGGTCGCGATAAAGGTTTCCGTTCCAGAGGATACCGCCTTCGGAGAACTCCACGGTCTGTTGACCGGTGATGCTTTCGCCCTTTGCCATATAGGATTTGTTGAGGGTGAAGACAATCTTCCCGGCGCTGACAATACCCACCGTGACCGTCGGCTCCTGTTTCAGCAACAGGGATTCCTTCTTTTCGTTCTCTTTCTGGCAACGGATGTTCTCTATCACCTGAGTGGTCTCCTGCTCATCGAGGCTCACCTCTTTTAATATGGCGACAGCCACTTGGGGCGTCAGCCGTTCAAAGTCCTCCTTGCGGGGCGTGATGATCATTCCTGCCATATCGAGCGCTCCCGGGGAGATGAGCATCTGCTGCTCACCTTCAGCGGCATAGCAGGCAGGACGGTGATGCTTGCGAAGGAACACCACGGAGAGGAAATCCTCCTTTTCGCGCCAACTCACGATGTTCATCATCGGCTCGGGATCGGCTTGTGGAAGTGCACGATACACTTGTCCGAAAAGCTGCTCGTCATGTTCACGACGGCGGCTCTTGATAAGCAGCGCCGGAGCGGGATAATCTGCGATATGGTAGATGCCTTCATCCTCATTGAGCCGATAGACTTCATGGAGATTGCGGCTCAACCGCTGCCATTGTTGCTGGAGGGGGAGCAGTCCGCTCGTTCCGGCCTGGAAATGCATGTGGTCAGGTGCGCTGGCGCCGCACTTCGGACCATTGTAGAACACCATCAGATCGGGATAAGTGCCCAGCAGTTTATGGATTTCGCCATAATGGCTGAGGATTTCCTGGGGCTTGTGCTCCTTACGGGGAATGGTGTAGTGGGTAGGAAGGATGGGGAACGGATTGACCAGTAGTTCGTACTTGTGGTCCACCGACTTCTTCATCTGCAGCTCGGGACGGTTCTGCTGGCAGAGGAAACAGGGACGTTCTGCTAATGCCTTCTTGTCGATTTTGGCTCCCGTGGAACGGATGCGGGCAGGATTGAACTGCACACAGAGTGTAGTTTCGCCGAGCGGCAAATCGCGCGTCTCCACCTGATGCAGGTCGCGGAAATGGAGCCGGGCGTCTTCCCAGGTCTCCAACTGACGCACGAAGAAGCGCGAAAGACTGTCTGACGCAAGCATGTCGCCCTTTCCGCTCACCATTCGCTGGCGTGCGCTGATTTCCATCGTACGCAGGCGGTCCTTATAGAGATTGTTGGCATTGACCTTTTCTATCGACAGGGCAGCGTCGCTATTGCCTCCCCAACGGCGGCAAAGATAGAGTTCATCGAAGATGCGGCCTATGCGGAAGCTGCGGCTGAAAACCAGTCCCAGGGCGTAATCCTCGCCATAGCTGGTGTTTGGGAACTTGATCTGGCGAAGCAACGGCGTGAAGAAAGCACGCGGAGCACCAAGTCCGTTGATGCGAAGTGCATTATTGGGGCCGTTCTCGTCAGTCCATTCGCTATGGCTGATAAGGCCTGGAGGCAGGGTATTGAGCTCAAAGTCGCACATGCGGTAGGAGCCGATGATCATGGCTGCCTTCTGTTTGTGGAAGGCATCCACGATACGCTGAAGTGTCGAGGGCGAGGAATAGAGGTCGTCGCTGTCGAGTTGAACGGCAAAACGCCCACAATGTTCATCATGGACGGCCACATTCCAGCAACCGCCGATGCCAAGGTCGGTGCGCTCTGGAACAATCACCACCAGCCCGTTCCGCTTATCGGCGTAGCTTGCCGACAGGCTGGAGAGGATTTCTCCGGTGCAATCTGTGGAGTGATTGTCCACGACGATGACGTTGAAGGGGAAATTGGTCTTCTGCTCCATGGCGCTTTTCACTGCGTCAGCAATGGTTTTCTCGCGGTTGAAGACGGGAATGACGACCGAAGCTTCATAGGCAAACTCCTGCTCATTGAAGTCGGGCTTCAGGTAGTTGTTCGTATCCACGAGGGCGCCGATGGCCTTCAGATGGGCCGTGGCCGCTGATTCCATCTCTATCTGCACCTCGCGGTTGGCGGGGTTCACGTAGTCAAACTGCTTCACGCCGCTGGCCCTCAGGTCGCTTTCCTCTTCAGTATAGAGGTATTCGTTCAGATGGAACAGGCTGCCGTGGCGGCTCAGGAACAGTCGCAAGGCATAGAGTCCGGCATACCGGTAGCCCATATCGGGCATTTCCTGCGCATACTGATGCCAAAGTGAAGAGCGGATGAGCATCAGGCTTCCGAAGTCGAAATCATCACGGATAGAACCCTGCTGATAGTCGATGACAGGATGGGGAACTCGAATAATCTCCGCACTCTCCTCTCTCCTCTCTCCTCTCTCCTCTTTATATGCTCGTCTCTCCTCAAACCGGTCTCCATAGACCATGGCGGCATCCATGTCGGAAGCCACCCTGACCATGCGCACGGTGGTATAAAGGCCCAGCAGCAACGGGGTGTCCTTGGTGTAGAGCAGTACGAATTCCGCCGTTACGTGGCGTTCTATCTCACGGATGGTGGCCTCCGACAGCACGCGGTCGATGACCACAAACGAGCAGTTGGCGGGAGCTTCGTTCTGAGCAGCCATTTCGCTGCTGACCATCAGGAATATATGGTGAATCATTCGCGCACCCCGCATCTGCTGGATGGTTGATTCCATCTCCTTCAGATCCTTGCAGGGCAGGAAGCAGTCAATCTTTTCTCTCATAGCATTTTCTTGAATATGTTCGCAAAGATACAACAAAATTTTGATTCTTTGAAACGAATGCATATTAATTTGATAAAGCGGGGGAAAGATTTTCAGCGGAAAGGCTTCTTGAGAGGGAATCCCCAAAGCGGAGCTACGGAAATGTTTGTAAACTTTTTATCCCTGTTTAGCCTTCAAAACTCACGCGGACTTCACCAATCCGGGAATCAGAGCAGAAGGAGCGATTTTTGGCCGTTTTTGCAATCATCTGACAGTCAGCGGATTATGTTTTCAATGCTTTCAAACAATGCCAGAACGCCCTGCTTCCACCCATTGGAAGCCCTTCATTTAACCTTTGAAAACAAGGTTTCCGCCCATTGGAAGCAAGCCTTCCGATGATTAAACGGAGGCCAAAACATCATCCGTTGCCCTACGAAGTATCATCCGTTGCCCTTCAAACCATCATCGGAAGCCTTTCAGCCGATAGCGGACGAGCCAGATTGCAAAATCACACTGTCGGATTTTTTCAATACCTTATATATAAAAAGAGCCGGCGGCGGGCACATATCTCAACAAAATTGTGTAACTTTGCACCCGTGAATGAGAAGAAACCACTGTTGGGAATGACTCCCGACGAACTGCGCGAAGTGGCCCTGAGCCTCGGGATGCCTGCCTTCACGGGCAAGCAGATGGCTCAATGGCTCTATCAGCGGCGCGTCAGGAGCATTGACGAGATGACCAATCTCTCCAAGGCAAACCGAGAACGGCTGGCCCTGGAGTACTGCGTGGGTGCGACGGAACCCATCGATTGTCAGCGCTCGGTGGACGGCACCATCAAGTACCTCTTCCCCGTTCGTTGCTTTCCCGTAGGTCGCGACTCAGTCGCAACAAACTCGACCCGCTTTGTCGAGACCGTCTTTATCCCCGACGGCGAGCGGGCCACGCTCTGCGTTTCATCGCAGGTGGGCTGCAAAATGAACTGTCTCTTTTGCCAGACTGGCAAGCAGGGATTTGAAGGAAACCTCACGGCTGGCGATATTCTGAATCAGATATACGCCCTGCCTGAGGCCGACAGACTCACCAACATCGTGTTCATGGGACAAGGCGAACCGATGGATAACCTGGACGCCGTGCTCCGTGCAACGGAGATTCTGACCGCTCCCTGGGGATGGGGTTGGAGCCCCAAGCGGATTACTGTGAGCTCAGTGGGCATTCCAAGGAAACTGGAGCGCTTTCTCAAGGAGAGCGAATGCCATCTGGCCATCTCGCTCCACTCCCCTCTCCACGAACAGCGCGCCCAACTGATGCCTGCCGAAAAGGCGATGCCCGCCAAGGAGGTCATTGCATTGCTGGCTGCTCAGGACTTTACCCACCAGCGCCGCATCTCATTCGAATACATCATGTTCGGCGGTCTCAACGACTCGCGCCAGCATGCCCAGGCCGTCGTCGATCTGCTGCAGCCTTTGGACAAAGCCATCGGCGGCAAGTGGGACTCCCAATTGCGTGTGAACCTTATCCGCTTCCATCAGATTCCCGACGTGGATCTTCCGGCAGCCGACGAGCATCGCATGGAGCAGTTCCGCGACTATCTCTGCCAGCACGGCATCACCACAACCATCCGTGCCTCTCGCGGACAGGACATCTACGCCGCCTGCGGATTGCTGACAACCGACAAGAAAAAGGCCCTTGCCGAAGGGAGAAAAGCCGGCAACGTAAAGTCATGAAGAGATGGGGGCGTTTCATCATACTGGCCATTCTGCTGCTCATCGTGCTGGCATTCTATCTGATGCTTGGCACCAAGCACAAAGCAGGCAGCCAGTTGCCTAGAGGTCAAAACGCAGAACAAACCGCCGAAATCGCCCAGGCCCTGAAGCCATTCGGCTGCATGCTGACCATCCCTGAGGGAATGGCCATCGCCCGCAAGACTCAGGATTTCCTTTGGTTCACCGACAACGGAACCGGCATCATGCGCAACATATGCCTCTATTGCTACCCCGCAGAGGCATTGGACACCGCCCTCGTCATTCAGAAGCGCGACAGCGTGATGAAGCAGAACATGCCCGGCGAAGAGCCGCAGATGTACATGAAGACCGAGGAAAAACTTCCCTTGAGCCATCGATGGGATGCCGACGGAATGCTCCGCACCGACGGCTGGTGGGAAATGGAAGGCGACATGATGGGCGGACCTTTTGTCTGCCACAGCCGCCTGGATAAGAAGCGTGGCCGCATCATTGTGGCAGAAGCCTTCCTCTACGCCCCCGACCGTGAAAAGGAAGTAGTCCTCCAACGGTTGGAAGAGGCCTTACAAACCCTCCGAATGGAATAACCCCCACACCTCCCAGCATTCCCATTACCCCCATAAATCCCATAAAACCCCAAAAATAACCATACAATGGACAACAAAATGATTCGCGTGGCCATCACGCACGGCGACACTAACGGTGTCGGATATGAACTGATTTTTAGAACTTTTGAAGCGCAGGAGATGTTCGAACTCTGCACGCCGATCATCTACGGCTCGCCGAAGGTCGCCTCCTTCCATCGCAATGCCTTGCAGATGCAGGTGCCTTACACCAACATCGGCAATGTCTCCGAGGCTAAGGACGGACGACTCAACATGCTGGCGGCCTTCCCCGAGGAAGTGAAAGTGGAACTCGGAACGCTCACGGAGCAATCAGACGCAGCTGCCCTGAAGGCACTCATCAAAGCCCGCGATGACTATCAGCAGAAAGCCTTCGACGTGCTTGTCACGGCCCCGACAGTGGAAAAACAGACAACCTCTCCCCTCCCGATGCTCATCAACGAACAGCTCCGCATAGCGCTGGCCACCACCGGACTGCCCCTGAAGGATGTTCCCAAGGCCATCACGCAGGAACTCATCGAAGAGAAAGCCCTGCTTCTACACCAGACGCTCCGCCGCGATTTCCGTATCTCGAAGCCGCGTATAGCCATCCTGGCACTCAATCCGCAGCCCGGCGACGAAGAAAAACAACTTATCCTGCCTGCCATCGAGAAACTCCAGGATAAGAAAGTGAACATCTTCGGCCCCTATGCCGCCGATTCCTTCTTCGGCGAAGGGAAATTCGACGCATTCGATGCGGTGCTGGCACTCTATGACGATCAGGCCACCGCACCCTTCAAGACACTCGATCTCGGCGAAGGCGTGAGCTATGCAGGCGGACAGGAACTGGTGCAGACGAGTCCGTTGACAGGCGTCGGCTTCAGCATCGCAGGCAAGGGAATGGCCGATGAGAATTCGTTGCGCCATGCCATTTACCTGGCCATCGACATCTTCCGCAACCGCGCCAATTACGATGAACCACTAAAGAACCCGCTCAAGAAACTATATCACGAGAAGCGTGACGACAGCGAGAAGGTGCGTTTCAGTATTCCCAAAGCCAAAGAGCCCAACGAGAAAAAAGGCGAGAAAAGCGCAGAATAAACCACAGGAAGACGAATGAAAAAGAAGTATCAGAACGGATTCTTCATCTTCGGAATCGTGGTGCTCATCATCATGGTGACGCAACTCGACTTCCAGCAGGTATGGGAAGGACTGCAGCGTGCCGGCTATTGGTTTTTCGCCGTCATCATCCTTTGGGCCTTCCTGTATATGTTCAACACGGCTGCATGGTACATCATCATCCGAAGCAGCGAGGAGAAAGCACCCGCTCCCGGCAACGGGACATCCAATGTAGCAGGCAGTTCCCCTCAATGCCCCGTCAAGTTCTTCTGGCTCTATAAGATTACCGTCTCCGGTTTCGCACTCAACTACGCCACCCCCGGCGGACTGATGGGAGGCGAGCCCTACCGCATTATGGAACTTACGCCGAAGATTGGGACGGCACGCGCCTCATCGTCGGTTATCCTCTATGCGATGACGCACATCTTCAGCCATTTCTGGTTCTGGCTCGTGGCCGTATTGCTGTACGTGCTGACAAGACCGATTAATCTGCCAGTGGGCATCATGCTCGGTGCCGTTCTCGTATTCTGCGCACTCGGCATCTGGTTTTTTATCGTCGGCTATCACAAGGGACTGGCTTTCAGAATGATGAAGATACTGAGCCATATTCCGGGAGCCAAGAACTGGGCAAAGGGTTTCATCGACAAGCACCGTGAACAACTCGACACCATCGACCAGCAGATTGCTGCCCTTCACAAGCAGAATCCGCGCACGTTTTTCATGGCCGTGCTACTGGAGTTGGCTTGCCGAATCCTGTCGTCGGCAGAGATAATGTTCTGTCTGCTGGTTCTGATGCCCAGCGTGAACTTCATCGACTGCATCCTTATATTGGCTTTCACATCGCTCTTTGCCAATCTGCTTTTCTTCATCCCCCTCCAGCTGGGAGGACGTGAGGGAGGTTTCCTGATGTCAACGGCAGGACTCCAAATGACGGCTTCGGCAGGTATATTCGTGGGACTCATCGTTCGCTTACGCGAACTGATATGGGTGGCAATAGGCCTCGTTTTCATTAAAATCAATAAAAAATCTGCCAAAATTGCAGAGAATTGAAAAATAATCCGTAATTTTGTCAGCCAATTATGAATACGACCGAACTGCAAAGAATTAAACAGCGATATAATATCGTGGGTAACTGCGATGCACTGAACAGGGCTTTGGACGTCTCCCTTCAGGTGGCTCCTACCGATCTCAGTGTGCTCATCGTCGGCGAGAGTGGCGTGGGAAAGGAAATCATTCCGCGTGTCATTCACGACAATTCGCCCCGTCGCCGTGAGAAGTATTTCGCCATCAACTGCGGTTCCATTCCCGAAGGTACCATCGACAGCGAGCTTTTCGGTCATGAAAAAGGTTCCTTTACGGGAGCCATCGGCGAAAGCGAAGGCTATTTCGGCGTGGCCAACAAAGGTACCATCTTCCTCGATGAAGTGGGAGAACTGCCACTGGCCACCCAGGCTCGTCTGCTGCGTGTGCTCGAAACGGGTGAGTATATCCGGGTAGGCGGCACCAAGGTGATGAAGACCGACGTGCGTATCGTGGCTGCCACCAATGTGAATATACAGAAGGCAATCAGCGAGGGAAGGTTCCGTGAAGACCTCTACTATCGTCTGAACACCATTCCCATACAGATGCCTCCACTCCGCGAACGCGGTGAAGACATAATCTTGCTGTTCCGGCTCTTTGCCCTCCAAATGGCAGAGAAATACCGGCTGCCCAAGATTACGCTGACGGAAGATGCCAAGCGCGTCATGCTGAAATACAAATGGCCAGGTAATGTGCGCCAGTTGAAGAACATCACCGAACAAATGTCGGTACTCTCCCAACAGCGCGAAATAGATGCAGAAGCCTTGCTCCAGTTCATCCCGCAGGATCCTGAGAGTACGATGCTGGCCACTATCAATAACGGTACGGGCGACCACTCGTATGAGAACGAGCGCGAGATGCTCTTCAAGGTAATCTACGACACCCGCAACAGTCTGAACGACATGCGTCGCGAGATTGGGGCACTTCGCAAACAACTGGATGACGCCAACGAACTGAACAGCAGCATCATTGCACGCACCGCACAGCAGACAATGCCGACGGTGTATGGAAATGCAGGCAATGACGGCGTTTCCACGGTTGCCCCGATGGGCATTCAGGATGCTGTTGCCGAGGAAATCAAAGAGCCAGAGACACTCAATCTGGAGGATCTTGGCCGTCAGATGATTGAAAAGGCACTTGAGCGTAATGGCGGCAATCGGAAGAAAGCCGCCCAGGAGTTGGGTATATCAGACCGTACACTTTACAGGAGAATCAAACAGTATGGACTCGATTAAGAAGATAATAGGTGTTATCGCCATGATGGCATTCATGATTGCCACCCTCACGGCCTGCTCCCTCAACTTTGGATTGTTTGAGGCAGGATACCGGTTCAATGGCTCCAACATCGACTACTCCAAGACCAAGACCATACAGATAGCCGAGTTCCCTAATCGCGCCGCCTATATATGGCCTCCCATGGCCGGTATCTTCAACGGCAAGCTGAAAGATGAATTTGCCAGCCACACCAAACTTCAACAAGTAAGGCGTAATGGCGACCTCCAAATAGTAGGCGAGATTACTCAATACCAGCAGCGCAACAAGGCCGTCTCGGCTGAAGGAAGTTCATCAATGGTTGAACTGACAATGACCGTCAATGTGCGGTTCACCAACAATGTGAAGCATGAGGAAGACTTCGAGCGCCAGTTCTCTTCTTCCAAGAGTTATGACTCAAGGCTGAACCTGAACTCCGTACAAGAAGATCTTGTCACAGAGATGACAGATGACATCGTTGACCAGATATTCAATGCCACCGTCGCTAACTGGTAACGAAAAAACAGTTCAAGGCCGTCAAAACAAGGTAATACAATAGCTGCGGCTCATCGCCGCTACACTTTAGAATATGGATCTGCAGAACCTGATACAACATCCCGAACAGATGGATAAGGAAACGCTCTACGACCTGCGTTCCCTGTTGGCTCTGTATCCCTATTTCCAGACGGCCCGACTCCTCCTGTTGCAGAATCTCTATCTGCTCCATGACCCCACATTCGACGAGGAACTCCGCCGTGCTGCTATCTATATTGGAGACCGTCGCGTCATTTTCAATCTGGTGGAAGCCGCCCACTATCGTCTTCGCAACAATATTCAGCAGCCTCAGCAATCAAAGGCGAAGGCAAAGGGCGAAGAAGGTTCGCGTACGGTTACCCTCATCGACCAGTTCCTGGACACCATTCCCGTGGAAGACGCCGATAGTAAGAAAAAGAGAAAGCCGACACCTGCAGATGCTGCCGTTGACTATGTTTCCTACTTACTTGAGACCGAAGGAGAGAAAGAAGCCTTCAAGGAAGAGGAACAGCCACAGATGAAAGGGCAGAATTTGATTGATAATTTCATAAATAATGAAGGCGGAAATTTTGAACTTAAAGAAGTTCCTGAATTTTTACCGCTTCTTGAAGAAAACGACAAAAATGAAGAAAATAGCACCGATGAAGGCTATTTTACCGAAACTTTAGCACGAATATACATCAAACAAGGCCGATATTCCAAGGCTTTGGAAATTATTAAGCGTTTAAATTTGAATTATCCAAAAAAAAATGTTTACTTTGCAGACCAAATCCGTTTTTTGGAGAAATTGATTATAAATAACAATAAAAAATAAGTAAAGAAATGTACACATTTTTCGTAATTCTTATCGTACTGGCAGCACTGCTGATGATTGGCATTGTGCTCATTCAGGAGTCTAAGGGTGGCGGCCTGTCATCCAACTTCTCATCTTCTAATCAGATTATGGGTGTCCGCAAGACTACCGACTTCATCGAGAAGGCCACTTGGGGACTTGCAGCCGCTATGGTTGTACTCAGCGTTGTATGCGCCTATGTCGCTCCATCGGCAAGCACTTCAGAGAGTGTTCTCGAGAACGTTGCTACCGAACAGCAGCAGACTAACCCCAATACCCTCCCCGGTTTTGGAGCAAGTCAGAGTGGTGACCAGAAAGCCGCTCCTGCCAAAGAAGCTGCTCCTGCCGAGAAAGCACCTGCTGCTCCCAAAGCACCCGTTGCTCCGGCAAAATAAGAAATTAATCTTTCCAAGCAAAAAATCACGGCAATTATTTGGCCATCTCAAATAATTGCCGTATCTTTGCACCCGCAAATCGTCCAACGGACGCTTCGCTCGTCGAAGAATACCAATATGGTGCCCGTAGTTCAGTTGGTTAGAGCGTCAGATTGTGGTTCTGAATGTCGTGGGTTCGAGTCCCACCGGGCACCCAAAATAAACCCCTGTAGGTAAATAACTTACAGGGGTTTTTGGTATTTATTACTTTTTTGAGAAATCCGCCCTGTTCACTTACAAATAGCCTCCTTCTCCTTACGTTTTTTCTCTTTAGGTTCATCTGCTGCGTAGCCGATGGGAATCAAAACGGCAGGCTCTTCGGCATCTGGAATACCAAAGAGTTGCTTGCATTTAGCGGCATCAAAGTTACATACCCAGCAAGTGGCCAAGCCTTGCTCTGTTGCTGCCAGGCACAGATGCTCCACGGCTATGGCAATGTCGATGTCGCCGTGGTGCTTACCATCTGAACGAATCCATTCCTCATCGTGAAGGATGCTGCAGATAATGTACATCGGAGCTGTCTGGAACCACTCACGATTGTAACACTCCTGAAGCTTTGCCTTGTCGGCATCATTCTTTACGATGTAGAACTTCCACGGCTGCTTGTTCACAGCTGAAGGCGCAAATCGTACGCATTCCATCACGTAGTCCACCTTCTCCGGTTCCACACTTTTCTCCTGATAGCTTCTGCAGCTATATCTTTGCTTGACTAAATCCAAAAACATCATATTGTTATTCTCCTATAATTGTCACTACCAATTCTCTTAAACCACCATAATTGCGGTATTCACAGAAATAGATGCCCTGCCAAGTGCCTAGATTGAGGCGGCCGTCAGTGATGGGGATGGTGATGCTGACACCACTCAGCGTTGATTTGGCATGGGCAGGCATGTCGTCAGCACCTTCCAAAACATGTTCATACTCAGGCAGATTCTCAGGTACCAGTCGATTAAAAATGGTTTCCATATCCACTCGCACATCAGGATCCGCATTTTCATTGATGCTCAATCCGCAACTGGTATGCTTGGTGAAGATGTTCACGATACCAGTCTTCGGCAGCTTTGGCAACTGGCTCAGAATCTCGCCTGTCACCAGATGGAAGCCTCTGCGTTTGGGCTTCAGGGCTATTTCAATCTGCTGTATTACCATAGACCTGTCCTTCCGGAAATTCCTTTATCCCTGTATTCTCAGTATAATTCAATACTTCGTAAAGTTGTACTGCTCTCTTAACTCTTTTTTCTTTTCGTCGCTCAGGCCGGTGAAATATCCTTTCCAGCCTGGACAGAAATTGATGTGCCAACGCCAGAAGCGCCCTAAAAACGACTTGGGGTTCCTATCGTAATAAGCTCTCAATTTGCAATTCTCGCATTTTTGTTCCATATAATATAATCCATTAAATTATACATTTCGCTAAATCCAACTTACCAGATTTACTTCCCGAGTTTTTTAGCTGGCCACCCATAGTCTTGATACATCGTGGCAGAAAGGTTATGTTCCTTGACAAAGGTAGCCAACACATCGGCTCTCAGCTTTTCGCGTTTCTGCTCATCACTACTGATAGCCTGAAAGGCATCGAACTTATCTCCGAATATTTTCTTGGCGGTGGGCATGTATCTGGAACCGTCCTCCATTTGGTCGAAAGATGTCACCTCGAAGCCTTTCTCTTTCTGTCGAATGTGCATCAGCCCCGGATGACTGCCGCCTGATACACATTTCAAGGTGTCGCCAACCTGATTGTAGTTGAACACCCAGAAATCGCCCCAGACAAGGATGTCTTCCGAGTTGCGTTCATCTACACCTACAATGCTGTGAAAGGGTACGCAAAACTCACCTTTAGCATATTGACTCCCGATTTCCTCTGCCAAAAACTGGTCGATGGCCGGGAAATAGGTACCTTCATTTTCGTCTGAAAGGACTACATCCACCTCGCTACTATCGTTTCCGTTCTCTGTTGAGGAAGCGGCTTTCTGTTTGTTTTCACAGGCTGCAAGTGCGATTAATGCAGCCAAAGCAAATAATACCTTTTTCATTTTTTTATTCTATTTGGACGGCTACAAATATACACATTTCTTATATATATGGAGCAAATTGAAGCAAATTTACAACATACTTTAGGAGTTTTCCCTATACAAGAATAGGAAAAATCCCCTTCCATATTATGATTTTTCCTTTTTAAATACCAAGAAAAATGCCTTTCTTTGCAACGTGAAAAAGAAACAGAATGTCTAACGTAACGAATAGGAGATAAAGATATGAAGAAGATGATGATTCTGGCAGTGATGATGGTCATGACCATCTCGGCCACCGCAATGAGCTACAACGCAGCAAAGAACGAGGCTCTCTTCCTGAGCGACAAGATGGCTTACGAACTGAACCTTACCGCTGCACAGTATGAGGCAGTCTACGAGATCAATCTCGACTACCTGATGAGCATCAACGGCCATGCCGACGTGTTTGGCATCTGGTGGGATCGTCGTAACGCAGACCTCCGTTTCGTGCTGAACGCCTGGCAGTACGATAAGTACATCACCCTGGCCTACTTCTATCGCCCCGTGGCATGGAGGACCAACGGCTGGATATTCAATGTGTACACCCGCTATGACAGAGGTCATTTCTACCACGCACATCCCACGGTGTTCGTGACCTACAAGGGAGGCAACAACCACAAGGCTGCTCACTTCTATGCTGACCGCCACGTGACAAAGCCCGCCGTACATCACAACACTCCGGTAGTGCATGTCAACAAGCCTGCTGTTCACAACAACAAGCCTATGGGAGGGAATCCAAAGCCTGCTGTCCGTAACGACAACCGCAACTGGCGTTCCAACGGCCATGCGAGCATCGGCAACGACAAAGGCCACGGCACACCCAACCGTCAGATTGCACAGCACACCAACCGCGGAGGTGGTCACGGCGGACGCAGATAGGTTGTACGATTACCTCTACATATGCCTTGAATAAAGGACTCGCGGGGAATCTCATTGCTGAGGTTCCCCGCTTACGTTATTTTTTCCAGGCATTAACAACCTCACCAATGTACATGGAGTGGATGCCGGCTGGGAAGTTAGCATACATCCTCTTGGGTATATCGCTCTTAAAATACTGAGGGTCGAAAGGTGCGGCATACATAATCTTGCACTCTATCACCATTGAAGCCTCGGTGTAGTATGGTGTCCCGTTGGCGGTATAGGCCGTATGGAGCCCTAAAGCCTGAGCCTTGTCACCATCGCGTCCGCTCTTGGTCCCCATGTAGTTCAACACTTTGCTCTGCTCAACATCGAAAGCCATCACGGTGAAGTATTCGGCTTTATCCATAAATTCCTTGGTATAGCGCTTCTCGGCCACATAGACGGTCAATGCCGTGCGTCCCCATAGTGTCCCAATGCCACCCCAGCCAATCGTCATGGCATTGCTCTTTTCTTTGTCACCAGCTGCAAGTAGCTCGGCATCGTGGAACCATTGGAAACCATTCTCCGCAAAATCCTCCCTTACGTTGAACTTCTTAAAACCTTGCTCCTCTTGAGCAAACGAAGGAGTAACAGCCATCGTCATCATGACCATCAATACTGTGATAAAAGAACTCTTTTTCATAAACTTTCCTATATTCAACATTTGTTAATTATGGGACCAAAATTACGAAATATTGAGCAAAAATGAGTATCTTTGGCAAGTGTTTTAATAAGAATTAGTATGATTGACCAAATTATTGAATTCAATAAGACTTTCGTGGCTCAAAAGGGCTATGAAAAGTATATTACGGACAAGTATCCTGACAAGAAACTGGCTGTGCTTTCGTGCATGGACACCCGCCTGACCGAGCTGTTGCCTGCTGCACTGGGATTAAAGAATGGCGATGCAAAGATTATCAAGAATGCTGGAGGCCTGGTTATCTCGGCCTTCGACTCTGCGATGCGTAGTCTGATCGTAGCTATCTATGAACTAGGCGTAGAAGAGATCATGGTTGTGGCTCACTCTCATTGTGGGGCCTGCCACATGAGTTTTGACCATTTTCACCACGAAATGATTGCCCGTGGCGTAACTGATGAAACACTCGACACTATCCGCAAGTGTGGCATCAACCTGGACCACTGGCTGGAGGGTTTCAAGGACACACCTGAGTCCGTCCACAAAACCGTTGAGACTATTATGACCCATCCGCTGGTCCCAAAGGACATCGTGGTACGCGGCTTTATTATTGATTCAGAAACAGGAGAATTGGAAGAAATACGATAATGCTAAACGATACAACTATGAAGAGTTTTAAATCTACAGCGTGGCTTTTGCCACAACCCGTGCTGATTATCGGCACTTATGATGAAGAAGGTAAGCCCAATGCCATGAATGCAGCTTGGGGTGGACAGTGGGACATGCACGAAATCATCATCTCACTTGGTTCACATCAGACAACAGACAACCTAGTCACAAATCCAGAGTTCACCGTGACTTTTGCAATAGCTGAGACAATGGTAGCTTCCGACTATGTGGGCATCGTCAGCGGTAGGAACACACCTGACAAGATGGAAAAGACGGGATGGACTGTTGAAAAGGCTCCCAATGTGAATGCGCCTGTATTCAAGGAGTTCCCGATGACTTTGGAATGTCGTGTAAAGCAAAAGATTGATGAAAGCGAGACTGGTTATTACCTCGTAGCTGAAATAGTGAACATCCTTTGCGACGAAAAGTATTTGGCCGAAGATGGAAAACCCGATGTGGCCCAGATGAAACTCATCACCTTCGATCCGGTACACCATACATACATCCAGCTTGGCAAGACCGTAGGGAAAGCATTTTCTGACGGTAAACAGTTGTTTATATGAAATATATAGTCTTATCATCCATTTTCTTCGTTTTGCTGTTATGTTCATGCGGCACCAACGCCTCAAAGCGTGGAATAACGTCGGAAATGGCCTATGAAGGAGTAAGCAACTTTTGCCATAGCACGTACGACTGGAGTATTGCGAAAGACAACCCCTCCATAATGTATATAAAGATGGGTGAAGAGACAGATTCTGCGTATCAGGTGGTATTCCGTAGTTATACAGGTGCATTTGTTTATTTTTATGTCGATAAGACAAGTGGCACTACAAGAATGGAAGAGTATGTCCCGACCCTTAATGTCAAGAACGAAGCAGGAACCATTAACCTATTTGATTACTTGAAGAAGGAGAAATAGAATGGGAACTCATAAAGAGTAGAAATTCATAGTCTACAGGAGGGATGTGGGCAAGGAATCTTTAGCCTATTCACCGAAGGAATTTGGGGGCTATTAGTAAAGAAAAAAAATAATTTTACTCTCATAACGTCACCTTTTGCTTTCCCAAACTGTTTTATAAATGAATCGGTTCAAGGAAACAGAAGTTTAACAAATAACAACAAAAGAATTATGGAGCATTTAGTTGAAATTTTAGTACCCATTGCCTGTGGATGTATACTTCCCATCGTAGCCATTCTGCTGGGTGTACGTCAGAAGATGAACGAGACCAACAAACGAACAGAAATCATTTTGGCAGCTATCGAGAAGAATCCGGAAATGGATGTCGAAGAACTCATGGAAAAGATCTCGCCCAAGAAAAAACTGCTGAAGGAAAAAATACTGTCGAAGTTACAGGTGGGCATGATTGCCACGCTACTTGGAATTGGTTTCATAGGTGGTGAAATGTACCTTAGCATTTTTAAAAACAGCTCAAGTCCCATGGGCGTTGTCGGCTTGATATTGCTACCTGTAGGCATCGCTTTCCTCATCAGTTACTTTACCGGCAAGAAGATGCTTGCCAAGGAAATGGAGGCAGAAGAGCAACTACTGAAAACACAGGCTGCAAGCAAGTGACACGCGAGGTATTCATAGCATTGGTAGAGCGTGAACAGGAGGCACTAAGAGGCTTTCTGTTCGCCCTCTGCTGTGGTAACAAGAGCGATGCCGACGACCTTGCACAGGATGCGCTGGTGAAGGCTTACCTCTCGTCGACTGGCTATCAGGAAAAAGGAAAGTTCCGCTCATGGCTCTTCAAAATCGCCTACAACACCTTCCTCAACCACAAAACCAGTTTTCGTACAACCGAAAGCATCGACGAGGCACGAATGCTTGTCAGCAACACCTCCGCTGAAAGCAGTTTTGAACACCAGAGCCTTTACCTGGCCCTCCGTACCCTTCCACCCAAAGAGCGTTCGGCCATCACTCTCTTCTATCTCAATGGCTATAACGTCAAGGAAATAGCCTCTATAACAGAGACCTCAGAAGATGCCGTCAAGAAACAACTTTCGAGAGGACGCGACAAACTTAAAGAAAAACTGAAGTTATGAACAAAGACAAAGAACTTGAGAAACTGTTCCTCGCACAGAAGCCACATTTCGATGACAATGCGGTCTTCATGGCCAGGCTCACCAAGCGCCTGGATGCCGTGGAGTACGTCAAACAGCATCAGGAGGCCACCATCCGCAACTATAAGAAAGCCATGGTAGCAGCCTTTATCGTAGGCATCATCAGTGGTGCTGTCACCATCGCGTTTCTTCTTTCCACGCCCGCCAACGTACCTCTCTTCACTTTCAACCAGCAAGGCAAATGGCTTATTTGGCTCGCAGAAAACTCCCGCCTAATAGTTTCCACCGCTTTAGCACTTCTGATGAGTTTCGGTACCATCAGCGTTATCAACAATGTGCAAGAAATCATGAAAATGCGTGTTCGCCTTAGTGAAGAATAACTATGCATATCAGATTAGAAACACCAAAAGATTATCGTGAGGTTGAAAACCTTACACGCGAGGCATTCTGGAACGTTTACCGTCCTGGGTGCACAGAGCATTACGTGCTCAATCAATATAGAACGAATCCCGACTTCATTCCATCGCTCGACTTTGTGATGGAAGAAGACGATAAGATTATCGGCCATGTGATGTTTTCGAAGGCCGAAATCATCCTCGAGGATGGCACCCGCTTTCCGTCATGTACATTCGGTCCTATCAGCATCCACCCCCACTACAAACGCAAAGGTTACGGTCTCAAGCTGCTGCAGTATGCGTTACAGAAGGCTAAGGAGATGGAAATAGGCCTGTTACAGATGGAGGGTAACATCGAGTTCTATCAACACACAGGCTTCCATTTGGCCAGCAAACTGAATATTCACTATCATACAGAGCCTAAAGAATCAGAAGTTCCCTATTTCCTTGCCCAAGAGCTGATTCCTGGCTATTGGGGCAATCGCGAGGGTACCTATTGCCCTCCGATGGGCTACTTTGCGGCCGACGATCATCCAAAAGAGTTCGAGGCATACGAAGCCACATTCCCCCAGAAGGAGAAAGTTTTCCAAGAGGGCCAACTGCCTCAGTTCTGCCAAAGTTGCGGCATGCCATTGACACACATCGAGGATTGCGGAACAAATGCTGGCGGCAGCACAAATTTCGACTACTGCCAGTATTGTTTCAAGGACGGCAAGTTCCTGCTGAACTGCTCAATGGACGAGATGATTGAGCATTGTGCGCAGTTCATTGATGAAGTCAACAAGCAGATGCATAAGCCCATGACCAAGGAAGAATATAAGCAGATGATGCGCAACTTCTTCCCGATGTTGAAAAGATGGAGAAATAGATGAAACAGGAAATCAACCCCAAAGACACCAGCCGGGCAATTGCGTTCGAACTGTGGATGAAGTCGCCCATGCCGATGGTGACACTTACCAAGACGTTCGACGTGACGCAGCTGCGAAAGGTGAGCCGTCGGCGCGGACTGAAATTCAACATGCTGCTCTGTTGGTGCATCGGCAAGGCGGCATCAAAGATTGACGAGTTCTTCATGCTGCCCAAGAACGGCAAACTGTACCGTTACGACCGCATGGCCATCAACATGATAGTGGAAAACGTGAAGGGTGGACTCAGCTTCTGCGACGTTGCCGTTACCGATGACCTGGAGCAGTTTAACGCCAACTACCAGCGACTGACAAAGACCATCAGCGAAACCTGTCAGGACATTTTGGACGATGAAGCCGTAATTGTGGGTACATCGGCTGTTACCGGCACGGAACTCGACTCCATAGTCAACCAGTACAGCGGCATCTACACCAATCCCTTCCTCGCATGGGGCAGATATCGCAAAGGCTGGTTGAAGACCACCCTTCCCATCTCGTTACAGTTCCACCATGCCCAGATGGATGGCAGCCACGCCGCCCGATTCCTTGAAGAACTGCAAAAAACCATCAATGCTGTAAAATGACAGATTGAAATGAACTATGGCGATAACGAGTGAACGGCTGCGACAAACCTTCAGTGAGGGCGGCGCCCAGGAGATATACCAAGAGATTAAAGCTGAGGGCGATTTTCCCACCTTTGCCCGCCAGTATGCATTCTCCGATGACCACCGAGTGGCGAGGAGTGCACTGTGGGGACTGACCAAGGCCAGCAACGAGGAACTGTCGGCTTTGCAAGAGTTGCTCAACGAATTCATCCGTCAGGCCATGCAAACGGAAAACTCTTCGGTGAGGCGGCTTTCGCTGAACATCATCGAACGGCTCCCGATGGAAGAAGACGACTTGCGGACCGACTTTCTGGACTTCTGTCTGGAGCACATGGCCAGCATCGAGGAATATCCCGGCATACAGACGCTTTGCATGAAGCTCGCCTATCGAATGTGCCAATTCTACCCTGAGCTGATGGATGAGTTGCGACGCACCATCGAAACCATGGAAATTGACTATTATAAGCCCGCCATAAAAGGCTTGCGCAAGAAAATTCTCAGTGGAAAATATAGATAACAGGACAACCGGCAGCGTCTCTCACACAGACTACGGAGATCTTTAAAATATGTAAAAATGCGGTCTTTCAGAAATAAAAGGTTATATTTGCACTCATAAAACAGCAAAAAGAATATGAATCTAAATTTGAGCTCTCAAATCGTGCTGAACAAAGTGCCGACAGAACTGTTCCGTCCCCGCAATGCCGTAGAGCGGAGTGAACTGACTCGACAGGAGAAAATCGACACGGAGATATTTCCTTCTATGGAGGAGGGGGTGAGGAGCATCGCCGACGTGATAGAACAGACTATCAAGGAAAAGACCAGGCAAGGTCAGCAATGCATAATCGGACTCGGCACAGGACTCTCACTGACGCCTGTGTTCAAGGAACTCATCCGCCGCAACAGAAAAGGACTGAGTTTCGAAGAAGTCGTGGTGTTCAACGCCTACGAATATTTCCCACTGACACCAACTACCAAAAACAGTGCCATTCAGCAGTTGAGAGACCGGTTCCTGAATCATATCGACATCAAGGAAGAGAATATCCACACGCTTGACGGAAGTATCGCCCAAGAGAAAGTATGGGAACACTGCCGCGACTACGAGCAGCTAATCAACACAAGCGGGGGTATCGACATCATGCTTCTAAGCATCGGCCGTATGGGGAACATCGCCACCAACGAGCCTGGTTCGGTGTTATCTTCCACTTCACGCATCATCCTCATTGACAATACCACCCGGGAAGAGATGACGCTCAGTTTCGGCAACAACGAGAAAGTGCCACCCTGCTCCATCACGATGGGTATCTCTACCATCCTCAAAGCGCAAAAGGTCTTCATGGTAGGCTGGGGAGAGGAAAAAGCGGAGATTATCCGGAAGACCGTAGAGGAAAAGATGACTGACGCGATTCCCGCGTCATTCCTGCAGGTACACCAAGACGCCCATGCAGTCATCGACCTTTCGGCAGCCTCCCGGTTGACGCGCATCATTCACCCATGGCTCGTCACCTCATGTAACTGGACAGACAAGCTGGTGCGCTCGGCACTAGTATGGCTCTGCCAGACCATTCATAAACCTTTGCTGAAACTCACGAACAAGGACTATAACGAAAACGGTCTTTCTGAACTACTGGCCCTCTACGGCTCTGCCTACAATGCCAACATCAAGGTATTCAACGACCTTCAGCACACCATTACGGGATGGCCGGGAGGAAAGCCCGATGCCGACGACACCTACCGTCCCGAACGCGCTGTACCTTATCCCAAACGCGTCATCGTTTTCTCTCCTCACCCTGACGATGACGTGATATCAATGGGAGGAACCATTCGGAGACTGGTGCAGCAAGGCCACGATGTGCATATTGCTTACGAGACCAGCGGCAACATAGCCGTCGGGGATGAAGAGGTGACCCGTTTCATGCACTTCATCAACGGCTTTAACCAACTTTTCGGCAACAATGCCGATGAGGTAATCCGCAACAAATACCAGGAAATCAAACAGTTCCTCAGGCAAAAGAAAGAGGGGGATTTTGATTCTCGTGATGTTCTCATACTCAAGGGACTTATCAGACGGGGAGAGGCCCGCACGGCCTGCACCTTTAATCATATACCTGCTGACCACGTACATTTTCTCGACCTTCCTTTCTATGAAAGCGGTAAGATAGAGAAACTGCCTATGAGTGAGGAAGATGTATGCATCGTGCAAAATTTACTCAATGAGGTGCGTCCTCATCAGGTGTATGTGGCAGGCGACCTTGCCGACCCGCATGGTACCCACCGCAAATGTACGGATGCCGTTTTGGCAGCCCTTCAGGAAGAAAAGCAGAAAAATACGGAATGGCTGCACGACTGCCGTATATGGATGTACCGTGGTGCATGGGCCGAATGGGAAATAGAGAACATAGAGATGTGCGTGCCGATGAGTCCAGAGGAACTTCGAGCCAAACGTAATGCCATCCTGAAACATGCCAGCCAGATGGAAAGTGCACCCTTCCTTGGCAACGACGAGCGTCTGTTCTGGCAGCGGGCCGAAGATCGTAACCGCAGCACAGCAAAACTATACGATGACCTCGGCCTGGCTTGCTATGAGGCCATGGAGGCTTTTGTGGAATATAAACTATCCTGACATAAGATACAAGTAGAATAAGCAAACAAGCAAATAAAAAAAAATCATATATGGCAACAACAGACGACAAGAAAATCATCTTCTCCATGGTGGGAGTGAGCAAAACCATTCAGCAAAACCAAAAACAAGTGCTGAAAAACATTTACCTATCCTTCTTCTATGGCGCAAAGATAGGTATCATCGGCTTGAACGGTTCGGGAAAGTCCACATTGATGAAAATCATAGCCGGGCTGGAACAGCCCACCCAGGGCGAAGTGGTCTTCTCACCAGGCTATTCGGTAGGCTATCTGCCACAGGACCCACCTTTGAATCCGACAAAGACCGTCAAGGAAATTGTGCAAGAAGGCGTGCAGCACGTAGTGGACACCCTCCGCGAATATGAGGAAATCAATCAGAAGTTCGGCTTGCCCGAATATTATGAGGACCCCGACAAGATGGACAAATTGTTTGCACGGCAGGCTGAATTACAGGACGTTATTGACGCCACGGATGCCTGGAATCTAGACAGCCGTCTGGAAAGAGCGATGGATGCCCTGCGCTGTCCGCCGGAAGACCAGCTTTGCGAACATCTCAGCGGAGGTGAGCGCCGAAGGGTTGCCCTATGCCGGCTGTTGTTACAGAAACCCGATGTTCTTCTGCTCGACGAGCCTACCAATCATCTGGATGCCGAATCCATTGACTGGCTGGAGCAACATCTCCAACAATATGAAGGCACGGTCATAGCCGTTACCCACGACCGTTACTTCCTTGACCACGTGGCGGGATGGATTCTGGAACTCGACCGTGGTGAAGGCATTCCTTGGAAAGGTAACTATAGCAGTTGGCTGGAACAGAAGACACAACGGCTGGCTCAAGAAGAAAAGGAGGAGAGCAAGCGGCGCAAGACACTGCAGCGCGAGCTGGAATGGGTGCGTATGGCTCCCAAGGCCCGCCAAGCTAAGGGTAAGGCTCGTCTGAACAGTTATGACCGACTGCTCAACGAGACCGTGAAAGAGAAAGAGGAAAAGTTGGAAATCTTCATCCCCAACGGACCGCGACTGGGCAACAAAGTGATTGAGGCCCAGCATGTAAAAAAGGCTTTCGGCGAGAAACTGCTTTTCGACGATCTGAACTTCATGCTGCCTCCAAACGGTATCGTGGGTGTTATTGGCCCCAATGGAGCCGGTAAGACCACGCTCTTCCGCCTTATCATGGGATTGGAGAAGCCAGACTCTGGAACCTTTGAGGTGGGTGAAACGGTTAAATTAGCCTATGTGGACCAACAGCACACCAGCATTGATCCTGAGAAAAGCGTATATGATGTGATTTCTGGCGGCAACGAACTGCTGCGTATGGGAGGCCGCGACGTGAATGCCCGTGCCTACCTGTCGCGTTTCAACTTCGCCGGTGTTGACCAGCAGAAGCTCTGCGGTGTTCTTTCCGGCGGTGAACGCAACCGTCTGCAACTGGCTTTGGCTCTAAAGGAAGAAGGAAATGTGCTGTTGCTCGATGAGCCTACCAACGATATTGACGTGAACACACTCCGGGCATTGGAGGAAGGTTTGGAAGACTTTGCCGGATGCGCTGTAATCATCAGCCACGACCGTTGGTTCCTCGACCGTATATGCACGCATATCCTGGCCTTCGAAGGTGATTCCAACGTATTCTTCTTTGAGGGCAGTTACTCGGAATATGAAGAGAACAAACTGCGCCGACTGGGACGCGAAGAACCTAAACGAGTGAAATACCGCAAGATTGAAGCTTGACTTCCCCTTGTCATTGATTGAAGAACTATGGAGAATCCTTATATCAAGCAATACCCCACACTGATGAAGGGGAAGAAAATCATGTATGTGCATGGTTTCGGCTCATCGGCACGTAGCGGTACCGTTACTCGCCTACGCGAGATGCTGCCGTCAGCAAACGTGGTAGCCTTTGACTTGCCCGTTGATCCTCATGAGGCCATTGCCCTACTCCACCGTAAACAAGACGAAGAACATCCCGACCTCATCATAGGGACTTCAATGGGCGGCATGTACGCTGAACAGCTTAATGGTACCGACCGCATATTGGTGAATCCGGCTTTCCACATAGCCGACACGATGGGAGCCCACGGCATGGTGGGCAAGCAGACCTTTCTGAATCCACGCGAAGACGGCGTTCAGGAGTTTATCGTCACCAAGGCTATGGTGAAGGAATACAGGGCAGTGCAGGAACAATGCTTCGCTAACGTCAGCAAGAAGGGCGAAGTGTGGGGACTATTTGGCGACGAGGACCCATTGGTGCATACCTACCCTGTTTTCATGGAGCATTACGACAGGGGCATCTGGTTTCACGGTGAGCACCGCATGAACGACCGTGTTTTCTCTGATGCCGTCATTCCGGTCATCCGGTGGATTGACGACCATCAGGATGGCAGGGAACGACCTGTCATATACATTGCCATAAATGCGCTCCGTGACGAACGCGGACAGCAGCGTTCATCAGCAATGAAAGCATTCAAATACCTATTGGAATCCTATAATCTCTTTATCGTAGCCGCAAGCCCTGCATATGACGCTGACTATATAAAAGGTGTACAGGAATGGACGAAAGATACCGTCAGCGTCCCTGCATTCGGACACCTTATCTTCACCAACCAGCGTAATCTCCTGCTAGGCGACTATCTGATTGATGCCATACCCTGCAAAGATTTCATGGGCACCCAGTTACATTTTGGAGACAACACCTTCAAGACATGGGAAGAAATCATAGAATTCTTTACACGGTTGGGGGGACAGTAAAAGAACGAAAAAAGCCTTCCCACGGGAAGGCTTCTAAGTGGAGAATATCGGGGTCGAACCGATGACCTCTTGCATGCCATGCAAGCGCTCTAGCCAACTGAGCTAATCCCCCATGTTTCTTAATGCGGTGCAAAAGTAATGCTTTTCCATGAAACCACCAAATTTTTTCGGGAAAAACATTCCTGCCGATGTAAATTTACGAAAAAACGCTTGGCCGTTTCAAAAAAACTGTCTATCTTTGCAAACGGATATAATAAAACAGGCAGCAGAGTTCCGACATTGAGAAAGATGTCGGAATTCTTAGTTTTTTCTATCCCGTCTAAATAATTGTAATAAAATAACTAAAAACAAGAATAGAATTATGGCATACATGTCACAAGAAGGCTATGATAAACTCGTGGCCGAACTGCAAAGATTAGAAAGCATAGAGCGTCCGAAGGCTTCGGCTGCCATTGCTGAAGCGCGCGACAAAGGAGACTTGAGCGAAAATGCCGAGTATGACGCTGCCAAAGAAGCACAGGCAAAACTGGAGGCTAAGATTGCCGAGATGAAGATGACACTGGCCGAAGCAAAAATCATTGACACAAGCCGTTTGAGTGCCGACTCCGTGCAAATCATGAGTAAGGTGGAAATGACCAATTTGGCCAACAAGGCCCGAATGACCTATACGATTGTCTCTGAGAGCGAAGCCAACCTTCGGGAAGGAAAAATCTCCATCAGCACCCCGATTGCTCAAGGTCTGCTCAATCACAAGGTGGGTGACGAAGTGGAAGTGAAGATTCCACGCGGCACTATCAAGCTTCGTATTGAGAAAATTTCATATTAACATCACTTTATCTTAACACCCTTATATTATGGATATTTTCAGTAAGATTGCCGCTGGTGTAATTCCCAGTTACAAATGCGCTGAGAACGAGGAGTTCTATGCATTTCTTGACATTAACCCATTAGTGAAAGGTCACACACTGGTGATACCTCGCCGGGAAGTGGATTACTTTTTTGATATGGAAGATGATGAACTGGCACGCTATCAGCAGTTTGCCAAGCGTGTAGCCATCGCCATTCAGAAAGCCTTCCCTTGTAAAAAGGTTGCCCAGATAGTACTTGGTCTGGAAGTTGCCCATGCACACATCCACCTCATTCCCATGCAGACGGAGGGTGACGCTGATTTCCGCCGTAAAAAACTAGAACTCAGCGAGGCTGAGTTCCAAGAGATAGCAAGCAAGATTCGCGCTGAGTTTTAGATAAATTCTTCACCGAAACGAATCTGCACCTCACTGATATATTTACGGACAAGTGCACTAGAATCTTCTTTCCGGCAGATGAGTAGCACGTTGTCCTTCTCAGCAACAATAAAATTCTCCAACCCGTTGATCACACCCACATGATCAGCGGGTAATTTTATAATATTTCCTCTACTATCGTCGAGCAACACTTTCGAATCAATAACCACATTGTCACCTTCTCCCTTAGCCCAACTCTCGTAAATGCTGTGCCACATGCCAAGGTCAGCCCATCCGAAATCGCATTTCATCACATAGACATTCTCATTCTTTTCCAAGATGCCATAGTCGATAGAAAGATTCGGATATGAAGGAAAATTCTCCTGTATGTAGGCATGCTCCTCTTCGGGTGTATGGGCATGGTCATCATCTTCCAGTTTACGGATAACCACGGGCAGCACCTTTGACATACAGGAACGGAGATACTTCACATTGGAAAGAAATATACCCGTATTCCACAAGAACTCGCCGCTTTCCATAAACATCTTTGCAAATTCGCGGTCGGGCTTTTCCGTAAAGGACTTCACACGCCATACATCATCCTGATCTGTCTTGTCGCCCAACTGTACGTATCCATAACCAGGCTCGGGGCGCGACGGCTTCACACCCATCGTAAGGAGATGGTCAAATTCCTCAACAAGTTCCAATCCTTTCAACATGTTCTGCTGAAAAACCTCTTCTTTAAAAACAGCCTGATCGCTGGGTACAACAAGCAGATTTGCTTCAGGGTCCCTGGCATAAACCCAATGGCAAGCCCATGCCACACTTGGGGCAGTATTGCGATATATCGGTTCAGCAAGGATATTTAGATCGGGAAGTTCCGGCAGCTGTTCTTTAACAAGGTGTTGGTATTCCTGATTCGTACTGATAAGCACACGCTCAGGAGGAATGATCTTGGTGATGCGGTCAAAAGTGGACTGCAGCAGCGTGCGCCCCGTTGAAAAGAAGTCTAAGAACTGTTTGGGTTGTTTTTCACGGCTGCACGGCCAGAGACGACGTCCTTTTCCACCAGCCAGAATCACGCAATAATTATTGTGGTTGTTTGCCATAAATATTAAATTTGTGGTGCTAAGATACGCAAAGTTTACGATTCACACAAACTAATGCATACTTTTTTCAGACTATTTCACCTTTATCGTTCAAAAGTACCTTTTTCCTGCCTTTTTTGGCTTCAAAATAAGGATATTCATCACGAAGGGAAATATCATCATAGATGAAATCTGCAACTACGGTATCATGGCGGTCGGGCAGAATCAGTCCCAACTTTCCGTTTTTCTCGGCTATGATAGGCATCGTAATCAAGTCATCCACGTAGGTATAACAGGTGCGAAGAAAATCATAATTGGCACTCACCAACACTTCCCCCTCGTGGTCTTTGATACCAAACTTGCCATCTTTTTCAAACACTGTGTGGAAACAGATATACTTTGAAAGGATACGGTCTAAATAAAACTGCATCTTCTCACGGTTGTTGATAAAGGCTAGCATATAGTCGAAAGTGTCACAATAATTCGCGACTGCACGTGCCAACACTACCTTAAAGTCCAAACCACTGATACTTTTACGGTTCAAATCGATATATCTTGCAATAGCTTTTTCTTTTTCAGGTACAGTAAGAGTGGAGAGTGCTTCCTCAAATTTTTCCATAATACATTTGCGGCCCGACATTCCCTTGATATAGCGATGTATCTGCCGCCCCATTTCCTTACAGACGAAATGGTCTATCTGTCTTACTTCAATGCTGTCCAGATACTTCTGGTTGAAGTTCTCTTGTGTTATGATATCCATAGCATTCTTCCTTGTAATAGTTGATAGCATAGTTGTTTGCCTACAAAATTACACAATTATTTCGAGAATCTGCAAACATTTTGAGTTTTTTTTCGTAATTTCGCAGCATGGAAATACTATTGGCTATTATCGGACTGCTTACAGGTGCCATCATCACGTGGATGATCTATAACCGGAAACTCACCCGACTCCTTCATGAACGGGAGCAACTGAACATGAATCTTTCTGCCAAATCCAAGGAAGCCGAACTGATTATGCAACAGATGGAAAGGCTGGAAAAGGAGAGCCAAGAGCATCTGGAGGAGCAGAACCGGGAAGCAGACATACGCATTCAGGAACTCCGCGAACAATCAGCTGAGCGCATCCGCGAACAGAAGGAACTGATGAATACCCAACTGCAACAGCAGATGCAAATGATGCAGGAAAAGATGACCAACGTGACGCAGCAACTTCTGAAATCACGGTCGGCAGAACTGGAGGAGAACAACTCAAAGGCGATGGAGGGGGTTGTGAATCCGCTTAAGGAAAAACTTGCCGAATTGCATCTCCTTGTGCAGACCACCCGCGACAAAGCTCAGGAGAATACGGCCAGCGTGAAAGAACAAATCAGGAATATGTTGGAACGTGCTCAGGAGATAGGTAATGAAGCCACTCGACTGACCAATGCACTAACCCATAACACACAGTTCCAGGGGAGTATGGGAGAACAGGTTCTGGGCGTTATTCTCGATAATGCCGGACTTCGCAAAGGCCGTGACTATGAGGAACAAGTGACGATGAAAAGCGATACTGGCGAAACCATTATTAATGAAGAAACCGGACAGCGCATGCGTCCCGATGTTATTCTCCATTTCCCAGATCAGAAAGATGCCATCATCGACTCCAAGGTGTCGCTTACTGCTTATGAACGCTTCGTAAATGCTACGGATGACACAGAAAGGGATATCACCTTGAAACAGCATTTGGAGAGTATGCGTAAGCATGTGGACGAACTGGCAGCCAAGAACTATAATAAATATCTTCCCAAACAACATTCCAGCATCGACTTCGTGATTATGTTTGTTCCGTTCGAAGGCGCGTTTCAGGCTGCCATGCAAAACGATCCAACCTTATGGACGGAAGCCTTGAAGAAGAATGTCTGTATTGCCGGTGAACTCAACCTCACCGTCATCCTCCGTATGATCAAGATGGCTTGGACGCAGTTTGACCAGACACAGAACCAGGAAGAGGTCTATAAGAATGCAGAGATACTCATCAAGCGTGTAGGGTTGTTCTGTAAACGCTATGCCGATTTAGGCAAAAGCATTGAAGCCGTTGAAAAACGCTATAAGGAATGTGATGACCTATTCAACGGTCGACAGAACATGCTTGCACCAGCACGTAAGATAGTGGCTTTGGGTGCTAAGGACGACGAGCGTATTCCGCGTTCAGACGACCAACAACTGGAAGATTTGACAGATGAGGAATAGCCACGCCTAGTTGTTTCACATATCCTCCAATTTATGAATTCTCTTCATCGTACGGTTATAAAGGAACCGGAGGAAGAAACTGAAGACGACTACGAAGACAAGACTCATTGTGTCACTCACCACGCTGGCCCCCATCAGTAGTGCATCGAAAATCCAATGGGCCAATACCGGAATCAGTAATACGCAAATATAGGTCCATAGATTTTTATTCACTCCGAACTTGCAATGCGAGTAGAAATAGCCCATAGCCACAGCAAAACTCAGATGGCCAGGCACAGAAACGAAAGCCCGTACCACACCTACCGAGAACCAGTCGCCTTCATCCACAAGATAGAAGATATTCTCAAATCCGGCAAAACCAAGTCCGATGCAGGCAGCATATACAATACCGTCAAAATACTCATCATAATACTTGTTTCTTCGCAACAAAAGCCAAAGCATAATCAACTTGGCCGTCTCTTCAGGTAAGGCAGCACCAAAGAAAGCCTCCGCTATCTGACCTTCAAGTGAGGTACTGTCCGCAAAACTGAGTCCCAGTTCATTAATGCCCAGTGAGAAGCCTAAAGAAAGGAACACGGAAACCAATCCGAAGAAGAAACCTTTCACCAGCATCTTCTTAGGTTCTGGTCGGGTACTGTCTTTCCTGTTCACCCACCACATCAGTAGGGCAACAGGCGCAATAGCTGTCAGTAGTATAACAAGTATCGACTCTATCATACTTCATCCGGTTTTATGAGTTCCACATATTCCGGTTCCACCGTACTGATGGAAATGGCCGCAAAATCCATCAGGCGGAGCACCAGACGTTTCTTTCGCTTACCTTTGAGTTTTACAATCTCACCAATCTGCCCGTCAAGCGGACCGCCATGCACACGAACCGTGTCCCCTTTCTGCAGTTCCAATTCATCAGGTTGCAAGAAAGTAATGCGTTCCTCCATCTCTGTCACGGCCTTGATAAAAGGATTCATCTGACGATCAGGTACAACCATCACATGATTGTGTTCACCATTCCGTAACTTACAGAAGGAAACCGCCAGTCCATATTTAGCCTGAACTTTCTTATTAAATGGCTGCAGAAAGTTATAGGTACTATGGACAAAAACCAATTCAGGCAGTACATTTTTCAATACACGGTGTTTTCGTCCACGAGGGTCTGTCCTTAGCATATACCGACGGGGGATAAAGGTCTCTGCACCTTCATCCTTCAGCAGTTGCTCAAGTCGTTCCACCGGAACCCATTTCACCCTGAGCACGAACCACTGCATGTCATCTTTCTTCCAAAACCGTCTTTCCTCTTCAGCCATCCGATGGATTATCAAAAAAGAAGCTCACCTGCAAGAGATGAGCCTCGAAATCGCTTCGTGGAGATGGAGGGAGTTGAACCCTCGTCCAAACAGGGAAACCATACGCTTTCTACACGCTTATCCCGGCCTTGATTTTCGTGCTGCGGCAAGACCCGGGCCACCAACCACAGCCTTATCCTCAAAATTTTCGCCTACAATGCGAGGCCATTGCCGACTATTCCCGATATTGCTGCGCCGCTAAACCAGAAAGCCTCGGAAAAAGGGCATCTGAGCGACGTCTCGTTCTGTCACCTGGTGACAGAATTAAGCCAGTAATCTACTGTACTTCGATTAGGCAGCGAGAGCATAGTTGTTGTTGCCAGATAAATTTTGACGACTCGTAGGATTAAGGAGCCACTAGCCAACACTCCGCGTGCTTACATACCATCTCGGCCTGCTGTCAAATCCAGTCATCCCCTATTTTAGTATGTTTTCAAGTTGCAAAATTAGCGTTTTTTTCCGATAACACAAGGAAAAACCGAAAATTTTAACTACCTTTGTCCGCTTTTTGCAATAAAAGCAGCCTTTTATGGTTATATATTAAATATGTGACAGATTATGAAGAGATATATTATTCTTTCCTACCTGATGGCATTTTTCACACTGACTGCCCTTGCGCAGTCTACCATGACCGATGAACAGATTATGCAGTTCGTTGTCAAAGAGCATGCCGCAGGAACTTCCAACCAGCAGATCGTGACTCAACTGATGCAGCGTGGCGTGGATATCCAGCAGATTCGCAGGGTAAAAAACAAATATGAGCGCGAGGCCAAGAGCAGCGGACTGGGCAATGTATCAAACAGCATTCAAGGCAACACCGATGACCGCACAAGACAGGCAAACGGCAAAACACGTGAGGACTATCAGAGAAATCAGAGGAATCAGAGAAACCAGGACAACACGCCGATGTACCGCATTAAGGACCTGACGCCGAAGATTGGAACACCGGTGTATGATGACACGAACGAGGACTGGCTGCTGATGCAACAAGAGTTGAACGAATTCGTGCCCGACACCACAGCCATGCTGGAGCTACTGATGGCTGAGCGCGAGAAGAACAGGAAAAAAGTGTTCGGACGGGACATTTTCAACAACAAGGAACTTTCGTTCGAGCCGAATATGAATATCGCCACACCTCAAAACTATCGGTTAGGACCGGGTGATGCGGTGTTTATTGACATTTACGGGGCTTCGCAGAAAACCGTTCAGAGCACGGTATCTCCCGACGGCACAGTGACCATTGAGGGCTACGGACCAGTGACGGTAAGCGGAATGACCGTCAGTCAGGCTAATGCTCATCTGCGCTCGACACTGGGCAGCCGCTACAGCAGCAGTCAGATAAGACTGACGGTTGGACAAACGCGCACCATTATGGTGAACGTGATGGGCGAAGTAAAGACACCGGGCACATATACCCTTTCTGCCTTTGCCACCGTATTCCATGCACTCTATATGGCCGGCGGCACCAACGATCTGGGTACCCTTCGTAATATTAAAGTATATCGCCAGAACCAACTCGTCACTGTGGTTGACATCTACGATTACATCCTGAACGGCAAACTGACAGGTAATGTCCGCTTGGCCGATAATGATGTCATCGTTGTCGGTCCTTATGATTGTCTGGTCAATATCACAGGTAAAGTGAAGCGCCCGATGTATTATGAGATGCGCAAAAACGAGAGTGTAGCCTCATTGCTTAAATATGCGGGAGGTTTCTCTGGTGATGCCTATACCAAGCAGGTACGCCTGATTCGTAAGACAGGACGTGAATACTCCGTACACAGTGTGGAAGAGTTCGATTTCAGTTCATTCCATCTGGCCGACCAAGACTCTGTAGCCGTAGATTCAATCCTGGAGCGATACAGCAACATGGTGGAACTCAAAGGTGCCGTTTTCCGCCCTGGTAAGTATCAGGTAGGCGGGCAGATTAACAGTGTGCGCACCCTCTTGGAAAGTGCTGAAGGCCTAAAGGAAGAAGCCTTCACAGCCCATGCCGTGATGCACCGTATGAAAGCAGATCGAACACTTGAGGTGGTATCTGTTGACGTGGAAGGAATCCTCAGCGGCAATGTGCCCGACATCCCATTACAGCCAAACGATGTTCTGTTCATTCCTACCAAGCAAGAGATGATGGAAGAACAAACTATTACCATCCACGGCGAAGTACACTATCCCGGCATCTATAAATATGCGGCTAACGAGACACTTGAAGACTTTGTGCTGCAGGCAGGAGGTCTGAAGCAGACGGCTTCGACCGTGAAAGTGGACGTGGCACGGAGAATCGTTAATCCGAAAGCCATATCCACTGACTCTATCATCGCCCGCACCTATAGTTTTGCACTCAAAGACGGATTTGTCATCGACGGTGAGAACGGCTTCAAGCTGCAACCGTTTGACGAAGTTTATGTCCGCAAAAGCCCAGGGTTCAACAAACAACAGAATGTGGAGGTTACAGGCGAAGTGATGTTTGCTGGCACCTATACACTGTCGAAGCGTAAGTCAAGACTGAGCGACCTTATTCAGGCCGCAGGCGGTGTTAACGATTTGGCATATACAAAAGGTGCCAGACTGGAGCGCCAGATTAATGAAATGGAACGTCTTCGTATGATGGAGGTCTTTAAAAAACAGCGCGAAGAAGCAGAAAACAACCGATTAAAAGAAATTGCCTCCAGCAACAATGCGTCAGCCCTCAGTCAGCTGAACACCACTGAGACTGAACTGCAGAAGTTCGACATCGGCAGCACCTACTATGTAGGTATCGAACTGGACAAGGCATTGGCCAATCCCGGTGGTGATGAAGACGTTGAACTTCGCGAAGGTGACCGCATCATTGTGCCGCAGTATAACGGAACGGTAAAGATTAACGGTGAGGTGATGTATCCCAACACCGTGGCCTATGAAAAAGGCAAGAGCACTAGCTACTACATAGACCAGGCCGGCGGTTTCTCAAGCGATGCCAAGAAGCGCAACGCATACATTATTTATATGAACGGCAAGGTTGCCAAGGTGAGTCACAAGGCCAAGCCCCAGCCCGGCTGCGAAATCGTGGTGCCCCGCAAGTCGCGTACCCGTATGAGCTTGGCTGAGACCATTAGCCTTGGAACCGGCGCGGCATCGATTGCTACCATGATTGCCACCATTGCCAATGTGCTGAAGTAATCTTAATTTAAGTAAATAAGATGAACGAGAACAACCATAAAGAATTAGAGACCATTGACCTCCAGCAGGTATTTCAAAAGATATGGCAACGGAAGATGCTTTTTGCAAAAGTTCTTCCTGTGGTCTTCATATTGTCATGTCTTTACATCATTTGCATTCCCCGCACGTATACCACCAACACGAAAATGGCTCCTGAGCTGGATAACCCGATGGCTGGTGGGACGTTAGGCGATATAGCCTCTTCTTTAGGGTTTAACATGGGCGACATGCAGACATCAGATGCCATCACCCCTCTGCTCTATCCAGGTTTGATGGAAGACAACAAATTCGTCACCGACCTATTTGATATACAGGTAGAAAGCATGGATGGAGAGATTAAAACTAACTATCACGACTATCTCGAAAAATATCAAAAAAGTCCTTGGTGGTCGCATGCCTTTGCATGGTTTAAGAGACTATTGCCACAGAAAGAAGACAAGATTGCCTCGAACATTGGGAAGCAGGAGCCAAATCCTTATATATTGTCTCGTAAAGAAGATGAAATTGTCAAAGTCATTCAAGCTAGCATAAAACTGAATGTTGACAAGAAGACCGGTGTGATTACCATCAATACTAAAGCTCAAGACGCCCTCATCTGCAAGACACTAGCCGATAGTGTGCGCACCCGACTTCAAGCCTTCATCACTGAATACCGTACCAGCAAAGCCCGTAACGATTTGGAATACTACAAGGGATTAATGGAAGAAGCTAAGGCCAGTTACGAAAAGGCCCGTCGCCTCTACGGCAGTTATTCCGATGCAAACAGCGAGGTCATTCTAGAGAGTTACCGCGCCAAACAGAACGACCTGGAGAACGACATGCAATTGAAGTATAACAACTACACCACCATGGTTACCCAATATCAGGCAGCGAAGGCAAAAGTACAGGAACGTACCCCAGCCTTCACGATGATCAAGGGTGCCAACGTGCCCATCAAAGCTTCGGAACCCAAACGCATGTTTTTTGTATTAGGCATGTTAATTTTAGGCATTTTTTGTACAATGTGTTACATCTATTTCTCTTTAAAATAAATTGAGGATGAAACCAGGCATTTAGTGGCAGAGAAAGTAGAACATATAGGTAGGAAGGATATCGTCTGGAGTTACGCCAGCACCATTTTTATGGTCGGAGCAGGTGTAATCCTGATACCTTTCATTCTCCACATGATGCCAGAAGAGACGGTAGGACTATGGAATATTTTCCAGACTATTACCGCTCTTATGATGTTACTTGATTTCGGTTTCAGACCCACATTTGCCCGAAATGTGAGTTATATTTTCTCTGGAGTAAAGGTCTTGCAAAAAGAAGGTGTAGCATATGCAGAATCTGACTCGGCAGTTGACTATGGACTCCTAAAAGGATCCCTATCTGCCATGAAACGGTTCTACAGATGGATGGCTTTGTCCGTATTCATTATCTTATTAACAGGTGGTACGGCCTATTTTCATCTTATCCTACAGAAGTATTCTGGCGACCGGTCGGATGCCATGATAGCTTGGCTGCTGCTGATTGCCATCAATTGTTATAACCTTTACACCCTATACTATGATTCATTACTCACGGGCAAAGGATTTATAAAACGCTCGCAACAGATTAACATACTGGGGCAGGCGGTATATATCGGATTAGCAATCATACTGATATACTGCGGATTTGGACTGATTGCTATCGTGAGTGCTCAGCTGATATCAACGATTATTCGGCGTATTCTAATGTATAAGGTGTTTTTCACTAAAGGACTTAAGGACAAGTTATCCATAGCCGAGGTAAAAGACCCGAAAGATGTTTTGAAAGCGATAACACCCAATGCTGTAAAAATTGGACTGACGAACATCGGCGGTTTTTTAGTAACAAAATCGGCTTTATTGATCGGTTCTGCCTGTCTATCACTTGAAGATGTGGCCAGTTATGGAATCACGCTGCAAGTGATGGATGTCCTGGCACGTTGCGCCGCCGTATTCTTCCAATCCTATACGCCCAAACTGGCTCAATACAGGGCCGTAGGTAACCTGAAACAGTTGAGGCATTATTATGTCACCTGTACCGGCAGCCTATGGTTGATATACCTCATTGGAGGCATCGCGTGGCTTTGGCTAGGTGATTGGGCGCTGAACATAATCGACAGCCAGACTGGCTTCGTACAGCCAAAGATGTTGTGCGTAATGTTGTTGATATCAGCATTGGAATACAACCACATCGTATCCGCGGGTTTTATCATGGCCGACAATAAGATACCTTTCTTCATTCCCTCCCTGTTGAGCGGCGCAGCAACTGTGATCTTACTGGTTGTTTTTCTGTGCCGCATGGATATGGGTCTGTGGGGTATGATTCTTGCACCCGGCATCGCACAGTTAGCCTATCAGAACTGGAAATGGCCGAGTGTGGTCATAAAGGAATTATACGGCGGAAGTCCGCAGAAAGGAGATTTGCCATGAAAGCGCCGAGCATATCCATTGCCATGACCACCTACAACGGTGCACGCTATCTGCGGGAGCAATTAGACAGTCTCTACCGCCAGACAGTCAATCCCTTTGAGATTATCGTCTGCGATGATGGTTCTACCGACGGCACCATAGCCATCTTGCAGGAGTACCAGTCCAAGGGACTCCGCTTCCATGTCAACGACTCGAACATGGGTTACAACGATAATTTCTATCAAGCCATCTCCCTGTGTCAAGGTGATTATATAGCCTTATGCGACCAGGATGACGTGTGGTTGGAAGACAAGTTGGCCAAGACCTATGCCGCCATGCAGCAAAACGAGAACGGACCTACACTCATTTCTACACAGGTAATAGATGTTGATGCCAACCTTGTTCCCCTACCCGATGCTCAACAGAGCCGCCATTCCTATGCCAATATCCCCATCAATACCATTGTCTTCACGGGTAACAGCCAAGGATGTACACTGATGATGAACCGTGCTATGGTGGATTATCTTATGCCCGTAGTCAAAGCTCATCAAGATCTTCGGGAATGTATTGAATATGATGCTGTGATTGGTATCGTTGCCGCCTCTGCCTGCACTAAAATCAATTTACCGGACGTGACACTCTTGTACCGGCGCCACGACCATAATGCGATAGGCAAAGCTGAGAGTCCCCAATACACTTTCAAGCAACTTATCTCGCTGCGCCCCTACTATCATCATCTCATGATAGATCAGCGTTTAGACGCCTTAGAGGTTATCTATCGTTACTTCGAATCCGACATGAGCGATGAGGTTAAGTCCTACTATCATACATTATACAAAATGAACCATGCCTCAACGTTCTTCGCAGGCATGCGATACATGTTTAAGCTTCCCATTCCGTTGTCCAAGAAACTGGAAGTCCTGTTTTACAGTACAACAAACCACATATTAAGGAAACTATCCCATTGTCTATGAGTCTGAAGTTCACTATATCCCAACGCAGGATTTTATTCGGCATCTGCTGGATAATATTAAGCATTGCGTCCATAGTTCCTTACTATGAACAGCTAAATAGGATATGCCTCTATGTTCTTCTTCCTTTGGCTTTTTTGCTTTCATTTATCCAATCACCAAGGTTGAAATTCAATAAGTATTTCTTCGGGTTGATACTATTATATACATGGATTTCCTTTACAGCATTGTTTGCCTATGATACAGAAGTAGCCATAAAAGAATTGCACAAGATCCTGGGATGTATAATGATTACCTACATCATCAGTAATTGGGCTCAGCACTCTAAGGCAATACCATGGTTATACGGAGTGTACGTGCTCTTGTTTTTAGGTGCGATCTATTATGCCGTGACTTCTATCTTAATGGGAGATTTCAGTGTTATTGGAGTAGAGCGTGTCAATGATGAAACGCTAAACACCAATACGATTGCCTACTACACTTTCTATCTGACATTCCTCACATATATGCTCGGTGAGATTATTGTTCACCCTTTATGGCATCGTATATTTAGAATCGGCTTCTGGTTTACATTCCCTGTAATTTTTATTATAGCCATTGCGACAGCATCCATGCAGGTCGGTGCATTAATTCTTCCTTTTGCCGGATTATTACTTCTCGCACGATACTGGGGAACGAAAGAAAACCACAAAAACTGGCAACGCGCCATATTTGTTGTCCTGATAATAGCAGTCATTGCTTATATTTTACCTTTCATCGTTCAATCCGTGTCCGAAACACAGTTAGGAGATCGAATTGATTCCGGAGGCTCTTCTGAAGAGCGTATGACACTTCTTCAAGAGTCAATCTCCATTGGACTTAGCCATCTTTTAGTGGGTGTTGGTCCCGGAAATTTCAGGCTGTTCTCTACTCCACAGCTTTTCTCGCATAATACTTATACCGAACTTTTTGCAAATACGGGCCTGTTAGGTATGCTCCTTTTTATATGGCTTCAAATTACCTTTTGCTGGACGCAATGGCGCAGATGGAAAGCATATAGGGATCCCATGTATGGTCTATTCCTGATTTTTGGTCTTTACTTTGCTTTATACCAATTCATATATGTGTTTTATGCAGACCTTTGGTTAATGGGATTCTGGATATTAGTAACAAATCACAGTTCAACATATTACATACAAAAGACGCGATGAATATCCTACACGTCCATATAGAAATGTCCACATACGGAGGCATTGAAACCTTTATAGCGTCACTGGCGAATGAACAGGCCGCTATGGGGCATAATGTCAATGTTCTATCCGTCTTTGCAACATCGGGAGGTCCATGGGACCGATTGTCTCCAGCTGTGCAGAAGTTTACTTTAGGTAAATCCACAGAAGGATTCTCAATCCGCTATCCGATAGGTATCTATAAATTCATACGTCGAGGGCAGTATGATGTGGTTCACGTTCATGGCTATATTGCCTACTACGCTTTAGCCGTTCTCGGATTACACAAGAAAATTCATTTTGTTTATACTTTACACAGTGATGCCTTTCAAGAAGGTAACGTATGGGATCACCGACTCTATCGTCTTAAACGTTTTTTCTTCCGACACAATTGGGTGACTCCAGTCACCATATCTACTCCCAGCGAACATTCGTTTGAAGAATACTATGGCTTTCAAGCCAACATGATATTGAATGGAATCACCCTCCCGACATTATCATCGCAAATACAGCGTAATCCCAATGAGTTAATTATCCCCGCCCGCATCAGTAAAGTGAAGAACCACTTATTGCTGGTAAGAGTGGTTCAACGACTTGTCAAAGAAAAATATCCAATTCATCTAACTATCGCAGGGGATGTACAAGATACATCTATCATGGAATCCTTCAAACCATTTTTAGGACCGAATATAGAATACGTAGGTAGTGTTGACGATGTGACAACTCGAATGCAATCGGCAGGTGCACTCTGTATGCCATCCCTATGGGAAGGATTGCCTTTGACTATTCTCGAAGCCCTTAGTTGCGGTTGCATCCCCGTCTGTTCGCCTGTGGGAGGCATCGTTGAAGTCATTAAAGATGAATATAATGGCTTTCTGACAACTGCCCCCTTGCAATCCGATGAAGATTCCGAAGAACTCTATCTTACGGCCCTTAAACGGTATCTTGACCTGACTGAAGATGCGCGCGCCCAAATGCGCAGAAATGCCATTCTTACGGCCCAGGCATTCTCTATGACACAAACAGCCGCCCATTATCTGGACCTGTACAATCAACCCTAAATAGAATCCCAACAAGCCTGCCTTTGCAAATATTCTACATCGCCCCCTGTCATCTACCAATCTTTCGGTTTACGCCCACGGCGTACTGTCAAAAATTAAAAAGGCACGGGAATAACAGCGTCTGTCACTACCACAGCCAGTCTTCATCCTCCCCGTCATAAATCAAGGGAGCCGTCCAGCCGTGCTTCTGGCAGACTTGGGCGATGAACTGCTGGTCTTCGGGAGTGATGAGCTGCTCGCCCTTACGCATCTGGAAATAACGTGTTCTACCGAAATGGGCGATGAGACTGTTGCGTATGTCTCTCTCCATAAAGCCCGGCATCTCGTGGTAGAACTGAGTCATTCCGCGCATCATCTTCACACGCACCATCTCCCGATATTTCGGACAACTGTCATTACCCATCATCGGATTGCGAGGATTGATGGCAGTGTACGCAACCGTTTGCTGATTGGCATACTGCCCTACCACCCAGCGAAGACAAGTCTTATGAAGAGGGCAGCCGTCGATGAAACACACAAGATAGCCTGACACCTTCTCGCGCATGATATCTGCCTCTGCCTTTGACACGGCATCATTTATCTTATTCTTTTCCATGATGCAAAAATACAAATAATTAGTGACTTCTGCCAATATGCTAATTACTTTTTTATTGCTTTTTATAAATATTATTTTGCCTGTGCTGCTAATCCAAGCGTGGCATTGTGATTTGATAATTCCTCAAACTAGAAATTTGTTAAAAAATAGGTTAAGCCTACACTAGATAATATAAGATACTGAAGGATTGGACGTTAACTAATGTAGGCAGCCTACACAAGCCTACATTGAGCCTACACTGCTATGCAGATATGTAGCATGAAAAGATTGATTAATGAGCAAAAAGCGTTATAACGTGCTGTTTCTAAAGGAGTTTTGAATCAGTTCCAATGATTAAAACTGGTAGTTTTGATGGAGAAAACTGACAGTTTTAATAAGGAAAACTGATAGTTTTTATCAGTGGAACTGAAGAAAACTATCAGTCGGAGAAAAGCATCATAACATGAAACAAGGTCAAAAATACGATAAAATGTAGGCTTAGTGTAGGCTTAGTGTAGGTTTATGTAGGCTGCCTACATTATCTAAATAGCTGAAATACAACAAGAAAGATGAATTAGTGTAGGCTTAACCTAATTTTTCAAAAATTTCTCGTGAAAGTTTGCAAATGACAAAAGAAATTTGTATCTTTGCAACTGACTATGACAAAACAAAACAAAGAATAATATGGATACAAGAGTTACAATCATCAAACAATACCGCAACCGCGAGACTCTGCGGCTGATGGAAATGGAAAATCTGGTGGAAACCATTCGTTCCTGCCAGTACCAGGAAGGTGTGGACGCCATGCGCCACTACTACCCTATCATGAAAGACCATCGAAGCGAAGACGGCACGCTGACACAGTTCACCACCCAAACCAAACAACTGCCACGCATCTGCATAGCCCTGCAAATGGAGACCGTGAACCAGAGCCGGTTGGTGAAAGGCTACTCAGGACTGGTGCTGCTTGAAGTGAACAACCTGCCGGGCATCGAAGAAGCCGAGGCCGTGCGCCGCGGGGCTGCCGAGATGCCGCAGACGCTGATGGCATTTGTGGGAGCCGAGGGGCAGTCGGTGAAGATTGTCTGCCGGGGAGAGCTGTTTCCCAACGAGGGAGGCGGACTTCCTAGGGATGAAAAGAGCACGCGCGACTTCCACCAGAACCTGTATGAGCGCGCCCGACTGATTTACAACGGACAGCTGGGCGTGACCATCGAGAAATTGAATCCGATGCCCGAACGCATCTGCTATATGGCCGCCGACCCCAAAGTGGTATATAACCCGCTGGCCACACCCATCTATGCCCGTGCCGAACCCGTGACAAGCACCAACCTTCATGCCCTCAGCGACCCCTATGAATACGAGATGAAAACGGAGAGCATCGTGTCGGTGAGGACGGCCTACGAGTTTAATCTTTCGAAGGCGATGGACGATGCCGAGGGCATTGCCGACAAGGACGAGCAGCGCCACGTGGTGCTGACGCGGCTGGCCGAATACTGTCTGCAGACGGGCATCCCGATGGCACTGGCACGCCAGATGGCCAAGTCGCGCTCTTGGCTCAACAGCGACCCGCAACTGGTGGACAAGGTGTTCGAAAACGCCTACCGCCGGGAGCTGAGCAAACACTACAAGGCGCGCAAACACCTGCCGCTGACGGGCCAGATACCTGCCGAAACGCTGCTGACGATGAAGGTGAACCTCTTTCTGAATGCCAACTACGACCTGCGTAAGAACGTGATGCGTGGCGTGGCCGAATACCGCGAGCGCAGGGGACTGGGATTCAGCTACCAGGACCTGACCGAGGAGGCCCGCAACAGCATCACCATGCGTGCCCATGAACACGGCATCAAATGTTGGGACAAGGACATCCGCCGCTACGTGAACTCGAACGACATACGGCTCTACGACCCCATCAACGAATACCTGGAGCGGTTGACCTTCTGGGATGGCGAAGACCGCGTGACGCCATTGGCAAAGCGTATACCCACCGACTGGGCCGAGTGGCCTCACCTGTTCCACATCTGGATGCGCTCGATGGTAGCCATGTGGCTGGGCAAGGGACAGCTGACGGGCAACGCCCTCGTACCCCTGCTGATAGGCCGGCAAGGCTGTGGCAAGACCAGTTTCTGCCGACTGCTGCTGCCCCCTGAACTGATGAACTACTACAACGACCGCATCAACTTCAAGAACGAGTCGGACCTGAACCTCGGCCTCACCTCATTTGCGCTCATCAATCTCGACGAGTTCGACAAGATTACCCAGCGGCAGCAGATTGTGCTGAAGTATCTCGTCTCGACAACCGACCTGAACTACCGTCCACCCTACGGCAAGGCCTACCAAAGCCACCGCCGTTACGCATCGTTCATCGGCACCACCAACGAGCAGATGCCCCTCACCGACCCCACCGGCGCACGCCGTTTCATCTGCGTGAACATCGACGGCGACATCGATCTCCAGACACCCGTCTATCACGACATGCTCTATGCCCAGTTGCGCCATGAAATCGACGAGGGCGAGCGCTACTGGCTGACCAAGGAAGAGGAGCAACAACTGATGCAGCACAATCTGCAATACCAGCAGCTGAACGGACTGGGCGAGATGCTGCTGTCGGTCATTCAGAGGCCACGAAAGGATGAAGACGGCCAGTGGATGTCGTTGAAAGAGATATCCGCCCTGCTGAAGAGCCACTTCAAAAATTACCAAGAGGACGCGTCGGCCTTCCAGAAAATAGGCAATTTCCTGAAGCGTCCCGAGTATCGTTTCGAAAGTCGTCGCACAAGTAGTGGCATGACGTACTGGGTGAAATTGAGGGAATGAATGGGATTGACGCTCATGCTGTTTTGCGCCTTCATCTATGGTTAATTTCTCTCTCTCCTGCTTGTTATTTCGAAGAAAAAGAGTAATTTTGCAGTCAAACAACAGAAAGGTTTACCGCAATGAAGCATCTGCTGACCATCATTGTCCTATTGTTGGCGCTTACTTGCTGCACCACTGAGTCCGGCCGCAACCAAATGCGTTCCGGTCTGGACAGCATCAATCAGCGTAACCGTAACGATCAGCCCTTCGCAGTGGCAGACGTCGAACCTTACGTCCGCTTTTTCGATGCCCACGGCACTCCCAACGACCGGCTGCTGGCTCACTACCTTCTTGGCCGCGCCTACTATGAGGCCGGCGAGGCTCCCATGGCTCTCGAGTGCTACCAGAAAGCCATCGAGTGTGCCGATACAGCCAGCAAGGATTGTGACTATCCTCAACTCAGCAGGGTGTATGCCCAGATGGCTCAGATTTTCTACGACCAAGGACTATATAGGGAGCAATTAGCTTTCCAACGGCTGTCTTCTAAAAATGCGTGGATAGGAAAGGATACACTCGCAGCATTGTTGAGCTATGAGCAGGAAAGTCAGGCATACCGTAAACTAAATATGCCGGACTCATCATTATACGTCTGTCAGAATGTATATTTACTCTATCGGAAAAATGGTTATAACAACTATGCTGCAAGAACATTAGGTTACACTCTTAGGGAACTCATTTACCGCAACGATTTCGACAGGGCCAGAAAAAACATGCAAATATACGAGTCAGAATCAGGATTCTTCGATTCCATCGGGAATATACAAAAAGGGCGTGAAATATATTATAGGATAAAAGGACTCTACTTCCTACATAAAGAAAACTTGGATTCTGCAGAATACTATTTCCGCAAGGAACTACGTGACGGTAAAGATTTCAACAACCAAAATGCTGGCGCAATGGGCATGGCAACCCTCTATCAAAGACTCCATCGTCCAGATTCTGCATCAATATATTTTGAATATGCCTATGCTATGAATGATTCCATGTATGCGCAGAAGGCAACAAAAGAAATCGAGAATATTCAGGCAATGTACAACTATACTCGTCATCAGAATATAGCAAATCAAGAACAAAAGAAAGCAAACCAACGTACTATCGTTATCTGGATCTGCTTTGGTATCATTATCATTGTCTGTCTCCTTACCTTTATTATATCAAGAGAATTGACTCGTAAAAGAAAAGTTGCGGAACAGAAATACCAGCAAAGTCAATCTGTTATAGAACAGGCTCAAAGCGATATTGTAAAACTACGCAAAAATGCAGAAACTAATAGGGAACTTATTTCAGAGAAGGAACAGATTATCCGAGAACAAGAAACCATCCTAATTTCGTTGTTACAACACGGTACCCAAAGTAAGACATTAGCTGACAAGAGATTGAAGTCAACGGTAATCTTCGGAAAATTTGAACAGTTGTCAGTTATTGGGCAAAAACCGACAAACGTTGAATGGGAACGAATGGAAGACCAATTATTTAAGTATTATCCAGGGTTTAAGGACTTCATGTCAAGGCATACTCATCTACTAAACGATAAGGAATATAAGACATGCTTACTAATCCGTCTTGGTTTCAAGCCCAAAATGGTCAGTAATATGTTAGAGGTCGATCCTTCTTATATCACTAACATCCGTACCGAAATGACACAAAAACTTTTTTATTTGTCAGGAAGCTCAAAAACTTTTGATAAAATGCTCAATGAAATCTATTGATAATTGTCCCCAAAAGCCAACGAATTATTAATAATTGTGAATTTTCAGGTACTCTTCAAGTAAACAATTTGATCTATTCTACTGATTCACAGAAGGATAGCTTTACTAAAATTTTAGGTAAATTCCTGTTGCCCGGTTTTATTGCATAAACTTCCTTTTTCTCATATTTTTGCAGTGAATTTACAAAAAAATTGCTATAAAGCTATGAAGAAAATCTTCTTAATTGTATTAGGTGCTTTTATTTTAAGTACTAGTGTATCAGCTCAAAAGTTGGTTCCATTAACTATAAATAATGAAGACGACCAACCAATCAGTACAGGTAATCCAAAATCCCCGACACTGGCTCCCACGGTCTACATCGAGGACTACACGCTGACATTCGAAAACAATCATCCAGATTATATACTAAATATTAAGGATGAGGATGGCTATGTGGTTTACTTGACAGTTGTTTATTCTACTGAAATGCAGGTGGTCCTGCCTTCTACCCTCTCTGGCGACTACGAGATTGAACTCACCGTGGGCAACCTACTCTTTACTGGCAGGATTCATCTGTAATCTCTAGAGAATGTGCCAAGAAGTTCAAGGTAAAAATGTGTAAGAACAAAGACATAAATTTATTACTAACAAAAAACATATCACATGAATGAAGTAGTATTAACAGTTGATGAAATAAGGGATACGACTCCGGAATCATCCTATAACAAATTAAAGACTAAACTAGAGTTGTTGCGGACTACAGGTGTAAAAGTTATATTTCCTGCTAATGATAATAATAACAATAAGATTCTTTCTTTAGAGATTCCCTTGGGCGCAACAAGTATTGTACCTCCTCTACAAATTGATTTTAACGGGTGGACACTTCAGGTAAAGAATAACAACACTTCGTCATTTCCCCTTTTTGATTTTGGAAAAGAACACAAAGATATGCAAGAAGAGCCCCATGTAACTAATGACAACATCGACAGGTTAGATTTTCGCGACTGTCCAAATCTGAGTAGTGGGAGAAAACTTCTCGTATTAGAAGACAGGAAGGAATGGGTCTATCGTACAGATCCTGGTGATACTGTGTCTAAATTTAGAAAAGATATTTTGGTTTTGAATGATGGGCTAGCCATGAATTCCCCAATTAGTTCATATAGAACTCCATCTACAGCTTTGGTGTATAGCTATTACGACATAACAGAAGTTCCAATAGTTTTTGAAAATCTTACATTCAAGAGGGACTTGACATCTTCATGTATAACACGCCTATTATCCATGGGAGGTAGGTGTGATGTTACATTCAACAATATACATATTGGTTTTCTGCAAGATGTATCGACGATGCCTATCCCTCTTTATGGAGATCGCTGTTTTAGCATTAGTAATTGCGCAAATGTTACTTTCCGGAACATTACGATTAATCATAGGACGTCCGAATGGTTGAGTGTACTTTTGAGAATACTTTGTCTGTCCCCAATAGATACAATCAGTTTTCCAGCTTCTATGGCTTATTATATTTTGAGAGATGTATATTTAAATCTTTTTCTCCTGTTTTATTTGAGTCATCCCATCATGCATATTCAGGACACGACATTGTTTTAGATAATTGTACACTGAATGGCATTACCCCGGAGAATGCTATCATAAGGGCAGGGTTAATTGAGAATAGCAATAATAAAAGAATCGAGTTTTCGAAAACTAATTGGCCTAATGTGCATATCATCAACCTGAAATTAGAGAATCATCCCAGTGGAACAACGTTATATATATTTAAACTTCTATCGGCTCCTGTATCACCGAACACAAATACTTTGGGTTATATCAGCCAATTGTCTGTAAGTTTTGATGGTTCTCCGAATGTTAATGTCTCGTTTTCGAATTACAGTAACCTTGTGACAGATAACGTAATTACCTCAAAGAGCACACATAATGACGTAACCATAACCAACTTGCCCTCACATATCTAATTAATGTATTATATAATTGGAAAATTAAGAATTATTTTATACCTTTGCCTCGCAAATATATAATTACACATAAACATAAAATGTAAGTGATATGAAAAAAGAAATTGCAATCATCAGTCTTTTCATGCTGACCATATTCCTGCCTGCGTCAGGTCAGACAAACGAGAATTATTTCACCGACGGGACTAATGGCTATGAAATATTGATGGCTGAAGACGGAACGCCGACCACTGAGGTACGGCTTGTGGGAAAGCACGCTGATGGGTGTGGAGTTGATTTGTATTATGGTGGCGAGAAAGTTCCCGACGAAGTGGTTCACGATGGAAAGACCTACCAAGTGGTGGAATTTGGCTATTTCAACAGTTCCGATAGACATCTCTATAAATTGATATTTGGAAAGAACATGCGAAAAATCAACATAGTCAAGCGGGGTTTCGCATTGGGAGACGGTTTTGAGGTAGCCGAAGGAAACAAATACTATAAGTCAATTGACGGCCTGCTCTATTCTGCTGACGGAAAGACCTTGCTGATGTGCGGCCCACAATTCCCGAGCTGGTACTCCCAGATGATTACCATCCCCGACGAGGTGGAAGTGCTGGGGAAAGAGGCCTTTGCCTATTGCAACTATGCAAAAATCACCACGTTGCCCAAACAGCTGAAGGAAATAGGAAAATCTGCATTCCAGGAATGCAAGAACATGCCCGCAGAATTCATCGTCCCGGAGGGAGTGAAGCGTATCCATGAGTATGCTTTTTCAAATACAGACGTTAAAAAACTGACGCTTCCTGCATCGCTTGAATTAATGGAATACATGGGTCACTTTAAGGGACTGGAAAACATCGTATGCCTGGCTTCAGTTCCACCTTCTACGATTGAGGTAGATGATATTACTGGATATGAATCAAATTGGTATTCAGACAATTCCTATTACCAGACGGCCGTACTCGAAGTTCCCGCAGGCAGCAAGCAGGCTTATCAGCAGCATGAGGATTGGGGAAAGTTTAAGCACATTGTGGAAATAGGTATAGAAAAATGTGCAACGCCTGTCATCACCTACGAGAAAGGCAAGCTGAAGTTCAGCTGTGATACGGAAGGTGCCGAATTCGTCAGTAAGATATCTTGCGAAGACACGGGCAACTATAGCGAAAGCGAAATCAGTCTCAAGGCGACATACACCGTAAGCGTCTATGCCACGAGAATTGGACACAACGACTCCGACGAAGCCGTTGCCACGCTATGCTGGATTGACACTGAGCCAGGTATCGATGTGACAGGGACCACAGAGATAGCTGCCAAGGCTGTATTGGTAAAAGCCCATGATGGAACTATCACAATCGACGGACTGGAAAACAATCAAGACATCAAGGCTTACACAGTTGACGGACGGCAGATAGCCACAACAGTATCATTAGGGTCAAATGCGACCATGACCGTTCCCTTGAATTCAGGTGAAGTCGTTATTCTGAAACTTGGCGGGAAAAGCATAAAAGTACGCATGAGATAGTTTTTCTCAAAATAAACTAAAAGAAGCTGTCAGTTCCAATAAGCGGAGCTGACAGTTTTCATTATCGGAACTAAAACCATCAGCCTCAAACTAACCTACAGATTATGCAGTAAACGGAAAAACTTTATCCCTTTGATTTTGTTATTAGCCAAATATTTCATACCTTTGCACTGCTCGAAATGTAAATAAAGATGAAAGACGGCAAACTGGTATTCTACATCGACCCACAATCGGCTGGAAATCTTTCAGCCTACGACTATGGCGTGCTCTCTGAAGTAAGCCTTCCTGTGGTGTATGTATGCAGCCGTTATTATGATTATAAGGAGATGGGGGGTAATATCCAAACAATCCCTATATTCAGCTACAACAGAATAAGCAACCCGTTACTGAAACTGTTGAGCTACCTTTGGTCTATGATCCGTCTGTTTTGGATGATAGCCCGTAAAAGACCTGCCATCATCCACATCCAGTGGTTACGCGTACCCCACTTCGACTATATGTTCTATTGGCTGGTAAATCACCTCTTCAAATTAAAGATTATCTTTACCGCCCATAATGTGCTGCCTCACAACACAGGCAACCGCTATAAGGGTATATATAGAAAAATGTACAGGCTTGTCGGTCACATTATCGTACACGCCGATGCCACCAGAAAGGAAATACAAGAAGATTTCGGCATAGAACCAGATAAGTTCAGCGTTATCCATCACGGTACACTCAAAATGAGCATCGACTCTGACGAACTGAAAAGGCAGGAAGCCGCATTTAAGCAAAAATATCCGACCGAGGGCAAGATTGTCTTCACCTCTTTGGGTGAACAGTCGCCATATAAGGGTATTGACCTGTTGGTTGACATTTGGAAGGACACACCTGAACTGAATAACAACGGAAACCTTCAGATCATCTTTGCAGGCAAAAACGCCGGCATCGACTTCTCCCTTATCTCCGGTTTTAAAAACGTTACTATCGTTGATGAACGCATCTCCAATGAAGAATACTATTTCCTGCTCCATCAGGCCGATGTCTATCTGCTGCCCTATCGGAAGATTTCACAAAGCGGAGCATTGTTTACGGCTATGGAAGAACATGTTCCCATGCTGGTCAGCGATGCCGGCGGACTGGCAGAGCCTCTGGAAATAGACAAAGTGGGATGGAAAGTGAAGGCTAACGATAAAGATTCTCTGCGCGAAAAGCTGCTTTGGCTGGCAGCGCATCCTGACGATATCAAAAAAGTAAGAAACAATACTGAGGCATGGCAGCGCGTTTGCGAAAACTACAGTTGGGACACTATCAGTCGACAAACGCAAGCACTCTATGACATGATGAACCAATAAAACCTACCTGCCACATGAATTTGAAGACAATAATGACAGGACGCAAACTATTTCTTGCAATTGCGCTATGGTTAACATGCCTCACACATGCCACGACCATCAACTTGCCGACTACCATTTGGAACAAATGCCGGAATGGTGCCGATTCACTGAGTGCCTTGGCTGAATTCCACAAGAGATACGTGAATAAGGATGTCACCATTGTATATCCTCGGAATCATGTCGTTCATCTCAGTATCACGGAAAAAGCCCAAACCATAGGACTTTCCAAACAAACAGACTTCAACGGCTGCACTTTCGTTGTAGACAATCGAAGCAAGAACCATTACCTTTTTGCCATTGTCTACCCAGAAACAACAGCCAAACCTATAGAGATCAGCAAGAAGGACATCGACAAAGGAGATTTCTCAAAACTACCTGTATTTCAAAACAACAGGTGTCTTCTTCTCATCAAAGACCGCAATCCCTGGGTGAAAAACAGGAAAGGCTACAATTATGGCGCCACACGTAGCGACATCTTACTCATTGAAGACGGCAAAGCACTCAACCAAGCGACAACTCTTTATGACACGCCATCTTCAAATCCTGAGTGCAAATTCCTGGAGACCGACCTTACGGAAAAGAAGTTTGCAAATCTAACTTTTATACGCTCAGCCCGTTCCACGGCCATTACCAATCTTATGTTGGTCAAGTTCCAAAACAACGTTAGCATAGAAAACGTCAGTATAGAGACACCACCGTTGACAAAAAAACAGCCACATGAGGGTGACTACTGCTTCAATGTGCAAAACTGCACCAATATCACTTTTCACGATGTAACCATCGATGGCACCTATTCTGACTACAACAAATACGGATATGCGATCAGTTTGGACAATGTATGGAACAGCTTTTTTATCCGTCTGAAGGCGAAGGCCCAATGGGGCATCTTCGGCAATTACAATTTAAATACGGCTTCACTTGAGGATTGCGACATCAATCGGTTCGACATCCATTGCTACGGACGAGACATCACGTTTAAGAACTGCACCTTCCGTAACACACTGAACGACACTAATACCTACAACCAGTTTTCGTCGGTATTCGGCACCATATTGTTCGAGGGCTGCCGGTTTGAGCGTTTCTGTCCGGTGCTACAAGAGCCTTCCTTCAATGCCTATACAGGGTATGACCTCTTGATGAACAACTGCTATATGGAAGCAGACGAAAGGCACAACTGTATTATACAGGCAGGGATGCTGGAGGCAGAGACCAATAGCCGACCTGAACTGAAAGAGAAATGCTGGCCCAACGTCAGTATCAACGGACTCACGCTCAAGACAAATGACGTCTCGGACTTCTATATCTTCAATCCAATGGCAGGAAATACCTACAAAGGAAAAATTGGGCATTTATCTAATATATCCATCAACGGACTACAACTCATCCCAGCCAATTCGACTATAAATATCATAGAATCATCGCTTAAGATCAGCACCCGCAAACGGATGAAACGAAATTATACACTACCCAATAGAATCAAAATACAAAAAAGATTATGATATCACCTCAGCTTTTAAACAATATTTAGGGAAGCAAAACGTTATAAATAAAATAATACAAACTGCGAAGCGCAAAATATGGACAACATAAAAATAGGTGTGATAGGGTTGGGCTATGTAGGACTTCCACTAGCACGGCTCTTTTCCACTAAATACCAGACAGTTGGATTTGACTTGAACCAACAGCGTGTGGATACACTGATGGGAGGACATGACGCTACTCTGGAAGTCTCTGATGAACTATTGCAAGATGCCATAAAGAACCACGGATTCGTTTGCACCACAAGCATTGAAGCTATACGTGACTGCAATTTCTATGTAGTGGCAGTTCCAACTCCTGTTGATGCGAACAACCGCCCTGACCTTCGTCCTCTCCTTGGAGCGAGTGAGACCATCGGAAAGGTGATTAAGAAAGGTGACATCGTTGTTTATGAATCTACGGTCTATCCTGGCGTAACAGAGGAAGAATGTCTGCCTGTTGTAGAACGCGTTTCTGGTTTGGTCTATAATACAGATTTCTTTGCTGGCTACTCACCCGAACGCATCAACCCCGGCGACAAGCAGCACACGGTGGAAAAAATCAGAAAAGTGACGAGCGGCTCGACTCCGGAAGTGGCCGACATCGTGGACGGTGTGTATAACAGCGTGTTAGTCAACGGTACCCATAAAGCTCCATCAATCAGAGTGGCAGAAGCATCGAAAATCATTGAGAATTCCCAGCGCGATGTGAATATCGCTTTTATGAATGAACTGGCGAAGGTTTTCAATGCCATGGGTATCGATACTCATGACGTGCTTGATGCCGCTGCCAGCAAATGGAATTTCATCAAGATGACCCCCGGACTTGTTGGCGGACATTGTATCTCTGTAGACCCTTATTATCTGATACAGAAAGCACAGGTATATGGAGTGCTCCCCCGCATTATGTCGAATGCCCGACGCCTGAACGACGGCATGGGCGACTACGTGGCCAATCAGGTTATCAAACTGATGAACAAAAAGGGTGTACTGGTGAAAGATGCGAAGTTCCTGCTACTTGGTGTTACATTTAAAGAAAACTGCCCCGACATTCGCAACACCAAAGTGATGGACATCTATCACACCTTATCAGAATATTCCAACAATATCACTATTTGCGACCCCTGGGCCAATCCTGAACGTGTGAAGAAGGAATATGGTGTACAAATAAAGGGCAGTATTCCCAATGAAACATTCGACGCCATAGTTCTCTGTGTTGCACACAAAGAGTTCATTGAGGCAGACATCAACAAATTGCGCAACCACCATAGCATCGTCTACGATGTAAAAGGTGTTCTTGACAGAAATATCATCGACGGGAGATTATGATATCGGTTGTATGTCCAATATACAATGAGGAGAAATACATTGCTAAGTGTATTGACTCTATTCTGGAACAGGACTTCCCTCATGACGATATGGAAGTTTTGTTTGTCGATGGTATGAGTAGCGACAGAACACGTGAAATCGTTCTGGAATATACGGAAAAGTATAAGTTTATCCGTCTTTTGGACAATCCCCACCGTACCTCTCCCTATGCCATGAATATCGGCATCGAAAATGCAACCGGTGATACAATATTCAGAATGGATGCACATGCTCAGTATCCTAACAACTACTTGTCGGAACTATACCAGAAATTTCAGGCACTTCCAAATGCAGAAAATGTAGGGGGAGTTTGTGAAACCCTACCCTGCAATGACACAAACGAAGCTTATGCTATTGCTGAAGTTCTGAGCAATTCCTTCGGCATGGGTAATTCATATTTCCGCACAGGCGTAAGCGAAATCCGTAAAGTCGACACTGTTCCTTTCGGCTGTTTCCATAAAAGTCTTTTCAAGCGCATCGGTTTATATGATACGGACTTAGACAGAAATCAAGATGATGAACTGAACGGTCGAATCATACGAAACGGCGGTTCAATATACATCATTCCATCAATCAAAATCAAGTATTTTGCACGTGACAAGATGGGAAAAGTCAGAAAGATGTTCTATCAGTATGGACTTTACAAACCCTTGGTTAATAAGAAGTTAGGAGCACCGGCCACGTTGCGCCAGTTTGTTCCCGTGCTCTTCCTACTAGGAATCGTTCTGGGAGCCGTAGCATGTTACTTCTGGCCCACATTCAGATGGATCTATCTGGCATTGGCTTGTCTGTATATGCTGATCTGCTTTTCCATCGGCATCAGGAATGCCGTCAAGCACAAGAGGCCTTCATTGGCCATACTGATTCCCTACGCGTTATTCAACACTCACATCAGTTACGGATGGGGCTACCTGCGCGGCATCTTCAAGATACTGTTTAAGCAGCCATTCAACGTGAAGTCTAATCGTTAACGATAACGATAACCCTAACGATAACTACAAAAAAATGAAAATACCATTCTCTCCACCAGATATCACCGAACAGGAAGCCGACGAAGTGCGCGACGCGCTGCTGTCGGGATGGATTACAACCGGACCACGCACTAAACAACTGGAACGTGAGATTGCAGCATTTTGCGAGACTGACCGTGCAGTCTGCCTGAATTCAGCAACGGCCTGTCTAGAGTCGGTATTGAGGATTCTCGGCGTTGGAGAAGGCGACGAGGTCATCACTTCGGCCTATACCTATACGGCCTCTGCCAGCGTGGTCTGCCATGTGGGTGCACGGTTGGTATTGGTTGACACCCAGCCGGGTTCCTACGAAATGGACTATGACAAATTGGCCGATGCCATTACCGAACGCACCAAAGTGGTGATTCCCGTTGACCTTGCCGGTATTCCCTGCGACTATGATAAGATATTCCAGGTCGTGGAGAGCAAGAAGCACTTATTTCATCCACGAAACGAAATACAGAAGGTCTTCGGCCGTGTCATCGTAAGTGCCGATGCTGCTCACGCTTTCGGTGCGACATGGCACGGCAAGAAGATTGGCTCGGTGGCTGATTTCACGTCGTTCAGTTTCCATGCCGTGAAGAACTTCACCACGGCTGAGGGCGGCGCGCTGACCTGGCGAAGTCGGGAAGGCATCGACAACGAACAGCTTTACCACCAATTCCAACTGCTTTCCCTCCATGGACAGAGCAAGGATGCGCTAGCCAAAACGCAACTGGGAGCATGGGAATATGACATCGTTTCACCGGCCTATAAGTGTAACATGACGGACGTGATGGCAGCCATCGGACTGGTGCAGATGAAGCGTTATCCTGGACTATTGACCCGTCGCCATCAATTGATAGAGACCTATAATGAGGCCCTGAAAGATTGTAACGTGGCCCTGCTGGATCACTATAACGAGAAACACATATCTTCGGGTCATCTCTATCTGGTCAGATTACTGGGTAAGGATTCGGCATTCCGCAACGAGGTTATCACGGAGATGGCCCGCCACGAGATTGCCTGCAACGTGCACTACAAACCGCTGCCCATGATGACAGCCTATAAGGCGCTGGGCTTCGACATCAAGGACTTTCCCAATGCCTACCGTCAGTTTGAGAACGAGGTGACGCTGCCCCTACATACCCGCCTGGCCGATGAACAGGTAGAGTATGTGGTCAGTAACTTCAAGGAAATCATCTGCCCATGATCAGACTCTGCGACATCGTGTTCTCGGCCATCGGCCTGCTGCTACTCTCACCGCTTTTCCTCATTGTCTATATATTGATAAGGTGCGAGAGCAAAGGCGGCGGATTCTATTGCCAGCAGCGTGTGGGCAAGGACGGACGGATGTTCGACCTCTACAAATTCCGCTCTATGCGCACGGATTCCGACAAGAAGGGGCTCATCACCGTGGGGGGGCACGACTCGCGCATCACCCGTATGGGCTACTTCATCAGGAAGTACAAGATTGACGAACTGCCTCAGCTGTGGAATGTTTTGAAGGGAGACATGAGTCTGGTGGGACCGCGCCCGGAAGTGAAGAAATATGTAGACCTCTACACGGAGGAGCAGCGCCGTGTGCTCAGCGTAAGACCAGGCATCACCGACTATGCCTCCATAGAGTATGTGGATGAGAACGAAATCCTCGGAAAGGCCGATGACCCCGACCGGGTGTATGTGGAAGAAATCATGCCCGCCAAGATCAAACTGAACATGCGATATATTGAAAACAGGAACCTGAACGAGTATTTCAAAATAATTGGACTAACTTTCATTAATATCTTGCGTTGAAATACAATAAAACGATGAATCCTTCGTATTATAAATACGAGCTATGAGAAGATTAATTGGACGGATATCAAGTTGGTATTTCACGAAGGATGCACTCCCCTATTGGTGTGTGCTGCTCTTCGACTGCATGGTGGTGATCGGATGCGGACTGTTCTGCTACATCATCGACCATGGTGCCACGGCTACGGCAAATACATTCTGGCCTTTGATGGGCACCCTCATCTTCTACCTGCTTTTCTATCTCATCGGCTTCCGCGCCTTTCACACCTATTCCGGTGTGATGCGCTACACTTCCTTCGCTGACATCCATCGCGTGGCCTTTGCCAATCTGATTGGCGTAGGCCTGATTGCCATTCTAAGACAGTTCTTCAGTTTCGACCAGTGGTTCGTTCCTATCCGAATGCGCGAACTGGCCATCACTTTCGTGCTGGCAACAGTCATCATGTGGTCGGTTCGCATGATTGTGAAGTACATGTACGAATACTACAAGACTGACCAAGATGCCAGGGGCGTTTTCATCTATGGCGTGAAGACCGGCGGACTGAGTATTGCCCGTGCACTCTCCTCCCCCAGCAATACTACTTTCAAGTTGAAGGGATTCATCAGTGATGCCGACGATATGATTGGTAAACGGCTGATGGGCGTGAAAGTGTATGAGAATAATGACAAGATCATCAAAATGATGGAACTGGAGAATGCCAACACGCTCTTCGTATCACCACTGAAAAGGGATAAATTCGTGAAAAGCCCTGAGATGGTGGACGCGATGATTGAGAATGGCATTGCCATCTACACGATGGATACCGCTACAAAATGGGACGGCAAAAGTGATATCTCTACGGCCCAGCTGAAAGAAATTGACATTGAAGACCTGCTGCCACGCGATGAGATAGAGATTGACCTGACGGCCATCGAGGAACTGTTGAAAGACAAGAGCATCCTGATAACGGGTTCTGCAGGCAGCATCGGAAGCGAAATAGTCAAACAGATTGCAGAATTTAATCCCCGACAGTTAGTTCTCATAGACCAGGCTGAAACACCACAGCACGACTGCCGCCTGATGATGGCTAACCAGTATCCTGACATCAAGGCTGAGACCATTGTGGCCTCTATCTGCAACAAGCGTCACATGGAAGCCCTCTTCCGGAAATACCGTCCCGACTATGTTTTCCATGCCGCAGCCTACAAGCATGTGCCCATGATGGAGGACAATCCTTGCGAGAGCATTCAGAACAATGTGGAAGGTACTGAGATTATTGCAGACCTTGCGGTGAAATACAACGTGAAGAAATTCGTGATGATTTCCACTGACAAAGCCGTGAATCCCACCAACGTGATGGGCTGTTCGAAGCGTATTTGTGAAATCTATGTACAGAGTCTCGATAAGGCCATTAAGGAAGGACGCCATGAGGGACAGACACAGTTTGTCACCACCCGCTTCGGCAATGTGCTTGGTTCAAACGGTTCGGTGATTCCGCTGTTCCGCGAACAAATCAAGAACGGCGGTCCCGTCACGGTGACACATCCTGACATCATCCGCTACTTCATGCTGATCCCCGAAGCCTGCAAACTGGTGCTAGAAGCCGGTACGATGGGCGAAGGTGGCGAGATATTCGTATTCGACATGGGTGCTCCCGTGAAGATTGCCGATTTGGCCAAGCGTATGATTAAACTCAGTGGTGCGAAGAACATCGAAATCAAATATACCGGTCTGCGCGACGGTGAGAAACTCTACGAAGAGGTGCTCAACGACCAGGAAATCACTATTCCCACCCATCACGAGAAAATCAAGGTGGCGAAGGTCAGAGAGTACAATTTCGATGAAGTGAAGCAGCAGATTGACCAGCTCATCAGCGACTCTTATCTCTACGACGATATGGCTACCGTGGCCGGCATGAAGAAGATTGTCCCCGAATATGTGAGTAACCATTCCGTCTACGAGAAGTTAGACAAACAGACAGGCATTCCGGCATGAAAGAACTAAACGACCAAATGAAACGGCTGATCGACTGCCTGCTGGCTGCCATCTGTCTGATTGTCTTCTCTCCACTCTTCCTTTATTGCTATATTGCCATCAAAAGGGAAGACGGTGGTCCTGTCATTTACAAACAGGCCCGTATCGGATTCCACGGTAAGCCATTCTATATCTACAAGTTTCGCAGCATGCATACCGATGCCGAGGAAGACGGCTATCACCTCTTTACTGGCGACGAGGACGAGCGGCTCACCCGCATCGGAAAGAAACTGCGCGACCATCATCTGGATGAACTGCCGCAGTTATGGAACGTGCTCATCGGAGACATGGCTTTCATCGGTCCACGTCCTGAACGTCCCTACTACATCCGTCAGATTATGGAGATAGACCCTCGCTACGAACAACTTTACAAGATTCGTCCAGGCGTCACTTCCTATGCCACACTCTATAACGGATACACCGACACGATGGAGAAGATGCTCCGTCGGTTGGAACTGGATCTCTATTATTTAGAGCACCGCTCTTTGCGGATGGATTTCCAAATCCTCTTCAAGACTTTCATCAGTATTGTTTTCGGAAAGAAGTTCTGAATTATGATTAAATTCTTGGACTTAAAACGGGTGACCGAACTGCATGGCAACGAGATACTGGAAGCCGCCAGGCAGGTGATTGAAAGCGGATGGTATCTGCAAGGGGAAGTGACACACCGCTTCGAACAGCATTATGCAGAATATATTGGAACGGAACACTGCGTCGGAGTGGCCAACGGACTGGATGCCTTGACACTCATCTATCGTGCCTATTTGGAGATGGGCGTCATGCAGGAAGGCGACGAAGTGATTGTGCCTGCCAACACCTATATCGCCTCCATCTTAGCCATTACGGAGAACGGGCTGGTACCTGTGCTGGTGGAACCACGGTTGGATACACTGGAGATTGACGACAGCCTCATCGAAGCACACATCACCGAACGGACCCGTTCCATTATGATTGTGCATTTGTATGGCCGTTGTGCTTATACCGATAGAATCAAGACCCTCTGCGAGAAATATCATCTCAAACTGGTGGAAGACAACGCACAGGCACATGGGTGCGGGTTTCAGGTTTCAGGTTCCAGGTTTCAGGTTTCAGGTTCTTTGAGTGATGCCGCCGGTCACTCTTTCTATCCAGGAAAAAACCTTGGTGCGTTAGGCGACGGTGGAGCCGTAACAACCAATGATAAAGAACTTGCAGACATTGTCAGGGCTTTAGGAAACTATGGTTCGGAACGGAAATACGTTTTCAAATACAAAGGTCGCAACAGCCGATTGGATGAACTGCAGGCTGCCATCCTCGACGTGAAGCTACGCTATCTGGACGAGGACAACCGTCACCGGCAGATGATAGGTGCCTTTTATTACGGCCACATCAAGAATCCGCTTGTCCGCCTGCCGAAAAGAGTAGATGACATGCAGAACGTCTATCACATCTTTCCCGTTTTCTGTGAAAGGCGCGATGACCTGCAATCTTTCCTAACTGAACGTGGTATCCAGACCCTGATCCACTACCCCATTCCACCGCACAAACAGGAATGCTACAAAGAGTGGAATACCCTGCAATTACCCATCACCGAACGTATCAGCCAAGAAGAACTGAGCCTCCCCATCAGTCAGGCTATGACGTTGGAGGAGGCTGCGGAAGTGGTAAGGGCCGTGAATGCCTTTACATCTTTTTAAAATGCAGGCGGAGGATTCCGTTTCGGAGTGTCATCCGTGAACTGGAAAGTTGTTCCACAAAGAAGGTCTCATCCAAGGCATTGAGCCCGTAGGGGGCAACAGCGTTCACACTCTCTTCGGTCAGCATTTCATTCCCCTCATAACGATTGTATTTACACGGCTTCGTCACCTGGAGTTTCCCGTCTGAATGGTCAAAACGGGCCATATAGGTGAAGTTGTTATAGTTATGATCGCTCAGTTCCAGAAGATTCACTTGAAACGACCAGAAGAGAAGGTCTTCCGATGTATCCTTCACACCTTCTGTCTGCAAAGTGTCAACCTCCACCAAATGCCAGAAGCCGTCAAGGTTCCCATTATGGGAAGTCTCCAGTTCGCAACTCGTAAATGAGAAAATGAGAAGTTGAGAAATTGAGAAAATGAAAAAATGAGAGAATGAGAATTTAGGGATTCTATTGTTTGTATTCATTTTGGGCGCTGGGTTAAAAGTCCTGTTTTGGTGATTGTCAACTGAAAACCTGCATTGTCTCCGCGGATCTTTCCGAAGTCCATTGCATAGGCACCACGGATGCTCCAACCGCGTAACTTAGGTTGCGTGAAATGATAGTCGGCCTCCACCATAAAACTGGTGTTGTAGCGACGGTTTGTATAGGGATGATTGTAAGTACCGACTCCGTCCTGCCACGAAGCCAGAAGCCTATAGCCGAGATTCTCCAAGATGTTGCCGTCTACACCGAGATGCAGGGCAATGAAGCGGTTGTTCTTCACCTCAATCGTGCCGTCTTCATTGTAAATGGGCGAGAGATAGAGCGGGTTGCCCATCACCTGCCCCCAATGCTGCCAGCCAGTAGAAATATAGTGGTTGTAGAAATCATCACGACCACTGATATGATCCTGGAAGGTGGCATTGTGGTCATGATAAATAGCACCACTCTGGTATTTCGTATATACATATTCGAACACGATGTCGCGCAGCCACGAACCGTATTTCAGATTCAGTTCTCCACCCAGCAGACAGTCCTTGAAATCATAAAGAAGGAAACGGCGTTTCTTCTTCACGTTCCATTCTTCACCCTCTCCATAGCCGTCATAATCTACCTGAAGCATAGAAGAATGGTCCTCAAAATACTTGTCGGCATAAACACTGAAACGCCAGGTGTCGGCATCATAGTTTACGCGCAAAAGCCAACTGCCTAAATGATTTCCTTCTTCGTTCATAAAAGCAGTGCCCAACTCCACGACATCACCACCTCCGGGAATGAAGGCTCGATAGAAGGCTTTCAGATTGGAACGTGACTCTATGGGAGTCATCGCACCGTCTTTCATCGTATAGGTGGTGCCACCAAACATACTGGCCATCTCCAATCCCATTTCTACAGACAACGGGAAGAAAACGTCCGCATTGCCAATCTTCAGATAACCGGCCTTCGAGTGATACAGCACGTTCTCGGTGTATTTGGAGGTCTGGTGCGTGAAATCCTTCTGCCAATTGTCATCGGTGGTTTTACCGTAGGCAATGTGTCCCTTCAAGTGAAACCAACCATTTAAGAACGGAAGTGTCCAATATTCAGGCAAGGCCAGTCGCACCTGTGGCACAGGACGTGCATTGATGCCCAAAGCCTGAGAACCACTTGACAGACGGTTGTTCTTCAGCTCCATGGGATATTCTTTGCTTCCGATGGAGAGTGTACCATGCAGCCAACGCCCTTCCACAAAAGCCTGTTGGATGATCGGTTTGCTGGTGCAATGATAGGCTCCGGCCATATCGAGTCCGTAGCCAAGTCCCCAACGACGGGCTGAATCCACAGCCAACGGTCTGATAACGGATGCACGCACATAGCCATTGGTCTTCTCCAATGAGGAAAGACCGTATTTGTTTGCGTTAAGCCAAAGTGGGGTCTTACCGTCAGAAACACTTGCCTGTGCCTCAGCCTTATACTCGATTCCTTTGAGAGGTTTCAGTCCGCCTTCATATTGCGCATAGGCCAACGACACCCATAGGAACATCATCATTGATATGAGTTTTCTCATTCTCACCTTATTATATTATATAAAATAAACGGCAAAAAATAGTAATTATTACATTGTAGGGAAAATCCCCGCCAAAGTAGGGAAAATCCTTTGCAAGCCTCATTATTTCTTCGCAATTTTGCACCAGATAAAGAATAAAACGATTATAAACCATTTAAACCATACGAATATGAAGAAGTTGATGATGACGCTGATTGCAATGGTAACAATGACCATCTCAGCACAGGCAATGAGTTACGAGCAGGCCCGCGAGCAGGCCCTGTTCCTAACCGACAAAATGGCTTACGAGCTGAACCTCACGGAGGACCAGTATGAGGCCGCCTACGAGGTGAACCTTGACTACCTGCTCGGTGTTGAATCACAGGCAGATCTTTACGGAGAGTATTGGACACGCCGAAACCTCGACCTGAGTTATATCCTGCTCGACTGGCAGTATAGCGCCTTCTGTGCAGCAAGCTATTTCTATCGTCCGCTTTACTGGGACGCTGGCTACTGGCACTTTGGCATCTATGCCCGCTATCCGCATCGCACCTACTTCTACTTCGGTCGTCCCCACTTCTGGTACACCTATCGTGGCGGTCATGCATGGCATCGTGTAGGAGGACGTGGATGGTATCACGGACGCACCTTTGGTCGCGACCATCGTATTGCCAGCAACCATCGCGGATTCGGTATGAGAAACGGCTTTGATCGTGGTGACTTCCGCGGACGTTCCGGTAATTTCGATCGCAACCACAGAGACAACCACCGTGGTAACCATAACGGCAACTACAACCGTGGCGACAGAGGCAACCGTAACTCTGGTATCAACAACCGCAGCGATAGAAGCATTAACCGCAATTCCGGTATCCACAACCGCGTCGACAGAGAAATCAACCGTAACTCTGGAATCAACCGTGGTGACAGAAGTATCAACCGTAGTGACAGGAATATCAACCGCAACCCTGGCAACATAAACCGCGGTAATAGTTCTATGAGAAGCAACAGCGACGGTGTTTACAACCGCATGAGCAGCACTCGTCAGGCTAACCGCCCACAGATTGAGCGCAGTTCAAGATCAGCTGGCAGCTCATTCTCCTCTGGCCGCAGCTCAATAGAGCGCAGTTCCATAGGACGCAGCAGCTCTATCAACCGCAGCAGTTCCATCAGTCGAAGCAGCGCTCCAAGTCGCAGCGGTGGTTCATTCAGCGGGGGTGGTTTCAGAGGCGGCAGCCATAGCAGCGGTTCATTCAGCGGTAGTCGCGGAGGTGGTAGCCACGGAGGCTTCAGCCATGGTGGTGGTCACGGCGGACACGGTGGACGCAGATAAAAAGACACTCCAATAAAGAAAGACGAAAAAGTAATGTTGTATAAAAAGTTTAAGGTAATTAAGATTGTGTATTGAGAGTCATAATTTGATAACGCGAACTTCAGCGTTGGCCATGCGGGGAATCTCCTGCATGGCTTTTTTATGATATACGGCTTGAATAGCCTTGTTGATGATACCATGTCCGACAGCAAGCACCACTTTGTCTGGATATTCGGCTTTTATGAAATCAAGAAAGCGTTGCGCACGGGCCTTCAGGTCATCAAGACTCTCTATATCATCGGGCCATACCTCTCCTTTCAAATCTGGTATAAAACGACCTGTAAAACTGCCCCAGTCACGCTCACGCAGCAAGGGAGTCTGTACCACCTCTTTCCCTCTTGGATCAGCAATGATACGACAAGTGTCCACCGACCGTTTCAAGTCGCTGCTTACAAAGACGTCAATCAGTGTGTCTGCAAACTGGGAAGCCAGCTCCTGCGCCTGACGGACACCTTCATCCGTCAGTTCTCCCTGCGTCTGTCCTTGCATGATTTGATTCATATTATCCACGGTCTGTCCGTGGCGAATCAGGTATAATTTTGTCATGTCGGGCACAAAATTACGAAAATAATTGGATTTATCAATGGGATTTATTATTTTTGCATCAAAATTACACCTCATGAGAATCATACAGAGTTCCATATTCCGTGCCCTGCTGGCCATTGTGTTCGGTTATCTGCTCGTAATGTACCGAAACGAACTGCTCCATTGGACCACTATCGCCTTTGGCGGTCTTTTCTTCCTTTCCGGGCTTATTTCAATCATTGCCTACTACGTGGAGAAACGGCGGGCCATGAATATTGCCGACCGTCTGCAGGCCATGTCGGAGTTGCGGGGTGATGAGATGGAAACTCCTACTGAAGAAGGCATTAAGCGTTCGCTCCTACCCGCTTTCCCCATCGTGGGAATAGGCAGCATGGTACTTGGTATCATTCTTGCGATTATGCCCACAACCTTTGTACACGGCATGATGTATGTCGTTTCAGGACTGCTGGTACTGGGAGCCCTGAATATGATGTTCAATCTGGCTATGGCCCACAAGTTTGCTTCCATCGGAGCTGGTTATTGGGTGATGCCCATCCTACTCCTTGCCTTAGGTGTGGCGATGATCGTAAAACCTGATCTTTTTGCCTCCATGCCTTTCCGCATTCTTGGCTGGGCACTCATCGTATATGGAGTGATAGAGTGTATCAATGCCATCAAGATCAGCCAATGCCATAAGCAATACGATCGAATTCAGGCAGCACAGCAGGCTGCAGCCAAAGCAGAAATAGAGGACGCGGTAATCGTGGAAGACAACCTGCCATCCACCAACGCCTAACACCCATCACCTAACACCCAATCAAAAAATGACCATCATTGGAATTGCAGGAGGTACGGGCTCCGGAAAAACCACCGTAGTAAAGAAAATCGTTGAAGCATTGCCACCTCATTGTGTGGCTGTGGTTCCACTTGATTCTTATTATAACGATACGACGGGAATGACACCAGAAGAACGACGTCAGATCAACTTCGACCACCCGAACGCATTCGACTGGCAACTGCTCCACAAGCAGATAGCCCAACTGAAACGTGGTGAAGCCATTGAGCAGCCTACCTATAGCTATGTGGAAAGTAACCGCCAGAAAGAAACCGTTCATGTGGAACCCAAGCCTGTTATCATTATTGAAGGTATCATGACGCTCGTTGACCGGAAACTGCGCAACATGATGGACTTGAAAATCTTTGTGGATACCGACTCTGATGAAAGGCTCATCCGTAACATCCTCCGTGACGTCGTAGAACGTGGTCGTACTGTAGACATGGTTCTCAACCGCTATTTGGCCGTTTTGAAGCCCATGCATGAGCAGTTCATCGAGCCCACCAAGAAATACGCTGACATCATCATCCCGCAAGGTGGCGAGAACCTGAAAGGTATCGGTATCATCTGCAAATACATTGAGACCATTACCGAAAAGGAACACCTGGGATAAGCTCCGCTAAAGAAGTCCTATCTCTTGAAACATACGTAAATAGAACGCAGCCTTGCGTTCTATTTTCATAGGATAGGCACGGGAACTGCTGGGCATCCGGTAAAAACGTAACGGTCGGTCCTCAAATACGAATTCCGTAAACCCACCCACTTTGGGCTGCACAATCTGAAAATGAGATGTAAATACATCCGCGGCTTTCTGCCCCGTCACTACAACAGCCCGGCATTCAGGAATCTGTCGCAACAAAGCATCCAGGTCGGTAGGAGTCACCACCTCCAGATCCTTATCAGCGGCTGTTCCCGTAGTACGGACCACGGCTGATGCTGTATCAAAGAGAGCAACGCCTTTCTCGGTGAGGAAATCCACCAGTTCCTCTTTACGGAAGGTTTTCTGCAAGGAATCCACAAAATAGTCCTTGTTCTCGAAAAAACAAAGACCATAGATTCTCCACATGTCGTTGATATAGTTAGGATAAAAGAAATCCATCGACCAGCGCTTACGGGCTGGTGGAAAACTCCCCAACATGAGCAAGCGCGCATGCTGGGGAATAAAAGGTTTCAAAGGGTGCTGCTCTATGTCAGCAAACTGTATTTCTTTATCCATTTTTAAAATCCCTCCCTCGGAGGGACATAGGGTAGGCTTTTTACTTCTGTTCTTTCACCAGATAGACGATCGTAGGCAGGTGGTCACTATAGCCGTCAAGCCATACGCCGCCGGCATGGGTACGCTTAGGATTACCCTTATAGCGCCCTTCTGTCTGGAACAGGTAGTTACGACGGAAGATCTGACACTTCCAGTATTTCAAAGAAGAGTAGTCTTTCTTCCCTTCACGATCAAGGATATTGGGAGTCATCAGAATCTGGTCGAACAAGTTCCACGAGCCGCCATAGGCCAGTGTCCCCTGTCCCTCCTTCACCAATATGTTATACCAGGGGTTATACATGTCGCCCTCTTTCACATCCTTGATCTCGGCCTTTCCGCGAAGTCCTTCGGTCACACTCTTGTTCGTGGGGTCATCGTTAAGGTCGCCCATCACGAAAATTTTATTGTCGGGATTCTTGGCCAAAAGGTCTTCCACAATCTTATGCACCTGTTGGCCTGCCCATTCACGGCGCTCTGAGCCGCTGAAACGGCTGGGCCAGTGACACACGATGATGGTGACGGTCTCACCAGCCAACTTTCCGGTAATGGTAAGGAATCCACGGGTGTGGGACACATTCTCAGGTACATCTGTTCCGCCTATGGCGAATCTCACGGGCAACGTGTATCTTACCCTAACAGCCACTCCGTCCTTAACGCCCTGCTCCCAGTCTTTCATTTCGCTTACAGCACGCAGAGCCTCAGCATCAAGTAAAGGATGAACGCCCTTTATCACCTTGGGATTCACAACTTTACCATGCTCATTAACAACAAACTGTACGAGTACCCTTCCCTCGATTTTATCTTTGGCAGCGGCTGTCGGATACTTCACTTCTTTCTGCAGCCACTTCATCAACTCTGCCATACCCCCAGGATATTTCGGTAACATATCCGGTTTTAAAACATCATCAACAGTCGGGTCTTTCTCAACAGCATCGGCCACAGCCTGTTCCTCATTTGACAGACGAAGCTCATCTGCAGCTTCCTCTTCCGTTTCCTCCTTTACGTCTTTCTTATAGTAATAATGATAGACGGTATCGGTAGGCGTGAACAGTGCCGGATTGTAGAGCAAAGCCACATCAACGCCACGCTGGTCGGGACCCTCTACCAATATATATTTATATCCGCGTGCGCGAAGAGGCTCTTCTGCAGTCAGATCATCAAGAGCCTTGGCATTCTCCACCTCAGAGAGTCCGATGATGGCACACCCTACATTTGGCAGCACGTCAGTGCCCAAATCCGCCAAAGCTCTGGACATATTACGAAGTTTACTCTTATATTTGCGTGCATTCCATCGGTTAGAGCCATTGGGAAGATACTCAAAATCGCGCTTTCCCACATCATGACAAGTGTCAAACAAATTCTCTTGGTTATAGAACCCCACTCCATAAACGGAGAATTTCTTCTGTGCCGAGGCATTCATAGCCACTATGCACATGATTGTAATTAATAATAGTCTTAGATTTTTCATTTTCATCACTGTTCATGGTTTATGTTGGCAAAGATAGCACAAATCGAACACAATTCAAAATAAAATACAAAGTTTTTTATTTAATTGTTGAGATGCAGCCTATCTTCTTGAAAGATAGCACAAATCGAAGACAATTCAAAATAAATTTCTGATTTTGTTTTGAATTTATAGTAAAATACATTATCTTTGCCAACATAATTACTAACATATTTAATCTATTATGCAGAAAAAGTTTATACTGGCAGCAATTGCCTTGTGCTATGCTCCGCTCACTTTCGCACAGACGACAGTGACTCAGCCTGACGAACAAGCCAACAACGCTGTCATCAACGAGTCTGCTTTCACCTTTACGGAAGCACAATTGGGTGAAGATGACAACGTTTCTCAAAACGTGACCATCATTGGCTCTAACAGTAATGCTTATGCCAGCGAGGTGGGTTATCGTTTCAGCGCAGCAAGGTTCAAATACAGAGCCTTTGGTGCGAAATACAACGAAATCTACATCAATGGAAACCCGGTAAACGACGTGGAAAGAGGAGAATTCCGCTATTCCTTCGTGGGAGGTCTGAACAACCAGACACGCGGAGTAGAGGCGGCACTTCCTTTCGAGAACAACACTTTTAGTCTGAGTTCCATGGCCGGCAGCAACAACTACAACTTCCGTCCGAGTGCCATGCCTACAGGTCACAGAATATCGTTGGCCGGTGCAAACCGCAACTACACCTTCCGCGGAATGTACTCCTACAATAGCGGTCTTTCCGAGAAAGGATGGGCATTCTCCGCCGGTCTAACCTACCGATGGGCAAACATGGAGACGGCACAGACAGAAGGTACTTTCTACAACTCCCTCTCCTACTTCCTCGGTGTGGAAAAGGTAATTGGCGACGGAACACACGCTATCTCCTTCGTCACATGGGGTAACCCGACAGAACGTGCCGCACAGGCAGCATCTACCGACGAGATGTACTGGCTGGCCAACAACAACTTCTACAATCCCAACTGGGGTTATCAGGACGGGAAGAAGCGTAATTCGCGTATTATCCATGACTTTGCACCAGCCGGTCTTCTCACATGGGACTATAAGATTGATCTCAACACAAAACTTACCACGACACTCTTGGGTAAATATTCCATGTTCAGCAGTTCACGACTGAACTACAATAACGCCACCAATCCGGCTCCCGACTATTACAGCCTGATGCCCAGCTATTATTATAATGTATGGGATCATTCCGGAACGATGACTGACCTGGAAAACTGGAATGCTGCTTACGACTATCTGAGCGCATCAAAAGCAAACCGCCAACTCAACTGGGACAAGATGTACTACGCCAACCGCATGGCCAGCATCCAGGGAGCCGATGCCATGTACTATCAGCAGGCTTACCACGATGACCAGTTCTCCCTGAGTCTCGCAAGCATTCTGGACAAACAACTCACCAACACCTCAAAACTGAATGCCGGTATCAGCCTCTCCACCAACACGGGCTTCCATTACCAGACGATGGAGGATCTGCTCGGTGCCTCTTCATTCCACAACATCAATACCTATGTGGTAGGAACCTATGCGGAGAATTCCCAACAAGTACAGTATGACATGAACAACCCCAATAGTGTGGTTCGTGAAGGCGACCGCTTCGGCTATGACTACAATATCCTTGTGAACAAAGCCAATGCATGGGCTGTCTATTCTAAGGATTTCCGCAAGGTGCATACTTTCATTGGAGGACGTATTGGTGGACAAACGCTTCAGCGCGATGGAAAGATGCGCAATGGACTTGCTCCAGAGAACTCTTACGGCAAAAGCGAGACTGCTAAATTCCTGGACGGTGGCGGCAAGGCCGGAGCCATCTGGACCATTGGACGCGGACACATGTTGAACGCAGGTGTAGGTTTCGAATGGAAAGCACCTCAGGCACGCAATGCTTTCTCTGCCCCACAGGTTAACAACGACTTTACGACTAACCTGAAAAACGAGAAGATATTCAGCTCTGAAATCGGTTATCAGTACCAGACTTCATGGCTGCACGCCAATCTGATCGGCTACTATAGCCGTCTGACTGACGTCTCGGAATACAGCATGGCTTATAGCGACATCCAAAATTCATTCTCCTACATTTCACTCACGGGTATCAACAAGGAATACTACGGTTTGGAGTTGGGCATGAAGTTCAAGGTAACTTCTGAGTTCGACATCAAGACTCTGGGTACCATCAGTGAGGCGAAATATACCAACAATGCCAACGTCCGCTATATGCTTTCCAACAGCGGTGCCTATACCGACGATATCTGCGTGAACAAAGGAATGCGTGAAGGCGGCACACCACTCACGGCTGCCAGCATTGACCTGAGCTATCATGCAAGCGGTTGGTATATTGACCTCATCGGCAACTACTTTGACCAGATTTACCTCTACTATTCGCCCATTACGCGATTCTACAACGACTTCCCCGATCCTGACAACGACGGCGTTCGTGATCTCTCCACCTTAGCTCCTCAGGCTAAAGGCAAAGGCGGATTCATGCTCGATGCCTCTATCGGCAAGAGCGTCTATCTGAAGAAGGGTTCACTGAGTATCAACCTCATGCTCACCAACATCCTGAACAACATCAAGATTGTAACAGGTGGTATGGAGCAGAACCGTCGTGACAAAGACGCGCAGGGCGAAGACATCCGTACCTACAATTTCTATAACTCTCCGAAAAAGTTCTATGCAAATGGAACCAACGGTATGCTCATCGTCACTTACAAATTCTAAATCCGTAGCAATATGAAAAGTATCAAATATATTCTGATAGCAGCCGTTTGCGTGCTATTCTCTTCCTGTATGGACGGTGACTGGGAGGAGCCGTATCTCTCACCCTATCTTTATGGCAACAGAAACATCACGGAAAACAATGTCATCACCATTGCCGAGCTCATAAAGAAATATCCCAACGTGTTCGCGAGTACCGACCAAAACGCGGAAATAACCGAGGACATTCAGATCAAAGCCCGTGTAACAGGCAACGATGTGGGTGGCAACCTCTATAAGCAGATTGCCATTCAGGATGCCTCAGGGGCGTTGCTCGTAGCCGTCAATCAGAATGGTATGAACGGTTACCTGCCTGAGGGCCAGGAGATTCTCATCGACCTGAAGGGACTCCATATCGGCGGCTACCGCAAACAACCCGAACTGGGAGCTCCCTATAACGGCACCAGCATCGGACGTATGTCAAAGGATATCTGGCAGCAGCACTTCAAGATTGTGAGCAGTATCAATGAGATTGATCCCGATGCCATCCAGCCCGTGGAGTTCACCAGCGAATTCGCTAAAAACTATGACAACAACTGCGGAAAACTTGTGGTGCTTAAGAATGTGCATTTTTCCAATGCTGACGGAACAAGCACCCTGACCACAGGAACTGCTACTGGGGGTAACTTCGTGAACCAGACACTGAAGGAGTTTGGCAGCAATGTGGTTATCCGAACAAGTACCTATGCTGACTTTGGAGCCATGGTGATGCCTAAGGGAGCCGTTACGATCACTGGTATCGCCACACGCTACAACAACACTTGGCAAATATTGATTCGCAAGACCAGCGACATCAAATACGTAGTTTATTAAGGAGTAAAAACAAAAAAAGAATCAACAATATGAAAAAGATTATCTATTCAATGTTAATGCTGGCTGCGATGTTATCATTCACAGCCTGTGAGGACGTACCCATGCCTTACGACATGCCAAGTGCTGCTTCCGAAACAGATGAACCAGAACCACTACTTGTGGGAGACGGCACAGCAGCAAGCCCCTATTCTGTAGCAAGTGCGCTTTACCTCATTAAAGAAGGAAAGATTACCGAAGATAATGTTTACGTGGAGGGTATCATCTCGAAAATAGACGAAATAGACACCACCACCAAATTTGGCAACGCCACTTACTACATCTCCGATGACGGAACAACTGCGAACCATTTGGAAGTTTATCGTGGATACAGTCTCGGCGGAGCTAAATTCAAGAGTGATACGGAAATCAAGGTCGGTGACAAAGTTATCGTCTATGGACAATTAGTTTATTTTAACCAGAAGACACCCGAGTTTACTCAGGGAAATTACATCTACTCTCTCAACGGACAAATTGCCGGTGGCGGCGAGACTGGTGAAGCCAAGGGAACTGGAACAAAGGATGACCCGTTCAATGTGGCTGCTGCCATAGCCAAGTGTAAGGAGATTGGCACTACACCTTCTACCGACAAGTACTATGTCAAGGGAATAGCTCAGGAAGACGCCACTGCCGATGCTTCGTATAACAATATTACTTTCGACATAGCAGACACAGAAGGTGGCGCGAAGTTCAAATGCTTCCAGGTGAAAGGCACCGACGGAAAACCATTACCCTCAGGCTTCACTATTAAGAAGGGCGACGAAGTGGTGGTCTATGGTCCTATCTACAACTATAAGGGCAATACCCCCGAGACCGCAGGTCAGAGTGCGGCTTACATTGTAAGTGTCAATGGCAAAGCCACTGGCGAAGGGGGTGGTGGAGGTAACACCCCGTCAACAGATGCCAAGAAAGTAACCGTAGCAGAATTCAATGCTGCTGAAGTAAACGAAAACGTATGGTATCAACTCACGGGAACCGTGGAGAACCTCAAGGACGGTGACCAATACGGCAACTTTGACCTTAAGGACGAAACAGGTTCTGTATATGTCTATGGACTGCTCTCCGAAAAGGGAGGCGAGAAAAAGAAGTTCCAGGATCTTGCAGCAGCCAAGGGCATTAAGAATGGTAGCAAGATTACCATCATCGGTACACGCGGTGTCCACAATGATAAGATTGAAGTCATGAATGCCTACTTTGTAAGCATCGAAGGTGGTGGCAGCTCTAGCGAGCAAGGCGGAGGTAGTTCCGATGAAGCTTCATCGGGTGATAACGGAACGTTTGAGTCATGGAGCGACAATATACCTACCAACTGGAAGACGACCTCAACAGCAGGAAATGCAACACTCTCTCAGAGTAGCGATGCCCACGGTGGCAGTTATTCCGTAAAAGTGGGAGGTATTTCGAGTGCCAACAAACGATTAGGGTATAAGGAACTGCAGCTGAAGGCTGGTTCATATACACTAAAATTCTATGCTAAGGCCGCCACGAGCACAGGTGCTTCAGTGCGTCCTGGTTATGTTCCAGTAACCGACGGGGCTGTTGGCAATTATACTTATGGAGACTATGTCAACGATATCACCAACACCAGTTGGGTAGAAGTGACACATTCTTTTGACTTGGCTTCCGATGGAGTTTACTCCATTGTTATCATGAATTCCAAGACTCCAGGCGGCGATGTCTTAATTGACGATGTGACGCTCTTCAGAGGCAGCACACAAATCATCAAATAAAAATAATTCCAGAAATATTTGGCGGGCTGCGAAATTCTTTGTAATTTTGCAGCCCGAAATATATTTAATTAATTAATAAACAAGAAAATGAAAAAAGGTATTCATCCCGAAAACTATCGCCCCGTCGTGTTTAAGGACATGTCCAACGGCGATATGTTCCTCTCACGTTCCACATGCAAGACTACAGATACAGTGGAATTTGAAGGCGAAACTTACCCAGTGGTAAAACTTGAAATTTCTAACACTTCTCACCCGTTCTACACTGGTAAGAGCAAGCTCGTTGATACGGCTGGTCGCGTTGACCGCTTCATGAGCCGCTATGCTAAGAGCACCAAGAAGTAATATCTTTATTCAAGATAAACAAACAAGCGGAATGCGTCAGCGTGTAGTTGCATATGCACGCTGGCGCATTTCCTTTTCGCCAAAATCTTCAACTATGCAATACAAGCACCTCCTCCCGGTCTTCGTCCTCACCCTTGCCTTCGCCGCTTGTAGTGATGACGACAAACTGCCGCATATTGATGATAAGCAGCAGGCCTCCACAGATAATAAGAATCAGAATCCTGCCACCGTCTCAGAATGGCGACGGCTGGAGTTCCCCAAAATAAAGAACGATGGGAACAGCATCGTACTGGTGAAGAGTGTTTCCACCTTCGGAATAAACTTCTGTGTAGAATGGGACTGCCTGAAGAGAGCACAGCGATGGACTTGTTACCAGATGTATGACGGTAACAGTGGTAGTAATTGGAAACGCGAATACTGGAATAGCACAGAATGGGGCGGTGACCCTTTTCAGCCCGACCCCGAACTTGATACCTCCATACGTACGGAACTTAGCGACTACCGAGGAAGCGGTTTTGACCGTGGACACATTATCCCTTCTGCTGATCGTCAGAATTCGAAGGAGGCCAACGAACAAACCTATTACCTCTCCAATATTCAGCCACAATACCATTTCTTTAACAGCGGCATCTGGCTCGATATGGAGAACAAGGTACGCAACTGGAACAATCCGTCGTTCCGACAGACGCTATACATATGTAAGGGAGGCACTATCGACAACGAAAGCCAAATCATTACACGTACCACTTCGGGGCTAATTGTTCCCAAATATTTCTACATGGCCGTCTTGTGCAAAGACAAGAACGACAATTTCAAAGCCATAGCATTCTGGGTGGAGCATACCAGCAAAGACCTGACTGGTGATAAACTGGCCAAATATACTATAACCATCGATGAACTGGAAAAAAAGACCAGTATAGATTTCTTCTGCAACCTGTCCGACGATATTGAAGACAAAGTAGAGAAATCCTATACGCTTTCCGACTGGGGATTATAAACAACAGAAATAAGAAAAAGCCACTTGGTCCGCCGACCTCGTGGCTTTTTTCAACTTAAGGAATTTAATGTCTAATCATTAATACCTACATTGCTAACCTAAAAAACAATAACGTAAATTACTATTACTAAGTATTTGGTTGCAAAGTTAAGCCAACCAGCAAATAAACATATATAAAAAACGTACGGTTTCATGCGAAATCGTACGTTCTTTGTATTTTTAGTATTCGTTTTGCTTCTAATCAGTGGAAGCATCGCTTCTAAACTTTGGAAACATCCTTTCCAGGCCTTGGAAACAACCCTTCCAGACTTTGGAAGCGAGACGCTTAAAGTCCCTACTCCCTCACGCGGAACATTCTTTGCGGTTTCTCTACGTCAGTAAACGAAGCACGGGTGCCTTCAAAACCATTCTCTTTGGCATAGCGGCCTCTCCAGTAGTCCCATCCGTAATTATAGCGACCCCAATCAGGCGAATCGGTCTTTGTCAAATGAAACTCCACTTCCTTATCGTCATACGTGTAGATATATCCGTCAAAATAATTGTAAGACAACCTATAGTCGTAAATCTCAGCCTCATAATCATCTTCTACGAAATACACCCTGATATTTCCCCCTCTCACATTCCAGCGAATATGATTGGCAATATAGTCCCAAGGTGCATTGCTGTAGTAATCCACCCAGTAACCTCTACCAGAGGAGTACGTGCTTGGATCCCTATCAAAAGTTATCTCAGAATAAGAAGCATCATAATAGCGATTATTCCAATAGGAAGTCACATACATATTGCCCTCCCAAGTTCCCCAAAGGGTATCGGCGATATCCTCGTCCGTTTCGCAAGAGGTAACGGTGAATGACAGCATTGCTATCGCAACCATCGTCATTAAGGTGTGGAATCTTTTCATATCTATAAAATATTAAAGGTTTTACTTCTTGTTTACGATGCAAAGATAAGGCAAAAACGACAAAACGCCAAAGGAAAAAACCATATTCTTCCATAGGGAAATCCCTAAGCATAAAGAAAAGGTGGTTAAAATTCAATAATTCTTCATTCTTCATTCTTCATTCTTCATTTACTTTTACTATCTTTGTACGAAGAAACATATTCAACAAACACTTCAAAAGAAAATGAAAACAATTTATGAGTTCTCTGTTAAAGACAGAAAGGGAGGCAATGTTTCCCTGAAAGAGTATGCAAATGAGGTTCTGCTTATCGTCAATACAGCCACTAAGTGTGGATTCACGCCTCAGTACGAAGAGCTTGAGGCTCTCTATGAGAAGTACCACTCACAAGGCTTTACCATTCTCGACTTCCCCTGTAACCAGTTTGGCCAGCAGGCACCAGGCACCGACGAAAGCATTCACGAATTCTGCAAACTGAACTTTGGCACCGAATTCCCACGCTTCAAGAAGGTAAAGGTGAACGGCGAAGACGCCGACCCCCTGTTTAAGTTCCTTCAGGAGCAGAAAGGCTTTGCTGGATGGGATATGGAGCACCCCATTGCCCACATCCTCGATGACATGCTATCCAAGGCTGATCCCGACTACAAGCAGAAGCCCGACATCAAGTGGAACTTCACCAAATTCCTCATCAACAAGAAGGGACAGGTGGTTGCCCGCTTCGAGCCAACTGAGAAGACAGAAAACATTGAAAAGCAAATCGAAGAGCTTTTAAAATAAATGGAACATATCAAATGTTTGATTATCGGTAGTGGTCCTGCCGGCTATACAGCAGCCATCTATGCAGGGCGCGCCAATCTCTCTCCCGTTCTCTACTGCGGATTGCAGATGGGTGGACAGCTCACACAGACCACCATCGTAGAGAATTTCCCCGGCTACCCCGACGGCGTGGATGCCAACCAGATGATGATGGAACTCCGCCAACAGGCTGAACGTTTCGGAGCAGATCTTCGCGACGGTGTCATTGTCAAGGCCGACTTTTCCAAAAAGCCTTACGTACTGACCCTCGACGACGGTACTGACCTGGAAGCCGACACGGTGATCATCGCTACGGGTGCATCAGCTAAATACCTTGGGCTTGAGGATGAAAAGAAATATAACGGACAGGGTGTTTCTGCCTGTGCTACCTGCGACGGATTCTTCTACCGCAAGAAAGTGGTTGCCGTGGTAGGCGGCGGTGATACTGCCTGCGAGGAGGCCACCTATCTGGCCCAACTCTGCTCGAAAGTCTATATGATTGTGCGCAAGCCTTATCTCCGCGCCTCCGACATCATGAAGAAGCGTGTAGCGGATAATCCCAAGATCGAGATTCTCTTTGAGCACAACACACTGGGACTCTACGGAGGAAACGGTGTGGAAGGTGCCCATCTCGTGAAACGGAAGGGCGAAGCAGACGAGGAACGCTATGACCTGCCCATCGACGGTTTCTTCCTTGCCATCGGCCATAAGCCTAACACCGATGTCTTCAAGGATTGGCTGGAATTGGACGAAACGGGCTATATCAAGACCAAAGGCGACAGTCCTTGCACCAATGTACCAGGAGTATTTGCCGCAGGCGACTGCGCAGACCCGCATTACCGTCAGGCTATCGTGGCTGCAGGAAGCGGCTGCAAGGCAGCCCTTGAAGCGGAACGCTATTTGCAGACGCTTTAAACAAAGAGTTTTCAAAATTCTCTAAAAAGTCCCTCACCTATCATAAAGGTGAGGGGCTCATAAAAAGATATTTACCTTAAAACACAGTTATGGGCAGAAAACTATTCTGCGAGATATCACCTACAACCTATAAGATTTCCATGGAGAAGAATATTCTCCAGCGGCACCTGAAGGACTTCTTCAGCAAGGAGCACTTTGCCCAGAAGAAGAGTAATGACCTGCTGCCGGTTATCATTAAAAAGCACAATTCGCTGATTCGCAGGAGATTAGGTAATGTGGACATGCAGTTGCAGGAGAACAAGGCTGTCAACCTTTCCATTGCTGCCCCCTGTGTCAATGGTGTCATCATCCGTCCGGGCGAGACTTTCTCTTTCTGGCGTTTAGTGGGAAGGGACACCAGGAAGCGCGGCTTCAAGGAAGGGCTCGCCATTGCCCGTGGCTGTCCCACGAAGCGCAAAGGCGGAGGCATGTGCCAGTTCACCAACCTCATCCATTGGATGGTACTCCACTCTGAACTCACCATCATAGAGCACCATCATCACGACGGTCTCGACCTCTTTCCCGACTCCAACCGCCAGATACCTTTCGGAACGGGCACCAGCATCGTCTATAACTATCTGGATTACCGAGTGAAGAACAACACCTCACGTACCTATCAACTGCTGGTATGGGTTGACGGTGAGTATCTGCGCGGTGAACTGCGGGCCGATCAGGAGCAGCCTAACTCCTATCATATCTATGCCAAGGACGAATTCTTCTCTCGCGAAGACGGGATTGTGTATCGAAACGGAACTGTCGTCCGCGACACGATAGACAAATTTACGGGAAACCATAAACAGTCGGAAGTCATCCGAACCAACCACGCAAAAGTAATGTACGACACATCATCACTTACTATCATTCAAAAATAGCACTATAAAAAATGAAAGAACGAACTGAGAAATTCAAGTTGGAAGACTTTGGCGAATATCTCACCCAAGGTCTTCCCGAAATAAAAGAGAAAGCCTACGTGTGGGCAGCCGCACTGGGATTACAGGCAACCGACGGACTACGCACCTCATACGAAATGCGCCAAACGGCCCGCCAACACATCGAGGGGCATATCACCCTAAGTGAAGTGAGCCAACATATCAATGAGTATTACGAGAGTAATCCACCCGCCTCACCCGAGAAAAACAAGGAGCAAGAGGCCGACAAAGTGGCTTGTAACATTGCGGAAGAGCTCTTCAACGGCCACCCCGAATTCTCCACCGATGGCTACTTAGCCCTCCATCGCAGGCTTTTCAATGGCGTATATGATCACGCTGGTCAACTGCGTACCAACGACATTGTCAAAAAGGAATGGGTACTCGAAAAGGATACCGTTTTCTATCTCCATTGGGAAGAACTGCGCATGGCGCTCGACAGCAATTTCCAGTTCGAGCGTAACATCCATTACAACGAACTGCATGGAGAAGAGCTGCTTGAATGGATTGCCTTCTTCACCGCCGGAGTGTGGCATATCCACCCCTTCAACGAAGGCAACACCCGCACCGTAGCCGTGTTCGCCATCCTGCTGCTGCGCTCACTTGGCTATAACATCCACACCGACGTATTTGCCGACCATTCCTGGTATTTCCGCAATGCGATGGTCCGCGCCAACTATGCCAACCCCGCCCATAACATCAAGGTGCAACCTGAATTCCTGATTCGCTTCTACCGCAACTGGCTGATGGGTGAACATTGGGACCTGCGTAACCGTTACCTTTCCATTCACCCCACCCTGGCATGGGCCAACCAGCCTAATCTCGAATAGAGCAACATTGCCTACCACTTACGGGCAGTAAGCCAAAGGCCGAGAAAAGTGAGCAGACCATTCAGCATCAGCAACTCATAGCCAAAACGGTAACCGGTTGTTGATGCTACTATTTTGTCCAGGGCAAAGCATACTAAAGGTGATGCCATGGCGATATAAGGCACCCATCGGTCATTGACTCGGCGCTTCGTAAGCAGTCCGTAGGCAAAGAGTCCCAGAAGCGGACCGTAGGTATAACTGCAAAGGATGTAAATGGCATCTATGACACTGGTGCTGTTTACGGCATCAACCATCAGGATCAGTACCGTAAACACCACTGCCATCAGTATATGAACACGCTTACGCAGGCGTTCATCACCCTGCCGTTCGCGGATATCCACGCAGAAACTGGTGGTCATGGCTGTCAATGCACTGTCAGCACTGGAGAAAGAAGCAGCCATAATTCCTATTGTGAAAAGCACGGGGATAAGCGAACCTACAGATAACTGGGACTCCACAAACATGGGCAACAGGTCGTCGCCCTTGGCAGGCAGCGCCACGCCCTGCTGCTGGAAAAGGATAACGAGCAATATGCCCAACGCCATAAACAGCATATTGGCCGGTACGAAGGCAAAGCCATAAGTGCACATATCCTTTTGCGCTTCACGGAGAGACTTGCATGTAAGATTTTTCTGCATCATGTCCTGATCCAGTCCTGTCATCACAATAACAATGAAGATACCGCTGAGGAACTGTTTCCAGAAGTTCTGCTTCGACACCCAGTCATCCATCACGAAAATACGGCTGTGCTCATGATTGACCACGGCTGTAAAGGCCTCGCCTACCGAGAAATCAAGGGTCACGATCACCTTATATATAATAAGGAGAAGAGCCGTGAACATACAGACGGTCTGAAAAGTATCCGTCCAAACCAACGTCTTAATACCTCCCCTGCGAGTGTAAAGCCATATCAGACAGACCATGCCTACCACCGTAACGGCAAAGGGGATGCCATACGGCTCGAAGACAAAACGCTGCAGGATGATGCACACCACATAGAAACGCACGGCAGCACCCGTCATTTTCGAAAGTAGGAAGAACCAACTCCCCGTCTTATAGGAATGCTGCCCCAAACGGCCTTTCAGGTAACTGTAGATGGTGGTCAGGTTCAGGCGGTAATAGACAGGCAATAACAGGAATGCCACCAGGAAATAGCCGACGATAAAACCCAGACAGGTCTGCACGTAGGTCATATCCGTCTTCATCACCATCCCCGGCACGGAAACAAACGTAATACCCGAGATGGAAGCTCCCACCATCCCAAAAGCGACCATATACCAAGGAGAGCGGCGGTTTCCACGATAGAAAGTTTCGTTCGTTGCCCGACGTGCCGTCCATCTGCTAAAGACAAGCAAACAGAGAAAATACGCTATTAAAGTAAATAATATCAACATTTGGGTGACAAAATTACAAAAAAATGCTGATATATGAAATAAAATTGTTACATTTGCACTCGGAGATTCAATCATCCAATTAATACAAACATGAAACAAAAGAAATTTATTCTCCAAGAGAGTGAACTGCCCACGCAGTGGTACAACATTCAGGCCGATATGGTGAACAAGCCATTACCGCCGCTGAATCCCGGCACACATGAGCCGCTGAAACCCGAGGATCTCTTCCCCATCTTCAACGAAGAATGCTCACGTCAGGAACTTGATCAGGAACATGCCTGGATAGACATCCCTGAAGAGGTGCAGGAGAAGTACCGCTTCTATCGCTCCACCCCTTTGGTGCGTGCCTATGAACTGGAAAAAGCACTCGACACTCCAGCACATATTTACTTCAAGAACGAGAGTACCAACCCATTGGGCTCGCACAAGGTGAACTCTGCCATCCCACAGTGCTACTACTGCAAGAAGCAGGGCGTAACCAATGTGACTACCGAGACAGGTGCAGGCCAGTGGGGCGCTGCCCTTGCCTATGCCGCCAAGATCTACGGATTGGAGGCTGCCGTCTATCAGGTAAAACTCACTATGCAGCAGAAGCCTTACCGTTCCAGCATCATGCGCACATTTGGTGCCTCCGTGGAAGGTTCTCCCTCCATGTCCACCCGCGCTGGTAAGGATATCCTGACAGTGGATCCTACGCACAGCGGTTCTTTGGGAACAGCCATTTCAGAGGCTATCGAGCTGGCCATGACCACTCCGAACTGTAAATACACTTTAGGTTCCGTGCTTAACCATGTATCTCTCCACCAGTCTATTATCGGTCTAGAAGCCGAGAAGCAGATGGAGATGGCCGGCGAATATCCCGATATGGTGATTGCATGCTTCGGCGGTGGCAGTAACTTTGGCGGCGTTGCCTTCCCCTTCATGCGTCACAACATCCTCGATGGCAAGAAGACAGAGTTCATCGCAGCCGAGCCTAACAGTTGCCCCAAACTGACACGTGGTAAGTTTGAATACGACTTCGGTGATTCTTCAGGTTATACTCCCCTGCTGCCGATGTACACGCTGGGCCACTCTTTCAAGCCCGCCAACATCCATGCAGGTGGTCTCCGCTACCATGGTGCTGGTGTCATCGTAAGCCAACTGCTGAAAGACGGTATGATGTCAGCTGTGGATATCCCGCAGCTGGAGACCTTCGAGGCAGGTATTCTCTTTGCCCGCACTGAAGGTATCATCCCTGCCCCTGAGAGCACCCATGCTATCGCAGCCACGATCCGTGAAGCCAAGAAGTGTAAAGAGACAGGTGAAAAGAAAGTCATCCTCTTCAACCTCTCCGGTCATGGTCTCATCGATATGCCAAGCTACGACCAGTATATCAATGGAGACCTTCGCAACTATACCGTTACCGATGAGGAAATCAGCACTTACCTGAAAGACGTTCCTCAGTTATAACTGGCGACAATGGATATCAACGAAAAAGCGCGAGATTCACATCTCGCGCTTTTCTACTTGAGTCAATCTTAGTCAATCACCTATCTGTTATATATTACAATAGTGGTTTATGGTTTTAACATTAGCAAGGATGTTAATATTTAATCGTAAATCTATTTGATACCTGAGTCACTCAGTCATTAATGTGTCTGCTTGAAGATGGACACGCCATCTCTTGTTTTTCTGTTGCAAAGTTACAACAAAAAGAGCAACACGCAGGTATAAAATGTTTTCCGCTACTGTATAAAATGATAACAAATCTTTCAGTTTATTTATGAAAGATGGATAATTTGTTACCTTGTGTGCGCCAACAACTAAAAAGGAAGCTTATTCGCACATTTTCCGTAAGATGTCAACGGCTTCTTTGACGGTAGGTACTTGCTTGACCACCAAACTCCGCTTGCCTTTGATTTCCCTGAGATTACAACGGCGGGCATTGGCACCAACATAGTTGAGCACATTGTCGAAAGCTTTACTCTGATAATAGGCACTCATCGGATTGCTCACAAAGTACATCAGCATCTGTCCCTGCTTCAGCGTAATCTTTTCACAACCTAATTGCCTACCCAGACGTCGGAGCGGAACAATCTGCAACAATTCATCTCCCTCTTGAGGAATCTCTCCGAAACGGTCCACCAATCTTTGCCGGTATTTGTCCAAGTCGGCATCGTTCTTGATGTTCTCCAGTTCGCGGTAGAGCAGCATTCGTTCACTGGATGAAGGCACATACTGGTCATGCAGATACATCTCGAGGTCGCTTTCTATCGTACAGTCATCCACGAAGTCCTCTCCCGAAATTTTCTCACCTTCCTTGATTTCCGCCTCGTAGAGTTCGCTGAACTCATCATTCTTCAGTTCCGTAACAGCCTGCGAGAGGATCTTCTGATAGGTTTCGTAGCCTAAATCCTCCATAAAGCCACTCTGCTCTGCACCCAGCAAATTGCCTGCGCCGCGGATGTCAAGGTCTTGCATACTGAGGTTGAAACCGCTGCCAAGACCAGAGAAGGTTTCCAAAGCTTCCAGACGTCGACGCGCTTCTGCTGTCAGGTTGGCCAATGGCGGAGCCAATAGGTAGCAGAACGCCTTTTTATTGGAACGCCCCACCCTGCCTCGCATCTGATGGAGGTCGGAGAGTCCGTAGCGGTGGGCGTCATTGATAATGATGGTGTTGGCATTCGAGACATCAATTCCATTCTCCACGATGGTCGTTGACAGCAGTACGTCGAAGTCATGGTTCATGAATCCCATCACGATATTCTCCAGTTCCTCGGGTTTCATCTGCCCGTGTCCTATTGCCACGCGAGCATCGGGTACACGCTTCTGGATTAGCAACTGTAGTTCCGGAAGATTGGAGATGCGGTCGTTGACAAAGAACACCTGCCCGTTACGCGACAATTCGAAGTTGATGGCTTCGGCAATCACATCGCCGCTGAACGTATGTACTTCGGTATTGATGGGATAACGGTTGGGAGGTGGCGTCTGGATGATACTCATGTCGCGGGCCCCCATCAGCGAGAACTGCAGAGTGCGCGGAATGGGCGTGGCACTCATCGTGAGGGTGTCCACATTGGTCTTCATCTTGCGTAGTTTCTCTTTCACAGACACGCCGAACTTCTGTTCCTCGTCAATAATGAGCAATCCCAGGTCCTTCCACTTCACGGCCTTGCCGATCAGCTTGTGCGTACCTATGATAATATCTATCTTTCCGGCTTCAAGGTCGGTCAGAATCTCCCTCGTCTTTTTCGAACTACGGGCACGCGAAAGATATTCCACGCGTACCGGGAGTCCTTTCAGGCGCGAGGTGAATGTCTGGTAATGCTGATAGGCAAGTACGGTGGTGGGCACCAGCACGGCCACCTGCTTGGAATCGCATGCTGCCTTGAAAGCGGCGCGAACGGCCACCTCCGTCTTTCCGAATCCCACATCTCCACAGACCAATCGGTCCATCGGACGGGCACGCTCCATATCGGCCTTCACGTCGTTGGTTGCCTTCAGCTGATCAGGCGTGTCCTCATAAAGGAACGAAGCCTCCAGTTCGTGCTGCATAAAGGTATCGGCGCTGAAGGCAAATCCCCTCTCCCGCCGGCGGGCAGCATAGAGTTTGATCAGGTCGCGGGCAATATCCTTTATCTTGGTCTTCGTCCGCTCCTTCATCCGCTCCCATGCCCCTGTTCCCAGGGTGGAAAGGCGCGGCTGGGTCTCGCTGTCCTTACGCTTGTATTTCGAAATCTTGTAGAGCGAATGGATGCTCACGTCCACCTTGTCGTTATTGGCATAGATGATGCGGATGACCTCTTGGTATTGCTGGGTGTTGGACGATGGGTTCTGGGTGTTGGTGGAAACGATGGGCACTCTTACCAGTCCGGCAAACTTTCCGATACCCAAATCCACATGCACGATATAGTCGCCGGGTTCCATCTCCTGCAGTTCCTTCATCGTGAGTGCCATCTTGCCGTTGCGGGCGGCATCCGAACGGAGGTTGTACTTATGATAACGGTCGAATATCTGGTGGTCGGTGAAGAAGCAGAGTTTTAGCGCGTCGTTGGCGAAACCCTCGTGGAGCGTATGGTCAACGGGCACAAACTCAATATCCGAACGAGTATCTTCGAAGATATCCTTCAATCGCTCCTGCTGCTTCTGGCTATCGGCCAGAATATACAGTTTATAGCCTTTCAGCAGATAATCCTGCAGGGCGGGAATGAGCAGTTCGAAGTTCTTATGGAAGAGCGGCTGCGGAGTGATCTCACAATGCACGGTGGCCTGCGCCTTCCCTTCCATCCGTGTACCGAAGCATACTTTACGGAAACCCTCCATATCAGCATCCAATTGAGAAGCCGTCAGCAGTTTCCGTTCCGCCTTCATCTCCTCCAGAATCTGCTTCTGCTCCATCTCCGTAACCCCTTCGAGCCGTTCGGTCAGCGCCTGCTGTGAGAATCCTTCGCGATAGATACGGTCCACGGTATCGGTGACGAAGCTGAAATCCTTGGCAGCCAGGATGGTATGCTCCGGAAGGAAACTGACGAAAGAGACCAGTTCCGAAGAAAGTGTAGTCAATTCGGGTACAATCTCCACCGTCTCGCGCCGCTCCCTGGAGAGTTGGCTCTCCACTTCAAACGTGCGTATCGAGTCGATTTCATCACCGAAGAAGTCCAATCGGAAAGGGTATTCGTGGCTAAAAGAATAGATGTCCAGAATACTGCCGCGAAGGGCGAACTGTCCCGGCTCATACACATAGTCCACTTCATGGAAGCCGAAGTCGCGAAGCGTCTGTTCCAGTTCGGTCACATTCTTCGTCTCTCCCGTCCGCAACTGCATCGAACGCTCATCAAGTTTCCGCTTGGAGACCACCAATTCCGAAAGGGCATCCGGATAGGTCACGATATAAAGAGCCTCCCCCTTGCCCCCTCCCATAGAGGGGGTATTTGAAAGCCGTGCCAGCACTTCCGTGCGCAGAATCTCGTTAGCCGCATCGCGCTGCCCGTATTTCACCTGCCGCCGATAACTTGACGGGAAGAACAGCACCGTTGGTCCTTCCCCCTTGCCGCCGTAGGATTCCCCCTCTCCCTTTGGGGAGGGGGATAGGGGGTGGGGCTTTGTCTCCAGCATCTGCACCAAATCCTGATAGAAATACCCCGCCTCATCGGCATCGGGCAAGATAAAAAGAATGGTTTGGGGAGTGCGTCGAGTCACCGAGGCAAAGAGCACGGCTGCGGCAGAGGCCGTTAGTCCCTCCACGAAAACGCTTCTTATCGAAACATTCCCGAGTGCTTTTGCCAGGGCCGCCGACTGTGGCGAGCGGGCATAAAGGTCTATCAGTTCCTCTATCTTCAAAATTCTCTGCAAAGATACGTATAAGCGAGAACATAAGCAAATAAAACTCGTTATAATTACTCAAAAAAGCACAAGTACAAAAGTCGATTAATCCTATTATATAGAACATATCTGAAAATAGAAGCGGAAAAGTTTGCTGCCAAAGAAAAAAATGCCTACCTTTGCGTTCAGAAATATATTTCATCATATGAACGCCAGCGACAGCATTGTAATCATCCCCACCTACAACGAAAAGGAGAACATCGAGAAGATTATCCGGGCCGTGTTCGGACTGGAGAAGCAGTTTCATATCCTGGTCATTGACGACGGTTCACCCGACGGCACAGCCCAGATTGTGAAGGGACTGATGGACGGGGAGTTCGGCGACAGGCTGTTTCTGCTAGAAAGGAGCGGAAAGCTGGGTTTGGGCACGGCCTATATTGCAGGATTCAAGTGGGCCCTGAAGCGCGACTATGAATACATCTTCGAGATGGATGCCGACTTCAGCCACGACCCCAACGACCTGCCGAGGCTCTACAGCGCTTGCGCCGACGAAGGCTACGACCTGTCAATCGGCTCGCGCTATATCTCGGGCGTGAATGTGGTGAACTGGCCGATGGGGCGCGTGCTGATGAGTTATTTCGCCTCGATGTATGTGCGCTTCGTGACAGGCTTCGACGTTCACGACACCACGGCCGGATTCAAGTGCTACAAGCGCCGCGTACTGCAGACCATCGAACTGGACAAGATTCGTTTCAAGGGCTATGCCTTCCAGATAGAGATGAAGTTCACGGCCTACAAGATTGGCTTCAAAATCAAGGAGGTGCCCGTCATCTTCGTGAACCGCCGCGAGGGAACCAGCAAGATGAGCGGCGGCATCTTCAGCGAGGCGTTCTTCGGCGTGATGCGCCTTCGCTGGGACGGATGGTTCCGAAAGTATCCGACCCCTCTCTAACTCCCCCGCGGGGGAGAACCTAAATCCCCGCTCAGAAAGCCTCCCCTCGGGGAGGTTTGGAGGGGGTCTTTTTTTATTTAGAATTATGGTTACCTTATTATATAGGATTTATCAGTTGTTTATTGCCATTCCGCTCATCATCATTGCCACGATACTGACGGCAATCACAGTGAGCGTAGGCACAGCCATCGGCAATCCGCATTTCTGGGGATATTATCCCGGACAATGGTGGGGCGCTTTCATTTGCCGCATCCTGCTGCTGCCCGTCAAGGTGGAGGGACGCGAAAACCTGAAGGAAGGACAGTCGTACGTGTTTGTGTCCAACCACCAGGGGGCTTTCGACATCTTCCTCATCTTCGGTTTTCTGCACCGCAACTTCAAGTGGATGATGAAGTATCAGATAGGCAAGATTCCTTTCGTGGGCTTTGCCTGCCGCAAGAGTCACCAGATATTCATCGACAAACGTGGAGCCAAGAAGATAAAGGCCAGCTACGACCAGGCCCGCGAGATACTGAAAGACGGCATCTCGCTGACGGTATTCCCCGAGGGAGCCCGCTCGTTTACGGGACACATGGGCAACTTCCGCCGTGGTGCCTTTATGCTGGCCGATGAACTACAGCTGCCCGTGGTGCCGCTGACCATCAACGGAAGCATCAATGTGATGCCCCGCACCCGCGACTGGCACTTCGCCCTCTGGCATCCGCTAAGCCTCACCATCCACCAGCCTATCCCCCCAATAGGACAGGGACCTGAAAATGTAAAGCACGCCATGGATGAGAGTTATCAGACCATCATGTCGGCATTGCCTCCTGAATTACAGGGATATGAGGAGAATCCGGATCAATAAATTGAATTTAGAATTAAGAATTTTGAGTTTAGAGTTGTCGCCTTTGGCGAGTAATAATTAAGAATTATGAAATACAAAAAGCATCTCCATCGAGATGCTTTTTTCGTGTGTTCTGCACTGGGTTCGAACCAGTGACCTCCGCCCTGTCAAGGCGGCGCTCTAAACCAGCTGAGCTAGCAGAACGAAATATTGGCTGAGCTTTTTAGCGGTTGCAAAGGTAATACAATTTTTCGGAACATACAACTTTTTTTGCATTTTTCTTGTTACCCCCACTCCACCACCAACCACAACGCAAAGAATTAACAAGATTCGCTAATTAATGCAAATACATGCGGTTTTTATCCACACTCGTTCGCCTGTTCATTATTTTATCTGTATATTTGCATCAATAAAACTATAATAACAAAACAAAAACCACAATTATGATCAACAAAAAGCATCTTACCTTGAACCCCAACCCCATCGTGGCTGCGCTGCAGAAACCCGCATCGGAATTCACCAAGGCCGACATCATCGACTATATCGTGAAAAACAATATCAGTATGGTGAACTTCATGTACCCGGGCGGCGACGGCAAACTGAAGACGCTGAACTTCGTCATCAACGACCTGGACTATCTGGAGACGATTCTGACTTGCGGTGAACGAGTCGATGGCAGTAGCCTGTTCTCGTTCATTCAGGCGGACTCAAGCGACCTCTACGTGCTGCCCCGTTTTCGTACGGCCTTCATCGACCCCTTTGCCGAGATTCCGACGGTATCGCTGCTATGCTCGTTCTTCGACAAAGACGGACGGCCTCTAGAGTCGGCTCCTGAGCACACGCTGCACAAAGCAGCCGAGGCTTTCCGCAAGGTGACGGGAATGGATTTCCAGGCCATGGGCGAACTGGAATACTACGTTATCAGCGAGGACGAGGGAGTGTTTGCTGCCCAGGACCAGCGCGGCTATCACGAGTCGGCACCATACGCCAAGGCGAACGAGTTCCGCACGCAATGCATGCAGTTTATAGCTCAGGCGGGCGGACAAATAAAATACGGACACTCGGAAGTGGGAAACTTTACGCTCGACGGCATCAACTATGAGCAAAACGAGATTGAGTTCCTGCCCGTGGGCGTAGAGCAGGCTGCCGACCAGCTGATGGTGGCGAAATGGATTATCCGCAACCTGGGCTACCAGCTGGGTTACAACGTTACCTTCGCGCCGAAGATTACCACGGGAAAGGCAGGCTCGGGACTGCACATCCACATGCGGATGATGAAGAACGGGCATAACCAGATGCTAAACACAACCCCCACTGAAGGAAAGGAAGCCGTGCTCAGCGAGGCTGCTCGCAAAATGATAGCAGGAATGATGGACGTGGCACCGGCCATCACAGCCTTCGGCAACAAGAACCCGACGTCGTACTTCAGACTGGTACCTCACCAAGAGGCTCCGACAAATGTGTGTTGGGGCGACCGCAACCGCAGCGTGCTGGTACGCGTGCCGCTGGGATGGGCCACCGACGCCGATATGTGTCACGCGGCCAACCCCCTGGAACCGCAGACCTTCTTCGACACAAGCGAGAAGCAGACGGTGGAGATGCGCTCGCCCGACGGCTCTGCCGACCTGTACCAGTTGCTGGCAGGTCTCTGCGTGGCCTGTCGCCACGGCTTCGAAATGGAGGATGCACTGGAGGTGGCCGAAAGAACTTATGTGAACGTGAACATCCACGACGAAGAGAATGCCGGCCGGCTGGCTACGCTAGCACAGTTGCCCGACTCGTGCGCGGCATCAGCCGAATGCCTGGAGCGGCAGAGGAAAGTGTTCGAAGAGTATGGCGTGTTCTCGCCCGAAATGATTGACGGGATTATCGCCCAGCTTAAAGCGTTCGACGACAGCACTTTAAGAAAAGACATCGAAGACAAGCCCGAGGAAATACAACGGCTGGTGACCAGGTATTTCCATTGCGGATAAACAAGCATGAAGGGGAAAGGCGGTCAGCGACGCAGGGTGATGACTACAATCTCGGGAGTCACACCGAAACGGAACGGAACGAGTCCGCCCAATCCCGTGCTGACCCAAAGCGCACGTTTGTTCTCCTGATAATGACCGGCAAATTCATCGTATTTCATGCAGGCAGGAGACCATCCGAAGAGCTGCATCTGTCCGCCGTGGGTGTGTCCGCTGAGCGTGACCTGAGCCTCCGTCTTGGGCAGAATGGTGCGCCGCCAGGCTGTAGGTTCATGCTGGAGCATGACAACAAAGGCATCTTTGGGAATACCGGCCATGGTCTTCTGAAGGTCGCTTCGGGTCTGTTCTGGTTTCAGACTTTCATTTTCCATACCCGCAAAAAAGATTCTTTCCCCATTCCGTTTCACATTTACATTCTCATTGAGCAGCAGGTGCCAGCCCATTTCATGCTGTTTCTGCTTCATCTTCGCCTCATTGAGGGCTGCCGTGGCGTAGTCGGCATTCAAATAGAAGGAATAGTCGTGGTTGCCAAGAATACTGAGCACACCGTCGTTCGCCATCAACTGACTGAGAATGGGCATCACAGCATCCAGTTCATCGGGCTGCATATTCTGCAAGTCGCCCGTGAAGACAATCATATCGGGCTTCTGGGCATTGATGCTGTCAACGGCTTTCCGGAGTAGGCTCACCGGCAAGCTGCCCACATGGGCATCCGTAAACTGCACGATGCGGTAGCCATCAAACGACTTCGGAAGTTCCTTCGACGCAAACTCTTCCTGACGTACGGTGAACCGGCGCGGTCCGATGAAGAATCCATATAACGCGACATATAGCATTATAATAGACAGAAAGAAACCTATCAGGTTGCCATAGTTGCGGTGGGAATGAATCATCCGGCAATAACCAAGTCCTATGACCGAGCAAAGGGCATAGATTACTTTTGGCATGACCAATATGCACATCATCAGAAGATAGACAAGGAGTATGCTGCCATTGGTCGGTGCAAACGTCCTCAACAGAGCCATCCAGAAGGTAAAAAGCATCATCACTAAAGCAGGTATCCACCAAAGGATACGCTTCGCACGGGTGAAGTCCTTGTGACGACACATATAATGCCTGTAGATATAGAAATCGGGCAACAGGATGAAGAGCAGCAGTATGGGGAGAATTCTTAATATCATGACTATGGGTGATGGGTGTTAGTTATTCTTTAGCAGGCTATTAGCCAGGAATCGGCGCATCAGTTCTACGGGAACGCCACGGCGGTGGGCATAGTCGCGCAGTTGGTCTTCACCAATCTTTCCCAAGTCGAAATAGCGCGCCTTGGGATGGGCAAACATAAAACCGCATACGGAGGCATGGGGAGTCATCATACCACTTTCAGTGAGTCGGATACCTATCTGTTTCATATCCAACAAATCAGAGAGGATGAAGTTCACGCTGGTGTCAGGCAAAGAGGGATAGCCAATGGCAGGACGGATGCCCTGAAAGGCTTCAATATGGAGTTGCTGCATAGAGAGGTGCTCATCGGGAGCATAGCCCCAATAGCGGGTTCGCACTTCCTGATGCATTTTCTCTGCTGTGGCTTCTGCGAGCCGGTCAGCAACAGTCTGCGCCATCATCTTACGATAAGGATCGCTACCGGAGAAGTCGTGTTCCAAGGCACTATCTACGGAAGTGGCAAAAACGCCCACCTCATCTTTCTTGCCAGAAGCGAGCGGACGTACGAAATCGGCCAGACAGAGACAGGGTTGCCCCTTCCGGGAAGGTTTCTGCTGACGGAGCATAGGAATACGCACTCCCCCCAGCAGGAGGTCATCGCCATCACTATTCGCCTCAAAAATACCAAAGAGGGCATGCGCCTGATAGGTGGCGTCGAGCTCATCCAGCAAATTAGCGGCATCCTCGCGAATCTTCCTACGCTCATCAGCGCCTTTGCTGCCCACGCCCCAGGCGTAGTCAAAATAAGGCCAGTTGATATAGGGAGCCACATCGCGTACCTTATATACTATATGCCAGACTTCGTTGATCATGATATTCTGAATTGGATGGCTTCTCCGCGGGCATCCGCGTCGAAACCGTCAGGACTCAACAGATGATGGCCGTTGCAGAACACATCGCGCACCTGCCACTGATATTCATGGCCCATCATCGGACTCCATTTGCACTTACTTTGTATCACATCTTCGGTCACCTTCCAGGGCTCGCCCTTTCTCACGATGACGATATCGGCCTTATAACCGGGACGCAGATAACCTCGCTCTGAAACATCGAAAAGTCGGGCGGGATTATGACACATCAGTTCAACCAACCTTTCCAATGGCAGCACACCTTCATCAACCAATTCCAGCATTGTAACCAGCGAGAACTGAATCATCGGCATACCGGAAACGGCCTTGGCCGCCCCACCCTGCTTTTCTTCCAGCAGATGAGTAGCTTGGTCGGTTCCGATGACGGAAACATGACCGTCGGTGAGTCCTTCACGCAAGGCGTAGCAGTCACGGAAGTTCTTGATGGCAGGGTTCACCTTAATCTGTGCCCCTAAACGTTCATAGTCAACCAGTGAAAAATAAAGGTGTCCCACGGTAGCCTCAGCGGTAATCATGGAAGTGAAGGGGGCAAACATCTCCAGTTCGGCGGCTGTCGTCACATGAGCCACGTGCAGACGGGCATCGTGGCGGATGGCCAATTCAATGGCTTTCATGGTAGATGTCAAGCAGGCTTCCTCACTACGTATCAGTGGATGTGCCCAAATCCCAGGATCATCGCCATAGTGGGCCTTGAATTCCGCCATGTTGCGGTTAATAATGCCCGTATCCTCACAATGAGCCATGATAGGCAACGGAGCGGCACTGGCGAAGATGTTGTTAAGTGCCTCGTCACGGTCAACGAGCATATTGCCCGTACTGCTGCCCATGAAGAGCTTGATGCCGGGAATGCGGTGAGTGTCAAGTTTACTGAATAAGGGATAGTTATCGTTGGTGGCACCGAAGAAGAACGAATAGTTCACGTGGCTCTTCTGGGCTCCCAATTGGAATTTATCTTCGAGGGCTTCCAGCGTGGTGGTCTGCGGCACAGTGTTGGGCATATCGAAGTAACTGGTCACACCACCATAGGCAGCAGCGCGGCTCTCACTCTCGATATCTGCCTTGTGTGTCAGTCCGGGCTCACGGAAATGAACGTGGTCGTCGATGACACCGGGCAATACAAAGCACCCAGCAGCATCGACAACGTGGTCTGAGCTGCTGGGCGTATAGTTACCTTCAATGATTTCTGCAATACGGTCATCCTTTATGACGATGGCCCCCAAAAACCTCCGTCCTTCATTGACGATGGTCGCATTGGTAATGGTTGTTATCATCTTACTAAGCTGTCGATGGGTGCAGCCATCTGGTTAGGAGTAGGTGCAGCCGACATAGGCGGCAGCTGCTGGGCAGGTGGAGGAGCCACTTGGTCGGCTGTTCCGTTCATAATAGCCTCGTTCTGCTTGGCTTTCTCATAATAGTCCTTCACATAGGAGTCATTCTTGAAGTTATCGGTGGCCTTGCTCATCAGTGCCTCAATCCATGGCGTCAGTTCCGGATAGGGATTTCCAGCCGTCAGCATAAAGAAAACACCCGGACCCAGCACATTGTCGAAGTTGTCTTCGATGAAAGTAGTCTGCAGTTCGTCTTTCTTCTTAGCAATCTCGATAGCCTCCTCGTTCAGACGGGCATTGACCACATTCTCGTCCTCGCCGTCCATGATGGCCTGACTCTGCTTGTGACCAAGGTCAACCACCTGATTATCCAACTGGTTATATTCTTCAATAAACTTGAAGAGTTTCTCGTTCAGCGTCGTACCGCTGACACTCTGCTGCGTATTGTCGATTCTCACGGTGATGTCGCCACTTTCAAGCACAACGGGCATCACGCTCTTATCGTCCATAAACAAGGTCGTCATCTTGGCACTATCCACTGTACCCTGGAAATGGAACTGTCCGTGAACCACCTCACAGGAGTCCACATTCTTCAGCTCGCCATTATTGTAAACCTTCAGGTAAAGCATACGTCCATCCAGCATCGAGACATTGCTCGAACCCTGGATGTTATAAGAATTGGCACACGATGTAAAGGCGGCCAAGGTTACCAATGCATATAGTATTTTATTCATAACGATCTTGCGGTCGATTCTAAATCTGCCACAAATGTACAATGTATTATTGAGGAAAGGAAAAATTTTTATGCAATTTAAAACAAAAGCCTCAACTTTTATAGTTTTTTTGCCTCTTCAGCGAGTTCGCTGGAGATTCTATGCATGGTATAGAGTTCCAACAGGGCAGCCACGAAAAGCACCAGGACCCAATTGTTATGGACCACATACTGGGCATAATAGATCATTCCTTGCATGCCATTTTTCTGGAACAAAGGCATCAGAAAGTTGAAATTCTGTTCTAAAAGCAACAGGCCTGACACGATAAACAGGACGTCAGCCAGCGTCATGATGCGACGCAAACGGCGGATGACCACGTTATTGCCTTCATAAGTCTGCATCATCTGCATACTGCCGAAGCAGACGGCACCTAGAAGAAACAGACAGGCAGCCACCTGCTGAAAATCGAAGAAATTAAGGGCAACGCCTATCACCATCAAGGCGCCACCGGCAAGAAAAATAAGATTCTGTAGGCTATTTAGCTGTTTCATTCGTAGTCGTGGGAAGTTCGTCGCTCAGCACAAAGATATCTTCATCGTCTGCCTTCATAAAATAACGTTCACGCGCAATCTTCGTAATGGCACTGGGATTCATGCGGATGTCCTTCAGCTTGGCCTGATCCTTGGCATACTGCTCATTGTACATGGCTATCTGCTCCTTGAGATCACGAATCTGCATCTCCAGTTTTACGCGCTTCATAACACTGTTCTCATCAATGACACAAGTAATGAGCAGGCCAATGATGATGACCAGCCAATACTTATTGTGACTGATGAAACTCCATACAGGGTTTGAACGACTCATTCCAATCTTATTATTAACAATTTATAATGATAAAACTCGTTGCAAAGATACTATTTTTTGCAAAATAAACACTATCTTTGCACAAACTTTTTTAGAATATTATGAAAGAATATATTGTTTCGGCTCGGAAGTACCGTCCTATGACGTTCGACTCCGTGGTTGGGCAGTCTTCACTAACCACCACGCTGAAGAACGCCGTGAAAAGCGGGAAACTGGCACACGCCTATCTTTTCTGCGGCCCCCGAGGAGTTGGAAAGACCACCTGTGCCCGCATTTTTGCCAAAGCCATCAACTGTGAACATCCCACCCCTGACGGGGATGCCTGCAACGAATGTGAGAGTTGCAAGGCCTTCCAGGAACAGCGCTCCTACAATATGTTTGAACTGGATGCCGCCTCCAATAATGGTGTGGAGCAGATAAAGACGCTGATGGAGCAGACACGCATACCGCCGCAGGTAGGACGCTACAAGGTATTCATCATCGACGAGGTGCACATGCTCTCCACATCGGCCTTCAATGCCTTCCTCAAGACGCTTGAGGAACCACCGGCACACGTCATCTTCATTCTCGCCACCACGGAGAAACATAAGATTCTGCCCACCATCATCTCCCGTTGTCAGATCTATGACTTCGAGCGGATGACGGTTCCCAATATCATCAACCACCTGAAGATGGTGGCCGAACAGGAGCAGATCACCTACGAAGAGGACGCGCTCAACGTGATAGCGGAGAAAGCCGACGGTGGTATGCGCGATGCCCTCTCCATCTTCGACCAGGCTGCCTCTTTCTGTCAGGGGAATATCACCTACCAGAAGGTGATTGAGGATTTGAACGTACTCGATTCGGAGAACTATTTCAATATCATCGACCTCTCCATTGAAAACAAGGTCAGCGACGTCATGGTATTGCTCAACAATGTCATCTCGAAGGGTTTCGACGGCGGACATCTCATCAACGGACTGGCACAACATGTACGCAACGTGCTGATGGCCAAGGACGAACAGACTCTTCCGTTGCTTGAAGTCAGCCAGCGACAAGCCGATAAATACAAGGAACAGGCCAAGAAATGTCCCGCCCGCTTCCTTTATCAGGCATTGAAACTGATGAACCAGTGCGACCAAGGTTACCGCCAAAGCAGCAACAAGCGTCTACTTGTGGAACTCACACTCATCGAGATAGCCCAAATCACACAGGAAGAAGACACACCTGCCGCGGGGCGTAGCCCCAGAAGATTAAAATCCCTGTTTCAGAAACTTGTCAGGAGCGTTCAGCAACAAAAGACAGTCCAGCAGGTGGCTGCCGCTGAACCCAAGCCCTTACATACAGCAAGGGTCAGTGTCCAGCAGAATGGTTCTAAAAACCAGGATGCGGACTCACGCCCCGTTACGCCCAAACTCAAATTGGGTAATTTGGGAATGTCGTTTGCCAATCTCCGAAAAGGTGACGGCAAAAGACCGATTCCAGAGACAACACCCCCCGAGACTGCCGAAAACGAGCAGCAACAATTCACCGAAGAGGAAATGATTGCTCAATGGGTGGCCATGTGCCAGCGAATGCCCCAGCAGATGGCCGGCATCGCAGCACGCATGCGCAATATGCGACCGCACATCACCGAATATCCGCATATCCTTGCCGTAGTGGACAATCAGATTCTGCTCGACCAGATGAATGCCATCCGAGGCCGCATCCGCAGCACGCTGGCGCTGGCTCTCCATAACGACGACATCACCCTTGAGCTCCAACTGGCTCAAGAGAACGAAGTGACCAAGATCCTCTCACGCAAAGAACTCTTCGAAGAAATAAGCACAAAAAACCCCGCAATCAGCAAACTGCGGGGCCTATTGGATCTCGAACTGGCGTAACGATATCAGATGATATTGATACCCAGACTCTTACATTCCTCTACCATTTCCTCAGGCCAGATACTTGCCTGAATCTCGCCGAGGTGTGCCTTATGGAGTAACACCATACAGAGGCGGCTCTGGCCTATACCGCCACCTATGCTCAACGGCAGTTCATCATTCAGTAATTTCTGATGGAAATAGAGTTGCCGACGGTCTTCTTTGCCCGTCAGCTGCAATTGACGCAGCAGACTTTCCTTGTCCACACGGATTCCCATGGAAGATAATTCCACCGAACGGCCCAATATAGGATACCAAATCAGGATGTCACCATTCAATCCCACGAAGCCATCAGAGTTAGGCGTTGTCCAGTCATCATAGTCTGGAGCACGACCGTCATGCGGCTCGCCATTCGACAACTTTCCACCTATACCTATTATAAAGACGGCTCCATAAGCCTTCGCAATCAAGTCCTCACGCTCCTTGACGGTCTTGTCAGGATACATACGCAATAGTTCCTCGGCATGGATGAAGTGAATCTCCTGGGGCAAGAAAGGCTTCAACTTACAGTAGCGTTCACAAACGAGGAACTCCGTGCGCAGGATAGAAGCATAAATCCGCTCCACGATGTCCTTCAGACACTTCAGCGTGCGGTCTTCCTTCCGGATAACAGCCTCCCAGTCCCACTGATCCACATAGAGCGAATGCAGGTTGTCCAATTCCTCATCGGCACGGATAGCATTCATATCAGTATAGATTCCGTAGCCAGGCTCCACATTATATTCAGCCAGTGTCAGCCTTTTCCATTTGGCCAAAGAATGAACCACCTCGGCCTGCTGGTCTCCCAAATCCTTAATGGGGAAAGTCACCGGACGCTCCACGCCATTCAAGTCATCATTAATGCCAAGGCCTTTCAGCACAAACAGCGGAGCCGTCACACGACTCAGCCGCAGCTCCGTACTCAGGTTCTGCTGGAAGAATTCCTTAATCAGTTTAATGCCCTGCTCCGTCTGTTTCATGTTCAGCTCAGGCCGGTAATCAATGGGCAGTAGAATCTTACTCATTATATCCTATTGTTTTAATGTATCATGCTCCGGGAAAGAAGTCAAAACTTTCTTTTTCGGAGTGCAAAGGTACACAATTATTATTAATATGCAAGCATTTTTCGAGAAATTTATGCAATTTGTTCGTAAAATATAATATTTCCTGTCAATATGTGCATTCAAACAAAAGCAAATATAGCATGGAATATTTGGTAGTCACAAATTAATTGCTTACCTTTGCACCGCTTATGGCCCCGTAGCTTAGCTGAATAGAGCGTCAGATTCCGGTTCTGAAGGTCTTGGGTTTGAATCCCAACGGGGTCACACACAAAATAGGTAAGTAACTAACCATTAGCTACTTACCTGTTTCTTTTATCTTAAACACACCACATTTGCACCACACAACAAAAGGCATAACTTTTGTCATTTACCGATGGTGTTAGCAATGCGAACGAAACTATACTACTTCCGCATCGTTGAACTATAGCCTCCTCAGTCTCAGGAACTAGAATTATCATTTATACGTATAATTCTACAGTCATTCTCAATGCTTCTCAATATCTTTGTACATGGAAATCATCCCCGATTACTCACATAATAAATATATACGCATATGAAACTAGCAGAAGCATTAAGTATTCGCAAAGATTTGCAGAAGCGCATTCAGCAATTGGAACAGCGCATCAAGAGCAACGTGAAGGTACAGGAAGGTGACGAGCCGCTTGAGGACCCCAACGAGCTCATGAAGGAATTGCACAGTTGTCTCATTCAACTCGAGGAACTCATGGGACGCATCAACCTCACGAACATCAACACGAAAAACGAAGAGGGACTGTCGATTACTCAGTTGATAGCAAAGAAAGACACGCTGACGATGCGCATAGGCATACTGCGCAACATCTACAGCGAGGCGACTAACATCGTAAACCGCTATTCATCCTCTGAGTTACGGATAGAATGCGTCATCGATGCCAAGCAACTCAGCAAGCAGATTGACGACTACTCTGGTCGTCTGCGCAAGCTCGACATAGAGATTCAGAGTCTGAACTTCTTGACTGAACTCGCGTAAGCACTCTTATGGATGGCATCTGAATTTGTAGGGCGAATCGGATTTTCTATGGGATCCTGGGGTCTCGGGGCGACCTGCCAACTTACGGCTCATGCTCAGCAAAACTCAAGGATGCAAGGCTCAAGGATTAAGTTGCACTACCACCCGGTTGACTATGAATCTCCGATGCCATCCTTTTCCTAAATAGATATTTGCCTAAGGAAAAAAATTCGTATATTTGTAGCGGAAAAGAAATTCAATAAATACTTGTTATGAAAGAACTGAAATGCCCCAAATGCGGAAATGTCTTCACGGTCGATGAGTCAGATTATGCCGACATTGTCAATCAAGTGAAGAACGCCGAGTTTCATGCCGAAGTCGACCGCCGACTGAAGGAAATGGAGAAGCAGCAGGCCCTCAAGCAGCAGACCGACATCCTCAAGGCCGAGCAGCGGCTGCTGAGTCTCGCCAACGAGAAAGACGCCGAGATTATCCGGTTGAAGGCCCGTATAGATGAGACCGATTCCAGGATTCGTGTGGCCGTGCTCGAAGAGCAGAGCAAGTCGAAAGACGCGCTCCAGAAGAAAGAGCAGAAGATTGCCGAGCTCAAAAACGAGCTGACCGCCAACGAAAGCAAGTCGCTGGAAAGAGTGCAGAGCCTGAAGGAGATGTACGACATGCAACTCAAGGAGAAGCAGACGCAGATTGACTATTACAAGGACCTGAAGACCCGTATGTCTACCAAGATGGTCGGTGAGACCCTCGAGCAGCATTGCAGCACCCTGTTCAACACCACCATCCGCCCCCTTATGCCCAACGCCTATTTCGAGAAAGACAACAACATCGCCGAAGGCACCAAGGGCGACTTCATCTTCCGCGACAAGGACAACGATTTCGAGTATATCTCCATCATGTTCGAGATGAAGAACGAGAACGACACCACGGCCACCAAGCACAAGAACGAAGACTTCCTGAAGAAGCTCGACGACGACCGCCGTAAGAAAGGCTGCGAGTATGCCGTGCTCGTTTCACTCCTCGAGCCCGACAACGAGACCTACAACACAGGCATCGTCGATATGTCCCACCGCTACGAGAAGATGTACATCATCCGTCCGCAGTTCTTCATCCCCATCATCACCCTGTTGGTGCAGGCCGCGAAGAAGAGCCTCGAATACAAGCGCCAGCTGGCCATTGCCCAGAGCAAGGAAATCGACGTCACCAATTTCGAGAAGAAGCTCGACGAGTTCCGCAACCTCTTTGGCAACAACGTCAAGAATGCCCACGACCGCTTCCATGATGCCATCGCAGCCATCGACAAGTCCATCGCCGACCTCCAGAAAGTGAAGGACAACCTCCTCAAGTCAGACGACCACCTCCGCCTTGCCAACGACAAGGTAGAAAATCTCACCATTCGCAAGCTTACCTACAAGAACCCCACGATGAAAGAGAAGTTCGACGAAGCCCGTGAAGTCAAGGACGATACAGAGTAAACTTTTCCGCCTAAAATCCTTGGTCGTTTCAAGAAATAAGCATATCTTTGCGGATATAAAAACAAACTTAAAAACACACACGCATATGGCATTATACAGTATTGAAAGCGAACAGTCTCTGGGCATTTCCCACTCAGGCGAAGTAACCGTCAACGGAGAGAGCGCAGTCGAGCTCTCCGATGAAGAAGTCGATATCCTTGTCAAGCTGATCAAGGATAAGAATTCCACGGATGTGGAAGAGCTCGACCTTGAGAACCTTTATCCGGCCATCTACAGCAAGCTTGATGAAGCATACTATGACATGGCCTACAATGCCGAGGAGATACACTGGCTCTGGGAAGGCTATTACAACCACTATTTTGAGTACGATGAAGACAAATTGATGAACTACTGTGAGAAAAATCTCGGCTTTTCCTTTGAGTTCAAACCCGAGGAATATTTCAACGAAGACGAACTTGAAGACTACAAGGAATCTCCAGATTCATATGAAGATGAGATTTATGAAGAAAAGAACAGAGTCTTCTCCAAGTGGCTCGATGACTACGTCGAAGGTCTCCCCGACGATGAAGCCCGCAGATTCTTCTATGACCACATGGATGCAGACCTCAATATGGACGACGTTGACTATACGGTTGAAATACCAGCAGCCATCATCAAAAAGGCGCAGGAATAAAACGGCAACAATAATCCCCTCACATTTTTGGAGATATGAGGGGAAATACCTATCTTTGTAGCAACAATTACTAACTTAAACAAACATAGCCTATGTGGATTCCTTGTCAATGTTGTGGAAGACAATTCCCCCAGAACTGGTCCTGGTACGTCTGTGACACCTGCGGCTATCGCATCTGCCCCTTCTGCCTGGGCAGCCATCGAGGCCCTTACGGTGGCGGTTACAAGTGCAGCCAATGCGCCTTCGGCCATATGCACAAGAAGTAAGTGGTCCCCCTACCATCCTCCCCCTGGGCAGTCTGAAGAAATCCTTTATTCTTGAGAAGAAAGGCAAGTTATACCTGAGCATTCCGGTCGTATTGTATTTCACCTGGACATTCAAGCCGAATTCCTCATTCAGCTCTGCGGCCATCTCCTTGAACCTCTTGCCGTGCCTTACCCTCATGTCCTCCCCCGTGTATGCAAGATAATAATGTATCATTTCATGCACGAGGACATCCCGCAATTCCTCAAACGTATAGGCATAGCTGTCGGATATACCTATTCTGGGGTTCTCTCCGCCATACGGAGTCATAAAGCATTCAAACCAGCCCAATGTCCTGTATGAATGAAAGAGATAGAATTCCGGCGTTTCAAGGTAATCGTCAAAATACAACCGGTTAAAATTCCAGAAGTAGGCACTAATTTCCTGTATGGTTACTCTCATAATCCTATTACGCCCCTGTTTAGAAGATTTGGTAAAACTGCTGCAAATATAAGGATTTGAAATGAAAAGACGGAAAGATTGTCGGATTTTTATAGGAGTCGCATCCATAATTAACAATATTCATCGCAGCCGACGGGAATTATACATGTTTAATTATAAAAGCAATGAATAAAATGAATATGAAGCATATACATAAGACCTTACAACAGAAAACAGACGAGTGTCTTGCCTTGCTCCGTTCTACGAATAGAGACAAGATAGAAAACCTCATCAGTCATATTACTCGCATGGGTTACTTCGAGGCACCAGCATCTCTGAAGCATCACCGTTTTGAGGGTGGGCTGGTGAGTCATTCCTTAGAGACCTACCACAAAGCTATGGAACTGCGCGAAGAAAAGATTCGCGAAGGATTCTCACCAGACCAAATGCCTATTGAAAGTGTCATTATTGCAGCATTGATGCATGACCTTTGTAAGGCCGATGTCCTTCGTTACAGCCCTGAGACCCATAAGGTCTATGTATGTAAAAGTTTTAAAGGACACAGCCAACGGTCCGTCCGCCAAGTCGGCTATTCCGGTTTTCAGCTCACAGGTTTAGAAAAAGAAGCTATCCTGTGGCATATGGGCGGGAAGCGAATATACCCTGAGAAGGAGCGCAGGGTTTTATACTATGCTTCACGCCCCCTGAGTGACATCATTCGCAGAGCAGATGGAAAATCTATTGGAGAATCAAAGAAACGACATCACCCGTAAAAGTACAGATGAATCTCAGGTTTTACTACAGTTCTCTACCTATAACGTTTCTTTTATAGTGTCTTCTGGACAGCCCAAATGGTTTCATTTTGGAGACAGTTTTCTAACACATTTGTATTTTATATTATATCGGGTTAAACTTCTCCATTGTACATTTTCATTGTGTAGTCATAGGATATCAATTCGCCTGGCTTCATCTTCGAACCGTATATATCAACCATGCTTTCGCCTATAGGAATATATCGCCCAAGCTTCAAACGTAATGCTGGTTCAAGATCTAATGTAGTGAATCCGATACGCTCTACTTCATAATAGCCATCAATTTTACCAGCTACCATTGGCAAGAAGTACTGTATGTTCATCAAATTGATATTAGGTATTCGCTCCATAATATATAAGTTGGCCTCGTGATCCATAAATTTCATATAGTCCGAAGCAGCTTTACGAACCAATCCGGTTAGGATATTCTTCTCAACTGGTTTATCCTTAAGTTTTACAAGCGTCCCAACATTAGGAATACCCTCGATGACCAAATCTTCTTTTAGTTCTTCAATATCCCTCACATCGAAATAGCTCTTTAAATCCTCCTTCAAGGCTTCATTGGTTTCAATCTCGCCTTCAGTATATGTACCAAATATATTGGGCACATCTTTTGCATCTTTCTTCATCAGCGCCAAGATAAGGTAATTGCCGCCTTTTTGAGGGCGGTAAATCTTTCCGTTCAGTTTGTGGAAATTCCCTTTAATGTATCCATAGCAATCCTTACCGGCAAGGGGCTGTAGAATAGAGAAGGAGTAGAGCTTGTTCAACGTTTCTTGGATGCTCTTACGGAATTCTCTTCTGACCTTTTCGCGCCATTCTTCCTGCCGTTTCTTATTGTCACGTCCATAGAGCGACACGATGAACAAGAAATTTACATCATAGTGGCACAGCAACAACGTGTCTCGGTCGAAAAGGCGGTTTTCAAACTGGCGATTCAGCTGAATGTTCTCCTCGTTATGCAATGAGTCATCATCAAATGAGAGGAACTTGTTTTCTTCGCTATGCGCCTTATCTGGTATATGGGCAGAGATAAAGAAGTTTGGAATAGGATTGTAACCTTCGGTGAGTTCATCACGTAATTGTGGTTGGTCGTCATAGACATCCGTCTTAGGCAGTCCAAGGAACATATTCATGTTCCATTGAATCACGTTTCGTGCATAGGTATACTGTTTATAGATAGATTTCTCTCCAAGATTGACATTTCCGTCTTTTCCTCTCTTATAGTATTTACTATCGCCTATATAGTATGTTAATTCTTTCTCCAAGTCAGACTTTACAAGCAAACCGTTGTCTATGTACATGTGATCAACTAGTTTTCCGTCCTTCTGGTCCTTAAGTTCATCAGGCAGTTCTTTCTTCTCGTAACCACTTACCAGCTTGTCTATCATTACCTCAAAAATGTGCTCGAAATTTCTTGCCAACAAGTAGTCATCTTCAGGAACTTTCATCGAAATCTTGTGTTCGCGGTCAAAGAAGGCATAACACAACTCCCATATCCTCAAAGCCTTGTCGGAGAAATATTTATATTTTATCTGACGCAGGCGACGAGTGCCATAGTTCTTGGCGATGTATTTGTTTTTAAGAACTTTCGTCGGGATAAGGCTGTAGTTGATGTTAAAGTCAAACTGGAACCCATGAACCTCTTGGATGTAGTTCAGGATGGAGAAATAGATGACAAGCAACTCCTCGTCAAAATTCACCACCTTCTTCTTGTTTACAGGGTCAAGATATACAGGTGCGCCATTCGTGATGATAGCTTGGCTTTTACTGATGGTCTTCGTCCAGTTTATCTTATTGAAGCCGCTATGCACATTCTTCACGATGAAGGTCAGATAGTCTTGGTTGTGGCGGTTAAAATCGCGCAAGGCGATGATGACATCAAGTAAAGTTCTTGCCTTTATCTTGCGCCCTGTGCTCTTGCTCTGAATCTCGCGAGGCTCAAGGATATTCTCGTCTTTGTCTTTCTTGTAAACATTAATGGTGCGGTAAATCCATATAGATAGCTCAGAGAGGAATTCCTTGTATTTGTTACCTTCTCCTTCACTAAAATTCTTTTCCAGGTCACTAGCTTCAAAGTCAATGATTTTCGTTGGCTCTGCGCCGAAGATAGTGTCCGATGTTTTATCTTCCTTCTGCTCTCCTGTCAGCACCACCTTGGGCAGAAAGAAAACCATGTCTTCCGCTGCCTTGCTATAACAATACCCAACATACTCTGGGCGATAGTATTCTTCCTTCTTGTTGAAGTGCGAAACTACACCGCCCAAAGCTTCCTCGACTGTGAGATCTTCACGAATCTTATGGTCGAGCCTATATGGATATCCTTCAATAAAGAGAAGCATAGGCTTAAGAGTTTACGACATCGTCATTTCCGGCTGTGGTATCATCATTCTGCTCCACTTTCTTCTCGTCATCCCCATCTGCTTTAATTTCCAGGAACGCCATAAAGCCTTGGAGCTTTCTCTCTTTCTCGGCCTTCTCGCAGAAGAATTCCGAGAACTTTATATCTTTCTCTTTATTGCCGTCTTGGTCATCTTTCCACCGGAAGATTCTATCGGGTTCATCCTTGCAAACATCATTCCAAAGGTAGAACAATATCTTGTTAAGAAGAGTATCAGCAGAAATCTTATTGTCAGTTTGGTCGGCATTGACAAAGTAGTCACCCAACTGCTTATCTTCCGAGTTGTCCACGGAATAAATTTTATCGTTGATTTTACGTTGAAAATCGACCCAATTATATTCCTTTTTTCCTAACACTATTTTCCAAGTCTTATTCTTGTAGCCTATGGGTATATACTCCCAATCCCAACGACGTTTAAAGGCTGAGTCGATGGGGAACAAGCTCTGGTCAGAGGTGTTCATCGTTGCCCAGATATAGAGGTTTGGCGGAAGCACAAGTACTTTTCCGCAAGCAATTTCTTTAGCCACATCGCGGAAAGGAGAATTTGAGTCTTCATTGAAAACACCATTTATCAGATCCGCCTGGTTGGCGGTAAAATGGAGTCCGTTCTCACCAAATGATGGGTCTTCCTCTGTGCTTCCGCATAAAAGACATTTACGAATATCTTCATCGGCTTCTATAGGATACTCCGAGAAACCTTTCTTGCGGTCTAACAGTTGGAATAAGTCGCCAAAAATTTGGGCACAATTGCCACGATTGATTTCTTCTATAACAAGGAACTGAGAAGGAACACTAGTTATGTCATATTTTCCTAACACCTGTTCCCTTCCACCATTAACTTCGTCCTTTAGCTTGTTCCAAGCATCCTCAAATTCCAAGCTATACCCTTTCAGCTTTTCGGCTATTTTCTTTTGAATTGAATTACCAGAAACTACTTTCTCAAAGTTAGCTTTTATGGTTAGCTTTTTAGCTTTTCCTATTGTAGTTATTTTTACTTTGTTCTCATTGTTCATTAAGGATGAATACGATTGAGTGCGAGGTTTAGAGTTTATCGTTTCACCTTTCAATAACGCTTCCCTTACACTATTCCAACAGTCATCTGCTGTGCGGTCCCAAATTGTTTCTTCTTTATTGTTTTCTTTATACCAAAAACATGCTGAATACTCATACATCTCGACTGTCCCCGGCGTATAATTATCGGGATCATCAGATTCAACGATGTGGTTCCAACAATTCTTAACCGCCTCTTCAAATTTGGCGATGTCAATAATAGACTCCTTTGTGTAGTATAATAAATCGTTATCTATTTCGTTCAGAAACCATGTGTCTATTCCTTGGTGAATCTCGACGTTTGACACCTTGGAGGTTTGAACAGCATTAGAGTCTGCAAACATTCGCCATGCTTTAATGTAGGCTTTCATAAAGGCTTGCTTAATGAAGCGATATGATATGCGTTTCTCACTATAAACCCCTTTATCCTGAAGACTTATGCCGTTGTTTAAAACAACAGGAACAACTTGCATGTCAACTTCATCCATCACAGGCTTATAAGCACCCACAAACGTCGAATAGTCGCTATCGGGATGGAAGGTCGTACGAATTGTAGGATATTTTTTCGTCACTTCATTTATCTTAAAAGATTTTCCTGTACCAGGAGCACCGTAGAAAATTTGCTGAAGGGGGTATTCTACGTTACAAAAGCTATCAGACTTATCTGTATTAATAATCACATAATTATCATTATCAACAAAAAGAGAAGAGAACACTTTAAATATGTCCGAGTCTTTTTTTATAATCTTTACGGAAAAAGAATTTGATCCCAATTTCCTTATAGCCATGATGTCGCCTTCTTCTGGGTTCTCATGTGCATACAGCTTTTTCCATTCATTACCACAAATACGCCAATCTTTTATCCCTTGGTATCCTTTGTGAATAGTTATACCATCAGGTAAATATAGGGGATTATCTTCATGGCAAATTGATATAGGTACATATTCATTCGTCATGTCTGGGTCAATGCCCCAAAAAGATTTAACCGACTCTGTACATATTGTTACAGACTTAGTTATATCTTGTTTTGTCATTCTTTTTAAATAAACCTGTTGCATAATATTATAAATTTTAATTTGACAAAAAATTAATACATAACAATCAGTATTTATCTTTTATATACTACGCATCCATTTTCAAAAATAATATGTCGCTGCTTAACGCCGAGAATCCTATTAAATTGTTTTCCTTTCTCAGAATTTGCTAAAACAACGGAGAGAATATATTTACCATCACACTTCTCTATACATATAAAATCACCTACCGACAATGTATATGGTAGTATTGATTTGAAATCACCTCCAAAACGTAAGTCCGTAGCATCATTTACAGTAACATTATAAATATGTGAAGAGTTCTTTTTGGTAAATGGCAGATAATAGCTGCTATTAAAAAACAAATAATGAACTTCTTGGGTAAATCCTACCTCATGTGTAATATCATGGGGAAAGACTTTATGGACGTAAAGGTTAGTAGTCATATAATTATTCCTCCCAATATTTGATTAATGATTGTTCTCTTCTTTCAATCTCGTCAAGTAAATCTTGCTTAAAACGAACAGGATATCTCTTTTTCTCCAAATCTTTATCAACCTTAGCCGTTCTATATCGCAAACCACCTGTCATTCTATCAAGCAGCTCCAAATAGTCGCGACCAAGAATCTGCCACTCTTTCTCATCCAACAAATCCTCATCTGCTGCTATTTGTATTGTCCATTGTTCTGCAATAACTCTAGCAATATTCGGGAATGTCTTGCTTCTCCACTTCTGGCGTTCCTCTTTACTCTTTGTTTTAGTCAATCCGTCTGAATACCACTTTGGTTGTGACTTTCCACTACCAAAGTAAATACGTTCTCCATGATCTTCAGTTTCTTTAGAAGGATGCAAAGGACGAAGATTTTTAATCCATAGGCATGTGTTTTTAGAATATGGGTCGCCAAACATATATGGTTGTACCGATTGGTCAGGCTTTCTCCAACGACTACTCATAATACCAACGGGATTTTCAATTGCAATACGTTTAACGTCTGCACTTGCTAAAAACATAAAGAAATTAGCGCCTTCTTCTTGGTCTTTTTTGCGATTTGGAAAACTAGGATGTGGCTTCCTTTCTTCAATAGGTTTGTCTTTGTCATTCGGATCATACATCCATTTAGCCCCACTTACAGCCAAAAATGTACAAGGCGGATGGCCTATCATGATGTCCCAATCTCCATCTATGACAGCTTGCTCTCCATTCTGCAAAGTAAGGTCCGTTTTGTCTAATACTGTTGCTATATCATGATTAAAGTGCCATTCAGGATGTGGTTCTGCAACACCATCACCAAAACCTGTACCACTACAGTCAAACAAGTCACAACTATAGGCATTATGTCCTAACTTGCGAAATGCTCTGCAACATGCCTGGCTTTCTTCACAGGCTATCAATATATTTAATTTCCTTTTCATTTCTTCGATTCTAATACTTCATACATAGATTCCGCAATTGCTTTTGCGAACAAAACAGGAACAGCGTTACCAATCATTTTGTAGCAATATGGATTTGAGGCAACAAACTTATAATCAATAGGGAACGATTGAAGTAGTGCGGCTTCCCTAATAGTTATAGTTCTCAACTGCTCAATGTCTGGATGGATAAACATATATCCATCTTTGTGCAAGTGTGCGACTATAGTTGGAGAAGGTTTATCCCATTCTAGATTGCGATACTTGACATGATTAGAAGTGTGACCTGTTATTCTAGTGTAAAAATCCATTTTCTCCTTTTGTGAGAACGTGTTCATTTTGTTGGCCAACCACTCTGTAAATAATCGTTGGTCTCTTTCTCCATGATATCTTGGGATATGCAAGTCAATATGTTCACCTTCTCTTTGTTCATGAGAAACATTCACTCTTCCAACTTTTTCCACCTTTTCCTTAGGATATAACTTCGGCATATTGCCAATAGCATCCTTTACAGTTTTATGAGGTTTTTTACTCTTGTGAGCAGAAAGACTGAGATAGAACTCTTCTACATCGAGATTTGCTCCGTGTCGTGTTCCAATAATAATCACACGATTACGTTTTTGTGGAACATCATAGTCTTCCGCACAATACACAGAATCTTTCAACTTATCGGGAGTGCGAATATCATATCCTATTGATTTAAAAGCTTCATAAATGCGATTCCGAACAGGAAAATCTCCAGGACAGGCACTTAAAAGGCCAGGGACATTCTCAAAGACGAATGCTTTTGGCTGAAAAGCATCAACTATTTTCACAAAGCTCTCAAACAAGTAGTTTCGATAATCGAACTTCATACCAGTTGGTGATTGGGCTCGTCCTGCAATTGAATATGCTTGGCAAGGAGGACCTCCAATTATCAAATCAACATTATTCCCAACTAATCCTTTTAATCCTTTGGAAACAATATCAGGATGATTTTCTTTCTCGTAAACTTTTCTTGTTTCGTCCGACCATTTACCGTTAATCAACTCATCAGTTTTTTGAACATCGAATTTGACAACACGTTTTTGGGCATCTTCTTCACTATGATTCCACTTATCAACCAAACGCTGTCTAAGTGTATTTACCATAGGAGATTCCCATTCAACGTGGGCAAGTCCTTCGAACTTTCCCGTTTGCAAAAAACCTTCAGAAAGGCCTCCGCAACCAGCAAACAAATCTATGAATGTATATTTTCTTTTTGGCATTTTTCTTTTTTTATTTCTTCATCTTGTGATAAGTTTGTCATGATATGCTTATGACTTTTTCAGTTCATTCTGCAAAAATAGCAAGAAGAATCGAGATTGCAAAGCCAAAAAAGAGAATTTTCAAAAAAATGCTATCTTTAGACGGTTGTGGGATTGCGGAAGAATGTGTAATTTTGTCCCCAACCGGAAACTGCCCCTATACGGAATAAGGGGTTCTGCACGAACTCTCGCAAAGCCTCTTTTTAGTGAAAGTGTAGACTAAATAGATACACGATGTGTAGACTAAACAGCTGCACATTAAGAGAGGGAGCATCCAAATGATTAGAGGAGAACTCTTCAGGTCTTACTTTTTGCTGCTTCATTAGTATCTCTATTTCTGACAGGTAGAGATTCTGTATATTGCTTGATCATTTAATGATTTCCAAGATTACTTCTACCGATATCATTTTTTTAGGCTGACAGCTTAGTAGTTAACTTGTCATGAATTCGGCATGATGTCATGGTGCTCCCCTATATAGAAGGCATGAAGTGCATTCATGCCTTCATAATTCTGTAACGTAATGAAACAAAGGCGGTTGCACATGAAAGCGCGGTTTCATACACCTTCATATGCTACGCTTTGGAAATAGATAATCAATGGGAGCGTAATAGATTATATATTGCTGTCGTTTTAATTATGTTTCCGCTGTCAATCTATGATGAAACGGTGAGCAATACATCATAGATTCGGGAGTAATTGATTATCTTTTTGGATATTGTCGGACTTTGGGGAGGCATAGGTGGTATATGAAAGCATATGAAAGCGCGCTTTCATGCGTAAGATCCACATTATCAATTGATTGGATGGATTGTGAAGGCATGAAGGTGGTTTTCCCGAAAGACGCTCACATATTAAAGACTCGAGATGTCCCATACGGTGACCAGCCCCACCAAATCACCTTTGTTATCTCCTGTGGTTGTTATATAAATAACATCCAATCGTCTACCTTTATTGATAGCATCGGAGAACACCCTGAGAATATCATCTATCGAAGCATTACTGCCCACGAAATCAAAGAATCCGTTTTTGGTGTATTCAGTTATATATTTCCCGATCTTGAAAAGAGGTAATTCTTCGTCGATAAGTGAAATATTCCCATCACCGACCAAATTAAATATGGCCGATTCACTGAAAACGCCCCACACTTTCTTACCGTTCATGACCGGAACATACGAGAAGGATTTCTCTTTCATAACATTTATGGTGGGCACTACCTTGTCGCTCATCTCGCGTTTATAGATATCTTTGTACGGAACGGATATCTGAGAGATGTTGCCCATGAGTTTGTTGCATAACGTTTCAAATCGTTCCTTAAACTCATCTGTCAATTCTATCAATGGTTTTGAACTGCCATTGGGGTTATGGGCTAACACATTACGTACTTTCCTAAAATAGCGCACATCTTTTTGGACTTTCTTGTTATGATGGTTTTCTTCGATGGCCTTTACGCCTTCTTCTCCATATTTTACCTCCGCCCATCTCTCGAGCGATATGTAAAGTTCTAGGAAATCGGAAGTTTTATACATAATTCTGAAATGTGGTTTGTAAGATTATGATTATACTACTTGGCTTTCACATACTCTCTGCTGATAACACCAACTTATCAAAAGTGAAATGAGCGAGTCTGTAAAATGCGCTCATTTTGATGATTCAACAGATGTCCAGAGAATAAAATCGATACTCGTTTTTAATTTCTTTTTGAAATCTGCATCATTTCTATAATCTATTTGATCCACATTTAGTAAATCTATTCGTAACCCATCGCCAAAAGGAGAATTATCTAACATCACTGGGATGACTCGTTTCTTGCACCCTATTGCATATTTTATTTCTTGTTTGACATATGGGGATTGATTTGATTTCTCAGAAGAAAGGAATAACACGATTTTTGAGTTTTCTATAGCTTTTTCAATCACTTCTTTAAAATCGTAACTGCTAAATATGCCATTTTTGTCAATCCAAGTTTTGATTCCCCATGAGTCTAATAGCTCTTTAATTGCAAAAGCTTCACTTGTTTCTTCTCGTTTGTAACTTATAAATACTTCATGTTGTTGGTTTTTGTAGTATTGGAGTTCATCTTCAGACAACTTTATAGAATTTGTCTTATATGTAATAGCGTCTTTATTTTGCTGTATAATGTAATTTGCAATGGCAAATTTAGAAGAGAATACTGCATAGAAATCTAAACTGTTTGTATTATATTTTTCTAGGTCGCCATAGATGTAGATTTCTATATTAAATTTTTTGTTTGTGTCAATTAGCTGTTTGGATATTTCGTCTGCCATTATTTCTACAACAAACAAGAAAGGCATATGAGCAGATCCTGATCCAATGACCGGAAATGCAATGGAATAAATATTGAGAGCTTTTAAAAGATTAAAACTTTTTCGTATCGATTCTCGTATTATTTTCTCAACTTTATCTATTGTTTCAATTTTTAATCCAGCCCAGGTTTCTTGTAAGTATTTCTCGTCAATTGTGAGACAATGAAAAATATATTTTTGAGGAAGTTCACCAGCACTTGAAACAATAACATCACCGATGGTGGCTGGTAACTGCTTTCTTGCGTCAGCCATAATTTGTAAACCACCCTTTTGAAAGATAGATCTTGAAACGCCACCACTCATTGTGATTTGAGTGTCGTCACTACTTGCAATCACATCCATCTTTGATTCTGTAATGTCACCAAATATGATAGTTACATTAGATATGTTACAATTGTATTGTCTTCTTTCTCTTTCCATAAACAATCAAGTAAAATACTACTCAAATGAAATTCTTCCACTACCGATTTCGCTATAGATCTTTGCATCGAGGTTACCGATGCGGAGGCGACCTGCTTCTTTGCGCTCACCGTTGTCTCTGATAAAGTCGTCGTTGGTGCCTATCAGGTATGCGACTTCTTCATCGACGGCCTTAAAGAGAAAACAATCTTGTTCGAATTTCTCCGAAAGCTTGTACAGGTTTTCGTAAAAGTTCGGATCGTCGTTCTGGTCGAACACCAGAAAGCTGTTCTCCTTGCTGACATCTTGGCCTACTTCTGCATAGAATCCCTGGAGTTTGATGACGCCATAACCCATAGCACGGAGAGTCTCCTGAAGAATGCGGTTGTTGGCATCATTGATGGCTCGTTTATTGCCAGACCTCCATGCTGTGATGTTTGCACAATCAGTCTTGTTAATCCAATAGACCGCACGATTGAGAGAGGCGTTAGTAGCGTACGACTCATTTAAAGAAGAATGGTTCTCACTTCCGTTTGCAAGTATGTCATGATGAACCAACTCTTCTAGTTCATCCATGGGAAGGGAGATGTCAATTAACTTATCGAATATGAGAGAACTGCTTGATTTATCGTCTATCATAATAATCACCTTTATATACCAAATTTACCATACTGTCCACCACGTGAAGGATCATACCAGCTTTTGCGATTGAGCCATTGGAATCCATCATTTTTAGTTATTACCGCTAAGTCAATAAGACCTCCAACTTCTTCTGCTTCGTTCATTATTTTTTTACGGAGTTCTGTGGCTTTTATGAGATTCTCTGCTAAACCAGCCATTTTTTGAAGATTATATCCCTTAATAGCCTCCAGCCAATTTTGCTCACTCTCTATTTCGCATTTTTCGATAACCTGTTTCATGTTTTTCTTGATTTCCCATTGAGGTAAGCAATCAAGGTCGATGGACATCAATGATTCTGGGGGTAAAAACTCACCAGCTAATGGTAAATACATCTTTTTGAGAATTTCAATATGACCATCTATGAGTTTGTCAACATGCTTATTTATAACTCCGTGAATGTATGATTTTATTATTTCTGGTTGACCTTGGGCATAGACGGTAACCTCCTTATCTGACGATGTTAATCCAAATTCATATTCTTTTTTGCCTGTTTCCGGTTTGATTAACAACTTACGATGATTTAAACCGTATATATAGTATCCCAATATTGAGGGAATAGAATCATTGAAGCCATATCCTGCAAATACCAGATGGGTGGTGACACCCTCATCAAATATACATCGTTCGTCTTGTATATCATCCCTTTTAAGAGCCTTGTTATTGACAAAGGCAAAAAAATCTTCTATGCAATTAAGCAAAGAGCCAAATTTAGTTTTGCCATTCTCTTTTCGATACCATCTGATAATAACTTCCCATGGCATCTGGGCTACAGCAGAATTATTAACTACCATTACTGCGGCAGGTATAACATCTGATAATCGAAGCATTTTGTTGCCTGAATTGATAATCTTATTCTGTGTGGTCGAGGCACTGTCCGCAGCTATGGCAATACCTTTCCTATTTAGAATCCCAACTATTGCTGTCATAAATAATCCTTGTTTATTGTTTATGCACCATACAAACTGTGCCTGATCCACTTAAAACCTTCTGCTAGAGTGAGGACGCCTATTTCGCGTGTATATGACCCCCCCAAAGCCATCGTGGATGATTGGCTTAGATTTTCAATGTCAATAAGATTCTCTTCCATCGCCACCATATCTTTAATAGTAAAATATTTGAAAGCATCATCTGCCAATGGATCTTTTTCAACATTGTCAATATTGTCATAGTAGTCCTTCTGAAACACAGGAGACCCTTTAACCAAATATGCTTCTGTTTTTAGTAATATGCCAAGCTGACAGGCTAATTCATCTTGCAATACATCGGCTATTCTTTTGGACATTCCGCCAAAGAGAATCTTGAGATTTGGACATGCACTAGTTGCCTGATAGAAATTATAGCAGTCGCGACTAATTGTAATCGTCTTGATGTGAGTTACTTTAAGCCACCAACGCTCTTTAGCCATCTTGAATATGGCTGCTCTAGGGAACATGTCTCCATGTTCATAGCCGACGCAAATAGCGTTGTATGTCAATTCTTCATCGTAATAAAGCAGGTCTGTATGCTCGGATAAATATTTGGAAGTAAATTCCGAAAAGGCTTTTATTTGTTGTCCGAAAGTGTCATCATCAGTTAGTGAATTCTCAGACCTTAACCCTTCCCAAATTTCTTCCCAAGGTAGTTTAGACTTTGGTTCAGTCATTAATGCAAAAGGAACCTTGTCAGAGTAACGGAAAATAGTAGAGTCTTTATCCGCTGCCATAACTGCCCCTTGCATATTCATCATTAATAGTGCTGCTGCCATAAAGATTATGTTTTAGTTCATTACTGCCTACAAAGATACAACTTTTTTTGAAATCTCCGATTCATATGTATAAAAAATAGGGAGGAACTCGTAAATATTCTGTCCTATTGTCAAAAAAACGTGAAAATTGCCTAATATGATTGCAGATTACAACAACATGCCCAAAATGTTCTTGGAACACAACGGACTGAACCAAAACGACAGATGCCTCCTCGTTCAAAAGAACAGAGAAGGCACTTAAGACGACAGGGTTTTGGCAATGGTTAATGGGGTGAGGCGAGTGAGGTGTTTCAGGCCGCCTTACGATAAGCGGCCTGAAGTTGATGAATAAGAGCTTTTTGCTGAAGGTCAGAAATGATTTGTTTTATCTTTTTAAGGGGCAGACCATGCTTTTTGGCTAAATCAGAGATGGTATAACCGTCATACATCATCTGCGCCAAATCCATCAACAACTCAACATCGCTTGGATAGTACCACTTGCTCAAAAAGGCGTGCAGATGCTCCTTGGCCTCCTCAAAATTGCGCCGAACGTCACTAATCATGAGAGGTGCCGGAATACGATCGATGAGATCGCGACTCCAGTTGTCCTCGTCTTCGTCATGTCTGTCATCAAGTGACAGACAGGTTTCAAGCCCTTGCAACAAACCAGGCATGGCAACCTGACTGGTCCAAGTTCTGATAGCCTCTTTGATGGACCTGCGAATGTGATGGACTGCGTATGAGCAGAAGTGATTGTCGTACGAAGGGTCGTAGCGACTGGCAGCAATCGTGAGACCGTAATTTCCAGCTGCTATAAGTTCCTCAATAGGCACATAGGCGTTCTCCATTTCACGAGCACAGCTGAGTACAAAACGAAGATTAGCTTCAATCAACTCGTTGCGTGCTTCGGTGTCACCTGACATAATGCGGCGACCTAAAGCCTGCTCTTGTTCAATAGTCAAAGGTTTGTTGTCTTCAATCTGTTTGAGATAGTGATTAAGAACTTCTGTACGGCTCTGAATGATGTGGTTGGTTTTACTCATGTCTTCCTGTTTTGTGATTTCTTTTATATACTTAGTACAGCAAAACCCCGAAATCTAACAAAGACTTCGGGGATTTTTTTAAAAAAAAGGTTAAATGACCGTTATTCCTTTACTATCTTGTAGCCAAGCCCTCGGACCAGCTTTAGCGTTTCACGAGCCATCAAACGATCGTATTCCTTTTCTTCTTCAGGCAGGTCGCTGTAAGGTACCAGATCAGGGCTATACTTCATCGCATCATCGCGATGAGGGCCATAAGTCCACCCTTCGTCCATGCGCTGACGGGCCCACACATCATGACAGTTTTCCGCTATTGCCTCCATAAGTTCTTCAAGATCGCTGGTCAGTTGGAAGTCTTTCACATCTATTGGCTGTGGATCATAGCGCCGAAGTCCTCGTTCGGTTACCGAAACCAGATAATAGTGGGAATCTTTCCATGCTTCGATAAACTGCGGCAGAGGATAGTGTTCTTCTTTCTGATATTGCGGGTCATAAACGGTTACTGTATCTTGATCAATTTGTCTGGCGATTATCGCATGATTGGGATCATTCTTTACGTCTGCAGGACTGTAAAGTTTCTCTGCATTCACAACAACAATAACCTGACAGTTTCCTTGAAGTTCCTGGCTAATAGTTTCTGGTTTGCAGTCGTAACGGCGAACAACGGAAAGATTGTTGTATTCGAGCAAACGGCCTATATTGTAAAGGGGCGTACCTGCTGGCTGCAACCATTTATTATCTTTGGAAAGCTGTATGAGTGATTCTATAGCGACATCAGGCTGATATGATTTAAGAATTTCATATTCGCATCGAACTACGCAGTCATTGGAGACATTGGAATCCTTTCCATATGACTTGCTCTGCGCAGCCAAGCGCCACATAGGAACAAAACCTGGCTGCATAGAGATGATTTTGGCAGTTGAGATCTCTTCCCTACTCACATGGACATCCATGAGTTCTTCCGGAAAGGTATTCATAAAGTCAATCTCCCTCTTTAATTCCGGATCCTCTTTCGCAGCATTCAGAATCATCATGGTTTCTTCGGCTGTGGTCTCACCATCATAAAACCTCGCCATCAACTCATCTGAAAAATTATATTTTCGCATAGTCATTAATCTCTAATTTATAATAGGTATCTTTAAACATCTCAACAGCTCGCTGTTTGATAACATATATATTTGCTTTTGTCTTGCCAAGTTCAAAAGCCAAAGAATCGAATTCGCAACCATCCAAAAACTTCCGCCTAAGAATGTATGCCATCTCTTGGTTAGGCATAGCATCCAAGACCCTACGCACCATCTCTCGAGTTTCCTCTATTTTGTTATCTAAAACAAGATCGTCATCAAAATTTGCAACCACTTTGGCTTCCGCTTCTTTTTCCATTTTCGCTTTGGAAAGTTCGCGTTCAAAGAATCTATAGGCCACTTGTCGAAGCCATGTAAGCAAACTACATCTAAATTTAAAACCACGAAGAACATGAGCGTCATCATCCATGAGATATGAATAAAGGCGCTGAATCAAATCATCCCTCAATATATTTTTCTGAGGGTGTAAATCATATAGATTATAGATGATATGATTGAATATGCCAGAGCATTTTTTCCAGAAGAATTCCCTGGTTATATCATTGTCTCTGGCTATCAGTCCTTCCACAATTTCTTGGTCGGATAAATAATCATTTTTAGTTAACATGTATGCAAAGATAAGATATTTATCCGAAATAGCCAAAAAAGAATCAGACTTATTATAGAGCACAACTTTAATCAAAGGTTAAACACAGTTCTGAAGTTGGGAGTCAATGATGACCTCCAGCCCGTCTCTGACTGCTGGAATGAAAGTACGACCATAGAGATGTCGTGGGTTGCCGATGGTAAGCTCCTCGCAGCCAATCATCTTGTCTATGGCTTTTCGAATGAACGAAACCGCCATGCTCATCATGTGGTTGAAATCTTTGGCCGCATACGATATCAACCGTTCCGGATCTGCCATAAAGACGGCCCTGTAAAGGTTGGCAAGTTCAGGAAAGCCCTGTGCCTGATTGTTGAGACTACGACGCTGATACCCTTTGGGATGCATCAAGGTGTAAATATATATCAACTTCGAGTAACGGTCATCAAACTTGAGAACTTCCTCGGTACCGTCTTCTTTCATCACTATCACGTCGTAGATGTTAGAGCCGGCGATGTTCTTGATGTCACGATGGCGCACCTCGATGGCCACGGGCTTGGGAGCCCACTCCTTATCTGCTGCCATATACTCTGCCAGACGCTCCTGCATCTCTTCAACACTCATTTGCAGGATTGCTTCCTGAATTTTGCCCATTTTCTTACTGTTTTTAAGTTCAACTTCTATATACTTAGTACAGTAAGAGGGTAAAATCTAACAAGTGAGGGAAAAAATTTAGTGTTTTGTCATTTTTGAAACCTAATGTTTGTTATTATAGATGCTTTCTAATTCATCATGCAGGTTGGCATCGAATGTTCTTTCAAAGACGATTCCTAACGGCCCATCAAAGGATGCTTTTGTTATCTGTCCGTCTTTATAGAATGTTATTGACTCTTCTTTTCCAGCCATGAACTTCTGTTCATCAAAGAAAGAATATGGTTTGCTGATGTCCCAATTAGCATATTGAAGAACATAATAGGTATCTCTTAAGCCATTCTGAAATGCAGGTCCGTCTTCTTTGATGTGGGCCTTGATGACCATTCCTGAGAGATAGATCTCGTAATCTTTTCTATGTTTGTCTGTTGCAATTCCCTTTTCCTCCAAAATGTGCCAAACTCTTTCCAAACTATCTGCAAGTTCTGTAAATAAAGAATGCCTGGTACTATAAATACGCTCACATCTGATGATGCAAGATACGAGGCTCTCCCAAGCTTCGCTCCATTTTTCAGCTTTTATATAAGTACCAGCGAGCATGTTGTACCCCATGACAAGTTCTGAAGATAGATTGCCTAGCGTTTGATGCCACATGGTAATGGCCTTATTATATAATGTTGCCGCTTCTTTGTAATTTCCTTTGTACTGCTGGATGCATGCAAGGTTATGGATATTGTTGGCAATCTTGTAATGAGGACGATTATAAATGGCCATAAGCATATTCAATGCTTTGGTATATGTGTCCTCTGCTGCGTCATAGTCTTCTTTGCAGTTCAGAACATGCCCCATCATCTCATAAGTGAAGGCTATTTTGGGATGAATATCTCCATAAATCTTCTTACGTTTTTCCAAGACTTGTTGATATATCTTCCAAGCCGAATCGAGTTTCCTGACATCATAGAGCATATTGGCTACCTCCATTTCGATATCGCAGGTCCAAGGGTCGTAATCTCCACAAAGGGCACGATGTGACTCAAGAGCTAATGCAAGCATCTTGGTAGCCAGTTTAAAATTCTCAAACCTATCCCATACTAATTTAGCTATTGTGGCCATTGCCTTGGCATCTGTCTCAGAAGGATTTGCTGGCCAAATATCAAGATAGGCATCGAGTTTGTATTTGTCAGGATCTGATGCAAGTAATCGGCTCCAGATGCTATTCGGTTCTTGTTCGCTATTCGATGCCGTATAATAATAGACATTGAAATCCAAAATCTCACGATAGAGTGCGTCATCATCTTGAAGCAGGAAATACTGATAGCATAGCTCTGAACAGTCATGGCCTGCCACATGCTCTTTGAATATCTTGGTCAGTCTGCGTCTATATTGTTTTTCGCTCTCGTTTGACAGATATCTCTGATATATGGCTTCCTTGAGTATCGGATTGGAAATATATAGGAGTCCGTCGCGTCTGTTGAAATGTGTTGAGAATGCACAATAGAATTGAGACCAGCTTAACTGAATAAGATTTGCAGCCTGCATAATTTCTGATTCTGACAGTCCTTTCCTGCTTACCCAGAAGAATGATAGTACGTCTTTTACAAGTTGATCGCCATAATCTTGCTCACAACGAGAAAGAATGAGTTCATATAGTTCCGCGAGCGATTGAGCATGAAGGTATCTGTCAAGATGTTGGTCTAACTGGTAATAATCGCCAAATGAAACCAACTCGTTGAGCAGAGACATCAATGCAGAGGTGTTCTCAAACAATTTGGTGTTAGCAATCTTATCGACTTGTGCTTCAGTCAGTTTCTTACCGTATTTAATCAGGTATTTCTGGATAATCTCGCTTCGGATTTGGATGGAAAGAGGGGGTAGGGTAAGGCATAGCCAATGACGATAGGTGAGTGATTCCATTGATTCGTCATCAGGCGTCGTAGTTAGCATCACCTTGACGTTCTTGGTCATCCTGGGCAGCCAAAGGAGTTGTTTGCTACCATCATTGGTCGTGAATTTCTCTAACCCGTCGATAATAATCAGAAGATCATCCTTGTCCTGTATCATCTCAAGGAGGGCTTCGAGTTTCAAATCGTCAGGAAGTTGATAAAGATTGGATATCTCTGCGGTCAATCTCTTTCGGACCGCCTCTCCGTCATCTTTCTTATCGGAAGCATAAGCCACACAATGCCAGATGACTTTCCTGTCGGGGCGCATTTTGTATTGCTCTCTCAGCCAATAAGCAATAAGCGCACTTTTGCCTATACCAACGTCACCTCTTAATACGATGAATTGTTCTTTCGGATCTTCAATCCATTCGTTAAGATTGGAGATGTTAGAAGGATCTTCGATATAACCGTCTGCAAGATGGTACATCAATGCCTGATGCCGACGACGGATGGTTGCCAAGTAACTCTGTTCTTGCTTGGGAAATCTCTCATTCAACAACTGTAGGAAAGCCGTTTCAATCTGCTCTCCCAGATCTTCTGGAGTATCGTAAGATGCTATCGGGTATCGACCGTCTTTCTGAATGGCGTTTCTCAGCCTAGACAAATAGGTCGCATCCTCTGGTGCATCATCACCCGTCTTGAAGTAGAAGAATGCGTCAATGGGATTCTTGTGCTTAAGGACTCCATATTGCATCTCCAGTTCCGTGATGCTCAGTTTGCCATCAATGTCCTCAAGGAAAGAGCCGTATTTATCTTTCAGATTCTGGTTCTTGAAGAGTTCTTCCTTGGTTGTGCAGGTTCCATATCGGTGGCCAATGAGACCAATAAAGAATGGCCTTGAGTTCTGAATCTCATCCAGACATATCTCAACGACCTTCCCGTTCTTGGCTTCCTCTTCAGTGATGCCCCATCTTAAATCGATGGGAACCACAGTGACGTCATTCTTCTTCGCCTCATCCTGCAATCGTGGGAATACCTTCTTAATCAGATACTCCCTCTCGCCCTGCATATCACTGAATGTCGAGCTGATAAAAATGCGAATCTCTCTATTGTTCTGATACTCCTCCATTCTTCATTAGTTCTTTGAGTGCAGAGATTTTTGTTTCCGTTTTGTTGATGCCTTCAGAATTCTCTTGGTCTTTATATAGTTTGAGACATTGTTCAAATTGCTCAAGAGCATCATCGAAACGTTTGAGATCTTGGAGAACTGATGCCAAAGTATCAATTATGTGTGGTTTGGAAGGATATGCTTTGGCTGCTTTTTCTGCCCAGGTTAGTGCGTCCTCATATTTTCCCAAAAGATGGTATGTCCATGCGATATTACTGAAGAAATGAGTCGTATTTGAACTATTTAGCCCCATTATGTCAAGAGCAATCTGATATCCTTTCATATAATGCCATAGAGCTTTGTCATTGTCTCCAAGTCGATTATGAACAAAACCTAAGTTATGGTAGATATATATCATACTTGAATGATTTGCTCCAAGGATGTTCTCTGTGATTTTAAGTGCTCTCATATGATATTGTAAGGCCTTGTCATAATCACCTAGCATACTATATATGACTCCTAAGCTGTCATAAGATGTTGCTGTTTCTGGATGCTCTTTACCGAGAATATTCTCTCTGGATTTAAGTGCTTTCATATGGTAATGCAAGGCTTTATTGTAACACCTTTGCTTACTATATACATTGCCAATATTGAAGTAACATATTGCAGTGTTAACATGATTTTCTCCGAGTCCTTTCTCCATGAGTTTTAGTGCATTAAAATAATGCTGTAAAGCTTTATCATAGTCATCATTGTGATAGTAAATTCTTCCCAAATTATGAGTAGATGTAGCTATGCCTATATGTTCAGCTCCGAGAATATTCTTCTCGATTTCATATGCATTCAAACAATATTTTAGAGCTTTGCCGTAATTCCCAGAACTTATATACAAAACGCCGATATTATTGTATGTTATTGCCGTTTCTAAATGTTCTTCTCCAAATACTCTCAGCTTGATTTTAAGTGATTTCTGATGATATTCCAGAGCCTTTTCATACATTCCTAAATGACCATATTCTATTCCTATGTCATTGTAAGAAACTGCTAAATTTGGGTTGTCCATCTTGAAAATTGTCTTTCTTATTTCAAGTGCTTCTTGATAATATTTCAATGCCGTTTCATAATGGGCATAACGACTGGCAAATTCTGCATAGTCAATAATTACCATGAGATATTTGTCCTTGCTATAATCAATTGTTCTCGCTCTTTCGATAGCATCTTTATACTTATCGTCTGCTTGCTTTATTCGTTCTTTGATGGAAATGCTGGCATCTGCCATAATAGTAGATGCCCATAATAATAATTTGTTTATATATGATATTTGATTCTGACGTTTTAGTTCGGTTATTTCTTTGCTTAGTTTGTAGTCTTCTAAACTGGGCTTTGAATCTTCTGAACGTTCCAGTATGTATAAAGCCTCTTTTACTTTCCCGTTGTTAAAAGCATCAATTGCGTCTTTTATACTTTTATCAATTTTATCACCTTGTAGTTGGGCAACTCGTTTTGCTGTGTCGAAGAAATTTTGTTGAAGTTTTGCAAAATCTTCTTTTAGTTTGTTTTTCTTATTGAGTTTTGGTTGGAGCTTATCTATCAGATTATCTACATCATTTTTGATGTACTTGTAGAGAGCTTCATTATTAGGTGTTTCTTTTATAGCATCAAGGGCCTTCTGTTTCTCCTCAAGTTCAATCTGCATCCCGATGATTTCCTTACTCAGTTCCTGAATTTCAGTCTGCATTTTGATATAATCTTCATTTGCAGCAGCGAACTTGAGATTCTCCATTTTGGCAACGGGTAGGCCATTGATGGTAACCACACCATCTTCGACTTTTACATCGTCCATACGGCTACTCTCTACCAATTGTAATTGCATAGCAAATTGGAACTGTAGGCTCTCACGATTGTCGTAGCGGCACCAGTAGCGTCCCATCTCATTAAAAAGACGGTCCTTGAATTCCTTAAGTTCTTTGGATTCTACTTCGCCTGGCTTCAGGTCTTTACAGAAAGTATATACCTTTGGCGATGCAGTCGCCTTGAACTGTTCTGACGCTTTATCGAATTCCTCTATCGTGAACTGACCGGCTTTCTTGTGAAATAGGGCCAAAAAGATATCGCTCTGGCATACGTATTCATTGTACTCATCTTGTTTTCGCCTATCATTATAGGCAGAATCATAATCTTCCCATTCAAATAACTTGATGCGGATGCCGCGCTTCTCATACATATCATCCAGACGACGAACCAGATTGCCAAATGCCATGCGATCATAGTCTAGTTCCTCTGATGACGCCAGGAATATCTTGATGGTCTTCATATCTCTACAATTAGAATTTAGCTATTGGTACAACATTTATTATATAGCGATCCTTCTCGATGGTGCGCTCGTCATCATAGGTCACAATGGTAAGGTTGTCACATTTCAGTTCGCCTGCACATTCCACAATAGCATCAACCTCGCGTTTTTCCGTCTTGGGACTGCTCAGATCATAACAGACTTGCACCAGACGTTCGATGTGAGTTCCTTGACGCAATACGAAGTCCACTTCCTTGTCATTGCGTGAACGATAATAGAACATGGTTTTCTCGGTATCGTAACCACGTCGTATCAGTTCTATGAATACCTGGTTTTCAAGTAAGCGTCCGAGATTCTCTGTTACAGAGAATGCTTTGGCAGCCACATAACCGTTATCAACAACATACACTTTTCTTGGTGCTTTTTTCATCAGTTTTAGTTTGTTGTTGTAGCGCGACAGATAATAGAACAGATAAGGCTCATGAAGATAGTCCATATATTTTTTAGTGGTGTTGACACTCGAAAGCCCCAGTTCTTCTGCCAATTCGTTGGCGCTAAGCGGATTGCAAAAATTTGACACCAAATATATAGCAAGGTTGTTGAGGTCTGTGATGTTTCTCACGTTGTGTCGCTTGGCAACATCCTTCCACACAATGGAGTCGAACAACGTATCGAGATAGCTGCGTACCAGTTGACGTGAAGCTACGACTTCCGGGTAGCCGCCATTCCGTAGGTAATCATCTGTCAGTACTTTGCACTCAGCGCCCTGTTCGGGCATCAGATGGTGTAGGTCAAGATTGTTCCAGTCGAACAACTCTTCAAGGCTGAACGGAAGCATCTCGACTTGCAGATACTTGCCAGTCAGTACTGTTGCCATTTCGCTTGAAAGCATCTTGGCGTTACTTCCTGTTATGACCAGGTTCTTCCCCTGCCTGTAGAGTTCGCTGACCCACAAGTCCCATGCGTCCAGGTTCTGCACCTCATCCAGCAACAGATAGTCATATCCAGGATAGACATAATCAAGCATTCTCATGACCAGATTGGCATCCCATGCATCCAGCAACTGCTGACTGTCGAAGTTCAGATACGCAAAGTTCTTATCCCTCAACATCAGTAAAGCCTGTGTTGACTTGCCAACACGACGTGGTCCGGTGATCAACTTGATGAGATGACTGTTCAACAGCGTGTCGGAATCATGAGAACTCCTTCTAGTCAGATAAGGGCGTGACAATAACTCGTCACGTTCTTTTCGTTGGTTTAGAACTATTGTTTTCATATGCTCATGTCTATTTCTGTGGCAAAACTACGACTTTTTCTTCATTTTTGCAAGTCTATTGCACAAAAAATGTATTATTTTATGCAATACAGAGCAAAAACTGCATAAAAACAGTTGTTTTAGATTCCAACGAAATCCCTCGACTTCACTCGGGATGACAGGAGGGGTTACGCTTTATACTCCTAATTTACCATAGCGGCCACCGACGTCTTTGTGATGGTACCAGCTTTTGCGGTTGAGCCAAGTGAAGCCATCATTCTTGCTAATGACTGCAACATCAACAGGACCACCTACACGTTCTTGTTGGAAGGTTAATATACGGTGGAAGCCTGTCAGATCGACAAGACTCTCGGCCAAAGCTGCCATTGACTGAAGGTCATAGTCTTCAAGGGCCTTTTCCCATTGGCAGAAATTACGGTCAAGAAGGCGCTTCATCTGCCTGAAGAAATGACGACATAAATCGTCTGTTTTTACTTCACCAAGCTGCTCTGAGAAATCCATGTAATTGACATTGTCCTCTTTACATGGGAAGAAAATGTCATTCCCCATAGGAGTAAAACTCCTTTTTACATCATCAGATAAATGACGGCTGAAGTTTCTGTGAAAACCACGTAAAACTGAATGAATAACATCCTTCTGGGCAAAAGGACAGATAGCTGTAGGGCGTTCATCTGAGATACAAATAATATCTGTTGGGCGTACATGATAGTTGACCCGATTATCGAAACCTTCGCAAACAACTGCAGAAACAAGCGATGGGTATTCTTGTTGTTTTCCATATCCAGAAAAAACCAACTCTGCCATGTCGTCGTCATCATCCCGGCGCGTAGTGAGTCTAACCATCAAGGCTTTCTCTTGTGGCTCACGCAGTTCACACATTATTTGGCGTGGGTACATGCCATTTTTGAAAATGTCGCCTTGGTCATAACTATGCTGTTCAATAAACTCATCAAAAATCTCTTTTGTATATTCGTGGAAATCTTGTTGGGTGTAATCTTGAAATTGAGGACAGACGCCATCTTTCAACCATCTCTTACACCAACCATTTAACTTGCTGACGTATGCTTTTTGAAAAGCATGAGGTGAGACAATTACATCATCTTTATCTCGGTCCTTATATTTGTCTTCTATCTGGTTTTCAATATTATAGAAAAAACTATCCAATTCATCTTTTATGCGATCTTTGGCATATTCGGGTTCTCTGAATAGTCCATGATCTGCAATATAACGAAAGAAATCGTGCATACATGCCTCCACCGTTTCATGCATGACAGTTCCGCGATGTTGACGATAGTGACGAACTATGATGTCCCATTGAGTACGCATGAAGCCCCCATTACCTGTGAGCATAACACAGATGGGCAGTACATCACTCAGTCGGATCATCTTGTTACCGTTCTTCGTCACTTTAGTGTTGTCAAAACCCCGAGTCCTGGTAACAGCACTATCGGCTGCCAAAGCAACTCCCTTCTTATTTAAAATACCTATTACAGCTGTCATGATTTGTGAGTTTGATAGTTTTACAATGCAAATAAACTATGTTTCAGCCAGGTAACTCCCTCAGTTTGGGTTATCACGGCAATTTCCTTTGTACTACGGACAGCATCTTTCCCTTTTGAAAAAAGATGTTTTAATCTTACTTCCGCATTGACCAGCGTCTCCGCGGCTGTGACAAGGTCTTCTATGCTGAATGTTTTCATCCCGGTACTCACTTGAGACGAGATTTCATCCGAAGAAGAATTGATTACATTGGCGGCCTCTATTTCTGAATCGAACTCTTCGAGTTTCTTATTGACGTAGTCTTCGAATTCTGATTCCTTGAATTTGTCACGAACACGTTCCTTATAGATGTCATATTGTTTCGATAAACTATCGAAGGCAGCTTCTTTGTTTTTTTTTGTTGCACCAAAAAGTAAAGTAGAAACCTCTTCAAAACTGCCCAACATGTTAATAGCAGAAACATGACGGTGCGAGATTCTGTTGTATTTACTTATGTCTTCTTCGAGAATGTCTTTTTCTGAGTTAATTTTCAGTATCACATCATATACACATGGAAACAATTCTTCTTTCCCATACCCCATAAAGATGATATTGAGATCATCACGGGTCTCGCTATGCCACGACTTTTCCACGGGAATCGTGGAAAGAAACGCCAAGAAGTGCGAGGCGTAATCGGAAAACTCTTCCTTTTCTTCGGGACCACCTGTCAATTTGTATTGCTCAATGATTTTATCCCAAGGAATAGGGGAAAATGGATTGACTGCCAAAGCTAAAGGCACTTTCTTTGACAGTTGATAGATGGTATGGTCTCTATCGCTTGCGCAGACAATGCCCGACATGTTTGAAAGGGCAATAAAAACTGTTTCCATAATGCGAATTGATTGTTATTTTACAATTTTGAATCCTTTTGCAACGATGAACTTCAGGGTTCCAAGGGCCGTATTGCGGTCGTAGGCTTTCTCTTCTTCTGACAGTTCCTCATAGGGGACAAGGCAGGGGGTCTGGCGTTTCTGATCGTCACGGACTGGTCCATAGGTCCATCCTTCATTCATTCGATTCTGCGCCCATACCTCATGGACGTTCTTAGAGATAGCCTCGGCAAGAGCCATTAGTTCTTCAGGCAACTGAATATTAGCCGTGTCTACAGGAGAGGGCGTGTAGTTGTTAGTAGTCTGATTATTCATTATATTATTGTTATTATTGCGCAAATATAGACATTATTTTTTAAAAACGTAGCTTTTTATCAAAAAACGTGTATGTTGATGATACTTTGCTTCCTTATTTATTACGCCAGCTCTGCGCTCGCTTGCACAAATAGTCCCAAAATCCCATAATCCCATTTTTGCAAAACGCGAAGATGGGTTACATTAGAAAGGCAATAACATAGCAGTTGACCCAAATAATTACAAAAAATAAGCAGCCAAATCAACGACTGCTCATTTATTAGGGTCTAATTGTATATAGTTGCCTTATTTATTCGTAATTTATCGATTGTTGGTATTATTATGTTCATTAAAGAGAGAGAATAGCCAGCCTTCAATCAGGAAGTCCTCAACTTCTTCTGCATTTCCCTTCCGGATTTCCGGCGGCATTTGCTCCAAAGCATCTTCTATCGTTTCCTTACAGATTTCATGATAGGTTTTCTTCCTCATCTTTTTGATTTCACCCTTTTCGTCGAATGCAATAACCTTATACTGGTTGCAATTGTATTCCCATTCCGTGTAACAATCGTTACTAAAGTCAGGATCCTTTTTCAACAGGTGGATCATCATCTTTTTGATATCGGCTTTCTTCATTTTTTCAGTCTTTAAGTTTGCGAAAGAAATAGAACATTAGTTGTTCTTCGAAGGGCATGAAGAATCAGAATGCATCCTCAGTCTCTTCAGAGATTTCCCAATAGGCATCCAAGGGGTCTGCATGATCTGGTTCGTGCTGCTTCAACAAGTCGTTGAGGGCACGATAGGCAATGATATTAAGCTTTTCAAACAAGGCATCATGGTCTTGCCAGTTGGTATCCCAGTTGTTTAATCCATTGTTGCTGTGCCATACCTGATATAGTTCTTCGAATTCTTCATCGGTAAGCTCTACATCAAACGAATAGCGATGGCATACGTTGCCACCACACTCACCATCGAAGCTGCCTGCCTCGAATAGCCAGTCGACCCAGAATTTTGCTTTGTTCATATTGTTGTTATTTTAGATTGATGGCAAAGATACAAAAATAAAATAATCCAAGGTAAAAAATTGCTCAAAAATGAAAAAAACCAAGGAAAAAAGCCAAAAAGGATGTTTTTAAAGGGTTTCAGAAAGCTTCAAAAAACAGCCCAAATCTGCGGAGATTCGGGCTGAATGGGTATGTACGAAGAGATATCAGATGTTGATGTTGGTGTTGTAGACGTAGGCATCGGCGTACTTCTCGTCTTCCTCGAACTGGTCCTTGGGGACGAACTCGCCGGTCTCTTCGATGATGTAGCCTGCAACGCTGTCCTTGTGGAAGATGACGTCCTCGTCGGGCTCCCAGTCCACATCATCGTACTCGGGGAGCACGAAGAAGAAGGTGCGGACATCGAGGGCGCCGTACTTGCCGTCGCTTTCAAGAAGCATGAAGTCGTTCCACGGCTCGGAATAGGTGGTCAGCACATTGGGGATGAAGACCCTGCCTTCTTTGTTGACAAAGCCTGACTTGTTCCTGACACCATCCCAGCAAGCTTCGTAAAGGGCGGTGAAGGGATTCCAGATGAGAAGGTCGAAACGGAAGTCGCAGAGTACGGTGTTGGTGCCGTCGGCCATCACCACGCCCCATTTGTCGCCTTTCTTGGCGGCCATATGGGAGAGGGGGAAGACGTTATGGTCGCCCACGAAGGTGAAGCCGTCGTACTCGGCGGGAATGAGTACCTGACCAGCGGGGTTCTTGACGCCACGCTTACCAGTGGCGGGATCGGTGAACACGTAGTTATCCAAATCGTAGGATGTGATGATTTCGTTCAGTTGGTTCATCAGCCCGTCGAACTGCTCTCCTGAGAGTTGAGGGTCACGCGACTGACGGCAGAGTTCATCGAACTGATTGAGTACTTCAACACTTGGTTGGGGGAGTTTCTTTTCTTCTTTCATATGGCTATTTACAGTTTTAATTATTGTTTAGATAGTCGGGGGCTGCCCCAAGCAGCGTGGGGTCACGCTGCGGGGCGAAGTGTGGTGGCCTCCTCACGAAGAACGGTGAAAAGGCGTGTCATTTGTTTTTCATTAAGATGATGTTTGCGCGCAAAGTCGGAAGTGGTGTATCCTTCGGTGAGCATTTGATGAAGCTCGTCGGTGAGTGCACCGAAGCCGAACTGACGCTCTTCGGCACGGCGCTTGAGCTCGACAAGCGTCTCGTGATAGCGAAGGTTCCAGTCGGTGGACTGACAAGGATGCTCGTTGATGCTGTCGACGATTCGAAGCCCGTCTTCCTTGTCGTCACCGAGTGGCGTTTCGAGAGAAATGTCGTCGTGCTGAATGTAGTCGTAGGCGGCTTTCCTGACTTCGTTCTCGACGAACCACGTGGCATAGGAGATGAAGCGATAGCCGAGAGAGGCGTCGAAGGTCATGGCGGCTTTGACCAGCCCTTCGTTGCCTGCCTGAATCAAGTCCTCGAGAGGAGCCTTCGACCCGAGATACTTCTTGGCTGCCTTCACAGCGTAGCGAAGATTGGCACAGATGAGACGCTCGCGTGCCTTTTCGTCGCCGTACTGCATAAGTATCCACAATTTGTACTCGTTGTTGGTGGTGAGAGGCTTGTAAGGGCTAATCTCACTGAGATAACTGTCGACACTACGAATGCTGCGGTCGGTGAACACTAATCTTTCGTCTTTTCTAATCATTGATTGTTTTTTAAAGGTTACAGATACAATTGTTTAAGGTTGCGTCGAGAATAACGGTTCCGCCGTCTGCGGCAAAGGGTATGAGCGTCTTGCCGTTGTGACTCTGCGGACGGTCGATGATGAACTGCTCGGCATTGGGGGCAGCCTGACGGACGGCATTCCTAGCCTGTGAAATGCATTGGGACATAAAGTGTCCTGGACTCTTGGCGTCGGTGCTGTTGATGGTTTTCAGCATGGCACTACTGTCCTTGAAATAAAGTATACCATAAAGATGGCAAAGAGCGCGATAGTTGTCGGCTGCTGCCTTGCGGCGTTGATAGCCCTTGGGGTGAAGCAGCGTGTAAATGTAGATAAGGCGTGAGTAGCGGTCGTGAAACTTCACGGGGGTCTCGTTGCCTTCTTCGTCGATGAGAAGTACCTCGTAGCGACAGTTTGCGTTGACATTGCTGTTGAGACGCACTTCCACTGCCACCAGAGGGGCGTGAAGCATGGGGTCTTTCTCCATGTACTCGGCAAGTCTTACCCTCAACTCGTCGGTAGTCAAGTTGTTTACGTAATCAAAAATATTCATTAGTATTGTTTTGAATCGAATTTCTGTTAACCGTATTCTTCATGGCCAGCATGAGCGAGAGGTTGGTTGGGAAGGAGACGGCCGTTCTCCCCCCGGTCCCATTTCTGGAACGGATTTTCAGATTTCATAAGTCTTTAAGAGACAAGATCGTGCGCGCGTTTTTCTCGTTTTCGATTCAATGCTCCGTCAGAGTGGAGCCTAAGGTTTACATTTTTCTGTGAATTGGTCTGTTAATCATATGTTTTTAATTTTGCGATTGCAAAGATACAAAATGTGTATGAAATACGCAAATATATTGTGTTAAAAATACACAAACTGGTCGAAATTTTTTCGTTTTTACTTCTTCAGGTGGGGAAAAGGTAGTAATTTTGCAGCGAGAGAAGCAGAAAAACGCCTCATCAACCCAAGGTGAGCGAGCGCGTGGCTTCCTATTATATATAGATAAGGTATGGAACTGAATGCTGAGAACATGTGGGTGTCGAAGTATTGGCACCCAGCCGTGGCCGTGGATGCCGTGGTGTTTGGATTTGATCCTGGAAGGAAACAATTGGCCGTGCTGCTGGTAGAGCGGGGCGAGGATCCTTATAAGGGTGCATGGGCGCTGCCTGGTGGTTTCATCACGCAGAATGATCAATCGGCGAAGGATGCCATGCTGAGGGAGCTGAAGGAGGAGACCGGTGTGGAGGGAGTGGAGCCGATAGAGTTTCATACGTTCTCTGATGCCGGACGCGACCCTCGTGAGCGTGTGATCTCGATTGCCTTCTATGCACTTGTGAACGTCAACAACTACCTGAAGATCAAGGGCGGCAGCGATGCGCAGAATGCCCAGTGGTTCCTGATTGATGAACTGCCTGAGCTGGCCTTCGACCACAAGAAGATCATCGAAACGGCTTTGGTGCGACTGCAACGGAGCATCTATTTCGAACCCATAGGTTTCCAACTGCTCGACAAGGAGTTCACCATGCCTCAACTGCAGAGTATCTACTTGGCCATCCTCAGACCTGCGGAGGGGGAAGAGGGCGGACTCGGCGACAGGCGCAACTTTGCGAAGAAGATGCTGAGCCTGGGTTATATCGTACCTACTGGAAAGGTGGTGGCCGACAGCAGGAACAGGCCTCCCCTGCTCTACACCTTTGACGAGGAGGCCTACAAGAACGCCAAGCGCAAGGGCATGAAACTAGAGTTCTGACCTGCGACCGTCGCTATTCTTCCCTGACCAGAATGATGCCTCCATTTCCGAACAGACTGTCACCAATGGTATGGACGGAGCGGGGAATGGAGAGTTCGAGGTAGTGGCGGCAGGCGACGAATGCGAAATCATCAATCTCCCCTACCCCATCAGGCACTTCATAGCGGGTGTCCCTGAAAGTGAAGCGGCAGCATAGGAGTTTCTTTCCGTCTGCTGAGTAGCCCACTCCATGTTCATCGAACACGGGCATCTCATCGGGATCTTCCTCTTCTTCAACGGGCATACCGTCGCAATAGGTAACACGGATGCGGACTTTCGGTACTTGGGGGGATTCGGTGAGCGATGCATTGACAGGACAGAGGATGCTCTCGAGACTGACTGAAAGATAGTCGAGTGCATGGATGAGCATGGCCATGTCGTAGAGGTCGGTGGCGCGGAAAAGAACCCGAGGGGATTCTGCCGTCTCAATGATGAAGCTGTGCAGTTCATAGAAGAGATCGCAGACTTCGCGGAAGTTCTCCAGTCGCTGCGATGTGGGGTCATCAATGGTATAGGCCAATTCCAGCGTCGTGACCTGTCCGTCGGCAAGTCTGTATGTGAGTGAGGGGGTGACCTGGATGTCATCCCCGTAATATTGTCTATAGCATGCCGTGAGTCGGTTGTCGACACGCTCACTGATGGCTGTGTTTAAGTTTGGGGCTTCGTAATGCCCGTCCGTGTAGCCTTGGGTACTGATAATCTTTTTCATAGCATTTCCCTGAATTGTCACAAAGAGCCACCACTACGCCGTGAAGCCGGCGATGTGGTGACGAGTGTTCTTATTGTCGATGACTTCTGCACGACAGTAGTTCTCAATGTCTTCCAACGAAGCGTGCTTGCCCGAGAGAATGTAGTCGACGGTACGCTTGCGAGCAATGTTCTCTATCTGACCTCCAGAGAAGTCGAAGTGAGTAGCCAACTGAAGAGCTTCGTCGGCACTGATGTCCTTCAACATGGCACGCCAAATCTTGGCCTTCACCTCGGTGTCGGGCTTGTGAAACTCTATCTTACAGAAGAAGCGACGCTCGAAGGCGCTGTCGAAATTGCACGTCAAGTTGGTGGTGGCGATGAGAATGCCGTCCAAGTCTTCCATTTCCTGAAGAATGATGTTCTGCATGGCATTGTCCATCTTCTCAACGGAGGGGCTGTTGCCGCTGAAAGTGGTACGCTTGCCGAAGATGCCGTCGGCTTCGTTGAAGAACAGTATGGGCATGACCTCGCTGTTCTGACAAAGCTTACGATAATTGGCGAACACTTCCTTGATATTCTTCTCGCTCTCGCCGACGAACTTGTCGCGCATACCGGCAATGTCCACCTGCATGATGTCGCGACCCGTCTGACGTGCAATCTGCAAGACGGTCTCGGTCTTGCCAGTGCCAGGCGCACCATAGAACATACAGGCAAAGCCACGGCGCATACCGCTTTCCTCAAGACGCTTCTGAATGGAGGGCAGATGCTCCTGGGTGAGCAAGCCCGTAAGCCACTCCACCTGCTCCTGCTCGGAACTGTTGTAGAACAAGGGCTTCTCCTTGATGGTCGTGTAGCTCTTCAGAAAGCGACTGTTGGCCTGTTTCTTCTTCGTAGACAATGAATGGTTGGGCGTGTAGGCGGACAGCAAATCGTTCTTGGCCTTACGCGTAATCATATACTGCCCCGTATCGACCTGGCCATCGACACACTTTTGCTCTATGAATCCGCCTTCCATTAAGATATGTGTACCGTTTCTCAATTTATAGCGAATACCGCCGCTCTTGTAGTCTTCGGGATAGACGCTGTCGATGGTGTCCAAGGTCAGTCCTTCGTGTTCGGTTCCTACCCACTCGGCATAGTCGGCGATAACCAACAGCATGAGCGAAACGACATGAATATCGTCGAACTTCAGAAGCTCATGGCAGAGAGGAAGTTGTGGATTGGCCTTGACAAGCTGAAGCATCCACTCTTCTTCGTCCATGAAATCAACGTCGCGATTGTTCATGTTCCTACTGACACGACTCGACAGTCTCTCGACGAACTGCTGCTCGGTAAGACCGTCAATCTTTTCAGGAACGAACTTCTTGTTATGACGAAGTGCAGTCACCACACCATGCTCCAAGGCAAAACCTTCGAAGCAAGCGCCAAATTCGCGAGTTGCCCTGCGACAAGCCCAACGCATGTTGACAAGTTCTTCTATCTCCTCCGAATAGGTCATCATAGAGAGACGAGAGCAGCCGAGATGGTGTCCTAATCTCTTCCAAGAGACGGGTTCGCCGGCCTCAATCATGATGGCAAGCACCACGATTTGAATGTCGGTAAGTCCCAGTTCCTGACGAAGAAATGCCAAAGGATTCTTGACTGACGTCCAGAACTCGTCGGAAAGACGTGAATCCTCCGCCCTGTCGAGAATTCTGTCAAGTGCCGTGATGATGGTCCAGGTTTCCGGTTCCTTGAAATCATCCTTCATCACATTGGGGAAAGTCTCAAAACTTTCGATTTCCGGTTTCATGCTGTTTAACGGTTTCTTTCTCTTACTCATAGACACTAGTATTAAATTCCGTCTACAAAAGTATGCATCGAGTTTTAATATCTCCACGAATCTATACGTATAACAACGTATGGTCTCTTGATGCCTTATTAGTTGGGTGGAACTTGAATAATCCTTCGCTTCCATCTGCGTGTTGTGTAGATATTTCTTGTCTTCCCCCTTGATAAGTATGAACGCTTGATTTTGACCTCTGTTTTGAATACTTTAGGTTTAATGCATCTGTTGCATACATATCAAGTCCATATACTATCTGTATAAGCCTTACGCCATTTTTGTCTTGCTCAAGACCTGTTACTATATGTTTTGCAATTTGTTTAGCTTTTAAAGCATAGTCTTGCCATTGTTTCCTTAACATATTATAAATGTTTTCTTGAATATTATTAGTTTCTAATAAATATCACTATCTTTACAAAAAAGCGAAGATATGTGGGATATAAGAGTAATTGTTGAACTAATAAAGTGCTTTGAAGATATTCAATTCACTGAGCAAATTGATGGCAATCGTATAGGATGCATTCAAGATAACGATAGAACAGTTCAAGTTTCTTTTCTTGGGGATAATGTAGGTAAATACATAATGTTGTTTTATGAGGTTGAAGATGTTAACAATATAGAAAAGGTAGACACAAATCTTTCTGAGAGATTCATTAATGGGAGACATATGATAGATGGCAATCGTGTAATTCTATACACGATATTCCCACTTTTGAACGAAACTTTTGTTAGAGAGCAAATAAAACAAGGTTTATCAGAAATATGGGATATGAATAATGTGCTTAAATCCGTATCTCAAGAAAATGAGCAGCCAAATCAATGACTGCTCATATATTTGGGTCAACTTCTATGTTATTACCATAAATAATTGCCAGGAAACTGGTAGAAACCGCCCCCAAGACAATAATCCCCGTGTTCCAGCAGATGCATATGAAGGTTGACCATCCCCAGCCGGAAATGCCCCTCGTTGGTGATGATGAATTTGGGGTATGTCATGTTATTCTGATTTTTTCTTAAATCTGAACAATCATACCATTGACGGGATAATAGATGAGTTTGGCAATGACTTTTTCACCACTAAGAGAAAGGGCGTGCTCATAACAATCAAGCTGTCCCTTATATTTACCAGCGTAGTGTTTGTCTTCTTTAGTAGTAACAGACTCTTTCCTCCAGTTGGGATAGGTCTTGTAGTCGATGACAACACACCCCTTATCCGTCTTCCATACCAGATCAATGGAACCTGTTGTGATCTGCCCGTTAGACTCATACTTGAAAGGACGTTCGTGATAAGTTTCGATAGCCGGTCCGAAATGCTCAGTCATGAAACCGACGAGCCAGTCCCATGCCAAAAGGATTGGCTTCGCATCTGTCAGGTACTCTTGCATGTTATGGGCCAAGATGGCTGAAGAAACATACCCTTCGTTGTAGTTCTGGTCAATGGCGCAGAAAATGTTATGGATACATGTGCCGACCTTTGCCATCGTGTCCTCATCTCTTACTTTATCTACAGGGATGCGTTGGCGAGGTTTATCAAGAAGGACCTTCACCTCGTCTGCCACAGATGCTAACATACTTGGTTGGATATCGCGACGTTCATAGGTTTCTTCACCTTCAACCTGCAACGTCAAGACCTTGTCAGCGTTTCTTTGAGAAGGATAGTTCAGCGCTTCACTATCATCTGTGACAGGGATGTTTTCGTTCCAGAACAAATCTTTTGTTTTGAACAGGTCAGTGTGGGTGGCATCAGCAGAAGGTTCTACAGGTGATACACCAATATTCATAAACCATTTCATGGGTTCTCCAATCTTCTTGGTCTTTATTCTTGCCAATATCAGGTGCTCACTGGCACGAGTCATCCCTACATACAGTTTACGCTTGGCCTCACTTCTGACAGAACTGGTAAGTTCCGTCTCATTTTTCTTGTCCTTACCTTGAATGGAAGCAAGTATCTCGGCTGGAGGATTGTGGGCTGCTCCAAAGATCCAAGGCAGTAAGGTGATGGTCATTGGCACATAGAGATTATCTGCAGTGGGCTTGCTCTCATGCCTTGTCTGAACGCCAAAGAAGTTGTTCTTATAAAATTTGGAATTGAAATCGTTGTTCAAAGAAGTGAGAATGACATATTTCCACTCCAGACCCTTTGATCCGTGAATGGTATAGAGGCAGACGCCATCGCTATCACCTTCAGTCTTGATCTCTGTAGTGTCAACGTAGTTCATATAGCCGGAAATGGTGGCGGGTAGCCCTAACTGCAGACAGTGGTCCTCATATTTCCTGGCAATCTCTATGCAGGTGCGAAGGATGTTGAATCCCCTCGTCGTAGTATCCCAGTGGCGGCTTTCTCCATAGAGATCCATCTCGATGATGATGCTCTCTACAAGAGAAGACACGGATTGTTGATTGAATCTGTCTCGCAGTGTATTTAGTTTTTGGACAAGCGGATGGTTGGATAGGAAATCCTTATCAGCCAGTTTCTGATCAATCAGTTTCCCTAAAGAAGAATCAGGCGTAGTGAGATAATGTATCTGCAGCATGGCCATACTGTTAGACTTATTAACCAACAGCGACAAGAGGGCAAAAAGAAGTTGTTTCTCTTTCTCTTCAGTAACAGAGCCGTCACTTCTATGAACTGGAAGATTATACTTCCTCAATTCAGCTGCTAAGCTATTAAGACTACTATTATTGTTATTCAAAACTGCAATGTCTGAAGGCCGAATGCCTTTATTGACCATGATGGCTATTCTGCGGGCAATTTCTTGATTTACAGATTCATTCTTGTCAAAATCAAGATTCCACAATCTGAGTGGCTCATTAATATCAGGATCATCTGGTTTCTTGGTCTTGGGCTTCAATTCAACCATCTTTTCAGCTAACCCATCCTTTTCAAAAACAGGTATGAAAACATGATTAACCATGTTTGTTATAGCTGGCTCTGAACGCCAACAAGTATCGAGAGGATCGTCAAGATGATTTCCATTCTGTCCTCTTGAGATGGTGTCAACCACGGCTTTCACCAGTTCGGTATCGGTACCACGGAAGCCATAAATGGCCTGTTTGTAGTCGCCTACCCAGTAACTTTTCTTCATGAGCTTGGACAGCTCGTCGAAGATCTGCACCTGAATGGGACTACTATCCTGGAACTCGTCAACAAACAGATATTCGTAGCTGCTACGGATATCGTCTTTTACATCATCGCGTTTCAGCAATTTCAGCATGTATCGTTCCATGTCGTCATAATCAAGAAGATGGTTCTGAGACTTGTATTGCTCATAGCCCTCCTTCCAACGCTCAGCCATATCAAAGATGGTGTTGACCAATTGTTCGTTCATGGATTTAACTATAGGACTATTCCATATATTGATCTTACCATTGAGAGCGACTGCCATAGGAGCAAGTTTTGCTACGGTTGCCCTAGATACTACTGCAGATAGGGCATCTTTGAATTCTTTGATCCAAAGGAATGATATGTTTTGTGGAACAAATTCATATTTGCTGATACTCTCTGCAACTTTTTTACGAGTGTCTTCTTTTTTAAATGTAGCTTTTGAAATCGCGAATAATAATTCTTTTATAGCTGCAACTATCTCATCTGCTGTAGGCATAGACATATCGCCAGGATATAAACTTTTGACGAGTGCCAAAGACTTACTACGGCTCTCAGCCAAATCCATTACACCAAACGTCTCAGAATTCTTAATGACTTTTACCAAGAGGTCTTTCCAGAAACCATAGTCAGGATAACTGCCCATGCCTGGATTTCCAGGATCGCGCTGTTTCTCGATACTGAACTGGTTACGGAATTTGTTCATGAACTTAATCTCGTTCTCTGTGGGCAGTTCTGCCAAAGACTGACTGATATAGAAATTGACGTCTTCTTCAGCAATGACCTTCTGCTGAGGGCTTAATCCAAGGTAGTACCAATACTTCTGCACGAAAGAATTGGCAACAGCATGAACGGTTCCGATACTGGCCTGTTCCAGACGAGCAGCAGCTTCGTAAAGTGTTGGATTCTTTCGGCCTTCCTCATAGAGTACACTCTTTGCCTTTTCACGAAACTCTGCTGCAGCCTTCTTGGTATAAGTGGTGAGAATCACCTTTTCTGGTTCAACATCGCCATTCGCGATATGTTCGGCTAACAAGTGGGTTAGTTTATAGGTCTTGCCGCTTCCAGCACCAGCACTGATATATGTTACTCTTTCCATATTGCTTCCTTATTTCTTAAAACATTTGTAATTACTGAAGATATTTTCCTGTTTCAACTCCTCTCTAATACGAAGAGGCATAAGTCCTTTATCTGGAGTGTCTTTGACATATTGCAAATCGTCAGCCTTCTTTCCTTCTCCGAGTTCAATTTTCCCATTCTGAATCTCTTCAAGGCGATACTTGTATGAATTCTTGACCTGCAGGAAGAGATCCTTGCCAACATTTTCCTCTTCCGTAATAACCGAGGTGTGCTCGACTTGGAAAGGATATGTACTGTAGAGACAATTCTCAGGCATCAGGTAATAAGCCGTTGCTACAACCGTCTTGTTGAGTTCTTTTTCTACCAATTCTTTATATAGAGCCAACTGCAGGGAACCATTTTTCTTTAGTAATTCCGGGTAGTGGTTTTTTGAGGACGTCCATTTGAAGTCGAAAATATAGAGATTACCCTTGTCGTCTTCCAAAAGCATATCGACAAATCCTTTGATGTCAGGATCCCCTTCAAATTCAAGCCCTCGCAGTATCTCTTTTTCGCATTTGACAACATGAAGATTATTGGATGTCAAGATATCGAGAAGAGTGTCGATAGCATTTCTCAAACGGTCCTTCATAATCTTTATATCCACTCGGTTTTCACGCAGCAGCAGGATGGCTCCCTTTTCCAAAAGGGCATTACTGAATGCTGTATCATAATCGTTTGATACTCTCTGAAGGATTGTGTCAGGATTATTCGTTTCACCTTCCTTGTCGAACAAATTGGCAATGACGTCATGGGCAACTTCTCCTTGTGTCCTATCCAGCTGCATCATCTTGGTTACACCATCATCGCGAATACCTATGAGGTACTGCAGTGAATAGTCGAAAGGATTCTGGATAAGGGAATCAAGGGATGTGGCGCTTTCATGGTCTCTCCACTTGAGCTTGTCGGTATTTTGAATTTCCAGATACGTAGCATCATGGAGCGAATTGTCGACAACACTCCTTTCTTTGTAGTGCTGATCAGCAATTTGTGGCTCTTCGATGACCGTATCCAAATTAACAATACTTTGCTCGAGCAAGATCATCAGCGGATGCTTAGACAATACGGTACTTCCATCTCTTTCCACCACAACCAATGAGAGATGCTTAGACGTCATCATAAAAGGTATCTGTTGGAGATAGGCATTATAGCGCCTTTCATCTGCGGCATTCCACAGCGATATACCTTCTTTAGCGAGTGCTTCCATCTCTTCTTGCGAAAGGAATGAATAGGTGGCTGGCATCATGGCTCCACCATAGAAGTCGCACCAAATAGTGTTGTCTGCTTTGTCTGCCATCAGAGCAGGAGAGGCTACAACACAGCGGCAATTTTGTTCAGCTTCATACAGCGGGCAATCCTGTTCCTCATACAAACTGTTGATCCATCCCTGGAGTTTAGCAAAAGGTAATTCTTCTGTTGATTCCTTTTCAAGTAATAACAAAAGAGCCTCGGCTTGTTCTTTGATGATGCCAAGTTGTCGTTTTACGCTTTCATCGACATTTTGGAACATCCTGTTTTTAGTCCATGACAAAAGTAAGCGAGTAAACTTGTAAATAGCTTCTTTGTTGACATTGTCATTCAGGCTAAGAACATCAACAGGCTTTTTCATTGAAGGCAGGAACCTGTGAATGGCTTTACTTCTTGATGACTTCTTTTTCTTGATGGTCTCTTGTTTCTGCTCTTCAGTGGTGCCCTCATCCCAATGGTCATACTCACCTTTTAGATAGTTGTCGATGACTTCCTGGCATTTTGAATTATAATAGCCACCGGATTGAATGATTGCTTCTGCAAGTTGCCTCCGAAGGTTGCTTTCCAGCGGACTGACGGGAGCATGTAACCACTCTAACAGGAACTGGATATTCAAGGGTTGTGGAAACAGATTCAGACCAATAAGTAATAGCTGTGAAACCTGAGGAAGAACATCTTTCATGGTAGAGCCGCTTACAGGTTGTCCGGAAAGTCGTAAAGTGTTGTCGAAATCTTTGTTGTCAGAATCAATCCATACATTGTAAGCATCAGCAGGTTGCAATGTTAACCAGTTGAGTGCATCCTGACGCTGTTTGAACTTATATATACGGAACGAGGTGTCGTTGGGTTGAAGTTCCAACGCTTGCTGATTCTGACCACTTACGAGCTGTCTGACCAATGAAAGATTGGAACCATCGTTTATCCCCTCTACAGGTTCGATAATATCTACATTGCGTTCCTGCAGAGCATCAAATAACGCCTTTAATGAAGGTGACAGGCAAGATTTTGGACATCCTAACTCAATTCGAAGATCAGGAGGAAGACTGCACCCATTTTTGATATGGCAGATAATACTATGAATACGCTCTCCTGTTCCTGGGCTGTCAAATCGTTTTTCTACTTCACAGAGAACTTTCATTCTATCTGACGCCTCTGAAGCTTGCCCAGTCCATCCTGCTTCTACAAGCAAATCCCGCCAGAAAAGACAGGCCTTGGCTGTACCGAGACCATCTAAGCGAAAAGAGTCCGCTAACTTGTGATTAGGATTCTCATTTGTATAGTCAAGCATTGCAGAATAGTATTGTGCTATTCGCTGCTTATTTCCCATACTCTCCACATGATGCCCTGCATACAGCTCAAGACAATCAAGTAGTCCCGTTGTATTGTCGACAGTAATGTCAAGCGCCAAATGATTATGGTTAGCTCTAAGATTGAGGTAAGTGAAACCTTGATAGGCTGGTAGATATTTTATGGTCATATTCGTGTTATAAATTTGTAATTGGATTAATCTGATTGTAAAGATATGAAATAAGATAGAATAGAAACTGGTTTTATACGTATGATTAAATGTTCAGTAGCATGTCAGACGCAATGGCTTGCGACATAGAAGACGGCACGTCACACTCCTGGGCTATTTCTTGCCAATGAGAAGCCCTCTCACATATTTCATCAATTACCAAGGGGGCATCTTTGATGTTGTTCTGATCAGCAAATGTCAGAAGATCCTGACGGGTGATATTATCAAACTTACCATTGACAGACATCTGGTGTGTTGCCGTCCAACCGCCTTGTGGGTTATAGGCATAGCCCATGTCATAAGCAGGAGATAGTCTCCATTTTCCGTTTTCATCCATCAGGAACGATATGTTCTTTGTGTGGTCGTCCTGATTCCGGACTACTACATTGAATACCATCCTGCGGAATAATTCCTTGGCTTCTGCATATGACAACCGCAAAGCTCTCATCACGTTGAATGCCTGCTCGTAGGAATATGCGCGATGGAGACGGTAGTCGAAATGAGCCATGCCGCAAAGCGTCTGCATGTGTATCTTCCTACCATCCTTCCGATCGAAACGCTTGGTTAGGAAATGAGCTCTTCCGTTTTCTTCGATGAGTGAGCATTCAGACATCTCGATACCGCACTTTTCTGCCAACCGATAGAACGAGTACTCCAACCGGCCGTAATTCTCTGTTTCCTTGAAACCCGCCTTAGCTGAAACGCCATCCAGCTTGATCAGATAATAGTCAAACCCCTTTGGGGCTTCAACTTGTCCTGAGCGGACCTCGCCGGTACTCTTGTTATAGGCGATAATGGCTTTGGCACGTTGTCCGCCTGCCGAGGTCCCGAGACGCAGGATCTCGGCGATGGCCTGCTTCTTGTCATCATTAAGGTTTGCTCCAAAAGAAGACTTCTCGGCCAAAGCGTTCTTTGCCACATCTACCAATGCGTCAATCTCAAACCTTTGATTAGTGTCGTAAGGAAGATCCAATGCAGGCTCAAATTCCAAAGCCCCCATGCATCGCTTACCGAGGAAACATAACGTCTCGATGGGGTTGCTGCTGGTGCGCCCCGTAAGGGCAAGCCACCTGTCGAACAATGCACGGCCATAGGTGTCGGGAAGAGCATCGGCCAACATTCCAGGCAGACCCTTAAAGGTCTCCCGATCAAGATCTGCAAATGCATAGATACGTCCCTCGCGTACAGGCATCATGAGAGGAGATGGTTCCAAGCCACGTCCTACAAAGCTATGGTCATACTCAAATCTGACAATGCCATATCTTTCATCCCAACGGAATGCTCCTACCGGCAGCCCAAACAGGCTGACTTTAGCTACATCTACCATTCAACATCCTCCTTTGTTACATTGCTCAGTTTACCGGCAGCCCGCTTGCGTTGTCTTATTTTTGAGGAATTCACCAGATCGTAGTATTCACTCGGGCTCATCTGCTCCTCTTCAACCAATGGCTGCAGCACATCAAGTTTTCCTAATATACGCATTATTCTGAGCAGGGAATCAAACGAACGAATGTCACCTTTTTCTATCTTCTTGATAGAGGACAAAGACACATTAGCTGCCTCAGAAAGGCTCTTCTGAGTAATGTTCTGTTTCAATCTGGCATGTCTAAGGTGATTTCCTATTCTACCCAAGATTGTCATGTCAGCAAGCATATAAATATTATCCATAACAGCTTAGAATTGAACTATAACGCTGCAAATATACAAATAAAGGTTTAAATCTGAACCACTTTCGCACTAAAATTTGCTAAAAGGCGACAATTATGTGAGCCAATGTATTTCAATTGGAGCTTCTGATGCTTTCGACAGAACTATTCCACCTGTCGAGAATCTCGCGGAGCTCCTGGGGGAGTTTGTCATAACAGGCTGCGGCGATGTCTTTGGGTACGGGCTTGGTGGCAGCAGCGATGTTGCCGGCTATACAGGCCATGGTATCGGTATCGCCACCAAGGGAAATGGCACGGATGACGGCATCCATGAAACTGTCGGATTCGAGGAAGCAGATAATGGATTCGGGCACGCTCTTGTCGCAGGCGGTCTCGAACTGATAGTCAGGACGTATCTCATCGGTGGTGCGATGGAGGTCGTAACCGAAGGTATGCTCGATATACGACTTGATGTCGGCTTTCGGTTTACCGGTCCTATTAAGGAAGATAGCAGCTGCAACTGCCTGAGCTCCACGGATGCCTTCTTCGGAGTTATGAGTGACTTCGGCAGTAATCTTGGCAAGAGCAAGGCATTCATCGAGCGTTTTTGCATACCAGGCCACCGGTGCTACGCGCATGGCACTTCCATTGGTAGTAGCGCCATAGGGAGTGCGGTCATCGGAGTCCACCCATTTGCGGAACTTCTTGCCAAAGGAGTAGACACGATAACGGTTGCCGAAATGCTTGAAGAGGTCGATGAGCGATTCCTTGTTGTGTTCAGGATTATCCATCAGCCACTTGGCAATGGCCATTGAGAGAATGGTGTCGTCGGTGTAGTTCATGCTCTTGAGTACTTTCATCTCTTTCTTGCCAGCGAGCTTCTTCACTTTCTGCTTGTCTTTCTCCAGTTCGTATTTGGAGCCGAGCACTTCGCCACAGATACCACCGATGAGTCCGGTAAAAGGGAGCTGTTCAGGGGCAGTTCGCTCCATACGTTCCACGGTGATGCGACCATCGGTTTCCTGGTGGAAACGGAGCACACCACCCAGCCAGTTGATGTAGGCACTATTGAGCAGGTTGACATCAGCAGACTCACCATGCAACCATTTCAGCCATTCGGCATACCATTGGCAACTACCATGCGAGAATTCCTTCTTACGGGTGGGAGGGGCGCCATAACGACCTGTCAAGAAGTCGTTCTCGATAAGTCTGGGATTGTTAAGGTAGCCATTCTCGGGGGCAACAATCATGGTCTGATTCTTGACCGCATCAGGGCTGTCGTCAAAATGAGCCATCAGTGCTGCGGCTTCGATACTGCCGAAATGTACGCCGGCAATGTCGATACCGATAGAATCATCGGAGGTGAAACGGTCAATATATGCGGGTATCTGAGATGACATAGAGAGAGGCCCATAGATTTCGAAATCGTCTTGAAAATGGGCTTCGTCGCGTAAGGCCCCTTTTTCAATACCACCTTTGTTAATAGGGCTGTTGGGGTTGGAACCTAACATCTTTTCGCCATAGTGGGCTGTAAACACACTCATCTTGTAGAGCAAGTCGATGGAACCCAGAGGTGAAGCGATATCAGTACGGATGATGACCACGGGCAGACTGCCAGGCATACGTCCGAGTATGTCGCGACAAAGGGCTTCTTCGCGAGGGGTAACAAGCACAACAAGGGCACAGTCGGTATGTGGATGTTTCTCGCTCTTGATGAAGTTGGAGAGGGCCATAAAACGCCCGTGACACTCATCGCGGAAGTCGGAGATAACGCAGGAGGCCAGTCCGGCTTCGGTCATATTGCTCTCCATCTTGTGAGCTACTGGTTCGCCGTACGATCCGTAAAGGACAGTAAATTGTGTAATCTGACTGAGTGATGGCGGAGTGATGGTGCCATCGACGGTGAGATAGGTGAAATTGTCTTCGGGTTTGTCGGAGAGGGTCAGTTTGCTGACAAAGTCGGTATCACCAGTGAAGGCTTTATATAATAAGGAAAAGTATGCGAAGGTGCCATTCACACTAATGAATCCACCGGGGAGATTGAACGCACGGTTGACAAGACCTGTGGGACATGCTTTCTCGAAGCGTTTCATATTGTCGTTCTCTTTGTGCTGCATGGTGAAGGCACAACTGTAGCCCGGGTTTACACGAATCATTCTTTTGGCGATGTATTCCGCATCCTGATTTTTCAGCGACTTACTGATGAGGAGCAGTTTGGCGTTGCGCAGAGTATCGTCGGAAAAAGAGTTGGCTTGATAAGGGGTCACGACTCTACCCAGCCCGCAGTTGGTTCCGTAGAGGAGTGCTGCATAAGCGGCAGAAGAATGGGAACCGCCATGCCCCATGGCGATGAGAGGGCGTTCGGGCTCATTGAAAAGGAACTGGCGCAGAGGTTCCACGTCGGTCTGTTCTGCCTGTTCAATGTACTTGCGGGTGTCTTTCAACAGCTCACTCATCAACGGTTTTGCAGTTTTCTTACGATTCATAAAGGCTATTTATTAGTCTAACAGTTTGAAAGATTTGTTTTATATTGCAAATTTACAAAATGTTTTCATAAGTACAAATTTCTTATACGTATAATTCCTGATTTTTGTATTCGTAAAATCCCTATTTTTGCAAACGAGAGAGGATATAATGTGTTTAATCATATAAATTGCAGGTATGAATTTTGGGGAATATGCAAGACTTGGGGAGCATCATGATGTAATGGAGGCTCTGACCTTGCTGACAAAGGCATATATCAATATGTGTGGATACAGCCTTGGCTACAGGACGGTTGTTTATTGCGCAGGAGAAGCGTGGCAGGAAAGGTTAGCTTGGTTAGATCTTCCTTTATCTGAAATGGCAAGGAAAGAATCGCTCGTTACCTTGATGCCCTTTATCTCCAATGAGTATAATCCTGAAATCTATGATGAATATGATATTTCAGGAATGAATGAAGAAGAGCTAATGGCTGGATGCAAACAGGCTATAACCGATAAGGAATTTGATGAAGCAACCATTGAGGTGCTCTGCTGGGGGATTATGAAAGCAACTGAAAAAAAGAAAGAGCTGTCACAAGAAATCGAAGCAGATGCTCCAGACGGCACACATCTCAAAGGTGTTCTCACTGAGCAAAGATGTGGGTGTACCTCTGTGACAATGACATCACCCTACAATAATCTTATTGCTTTGACAATTGAATTGGAGCGGGATGCCAGACAACTGCTTATTAAAGCCTACGAAGACTGTCAAAACCTACGTAGACAGGAGGAAAAGATACGGGCATTATATCCCCAATATCAAGATGAACTTAGAAAATGTAAGAATGCGTCTGGTTGGAAAAAACACACAGCGTTCAATAAGGTGTATGGACAGTTTGTGGATAATACTGTTATTGTTTCTCCTGATAAATGGTTTTTTGAATGGTTTGGGCTGGAGTTTTGATTTAGAATAAAGAGAAAACAGTAAAAACATAATTGACATGGAAAAGAAAAGAAGTGATGCAATTATCGGAGCGATAGCTGGAGATATTATCGGCTCCGCTTATGAGTTTAAGGGTGTTGAACCAGAAAACTTCAAAGTGTTTGACAAGAATTGCAGCTATACGGATGATTCTGTTTTAACGATTGCTGTAGCAGACTGGCTGACTCATCCTGGAAGTGAACTTCAAGATTATCTGATAAGGTATGCCCGCAAATACTACGATGCTGGTTATGGACCTCAGTTTGCACGTTGGTGCATGATGAGACATCCTCGGCCTTACAATAGCTGTGGTAATGGTTCTGCCATGAGGGTAAGTGCCGTCGGGTGTGTGGCTAATAGTGTGGAAGAAGCATTGAAATTAGCAAAAGACAGTGCCCTGCCCACTCATAACCATCAAGAGGGAATCAAGGGCGCGCAAGCCATCGCAGTGGCCATTGTTTTGGCACGACAGGGGAAAACGAAGGATGAAATTAAGACAACATTGCAGACACTTTTTGATTATGACCTGAATCGCACATATCTTGATCTCTATAATGGCGAGTACACTTTCAATGTCATTTGTCAGACAACTGTGCCAGAAGCTCTTATCTCTTTCTTTGCGAGTGAGAGTTATGAGGATTGCATTTTCAAAGCTGTACTGACCAATATGGATACAGATACTGCTGGAGCCGTTGCTGGAGCCGTTGCCGGAGCATACTATGGAGTACCTGATAATATAAGAGAGAAGGCATATACTTACATTCCAAAGGAATTTGTGAAAGTGATTCACTAGTGTCCACTAAAAATGGACGAGTTAAAAATTAAATAAATTAGGTTCACTTGAACCGCTTCGGTCTTTGTCATTTTTGAATATAGTTTTGTCGAAGAGATTTCTCAGATGCGTTGTGTCAGTGAGTGACATGCTGAGGATTTGCAGTACCTCATAGGTGCTTCTATCCAGTCGCATATCATGCTGCACAATGGCAACGAGGCAGTAGGCACAGATGGCAGAGTAAATCTGTATTCTGACAGCATTCTCAGTTGTACCCCAGAACTTCTTGATTTTGAGGTGCTGCTTGAGCCACTTGAAGAACAGTTCTATCTGCCAACGGTTCTTGTAGAGGTCGGCAATCTGCAGAGCAGTCAGTTCCATTGCGTTGGTCAAGAACATGAATTCACGACGTTGCTCCTCATCGAAGAATCGTACAAGTCTAAGATGCTCCGGATAGCCTTTCTGACTGCCATAGATGGTCAGTTTTATCTCTGCATCAGTCAGTATTCCCTTGGGCATCCTGCGTTTCCACTTGATGCACTTGTACTGCAAATTGGTCTTAGCCCTGACAACAAAGAACGACTCCGCACGATGTATGTGATAGAGTTCCTTGAAGTTGTTGTAGCCACGGTCAAATATGTAGTAAGCACCTGTCTCAATGGGGATTTCCTTCATCGCCTTGGAGTCATGCACTGATGCTGTGGTGATATGGAAGAAGGCAGGGATCTGAGTTTCCAAGTCATACAGGGTATGTATCTTTATGCCACCCTTATGTTTGCGGAACTTAGCCCACCAAAACACATCCAGACATAGCGAGATGGTCGTGGAATCGAAAGCATAGACGTTACCGTCGAGCTTGAAAATATCCGTAGCCCTTTTGCGCCTGGCCTCACTGACAAGGTAGTAAGCATACTCTTCGAAGACGCGATAGTCACGGTTGGTATTGGCCTTGCCCAGATTACTTCTGGTCACATGCCTGCCAAGTCCGAGATGATAGCACTTCTGGTGATGTGCCTCTATGGCGATAATCAAATCACGCAGACTCTCGCGATTGCTCAATTGGCCAAACATCAACGTAAGGAGTTGGTTCCAACATGTGAAGTGCTTCACATAGCGGTTACCTCTATACTTGTCAACGATGTGACGGAACTTATCTGAGTCCATAAAAGCGACCAATTGGGAGAAAACGTATTTGGGCTTGTTCATATGCAGTCATCCATTTTGACTGCAAAGGTACAAAATCAAATCGTCGCACCCTGAAAATCTCTGTAACTAACTATATTTCAATCATTTCAAAGAACGCTTAGCGATTTTTAGTGGACAGCAATGAAAGTGATTACCAAATTAGAGAACTCCTTGTCAGGAGATATTTGATGATGGAAGAGAACGCAATAAGAACAGGATTCTCCGCAATTGATGATATAACTGGGGGTTTTAAACCCTCAGAATTAGTCGTTATCGCCGGCAGACCAGGTATGAGAAAAAACGCTTTTGCAATTTCGATAGCTAAGAATATTGCTGTTGATGAAAAGATTCCAACGGCTTTCTTTACACTCGAAATGTCAAACACCAATTTTGTAAACCGTTTGATATCGAGTGTCTGCAAAATTAATGGCAGTACCATACTGAATGGCCGGCTCAATCATGAAGAATGGGACAAACTATACAAGAATATAAATTCTCTCCTTGATTGTCCACTATATGTGGATGACAGTCCTAAACTTACTCTTGGGGATGTAGAAAATAGAATACAAAAGTTTGTAGATGAACATGGAGTCAAAATGGTCATCATCGACTATGTTGGATTAATTGATGTATCTAATGTTCGAGATAGACGAAAGGAATTGGCAGTTGCACTTGACGCTCTGAAGAAGACAGCAGTTGAAATGAACATTGTGATTATAACTGTTGTCAATTTGTATTATGGTGAAGAAATGCCTGAAATCAGAGAGCCATTTTTGAATGATCATGATGAATTCAAAACAATTGGTCTTTATGCAGATTGGTCGCTCTTTATCTATCGTCCAGAGTTATATAGAAATAGGGAAACAGAAAGCAATACTTGCAGAATTGTTATTTCCAATGACGGAGAAACCCCATTAGGTACGGTTAATTTGAAATATCATTGGGGAACAAGGAGATTTGACAATACAGAAATTGACCCTAATAATAATGGCAATGAATAAGCATCTTTATGCACAAACACTTCAAGATGAAGAATTAACAGAAGGTGTTACATATCTACATCAAAGAGATACTGGTTTGCCTTGTGATATCATTGTGGATTGTGGTAAGACATATGAATACTACAATCACCCTTTATGTTTGTATATTGTCAATGGAAACAACGTATATCCAGTAGATATCGTAAAAGAGACCACTTCATCACTTGAAATACCTTCCGAGATAATTAAGTTCATAAAAGACAACTACAATTCATTATGTGCTTTTGCTAATATGGAAATAGATGGTCCGGAGTTTTTTGATATTATTGAAGGCAAATATATAGAATTCGAACCCAATAGGTAGCAATTAATATCGGCTAAAAGGAACGCTTATACCTATAATTGGGGGGAGAATGTATTGAAAATGTCCTTACTTTTGCAAACAACAGAGAATCTGTAAATAATATAGGTAAAAATATCGTGATATGGAGAAAAAGAAAGTAATCATTTATCTGCACGGCTATGGATCAAGCGGGGAAAGTAGTACGGTGAAACATCTCAGGAGAGTAATGAACAAATGTGATGTGCTTGCTCCGGATATCCCTGTGAATCCTGCAGAAGCACTCCCATTCCTGAAAGACTATTGCGAAAGGCATCAGCCAGCCGTTGTTATTGGCACCAGTATGGGGGCGATGTACGCCATGCAGATGCACAACTATAATCGTATCTGTGTGAACCCTGCATTGAGAATGTCGGAACTAACAGATATACTTAAACCTGGAACATTTAAATACTTCCAGCCAACGCAAGATGGGAAGACACACTTTACTGTAACGGAAGATACCATACAGCAATTTCGGGACATGGAAGCGCATATGTTTGATGGAGTAAATAGTTCCAACCGACTGTTTTGTTGGGGATTCTTTGGGGACGAAGATACGACCGTGAATTGGCGAGAAGAGTTTGAACAGCATTTTGCTCCTAATGTGCAGATGTTCCATGGTGGACATCGTATGAACAACAAGGTTCTTGATGAAGTGATAGTGCCATTTGTGGAGGATTTGCTGATTACTGAAGTTCCTGCTTGTATGTGTGAACATTGGAAAGAATTGGAGTATGTTGTGTTGCCATCAACAATTAAAACAATAGGAATATGTGCCTTTAACGGCTGTACGCTACTTCAGGAGATAAAATTACCAGATAGTATTGAGCATATCGAAGATGGTGCTTTCCGCTTTTGTGAATCACTTAAAAAAGTGTGTCTGCCATACAATCTTAATGTGTTGAGTCCAGAACTTTTCTATGGTAGCGGCATTGAATCCATAGAGATTCATCAGAACATAAAAGAGATAGGCTATTGGGCTTTCTGGGCATGTAAACATCTAAAGCGTCTGATTATTCCAGAGAGTGTCACGCGAATAGGACATGGTATTGTAACTGCTCATGAGGGATTCGAAGGAATAGAATGCCACGCTAAAGGATATCATGTGGAAAATGATGCATTAATAGACGACGAGCGACAGGAACTGCTTTGTTGTTGGACACGACAGAAAAACTATGTTGTACCTGAGTGTGTCAAACGTATTGCAGACATAAGTGGAAATGAATTTTTGGAAACCATAACTGTGAAGCAACCTATAGAGTTGAGTACATACGATGTATTCGCCTCTGACATTAATCTTAGATATGTTGATTTTCAGGGGGGCGCAACAGGTATATATGAATCAACATTTTGGAATTGTCCCAAGTTGGAGAACAAATAACAAAACAATGAAATAACTATGGAAAAGCAGTTTAATAAAGTAAACTACTCTGAGTACGAGGGAAAGTACGATGAGCATTTAAAGGAAAAGATGGCGAAGGCACCCGAGAGCATTGACCTAGAAACCATGCGGGCTAATCTTTATGGTTATACGTTTACGAAGCAATATGCCGACGGAGTGATTCCTGACGAATTGTCGATGGACTATTGGGAGGAGTATCATTTTGAAAATGATCTTATTGATGAACCTATCGAAATTGATCTGGACTCGATGCTCTTCGAGATGGAGCAGCCATTGGGTAAAGAGGATCTCAGTCCTTATTTTGATGTGTCACCTCAAGAGGAATTGATTCTTAAAGCCATTGACAGTACAGGCGACGGAAAGACTCCGGAAACGGCATTGTGCGTGATTGACGTACACCAAGAGTATGAATACATTCATAGGGTGGTCAGACTCAGCGTGTTACGCTTAGTCAAACAAAGCGTTAAGGACGGGGTTGACTGCCTGGAGTTAGAAGACTACGATGGTAGTATTGAAAAAGTCTTTTTCAACATCAGTCGCCGATTTGAAGTGGGCAATCCAATACGAGCAGAAAAATAAAAAAGGGTTTATGAGAGATCATATTGAAAGCATTTTCAAGGTGATGCCTTACTACTTTGCAAGGAGCTGGAGGAAACTGCACTATCCGGAGTTCAAGACAAAAGTGGTTGAAACCTTGTATATGAGAACAAGGGAAGAGGTGGACGCCTATATGATACGGCATCGCAACTACTATAGAGAATTCAATGAAAAGTATCCGGAGATCAAGAGCAACCTGTATGCTTATGTAGTATTAGAGATCCCGCTGGGGGTTGAAACACATGTGGATGTCCTGGGCGAGAATCTTTCAACACGAATCTATCTGCCTGATGGCTCATTATGGGGTGAAAACACGTATGCGGATTTCATTCCTATAAGTACTCATGGAGATGAGTATAACCATTGGGGAAGAAGAAATCTGTTTTGGGGTAGAAAGCCGGAAGAGATAAGATTCAAACCTAGTGACATTGTAGAGGTGATGGGCTACCCAGGGAACCACTATTGGGGGAATAACTGCGTCAATCTTGCGATAATAGTAAAGACTCCACCAACAGTTGACGAAGTGGCTGCAATGCGGAAGCAATATTTGGCAACCCATAGTGGTTTTGACGTTTGCGACCATGCTATGTGCTATGAGTTCGGGCACTATTTAGACACTTATGAGGTACTGTCTTTTGCATGCGATCAAATAGATCATGCTCCTACCGTTTCTGTATTCAAACCGACAAAAGAAGTGTCTTCAAGGAGAAGAAAGGCTTTGCAAAAGATGTATGATGAATATATTACCGTATCAAGTAATGATTTAATGAATAAGAAACAACAATGAGTAAGAGCAAATTGAGAAACAAATGGATGCGGAAGCTGTATGCGAAAAGTAGATGGTCCTATATGCGAAGGAATATGCAAGATCCTGATCATAATCCTCATCGGCTTGATGAGGTGCCAAAGAATTATCCCTCACGCTATATAACGTCACATTGTAGTGCCGATGTGGGATGGCTCCAGGAATCCACTTCGTTTGGAGGACACAGTATACCCAATGGTGGGCATCGAAGAGTGAGCGGATTAGTACGTGCCAGTGTTAAGAGAGAGGTGCGGAAAGAAATAGAATCTGAATTAAATGATTAAAAGTACAGATTGTTAGTAATTAAAGTTGTATCTTTGCAGCAGAATTCATAATTGACAGTCTGAAATGGGCTGAATAAGGGTGCCAACCATCCCGTCGATGACCATGTTTATGGACAGGTCAGGATACTTCTCCAAAACCCTTATGTTAAACCCTTGCATTGGCCATAGACGATGCAACTAAGACGAAGTGTAATATGAATAGTTACATCTACAATTATGAGACGTGGTTGGAAGGTCATGCCAACCGCAAAACGATGATGGAGAAACTGGAAAGGAGTCTGGTTCCCTATGAGTTGTTTGAGGCAATCGGCCTGACAAATGACAAGCAGCCTGTGACGGGTGATATTGCCATTAACGGTAATACGTATCATTACGACATTGCTTACGATTACAAGTGCATTGGGCATGATGTGTATGATGCGGTGCTGAACATTAAGCAACTTGATGACAAGTGGCATAACTTGCTGATGGGTTATAATAAGTTCAAGGTGGTGATGGATCATCATCGAGTAAAGACTATCTATTCTGACCATGAGGACTATTTCCAACAGGTGATAGATATGTTTGAACGTGATGACTACGGAGCCTTGTATGCAAACCGCTCAGCCTATATCAACAATCTGCTGGCTCGTTATATCTTACTCAGACAGCTGGAAGGCTATCGCCCTGAGTTGCAACTGTTGGCAACGGTAAAGACCGATGAAGCAGAGAATGTGAGCGTATTGGCTGCTGACTCTAATAGGAACGAGCTGTATATGTATGCTTTCAGTAAGCGTGAAGCACTTGAACTGGCCAAGCATCATGATGGTATCTGCAAGGACTTGACTATCGTGTATTTCTTCAACCAGGACTTTGAGAAGGATGGGAATACCATTGGCTATGATTCAGGATGCACGCATGTGGTTTCAGCTCGTTCGTTTATGCTGAGTATGCCGATGGGGACTCTTGAGAAACGTCTTGTTGAGAAACGCATGCTGACATTGGTAAGTTTATTGTATAATGATCATCTTGACTGGCATTTCAACAAAATTGAGCGTGTGGCCATTAACCCACCATTGTATGGTAAAACCATCAAAGAGCAAAAAAAGGCACTCAAAGCTGCTAAAGGCAAGACTAGCAAGAAGGCCAAGAAAGTGAAGAACCAAGTTCATCAAGGAATGCCCTGGTATCAGCGCATTCCTCGGACATTGCTGGAGGATGCCCTAAACGTGATTTCTGACCAGCCTGAAAAACAAATGGATATCTTCCACTTCCTGTGTGCTGCCAATATGGTAAACGCCTACGTCAACCAGTGTAAGCAGCATGGGCTGTATGGACAAAAACAGGTAATGAGAATGTATCAGGCGAAGCAGCAGATCTTCAAATGCCTGTTGCTACTGGCAGAAGAACATAATCCTAATGTAAAGATTGCTGTAAGTGGCCTCCCTGCGGTGCTAGTCAACATTCGTATTGAGAAGCATGATTACCAAATCAGTTTCCGCGGGATGACCAAAGAAATCCTGGACAAGTTCTGTAAAACCGGAATCAGTCAGAAAGGCTATTTCGAGGGCTACTATCTGCAGCCCATCGCAACAGCCTTGTATATGTATTCGTATATGCTGAGATGGAAGGAACTCACAAAGTGATCCTGCCTATTTCAGGTATTCAATGAACTTCATGGCATCGGCAGGGAGGGTGTATTCCAACTTGCCGGTGTCGCGGAGTTCCATAAGAAGACGGCCAAGGAGGTTGGGGCCAACGAAGTTGTCGCCTTGCAGTTTCACACCCCATGCATCAGGATTCTTCTTCGTAAAGGAAGATTGGTCCTCAACGATGAATTTGCCTTTCGAACGTTCTAGTTCTTGACGAAAAGTCTCGCTTTGCTCGTACTTCTGCGTCAGACAGAATTCCATGGCATCGATAATTATCTCGCCCCAGTCAGCACGGCGATGCGTCTTTTCCCAATGCTTCGCTATCATCTTGGGATTGCCTTTCTTATAAAATATAGCTTTGACAGGCTCCTCGTCCTTGAATTTCATCAATTGGAAGAGGCGCTCACTGGTATCGATAGTGACACCTTCGACAACAATGGGAGTGTGCCCGAAGTTGCTGAAGATGCCCCACTCCTCGTCAATCTTATAAATTCTGACGCATTGGTCGGCAGGATAAGATTGCAGGCCCCAATATTCAGGGTAGTTCTCGCGAATAAAATCGGCTATGCTATAGAAACTCATTGCTGATGATGGTTAAAAACAGTCTAATGGGACGTCTTTCTCAGAACCTTCGATGAGTTGGAACTTCTTGGGGTCGAGCTCTACCTTATCGATGCGGACAATACGAATTTTGTCGATGTTGAGGATGACGCGGTTGGTGAGTCCATCCGGTTTAGATTGGGCTTGTGGCCAGGCGAAATACTCTAAACCTATCTGACTGAAGAACTTGGAAGCGGCTTTCTCGGCATCAAGGTCTGCGCTGCCAATGAGTTTCTTTACCGTTCCTTCTTTCCCTGTGAGGCGATTGCCGACGAATTTGCGGAAGAATTTGCCAACAGCTCTGGCTTCCTCAGGAATCTTCTCGCCAAGCGCCTTCTCCGTTCTTTCGATGATGGACGGATGAACATGGCGGACAGAGAACAAATGATTGTCGTCCGTCAATTCAGGAATCTCCAGGGTATAGACATAGTAGTTTTTGTTTTCAGGACGCTTTTTGTTGTAGGCATAGTGAGCTGCAGAGGTATATGACTCTGTGACATAAGTGCCAAAACCAAATTTTGCTTTCCCATCGCCTTCCAATGCATGGGCAATGTCGAACTGCTTGAAAAGCACTGACGTGCCGTGATAGAATGTTTCCATATCATTAACTCTATAATCCAGTTGCAAATATACTGAAAAATTCTTTCATGCGTTTGTATTTGAACCAACTTTTGAATTCTATATGTTCATTTCCAGCATTTAACCAGACTTTTCTGTTACTGGACTAAAGTTTCCTTTATCGTTGAGAGAGAATGCCATCCGAGAGTCAAGACAGGCAAATTTGTCTGTAATAATTGGACCGTCCAACTGCATGGTATGCCCAACGACTTGATAACAGTTGGGAAGCGGGTCGCTGACAGCCAGTTCGACGACATCGGCCCAAACCATGCTGCCACTTTCGTAAAAGCCGCCTCTGAGTCTGCCAACTTGCCCCAATGCTTCCAATCCTTCATTGGTCTGTATCAAACGGTTTAAATGCCAGGCATCAGGTTTCCCAATCTGATTCAGATTCTCCCTAAGCCAGGTTTGTGTAATACCTGCATGAGAAAACAGGTAGTGCTTATCTCCCAATTCTGTTTCCCATGCCAATTGGAACAGCTGACGATTGTCCCAGAACAGACGATGAAGGGTCATGGCTAAAAAAGGATTATATCTGCTACCTCCGGCCAATTCATAATAATACTCAGAAAAGTAATGTAAATCATGATTGCCCAACAGTAGAACCACTTTATCAGTGTTTTGTTGCTTATAGGCAATGATGGATTTGAAGTTGTCCAGGGCCATCTCACTGGTAATTCCCTCAAATTCATAAGGATCCACATAGTCACCAAGAAAGATGACCTTCTCGTATTCCCCGGTATCCAAGGCCTTTTTCCAAAAAGTACGGCCATGGACATCCGGAATAATCAGTATTTTTCCTTTCATATGCTTATTGGTTTAATGGTTTATGCTAAGTGTCTAAGAAGATATTTTGACTTGTCACATTTGCGCACCTTGTCGAGGCTGCGCTCGCGAATCTGACGTACACGCTCACGAGTGAGCCCCATTCCATAGCCGATATCATCGAGGCTGCGTTCAGGACATCCAATGCCAAAATTCTGGATGACAATTAGTCTTTCCCGTTCATTCAGCACATCGCAAAGCACTTGCATGAGGTCACTGCACATCGACTCATGGTTGACTGTCCGATCGGCAGCATACTCAGGGGACGAGGCCATGACATCTGCCATCGTGGAATCCGCATCTTCAGAGACAGGAGCATCTAGGCTGTTCACATGAGCCTCCGTCTGGATGGCCTTCTCTATTTTGTCAATCTCCAAGGAGATGATTTCACTGAGCTCGTCGGCTGTCGGATTCCTTTGTTGCTTCTGCACAAATTCATTTGTGGCTTTCTTTATCTTATTGCTGACGGATATCTGGCTTTGAGGCCTGCGCACAATGTTACTATATTCTGCTATTGCCTGAAGAATGCTTTGGCGAATCCACCAGATGGCATAGGAGATGAACTTGAAGCCGCGGGTCTCATCGAACTTGTCTGCCGCTGTGATGAGACCCAGATTACCTTCGTTTATCAGATCTGAGAGTGGAACGCCTTGGTGTTGGTACTGTTTGGCAACTGAAACTACGAAACGTAAGTTGGCAGTCACCAGTTTCTCTTTTGCTTTGTCTCCGCGCTTACCGCCCTTCCTGATAGTCTGAGCTAGTTCTACCTCCTGATCCGGGGTAATCATGGGCACACGGCTGATTTCGGCCAAATATTTGTCGAGCGATTCTTCTGAGCGATTCGTGAAATTTTTGTTAATCTTAAATTGTTTCATTAGCGTATGAACTAAGTAATTCTAATATCAATCTTCTTAAATACGGGAATTTGGTCCCGGGTACATTTTCAATTGCAAATATATTATTCTCTTCATAAAGAATATAGGTATTTATAGGTATGAATTCAATGGCACGAAAAAAAGGAAAAGAATACGGACAAAATTAACTATGATTTTGGGATAACATACAGAATGGCACTTTGAAAAAACGCTCCATATTTGTTCCATGAATATTAAACGGTTGATTATCACTATAGTTTCGTTTCGAGGAGGTAAAATAAAGGGCTGTCAGGCCTCCACGACCCTCCAACCCTCATATACTTTCGTTTTGTGCCCCTTACATCAAATCAACAACGAAAATGTCAAAAGAGCAAACAACACATTAATGACTATAGTTCCTATGACGAAGTAATTCCTGACCTTTGTGATTTCATCATCAAGTTTCTTAATGGATTTCCCCATGCCTGCAGCTGTTGCTTTGTCCACTTGGACTAGTAACTCTTTCATCTGGGCAAAAAGCGTTTCAAACAATTCCCTGGAACGACCCTCCATCTTCAACGGCAGTCCGTTCTTTTGTAGGGTTGCGTACTTGGTGTTGAGTTCCGCCATCTGTTCAAGCAGCTTCTCTGCCAGTTCGTTAACTTCCAGAAGGACTTCCGTAACGTCCTTCTTCCTGACCGGTGCAGCCTTCGGGTTGCTATTCGGTCTTACAGGGTAGTTCTTATTTGCCATAATATTACCTTGTTTGTTTTACATTGAATAACCTTTGCTTCTTTCTTCCAAGTCGTCATCGTAACGGCTACGCTTTGAGCCGACCTCATCCTCACGGTTTCGTGAATGGGCAGGAGAGACACGAACGTTCAATAGGGATGACAACGTATGGGTGCCAATATGGGTAGGATGCTCTGAAGGACGTTGTGCTACAGCCTTTTTCTTGGCAGAAGGCCGTACCTGTACTTTGTGCAGCAACTTCCAGGTATTCTCAATCCGCCCGAGAGTCAGGCTCCTGTCGATGGCACTTGCCTTGTACTGCGTCCCCGACTTGGAGAGGATGTAATAACCCTGTAACTTCCCGCTCTTGGCAAACGCCTCCCTAACCTCAAATCCCTCAGCCGCCATCAGCATCTTGAAGATGTCGAAAGAGAATGTGTCCATGCCACCGAGGATCCTGAAGGCTGCCTCCCGGATTTCCTCCTTATTCTTTGGAGATATCTCCTCCGCCACACTGAAACCGCACTCACGGCTGATGTCGTTGGCTACCTTTGCCGCCTTCTGTCCTATGAAAGAATCTGAGACAACCGTTCCATCCTGCAGTACACGGTTAGCCAACACATGCCAGTGCCGCAGGTTCCGGTTATGGTCGGTCCGTTCATGCTGGTAGGCTATCCACTGCATCTGACGGTACTGATCCTCCGACAGTCCAAGCTCCACGGTCATCAGCCTGTTCATGTACTCCTCAACAAGGTCCCTGCTCTGCTCGGGTGACTTCACCTTGTCAGCGTCCTGTTCCGACAAGGTTATCACGATGTCGAAGTAGCACTTCGAGAGGTTGCGGTGATGATTCTCATGAACGTCATGCATCTCACGGGTAATCTCCCCAGGTGTGTCGCCGTATAGGTTATGACGGCACAACTCACAGGCCACATGGACATGATCGATGGTCTTGTTCGCATCATACTCCAGCTTGGCCGTGCCATAACTAATCGTTCTTGCCTTTGCTCCCATAGAGAATCTCCTTCAGTCTTTTGATGATACATCTCAGTTCGTCCATCATCGCAGCGTACTTCCTCTGGTGGAAGAAATTGGTGATGTGCGCCAGGTCGCTAGTGAGTTTTCTCACCTCGGTAATGACCTGATACTCATGTTCCGAAAGGCGCTTCCTAGGATAGTAGGCGAGCAGCACCTGACGACAGTAATCGGACACCGAAAGACCACACTCCTCCGCATGTCTTCTGATGAGTGCAAACTCCAGTTCGCCACATCTGATATTGATTCTTTCTGTTTTCTTCATATCCTTTATTACTATATTATTATAAAACATGAAAACTATAATATACTAAAATTGTAAAAGTATAAAATTGAATTATTACAATATCGTAATATGAGATTATTGTAATAGTATAAAATATGAAATTGATAATATCAAAATATACAATTATCATAATATACAAATATACAATTATCATATTATCACAATATGCAAAACATGCATCCCAAACACACATTTGCGACCACCGGGAGCGAACGGCAAGGACGTTTTTGTATGACAAAAACACTTCTTGCAATACCTCACAATACACCACACCCTTTTTGTCCTGCATCCTATTTTGACATTTTGGGAGTTCTGAACGAAGATTCCTTAAAGGGAATGATGAGCATCATCTCATTAAAACGGTCAGCTATCCTGTCA
>Ga0256407_10000063_pt1 | contig 254957 bp, 197 predicted proteins | sample RumenRJG_04DNA_FD_193489 | JGI IMG/M metagenome (GOLD analysis project Ga0256407, IMG submission 193489) | Bovine rumen microbial communities from Lethbridge, Alberta, Canada - RJG_04 | ecosystem: Host-associated > Mammals > Digestive system > Stomach > Rumen | place: Canada: Alberta...
ACCTCGATGTCGGCTCATCTCATCCTGGGGCTGGAGCAGGTCCCAAGGGTTTGGCTGTTCGCCAATTAAAGAGGTACGTGAGCTGGGTTCAGTACGTCGTGAGACAGTACGGTCTCTATCTACCGTGGGCGCAGGAAATTTGAGGGGGCTCGTTCTTAGTACGAGAGGACCGGAATGAACATACCTCTGGTGTTTCTGTTGTTCTGCCAAGAGCATTGCAGAGTAGCCAAGTATGGTTAAGATAAACACTGAAAGCATATAAGTGTGAAACTTGCCCCAAGATAAGATTTCCCCGAAGACCACCCGTAGACTACGGGTTTGATAGGCAAGAAGTGTAAGTACAGTAATGTATTCAGCTAACTTGTACTAATCGGTCGTTTGGCTTGGTCACATTCTCTAATCTAGTAATTGACTTTTTTATAAAAAAGTTGTAGAATTTGTCTATTAAGTTAAGTTGTTCTTTATAAGTACTTTTGAAATTGAAAAATTTCTGGTGACTATACCTGTGAGGTCACACCCGATCCCATTCCGAACTCGGAAGTTAAGCTCATATGGGCCGATGGTACTTGGACCGCAGGGTCCCGGGAGAGTAGGTCGTTGCCAGATTCTTTATATAAAATAGACATACAAGAAATTGTATGTCTATTTTTTTTGTCAAAAAAATAGACATACATTTTATATCGACTTTAATATTTTGGTTATAATTTCGCAACTAACTCAATCGAGTACCGTTTCACTAATGTACACTTCATTCGTTAGTTGCTTCATTCTAACCTAAAATATTAAAGTCTCTAACGACAACGGCAAATACTTCGTTTCAGCTCAAAAATTGAAAGTTTTGAATTGCCAAGAATAAGGTTTGCAATTTTAAAACACTTCAGTTCGTCACAAACTATCCGGTCTTTAACGACAACGACAAAACTTAAAAAGTCTTCAAGAGCAACCAACGGCAATAAGGAATTTTATATTTCAGTTGCTTCATTCTAACCTAAAATATTAAAGTCTCTAACGACAACTACAAAAAATTTAAAGTTTTGGGTTGTTAAATATATTATTTCAAGATAATGTCACAAATTCTATCTACATCTTTTATAGATAAATCTGCATAAATAGGTAATGTTAAAATTCTTTCGGAAATGTATTTTGCTACCGGTGTTTTATATTTTTTTATTGTTGGTAAATTTTTGTAACATTCAAAATCATTTATTAACGGATAAAAATATTTTCTTGCCATTATATTTTGTAATTTAAGCTTTTCAAATATTTCATCTCGAGTATATTTGTAATTATCGAACATTACGGGACAATAACCGTAATTGTATTTAATATTTTTTTGTTCTTTACAAAATTTTATTCCTTTTATATTTTGTAATCTTTTTTTGTAATGTTCATATATTTTTTTTCTTTTTTGCGTTTCTTGCTTAATATGTCTCAAATTACACAGTCCCATTGCAGCTTGAAACTCATTCATTTTTGCATTTCCGCCGATATAAGTAACAGATTCCGGTCCTCTAAATCCAAAGTTTTTTATATCATCTAAAATTTGGACAAGTTTATCATCGGAAAAACAAATGGCGCCACCTTCTATAGTGTTAAAAACTTTTGTTGCATGAAAGCTGAATATTGATGCATCCCCAAAATTTGCCGGTGATATTCCTTTATAAGTTTCTCCAAAAGTGGGTGCCGCATCATAAATTACTTTTAATTTGTACTTTTTTGCTATCTTATTTATTGCTTCAATATTACATATATTCCCGTATACATGAACGGGAACTATTGCTACCGTTTTTTTTGTTATTAATTTTTCTATTTTTGTGACATCTATCGTATAATCTTTATCATTTATATCACAGAAAACAGGTTTAAAACCTGTTCTGACTATAGCGTGTGTTGTAGAAACAAAAGTAAAAGGAGTTGTTATTATTTCTCCGCCTTTTTTTAAATTCATGGCAGTGATTATACATTCAAGTGCCAAGTGCCCGTTAGTATATAAAGCTATATGAGGAACTTTGCAAAACTTTTTCAATTCTTTTTGAAAATGTTCATGTTTTACTCCCATGTTTGTAAGCCAATGCGTTTTCCAAAGTTCTTTTATTTCTTTGCAATATTCTTTATAAGTTGGTATTGATGAACGTGTGACATTTATTATTTTTTTCATTTTACCATTTTACTTTTAAAATTTTTTGTATAAACTTAAGTATATATTATAAATAAAATTTCCAAAAAGCGGAAATAAAATATATATAAACAGAATTGATTTATGAAACAAATTAAATCTTCCGAAAAATTCTTTTCTGTTTTTTAATAATAAATCTTTTTTGTTTAAAGTATATTTAGCTATTTCAATACTAAAACGAAGGAACCTGACGATACATAGTTCATGGTATTTATAAGAAGTATATTTGTCTATTTCTTCGGTAATTTTAATTAGATATTTGAACATTTTTACTTTTTGTTCATTAGGTTTTGAATTCGTTCTTGAAGTCCAACCTCCTAAAGAATTTTTTCTGTATTTTGACATAACTTTGTTTATGTAATACGTTTTGCCTAGTAACCCGAAATAAAGGAGTGTCGGCTCATCCCCGATTCTGAGTTCAAGATATAATCGATATAATAATAATGATTCATTAAAATTTCGGGTAAAATTTTTATAATCTTCTTTTCTTAAGAAATAACAACTTGTTTGAAAAGTATAAGTGTAAAAAATTAATTTTAAAAAATTTTCAGTGGTTAGTACTTTTTTCCCTAAATGTTTCGGATAAGTTTCTTTTAGCTCATTTCCATTTTCGGAAACAACTCTAACCTTATGTAAGCATAAATGGCAATCAGGATTTTTTTCCATTATGTCATATTGTATTTGCAGTTTATTTTCGTCTGTCCAGAAATCGTCACCTTCACAAAAAGCTAAATATTTTCCTGCAGCTTTTGGAAATAAAAAATCGTTATGTATTGATACTCCTTTCGAATATTGGTTTTCTTTTTGGTAAACTGGTTTTATTATGTTCGGATATTTATCTGCAAACTCTTTTATTATTTCCGGTGTTTTATCTGTGGAGGCATCATCATTTATAAGAACTTCAAAAGGAAAATTTGTTTTTTGCATAACAAAGCTTTCCAATGTTTGTCGAATATATTTTTCTTGATTATATGCCATACATAATACTGAGACACCTATTTCTGCCAATTTGTTCTTTCTCCTAAAAAAGTAACAGTATTGCGACTACTGCATTAAATTTATCATTTTTTTATTTATATTAGCAAATTGAAAATTTAAAATTTTGAATTGTAAAATACTTAACAAACTAACAGTTTATTTGTATAATAGCCTTATAGATTTTTTAGGAGAATAAAATGAAAAAAATTATTGGTTTAGCAGTTGTTTTAAGCTTGTTTTGCTGTGTAGGAATTTTTGCCGAAGATAAAGCAAAAAGTGATGAAGATGTATTAAATAAAAAAGAAATGGAACAGGCAGAAAAATATATTGAAGAGATGACATCTTTTGTTGAAACATTTATGAACAGTTTTAAGAATTTTGTTTATCAAGATGAAAAGCAAGAAGAGATAAATACCGATGAAAAGAAATTGTCCGGATTAACTTTGTTTTCCAAAAAGAAAGATGGAGAAGTTATAACAAAAGAACAAATAAGAATATTTCAAATTTTAAAACCTAATACAGCTCTTGTAAAATCAGGATCTTTTCCCAATGAAAAATTAATGTTGCTTATTGGGGACGATGATGATTTGTATTATGATGATCAAAAAATAAATATCCCGGAAGATAAAGCGGCAAAACAGGTCGGAGTTTATCAATATAATACAAAAAGCGGAGAATTAAAAACTATTCCTGCAGTAAAAATTAAATAAGTATTATGATTAGAAAAATTTACGATACAGTAAAAAAAGCAGTAAATGTTATTTTAAGAGAAGATATTTTCGGATCTGCGGCAGAGATGTCGTACATGTTAACATTAAGTGTTTTCCCTTTGCTACTTTCTTTTATGGCAATATTTTCTATATTAGGGAATACGGCATTTGTAAATGAAGCATTAAATACACTTTCACAATTTGCACCTGCGGAAGTTATTGTTGTAATTCAAACTGTTTTGAAAGAAGTTACTTTGTTAAAAGGGTATTCTCTTGTTGCGATTATAGGTTTTTTAACAACACTTTATCTTGCGTCAAACTCAATATCGGTTATTATAAAATGTTTAAATCAGTCCGACAAAATTAAAGAAACAAGAGGTTTTATATATACAAAGCTTTTATCAATATGTATGGTTTTTGTTTATGTTATATTTTTGTTTTTCAGTGTTAACCTTATAATCTTCGGTCAAACTATTCTAAACGTAATTTCTAAATATGTTCATATTATACCAATGGAAGTGTCTCAACTTATTTTATTTTTGAGATGGCCGGTAACATTTATTTTAATTTTTATTTTGGCTGCAATAAATTATTATGTTTTACCTGCGAAAAAAGTTAAAATAAAAACAGTAATTCCAGGTTCTGCTTTTTTTACGGTTTGTTGGTTGCTCGGTTCGTGGTTGTTTTCCATATACATAAACAATTTCGGTTCATATAACAAGGTTTATGGTTCTATTGCAGCATTTGCAATATTAATGATTTGGTTATATTTTACTTCTATCATAATTTTGATAGGGGGAGAAATAAACAATTATGTTTGTGAAAAAAACAAAGAATCCTGTTGATTTTATTTCTTTTAAGTAGTAGAATAACAGTTGTGGGGTTTATTTAATTTTTTTATGGGGGTGCTTGAAATGAAATTAGGTGGCGTAGAAGTTAAGTTTGGCGGACCAAGCATTGGTGGACCAAGCGTTAAGAAGAATGGTGGTTCAGATTTAAGGAAGAATGGTGGTTCGGAACCTAAATAATAGTGGAATTTTGTTTTATAAATGAATATCCCTCGGCTTTCCCGGGGGATATTTGTTTTAGGTATGGAATATGAATATATTTAGTTTTAAAAAAACAATAGATGGCCGTAGAAAAATATATTTCTTTAACAAAAAAATATTAAGTTATAGAGTTCCGTGCAAATATAGAGAAATATACGAAAGAAGATTTGAAGATAACTTAACTCAGGAAGAAATAAAATATATTTTGGAAGTTCAATATGAATCCGAAATGGGGAAAAAATTGAACTTGTCCAATCCGAAAACATTCAATGAAAAACTGCAATGGCTTAAATTTTATTATAGGAATGCTTTATTAACAAAATGTGCGGATAAAGTTGAAGCAAGAGATTATATAAAAGAAGTTGTAGGTGAACAATATTTGGTGCCCAGCTATGGAATTTATGATAGTTTCAAGAATATTGATTTTGACAAGTTACCGAATCAATTTATTTTAAAAGTTAATTGGGGTTGTAAACAAAATATTTTATGTAAAGATAAAGCCAAGTTTAATATAAATCGTGCAAAAGAGAAACTTATAACTTGGTTAAAACCGGAAAACAATTGGTATTACAGTTCTTTTGAATGGCAATATAAAGATATTAAACCTAAAATTCTTTGTGAAAAATATCTTGATTTGATAAGTGATGGTTTTTTAGTAAATTACAGATTCTTTTGTTTTAACGGTAAATTCAAATGTTTGGTTATTATTCTGTTAAAAGATGGAAAACAATATGCAAATTTTTATGATGAAAAATTGAATTTTTTACCGATAAAACAGGCTTTCCCCAATAAAGAGGATTATGTTCCTAAGATAACAAATTATAATAAAATGATAGAAATAGCTGAAAAACTTTCAAAGCCGTTTCCCCATGTAAGAGTGGATATGTATGAAGATAGTGGTAAAAATATTTATATCGGAGAATTAACTTTTACTAACTGGAACGGAATAGTTCCTATAGAACCGGAAGAGTATGATTATAAATTAGGGGAATATTTGGAGCTTCCTAAAATTTAAAATAAACTTGATATAAAAAATATAAAATTATAAAATCTATTGAAATAAATCTAAAAAAGGAGAGGAAGTAAAAGATGAAAAAAGTATTAGCTTTGTTGTTTTGTGCAGTATTGGTTAGTGCATGTACAACCCCGGGTAAAAAAACTGCTATCGGTGCAGGAGCAGGTGCAGCTCTTGGAGCAGCAGCAGGTGCAATAATTGCAAATAATACCGGCGGAAATTCTACTGAAGGTGCTATTTACGGAGCATTGGCAGGAGCAGCAGCAGGTGGCTTAATCGGAAACTACTATGATAAACAAGCAAAAGAGTTGGCAAAAATTGCAGATGTTAAGAAAACTGAAAATGGAATTGAAGTAACATTGAAAAATGATATTTTGTTCACAACTGGTAGCGCAGAATTGTCAGCAGCAGCAAAACAAACTCTTACCGATTTGAACACTGTTTTGAAAAAATATCCTGAGAACATAATTCAGGTTCAAGGTCATACTGATTCAACCGGATCACAAGCATTCAACCAAACCTTGTCTGAAAAAAGAGCAAAAGCTGTATATGATTATATATTGGCTAACGGATTACAAACATATGGCTTAACATATGTAGGTTTTGGTCCTAACCAACCAATAGCAACAAATGATACAGATGAAGGAAAAGCTAAAAACAGAAGAGTTGAATTGAAGATTACAGCAAACAAAGAATTGGTAGAAAAAAACAGACAATAATTGTTGTAATATAATTAAAAAGCAGAGAGAATTTTGTTCTCTCTGCTTTTTTTGTAAAATAAACTAAAGGATGTTTTGGATAAATATGGAAAAAATTGCAAGTTTTACAATTGATCATAATAAGTTGCAGAAGGGTATGTACATATCGAGAATAGATGGAGACATTGTAACCTACGATGTAAGAATGAAAAAACCTAACAATAACGATTTCTTATCTACAGGTCAAATGCATACTTTTGAACATTTATTTGCTACTTATGCAAGAAACAGTGAGATTAAAGATAATGTCATATATGTGGGGCCTATGGGCTGCAGAACAGGTTTTTATTTCCTTGTAAGAAATATCGTTTCTCATCAGCAAGCTCTTGATATTGTAAAACAAACATTGGAATTTGTTAAAACTTTTGAAGGAACAATACCGGGCTCAACAAAAGTTGAATGCGGTAATTATTTGGATCACGATTTAAATGGAGCAAAACTGGTTGCTATTGATATGATAGAAGTTTTAAAAGATTGGACAGTGGAGAAAATGAATTATGAGTATCATTTCTAAAATAGCAATTATCGGTGCTATGGATTGTGAAATCTCTGCCATAAAAAAAGAAATGTTCGATTTAAAAGAAGAAAATTACGCCGATTTAAAAATATTTACAGGAACAATTAATGGTAAGTTTATTATATTGGCGCAAAGTGGTATAGGTAAGGTAAATGCTGCACTTAATACACAATATATAATAGATACATATAAACCTAACATTATTATAAATACCGGTGTTGCCGGTGGAATTAGTGATGAACTTGATATAGGCGATATTGTTATAGGTACGTATCTTGTTCAACATGATTTTGATGTAACGGTGCTGGGGTATGCAAGAGGATATATGTGTACCGGTGTTGAAAAAGGCAAACCCACAAAATATTATTGTGATAAAGAATTAGTTGAAAAATTTCAATCTTGTTTAGAACAAAATATGTCAAAACAAAAAATTCATCAGGGAGTAATTGCTTCAGGTGACAAATTTATTTCCGGAAAAGAAATAAAAAAAGAAATAAATGAATATTTCGGTGCTATTGCCGTAGAAATGGAAGGTTGTGCTATTGCACAAGTTGCAACAAAAAATAAAATTCCTTTTGTTGTTACAAGGACAATATCTGATTTAGCGGATGGCAAAGTAGCTCAATATCAAAATGAATTCGAGGAAAAAATGTCTGAAGTTTCAACCCAGACAATAAAAATATTTTTAAAAAATTTGCAGTAAAATAAAAAAAATAATATCATATATAACATATGAAATAAAAAAGGAGTTGGAAATGAATTATCTTAAAACATATTTGTGGGACGTTATTGCAAAACACTATTTTGATTTTAAAGGAAGAGAAGGAAGAAAAGTTTTTTGGCTGTTTACATTAAATATATTTATTATTAATTTCCTTTTGGGATTGATATCGGCAGGAGTTATAAGTATGTTGATTTCTCTTGCTATTTTTTTACCGTCTTTAGGACTAAGTGTAAGAAGATTACATGATATAAATTTTAATGGTTGGTGGGTTTTGGTTGGTTTTATTCCTGTAATTGGTGTTGTTGCTTTAATGATTTTTGCATGTATTCCCGGAACGGAAGGTGAAAATAAATACGGACCGGTTGTAGTTGATGCTGCAGTATCGAAGGAATAAATTTTGTCAATATAAGTTGTAAATATATAAAAAAAGGAGCTTAAAATGAATTACGTAAAGACTTATTTTTTAGACATTATTACAAAACATTTTTTTGATTTTGGCGGAAAAGAAGGAAGAAAAGTTTTTTGGTTGTTTCTTTTGAACTGCTTTATTGCAAATTTAATATTGAGTGCAATTTGGGCAACTTTGGGTTACATATTTTCCATAGTTGTTTTGTTGCCTTCTTTGGGAATACTTGTAAGAAGATTGAGAGATGCCGGTTTTAGTCCTTGGTGGGCATTATTGTTGTTAATCCCGGGAATAGGCGGTATTATTTTGTTGATTATGGCTTGTTTCCCAAGCAAATAATTATAATAAGTATAAAAAGTCGGACCGCCATTTCGGTATGGCGGTTCACTTTTTTTTAAGAATATTAAAAAGTACTTGACAAAAAAAATTTTTTGTTGTAAAATTTTTACCAGTTCTTTAAGTAGTTTAATTTTTTATAAAAGGTTTAAGACAGCAAGGACCTGATTAAAGGGGTTTAATATTTGTTTTACCTTGCCGAGACTGAGTGTAATAGTTTTTTTATTTGCTTCTCATTCTCGTGAGAAGTTTTTTTTATTTTAAAAAAATATATTTTTAGAATATAAGAGGAAAAGAAGATGCCAAACTTAAAAAATCAAGAAGCATTAAAAGATTTAACAGCAAAGTTTAAATCTATGAAAGGTATGATAATGACCGAATATCACGGCCTTTCAGTTGAACAGATTTCCGATTTGAGAAATCAATTAAGAAAAAGCGGTTGTGAATACTTAGTAGTAAAAAATACTTTAAGTAAAATAGCACTTAAAGAAATAGGTATGGAATCAGCAAACGAATATTTTGAAGGTCCTACAGCTATAGTTGTTGAAGGTGACGATCCTGTATCTCCTGCAAAAATCGTTTCAGAATTTGCAAAGAAGAACGAAAAATTAGTTATAAAAGCAGGTATTTTGGATGGTAAGGTAATAGCATTAAATGAAATAAAAGCATTAGCTTCGCTTCCTACAAAAGAAGTGCTTATCGGAAAAATGCTTGGCAGCATGAATGCACCTATTTCAAATTTCGTTGGTGTGCTTAGTGCAGTTACAAGAAATTTTGTTTGCGTATTAAATGCAATTAAAGAACAAAAAGAAAAAGCAGCATAATTAATAGTTGTAAATTAAAAAGAATTATAGTTAGTACTATAAAATAAAAAAATTAAAAAAATAAATGGGGGAGTAGTAAAATGGCATTAACAAAAGATCAATTAATCGAAGAAATTTCAGCTATGTCTGTATTAGAGATGGCAGAATTAGTAAAGGCTTTGGAAGAAAAATTTGGTGTTTCAGCAGCAGCTCCAGTAGCAGTAGCAGCAGCAGGTGCAGCAGCTCCGGCAGCAGCAGCTGGTGAAGAAAAATCTGAATTTAACGTTGTTTTATCAGCAGCAGGTGCAAACAAAATAGCTGTTATTAAAGTTGTTAGAGAAATAACAGGTTTAGGCTTGAAAGAAGCTAAAGATTTAGTTGACGGCGCACCAAAAACAGTTAAAGAAAATGTTGCTAAAGCAGATGCAGAAGAAATGAAGAAAAAATTAGCAGCAGCAGGTGCAACTGTAGAATTAAAGTAATTTAGTTTGCTATAAGTAAAACCAAAAAAATATTGTAATTTTAATCTAAATACTTGACAAAAGATAATAATTAAGTATATAATAATTACTTAATTTTATCTTTTTGTCAAAATAAAATATAGTGGGTTTATAACTAATGAAACAAGTTAATTTTGGAAAAATAAAGTCACCAATTGATCCACCTTTACTACTTGGTATGCAAAAAAATTCTTTTGCAGACTTTTTGCAAAGGGATGTAGCTCCCGAGAAGAGAAAAGCTCAAGGTCTTGAGGGTGCATTTAGAGATGTATTCCCTATTAAAAATTCAGATGAAAGTTTAGAAGTGCAGTATGTTTCTTATTCTTTTGGCGAACCGAAATATTCCGTAACGGAATCGGTTGCAAGAGACGAGACCTATTCGGCACCTTTAAAAATCAAATTAAGATTAGTTTCAAAAAAAGAAGACGGAAAAGAGAGAGAAATTTCCGAACAGGAAGTTTATTTCGGCGATATTCCTTTGATGACTGATACCGCAACATTTGTTATAAATGGTGCGGAAAGAGTTGTTGTAAGTCAGATACATCGTTCTCCGGGAGTAATTTTCGAAGAAGATGAAGAAAAGAAGGTTACCATATTCGGTAAACCTTTATATTTTGCAAGAATAATACCTTACAGAGGAGCATGGGTTGAATTTGAATTCGATCAAAATGGTCTTTTGTATGTTAGAATAGATAGAAAAAGAAAAATTTTGGCAACTACACTTTTAAGAGCAATAGGTTTTGAAAGTGACAGCGATATATTAAATCTTTTTAAAGAAACAAAAGAAGTTTCTTTGGATTTAGCTCCGTCGGCACTCGCAAATGAATGTTTAGCTGATGATATTTATGATACGGCAACCGGTGAAGTTTTGTTTGATGCCGGAAAAGAATTGACAGAAACAGTTATTGAAAAGATGAAAGCAAAAGGATTAAAAACAGTAACCGTTTTGAAAGATGCAACAATTCTTTTAACATTGAAAAAAGATTCCATTAAAACACAAAAAGAAGCAGTAAATCATATTTATAAAGTGTTAAAAACACAAGAATTCATCGTTCAAGAAAGAGCACAAGGTTTCTTGGATGAATTGTTGTTTAAATCTGTTAGAAGATACGATTTTACAACAATCGGAAGATATAAAATTCTTAAAAAATTAGCTCCTATATACGATTTTTATAAGAGAAAAACCGAAGGATATCCTAAAGAAATCAGATTGGGAATTCCGGCGGAAGGAAAAAGAACCGTTGCAAGAGAAGATATTGTTGCAACAATAAAATATCTTTTGATGATATATAACGGTGAAACCGAATTCGTTGAAGGCGGAAAGAAAATAAAGTTAGGTTTGGACGATATAGATCATTTGGGTAACAGAAGAGTAAGATCTGTTGGTGAATTACTTGAAAACCAAGTAAGAATAGGTCTTGTTCAAATGGCAAGACTTACAAAAGAATATATGAACAGCCAGGACAAAGCAACCATTACACCGAGATCTTTAATGAATATAACCCCGTTTGTTGCTCAAATAAGAAAGTTTTTCGGTACATCACAACTTTCTCAATTTATGGATCAAATCAATCCGTTATCCGAACTTACACATAAGAGAAGACTTTCGGCATTAGGTCCCGGAGGTCTTAACAGAAAAAGAGCAGGATTTGAAGTTAGAGATGTTCACTACACACATTATGGTCGTGTATGTCCTATCGAAACGCCTGAAGGACCGAACATCGGTCTTATAACCTCTTTGTCTGCTTATGCAAGAGTTAACAGATATGGTTTGATTGAAACTCCGTATAAAAAAGTAGAAAACGGTAAAACTACCGATAAAATAGAATACATGACAGCAGATGAAGAAGATGATTTGTTTGTAGCACAGGCAAATACACCTGTTGATGATAAAGGTAATTTCCTTATAGATTCAGTTCAGGGAAGACATTTGAACGACTTCTTGTTTAAAACTCCTGAAAAAGTTGACTATATGGATATTTCACCTATGCAGGTTGTATCTGTTTCAGCCGGTCTTATTCCTTTCTTGGAACACGATGATGCAAACAGAGCTTTGATGGGTTGTAACATGCAAAGACAGGGAGTTCCTTTGTTAGTAACGGAACAACCTTTGGTTTGTACCGGTGTAGAAGATAAAGTAGCAAAAGATTCCGGTGTATGTGTAGTTTCAAAAATCGACGGTGAAGTAGTATCCGTTTCAGCTGATGAAATTATAGTTTGGAATGAAAAATCAGGTGTTGAAGTTCATACATTAAATAAATATTTAAGATCCAACCAAGATACATGTATTAACCATATTCCTATAGTAAAAGTAGGAGATAAGGTTAGAAAAGGTGAAATAATTGCCGATGGACAAGCAACCAAGAACGGCCAATTGTCTTTAGGTCAAAACCTTTTAATAGCATTCATGCCTTGGGACGGATACAATTTCGAAGATGCTATTTTGTTGTCTGAGAAATTGGTTCAGGATGATAGATTTACATCAATTCATATAAGAGAATTAGAAACTGAAGCAAGAGAAACAAAAGGAAGACCTGAAGAAATAACGAAAGATATTCCTAATGTAGGTGCTGAAGATTTGTTAAATCTCGATGAAAACGGTGTAATAAGAGTAGGTGCAACAGTTCAAAGAGGAGATATTCTTGTTGGAAAAACAGCTCCTAAAGGCGAACAACAAACTACTCCGGAAGAAAGACTTTTGAGAGTATTGTTCGGTAAAAAAGCAGAAGATGTTCAAGATGTTTCTTTGAGAGTTGATCCCGGTATTTCCGGTAAAGTTTTGGCTGTAAGAACTTTCGTAAGAAGAGAAAAACTTACCGAAAAAGAAGCTAAGAAAAGACAAGAAGAGATAACATCTACGTATAAAGCTGCAAAATCTAAATTGGACAAAGAACAAAAAGAACTTTTAGCCAATGCAAAGAAATCTGAAAAGGCAAAAATAGAAGATTTGTATAAAGCTAAAGAAGCTATACTTAAACAAAATTATGAAAAAGAAAAAGAAATGTTTAAGAAGGGTGATGAATTACCTGTTTCTGTAAATAAGATTGTTAAAGTATATATAGCAGCAAAATTAAAAGTTCAAGTTGGAGATAAACTTGCAGGAAGACACGGAAACAAAGGTATTGTTTCAAGAATACTTCCTGTTGAAGATATGCCAAGACTACCCGACGGAACACCTGTAGATTGTGTTCTTTCACCACTTGCTATTCCTTCTCGTATGAATGTAGGACAGCTTTTGGAATCAATGTTGGGTTGGGCAGGTAAAGTATTAAATACACAAATGGTAACTCCTGTATTTGATGGTGCCAGTGAAGAGCAAGTTAAAGAACAAATAAGAAAAGCTAAAGATTTATTGGTATCACAAAAGACCGAAGAATTTAAACAGAGAGGTTTCAAAGGTAAAGAATTAGCAGATGCTATAGAAGATTATAAGCTTCATTATTTACCTACCGATGATTGCCAAATTACATTGTATGATGGTAGAACCGGTGAACCTTTTATGGAAAAAATTACAATCGGTGTAATGTACATGTTGAAACTTAACCATTTGGTTGAAGATAAAATGCATGCAAGATCAACCGGTCCTTATTCTCTTATCACAAGACAGCCGTTGGGCGGTAAAGCACAATTCGGAGGTCAGAGATTCGGAGAAATGGAAGTTTGGGCAATACAGGCTTATGGTGCAGCCCATGTATTGCAGGAATTTTTGACCGTAAAATCCGATGATGTTGACGGTAGAGTTAAGATGTATGACTCTATAATCAAAGGTGAAGCAATATCCGAACCGGGTATTCCTGAATCTTTCAAAGTTCTTATTAACGAACTTAGAGCATTGGGATTGAATGTTGATTTGTTAAAAAAAGGTGCAGAAAACAACAGTAAAGAAGACTAAATAAAATACGGAAGGGCAACTATAAATGAGTATAAAAAATTTAAAAAATTCAAAGAAAAAGCCGCAAAATCTTAACTTCACGGATTTTGATGAAGTAAAATTGACAGTTGCAAGTCCTGAGGATATAAGATCTTGGTCTTATGGTGAAGTAAAGAAACCTGAGACCATAAACTACAGAACATTTAAACCTGAAAGAGACGGTTTGTTCTGCGATTGTATATTCGGACCTACAAAAGACTGGGAATGTCATTGCGGAAAATACAAATATATAAAACATAAAGGTATCATCTGCGACAGATGCGGTGTTGAAGTTACGGAATCAAAAGTAAGAAGAGAGAGATTCGGCCATATAGATTTAGCAGTTCCTGTTGCACATCCTTGGTTCTTAAAGAAACCGCCTTCAAGAATAGGTATTTTGTTGAATATGAAAATATCCGACTTGGAAAAGGTTATTTATTATACAAAGTATGTTGTAACAAACACATTGAAAGATGCATCAGGTATAGTGCCCATTCTTCATAAAGGTTCTTTATTGAAAGAAGAAGAATATAATTTATTCCAATACGGAATGAAGAGTGCTGTTGTTAGAGATGAATTGAAAAATGTTTTTGACGGTATAGTTGCAGAAGAAATTGAACTTGACAGTGATGAAAAAGTTTTGAAAAAACAACTCGACAGACTTATCAAAACAATGGCAGATTACAGCGGAGAAAAGAAATCCGATGTTATAAAGAAAATAGCAGAAAATATTGCAAACGGTGCAAAATATTATAAATGTTATTTTAAGCCTCACTCAATATATTTTTATGATGTTGAAGGTTCACAAAAATCTGAAATAAAAAAGATTCTTGCTTCGGCATTTGAAAAGACTCCTGAAGTTTCTGTTTCCGAACCCGATAAGAAGTTGAGAATAGAATTTTTCGATAACGAAAAAGAAAAAGTATTTTTGGAACTCAGAAAAAATGCAGAAGGTTTAAAACCTTTTGAAGGAAAATTGAAAGTTGAAGTTTTCAGAATGGAAATGCCAATATTAAAAACATTTTCAAAACCTGAAACTCCTATATTATTGGAAGATACCGATGTTAAAAAATTCCAATCCGGTTTCGGTGACGATTTGAAAGTTGATATCGGAGCTTCCGCAATAAGAAAATTATTGGAAGAAATAAATCTTGAAGAAGAACAAAAACAAATTCAAAAAGAAATAGCAACTATTTCTTCGGATATGGAAAGATCAAGACTTATCAGAAAGCTCAGAGTTGTAGAGGGATTCAAAAATTCTAATACAAGACCTGAGTGGATGATACTTACGGTTCTTCCTGTTATTCCGCCTGATTTAAGACCTTTGGTAGCTTTGGAAGGCGGAAGATTTGCAGCTTCGGATTTAAACGATTTATACAGAAGAATTATTAACAGAAATAACAGATTAAGACATATAGAACAATTAAAAGCTCCTGCAGTGATGATAAACAACGAAAAAAGATTGTTGCAGGAAGCAGTAGATGCTTTGATTGATAACGATTCTATGTCAAGACCTGTAACAGGTGCAGGCAACAGAGTATTAAAATCTTTGTCCGACACATTAAAAGGTAAACAAGGAAGATTCAGACAGAACTTGTTAGGAAAAAGAGTTGATTATTCGGGAAGAAGTGTTATCGTTGTAGGGCCTTCTTTGAAACTTAATCAATGCGGTATTCCTAAAGAAATGGCATTGGAATTGTTCAAACCTTTTATTATAAGAGAACTTATTAACCAAGAAGGTGCAACATTAAAATCTGCAAGAAGAATCCTTGAAAGAGGAGATGTAAGAGTTTGGGGAATATTGGAAAAAGTAACAAAAAATCATCCGGTATTGTTAAACAGAGCTCCTACACTTCACAGACTTGGTATTCAAGCTTTTGAACCTATATTGGTTGAAGGTAAATCAATACAATTACATCCTTTAACATGTACGGCATTCAACGCTGATTTCGATGGAGACCAGATGGCAGTGCATGTTCCTATATCGGTAGAAGCACAACTTGAAGCAAAAATGTTGATGATGACAACAAAGAACATATTGTCACCTTCATCAGGTAAACCTATAACCGTTCCGGGACAGGATATCGTTTTGGGTAGTTGCTTCATAACAAAAGAGAAAAAAGGTGTATTGGGTGAAGGAAGTATATTCTCAAGCGTAGATGAAGTTATAAGTGCATACCAACAAAAAGAAGTAGATTTACAAGCAAGAATAAAGGTTGCGGGTATAACATCGTTGAGAGATCCTAACCTTAAAGACAGCGAACAAAAAGATTTATCAAAATGGAAAAATGATGATAAAAAAGGAATAATTAATTATACAACAGTAGGTAGAGTTATATTTAATGAACATTTACCTAAAAATGATGACGGTTCTTATGCATTGGGATATAAAAACAAATCATTCGGTAAGAAAGATTTGGTAGCAATTATCGATGAATGCTTTAAGAAACTCGGTCAGTATAAGACAGTTGTATTGTTGGATGAAATTAAGAGCTTAGGTTACAAATATGCAACTTTGGCAGGTGTATCGATTTCTATAGACGCAATGAATGTTCCGCCTGAAAAAGACAAGATGGTTTCCGAAGCTAAAAAACAAGTTAAAGCAATTGAAAAACAAGCAAAATTAGGTTTGATAACCGAAAGTGAAAGATACAACAAAATCATTGATATTTGGACAAAAGTTACAGACGGCGTTGCAGATATCATGTTTGATGAAATGAAAAAGACTGAAAATGAACCTTACGAACCTAACAAAAACAGATTTAATTCAGTTTATATGATGGCGGATTCCGGCGCCAGAGGTTCAAGACAACAGGTAAGACAGCTCGCAGGTATGAGAGGTCTTATGGCAAAACCTCAGAAGAAACTCTCCGGAGGTGTAGGTGAAATTATCGAAACACCTATTATCGCAAACTTCAGAGAAGGTCTTTCAATTTTGGAATACTTTATTTCTACTCACGGTGGTAGAAAAGGTCTTTCCGATACAGCATTGAAAACCGCAGAAGCAGGATACATGACAAGAAAACTTGTTGATGTATCTCACGATGTAGTTGTAACGGAACACGATTGCGGAACTCCTAACGGAGTGTTCATCGGAGATTTAAAATCAGGTGAGGAAACAATCGAAAAGATAGATGAGAGAATTGTAGGTAGAGTTGCACTCGACAACGTTGTTGGTATTATTCAACACGGTGATGATATACAAGAAGAGCTTATTGTAAAAAGAGGAGAACTTATAACTCTTGAACAAGCAAAGAAGCTTATGGAAGCAGGTATCGATAAAATCGGTATCAGAAGTGTGTTAACTTGTGAAGCAGAACACGGAGTTTGTGCAAAATGTTACGGATTAAGCCCTGCAACAGGTAAACTTGCAGAAGTCGGTGAAGCAGTAGGTGTTGTTGCTGCTCAATCAATCGGTGAGCCTGGTACACAGCTTACATTGAGAACTTTCCACATCGGTGGTGCTGCAAGTACGGTTACGCAGAAATCCGAAATATATGCGGAAAAAGACGGAACAGTAGATTTTTATAATTTAAAATGTATTAAGAACAGAGATGGTGAAACGTTAGTTGTTAGCAGAAATACGGAACTTGTATTTACGGAAATGTCTCCGAGAAGAAGACAAGTTCACAAGATTCCTTACGGTGCCGTAATATATGTTAAAGACGGCCAAGATGTTACATTAAAAGAAGATCCTGCAACAAAAACAAAGAAACATATTTTACTTGCAAAATGGGATCCTCATTCAAAATCAATTATTTCAGAGTATGAAGGTAAATTGAAATATGTTGATATAAAAGACGGTGTTACATTACAGAAAGAAAAATCAAAAATTACCGGTCAGATTGAAAGGGTAATTATTGAAGACAGAACAAGAAAACACAGACCTAAATTCGTTATTGAAAACGGCGGTAAAACAGTAGTTGAATATCCGTTGCCTGTAGATACAACTCTTATGGTAAAAAGCGGTGACGAAATTAAGGTTGGTGATATATTAGCTAAAATGCCGCAGGAAGCAACAAAGGTTAAGGATATTACCGGAGGTCTTCCGAGAGTATCTGAATTGTTCGAAGGAAGAAAACCTAAGAACGTTGCAGTTGTTTCCGAAATCGACGGTATAGTTAAGTTCGGCGAAGCAACAAAGAAAGGTGCATTGAAAGTTAAGGTTGTTGATCCTGAAACAAAGATAGAAAAAGAATATGTTATTCCGTTAGGAAGACATTTGGTTGTATACGAAGGGGATAAAGTAGAAGCCGGAGAAGCTCTTTCCGACGGTGCGGTAAATCCTCATGATATTCTTAAGGTAAAAGGTCCTAAAGTAGTTCAGGAATATCTTGTAAACGAAATACAACAGGTTTACAGATTACAGGGTGTAGCAATTAACGATAAACATATAGAAGTTGTTGTAAGACAAATGTTGTCCAATGTAAGAATCACTGAGGAAGGATCAAGCAAGTTCCTTAAAGGTGAAATTATATCAAGATATAAATATGAAAACGAAAGAAAGAAATTGAAAGCAGAAGGTAAATCTTTACCTAAAGCACAGCCGGTATTGTTAGGTATAACAAAAGCCGCACTTTCATCGGATTCATTTATATCTGCAGCAAGCTTCCAGGAAACAACAAGAGTATTAACGGAAGCTGCAGTATCCGGACAAATAGATGTTCTTAGAGGATTAAAAGAAAATGTTGCTATAGGTCACTTAATACCTGCTGGTACAGGGCTTAAAGCACAAGAAAATAAATAAAATAATTTTAAAGAAATTATAAATTAAATTAGAGGGAAGGGAAGAATGCCAACAGTTAATCAGTTAATTTCAGGCGGAAGAAAACAAGTTATACAAAAAACGAAATCTCCTGCATTGAAAAGTTGTCCACAAAGAAGAGGAGTTTGTACAAGAGTTTATACAACAACTCCTAAAAAACCTAATTCAGCTTTGAGAAAGGTAGCCAGAGTGAAATTGACATCGGGATATGAAGTAACTTCATATATACCGGGTGTAGGCCATAACTTACAGGAGCATTCAATTGTTCTTATAAGAGGCGGAAGAGTAAAAGATTTGCCTGGTGTTAGATACCACATCATCAGAGGAGCATTAGATGCTACCGGAGTAGATGGCAGAAAACAATCAAGAAGCAAATATGGTGCAAAAAAAGCTAAAGCAGCAAAGAAATAATATAAAAGTATATAAGTAAAAAGAGGATAATCAAATATGCCAAGAAAAGCATTAAAACCAAGAGAAAAAAGAGGAATGCCAAAAGGCGATTCTGTTTATAATTCAGTATTAGTAGCAAGATTTATAAATAAGTTAGACCACAGAGGAAAAAAGAGTTTAGCTGAAAAAATAATTTATAAAGCATTTGAAATAATGAAAGAAAAAACCGGTGAAGAACCGTTGGAAGTATTCAACAGAGCTATTGAAAATGCAAGACCGTTATTGGAAGTTAGACCAAGAAGAGTTGGTGGAGCAACATATCAAGTTCCTATGGAAGTTCCTATGATAAGATCAACAACTCTTGCTATGGATTGGATAATGGAAGCAGCAAGAAGTAAAACAGGCAGACCTATGTGTGAAAAACTTGCACAAGAATTCATGGATGCAAGCAAAAAAGAAGGTTCTGTTATGAAGAAAAGAGAAGATACACACAAGATGGCAGAAGCTAATAAAGCTTTCGCACATTATAAATGGTAATACCATTTAAACTAAACTTAAATATTATAAAAAACTGAAATATTTTGGTTACGACTTTAAAATTCCGAGCCTTATGTACCGTTTACACTTTTGTACACTGCGGCTCGGAATTTTTTTGTCTCACAAACAAATATTTCAATTTTTTTATGTCCTTATATTTTTTTGTTATTGCAAAAATTCTTGACAATATCTGATTTTTGTAGTACATTATTGTTGCTCCTCAGGTTGCTAATCGGCGATAAGAGCCAGCTGGCAGGTGAGGAGTTTTTATTTTATGTGTAAACTTTGCCATGCTATTATTTCACCTCGAACTTTTTGGTTTATTTCATTGCTGTGCTATTGTTGCGTCTAAATCGCAAAAGGTATTTTACAATTTTTGAAATGTTTCTAGTCCTCAAAATTACAAGGTAAATTTGTTTACAAATTTTTCACAATTTATTATTGAAAAATCAATATGTATAGACTATAATATAAAGTATGAAAGTGTCTTTTATGAAGCAATGTATATCATTGTTTATATTTTTATTTGTTTTTACAAACTGTTTAGCTGTGCCTTTTTCTAAAGGTATAGCGGATAATTTTGTAAAAGGTTCGTCGTTGGAACAAATTTTATTTGCTGTTCAAACTCCATCCGACATTTTGTCATCGATGATGCAAACTGATAAAACATCACAACAAAATAAAGAAAATAAAAAACAAAAAGATATCAATTTCTTTTATGAGTATTTGTTGCCTGTTACAATAACTCTTCCTACTGTATCAAGTATAAGTAATCTGTTAACATCAAATATTAATGTTTTTATGTCGGAAAATTTTGTTTCGGAGGTTGAATATCCGATAAAAATACCGTTTTTGCAGTGCATATTTTTGATTTTATTATTGAGATTATTATTTGTAGTATTACCAAGATCTATATCAGTAAATTATAACAATATGAATATAGAAAGAGGGGCTTGTATTGTGTAAAAACAATACAAGTTTTTTTATTTTATGATAAAAATATTTAAAACAAAATTCAACAAATTAACAGCTTTATTAACAGCAACAAGTTTGCTTATTTCTTTTGTTGTAGGACCGACTGCGGCAAGTGCCATAAATAATGAACAAACTACAAAAGAATACAGCCAAATTTTTAAAGAATTTATTTTACCTTATAGTTACGGGAAAATAACAAAGTCTCATTTTGCCGGAACAGACAGAGTAATAATAAATATACAAGATTTGCATTGCCATCCTAAAGTTCAAAAAAATATAAGTAATATAATAAAAATATTTGATGAAAAGTATGGAGTAAACAATATATATTTGGAAGGTGCTTACGGGAATGTAAGTACAAAATGGATTACCGACCAAACAAAAAAAAATAAGAATTTATTAGAAAAAATGTTAGATACAGGAAGATTAACCGGTGCTGAATATTATAGTGCATTAAGTGAAAAAACAGAAATAATTAAAGGTTTGGAAGAAAAAGAACCGTATTTGGATAACATAACAAGGTTGGGCAGTATTTTGGATAGTCAAGAAAAAATAGATTTAATATTAAAATCTTTAGACGAATCCGTAAATGAGGTAAAGAAAAGATATTATACGAAAAGACAATATAAAATAGAACATTTATTTAAAGAATATAAAGCCGGTAAAATTAATTCTCAAAAATATTATACATTGTTGTCAAAACATATAGATAAATTAGGAATTGATTTAACCAAATATGAAAACACTCTTATATATGTAACTCTGTTAAATTCACAAAAAGATTTGAACTATAAGCAAATAACAAAAGAATTACAAAGTTTAATTGCCGTATTAAAACAACAATTACCATACAATGCTTATAAATCATTGTTGGAAAATACATCAAACTTTCAAGAAGTAGAAAAATTATATTCTTATATAATTCAATTGGATAAAGTTTATAATTTGGAGATATCTTTAAAATTTACAGAGTTGGATAAATATTTTAAATATGTAGAATTAAGTAAAAAAATTAATCCTGTAGAATTGGTGAAAGAAGATGAATTTTTATCACAAGAAATAAATACAAGATTCTCTCAAACCCCTGCCCAAAAAGATGTAGTATTTTTAGTTCATTTCGGCAGATATTTAAAAGATTATGTAACCACCAAAATAACATTGGAAGACTATAAATACTATAAAGAAAATATCGAACAATACAGAAAAATATATAAAAAATATGTAGATAACAGAGTATTGAGTTTGTTAGATGAGTATATTGCCCAAATAGACAAATTTTATGAAATAAATATGGATAGAAATTTTTATTTCACAAAAAATATGTTTGAAGAAAACGAACAATTTGTGCAAATAGAACAGGTTAAACAGGCGTTTGATGATATAAATAAAATAATAAGTAACATGGACGAAGTAAAAAGAGTGGATGTTGTTGTTACCGGTGGTTTTCACTCTCAGACTGTAACAGAATTGTTGGAACAACAAAATGTAAGTTATATTGTTATAACGCCGAATGTTACCGATGGAATAAAGTTAGCTGAAGAGACATATTACGAATTGGCAAAAGAACAAAGCAAAATTTCTTTTCAAACAATAGCACCGGTAATAGCTTCGTTATCGCCTCAACTGCAATCTGTTTTGTTGAATAAGATAGAAAGGGAAGATACTGAAAAAATAGAACAAATAATGAAAATGGATGAAGCTGAAAGAGCACAAACTATTGCGGATTTAGCTGCTGCGAAATTGTTGGAAAGTGACGATTTGGGTGACCTGGAAGAAACACTCAATGAAATTGTTGAAAATTTGGTAGATGAATACCATAAAGAAAAAGTAACACCTGAACTTGTATCAAAAATAAAAAATTTACAAAGTTTGCTTAAAAATAAGGAAAAATTACAAAAGGTTATAGATTTGTTAAGTGTAGGTACCGCAAAACAATCCGTAATGCTTGTAAGCGATATGTTTGATGATATTTATGAACAACTTTTCGGTATTTTGCCTTCTTTTGCGGATAAAGAAAGATTAGAAAAGGATGAAGATATATTGCCTCTTAAAGATTTTGATACGGATGAAGATTTTGGAGACAGTGATATTGATAAAGATGGCGCATATGAAGAGGATGAATATTACGGCTATGATGTGTTTGATAGCTTAGAACTTTGGTTTTCTAATGCCGAGCTTATAGAGTTAAGCAGAGAAATTATTAAAGAAGGACAATATAATGAAAATATTGAAAAGTTTATAGAATATTTAGGCCGACATAATATGGCCGATTACGAATTGTTAAGCAAGGTTCTTGCAGAATTAAAATCTATAAACAATAGTGAGATAAAAAAGGAATATTGTGGCGTTCTTTGTGCTCTTACGGATAAAAAAGTTTTTAACGACAAACAAAAAGCTGTTAAAAACAAAGAAGACATTATGTCTTTTTTGGAAAAGCCGAGAAATATACAATTAAGATTCTGCGAGTTGTTTCCCAAAGTGTTTGCAGGTCACGATGACACAGTATATAGCTTCTTTACTGCTTTATTGGATTGTGTCAATGAAAACGAATATACAAATACGGATTTCGATTTTCTGGTTACAATTTGCAGATATTCTTTCCTTGTTACCGACCTTGAAACAAAAGAAAATATGTATAACTTCTTAACTTTAAATATTGAAAAAAGAAGATTGTTATATAGTTTTTATCAAGCTCCAAAGGTGCACACGGATATAGAAATCAATCGGGTAACCTTAAACTTTATGTTATCGGTTTTACATAAATATAATCTTACGGATGAACAGTTTAATTACATAATGAAGTTGATTTGTTCCGTTAATATAACAAAAAATACATTTGAACAAAAATATGTTAATAATCTAAAAGAAAAAGAACTTAATATATTTGTTCTTGAAAATTTCAAGTATATAAATTCTTATAGCAGATATTTGTTGGATTTGATTTTCAGTGATGTTGAAGAAACAAAGGTGGAAAATTTTGTTTCTAAACTTCAAAAGATAGTAGATTTGTTTGACGATTTACAGGAGTATAAAATAGATACATTGGATACAGAAAACAAATGTTTTGCATTGGAAGTATTTTTAGATGATGGTTTTGAAGCATATTGTAAAGATAATAATATAAACGATCTTGTAAAACAATATCAATTAGCTATACGAGTTTCCAGAAAAATATATTCAATATTGGGTGATAAAATCTCTACTACCCCTATCGACAAAATGGACAATATTATAAAAAAAACATTAGAGTACTACAAAAAAGTCGATAAAATTATTTCTTTCCTTACATTATTTACAAATAAAACCGCAATATTTTCTTTGCATAATAATGAAAGAAATCCGGATAAAAAATCTTTTAGGTTTACTCCTGATGGAATAAAAGAAATTTTAAAAAGGTTGGAAATAGAACCCGAAGTTTTTGAATCAATTGAAATTTCTTTTATGGATAAAGTGTTGGATTTTATAAGGAAAATAGAACAGGATGAAATAGATAAACAAGTTTTATTGGATTTTGTTAATAATCTTGATGGTAGCGTGATAGTAAAAAAAGATATTTTAGAATATTTGGCAAAGAAGGAAAATAGTACTATACCTAAAAAGACCATAATAAGATATGTTACCAGATTGAAAATTTCGGAACGCTTTGTGGAAGTAAATCTTTATTTGAAACATATAGAACACTTCAATGATTACGGACAAGAAAAAGGTGTATTTATTTTCGACGGACATGGAGCATCTGACGGAAAATCAATTTCTTATTCGGAAACAGGTTCTGTTACGGTCCATCAGATAGCACAAGCATTAATAAATGCACATAACAATGGTGTAAATTTAGAAAATTTAACATTGGTGTTTGCAAGCTGTCATTCTTATAAATTTGCTGACAATATAATTAACGAATTGATAAAAAACGGAATTGATTCTTTTCCTCAAATACTTACAGATGCAGGCAAAGAAACTATTTATGGCTATACAAAAGCTGTTGATATGGATGGGAAACAAACTAAAGTTTCAAATTTGTTTTATTCTTTACTTAAATTATTAGATTCAAAAACTCAAGAAGAAATAGAACAAATGAAAGGTAGTCTGTCTTTTAAAGACGTTGCAGATGCTCCGAGATATTTATCCAACAATACGGTTTTTGTAACAAATCAAGAAATAAATAAACTCAATAATGAATTGGAAGCCGATATTCTCGGTATAATAAATGAACAAGAGCCTGAGAATACAGAAGCACCCGTTAAGAATGATGTTGCTTATGCCGGTAGATATAGCTTTTATGCGGAAATGATGCTTCCGTCCACGCAAAAGGCATTGAACGACATAGGAAATATAGGAATAATAAAAGCCGTATATAAAGAAAAATCCGGAGAAAATTTCAGGTTTACAACTTTAGGAGTAGCACTTGGAGTATTGATAGAAACATTTAGTTTTTGGAGCCCTAATTTTATAAAAGCACATAATTTTGATCCGTCAATACAAGCAGGAATGACAGCCGTAGTATGGACGGTAAGAGCATTAAGTATAGGGATAGGAATATGGACAGGTTCTATTTTTGCTTTATTTCTTACCGAAACAATAACACATTTCATATGGAACACAGCAGTAATATTAGTAGGAAGACAAGACCTTTTATTACAAACTTCAAAAGCAGAAGGAATAACAATTTCTAAACAAAAATCAATTCCTCAGCGAAAATGGACAATGAACAATATTTCGAAGGAAGCACCATATACCGAAAAATATAAATTGGTGTATTATATATTTGAAAAAACTTGCAGGCAGATGGATATAGAGTTTCCGGAAGAACAGGAATTTATTATTATAAACAATATCATAGATGCTTACGATTCTTCTTTTTGGGAAATAATGGATTTTGAGAATTGGGTTTATGAACATTTTATAACAGATATTATTGATTTTCAACAGAAACAATCACGTTTGACAGATGCATTAAGCAAATGCTTTCCTGATGATATAGAAGATATTTTATGGATATTTTCACAATGTTTATCAAAATCGAAAGTTCCTATGTTTATCTTAAATAATATAATAGATGTTGCAAATGATTTGGAAAAAACAAATAATATTCATTTTTCGGAAGAAGTTTATGCTGTATTAAATATATTAAAAAGATATAACACCTCTGAAACTGAACAGATTCTTGTGAATATGGGCCTGATAAAAGTCCCCAATGCTCTATATAAAAAAGCTATGGATGATATACAATTCAAACAACTTGAAGAGTCTATAAGAGAAAATGAAGACAGAAAAACGATAATACTCTCAGAAATGATGCTTCCGTCCACACAAAAGGCATTGAACGACATGGGAAATACAGGAATAATAAAGGCTATATATAAAGAAAAAGCAGGAGAAAATTTCAGGTTTACAACTTTAGGAGTAGCACTTGGAGTATTGATAGAAACATTTAGTTTTTGGAGCCCTAATTTTATAAAAGCACATAATTTTGATTCATCAATACAAGCAAGAATGACAGCTGTAGTATGGACGGTAAGAGCATTAAGTATAGGGATAGGAATATGGACAGGTTCTATTTTTGCTTTATTTCTTACCGAAACAATAACACATTTCGTATGGAACACAGCAGTAATATTAGTAGGAAGGCAAGATCTTTTATTACAAACTTCAAATCAGACACAATCAAAAAAAACACAGGTAATAGTTCCACCTGTTAAAGCTAAAGAAAAAGCAAGAGATCTTACAAGAGAAGAACAACAAAGATTAAAAGATGCCCTGTTTAGAACAAAAGTAAGAATAAAAAACTCTACATTGGAAATAAGAGAAGAGAATGATAAAAACTTAGCAATAGAGTTGCAAAATATTTTTGATGCTTTATTAGACTCTATGATTGACCTTGGAAAAATAGACTATGGAGAAAAAGGAGATTATGAATTAATTTTATATTTATCTGATGAAGTAAATGCTTTCACCGTTTCAGGTTCTAAAACAGTATTTATTTCAACAGGAATGTTACATTCTTTGGCAACATATTTAAACGGGAAAATAGGGAAAGAACATGTAGCAGCAATATTGGCACATGAATTGGAACATACTACCCAAGATAAAAAAATATATAACAGCTCGTTATCTAGAAAAGGAGATCAGAAAAAAAATGAGTATGATTCAGATATTCAGGCAGTATTTATGTTGGATAATGCCGGGTATAATCCAATTAGTGTACAAGATTTGATGGAATTTTTAAATTATCTTGAAGAAAAGACAAAATATAGGTCAACAGGTCTTAATAAAATACTTGATGCTCATCCTGATGCAGGAAACAGATTAATAAAAATAAAAACATTTTTGTCGGACAGAAATATCTTTTTAAGAAATACGACTAAACCAATTATGAGTTTAGAAAATAGCATACCATATTTAGGCGAAGAAAACTTAGGAGCAGATATTCATGGAGAATTGGGATATTATAAAAAAGGTGTAGGTCCCAGAGACTCAAATGGATTTATCAAAGAAATTCTTAATAAATATGGGGACAAAATAGCTCTTTATAAAATTTTGGAGAGATTTAATGCTATTGACAGATTCGTAAATGTAAATGATATTTTAGAGTATATTAATTCCTCAGACTATCCTTTCTTTAATGATAAAATAAAAAATTTTAGCAATAATCAAAAAAAAGTAATATTTAGATTAATGAATTCTTTTGATAATTATTATCCTTCCAATGCGGAAATATATGAGCTTTGTCCGGATATGAACGAGTTGAAAGAAATTTTTGACTTTATTATAGAACCTGAGAATTATTTTTTCTTCTTTGAAAATATATCATTTTTGAATATATCTTATCTGGTAGCAGCATTATACAATAGCGGTAGTTTTGATGAAAAAGATTATGATAAAATACAGAAATTTTTATCTATTAATGAAGATAATTTTTCAGGTCTTAATACTTTCCATGCCAATATAGATAAGGATACGGTTGATTTCTATGTTGATAAATTTGAGTTGTTTGATAATTTTAAAAAATATGCATTATATTCCGAATTAAAAAAATGTCTTTCAAAAGAAAAGAATTTTTCTGAAAGTCAGAGAGAAAAGCTTAGAAAATTTTTCTTTACACCCGATACAGGCGGTACGGCGGGATATCATATGTTTAGAGGATTGGATTTCTTTGAATTGTTGTATCCCGGAACAACATTTGAGTCTTATGTAAACTCTATAGCAGAAGAACAAAAGCAAAAAATATTGGAAGAAGCCGAAAAAAAAGAAATTGAAGATTATAATTTATTTACTCAAGCTAGAAATAGAGAAGTGTTAGGGGAAAAATATGATCCGGCTAAGGAAGCACCCGGAGTTACTTCAATGTACGAAATATACAAACATTCAAGTTTTGCAAGCAAAAAATTTAAAGAAAAATTTGGGTCAAGATGGGATGTTCCGTATGAAGAGAGAGAAGATAATTGGCATGAAATTTGGGATGAAAAAGAAAGAAAATGGTTATCAGAAAATGATGATGCTTTATTTGCGGAATGGCTTCAAAACAAGAAAGATGAATGGTTTCGTAGTTTTTTTCAAAGAGAATATAATTCTTTGATGCTCGAGAAATACGAATCGGAATTGTTCGCTATGCTTGGTACTTTAGAAGAAAAATTAGAATTTTTATTTCCGGGTGGTCTTATGGAATTTAGGTCTCGATTTACTTCTAATATGGATTATGAAACAAGCATTCCGAAAATATTGAAAAAAGATATAGAAGACATAAAAAATAAAAAAGAATTATTTAATTTTATTGATGCCATAATCAATCATTTTGATAAACAAAGTGCAATCGAAAAAACAGATTTGGATAAAACAGTATATATCCTTTTATCTAATGTAGATAGAGAAATTATCAATAATTTTACAATTAAAGATATTCAAAAATTATTTGAATTGAGTATTTTGAATGAAATGTCGAATGTAACGGAATTGCTTACAGTTGCGCTTATTGTTAAAAGAAAAGATCCTAAATCGTTTGATTTCGACAAAATATTTTCTATCTGCGATTATTCATCTAAAAAACATAATAAAAGCACTTTTGATTTTGTTCAAAATGTTATGGATAAAGAACAGTTACTGTTTTTGTTTAGTATTTGTGATGAAAAGGGGTATGATTTAAGTAAACTTTTGCCACATAATCTTTATAGCAAAATAATTGAAAAATTTGATGAAGTATTATCTTTAGAAGAGAAATATAGATATTCTATATACAAAGATAATGTATATCCATATAGTGTTTACCAAAAAATTAAAAATGAAAATGACCTCAAAGAAATTCCTATAGAACATTTAAAAAGATTTTTGGGAATAAAAATCCCTATACATAAAGATTCTTTTATGAATCACTCTTTTGGAAGAATAGGTATAAAAGATTCTTTTGCATTAAGAATTTTGCAAAATAAAGTTGAACAATATCAACAAAATTTCAGGAAGAGCTTTTATGATGTGAAAAATTTTAGCGAGTTTGAGAAAAAAGTAAAAGAAATAGAAGAAGTCTTTTATCCTTGGAGTAATGTAAATGTGGGTAACGGAAATGAAATATTTAGTAATGAAGTAGATATGGTGTGGGCAAATCTTCTGCATAATATGTGTGGCTTTGGCTTAGATACAAAAAGTTTTGTCTTTGTAAATATTCATGGTGAAGAATTATTGAATGTTTGGTGTGAATTAACACCTAATTACGATTTCGTTCCTACCGTACAACAAACGAATGAATTATTAGAAGCATTTACTTTAATAAAAAAATATTTACCCAAAGAACAATCTGTTGCATATGCGAGAATGTTGTATGAAATGATTGGTAAAAACAAAAATTTATCGGTATTTGAATCTGTAGAAAGAAATTTGGAATTGCTGGATTTCTTCTTTGAAGGTTTTTCTGAAATAAAAGATGACTATATATATGAATTGTTGGAAAATTATGATATTGATGTTGATACTTACAACAAGTGTTTAAGAAAAACAACTTATTATGCTTATAAGGATGAAACAGAAGATACGGGTAAAAATTTCTTATATAGAGAGGTGGCAACTGTATTAAGTAATGATGGTATGACTGTTGAAAATAAAATAAAATTCATTGCTTGGCTCATATCGGATAAACAAGAAAAACCTGAATTTTTAAAGAAAATATCTGTTAAAAATGATTATGAAGGGGATCCTGTCAACAATCGTAGATCCTTAGGCGAAGATGCAAAAATAGATATATTTAGAAATTATTTTTGGTCAATGACCAAATCGGAAAGAGCAGAATATATCAGAGAATTGCTTACAGACATATTTAAAGATGGAACAGAAGGAAAAGGAAAGGATTATGAAAAATTGAAAAATACTCTAGCCGATGCATTTTTTGATTCCATAAGAAATGATGATAACGGGAAAATAATAGATGCTTTAAAAATGAGTTTCAAAATTATTTTAGATAGTTTAGCTTCTCATGAATATAAATCTACAAGCGAAAGACAGATATTATTTATAAATGATTTAATAGATTCGTTGGTATCAATATCAAAATCAAATTTCTCTCCGAAGGAAAAAGAAGCAAGACAAATAGGAAGATTTATAGTTGCTATGGGGGCAGCTTCAGGTGTAGCTGTAGTAAAAATATTACAGATATTATCTAATAGTAAGGCTTTTGATGGTTTAGGAGAACAAGGTTCTATAATAAATGAAGAAATATCAAGGGTTAGATCTTCCAATGAACAATTATCAAAAAGAGTTGTGTTTCAACAACTTGAAACTTTAGGAATGTTGCAAGATGTTGAAAGTGTGGGTAAGTGTTTGGGGGCTGCATCTATAGGTGTAACATATTTGATAAATATGAAAGATGGAAGCAAAAGAATAATTAAAATAAAAAGACCATCAGTTTTAAAAAATTATAAACAAGATTTAATAATAGCCGATAGACTAATTGATTTCTTTAAGTTTTCTGATATTTTACCTCAAAACAACAAAAATATGATACCTACAATTGAATTTTTGGAACAGGTATTTAGTACAGAACTGAACTTTGAAGATGAGGTGGATAATTTATTAAGAGCAAAAGCCAATTTATCACTTACGCCTATAAGTACTCCTGATGTAGTAGGAAACTATAATTCCGATTCTTTTATGCAAACTTTAGCTTCCGGGAAAAGTTTTGATAATGCAAAATCTACTTATTCCGAACAAGAAAGATCCGAGATATATTCGAAAATATTATTGGAATTTTTTAGAGAAGTTTTTATGGACGGATTTTTTCATGCCGATTTACATGAAGGGAATATTTTTATAAATGAAAACAAAGATATAACTTTTATAGATTGGGGTGCTTGCGGTTATGTCGAAGAAAGTAAACGTGATGACTTGGAAACGGTATTTGTTGCATTATTGCTTAGTGATAGTATCAATTTTATGGAAGCACTAAAACAGTATGATACTGATTTATACAATAGAACGAGTGTTAAGTCTGAAGAAATAGTTAAGATTTTAGATTCCAATGATAATTTGGAAACTAAATTCGGAAGAATTTTTACGGTATTTAATCAGATAGATATGAGTCAAAATCATGACTTTTTAATGTTTATACAAGGCTTAAGTAAAGTAGCAAAATATATTGATAATCTATCTTTAAAAGAAAAAATATTGTTGCTTTTGGATGATACTGTAGTATACGACTTATTACAGAACAAAAATGTATTGGCAAATATTTATAGCTTGTTGGAAAAAACAATTCCTAACCGGTATATAAATTTAATAAAGTTTGCATTAGCGAAACTTGTTAAATCTAATGAAGAAAATTTGCGTAATATTATAACAGATATCAAATTATTTATAATAAATTCTGACGATGATGCTTTGGAAAAATTGATACGTGATATTTTAAAAACTTTAAATCTGTCTTCCGCTTTTGAAATGCCATTAAAATTTTTAATATCAAAAAGATTGAAACAATTGTCTAATATATCGGGGGTCTCTTTACAAAAGAAGACTTTAACATTAGAAGAAAAAAAGAGAAGCGAATTTAAATTTTTGGATTTTATTAAGAGAAAAGTTTCCGATGAAACAGAAACAAAAAAAGATGAAATTGAATTTGTTGGAGAGTCTAAACCTGTCTCTTTTTTAATACAAAAAGGCGGAACTTTGTACACAGTAACTATGGAATTGGATAGTTTATATCGGGAAGATAATAACAAAGATTATATAGACATAGGTTTAGAAGGTAAGAAATTGATGGTCTATTTGAGTTCAATAGGTAAAGAATCTTTTTCTAAAGAAATATCAAAATACACATCAATTGATAGTATAGAAGAATTGTTGGGAATAAAAATAAATATTTCCGGTAATACAGTTTCGGTCACTTCCGAAGATACTCAAACGGATATAAAATATGTTAAACATGAAAACATATCTGAAATAATATCTGATATTAAAGGCCAACCTATCAAATTTTTACAAGAAGAACCGGAATTGCTCAAAGATGATTCCGGTTGTGATAGAGTAGAGTACCTTTTTCTTGATCAGGATATGGAAACAATTGAAAACAAAATAGAAACTGCTATTAACGATAATAATACTTATGCCAAAAACAAAGTTTTGTTCGTTTTATATCCTTTTTCAAATGTTTATGATATCGATTCTTTATCCGATGAACAAATATTTGCTTTGTATTTAAATGTTTCTAAGTCTTTTGATTATATATCCCAGGCTTTGTTATCAAGAAAACATTTATATAGAATAGATGATGAAGAAATTGATGCTCTTAGATTTTCAGTGTTGGAACTGCTTCAAAAAGCTTTCTTTTCTGGAAGTGCATCCCTTTCAAAGCCAATATATATAAGTTGTGTTTATGATGGAAGTGACTCACCAAATTTTACAGTGTATCGTAAATTAGGAGATGAAACAATAAATGAAAAGCAGAGAAGTTTAGCATCGGTGGTAACTACCGGAAACAGAGAAACTAAAACAATACAATATTATCAAGATAAAAAACTTTTAACTGCAACTCCGCAAGAAAAAGCAATAAGACGAATTGGAAAAGAAGGAAAGTATTATACCTCAAAAATTGTAAAAGAGTTTCGCATGTATTATGAAGAAAGAAACAAATGGGGAGATCTTTTTTCTCTTGATGATGATTTGTCTATGGAACTTGATGATTTTGATGATGATTTCGCACCTGAAATTGAAGGTTTTGATGATGAAGAAGATAGCTTTGAAAGATTAGAAGAATCTGCGTTCATGGATGATAAAGAAAAAATTTTGGATGTAGAAGATAAAAATCTTGAAAGAGAACCAGGTCTTGCTTCAACACGAAAATTCTTGGATGATTTAGGAAATATCAGAATAGTAAAAAAAATATATAAAGACAATTCCGGAAAGAATTTTAAGTTCACAAGATTGGGAGTAGCAATAGGCTCAACAATGGAAGTGATTCCATTCTTTCTTCCGACTTTTATAAATGATCATAATTTTGATTCTTCCGTAAAGACAAAGATGATTGCGGTAGTGTGGGTAATAAGAGCATTAACTATTGGTATAGGTTTTATAACAGGTTCAATTCAGATAGCTATACTTTCCAATATAATTATACATTCCGTTTGGAACCGATTTGTAATATTGATAGGAAGGCAAGACCTTTTATTACAACTTTCAAAAGAAAAATCAAAAAATGAAGAAACAAATATTTCGGATGAGACAGAAAAACAAAGTGATTTCATCTCTTTAATGAGCCGAGTTTTTGATAATATTGAAACAATAGAAAATATTAACAGCGGATTTGAAAGTGATAGAGATAAAGATAAAGCTCAGAGAGAAGCCGAAGCAGAATTGATAAAAATTTTTACGGCTGAAGAGTTGGAAACAATTGACCTGTTAGCATCGGTAGTATTTGATTCAATTAAATATGTTAATTCTACGAGGAATACGTCATCGGTTGAGTTTGTAAATATTGCATATGCATTACAGAACGGACTTTTTAATTCTAATATTTTACCGAAAGAAGGTGAAGATTTAAAACAACATATATTAGATATGCTGAGACATTATATTGAAGTAAGTAAGCAGAAAAAAGGAGAAGATAATCTTTTGGTAAGAATAGTAAATAGTAATAAAAATCTTTTAAATGATATGGCAGATTATTTGGCCGATATTATAGTGAAGAATAATTTAGTAGAAAAAAATAAAATAGAAAATGAAAAAAGAAAAATTAATATACAGAAGTTTATAGATGGTGTAAAAGGCGATGATAAGCTCTTTTCTGCTGTTATGATTTGTTCGGCTAATGAAAACAGAAGTGCAATATGGCATATAATGTTTAAAGATTTCTTGGAAAAGCACGGCAAGAGAAATACAAAAGTTTTCTCTGCAGGTGTATTTTATGATATTTCTCAAAGGTTTATGAATGAAGAAAAAACCGATAAAACCAAACCTTTGGTAGACGATTATATAGAGACATTAAGTTTAGATGAAAGATATAAAAATATTAATGAAAATCTTAGAGATGGATTTAGATCGAGATATATTGAATATTTGAAACTTCCGAAAAATAGTCAACCTGTATTCATCGTTGCCGGGGAACAGCATAGAGCACAATTGATAAAACTTGGTTACGATTCTTCGTGGATATTTTTAATGTCGGACTTTTATAGTGATGAATTCAAAAAAGGATTTAAACAAAAAAATAAAGTTTTAGGACAACAATTGGAAGATAATAATATTTTTGCAATGTCGGAATTCCCGGATCCGTTTGAAAACCAAATTTTAAGACAAGATTTACCGGAACTTGTCAGAAGTGTTGTCGAATATAATTTTGAAGGGGAACCCACACCGCAACAACTTCCGGAACAATTTAGAAATCTTACAGATGATTATAATCAATTTGAACATATGGAAGGATTACCTGATTTTAGTGATGGTAAAAATCCTAGAGAAAGCATGGAACTTGAAGAAGGAAGACAAAAAGCAATACAATCTTTTAATGAACAAATAGAAGATATATCTTCTCAAAATTATCAATTCATTTTTAGAGGCAATACAAAATATTTATATTTATTACAAAATAGAAAAAACAAATATATTTTATTGAATATAGCTTCGCAACCGAACATAGATTTAAAATTCAGATTGTTTGCGTTGTTATATTTGGATAAATTAAGACATGAGTTAACTTCTGAAGAAACAACTCGTGTTGCACAAGCTGAAAAAGCAGTAGCAAAAAGGTTAAAGAAACAAATAGAAAATAACGAATTTGAAGTTTTGAATAATCTTGATTTAAGAGCATACATGATGGGAGTATATTTAATCCTTAGAGATTATGCCGATAAAATAAGTGTTCCGGATATTATTAACAGGGCAATTATAATTAATCCTTCCGGCAAAACTATGGCAAGAGATGATGGACTTTTTGCTAAAGTTGATTTGTTTATCGTTATTCATGAATTGGCACATCGTATTTTTTATAAACCGCAAAATCGTAACGAATATGTAAGTGATCCTTTGGACGAACTTGTTTCTTATATTGTACCGAATATGTTTTTAAGAAAAATAATTAATTTATCACTTGACGTTTATTCCGAAAGTCAAAATCTTTATACAATTCATCACGCTGACGGAGTGATAGATTATATTAAAATGGGAAAGAAATTTCACTCTCTATATAGTATGTTTGATAAAAACGCAGAGGAGTATAAATTTAAGCAGGAAGAACATTCCGCACCGATTGCTTTCTTAGATTATTTGTTTGCAGTACATCAAAAAGCGGGAAAAACTATTGATTGGGATGTTTTGTTGGATGTAATAAGGGATCTGTCGTTAAATAAATTGGATCAACTTAAAATGTTTAGAAGAATATTGGATTTGTATATGAAACGTTCAATCGAAAAAGGTTCGTTAACAAAAGAAGAAACAGAGGTCATGAAAAAAGAAATAGAAGAAATGCAAGTATGGACAATACTGGTAAAAGAAGTAATAGAAATTATAGAAAGTACATCTCCAAACACATTTAATCTTTTAAAAGGCAATAAAGATGCTTCGGTCTATAAGACAGAGATTTTATCGAAAACAAAGGAAATGAAAGAAAGTTTTGAAGAACTGCTAAAAGCTTTTACGTGGAATATTGAATTTTCTAAAAGTGAGTTGTTGGTTTTGCTTATTATGAATATAATGAAAAATGTTGAATATGAACAGCTCGAAAATAATTTTGGCGGTGTAATAAACGGAATCATAGATGTTATAAACAAAGCAAGCGGAGAATTGAAATTGGATTTAAACAAGGATAAATATTCACAGCAAGAATATAGACAAATATTAAATTTCGTATTAATGTATTATACGACTTCGAAACATGTTGAAACAAGTGTTACAAATGATATTTATACATATATTTCAAAGAATTTAGATTATTTGTCTTTTGCTACGAAATTGATAAATATGGTTTTTGGAACAAGAGATTTAACAAAAATATTTAGTAATAAGAAATTGTTAATAGCAACGTCGAAAGAACAAGAAGAAAATTTTAGAAAACTTTTATCAGGCAGAGAAGATGTTGCCGTTGTGACAATGGAAGTTAAAAAAGATCGTGTATATGATATAAGAGAAGGTAGCTTTTTAGATGTTCAAAGAGGTATAAAAGCTACATACGACAGTAAAGAGAATAAAATCATAGTATATTCAAAAGAAGGTATAAATATTACTGAGGATGAAATAAAAATTTTGATAACAGAACAATATTTTTCCGAAAGAAAAGATGATTTGTTTGATGATGTTATAGCTTTTGCCGATGTAAATGACAGTTCTTTACAAGACATAACAGACAGGTTAAATATTGCATATACGGAATCCGTATCAATACCTAATAAAGAGACAACTTTTGATTTATCTTCAAGAATATTTATGAAAAACATTGTAAATGTATGTGAACAAGAATCCGAAGCAACCGGTATAAAAACATTTATTATTACTTTTGATCAAGCAAAAGAGTTTCCTGATGAAATACAGACATTACAAGAGCGAGATTTTAAGTTTATCGTTTCATGTAAAATTGATGCTATATCGAATATAAAATATTATGATGGGTTGATAATAGATGATTCTAAAACAGACTATGAGGATATAAGTCAATTGTTGCCTGTTATGGAAAAAGTAAGGAAACATGTTTTGAAAACCGGGGTTGCAAAGCCTGTGTCCGTAAAATTCAGTAACTCAACTTACGGAAAGTTCAATAGTGCAGGTATAAATATTTTTGATACTTATGGAATGTTACCTATTGTTGAAGACTCATATATAACAAATTCAATGATTGGTAAATTTATGGTTGAAAAAATAAGAGATAATAATATGGAAAGATTTTTAAGACAAAATAATGTTGTAGGTTTTGTTATAGATAATGCAAGAACATTTGTGGAGAAGAAGGGTAAATTAAGAGACTTATTTTCTAATGAACACAAATATAATAGAGGATATAATGCTTCATTAAGTAGCAAGATTGATTATACTTGTGATGATGTATCGTTATTAGCAGAATATTTAAATATTGATATTAATAATACCGAGGAATTGAATCGTAAAATAAATAAATTAAAAGAAAATTTGGAAAAAGATTCATCAAAACTAAGTTTAAGTTTGACTCATAATTCCAGAGTATACTTGAAATCTTTGTTAGCAAAAACAAGATATGAAGAAGTTGTGGGATTTATTAGAGGTGTAGCAATGAATTCCGCAAGGACTCAAATAATTAAAGGACTTAATGCAAAAGAAGTTAATTTGGATATGGATAAATTTGCTAAAGAAGCCGGTGGAAAATATCAGAAAGCATTCCTTACTGTTGCTGTTCAATTGATGATGGAAGATATAGATATAACCGAATTATTGGAAACGGATTTTATCGATTCCGATATGACGGTAAAACAATATTTAGATTCTGTTTATGAAAAAGTTAATATAAATATTGAGGATATATTGAAACAGAACGAATTTAAGATAGAAAGAGCAAAAGATACTGCAAAAACAATAGAAGACTTTAAGAACTATGTAGTATTGTTAGATAACTTGAAGATTGTCAAAGAAACAACAGCAAACTTCGATATGTCTATGAAAGCGGTTAGAAGTATGTTGTCAGCTGCATAATTTTAACTTATGGTTGAAGTTTAAAAGATTAATAAAAAAGCAAGAAGAATTTTCTTCTTGCTTTTTTATTGAAATTACTGATTACTAATTGCTTTTATTGAAATTTCACAACAATCAAGAACTGAAATGTTATTATTGCTGTCTTTTACAACAAGATTCCCGGAATCGTTTATATCAATAGCCGTTGCGGTATAAGTTTTGTTATCTTTTTTGTAAGAGATTTCTTTGTTTAATACCAAAGATAATGATTTATATTCTTCAATAATTTTTTTACTGTAAATATCTTCAGATAAATCAAAAAAAATGTTTAAAATTTCTGCAATAAGTTTATTTCTTGATAAATTATTGCACATAATTGAACCGGCTTTATCTTGTATATCTTTAGGAAAATTTTCTGTAGATATATTTATTCCTATACCTGAAACAATTGCTGTGCTTTTTATATTATTAAAATCACAGATGTTTTCTACAAGTATTCCGCAAATTTTTTTATTGTTAAGATAAATATCGTTAATCCACTTTATTTGAGGATTAAGATTTGTAAGTTTGGTTATTGATCTACATACCGCTATTGCCGAAATTAGTGTTATTAAAGAAACATCTTGTATTGGTAAAGAAATTTTTAATATGGAAGAAAAATATATCCCGGTATTTGCGGGGGAATAAAAGTTTCTCGCAAATCTGCCTCTACCTTTAGTTTGTGTGTTTGCTACTATTGTTGTGCCGTTTTGGAATTTATTTGAATTTATTAAATCCTTTGCAAAATCGTTTGTTGAAGACAATGTATCAAAAATTTTTATATCAAAATTTTTGTAGCGTTCCAAAAGATTTTGTTTAATTCCTTGTTCGGATAAATCGTTAAGATTTGTCATTATTATTTTTTTAGTGCAGCTTCAAGCCTGTTAAGGCCTTCAACTATTTTTTCCATGGAAGTTGCATAAGAAAATCTTATAAACCCTTTTGCTCCGAAAGCAGAACCCGGAACAACGGCAATTTTGGCTTCATCAAGTAAATAATCCGCAAGTTCAATATCTGTATTTATAAGTTTTCCGTTATAAGTCTTTTCCAATAAGCTTGATATATTCGGGAAAACATAAAAAGCCCCTTCGGGTTTTAAACAAGTTATACCGTTTATTTTGTTAAGTCTGTCTACGATGTAGTTTCTTCTTTTTTCAAATTCAACTCTCATCGTTTCCAAACAAGCTTTATCTCCGTTTAATGCTTCGGTTGCAGCTTTTAGCGAAATAGATGTCGGACAAGAAGTTGATTGACTTTGCATTTTTGTCATCGCTGCAATTATTTCTTTCGGGCCTGCAGCATAACCTATTCTCCATCCTGTCATAGCAAAAGCTTTCGAAACACCGTTTACAACAATAGTATGTTCTTTAACTTCTTTTGATACTTGTGCTATAGAAAAAAATTTAAAGTTATCATAAACAAGCTTTTCATATATTTCGTCTGAAATTATAAGTAAATTGTTCTTTATACAAATATCTGCGATTTCTTTAAGTTCTTCTTTTGTGTATGTGTTTCCCGTAGGATTTGAGGGTGAATTTAATATAAATGCTTTTGTTTTCTTTGTTATAACTTTTTCTATTTCTGTCGGTTTTACCTTAAAATGATTTTTGTCACTTGTCGTAATAAATACGGGAACTGCTCCCGCAAGAACTGCCATATCAGGGTAAGATACCCAGTAAGGTGCGGGAATTATAACTTCGTCACCTTCGTCAAATATTGTTTGAAACAAATTAAATAAAGAATGTTTTCCGCCGCAAGAAACCATAACTTCTTCTCTTGTGTATTCAAGATTATTATCTTCTTTAAACTTTTTTATTATTGCATCTTTCAAATCAGGAGTGCCCGAAACAGGGCAATATTTCGTAAATCCGCTATTTATTGCATTTATTGCTGCATCTTTTATATTTTGTGGTGTATCAAAATCGGGTTCACCGGTTCCGAAGCTTATTATATCTACACCTTTTGCTTTTAATGCCTTCGCTTTTGCATCGATAGCCAATGTCGGCGATGGTTTTATTGATTGAAGCCTTTTTGAAATGTACATGGTATTCCTCACACACATATATAAATATTAAGGTACTTTAAAAAAGTATCTTAATTTGCTAAAATAATAGGTCAAAAGTGTTAAGATTAAAAATATCTTGACATATTTATTTTATTTTTGTAAATTATACAGATTATAAAGATGTAAGTCAATGGGAGTAATTTAAAATGTATGCAATAGTAATGACAGGCGGAAAGCAGTATAAAGTAGAAAAAGGAATGAATGTTGTTATTGAAAAACTTGACGAAGCAGAAGTTGGTAAAGAAGTTGTTTTGGATCAAGTTTTAATGATAGCAGATGGTGACAAAGCAACAGTAGGTAAGCCTACAGTTGAAGGTGCAAAGGTAACAGCAAAAGTTGTTGCACAAAAAAGATTGCCTAAGGTTCTTGTATTTAAGAAAAAAGCTAAAACAGGTTACACGAAAATGCAAGGACACAGACAGTATGTAACAGAAATAGAAGTAGTTGATATTAAGGCTTAAGAGTTTTAGGAGAAGAAGAAAATGGCACATGTAAAAGGACAAGGTTCTACCAGTAACGGTAGAGATTCACAAGGTAAAAGATTAGGCGTAAAAATATATGGCGATCAATTTGCGCAAGCAGGTGCAATAATTGTTAGACAAAGAGGAACAAAATATCATCCCGGAACAAATGTTGGTATGGGAAAAGATAACACTTTGTTTGCAAAAGTTGCAGGAACTGTAAAATTTATTAGAAGAGCAGGAGACAGATGTTTTGTTAATGTAGAACCTTCTGCAAACTAAGGATAAAATGTTTATAGATAAAGCAAAAATATTTATTACAGCCGGTCGCGGTGGCGACGGCTGTATTTCTTTTAGAAGGGAAAAGTTTGTACCGCTTGGCGGACCTGATGGCGGTAACGGCGGTAAAGGTGGGGATATTTATATCGAAACGGATATAAAAAAGTCCACACTGTTAGACCTTTCTTACAGACCAAAATTTTTTGCCGAAAACGGCAGTCGCGGTGAAAGTTCAAACAAGTTTGGTAAATACGGACAAGATTTAGTAATAAAAGTTCCGTTAGGAACATTGATATACAAAAATAAAGAATTATTTGCAGATTTAAAAGAAATAGGACAAAGAGTTTTAGTTGCTAAAGGCGGTAGAGGCGGGAGAGGAAATTCTTCTTTTAAGACACAAAGACATACAGTTCCAAGAATTGCCGAAAAAGGAGAACCGGGTGAAACTGCGGAAATTGAGCTTGAACTTAGACTTATTGCTGATGTTGGTTTGGTTGGTTTTCCTAACGCGGGAAAATCCACTTTTTTGTCTGTAGTAAGTTCCGCAAGACCTAAAATTGCGGATTATCCGTTCACAACACTTGAACCTAATTTAGGAGTTGTTTCTTTACACGATAAACAAATAGTTATTGCTGATATACCGGGAATAATCGAGGGTGCAAGTTCCGGTAAAGGTTTGGGCCTTGAATTTTTAAGACACATAAAAAGAACTAAAGTTCTTTTGTATATGATAGATGTTAGCGGTTTTGACGGTAGAGATCCTTACGAAGTATACAAAATATTGAACAATGAGCTAAAAAAGTATTCGAAATATTTATCTAAAAAACATATGGTTATAGCATTAAATAAAATTGATGCAACCGATTGTGAACAAATAGTTAAAAAATTCAAAAAAAATATTAAAAATAAAAAGATTTTTGCTATATCAAATATGACGAAAGAAGGTATAGATAAACTATTGGAAACTATAGCAAAATTGGTAGAATTGCCTGTAAAAGAAGAAGATATAAAATCAATTCCTGTAAAAAAATATATATACGAACCGGACTTTAAAATAGATGTAGATGAAGACGGAGTATATGTTATTTCCGGTAAAAAAATTGAAGTTTTAGCCGAAATGACAAAATTCAATGAAGAAGACGCGTTAAGAAGATTTCAAAATATATTAAAAAAAATGGGTGTAGAACTTGCATTGGAAGAAAAAGGATGCAAAGTCGGTGACACTGTTAGAATCGGTAACTTCGAATTCGATTTTACAAAATAAAGAAATAATGAAGCAACATTAATATAAAAAAACAGAAATATTTTAGTTACAACTATTTCTGTTTTTTTTTCTGCCCTTACATCCTGTTTATTAAGTGGTGTTATGTCATCCCAAATAACACTACAATGTCATACCGGACTTAATTTGAAATCTATAAAATAACAAAAAGTAAGAGGAGAAAGATTACTGTTTTTTACATTCATTGTAAATTATAAATTGCCGTTTTCCGTTCACCGCTATAATCTTGAAAATTTTATGTTTTTCATTGACAATAAATATGCAAAGTTAATACAATAAACAAGAGTATCTTTTAAACTAAAAAGGAGGCAGTAAATGAAGAAAGGATTGTTGACCGTGTTGATGACAGTAGTAATGACAATACCTGCATTTGCAGCAAAAGGTGATATGTCTATTGATGCAAAATTGGGATTAATAGTATTAAAATGATAGTAGAGGATGATTATAAGTTTGGTTTTGATGTAAAAAATCCGTTTTCTTTGGGAGCAGAGTTTTTTTATGGACTAAGCGATATTTTATCCTTAGGTGTTGGAGCAAATTATATTTTTAATTCTGAAACTGAGGGTTATTTTGATGATCTAAAAGTAGGAGCAACAAATCTTTATGTGGCAGTGAAACCTGAATTTAAAATAGAATCGAACGTTTTTTCAAATATATATTTAATAGGTCAAATAGGTTTGGCAATTAATAGAATTGATTGGGAAAACAGATCTGTTTCTGTAGATAACGGATTATATTTGGGTGCCGGTTTTGGAACAACAATAAAAGATGCATTTTTTGTTGAACTTGTGTTGTCATCATCCAACGGTCATGCAAAACGCAATAACGGAGGATCCTCTGCAGATATACAATATACGGCAACAACAATCAACGTAGGTTATAGGTTTAGCTTATAAGCTGATAAGGTGATAAGCTGAAAACAAGTTTTTTTTCGTTCTCAGCTGATCAGTTAAAAATTATGAAATGATTTTTTTAATAAAGGAGAAAAAATAATGAAAAAAAGTTTATTGACTTTCATATTAGCAGCGGCAATGGTAGTGCCTGTATTTGCAGAAAAAGGAGATATGTCCATAAATGCAAAATTAGGTTTAGGGGTAAATAGTAATTTCAATTTTGACTACACAGAAGACTTTTCTCAATATAATACGGATATACCATTTATGTTGGGAGCAGAATTTTTTTATGGATTAATAGATAATTTGTCCGTAGGTGTTGGTGTAAACTATGTTTTTGATACCGCTGCAAAAATGGACTCCGAAGTGAAATTCGGAACAACAAATCTTTATGTAGCGGTAAAACCTGAGGTAAAATTAGAATCCGATATTTTCACAAGTATATATTTAATAGGTCAGTTAGGTTTAAGTATGGTAAGATATGAAAATTATGGAGAAACACCTTCTGTAGATAATGGGTTATATTTGGGAGCAGGTTTTGGAACAATGATAAAAGATATGGCTTTTGTAGAACTTATATTCTCATCGGCTAAAGGTGGTGTATCTGACTATTATGACATTAACCTGCAATATAATGTAACATCTGTTAATGTAGGTTATAAATTTAATATATAAAACAGTAACAAAACAAAAAAATCTATAAATAATAAAAACGGGAAGAGTTTTCTTCCCGTTTTTTAGATTCATTGTACATTATAAATTCTACATTATACATTGTCTTTGCGGATATTTATATATATAATATATTATATATATAAAATTATTGACAAAATATTAAAATAACCTATACTTTCGTTAGGTGTTGTTATGATAGGAAAAATAGAAAACATCAGTATGTTTGCTTTGTCCGAAATAGCAATCAAAGTTATCGGATTGGTTGTGGCTTTTTTGATAATTTTGAATTGTGTTCTTTCTCCTGTGTTAACAAATATTACCACAAACGACATATCGACTTTTTCGGATATACAAAAAGATGTCTTTTCCGCGGTGTTTTTTGTCGCAAATAAAATAGAGAAAATAAATTTTTCTTTAACATCAAAAATAGTTGCCGATACAACAAAAAGATCCGATTCTCAAAAAGAAGAAAATAAAAGTTTACCTTGCAAGGTTAATGATTTTATTATTACAAGTTCACAGATACAAAATGAAACAATAAGAATGCAGTATGGTAGCAACGGAAATATTGTTAATTACAATGATTTGTTGTATGATTACGGGAAACTGTCGACGGGATTTCATGTCTTTTGCGACAGATCTTTTTGCTTGTCGAGTATTATAGTTTTGTTTTATGCGTCTATAAAAAAATTATATGATAATATTTTAAATTTAAATATAAATAGAATAAATCCTGCTTTTATGCATATATAAAAGCAGGATTTTTCTTTTGGAGAATGATATGAAAAAATTGTTTAATAAGCTTCCTTTCAAAAAGTTTATTGCCATCTTTACGTCCATAACATTTATCTTTACGGGAGTATTCGGTAATTCCGCTTTTGCTTCAATCGGAACGAGTATGCCCGCAATAGATACTATAAAATTCGATAATCCTATAATCCCTTTATCCTTAGGAAAAATAACATCGGCAAAATATTTTGACAGTGAAGATATTATTATCGATATACAAGATTTACATTGTCATGCCGAAACACAAAGAAAAATAGCTTCGATAATAGGTTACATAGATAACGAATATAATATAAGCAATGTATATTTGGAAGGTGCTTTTAAAACAGTGGACACTTCTTGGCTTTCGGCTTTCAATAATAATCAAAACGGAACAAAAGTTTTGGAAGGATTAATAGACTCCGGAAAACTTAGCGGAACCGAATATTATTCTATCATGAATAATAAGAAAAACTTTGTTCTTGGTATAGAAAAAGAAGAACTGTATAAAGAAAATATTAAATTGTTAGGCGCAATATTATCTTTGCAACCTGAAATAAACGCAATTTGTTCTCAACTTGAAAAAGAAATAGGTAAAGTAAAAAGAGATTATTCAGGAAAACAAGCAAGAAAATTGCAGAGACTTATAAAATCTTTTAAAGAAAAAGAAATAGATGCCAAACATTTTTATTCTCAATTGAAGGTTTTGGCAGATTCTGTTAATATATCAATTGATAAATATCCGAACATTAAAACATATATTTTCCTTTTAGATAAAGCACAGTATGTAAACGATAAAAAAGTTGTTTATGAATTTGCAAAATTTGTTTCAGAACTGAAAAATATATTGCCATATCAACAATATTCCGATTTATTGAAAAGAAGCAATAACTTTACAAATTTTGAAGATGTTTCTTCGGATTTAATAGCATTGAATAAAAAGTATGGTATAGCCGAAAAATTAAAATTGGAATCATTTAAAAACTTTTTAGCATATTTGGATTTTAATCAAAATATTAATCCGATAAAGTTAGTTCAGGAAGAAGAAGCTTTTATAAATGAATTATATGTTAAATTGGGAAGAACAAAATATGAAAAAGAAGTGGCTTTTTTAGCGGATTTTATACCTACGATAAAACAGTATTTTACGGCAGATATTTCTGCAGATGAATATTATAAATTCGATAAGAACTATGAAAACTTTAAAATTATATGGCCGTCTTATTTTTCGGAAAATATACTAAAAAATTTGGACCAATATCAAAGATTGTTAGCAAAATATCATAAGAACAATATTGTAAGAGATCAAATTTTTGCAGATAGATTAATATCACAGAAAAATATAAATAACAAAACAGCTGTTAACGATACAACCTCTGCGGTTAAACAGATAAAATCAAATCTCGGTACTAAAAAAATAAAAGTAGTTGTTACCGGAGGATTCCATACAAGAGGATTGGAAAGAATTTTTGAACAGCAAAGAATTTCGTATATAATAATTACTCCTAAAATAACACAACCCGTGGAACAAGCGAAACAGATTTACATAGATAACGTTATGTATTATTCGAATTTATTGAAAAACACAATAAATTTGGAACCGTTGACACAAGAACCGTTAAATGTAAGTTTTCCTAAGATAATGAATCTTATATTTTTGCTGGCTCAAGATAAGTCTATATTTGAAAACGAGAATCTAAAAGATGCAATAAAACAATTTGTTCAGGAATATATAGTAGATAAACAAGATTCTTTTTACGGATCGGTTGACATTATAGATTGGGATATAATATCGATTGGCCCCAAAGGTCAAGCGGAATTTTATGTTAAATATATAGACAATGCCAATAAGAAAGCGGAAAGTAATAAAAGTAATATAAAATATCGTTTTGTTGACGGTGAAATTATACCATATTCTTCAATAGATATTACAAGAACAAAACAGATGTCGGAAAGAATAAGTTTAAATCAATATGCTCAACCATCGTTGGAATTGGAACCGACAAATTCTACAAGAGAAAAAATATCCGAATATATATTGGAGCCATTAGAGAAAGCACTTGAGTCGTTAGGTATAGATGCCGAAAAGAAAGTGTCGTTGATGCCTTTCGAACAGTTACATATGACAATCGGATACGATTCCACCCCTATGGCACAAGGATTAATATCTGCCTTTGATGATATAGAAGGAAGTTTGGAATATGAATCTATGTCTCTTAAACAACGACAACAAATGAATTCTTTGGCAGGAGAAAAGCTTAATTTTGATGAAATATTTTCTATGCTGGATACATTAGGGGAAGATTTTGTTAATTTCAAAACTTCCATGACAGGAACTTTAAAGTTGATGCCTGACGGGGTAATAATATATGAAATTACCGATAAAGCACTAATAGAAAGAATGTTACAGCTTAGGACAAAATTAAAAAGTGAAGGTGTTAAATATAAAACACCGAGTATCATTCATATGTCCATAGGTAGGATAAAGGACAGTTTGTTAGATGATTCCGAACAATCTAAACAGGATTTGGCAGAAATATTAGAAAAGATAAATGAGACAATATATGAAATAAATAAGAAAAATGCATTGTCGAAAATAAAAACTTCGTTTACTTTAAAAAGCGGTTATGTTTCTTCCACAGGTGATAGAGATGTTATATTCAAAAGAATATCTCCGAAAAGTGAAGGTTTAGTGTTGTTTTCAAATCTAATTGATAGTTCTAAAAAGAAATCGGATACATTTTATAAAGTTGTTATTGCTCCGCTTGTAGAAGAGCTTCTATTCAGGGTTGTCCCGTTCTTTGTAACAGGCTTGGTTGTAGCCGGTTCTACATCGATACTTCCGGCAATAGTTACCGGTATCATCGGAATATTCGGATTTTCTTTTGCACATCCGTTAGCGGATAAATTAAACAATTATATCTATAATAAAATTAAGTCAATTGAAACTAAAAATGTTTTGGCTGACAAGTTTATTAGTGTGTTGAGTAATTTGTTTAGGGAGCAAGTAAATGTAAGAAATGCGAGAGATTTCTTTTTTCCTTCCGCAATTTTGACTGCGGTATTTATTACTGCGTCTGTTATCTTTCCGCAAGGGACTTTGGCAGCGTTTATAATAACTTCGTTGTTACATTCGATAAACAATTTTATTGTCTTAAAAACAAGAAATGGTTTGCTTTTAAATATAAAGCAAATTTCTTCTTCACAAGAAAATAATTTGAATTCCGAGATTAATCAGATAATAGAAACTTTGAAAGGTTTTACGAAAAACAGATCTCTTCCTTACGAAAAAGAAAGAGATGCCTTTATAAACGATTTTGAAAATATTGGAGAAGATAAAGGTGCTATCGCTCAAAAAGTTATAGAGTTATTTGATTTTGTTATCAAAAATCACAAAAAATCAAGTAGCTTTGATCTTACATACTTGTTAGAACCGTTATTGAATATTTCCGTATATTTAAATGATGAACAGGGAAAATTATTATTTGACGGATTTTTTAATGCCGTTTTTAACGAAGCATCCGATAAGAAAAACGGATCAAGCAGATATTTTGAAATGTTAATGAATTCCGCTCAATATTTTTATAAAACAGGACAAACGGAATACGTTCATAAAATATTTGATACTTTGTACAGAAATAAATCCGGTGTTACAAATATGACGGATTACAAAAAGTTTGCCTTGCCGGTACCGTCACCGTTTTCTTTCGATAAGGTTGAAGATTGGGAACGTGAAATAACAACAATTATGAAAGAAGATTCTTCTTTTGCAACTTGGTTTATGCCCATGTTGGAAGTTCTTTTATCTTCACCTTCCGGAAAAGTTGATAAATATGCAAAAGCTTATATAAAAGCTTTATATGATAGCGGGAAACAAACAACACCTCCGACTTTGGATTCCGGAAAAACAAATTATGAATGGGTAAAAGAATTTTATAATGCGTGCGGCGCATATAATGAGTATTTCAATTTAGACCCCGGCATAGTACTTGCCGAGGATAAAGTTTCCAAGCAGAAAATATCTTTAAGTGATTTAATTTCCAAGTTAGGTTATTTGAAATTACAAAAAACAGATATTCCGTATATTCAAAGCGATAAATTTTATTCTGTTATACAAGCGTTAACGAATGCATTGAGTTTGTCAAAGAAGGAGCAATTGAACGTTCTTCGAGAACAAATAAGTACTTTGTATACGGATTTGTTTGAAAATCAAAAAATTAACTCTGAAGTTTTTGAGATTTTGGCTCCGGTATTAGGTGCATTAATTAAAGAAGGAACAACGACATTCTTGGAAGACCTTTGCAATAAACTTTTCGAACGCGGAATGGCAGATACAAAAATGGATTTCGGTTTTGCCGAAATAGCGCACATATATACCGTTAATAAAGAAAAAGGTTTAGCGTTAATTGCAAAAAAATTCGAAGAATCAGCTCATACATATAACCCTTTATATGTACAGCTATACGGTAATAATTGGAAAATATTTTCGCCGAAAACTATTGAAGAGGCCAGACAAAATGTTCCTAAAGAATTACAAAAGGTAATATTTGAATACAGTGATTTGGAAGCATACTATAATGCCATAGGTCTTTCTTTTGATATTCTTAATGAGCCATCAGAACTTTTTGATAGAGATATGTATGTGCCGGAATATCAACCTTTGTTTTCTTTTGTTCCGAAAGATATTTTAGATTTTAAAAATATCACAAAATATTTCAGAACTTTAAAATCGGAACAAATAAAACATTTAGATGTTAGTGAAGAACAGGAATCGGCTTTAAACAGATTATTGAAAAACGGAAATTTAGCTTTGGCAAAAGTAAGTAATTCCGTAGAAGATTTAAAGGAAGCGGTTGAATATATAGGAAAGATGTTACAAGATTTTAAGTTAATATCATCGGATAAAGACACTATAAAAAATTTAGAAGAAAAATTAGCCGATATCAAAAGAAAAATAGAAGAAGGAAAAATTGAAGATATACTAACAAGAGAAGCTGCTTGGTGGACTAATGATAATGGAATATATGGCCTTATATCCGATATAAATCAAAAAGCTATTTCGAAAACAAGAAATATTTCCGATAAATTTGAAGCTTTCGAAAGAATTTTGGAGAACAATGAATTGGCTCTGTCATCATTGACAAAAATGAATGAAGATTCCATAAAAGACACAATTTATTTCATAGAAGAAATGTTGGATGCTTTTGAAATAATAGAACCGAAAATGGCACAGAGGGCAAAAATTTCACTTTTAAGAATAAAGGAAAATGTTGAAAAAAGAAAAGTAAAGTTTGAAACATTAGCAAGATTAAATCCTTGGACGGAGGATGGCCTTGATGAAATAAATGAATTACACACTCTTATTAATGCAGTGCATCAAACATCAACCAGCAAATTAATGTCAATGGTAGGCTCTTCATCCGATATCGGCGGCAGAAAAGTTATTTTAAGACAAGACGGTACCGACCAAATATCTTTCTATGATTGTTCCGAAGGATTTATAAAAGACGAAATGAAAGAGTTTCTTGTAACTTTAGCCGAAATAAACAAAACTTATGATGGTCAATGGGTAATAAAAGATAACAAATTATTATATTCCAAACAGTTGGGATTTCATGGTGTTAATATTTTGGTAGATATGGAAGAGGGTATAAGAGTCACTTTTAATGAATCCGGTAGGGGAGACGGAAATGCATTAAGAACAACATTACTTGCAACATTATTTGCTCAAGCAGGTTTTGATATAACTTATGTGGATACTCTTGTTACGGAAAGTAGTACCGTGGGTGGTCCGTGCAAATTTACTGCCGTATACAATTTGAATAAAGATTCAACTACTCCTGAAAAATATGCATTTTGGTTTTCACAGGCGTTAGAAATACTTTCAAATACTAAGGATGTAGATTATGCACTGGAAGATGATAATGAAACAGAAAATGATCATTATCACGGAGCCTACTATATTCCAAAGTTGACAATAGAAGATTACAGAAAAATGAAAAATACTTTCGACATGCCGGAAGAATTTAAAAAGGGCAAGACGGGTGCTTTAGTAGGCTATTGGACTGCAAGAATTGAAAGAGTTAAAAAATTAAGAAATGCTTTCGACAAAAGTAAACAAGAGGAAAGAGAAGAATTTTCGGCACTCTATAAGTATTTAGGTATGGATTCAAGTGAATCTTCTCCATGGAAAATAGTTCATGACTATATAAAAGGTAAACTTATAATCAATAATGGTGTATTGGAAAAAAATAAAGAATATGACGGCATAAACATTTTATTAGATGCAATTGAAGGAAATGTTGATGATTCGTTAAGACAAGCTCAAGTTGTTAACCTATTGGATTATGATAGTTTAAATTTTGAAACTGAAGGTTATATCGGAGGTATGGTTGCTTTGAGCGGATTGGTAAGATTGGACGGTAAAGGATGGTTATCCGTAAAAACAGCCGTAGATAAAGAAAGAAAAAGATCTAAGTTTGCTTATGTTGAGTTTGTAGACTTTAAAGGTAACAGGAAAAAATTAAATTATAAAGAGTTGATACAAATACTGCAAGAATTCGGATATGCCGTAAAAGAACAAAAACCCAGAAGTCATTCGGAAAAGAAAGAATCGTTAACCGTTTTAAGAGAAAAAATATTGTATCCGAAAGACGGAATATATACAAGAGGTATGAGCGTTTCGGGACAATCCGATAAATATGTTCCCGTAACAATTACTTACGATAAAGATAAAGTTAATGAAAACAGTATGTGGGTAGTATCATTTACATCACCGGAAGATGTCCCTTCCATAATTAAAGCCGGTGCTATTATGACAACTACCGGCGGAATGTTAAGCCATGCAAATATTACCGCAAGAGAAAATAATAAGACAGCTATTCTTTCTAACGGACAGTGGGTTGACGGTAAGTTAGTAGTTCCTTACTATTCGATAGAATCACCGATTGAACAAAGAAGAGGTTATGAAATACAGAAAATAGCCGAACAGAGTTTGGTATTGGAAGAAGGTACTGTTGTTTTGGCTAACGGAATAAACGGAAGAGTGTTGGTTTATAACGATATACCTAAAGAAACAATAGCCGACCTTCAAAAAGCTATAGATGACGACAATCTTTCTTTTATAATGGAATATATACAAAACCATTATGAAGATAGTAATATAAGACAAGTTGTTGAATACATATTCTTGCAAGTAATTACCGATAAAGATAAACAAGATATAACGCAGTTCTTACTGGCTTGGGATTACAATTCGGATATAGGTAAAAAAATTGAAGAGTTGGTAAAAGTATATACCGGTGAAAAAATAAAAGCATTGAAAATATATGTTGAAAATGAAAGAAAGATAGAAGATGCAAATATAAGGCTTGCGGTATTGAATTTTATACAACAAGAGTTGGATGTATTGGATTATTCTTTAATTGACGATACTATTGTAGAAGGAAAGCAAGGGTTGGTAGAGGCTGTTAGAGAAGATAGAAATGTTGTTCTCTCACAAAGAGATAAAGAAGTTAAAAATATAATCAGGAAGGTAAATGAGATATTATCCAAAACAGATATAACCGAACAAGACAAAAATGAGTTAGTAAAGATAAGTGAAAGAGCAAAAGTTTGGCATAATTACGGAAATTCCGAAGTTGAAGATTTGGTCGCAAAAATAGATAAGATAATAAGTTCGGAAGAAGGGAAAGATTATGGAACCGAAATAAGAGATTTTGAAGATATAAGAGCAAAAGATGTTATAAGGTACGGAACAAAAACGACGGAATTGGCAAAGCTTTTAAGATTGTTTAAAAATTCGGCAATAACAATTGCAACGGTTCCGAACGGGGTAGGTATAAGCAAAGATGTTTTAAGAATCTTCTTTGAACGAAATGGTTTAGGTGAAAAATATTTACAATTGATGAAAGATTTTAAACAGGCAATAAAATCGAAAAATAAAGAAAGAGCCAAACAGATAGGTAATGAAATATCGCAACTTATAGATTCTATAGATGATGAGCAACTTGAAGAGTATCTTAAATCGAAATTGGATGATGGTAAAAAATATGCGGTTAGGTCATCGGGAGTAGGAGAAGATGGTGCAAATCATGCTTTTGCCGGAATGGCAAAAACAGAATTGAATGTAAACAAAGACGAAGTCTATTCAAAGGTAAAAGAAGGTTGGAAATCTTTCTTTACCGATACATGTATAGAAGATATGGTTAAAGTCGGTATTGTTGTTCAACCTGCATTGTTGATTCAAGAGATGGTTGTCGGTGTTAAAAAAGCAGGTGTAATATTTACCAGAGATAATAGCGGAAATTTAACAGTGGAAGGTGTTTTGGGTTTGGGTGAAGGTCTTGTTTCCGGGAGAATAAGCCCCGATCATATAACGGTTAGATCGTCCGATGGAAGAATAGAATACCGCAGAGCATTGAACAACAAAATAAAGATAGAAGAAAAAACACAAGGCGGAACAAGAGTAACAAAAATCAGCGATGAAGAAAAAATTGAAAGAATTTTGGATGAAGACACAATAAGACAATTACAAGAAATAGCGAAAATTTTGGAAGAAGATGCAGGATATCCTGTAGATATAGAGTTTGCTATAGATGAAAACGGCAAAATTTTTGTGTTACAAAGAAGAGCAATAACAACATTTACGACACAGGAAAAAACACAAACCGCTGCCGTTCCGGTTATAGAACAAGCTTTAATAGACAAAACAATAAAACTTCTTTCTTACTGGGAATCGGATATAAAAGAAATAAAAGATGTAATCAAACAATTATCCGATTTGCCGGAAGATAAAATTGAAAGATACAATACAATTGTTAAAGAAATATATCATTTACTTGATATTTTAAAAGAAGCTCATCGTCTTGTTATTCGTCCCGGAAGTTCTTCCTCGTACATTAAGTCAAAAAATATTTACGATACCAATGATGAATTTGGAAAATTCTGTATAGAAAATGATATTACGGATTCGTTGTGGGACAACAGAGTTTATTTTTCTGATTTTATAGTTTGTCTTTTGCTTCCGTTTTTTAATATTTCGGATATTAAAAATGAAGGGAAACCTTTGTTTAATTCAATAGTTGATTATTGGCTTATTGAAAAAGAAAGCAGAGGTGGCGTTGTTGTAGGTGAAATGGCAACCCTTATGAGATTTGTTTATTCCATGAATTCTGATTTCCTTCCATACATTGTCAGCAGGCTTACAAAATATAAACATATATCTCCTGAAGAGCCGATTCATAGAGATATAAAAGACGGACTAAAAAAATATTATGATGTATTAAAAGAATACTATTTTGCTGTTTCTTCTCAAGAAAAAATAAATGAAACCTTATCAAAGGAACTTAAAAATATTGTTGATAATTTGAATACTAAAATAACTCCTTTAATAAAAGATGGAGAGCGACAAGAAAAATTGAAATTAACATTATCGAGAATTGAAGAATTATCTGCCAGAGTTAATAGCAAAAATATGGCTTTGTTACAAACATTAGTTAATGATTTGTGGGAAATAATATCAAAAGAAGATAAACAGAATAAGGAAAAAGCTGTTGTTTATATGTTGCCGTTATTTGTTTGTTTGGCAAAGTCCGGAGCTAACTTAGAAGGAGATAGAATTTTTGAAAGCCAAATGAATACCATAGTTGATATTTTTAGAAATTCTTACGATGTAAACTCCGATAATAAATTGTTTAAGGATGTCCTTGATGGATTAATTGGTATTTCGAAGCAATTTTATAACCAAAATAACAAAAACAGTGCAAAAATTTGTGATTATATAATAAAAACTGTACTCCTTACGGTATATGCTCCTATTTCCATTGGTACATTAGATAAAAATTCTTCCGAATACAGGGAGAGAGAACGTACTTTCTATGATGTCTTTGATAAATTAAATTCCGAGTTGCCGAACAATTTAGGAATTTTTTCTTATTTGTTTGCCGAAAATGTAGTCAGAAATCCGGAAGCCAAAAGCAGATCTTGGTTTGATGATGATGACGAAGAAGATGAAAATGCGTATATATATGGTCCCGGCTTAAACATTAAAACGCTCCGGATGTATATAAATACTATCAGTAAATCGCATAGAAGAAATGTAGAAATTCCTATCCCAAAAAGAGATTCGGATATAAGAGATATTGATGAATTGGCGGATTTATTTGTAAATAATTATGACTTTTTTAATTTATCAACAATTTGTAACGGCTTATTTAACAAAGAAGAAGACGGAAATGCTCAAAAACTGGCTGTTGCTATAATAAAGAAATTGTTTAAAGAAGTTGAAAGTGAAGATATCGGATTTAAAGAGAAGCAGAAAAAATTATTCACGTTAATTGATATGGCAACATCAAATTTATATATGTCTGCACAAAAACATAATTTCTTTGATATAGAGAGACTTAACGATTTATGCATAAAATGTAATCTTCCGTATTATTTAAAATCCGTTGCCGATTCTTATGTGGAATTTGAAGATAAGGGAAGTACAAGAGGTGAATATAAACTGATTCGTTTATTAAAATATTTGCCGAAAAATATTTTTAATTTTATATCGGGGATTGTTCAAGAACCGCCGATACTTTATACGATTAACGGTGAAACAAAAAATAACGATGAACGTGTTGAATTGATAAGAAATAGATTTAATACGTTGAGACAAATATTGGATGATAATACTTTGGCATTATCTTTGTTGGGTGGGTTATCAAAGTCAAAAACTCCTGAAAAGAATATGAAGGAGTTAATTGATGCTTTATCCGAAATGATAAAAGGACTCACTTTAATAAATGAAAAGCATGGCCTTGCGGCACAAATAGCTTTAGACAATATTGTTAAAGATTTATATTCGCAAGGAAGTAGTAGAATCAGTAGTTTGGATTTGCGTAGAATAGAACGACAGGTTGCAATAAAACAATGGAATGAAGATAAATTATCGGAAATAACGGAACTTCACACATTGATAAATGCCGTTCATCAAACATCAATATCCGATTTTAAAGATACAATAGAAGATATAACCGGCAGTAAATCAATAAAAACCATAATAGCTACTCATCAAAATTTTAAAGACGGTTCTGATTCCTTGGAACAAACCGGCGCACAGATTTATGATTTATCCGAAAATAAATTGAACCCGGATATAGTTGATTTTATAGGAAGATTATCTCAAATGCATTTGCCGTATCCGAGAGCATTTGATTCCGAATATCAAGTAAATGATTTCATTTGTATGGATAATTTTTTGGTGTGGACAACAAGACTTTATGTTCATAGTGTTGATGTGTTTATGAATTTTGCCGAATCGGATAAAACAATAACCATTTCATATCATGAAGGTTCAAGAAGTTTTGGTAATGCGCAAAGAGTAAAATATTTTTCAACCGTATTGGAAAAATTAGGATTTTCCGTTGAGGCTGATACAAAAGAATTCGGTGATGGTGTTTGCGGCTTAAAAGCAAGTTTAAGCTCTAATTATGAATTAAGTAATAATGCGGATTTTATTGATATTGCAACAAAAGTTGTTTCTCTGTTCAAATATTCCGATATGTTGGATTTTGATTTGTTTGATTATGGTGACGATGAGGGAGAACGTTCCGTCGGTTCCGGTTATCCTGAACTTTTTAATAATTTCGTTGAAAAATTTATGCTTGGTGATATTTGGTTTAAATATAGTCCTAATGATAAAAAAGGTTGGGGCGGAGATTTGATTTCCCTTCCGAAAAGAAAAAGTTTATCTGGCAAAACAGAGAAACTTAAAGATATATTAAGGTATTTAGGTTTGCCGGAAGATTTGCCGTCCGGAAATGTTACTCAAAACGATTTAAATAAATATTTTAATGCTGTTATAGAAAGAGCATTTGCCGTTGGAAGAATAATTTTAGATAGAGCCGGTAACTTAATTAAAAACGAAAACTATGATATTGTTTCCTATTTGGCAAGAGAAATTTCTTTAAATGAAAAAGAATCTATAAATGAAAGCAGATTGATAAACTTAATTCCAAGGAATGAATTCAAGTTTAAAACGGTGGGCTATATAGGAGATTTAGTTGCAGTAAGCGGATATTTAAAATTGGAAGACGGTAATTATTTGTCTGTCAAAGGTCTTGTAAATCCGGTTACAAAGAGAATGAAATATGCGGTAACGGAATTGGTTACGCCGATACGCAGACAGAAACTCACAAGCGACGGTTTAATTAAGGTATTGCGCAGACAAGGTTATGATATTCCTGAACAGGAATGGGTAAGTTCAAGAGAAAGAAAAAGAATAAAAAATATGTTATCAAGACAAGTTCAAAGCGTACAAAGTCCGAAAATTCCGTCTACACCTACTTCGGATGGAAGAGGTATTAGTATTGTCGGAAATATAACTTTTGACAAAAGTAAAGTTGATGAACATAGTATATTTGTTGTTCCTTACACAACACCGGACGATATACAATTAATAGAAACAGCAAAAGGTATAATTACAACAGGTGGCGGAGTATTGAGCCATGCCGCCATTACTACAAGCGAGTTAAAGAAACCATCTGTAGTTCTTAACGATGCAACTTGGATAAACCAAGGAAAAGAAATGGAAATATTGTATTATTTGGCTTCCGGTGAACCGGAAACAATTAACAATCAATTCCAAGTTCAAAAAGTTGAAGAAACAAGAAAAATACTTAAAGAAGGTGCCAGAGTTCTTATGAACGGTGAAACGGGAATGGTTTTATTGTTTGATGATATAGATATTTCGTTGCTGGATGAATTGCAGGGTTATATAGACGCTGATGATGCACAAGCAGTTATAGATTTTATGAATAAACACTCGCAAGATGAAAATATCAACAGGTTTGTTGAGTATGTGTATTTCCAGGTAGTAGGAAATTCAAAAACAATACAAACTTTGGATTGCTTGTTCTCAGACGATATGCCCGAAACGGTACAAGATAAAGTAAAAAAATTGAACGACAGCTATATACAAGACAAAGTTCAAAGTATTTCTGAAGCTATAACAAATATCAGAACTATAGAGAATATTAATATTGCATATATGATATTACAGAAATTAAACAAAAAATTGAATTTTATAAAAACCGTAGGTACAAGACCTGAAATAGAAGCTTTAAAAGAACAATTAAAATACATGGAAAAAGGTATAAAAGAGAAATTAAATGTATATATGCAGAGTTTTATTAACGATGCAACCGATTTGTTGAGTAAAGATAAGTTGAGTAGTGTTGATGTTCAAAAAATAATCACAATGTTAAAGAACATTGAAATATACAATTACTTTATTAGTGATAACGAAACAGAAAAGAATTTATTAAGTAAAAAAGATACGCTTCAAATTTTAGTTCCTATGATGAGAGATAAGGTCAACGGATATGCGGAACAAAAAGAAGAAATAAATTTACAGGAAGAAATAAGTTTATTTGAAGAAAATGCAAGTGATGAAAAATTGTTCGGTTCAAAAACGTCACAACTTGCAAAAATGTATAAATTGTTAGAACGTATTAAAGGTGTTATTGTTCCCGGAGGTATAGGTATAAGTGTAAATGTTATGCCGATGTTATTCAAAACTTTAGGAAAAGAAGAACTATTAACGGAATTCGAAAACGCAATAAGAAACAAAAACAAACAAAAAGCAATGGAACTTGCCGAAGAAATTTGCGATGTAATAGATTTTGAAGAATTAAAAGGAACGGAATTAGAAAAAGAAATAATAAAGTATCTGAAAAAATTTATAAAGCCCGGACAAAGATATTCCGTAAGATCTTCAGGTGTCGGTGAAGATGCTGTAAATAATGCCTTTGCCGGTATGGGAGCTACAAAACTTAATGTAGGTTATGATGATATTTATGATAATGTAAGAGAATGTTGGAAATCTTTTTTCTCGGAAAGATGTATAGATTATATGATATCCAGTGGACAAGTTGTAAAACCGGCAGTGTTGGTTGAAGAAATGGTTGATTCTGAAATATCGGGTGTTATTTTCAGTAGAGAGAAGTACGGTAACGGGAGAATCAATACATTGTTTGGACAGGGAGAGGGGTTGGTTTCCGGTATGTTTACTCCGGACAGCGTTTTGTTTGACATGGGTACAGGTGAAATAATAGAGTATTCCGTTGCAGATAAACAGTTTAAATTGGTTACCAATGTCGAAGGCGGGACAAAAAAAGTTTCCGTTGGACCAAATGCTAAAACCAGGGCATTAAATGCTAAAAATGTAAAAAAATTAGCAGAGATAATTTCTATATTGGAAAATTCTGCGGGTTATCCGATAGATGTTGAGTTTGCAATTAAAGGTGACGAAATTTATATATTGCAGATGAGACCTATAACGACCCTTGATAATAAGGATAATGCAGAAGAAGAAATAACAGGAGAACAAATTAGAGAGGCTCTTCATGCGCAAGAAATTCCTTATGCCCAAACAAGATATGAAATATATGTAACTGTGGGAGAAGTTCCGAAAGGACAAGAACCTTTTGCATATATTGCAAATCCGTTGGATCCTACTCAATCGATACCTGTATACAAAAAATCCGCGGATGCTCAGGTTACGGAATTTGTTGTTGATCCTAAATTTGCATCTGTTGTTAAAGACGGCAGTTTAGGTAGAGCATTGATGACAAGAATAAATACAGATCCCGTAATGTTAGCCAAGTTAAATGATGGTATATTTAATTATAAACCGGGCGAAATAGGGTTATTACCGATATTGGATGAAGATATGCTTGAGAAAGCGTTGTCCGATAATGCATTTGAAGATGGTATGAAGAATATAAGAAACATATTGGCAAGTGCATAGTAAAAACGATTTACAATTTAGAATTTATAATTTATAATTAGAAAAATTTTAGAATTAATATAAAGGCGGTAAATATGAAATTAGGTATAGTCGGACTTCCTAATGTAGGTAAATCTACATTATTTAATGCGATAACAAAAGCAGGAGCGGAATGTGCAAATTATCCGTTCTGTACAATAGATCCGAATGTCGGTGTGGTTGCTGTTCCAGACAAAAGATTGGACTTTTTGGAAAAACTTTATAACTCTAAAAAGAAAGTTCCTGCAATGGTAGAATTTGTAGATATTGCGGGTCTTGTAAAAGGTGCATCAAAAGGTGAAGGTTTAGGTAACCAATTTTTGGCTCACATTAGAGAAACTTCTGCAATAGTTCATGTTGTAAGATGTTATGAAAATTCTGATATTACTCATGTTATGGGAGAAATAGATCCTATAAGAGATATAGATATTATAGAAACAGAACTTATGCTTGCAGATTTGGAAGCAATAAATAAAAAATTGGAAAAGTTGCAAAGAGATATAAAATCAAGAGATAAAAAAGTTGTTGCCGAAAAAGAGTTGGCAGACAAAATAAAGGCTCATTTGGAATCCGGTAAACCTGTGAGAACTCTTGAAATAGAAGAAGAACAAAAAGAAATATTAAGAAACTTTTTCTTAATAACCGCAAAACCTGTTTTGTATGCATGCAATATTTCCGATGCGGATTTACCGGAAATGAAAAACAAGTATACTGAACAAGTTTTACAAAGAGCAAAACAAGAAAATGCCCAAGCTATACCTATTTGTGCAAAAATAGAAGCGGAACTTTCCGAACTTTCCGATGAGGACCAATTAGCATTTTTAAAAGATTTGGGACTTACGGAACCCGGACTTAACAGACTTATTAAAGCAAGTTACGATTTGTTAGGTTTAATAACATTTTTAACTGCAGGTGAAGATGAATCAAGAGCATGGACAATAAAAAAAGGATTTTTGGCACCGCAGGCTGCCGGTGTTATTCATACCGATTTTGAAAGAGGATTTATCAGGGCAGAAGTTATGGCTTATGATGATCTTTTTAAATTAGGTAACGATAAAGCCGTCAAAGAGGCCGGTCTTTTGAGAAGTGAAGGTAAAGATTACGTTGTAAAAGACGGTGATATTATAGAGTTCAAATTCAATGTCTAAAAACATAAAGCAATCTGTAATTACTATCGGTACTTTTGACGGTGTTCATAAAGGGCATCAAGCCATTTTAAATAAAGTTGTAAAAGTTGCTAAACAAAACAATTTAAAAAGCATTGTATTGTCTTTTGAAAATCCCGTAAAACAAGTAAGCGGACTTATAACTACCACAGAAGAAAAAGTTAATATTTTGGCTTCTTTTTGTGTTGATGAAATATTATTGCTTCCGGTAACAAAAAAAATGTTATCGACAACCGCAGAAGATTTTTTCGAAACAGTTTTGGTAAAGCAACTGAAAGCAAAACATATTGTTGCCGGGTATGATTGTACTTTCGGAAAAGATAGAAAGGGAAATGTTGCTTGGCTAAAAAAAAATGTAGAAAAATATGGCATAAAACTTACCGTAATAAAACCAGTAAAGATAAAAAACAAAATTGTTTCTTCATCCGAAATTCGTAATTTTATAATAAAAAATAATATTGAAAAAACTAACAAAATGCTTAACAGAATCTTTTCTTTTACCGGTGAACATATATCCGGTAATAGAATAGGCAGAACACTAGGCTTTCCTACAATAAATATTAAAGTTGATAAAGAAAAGTTATTACCAAAAGGTGTTTTTGCTTGTATGGTTAGTGATAGAAAAAAGAATATGTATTGCGGTGTATTAAATATTGGAATAAGACCTACGGTAGATTTAAAAGAACATAAATTGTCCGTAGAAATACATTTGTTAAATTTTTCGGGTGTTTGGAAAGAAAAATATCCCAATGTTTATATAAACAAATTTATAAGAAAAGAAAAAAAATTCAAAACAATAGAATTGTTAAAAAAATCAATTCAAAAAGATATTGAAATCACAAAAAAACAATTCAAAATTAAATAAACAACTAAAATTTTAAATCAGTTTGAATTTTATAATTTTTATTTTGCTGTTGTCGTTTCCATACATCCATTCATCTATGTTTCCATACTTCAAAAATTGCTTTCGACAAATTTTATAATAAATTGACTAAAATCATTCTAAAATGATATAATTTTTCAAATATATGTAGATGCGGATATGGCGGAATTGGCAGACGCGTATGGCTTAGGACCATATACCGTAAGGTGTGGGGGTTCAAGTCCCTCTATCCGCATTCTGTGTTGTTAATAGAATACTAATTTTTAATTTCTAATTGTCGTTTGTTCGTTAATTATAAATTATAAATTGTAAATTATAAATTATATAAGGGGTTATCATGAGCGCTACCAAGTATGAGTTCAAATCAAAAGTTGTAGAAAAAAAACCGTGTTTAATATCTATGGAAGTTGAAATAGAACCTTCTCAAACCGATATAGAATTAAAATCTGTTTATGAATCAATTCAACAAACAGCAAAAGTTTCCGGCTTTAGAACCGGTAAAGTTCCTATGGATATAATTAAGAGAAATTATCCGGATGTTGCTAAAGAACAATTGATTGAAAATATGGTTAAAAAAACAGTTTTTTCTGCATTGGAAAAAGAAAATTTTGCACCGATAGATATGCCGGTTATTACAAATATCGAATACGAATTCGGGCAAACATTAAAATATTCTTTCAAAGCAGAATGCCAGCCGGAAGTAAAAGTAAAAGATTATAAAGATATAAAAATAAAAAAAGAAAAGTATAAAGTAACCGATGCAAATATAAATAAAAACATAGATGTTTTATTGGACAGAAATGCAAAACTTATAGTATCAAAAACCGGTGAAGTAAAGAAAGATAGTTTTGTTATTGTAAGTTATGAAGGGTTTTGTGACGGTAAAGCAGTAGAAAAAATAAAAGCTAAAGAACATATGATAGATTTGGGTGCCGAAAACACTTTGAAGGGATTTAAAGATGGTTTGAAAGGCGCAAAAAAAGGTGACACAAAAGATATAGAAATAGAATATCCTAAAGATTATTTAAATAAAGAGTTGGCAGGTAAAAAAGTTGTATTTAAAACAACTGTAGAAGAAATAAAAGAGAAAGAATTACCTGAACTTAATGATGATTTTGCTAAAGATATGGGGCTTGAAAGCCTTGATGATTTGAAGAAGAAAATAAAAGAATCTTTGGAACACGAAGAAACAAGAAGACAAAACGGAGAAGTTGAAAAACAAATAATAGAACACCTTTTAGATAAAAATAAATTTGATGTTCCGGAATCGATAGTTTTGCAACAGAAAAAGTATTTAATTAAAAGAATGTCCGATTATATGAAGAGTCAAGGTGCAAACGAAGAATTTATTGCAAAACAAGTAGAAGCTTCCGATAAAAAGTATGGTGAAGAAGCAGAAAAAAATGTTAGATTGTCTTATATATTGAATGGTATATGTGTAGATGAGAAAATTGAAGTTAGTGATAAAGAATTAGATGATGAAAAACAAAAAATGTTGGATTCAAATCCTACAAGAAAAGAAGATGTTGAAAATTACTTTAAAGAAAATAAAGCAAATATAGCAGCTTCTTTGAAAGAAGAAAAGATATTTAAATTTTTAGTTGATAATGCTAAGGTTAGTGAAAGCGAAAAAGATATGCCGGTGAAATAAAAATTGCAGAGCAATTTTTATTGAGGCATAGAGGGATAGAAGTATAGAGGTATAGAAGCAACAACAAATATGTTGATGTGGAATCTCGTAGTTAAGTCGTTTCCATGCATCCATTCCTCCATACATCCATACCTCAAAATTTCGTAGAAATTTTTAGGAGGTAAAATGCCTAATTTTATACCAACAGTAATAGATAAAAGCGGAAATACATCTGTAGGTTACGATATATATTCAAGACTTTTAAAAGACAGAATAGTGTTTGTCGGTGGTGCGGAAGGTGCCGTAACAACCGATTCGGCAAATGCATTGATAGCTCAGCTTTTATACTTGGATGCCGAAGATAACACAAAAGATATAAATTTATATATAAACTCTCCCGGTGGAATAGTTACTGCAGGCCTTGCAGTGTACGATACTATGCAGTATATAAAAAGTCCTATAACCACAATTTGTATGGGAATGGCAATGTCTTTCGGAGCAGTATTGCTTGCTGCAGGTTCTAAAGGAAAAAGATATGCTTTAGAGCATTCAAGAATAATGATACACCAACCGTTAATATACGGTGGCGGATTATCGGGACAAGTTACCGATATAGATGTTGAAACAAAAGAATTGCTTTTAACAAAAAACAAATTGGCGGATATTTTAGCAAGGCATACCGGACAAACAAGAGAAAAGATTATTGCCGATACGGAAAGAAATTGTTATATGTCGGCACAAGAAGCAAGAGATTACGGTTTGATAGATGAAATTATAATTCCCGGAAAAAAATAATGATAGATAATAATAACGGAAACAAAGAACAAAAATGTTTGTTTTGCGGTAAACCAAAATCCAGCGGTAAAAAATTTATCGGTGGCGGTGGGGCTATTATCTGTTCCGATTGTATAAAAGCATCTAACGATATATTGAACAGGCTTGAGAAAGCAGAATTTAAGCCGATAATAAAACCTGTTCCAAAACCAAAAGATATAAAAAAATTTTTAGATTCTTACGTTATCGGGCAAGAACAGGCAAAAAAAGTTTTGTCTGTTGCTGTTTATAATCATTATAAAAGAATACAAGAAAAAGCCAATAATTCCAATGATGTTGAACTTCAAAAATCTAATATCTTGTTATTAGGTCCTACTGGTACGGGTAAAACATTACTCGCGCAAACCCTTGCCAGAATGTTGGATGTCCCTTTTGCAATAGCCGATGCAACAACATTAACCGAAGCAGGATATGTAGGTGATGATGTAGAAAATATTTTAGTTAGATTGTTGCAGAATTGTTCTTACGATGTAAAAAGAGCTGAATGTGGAATTATATACATTGATGAAATAGATAAAATAGCAAGGAAATCGGAAAATAAATCTATTACAAGAGATGTTTCCGGTGAAGGTGTGCAACAGGCACTTTTAAAAATAATAGAAGGAACGGTTGCAAATGTTCCTCCACAGGGCGGAAGGAAACATCCGCAACAAGAATGTATAAAAGTCGATACGACAAATATATTGTTTATTTGTGGTGGCGCATTTGATGGTATAGAAAAAATAATAGAAACAAGACTAAATAAAAAAGGTATAGGCTTTGTAAATAATAAAGAAAAATTATCAAAAGAAGAAATTCTTGCTGACAAAGATAAATTCTTCTCTCTTGTTGAAACTCACGATTTAATAAAATATGGTTTAATTCCGGAACTTGTAGGAAGACTTCCGGTTATTTCAACGTTGGAACATCTTACTGTTAGTGATATGGTTAGAATTTTAACCGAACCTAAAAATTCATTGGTTAAACAATACACAAAAATGTTTGCTATGGAAAAAATAGATTTGGTTTTTGAGGAAGCGGCATTAAAAGAAATCGCAACTATTGCTCTTAATAAATCTGCAGGCGCAAGAGGATTAAGATCGATGATAGAAAGTATTTTAATGGAAACAATGTATGAAATGTTCCACGAAGATAAAATAAAAAAATGTGTAGTTGATTTGGAATGTATACAAAAAAAATCCATGCCAAAAATGGTTTCAGTGGACAATATTGAAAAATTAGAATCTCAGCAGTTACTCGATGATGCAAAAACAAAATCAGGCCCAAAGGAGATTGCATGAGTGAAATAGAAAAAAATTTAAATGATAGAAAAAGTATTTCATTGCCTACAGTATTACCGATGTTGCCGGTAAGAGATGTAGTTGTATTTCCTTCAATGGTTTTGCCTATTGCGGTTGGCAGAGAAAAATCTATAAGAGCTCTTGAAGAAGCAATGACTTCCGAAAGATACATATTTGTAGCTACACAAAAAAATTTACAAATAGAAGATCCAAGTCCTGACGATATTTACAGTATAGGTTCTGTTTGCGAAGTTTTGCAAATGTTAAAAATGCCGGACGGAACTTTAAAAATTTTAATAGAATGTGTTGCAAGAGCCGAATGGACGGAATTTAAACTTACCGATAAAGGATATGTTGAAGTAGGACTAAATATATTTGATGAAAATATAGAAAAAACTCCGGAAGTCGAAGCTGTAATGAGAAGAATAATTTCTTTGTTTGAACAATATGTTAAACTTAATCCGAGAATGCCTATGGAAATATCCATATCCGTTTCAAATATACAAGATCCGTCAAAACTTGCAGATACTATAGCTTCTCATATTTCTATAAAAAGTAACGAAAAACAGGCTATATTGGAAGCTGTAAATCCGTTAAAAAGATTAAATAAAATAATTCAAATTTTAAATACCGAAATTGAAATTTTAAATATTGAAAGAAGAATACAAAACAGAGTAAGGAATCAAATAGAAAAAAATCAAAAGGAATATTATCTTAATGAACAGATGAAGGCTATACAAAAAGAGTTAAAACAAAAAGATGATAATTCCAAAGAAATAGAAGAATTAAGAGCAAAAATAAAACAAAGTTCAATGTCTGAAGAAGCGAGGGAAGTTGCGGAAAAAGAGTTGGCAAGAATGGAAAAGATGATGCCGCAATCTCCTGAAGCCTCGGTTATAAGAACCTACATTGAATGGTTGTTGGATTTACCTTGGAAAAAATTAACAAAAGATAATTTGGATTTGGTAAGAGCTAAAGAAATATTAGATGAAGATCATTACGGATTAGATAAAGTAAAAGAAAGAGTTATAGAATATTTGGCAGTACTTTCAAGAGTGAAAAAAATTAAAGGCCCTATTCTTTGTTTTATAGGACCTCCTGGAGTAGGTAAAACATCAATTGCAAAATCCGTTGCAAGAAGTTTAGGAAGAAACTTTGTAAGAATTTCTATGGGCGGTGTAAGAGATGAAGCTGAAATAAGAGGTCATAGAAGAACTTATATAGGTTCAATGCCGGGAAAAATTATTCAATCTATGAAAAAAGCAGGTTCAAGTAACCCTGTATTTATTCTTGATGAAATAGATAAGATGGGCAGTGATTGGAGAGGAGATCCGTCTGCGGCTTTATTGGAAGTATTAGATCCTGAACAAAATTATGCATTCGGAGATCACTATTTGGATGTTGATTACGATTTGTCAGATGTTATGTTTATAACAACCGCGAATACATTAAACAATATTCCAAATACTTTGCTTGACAGATTGGAAATTATAAGATTTTCCGGATATACAGATGAAGAAAAACTTTTAATTGCAAAGAAATTCCTTATAAGAAAACAAATGAAAGATCACGGCTTAAAAGAGGAAGAACTTATAATAGATGATAGTGCAATAAAAGAAGTTATAGCAAGTTATACAAGAGAAGCCGGTGTAAGAAACCTAAACAGAGAAGTGGCAAATCTTTGCAGAAAAGCAGCTAAAGAGTTGGCTCTCGAGAAGAAAAACAGTATTAAAATATCAGCTAAAAATGTTGAAAAATATTTAGGTATTCCGCATTATGAAAGAGAAAAAATTTCTGAAAACGGAATCGGTGTTGTTACAGGTCTTGCATGGACGGAAGTTGGGGGAGAAACTCTTACCATAGAAGTAAACAAAATGAAGGGTAAAGGTATGTTAAATCTTACAGGACAACTTGGAAATGTTATGAAAGAGTCCGTTCAAGCCGCATTTACTTATGTTAAGTCTTCGGCAAAAAAGCTCGGTATAAAAGAGAATATGTTTAAAGATACGGATTTTCATGTTCATGTTCCCGAAGGTGCAGTTCCCAAAGACGGACCCAGTGCCGGTCTTGCAATGGCAACTGCTTTGGCATCGGTATGTATGAATAAACCGGTAAGAAAAAAACTTGCAATGACGGGTGAAATTACGTTAAGAGGAAGAGCTTTAGCTATAGGCGGACTTAAAGAAAAAGTTTTGGCTGCTTACAGAGAAGGAATAGATATGGTTTTGTTCCCGGAATCAAATAAAAAAGATTTGGTTGATATACCGGAAAATGTTAAGAAAAAAATAAAAATGATTCCTGTTAAACATATGGATGAAGTTATAAAATATGCTTTTGATAAAAAAATAAAATAATAGAGAGGGAGTGTAGCAAAAATGTACAAGATTTTGATGACTTATGACAGCCAGGAAGGATTAGACCAATTGTTAAATCATCCTGATTTTAAGGTTGAAGTTCATGCTAAACCTTCACCTGAAGAATTTAAAGAACTTATAAAGGATTATGATGGTCTTATAATTCGTTCCGAAGTTAAGGTTACGGAAGAAATTATAGGTGCAGCACAAAAATTAAAGTTTATCGGTAGAGCAGGAACCGGTGTAGATAATGTGGATAAAAAGGCAGCAACACAAAAAGGTATAGTTGTGTCTAATGTTCCGGGCGGAAATACAATTTCAGTTGCAGAACATACAATAGGGCTTATTCTTTCAATGGCAAGAAATATTCCTGCTGCAGTTACTTCAATGCAATCTCAGAAATGGGAAAAGAAAAAATTTATGGGTAACGAAATATTCGGTAAAACTTTAGGCTTAATCGGTCTTGGAAGAATAGGTAACGAAGTTGCAAAAAGACTTTTATCTTTCGGTATGAAAGTTGTAGCTTACGATCCTTTTGCAAACGCGGAAGTTGCAAAAAATAACGGAATAGAATTAACAACATTGGATGAAGTATTTAAACAAGCAGATTATTTATCAATACATTCTCCTTTAACGGATGATACAAGAGGAATGATAAATAAAGCAAATATTGCAAAAATGAAAGATGGTGTAAGAATTATAAACTGTGCAAGAGGTGCAATAATCAATGATGCAGATTTAATTGAAGCTGTTAAATCCGGTAAAGTTGCAAATGCAGCACTTGATGTATTTGTGAAAGAACCTCCTGTAGATTGGTCAATTCAAACAACACCAAATATTATAACAACACCTCACTTGGCGGCATCTACAGAAGAAGCTCAGGTTAAAATTGCAATAGAAATGGCAAGTGTAGTTATAGATTTCTTTACAAAAGGTTTAATAAGAAATGCAGTTAATGTTGCAACGGTAGATTGGGACACACAAAAACAAATGATGCCTTACATCGAACTTGCAGACAAAATCGGTTCTTTCCAAGGACAAATTATTGAAGGCGGAATTTCCGAAATAGAATTAAGTTATTGCGGAGCAGTTTCCGAATTTAAAACCAATCCTTTAACGGTTGCATATCTTAAAGGTATTTTAGGCCAAATTTTAGATCTTAAAATAAATTCCGTAAATGCAATATCTGTTGCAAAAGAAAGAGGAATAAATATAAAAGAAGTTATAGTAAAAGATGTTAAAGATTATACAAACTTGATTCTTGCAAAAGTTAAAACAGATAAAGGTGAATATTCTATAGCAGGAACATTGCTTGATAAACAACAAAGAATAGTTAATATTAACGGATTAAATGTTGATGTTAAACCGGAAGGTCATAAGATATTTATCAACAATACAGATAAACCCGGAGTTATAGGAACATTGGGAACAATAATAGGTTCCGCTTCAATAAATATTGCAGGTATGACTGTAGGAAGAAAAGAGTCAGGAAAACAAGCCGTAACGGTTTTGGAAATAGACGGTGAAGTTTCTAATGATGTTATATCTAAAATATCTAAAGTTGAAGGGGTAACAAAAGTTAAAAACGTAATCCTATAAACGATTTATCTTTTGAACTTATACTGTGTTGCAGCACGGCTCATTTACCATAAATGTAAACTTCGCCGTGCTGTCGCCTTGTATAACTTCAAAATGTTTCATCGTTTAATTTGTTGCTTATTATTAATTTAAAAATGTCACAAATTAAAACTTTTATAACTAATCACTTTAATGTTTTTGTTTTTCTAACATTAGCCGTAGTGATTTTTTCTTTATACGGCAGAGCATTGTTTTTTGATTTTTCTTACTATGATGACGATGTTTTAATATTGGAAAGACAAGAATTTTTAAATTTTTCAAATATAGGAAAGATTTTCTTGAATACTGTTTTCGGTGAAGGCAGGGATCAATTTTGTCGTCCGATTTTAAATTTAACATTTCTTTTTGAAAAATATTTGTATGGAACAAAACCGTTCGGATATCATCTTACAAACTTATTATTACATTTATTTTCCGTTTTCTCTCTTTTTTTACTTTTTACTTTAAAATATGATAAGAAAAAAACTTTTATAGTGTGCTTGCTTTTTGCTTGTCACCCGGCAGTGGTTCAAGCCGTTGCATGGATACCCGGCAGAAATGATTCTCTTTTAGCATTGTTTATAATTTTATCGTTATATTTTTTTATTAAATATAATGAAAAAAATAAAAGCGGTTACTTGTTGAGCTACTTATTTTGTTTTGTTTTGGCTTTGCTTACAAAAGAAACTGCAATAGTTCTTCCTTTATTCTACTTGTTATTTTTATTGTTTGATAAAAAAAATGCTAAACAAATAATAGTAACTGTTATGATATTATCGCTTATTATAGCGCTCTATTTTTTTTATAGAAAATATGTTTTAGATGGTCAGTATGTTGCAACTTTTAAAGGTATGTTTATCAATTTTTATAAGGCATTTGTTCCGGCAACATCGAAATATATTGCAAACATATTTTTTCCTATAAAACTGTCAGTATTTCCTGCACTTCTTAAGGTGAATTATTTGTTGTGTGTGGCATCTTTTCTTGTTTTTGCTTTGCTTTTTATAAAAATAAAAACTTATAATTTTAAAATTGTTTTAATAGGATTTAGTTGGTTTTTTTTGACTCTTTTTCCTACATACTTAGCTTCAAACAGTTACTTCTTTGATCATAGAATATATGTTCCTTTGATAGGAATTTTATTGGTTGTTTCGGAAATGTTAAGCAAATATACAAAAATATATTCAAAGGAATTTATATCTTTGATAGTGTTCTTTTTTTTAATGTTTTCTTCTGTTACTTTATATTATGAACAAAAGTTTCAAAATAAAACAGTTTTTTGGGTTAATGCTCTAACGATGTCCCCGGAATCTGATTTGACAAATGCTATGGTAGCAACTTTGTTTTTAGAAAGAGGTTTGTACAAAAAATCTGAAAAACACTTTTTAAAAGCCATATCTATAAATCCGAGTGTAACACACTACGGAAATTTGTCCGTGGTTTATGCAAAAATGGGAGATTTAGATAAGGCAGAAGATGTCCTAATGAAAGCATTAGCTTTGTCTAAAGATAATCCTAATGTATACTATAACTTAGCACTGTTGTATAAATATAAGGGTGATAAAGAAAAAGCTTTGGAAATGAAAGAAAAATATATAGAAACTTTTAAAAGAACAAATAAAGTTTCAAAAATATCGGATTTGGAAGTATAAATATGAAAAAGTTAGCATTTTTTGTATCTACACTTTGTTGTGCAGGGTATTTCCCTAAAGCACCGGGTACATTCGGTTCTTTAGTAAGTTTACCTGTAATTTTTGTTGTAAACTACAATTTCGGATTTTTAGGCTTATTTTTTATCACATTGATAGTTTTTGTTATATCAATATTTGCCGTACAAAAAGTTTTGTCTTATACGGAACATGATCCGTCTTTTATTGTAGTAGATGAGTTTATAGGACAATCGGTGGCATTTTTATTAGTCGCGGACAGTTTAAAAAATAATACTAAAGTTTATCCTTATATTATTGGTTTTATTCTTTTTAGAATATTTGATATTACAAAACCTTTTCCGGTAAGTTATGCAGATAAAAAAATGAAAAATGCTTTAGGCGTTATTTTAGACGATATTTTTGCCGGAATATATGCTACAATTATATTGTATTTTATTTTTTATTTTATTAAAGGGTTTTAAATGAAATTTTCAACTACAACTATGTTTAGAAAAAATCTGTCGGCAAAAAAATTGGCTCCTATATATTTTTTAGCCGGTGAAGAGCCTTTTTTATTGGAAGATAGTCTTAAAAGAATAGAAAAAGTTGTAAATACAGATGATTTAAACAGAGAAGTTTTCCAGGCAACGGAATGTTCCGGGTCAGACATATTAAATTCCGTTGAAACGTTACCGTTTTTAACGGATAAAAGAATAGTTGTATTGAAAATGGCAAATAAGTTGAAAAACGATGATTTTAAAATAATTACTAAGATTATAGAAAATCCTGTGGATACTACTTGTTTTGTAATAATTTTCCCGGAAAAAATAAAAAACTCTACATCAAAAAGAAAAGATCTAATAGCATTATGTGAAAAAAGTGACAGTTGTTATTGTGTCGATTGTAAAAAATTATATGAAAAAGATGTTAAGAATTTTATACAAGAAGAGTTTAATAGCAGGGGTAAAAATATAGAACCTGATGTTGTTCAGCAGATAATAAATGATACCGGTCTTGATTTGCAAAATGTATCTAATGAAATAGAAAAAATTTCTTTATATTTGGGCAAAGATAAACAGACGGTAACAGTGGAAGATTTTGTTAAAATAAGCGGTTTTACAAAAGAAATAAACATATTTATGTTGACAAATGCGATTGAAGAAAAAAATTTAAAATATTCTTTGTTTATCGTTGAACAAATGCTTAAGACAGGTGAAAGTGCGATAGGGTTACTGTCTACAATTTCCGGAGCAATAAGAAAAATGGCTACGGCAAAAAGTTTAATGGAAGAAAAAAATTATACTTCACAGGATGCTTTAAATTATGTCAGAGTTTATTCTTATTTTCAATATAAGTATGCTGCAAATTTAGCTAAGTATAGTTTGGTGCATTTAAAAAAATGTCTAAAAGAAATATTAAAAACGGATATAGCGTTAAAAACAGGTAAAACAGACGATAAATCTGCAATTGAAAATCTTGTCTTATTCATCTGTAAGTAGTATAATAAAAAAATCACTTCGCGAATTTTGGAAGAATGGAAGAATAGAAGATTAGAAGAGTTGAGGAAAAGAGGAAAGTTAAATAATAACAAAATTTGCGAAGCAAATTTTACAAATTAACTTCCAATCATCCAATCTTCCAATCATCGAATCTTCAAAAATATGGAGTATTTTATGAAAGCTTTTATTTTGGCTGCGGGGGTAGGAACAAGGCTTAGACCTTTAACTTTTGAGTGCCCTAAACCGATGATTCCTCTGTTAAATAAACCCGTAATGGAACACACTATAAATAATTTAAAAAAACATAATATAGATTCTGTTGTTATGAATTTACATACTTTGCCTGATCAAATAACGGATTATTTCGGTGACGGTAAAAAATTTGGAATAGACATCAATTATTCAATGGAAGAAACGTTACTGGGAACGGCAGGCGGGCTTAAAAAATGTAAAAAATATTTTGATTCGACTTTCGTTGTTATGTCCGGTGACGGGCTATCAAATATAGATTTGACCGCAGCAATTAATTTTCATAAGAAGAAAAAGTCTATCGCAACTATGGTATTAAAAAGAATAGAGACAAAATTTCCTTATGGGATAACTTTAACGGATAAGGCAGGGAAAATAGTTAAGTTTGTTGAAAAACCTACTTGGGGTTCTGTTTTTTCCGATACAGTAAATACCGGAATTTATATTTTTGAGCCGGAAGTATTTAAGTATATATCTGATGGTTTTTATGATTTCGGTAAAGATTTGTGGCCTAAATTGTTAAGGTTAAAAAAACCCATATATGCTTATTTGATGAACGAGTACTGGACTGATATTGGAAATATTGAAGAGTATAAGCAAGGTATTAAAGATGCATTGTTCGGTAAAATATCAGTTAATATAAGCGGGAAAAAATTAAATAAGACGGAAGTTTTTGTTGATACTAATTGTGAAATAGATAGAACCGTTAAGTTTATAGGTAAAGCTGTTATAGGTAAGAATTGCAGGATAGGCAAAAATGTGGTTATTGATAGTGGTACGGTTATAGGTGATAATGTTAAAATTCAAGACGATGCGATAATAAAAGACTCTATTATTTGGAGTAATACCATAATAGGCAAATATGCGAAATTGTGTTCCAGTATAATAGGTATAAATGTTCCCGGAAAATTGTCGGTTTATAACGGATTGTTGTTTAATATAAAATAAAACGGCAATTTATAATTTACAATATATAATTGAAAAAAAGCAAAATTTATAATTAAAAATTAAGAAAGAAAAATATAAGAGGATATAAATATGAAAAAAGAAGAAAAAAAAGGATGGTTTTTTACTTCGGAATCTGTAACGGAAGGACATCCCGATAAAATTTGCGATATAGTATCGGATAGTATTTTAGATGCAATTTTAAAACAGGATGATAAAGCAAGAGTGGCATGTGAAACTTTTGTGTCTAACGGTCTTTTGGTTGTAGGTGGAGAAATAACTACAAAAGCCCAAATAAATAAAAGAGAAATCATAAAAAATGCAATAAAGAATATAGGTTATACCGATTCGAAGTTTGGTTTTGATTATAAAACATGTGCGATAATCGATACAATAAACGAACAATCTCCGGATATTGCTCAGGGGGTAGATACCGGCGGAGCGGGTGACCAAGGTTTAATGATAGGTTTTGCTTGTAAAGAAACAAAAGAATTAATGCCGTTACCTATAATGTTGGCACACAAACTTGCTTTAAGACTTGCGGAAGTAAGAAAGAAAAATATATTAAAATATTTAGGTCCGGATGGTAAAACTCAGGTTACAGTAGAATATAGAGAGTGGAAACCTTACAGAGTAGATACTGTAGTTCTTTCTACTCAACATACGGAAGAAATTTTAGATAAGTCAGGTAACCAAATTACAAAGAAAGCTAAAAAAGAAATATTTGAAAAAGTTATAAAGCCGGTTTTAGGTAATTTGATAGATAAAAATACGATAATACATATAAATCCTACAGGTAAATTTATTATAGGTGGTCCTCAAGCAGATACCGGTCTTACGGGAAGAAAAATAATAGTTGATACTTATGGCGGTATGGCAGCACATGGCGGTGGAGCATTTTCCGGTAAAGATTCTACAAAGGTAGATAGAAGCGCATGTTATATGGCAAGACATATTGCAAAAAATATAGTTGCTTCCGGTATTGCAGACAAATGTACGGTTCAACTTGCTTATGCTATAGGTGTAGCAGAGCCCGTATCGGTTATGGTAGATACACACCATTCCGGTAAAATTGCAGGAAATTTGCTTGAACCTATAGTAAGAAAAGTCTTTCCTTTAACCCCTAACGGCATAATGAAATATTTAGATTTAAGAAAACCTGTATTTACGAAAACTGCAGCTTACGGACATTTCGGAAGGCAAGAATTTAAGTGGGAACAAACAAATAAGGCTGCTGAAATAAAAAAATTGGCAAAAAATTTGATTTAGGAAACATATAGATTAACTAGAATAAAGGTATATACACAATGTATATACCTTTGTTTATTACTATTTAATAAATTTAAACAAAAAAAAGAAACGGTAACCCTAAAATTACCGTTTCTTCTCTATTTATAACTTTTTGAATTAGCTATTCAAACCGTTATCTTTCCATTCCGGTTCACCGGATTTGTATGCTGTCAATGTCATAGAAATACCACTTGCTGCGGTATCAGCAGCACCTGTGGTTATAGCTTTAAAACCATCTGTAACACCGGTCGTAGTTACACTGAAACTCTTGAAGTATTTGTTTGATCTTGCATCAACATCCAAAGCTTCATCAAAAACTGTATCGCCAGACAAAGACAAAAATGCTGCATGTTCTGCATAATAAACTTTTTGTGCTGTTTGGATAGAACCTAACAATGATTTTGCTTCAGTTCCCATAGCTTTTCTTGTATATCCTCTGTAAATAGGTACAGCTACGATAGACAAGATACCAACGATAACGATTACGATAACCAACTCAACGAGTGTAAAACCTTTTGCTCTTTTCATTCTTTTCTTCTCCTTTTTTTTTATTTTTTTTTAACATTTTTTTCTACTTACGACACTCTCATTATAGACTATTTAAATAAAAGTGTCAAGTATTTATTATAATGTTATATACAAAATTTTACTCTACTTTGCTGCTTGTTCAACTGCAACTGCTACTGCTACTGATGCACCTACCATAGGATTGTTACCCATACCTATAAGTCCCATCATTTCTACGTGTGCTGGAACGGAAGATGAACCTGCAAACTGTGCATCTCCGTGCATTCTTCCCATAGTATCTGTCATACCGTAAGAAGCAGGACCTGCAGCCATATTATCAGGATGCAATGTTCTTCCCGTACCACCGCCGGAAGCTACTGAAAAGTATTTTTTACCGTTTTCTATAGCCCATTTCTTATATGTTCCTGCAACCGGGTGTTGGAATCTTGTAGGGTTTGTAGAATTTCCTGTGATAGAAACATCTACACCTTCGTGTATCATTATTGCAACACCTTCTGAAACATCATCTGCTCCGTAACATTTAACTTTTGCTTTATCTCCGTCGGAGAAAGCTTTTTCGCTTACTATATTCAATTTTCCGGTATGATAATCATATTCCGTTTCAACAGCCGTAAAACCATTGATTCTTGAAATAATGTAAGCAGCATCTTTGCCTAAACCGTTAAGAATAACTCTTAAAGGTTCTTTTCTTACTTTATTTGCTGTTCTTGCAATACCGATAGCACCTTCTGCTGCTGCAAAAGATTCGTGACCTGCCAAGAAACAGAAACATTTTGTTTCTTCTCTAAGTAACATTGCTGCCAAGTTTCCGTGACCTAAACCTACAGCTCTCTGGTCTGCAACGGAACCCGGAATACAAAATGCTTGAAGTCCGATACCGATTAATTCAGCGGCTTTAGATGCTGTTTTTGCACCTTCTTTTATTGCTATTGCTGCACCTAAAGTGTATGCCCAAACAGCATTTTCAAATGCTATTTGTTGAACACCTTTAACTATAGCTTCAACATCAATACCTTTTGAAGCACAAATTGCTTTTGCATCTTCCAAATCTTTTATGCCGTACTTTTTCATACATGCATTTATTTTATCTATTCTTCTTTCATATCCTTCAAATGTAACCATATTTCACTCCGTTTATTTAATTGTTTTACTCTTACTTACTTCCAATCTTCAAATCATCCAATCTTCTAATCTTCCAGATTATTCGTGTCTTGGGTTGATTTTCTTAACTGCTTCGTTAAATCTTCCGTAAGTTCCGGTATTTTTTTCTAAAGCTTCTTTAGGATCCATACCTTTTCTTATGGCTTCCATCATTTTACCGATATGAACATATTTGTAACCGATAACTTCGGAATTTTTATCTAAACCGATCTCTAATACATAACCTTCTGCCATTTCCAAGTATCTAACACCTTTTTCTTTTGTGCTGTACATTGTTCCGACTTGAGATCTTAAACCTTTACCTAAATCTTCAAGACCTGCTCCGACGGGAAGTCCGTTTTCTGAAAATGCTGTTTGAGTTCTTCCGTAAACTATTTGTAAGAAAAGTTCTCTCATTGCGGTATTGATTGCATCGCAAACCAAATCGGAGTTCAATGCTTCAAGCAATGTTTTACCTGATAAAACTTCTGCTGCCATTGCTGCGGAATGTGTCATTCCGGAACAACCTAACGTTTCAACAAGAGCTTCTTCGATTATACCGTTTTTAACGTTAAGTGTAAGTTTGCAAGCTCCTTGTTGCGGTGCACACCAACCTACTCCGTGTGTTAATCCGCTGATGTCTGTTATTTCTTTTGCTTTTACCCATTTACCTTCTTCAGGTATTGGTGCAGGACCATGTTTTGCACCTTTTGTTACAGGGCACATTTTTTTTACTTCTTCTGAACACATACAACTCATTTTGCCACCTCTTGTTTTTTATGCTTTGTGTTTTTTTATATTTAAAACTAATTGATTTTACTAAAAAGCAGTGCTCTTTTGCAAATAGAAAATAAAATTTTGAAAAAAAGTTTTTATATTAGTATAATAATTGGCATATTTTTTACGGAAAGATATATGAAAAATAAAATTTTACAATATAGAACAAAAATAGATGCCGTCGATAAGAAAATTTTGGATTTACTTAATGAGAGAGCTAAAATAGCTGTCGAAATAGGTGAAATAAAACAATCTTCATCGGCTGTTTATGTTCCCAGCAGAGAAACAGAAGTAATAAATAATCTCATAAAAAACAATAAAGGTCCTTTAAGTAAACAGGATATTTCCGGTATATACAGAGAAATTATCAGTGTTTGCAGAGGAATGGAATCCAAATTGAAGGTTTCATATTTGGGACCGAAAGCAACATTCAGTTATCAGGCAAGCTTAAAATTGTTTGGCTTAAAAGCGGATTTTGTCCCGATAAAGAGATTGGCAGATGTTATAGAAGAAGTTGAAAAACAAAGAGCCGATTATGCAGTTGTTCCTATAGAAAATTCAAATGAAGGTTCCGTAAATACAACTTTAGATGAACTTGTGGATACAAATTTGAAAGTCGTAAACGAAATAAATATGAGAATTTCTCATTGTCTTTTATCCAAGACAAAACTTGAAAATATTAAAGTTGTATATTCTCATCATCAGGCAATATCCCAATGCAGCAATTGGCTTCACAAAAATTTGCCCGATGCGGAAATATTTCCGGTGAATTCTACCGCACAAGCGGCACAACTTGCTTCAAAAAATTCTAAAGCGGCAGCTATTTCTTCGGAAGTTGCGGCACAGATTTATAAATTAAATATACTTGTTAAATCAATTGAAGACAGTAAAGATAATTGGACAAGATTTTTTGTTTTGGGGCACGATATATCAAGTAAAACAGGTAAAGATAAAACAAGTATAATTTTTACCATTAAAGATAAAGTTAATACCTTATACAATATTTTATCGGAATTTAGTAAGAGTAAGATAAATTTAACAAAAATTGAATCAAGACCCACAAAGAAAAAAGTTTGGCAATATATTTTCTTTATAGATTTTGAAGGACATGTAAGTGACAAAAAAGTTATAGATACACTTGAAAAAATAAAAGAACATTGTATATTTTTAAAAGTTTTGGGTTCATACCCGAAATCCGATTTATAATTAGGAGAATAAAATGGGAAAATTCGACGCAGGAAAATTAGCAAGATCTGTTTGTAAAACTTTTCAACCTTATGTTGCAGGTAAACCGATAGAAACATTAAAAAGAGAACTCGGTTTAAAACATATAATAAAAATAGCTTCAAACGAAAATCCGTTGGGACCTTCCAAAAAAGCTGTTAAAGCAATGAAAGATATTGCGGACAAAGTTTATTTTTATCCTGATTTTAATTCAACGGAACTTAAGACGGCACTTGCAAAACACTATAAATTAAAAATTAATAATATTATTGTGGGTTGCGGTTCAGATGAACTTATAGAAATAATTGCAAGAGCATATTTTAATCCCGAAGATGAAATTGTTATCTCAAAATATTCCTTTACAAGATACCAAATGGCAGTAAAATTAATGAATGCAAAGTCTGTAGTAGTTCCTATGAAAGAAGGTTTTGTTCACGACTTAAAAGCTATGGCAAAAGCATGTAACAAAAATACAAAAGCCGTATTTATAACAAACCCTAACAATCCTACCGGAACATATAACACAAAAAAAGAATTTGAGGAGTTTTTAAAAGCTCTTCCTTTAAACAAATACGGAGTAAAACCGTTGGTTATTTCCGATGAAGCTTATTTTGAATATGCATCATATAAAAAAGATTTTCCGGACACATTAAAATATTTGGCAAAAAATCCTAACTTAATAATACTTAGAACTTTCTCGAAAATTTATGCTATGGCAGGTTCAAGAGTAGGTTACGGTTTGGTAAGTGAAACGGTAGCAGATTATATTGAAAGAATAAGACCTCCTTTTAATGTAAATAAATTTGCACAGGCAGGTGCAATAGCAAGTTTAAATGACAAATCTCAAGTAACAAAAAGTCTTGCTCATGTAAGAAAAGAATTTAAATTTATTTTTGCAGCATTGAAGAAAATGGGAATAAAATATGTTGATTCGGTAGGCAACTTTTTCTTAATGTCTGTAGCACCTTTTAAAGGTAAACAAGTATTTCAAGATATGTTGAAAGAAGGTGTGATTATAAGAGCAATGGATGAATATGAATTATATGATTATGTGAGAGTTACAGTAGGAACAAGAAAAGAAAACGAACTTTTCTTAAAGAAAATAAAAAAAGTATTAAAAAAATAATTCTTTAGGTTGACACAATTTTTAGTAATTGTTAAAATCTTTAAGATTATTAGTGATATTTTTATATCCAATAAAATAAAGTAAGGAGATGAAGTATGGCGAAATTTGTGTATTCGTTCGGTGGCGGAAAAGCAGATGGTAATGGCAGTATGAGAAATCTTCTGGGCGGAAAAGGTGCTAACCTTGCAGAAATGGCAGGAAAAGTAAAACTTCCTGTTCCTCCGGGATTTACAATTACAACAGAAGTTTGTACATATTACTATGACCACAAAAAAACTTATCCTAAGGAACTTGAAAAACAAGTTGCAACAGCTTTGAAGGCAGTTGAAAAAATTATGGGTAAGAAATTCGGAGATCCAAAAGATCCTCTTTTAGTATCCGTAAGATCAGGTGCAAGAGCTTCAATGCCTGGTATGATGGAAACAGTTTTGAATGTTGGTCTTACCTCAAAAACACTCCCTGGTTTAATTGCAAAAACTAAAAACGAAAGATTCGCTTATGATGCATATAGAAGACTTATCATGATGTATTCCGATGTTGTTATGGAAAAATCTGCAGGTATTGAACCGGCAGACGATATGGGCATCAGAAAACAACTTGAAAGAGTTATGGATAAAGCTAAAAAAGCTAAAGGTGTAACAAAAGATACGGAACTCGATGCAAACGATTTGAAAAAACTTTGCGAAGAGTTCAAAAAAGTAGTTAAAAAAGTTTTAGGTAAAGAATTCCCCGATGATCCGATGAAACAACTTTGGGGAGGAATCGGAGCAGTATTTGCATCATGGAATGGAAAAAGAGCTATTGCTTACAGAAAAATTGAAGGAATTCCTGAAGATTGGGGAACAGCAGTAAATGTTCAAACCATGGTATTCGGTAACATGGGTGATACTTCCGCAACAGGTGTTGCTTTCACAAGAAACCCCGGAAACGGAGATGCACATTTCTATGGTGAATATCTTATAAATGCACAAGGTGAAGATGTTGTTGCAGGTATAAGAACACCGGCTTCTATCAATGAAGCAACAAAAACAGAACAGAACAAACGCGAAATCTCTCTTGAAAAGTTTATGCCTAAAGTTTATAAAGAACTTGACGGAATACAGAAAAAACTTGAAAAACATTATAGAGATATGCTTGATATAGAATTCACAATTCAAGAAGGTAAATTGTGGATGTTACAGTGCAGAGTTGGAAAGAGAAACGGTCCGGCTGCAGTTAAAATGGCAATGGACATGGTAAAAGAAAAACTCATTACAAAAGAAGAAGCTGTATTGAGAGTTTCTCCTGCACAATTAGATGAATTATTACATCCTATTATAGATCCTAAAGCTGAAAAAGGTGCAAAAGTTTTGGCAAAAGGTCTTCCTGCAGGTCCCGGAGGAGCAAACGGTCAAATCGTATTTTCAGCTGAAGATGCAGTAGCATGGAACAAAAAAGGTAAAAAAGTTATTCTCGTTAGAGAAGAAACAAACCCTGAAGATGTTGAAGGTATGAGAGCTGCTCAAGCTGTTCTTACTGCAAGAGGCGGTATGACCTCACACGCTGCACTTGTTGCAAGAGGATGGGGAAAATGCTGTATAGTAGGTTGTGATGCGATTAGTGTTGATTTAGCAAAGAAAACAATGACAATCGGTGCTAAGAAATATAAAGAAGGCGATTATATAACTCTTAACGGAACAAAAGGTTTTGTTTATGACGGAGCATTAGCTATGGTTGATGGTACCAAGAACAAAATCTTGAACGATTTCTTAAAAGTTTGTGATTCCATAAGAAGATTAAAAATCAGAACAAATGCAGATAACCCTGCAGATGCAAAGAAAGCAAGAGAATTCGGTGCAGAAGGTATCGGTCTTTTCAGAACAGAACATATGTTCTATGGTGAAAACTCGGAAAAACCTTTATTTGCATTAAGAAAAATGATTGCTTCAGCAACAACAGAAGAAAGAAAGAAAGCTTTAGACGAAATGTTCCCATATATGAAATCAAGTATTAAAGGAACAATGGAAGCTATGGACGGATATGCGGTAACAGTTAGATTATTGGATCCACCGTTACACGAATTTATACCAAGAGAAAAAGCTCAACAAGAAATAATTGCTAAGAGCTTAAAGATTTCTTTGGATGAATTCAAAGCAAGAGCAGCGGCTCTTCACGAATCTAACCCTATGATGGGACACAGAGGAGTAAGACTTGGTGTTACATATCCTGAAATAACGGAATATCAAGTAAGAGCTATATTTGAAGTTGCAGTTGAACTTTTGAAGAAAGGCAAAAAAGTTCATCCTGAAATAATGGTTCCTGTTGTATGTACGGAAAACGAATTGAAACTTCAAAAAGCTATAGTTGAAAAAGTTCATGCTGAAGTTTTGAAAAAAGCAAAAATTAAAAAATTAGATTACTCTTTCGGTACAATGATAGAAATTCCAAGAGCAGCATTAACAGCAGATAAATTAGCAAATGTTGCAGAATTCTTCTCATTCGGTACAAACGATTTAACACAAATGAGTTTCGGATTCTCAAGAGATGATGTTGGTGCTTTCTTGGGCGACTATCAAGAAAAGAAAATCATTCCTGCAGATCCTTTCCAGACAATAGACCAGGAAGGTGTTGGTCAATTGATTAAAATGGGTCTTGAAAAAGGAAGAAGTGTAAGAAAAGGTATGAAAATCGGTATATGCGGAGAACACGGCGGAGAGCCTAAATCAGTAGAATTCTGCAATGCTATCGGAATGACATACGTTTCTTGCTCACCTTTCAGAGTACCTATAGCAAGACTTGCAGCAGCACAAGCAGTTGCAAAAGAAAAAGTAGCAAAGAAGAAATAAGATAAATAGATATTTTATAATCTAAATAAAAATCGGGTTGGTGGCAATCCTACCAACCCGATTGTTTAAGAAAATGAAAAAAATAATAAATTTATTATTAGGATTGTTTATCTGTTTATCGATAAACACATATTTAAGTGCTTCAAAAAAGCAAGAACCTTCTTTTATCGACGGAAGGGATTTTGTTTCCGTCTCTTTAGATACTAAATTGTTCTCTCCGAATAACGATAGTTTTTTCGATAAAATAACTTTTGAAATTTCTCTTTTACAGGAAAAATTAAAAATAAAAAATTGGCAGTTTGATATTGTAAATACACAATCCGATAAAGTTGTTTATTCTTTTTCCGGTCAAGAAGAAATTCCAGAAAAATTAGTATGGTACGGTAAAGATAAAAAAAATAATTTCGTTGAAGGAAATTTTAAATATATTTTTACCGCAATTATAAATAAAAAGAATGTAAAAATAGAACAATACGATGAGTTTATATCGGATATTACCGAACCTTATGTGTCTTTGTCTTCATCGGCTGATACCGTCTTGTTAGATAAAGAAAATGATAGATTTGTTAATGAAGTCGTTTTTAATTTTGATATAGGTGATGAAAGTGAAATTGATAAATCAAAAACAAAGTTAGAAATATACAGTTTTAAGAATAAAGTTATAAAAGAGTGGAACTTTTCAAAGTTTGATGATATTCCTCAATCTGTTTCTTGGGATGGTAAAGATGATATTTATGATCAGCTTGTCCCTGCGGGAGAATATAAGGTTGTTTTATCTGTAAGCGATATCGTAAATAATAAAGCTTCTTTAAGTACAAATATAACAACTTTTGAACAAGTTGTAGGAAAAGTTTCTGAAATTGTTGTAAAAGAAGAACCGAGAGGTTTAGTTGTTAATTTATCAAGTAATATTTTGTTTCCATCCGGAAACAGTGTTTTAAAACCCGAAGCTAAATCTTCTCTCGATGAAACGATAAAACTTTTAAATGCTTATCCGGCAAACAAAGTTTTAATAGAAGGATATACCGATTCTACCGGTAACAAAGAAAAGAATCTTAAATTGTCCTACGATAGAGCTCAAGCAGTATATCTTTATTTTGTTCAAAATGAAGTTCCCGCAGAAAGATTAAGTGTGGTAGGTTACGGACAAGATAACCCTATCGCATCAAATAAAACAGCAAAAGGAAGAGCGCAAAACAGAAGAGTAAATATTATAATATTGAAATCACAAAATGAAGGAACAAAAGATAATAATAATGAAAAAGATTCGGATACACAAGAAACGTCCGAAGATTTAGAAAATATTGGCATAAAATTAAATTAAAATAAAATATTTAGGAGAAACAGAAAGATGAAATTTAAGATGTTAGTCGCTTTAATGTTGGTTGCAGGTATTGCAACTATGTCTTATGCAAAAAGTCACTTTATTACACCCGGTGCTAGAGCAGGCGGATACGGAACAGCTTTTTCAGCTGTAGCGGATGATTTAACCGCAATTTATTATAACCCTGCAGGTCTTGCTTATCAAAAAGATACTCAGGTTATGGCATCACTTTTTTATATTGATTATCCTGCAACAGCAAGTTATAAAAGTCCGGCAAATTATATGAGTGATAAATATTCTACAAATGCTGCAGTACCATTTGTCGGTTTTTCTACAAAATTTTATTATGATACTGTTATTGCTGCAGGTATTTATGTTCTCGGCGGAGGTGGAGGAAAGTTAGAAAATTTACCTCCTGTTATTGAAAAAGTTGAGGGACAACAAAGTTATATGGTTTATAATGTGTCTTTGGCAAAACAAATTACAGAAAATTTTTCTATAGGTTTAGGGTTTGATGCAATTCAGTTTCAAGATAAATTGGTTGCGAAATCCGATTTGATGGGAATAAATATTGATTACAACAGAAGTGCCTTCGGCTTTCAGGGGAATATCGGTTTTATGTACAAACCTATAGAAAAACTCTCTACGGCATTCGTTTTAAGAAGCGGATCTTATGTTGATGTTCCAAATGAACCGGCATCTTCTAATCCTTCATTTAGAAAAGAAGTTTGTTATCCGTTAACTTGGGAAATCGGTTTTGCTTATGATGTATTTGAAGATTTTACATTTGCGGCATCTGTTTCTCAAAACAAAACTTCATGGACATCCGAAAGATATCAAGATATTTTTCAATATAGATTCGGAACGGAATATAGAGCAACGGAAAAATTGGCATTGCATCTCGGTTTCTTCTCAGATCCTAACTTAATTAAAGATGAATACAGAAATACATATGGTTTAACAAATCTTGATATGTACAATATGAAATATTTAACTTTAGGTGCAGAATATAAGTTCACAGATTCTTTAAAAGCGGGTTTATCTTTCACACATTCTTTCACAAATCCGGTTACATATGACGGTATAACATATAAATACGAAGTTAATTTAGGAAGATTTGATATAAGTTATAAATTTTTATAATAAAAGAGGGAAAAAATGATTCCTTTAGTAAAACCTATATTCGGTAAAAAAGAAAAACAGTTAATAAACGAAGTTATAGATTCCGGTATTATAGCAAGCGGAAAATATGTTGAGGAGTTTGAAAAAAAGTTTACAAAACTTTCCAAAGCAAAATATGGTACTGTTTGTTCGAGCGGAACAACAGCATTACATACCGCTCTTCTTGCATGCGGAATAAAACCCGGAGATAAAGTTATTACAACTCCGTTTACGTTTATTGCAACAGCAAATTCCGTTCTTTATTGCGGAGCAAAACCTATATTTGCAGATATCGACGAAAAAACTTTCAATATAGATTCGAAATCAGTAGAAAAAATACTTAAAAAAGAAAAGAAAGTTAAAGCAGTTATCTGTGTTCATTTGTATGGCTTACCTTGCAATATGGATGAGTTATTAAAACTTAAGAAAAAATATAAGTTTGTTTTAATTGAAGATGCTTGTCAGGCACATTTGGCAAAATATAAAAACAAGACTGTTGGTTCTATAGGTGATGCAGGTTGTTTTTCTTTTTATGCAACAAAAAATATGACTACCGGAGAAGGCGGAGCTGTTTTAACTAATAATTTACAAATAGACAAACTTTCAAAAAAAATAATTAACCATGGAAGAATGGCTCATTACGGGCATGATATGTTAGGTTATAATTTCAGATTAACAAATATTTGTGCTGCTATGGGTATTGCTCAATGCGAACAAATTGAAAAATGGACAAAACAAAGAATTGCAAATGCAAAGAAATTATCGGATGGTTTAAAAAATTTAGATTTCTTGGAAACACCATTTGTCCCTAAAGGGTATACTCATGTTTATCATCAGTATACGGTTAGAATTAAAGATGGCTTAAGAGATAAATTTATGCAGTATTTAAAAGATAACGGTATAGGTTGCGGAATACATTATCCGGAAGTTATTAATAAACAACCGTTATATCAAAAGTTAGGCTATAAAAAGGGAATTTGTCCTGTTGCGGAACAAGCGGCAAAAGAAGTTATTTCTTTGCCTGTTCATCCGTCTTTATCTGCAAAGGATATAAATACAATTATAAAAGTTATAAAAGGTTTTAAAAAATGAACAAAATAAAAATAGCTGTTATAGGTGTAGGTTCTTTAGGTCAACATCATGCAAGAATTTTGTCAACACACGAAAATGCCGAACTTATCGGTGTTGTCGATGCAGATGCAAAAAGAGGAGAATCTATTGCAAAAAAATGCAATACCTCAAGTTTTACGGATGTTAAAGAAGTGATGGATAAAATTCAGGCAGCCGTAATTTCTGTTCCTACTCCTTATCATTACGATATAGCAAAACAATTGTTGCAGGCGGGAATACATTGTTTGGTAGAAAAACCGTTTACCGAAACTGTTGAACAGTCAACAGAACTTATAAGAATAGCAAGAGATAAAAATCTTATTTTGCAGGTGGGTCATGTTGAAAGATTTAATCCTGCAATTATTGCTGCAACACCTTATGTAAAAGAACCTAAATTTATAGAAGTTAACCGTCTGGGGCCTTACGACCCGAGAACGAGTCATATAGGTGTAGTACTTGATTTAATGATACATGATTTGGATATGCTTTTAAATTTTGTAAAAAGTAAAGTTGTAAGTTTTGAAGCAGTAGGCGCAAAAATCCTTTCCGAACATGAAGATATTGCAAAAGTAAGAATAAAATTTGCTAACGGTTGTATTGCGGATGTTTCAACAAGCAGAGTAACGATAGATAAATACAGAAAAATAAGAATATTTCAAAAGGACAGCTATATTTCCGTAGATTATGCCGGGAAAAGTTTAAAAATATATCAGAAGAAACCTAATGTGTCGGTTGTAAAAAGTTTGTTGGATATAGATGTTATAAAACCGAAAGTTCAAACCGGTGAGCCGTTGGCTTACGAATTAACACACTTTTTAAATTGTGTAATTGAAGGTAAAAAACCTTTAGTATCGGGTGAACAAGGAAGAGACGCATTAGAACTTGCCCACGATATACTTCATTATATGCAGTTTTAGTTGTAATTCAAAATATTAAAACAGGTAGAATATGTCTACCTGTTTTTTATCTTTTATAAAAGACTAAAAAATGGTAATATCTGTTTATGTCATATATTGTCTTTATAGTATACGGAATCATTTCGATTTTCTTACAAATTTTTCTTATTAGAGAATTTGTATCTTTGTTTCATGGTAGCGAGTTTGTACTAGGTATAGTTTTAGGACACTGGTTGTTGTCTGTGGCAATTGCGAATTTTTTATCTCAATATTTCAAAAAAATCAGAGATTTTTTTAGCAAATCAATCAATTTATCAATCACATTGATAGCATTTATAATACTATCATTTCTTTTTGTTAGAAACATAAATGTTTTTTCTTCTACGGATATTGCTGTAGGTATATCTTTAAAAAGTTTGTTTTTGTATTCTTTTTTTGCGATATTTCCTATAAGTTTTACATTAAATTTAATTTTAAATTTTTTAAAACAAAGTTTCTCTACTATACTTTATCAAAAAAAAGTTAAGAGATATGTATGCGAAGCAATAGGATTTGTTATAGGTGGAACAATTTTTTCTTTATTTATGTCGTCTATACCTACGACAGCATTATTATTAACAACAATAATACTTATTCTTTTTAATCTTATATATCTTTGTGAAAGTATAATAGTAAAAGTTTTTTATTTCGGGTTATTATGTTTATCTCTTTATTTAGTTAAATATCATAGTATTGATATTGAAAAGCATTCTTTTTTTAATATCAATTCAAATAGCAATGTCACAGATATTTCGTACTATGAAAATATGCAAAATATATTAATCGAAAAAAACGGAGAATATTATTTTTACAAAAACGGTAATTGTGAGTATGCTTTACCAAGTCCGGAAATATTTGATGAAGAGGATTTTGCACACCTTCCCATACTTCATCATACAAACCCTGAAAAGATTTTGCTTGTAGGTGGAATAAAATATTTGCCTTCGGTTATAAAGTATGATTTAAAGAAGATAGATTTTGTCGAACAAGATTTGAAAATGGTACAAACAACAAGAAAAAATATAAACAAATTAAATTCTATTTTTGAGGATAATAGAATAACCGTTTATACACAAGACGCAAGACAATTTTTGCACTCCTGTAATGAAAAATACGATGTTATTCTCATAGGTTTAGACATACCGCTAAACACATCAATAAATAAATTTTACACTTACGAGTTTTTTAAACTTGCTAATGAGAAAATAAAAGAAGATGGTTTCTTAGCATTAAAGTTGCCGGGATCTATGGTATATTCACCGACATTGACATTTGAATTAAATGCATCCGTATATGAAAGTTTGAAAGACGTTTTTCCTAACATACAAGTTATACCGGGTAAAACAAATATTTTTATAGCATCAAAAACAAAGATGCCTTTTAGATTACATATAAAGAAAAGATTGAAAAAAGTTGAAGATGAAACGTTTGTTTTATCTAAATATTACGTAGATGAAAGAATGGATACACAAAAAACAAAATGGTTGAATTTTCAAATAAGAAAATATAGTAGTAAAGAAACTTTAAATAGAGATTCAAACCAGAAAACAATGTTATTATCAATAATGTATTGGCAGTCTTTGTTTTCGCCTTTTTTGACAAAATTTTTGAGATCGCTTATAGAATATTCTTATCTTGTTGCTTTTGTTGCGATAATACCGTTCTTTTTGATAAAAATAAAATATTCCGTTACAGCTTTTGTTTCGGGTGCGAGTGCTATGTGGTTGCAGTTCGTATGTTTTTGGGGATTTCAAATATATGTTGGTCAAATTTATAGGTGGTTTGGACTGATTACGGCAATATTTATGTTAGGACTTGTTTTAGGATCTTTATATTCCAAATATTATCAGAAAAATTCGGCACTTAATAAAACTTTTTTCAATAGTGAATTTTTATATCTTTTATGGATATTAACTTTTATTATAGTCATAGAATACAAATTGTTGAATATATATTACTTATATCTTTTATCTTTTGGGGTGGGAACAATAACCGGTTTGGAGTTTGCACAATTAATAAAAATCTTTAGTATAATCAAAGAGGGAAGAAACAATGCCAGAATTTTCTTTTCAGATGCTCTTGGCGGAGCTTTTGCATGTTATGTCGGCGGAGCTTTTATTATCCCGGTATGGGGAATAACAAAATCTTTAATATTTATTCTAATTTTAAAATTCTTAATATTCACATGGTGGCATTATGATAAAAAACACGGGTTATAGAATATGAATCTGTTTTTATTTTTTGTAGTAGCTATTATATTGTCGATTATTAATAATCAAAAATTAAACAGATACAACAACATTTTATATTTGTTGGTGTTTTGTTGTATTGTTATTGTTTATTGTGTATTTTCAGCAAACTCTTATGCGAGTATACACTTCTTGCCTAAAAAGGATTTGAATGTTTATTTTCATACCGGTAATTTTTATAATTGGCTAATGACAAGCTTTTTTAAATTTAAATTAAATTTGGATGTAAATGCGAATTTTGTTAATTATTTATCGAATTTGCCATCCGAATATTTGTTTGATCAAAATTCTGTTCCTATAGAAGTAAAAATGTTTTATGATACAAGTATTTATGATAACAAAATTTATTTATATTTCGGAATTACGCCTATAATATTATTTTATGCTCCATTTTATTTGATAACACATTTTTTTATTTCGGATCAAATAGTATATGCTTTGTTATCTGTAATTATATTTGTTTTACAACTATTAATTTTAAAAAAAGTTTTGTTATATTTAATACAATCTAATATCTTAAAGAAAGATATCAATAAATATTTCAATGTTATAACTTTAATAGTCTTATCTTTATGTAACGGGATACCTTTAACATATATTTCTATTACAGTCCATTCTATAGCCGTATTAACTTCGATATTTTGTCAATTGGTTGCAATATATTTGTGTTTATTACTTGTAAATAATTTTACTAAAAGAAAAATGTTTTTTATCGGTTTATTTTTAACTTTGGCTGTTGGCAGTAGACCTTCAAGTATAATCTTACTATTGTTATTTTTTGTTTTCATGTTATATATTTTCAATATAAAAAAATATTGGAAACAATATTTATGCTTTTTTATACCAATCATTATTTATGGAATAATTTTGGCTACGTATAACTATATGAGATTTAATTCTATTTTTGATTTTGGGTTATTATATCAGTTCGGCCCTATGTATAACAAAAATTCAATTAACAATTTTAATGTGTCTTTTATAACCTTTGCTAAAAATATATTTTTTAATATTTTCTATTTACCTACATTTACTTTTATTACGCCATTATGTTTGTTTAAGAATCCTGAAAATTTATCTCACTTTGAACCTATGATTGGAGGATTTATAATTTGTCCTATAGTAGTTTTTCTATTGTTTATAAAGAAAATTTTTATTAGATTTTTTAATGATAACAAAAATATTCCATTATTGATTATTGTGATGTTAATCACAAGCTTATGTTATATTTTGCTTAATTCTTGTATGGGTTCAAATGCAAGATTTGTTGCTGAATATCTATCTTTATTACTAGTTCCGAGTTTTATTTCTTTTTATGTTTTTGTTGAAAACATAAATAATATCAAATTACAAAAAATAGTATATATGTTGTTTTTTTCTTTTGTGATTTTTAGTTTGTATGTTAATATTAATTTGATGAATTGTATTTTTATAATGTCAAAAAATGGGATGATATAATGAAAAAAATTTTTTTAGTTTTAATAAATATTTTATTTTTTTGTAGTAATATCTTTGCTCAAATATCTGTGGAATATTTCGGCGGAGCAGGAAGAGTGTCGGGTTCATGTGCTTTGTTAAAAGTTGCCGATAGTTCCGTTATTATAGATTGTGGAAGTTTTTATGATGAAGAGAATTTACCGGCTGATAATTCAACAATTGATAAAAAATTAATAAATGCCGATGCCATGGTTTTAACACATGCACATAACGACCATTCCGGAAGAGTATTACAACTTATAAGTGAAGGCTTTAACGGGAATATTTATTGTACCGATGCAACCAAGAAGATACTTTTTGAAATGTATGATGATGGTTGGAACTATGATTATGTTAAGAAAAAATATTTTTGGTCAAGATCAAAAAGAGAAAAAATACAACTGCGAGAAAGCAAAGAAAGTATAACTTTGCATTGGTATAGTTCTTGTAAAAATGCCGTTAAAAATATAGAAGGAAGCAAAAGTGAAGTATCTTTGATTCAATTAAAAAATAAATATGGTGTGAATTTTAAAGTTTGTAAAAATTGTTTAAGTAAAGATTTAGAAAAAATGCAAAACAGATTTGTATCGGTGGAATATAAAGAGAATATAGATATAACAGATAAAATTAATTTTAGTCTATATAATGCGGGACATATTTCCGGTTCGGCAAGTGTTGTTTTTTATGTCTATGATGAGAATAAAATTAATACGATTGCTTTTTCCGGAGATTTGGGAAGCGGATATTCAAAAATAACACCCGATAAAGACATTATCCCTAAAGTTGATTATATTTTTGTTGAAACTACTTACGGTGGAGATAAGAAGAATATCGGCCCTGCTGACTATCAAAAATTTCAACAAATGCTTTCAACTGCTATGGGAAACAATAAAATTGTTTGGATACCGGCATTATCTTTACATAGAACACAAAAAATTTTATTTGAAATTAAACAGGCACAGCTTAACGGTTTAATATCTTATGATGTTCCTGTTTATAGTTTATCTCCGTCATCAAACGGAATTACTGAACGATATGAAAAAGAAGCAAATTTCCCTTCAAGAGACAGATGGTTTAAAAATGAAGTTTACCAAATTGGCTCTTTTTTACCTGAAAATTATATAACAAAGAAACCGAAAGAATTTCCTGTACCATCAATAATAATTTCCGCAAGCGGAATGATGGATCAAGGTGTATCTTATGGCTTAATAAATAAGCTGTTACCTTTGGAAAATGTCGAAGTATGTTTAGTAAGCTATGCAAGTTCTGCAACACCTGCAGGAAAACTAAAAAAAGGAGCAAAATATATACGAGTCGGGAAAAATTCCGTAAAAGTTGTTGCTAAAGTAAATATTTTTGATATTTTTTCAGACCATCCCGATATAGAAGAGTTGATGAAATGGTTGTCTAATCAAGATTCGAATACAAAAGTTTATTTGGTTCATGGGGAAAAAAACACATTGGAAAGAGCTTTATCTTTATATAAAGAGAGAGGTTTTGCAAATACAAAAATTGCCATTGAAGGTATTAATATTTTAAATTAATTTTTAGTGTTTTTTTTGTTTTATATTTTGTATAATAAAAAGTCATGAAGTTTTAATATTTGTTGTAAGAGAGAAATAAAATGTTTAATTATCTTTTTAAATTATTTTCAAATGATTTAGGTATAGATTTAGGTACGGCGGTTGTATTGGTATATGTAAAAGGACAAGGTATTGTTTTAACCGAACCGTCCGTTGTTGCTATGGATAAAGAAACGAAAAATGTTTTATCCATCGGTAAAGAAGCAAAAAAAATGTTGGGAAAAACACCTGCAAATATAGTTGCCGTAAGACCTTTAAGAGATGGCGTTATTGCAGATTTTGAGGCAACTCAAAAAATGATAAGATACTTCATTTATAAAGCAAATAAATCGAGAAGATTGTTGCATCCGAGAATTGTAATAGGTGTTCCTTCCGGAATAACCGATGTTGAAAGAAGATCTGTAAGAGAAGCTGCAGAGCAAGCGGGTGCAAGAGAAGTTCATATAATAGAAGAACCTATGGCCGCTGCTATCGGTGCCGGTATCCCTATACAGGAACCTGAAGGAAATATGATAGTTGATATCGGTGGTGGTACGACGGATGTTGCAATAATTTCTTTAGGCGGAATGGTTGTTTCAAAGGCCATAGATGTTGCCGGTGACAAAATGGATGAAGCAATAGTTCAATATTTTAGAAGAAAATATAATTTGCTGATCGGGGAAAATACAGCAGAGATTGTAAAAATTCAAATAGGTTCTGTTTTCCCGATGCAACAAGAACTCAGTATGGAAGTAAAGGGAAGAGATCAGGTTACCGGTCTTCCAAAAACAATAACGGTAACATCGGAAGAAATTCGTTCGGCATTATCAGAGCCGATTAAGTCTATAGTTGAAGTTATTAAAGACACTCTCGAAGAAACTCCGGCGGAATTGTCTGCCGATTTGGTAGATAGAGGTATTGTTCTTGCCGGTGGCGGTGCATTGTTAAGAGGTTTGCCTGAACTATTGAAACAGGAAACCGAGCTTCCTATAAATATAGCGGATGATCCTTTAACTTGTGTAGTTAGAGGAACAGGTGTTTACTTGGAAGAATTAGATAATATAAAACTTGCACAAAAAAAATATATGGTATAAAACCTTTTCGTATTGCCATGAGTACAAATAAAAATACCAATAAAGTATTTTTTTTATTGCTTATCATTTCAATTGTTTTAATTGCATTAAGACTTACACCTACTGTTCAAGTGTTAAAACAGTTAGTTTATTCCGTATTAGTTCCCGATATAAAAATTTCATCTAATTTGTTCAGTAAAACAGGTTCTTTTTTGTTAAATTTATCTAACATAATAAAAGTTAATCAAGAAAATATTGAACTTAAAAACGAAAACTTCAGATTAATGCAAGATTTAACGGGTTCTCAGATTATTTTAGAAGAAAATGTTAGATTAAAAAATTTGCTAAATATAAAAGAAACTAAAGATTTTAAGCCTGTATTTGCCAATATTATAGTAAGAGAACCTACACAATGGTACAAATTTGTGATAGTCGATAAAGGTGCTAACGACGGAGTCGAAATAGACAATTCCGTTGTCGCAGTATTGTCTGATGGAAAAACCTGTGTTTTTGGTAGAACAACTGAAGTATATTCATCGACATCAAAAGTAGCATTAATAACAAATCCTTTGTTCTCTATTCCCGTTCAAATAAAAGATTTAAAAGTAGATTGCGTTTGTGACGGATGTGACTCACAATATTTAAAACTGTCTTTTATACCTCAATCTGTCAATTTAAAAATAAATGATGAGATTGTTACAAGTTATTTGAGTAATGTGTTTGATAAGGGTATAAATGTAGGAACAATAGTGGATATAGTAAGAACAAATTATGGGGAATATCAAGAAGTAACAGTAGAACCATATACACAGAAACAATCGGTTTATGAAGTAGCTGTGTTGGTAAAAAAATAAAATGATAAAAATAATTATTCCGGTATTTATTTATTTTATACTTGTAATAATGCAGTTTGTAATTCCCAAGTATATGCCTTTTAATATTTGGACGGTATACCCTAATTTTATTTTGATGTTTGTTGTTTATACCGCTTTAAATAGGGGAACAATGAAAGGACAAACTGTAGGTTTTATTTACGGATTAACATGGGATGTTTTGTCCACGGATATTTTTGGCGTCAGAGCATTAAGTTTTACAATAGCAGGTTATTTGGCTGGAAGTTTTAATAAAAAATTGAATAAACATCAACCTCTTACACAAATTATAGTTATGGCAATAGGATTGATTGTTACTCATTTGATTTTAAATATCACTTATATCATAATGCCGGCATCGGAGACAATCTATATTCAAAATTTTGAATTATCTTTTTCCGTAGTATTTAATATTTTGATAAATTTATTACTGGCACCTATAGTGTTTAAGATATTTTTGATTGTTGACAGAAAAAGTTTATAATTGTGAGTATAATTGATCGTGCTGTTTTATCATATAATCAATCGAAAAAGTATAATCGATACTGTTTCTTGCATTTAAAGATAATTCTTTCCTTAATTTTTTATCGTTGGCTAATAATAATATTTTTTCTTCACAAGCTTTTATATTATGTGGCTTAATTAAAAAACCGTTAAAACCATCCTTAACTATTTCTCTTTGACCATCGACATCATTAACAATAGGTGAAAGACCGCAACACATTGCTTCTATCGTTGATATAGGTAATCCTTCCCATAAAGATGTCATTACAAAAATATCGCTGGAATTTAATATATTTGAAATATCTCTTCTCCAACCTAAAAGAAAAATATTGTTTGAAATATTATAATCTCTTATAAGATTTTCAAAATTTTGTCTCAATGTTCCGTCACCTACCATAATAAACTTAAAACTTTTATTCTTTTCGGATATGTCTTTTGCTATTTTAATAAAATCCGGTAAATTTTTTTGCGGTTTAAATGGTCCTATTGTTGTAACCAATATATCTTGTTCGTTTAAATTCAATTCTTTTTTTAATGACGGAATATCATTAAAATTTTTAAAGTTATCAATATCAACACCTAATCTTATGTAATGATATTTTTCTTTTTTGCCGATATTATTTTGCAGACCTTTAGTTGTGTTTTCAATACTTACAGGAATAAGATATTTTGAAAATTTTGCTCCTAATTTTTCTAAAAATATAAATAAATTTTTTTTTAAAAAACTTTGAGTATCATTGAAACTAAAACCATGAATTGTATGGATTATATTTTGTATACCACACAGCTTTGCTGCCAATCTTCCTATTATTCCGGCTTTAGATGAATGAGTGTGTACGATATTGGGATTTTCTTGTTTTAATATTTTATATATGGAATACAGTGCTTTTAAATCTTTTATCGGACTTATTTCTCTAACTAAATCTTTTACAAATATAACCCTTATTTTATTTTTTGTTTCTTCATCAAGTATTCCGCCGCAACCGCATATTAAAACAGTTTCAAATTTGTTTTTATCAAGTTTTTCACATAATGATATAGCAACTTTTTGTGCTCCGCCCAATTCAAGTTTTGTAATGATAACAGCTACTTTTATTTTATTCATTTTATTTTATTTAACTGTTGTGCTAAATTTTTCCCGTCAGTAATATTTTTTTCTATGAAAGAATATTCCCAACTGCCATACCTTCCTATACAATAAATATTATTAGCTTTTAAAAATTTGAATATAGTTTCTAATGCTTTTTTTCTGGCTTTATTGAATATAACATAAGCATATTTCATATCTATCACGTTTATGCTTAAAACTTCATCATCAACATTCATTACTCCTATTTCTTTTAATATAGGAATTATATTATCGCAATTTTTTGTATCTGCCATTTCAATATATAAGCTATAACAATTTTTAGGAGCTAATTTTTTTGACACATTGGAATATACGCCCACTCTATAAAAAGGATATTTTTTTTCCGGGATATATATCCAGTGAACGTCTTTTATCATATTCGGTAAATTCTTTTTGTATTTTATACCTAAATTTATACATCTTGTGGATGTGCATTCCAATTGCTTTATAAGTTTTGAAATATTTTTCGGTAAATCTTTTATGCTTAATAGAAGTTCTTTTAATGGTTGAGTTGATATTATATTATCATAAAAATAATATTTACCGCTTGCGTAAATTTTTTTGTTTTTTAAATCGATCACTTCAACTTTTGAGTTTGTTATAACATTACCTTTTAATTTTTTATAAAATCCGTCAATCATTGCTTGGCATCCGTGGTTGGGGGGATAGTAAAAAGTACTGTTGTAACCATATTTTTGTTCGTTTTTAGAATATGCCGATTTTAGTATTTGTTCTTGAGATGGTTTTGGAACGAAAGGCGCTGTCCATGCTGCTGTTAATTTTTTTAAATTATAGTTCCATAACTTTTGATTGTATGGCTGCATAAAATATTCCGTTATACCATCACCGAACATTGTTTTTGCCCAGTCTATAAAAGGCATATCTGCAGATATTTTTATGCTTTTTCTTTTTTTTATTCCGTCAATGCATTTTTGTTTTTGTCGCTCATTAAGATAATACAGATTTGCCTGAAAAGGAAACGGCATTATTTTGTTGTTAAATAAAATTGTCGATTTTCTTTTAACTGTTAAAAGTTTTTTTTCTATAATTTTTTCTATTAAAAATTTTATCTTTTTATCTTTTATATGTATAAAATGTCCGGAATAATCAAAAATAAAACCATTTTCTTTTACGGATTTACATAATCCGCCGACAATATTTTCTTTTTCGAAAATAATGAAAGGCTTTTTTGAAAAATATCCGAAAGAAAGGCCTGAAATTCCTGCACCTATAACGATGTTGTTTGTCATAATTAATCTACTTTAACCTTTGATAATCTTATTGAAAATATAACTAATAATAATATAACAAAAGAAAAAATTAAATAAGAAATATTGTCGTTAATTTTAACTATCGTATAAGAAAAAATTCCCAAAACAAAAGATAGAATATAAACAAATAATAAAATTTGTTTTCTTGAATATCCCATTTTTTCAAGTCTTAAAGGGAAATGATCTTTGCTGCCAAGAAAAGGATTTTTACCTTTTAACATTCTCATAATGCTTACGAATATCGTTTCATATATAGGAACAGCTAATATTAATAATGGTGCAAATACACCTATAGGATTTATCTTTGTATAGGACGTTCCCATAGCAATTGTAGCAAGAATAAAACCTATAGCTAAACTTCCGGTATCACCCATAAATATTTTTTTGCTCTTTGATAAATTAAAAGGAAGGAAACCTAAACATGATGCCAAAAGTGCTATAGCACAAAAATTAACATAGAGCATTTCGCTCGGTAAAGCTATTATAAAGAAAAATAATGCCGCTATTGCTGCCGTTCCGCAAGATAGCCCGTCCATAATATCTATGAGATTAAAAGCATTTGATAATCCCATTATCCAAAATATACTTATTATCACGGATAATATTTTGTTTTCAATAAAGTTTATTCTGATGTCAAAAAAATAAACGACAATAAGACAAGCAATAATTTGTATTAAAAATTTGAACTTGAAACCAAGGCCGCCTTTTTTTATATCATCACATAATCCGAGTACTAACAACATAAAAGAACCCACAATTATTGACCTTAAATTATTTAATGTTCCGGTAGGAAAACTTGTTATAAATCGTATAAGTATCAAACTTATAACCCATCCGCTCCATATTGCAAGGCCACCTAAATAAGGAGTACTTACTTTATGAGTTTTCACTGCAGTTATTGGCTTGTCATAAATATTTAACTTCATTGCAATATATCTAAAGCAAGGAGTTAAAATAAGTGATATTAAATATGCTGTAACAAATGTAATTAAATATAAAATCCCGTTATTCATAAATTAAAAAAGTTTGTTCCATTTATCCATATTATATTTGTCTGCACAAAGTTTTGCCGCTAAATCTATTTCTTCTTTTGTTAAATCTTTATTTATTGTATTACATTTTAAAGAATTTGATAAGTTTTTAAAAAATTCATTTGTAAAAGAATTGGTCTCTTCCTGAGTAAACTTTAAATGAATAGAACCTTCTACAAGTATTTTTTTACCTCTTCTTCTTTGACAAGAACCTACAATCTTTTTTCCGTTTAACAATAAGTCATCTTTGTATAATGTTTGAACGCAACTGTAATTTTTTGTATTGTCGGTTTCAATAATTGTTTTATCACAAAATATATTTATTTTTTCCAAAGATTTTCTTATGTTTTCGTGGATTATTTTATAGGTGGCTTCTTGATTATAAATATAAGGCCATATTTTATCGGAAACTATCAATGAATATGAAAGATCCGTATTATGTAATACGGACAACCCCCCGGTTAACCTTCTTACAACCGAATAATTGTCTGTTTTTTGTGAGGGAAATTTTTGAAAATAGCCAATAGTGTATGCCGGACCGGTCCACCTATAAAAACGAAAAATATCTTCAAAGTTTTCTTTTGTGAAAAAAACTTCATCAAGTGCAATATTTGTACTACAATCTCGTGGAATATCGTTAACACATCTTAAATTCATATTTTCTCTGATTTATAATTCGTTTCTGTAAACCGCTTCAAGAAAAGCATCTACGACTACGGGGCTAAACTGCTTATTTTTATTTGATACTATTTCTTTTATTGCTTCGGATTTTTCCAAACCTTTTCTGTAAGGCCTGTCCGAAGTCATTGCATCGTAAGCATCCGCGACTGAAATTATTGTTGCGATAAGAGGAATCTTTTCACCTGTTAAACCACAAGGATAACCTCTGCCGTCATATCTTTCATGATGATATTTTACACCTAAAGATATATTTTTAAATTCTTTTATCGGTTCCAAAATTTCAGCACCGAGCGTAGGATGTTTTTCAATAAGTTTTATTTCTTCGGGTAATAATTTTTCGGATTTATTTAAAATATTTTCCGGAATTCCTATTTTACCGATATCATGCAACAAAGCCGAAATTCTTAATGAATTTTCAAATGTATCATAATCTTTAGTTAAATCTTTTGGAATATATTTTAACAATGTCATTGAGTACTTCATTACTCTTTCTGTATGTCCGTGTGTATAAGAGTTTTTTATATCAATGGCTGTTGCAAGTGTTTCAACCGTATTTAACAGCAATTGTTTATTTACATCTAATTGCTTTTTTATATCATCGAATAATTTCGCATTTTGTATTGCCATTACGATATCTGAAGCTAACACCATTAAAAAATCCATATCATCTGTATCAAAAGAAGAATTATCTATTTTGTTACCTATGAAAAAAACTACCATCAATTCTTTTCTGAAAAAGCCGGGCACAATCAATTGTGCTTTATACATAAATGTTTCTTCTTCAAGTTCGGTGAGCAAAGTATATATACTTTCGTTGTCTTTGTATTTTTCTTTTAAATCTTTAAGTTGAGAAACTAAAAGATATTCTTTGTTTTCTTTTTTGATATCTTTATTTAGAAAAAATTGGATAATAGGGTTGTTGTTTGTTATTTTTGTGAATCCTACAGGGATTTTTAATCCTTTTTTTCCGCTGGATACTGTTATAATATATTCTTTCTTTGCTTTATTATAAAGAAATAACCCGGCATGTTTTATACCGAGATTTCTGGTTAGAGTTCTTACAACCAATCTGGACAAAAGATTCGGATCATGAATCAAAATCATTTGTTTGGCTGTTTTTGATAGATAACTTTTGTAGTCTTTTTTTTGTTCCATTTTTATATATAGGTCAAAACTTTTTTCTTGAAATCTGCAAGATCTATAGGTTTTTGTATATAATCGGTGGCACCGTTTTCAAGAACTTTTGCTTGATTATCGGAACTTATACTGCCTGTAATTATTACTACTTTTGCATCAGGATTGATTTCTTTAATTTTTTTTAATACTTCGATTCCGCTAATTCCGCCCAAATGCACATCAAGAAAAACGCAATCAAATTTTTCCTGATTGTATTTTTCCAAAGCTTCTTCTCCGGAAATAGCCAGCACGCTGTCAATATTAAGTCTTTTTAAAAACCTTCCCATAAAAGCGACTATTTCTTCTTCGTCATCAACAATTAGAACTTTTTTATTCAAAATTCATACCTCTTAATTGTCAATAAGTATACCAAATGCTTATAAATTTGGCAACTCGATTGTAATATCTGTTCCGATCATATATTTTGATTCAAACCATATTTTCCCTTTATGGTTTTCTTCTATCATTCTTTTAACGATGTACATTCCTATACCGGTTCCGGATTTACATGATGCTTTTGTTGTGAAAAAAGGAATAAAAATTTTGCTTGTTTGTTCTTCTTTTATGCCTATACCATTATCGGAAATTTTTATAATTGTTTTATTGCTTTTTTGTGTTAAAGATATGTTGATACTGGGATTAAATTTAAGTTGTTCATCGTTTTTTAAATTTTTATACTTTTCTTCTATTGCTTCAAAAGCATTATCTACAAGGTTATAAATGACTTCTGTCATTTGTGATTTTACACCGAGAATAGTATCAGTATCTCTGAAGTTTTTAACTATTGTCAATTTATCCGGAAGATGATGTTTTACTTTCAACATTTCATAAGCCAAATCAACAACTTCCTTAAAAGAAAAAGTTTCAAACATTCTGTGCTTTGCTTTCATTTTTGCAAAATCAAGAATACCTCTTATTACTTCATCTGTTTTAACGATGTTGCTTTTTAACGATTCGGCAAGTTCGTCTATGTATTTAAAAGTATCTTGCAATTGTTTGCTTGCATTGAAGAAATCTTCGTTGTTTTCTTCAAAATCTTTAATTTCAAATTTTAATTCTCCGGAAATTAAAGAAAATTGATTTAATCTGTTTCTTATTTGATGTGCAACACCTTCTGCAAGTCCGCCGATTGAAGCAAGTTTTTCGGCAGCAAATATTTTTTCCTGGGCTTGTTTATATTCATCAAAAAACAAACAATTTTCCATTGCAAGAGATGTTTGCCTTGCAAGCATTTTAAATATTGTCATATCTTCTTTAGTAAAAATATCGTTGTTATTCTTTTCTCCTATAACCATAAAACCTTTAACTCCATCGTAAAACGACGGTATAATTAAAGCCGGTCTGAACGGCAGAATAACAGAACGTGCAATAAACTGAGGCATTTCATCAAACAAAAAAGGATCTTCTTTGTGCTTTATAAAATTTATAAAAGGATGATCGTAATCGTAAGAAAACATAAGTTCATTGCTTTGATGCTGGTAAGATCTAATGCTTTTAATTTCATAACACTCTTTATTTTTGTTTTCCAAAAATATGGCTACAAAAGATACTTTTATTGTTTTTAGAAGAACCATTGAGATAAGTTTTAATAATCTGTCGATATTGTGTTCTTTTGCCATACCGCTTGCTGCATGTATTAGTAAATTCTGATAATGTTTGCTTTGAGAAAATAATAAATCTTCTGCTTTTGATATAACTTTTTTATATACAAGGAAGAAACCTATTGTAAGCATGAATGTAATGAAATTTGATACGTGTATGTTTGTTGAATAAATTAAGATGTAATTTGATAATATAAGAACGAGAAACAGCATAAACAAAAATATAAGTATTTTTATTGATGCTATTTTTATATTGGTAAAATTATAACTTGATATTATTATTGTTGTTGCTATCATAAAAAACATCGTCGTGAGATAAAAAATAGGCTCAAAACTAAAAATATTGTAGAAAAACAAATTATCAAAAATAAAAAGTATGAGATACACTCCATACACTAAAATTAAGTAAATTATTCTTTGCTTTTGAATAGCGGTAATTTCATCACTCTGTATATAATTGTATGCTACATATACTGAGTAAATAAAAAGAAATATCGAATAAAAAATGAATATGAAATGGAATTTGCCGGCTAACGGATAATTTCCCCACTGATTAGCTTCTATCGTTGATATTATAACATTTGAAAAAATAGTTAACACAATAAATAACAATGTTATTGAAAGCGTTAAAATTTTAATAAGTTTATTTGTTTTTAAATTTATGAAGTTAAATAAAAAATATGTAGCAAAAAATGGTATAAGTATTATACCTATGAACCCCAAATGAGCTAAGAAGTATGCTGTTCTTTCGTTTGAAGTTGAGTTCATCAATGCATAAGATATTAACCAAAGCAGAAAAGAAGAACTTAATGCAGCAAAAATATACGAACTCACGGTAGCCTTATTCTTGTAAAAAACGAATAACGTTAGAAAAACCAGTATAACTGCAGATAAATATATAAAAAATTGGTATAAACTGTACATAACTTCATAGATTATATGAAAACTCTTTATATTTTTCAATATAAATATTCTTGCTAAAACATCAAAAAACTGGTAGAATTATAAAATCTAAATATATATTGATTTTTTAAATAAAAATAAAATTTTGAGAGGTGCAAAATGCAAGCTGTAATTATGGCAGGCGGTTTTGGTACAAGATTAAGACCTATTACTTGTAGTGTTCCTAAGCCTATGGCTTTAGTTGCGAACAGACCTATGTTGAGTCACATTATCGAACTGTTGAAACAACACAATTTCAACGATTTGACGATGATGTTGTATTATCAACCCGAAATTATAAAAAATTATTTTAAAGATGGTAAAGATTTAGGTGTATCCATAAAATATTTAAGACCGGAAGCAGATTTGGGAACGGCCGGAAGTGTAGGATTTGCAAGAGAAGGTCTCAATGATACGTTTTTAGTTATATCCGGGGACGTTCTTACAGATTTTGATATTTCAAAAGCTATAGAATATCATAAGAAGAAAAAAGCAATAGCTACAATGGTTTTGACAAGAGTGGAAAATCCGTTGCAGTTTGGCGTTGTTATTACCGATAAAAACGGTAAAGTTGAAAGATTTTTGGAAAAACCGTCTTGGGGAGAAGTTTTTTCCGATACAATAAATACGGGTATATATATATTGGAACCGGAAGTATTCAAATATGTTCCGGAAAATACGGACGTTGATTTTTCAAAGAATTTGTTTCCTCAGTTGTTGAAAGAAGGGAAACCGTTATACGGATATATTGCCGACGGATATTGGAAAGATATCGGTAATCACGATGAATACAGATTTGCACATTATGATATATTAGACGAGAAAGTAAAAATAAATGTGTTGGGAACAAAGAAAAAAATTAACGGCAAAACTGTTATTCTTGGAAAAAATTCCGTAATTGAAGATGGTGTTGTCGTTGATGACAATGTTATAGTTGGGGATAATACTACAATAAAGAAAGGTGCGAAAATCGGTAAATCGGTTATCGGTTCGAATGTTGTGGTAGAAGAAAATGCTTTAATTTTGGGCTCTGTTATTTGGGATGATGTAAATATTGGTCCTAAAGCAAGTTTAAAAGAAGTTGTTATAGGAAATTCTACAAAAATAGAAAAAGGAGCTTCCGTTCAAGTAGGTTCTATAATTGCTGATGAGTGTCTTATCGGTGAAAAAGCTACAATAAGAGCGAACTTAAGAATATGGCCACACAAAATTGTTGAAAAAGGTGCAATTCTTTCATCAAGTTTGGTTTGGGGGGCAAAATGGAACAAAGCTTTGTTTAATGCCTATGGTAGTATTTCCGGGTTAGGTAATATTGAAATCACTCCTGAATTTGCCGCAAAAATCGGTTCAGCTTACGGTGCTTATGTCGGTGGCGGAGCTTATGTTGTAATTTCGAGAGACGATCACAGAACAACCAGAATGATAAAAAGAGGAATAATTTCAGGTATTCTTTCTGCAGGTGTAAATGTAGGTGATATGTTAAATGCACCTATACCTGTTGCAAGATACGAAATCGGTAATGATGGAGAAATCGGCGGTATTCATATAAGACAATCTCCTTATGATGCAAAACTTATCGATATAAAATTCTTCGATAAGTTCGGTAGTGATATCTCTATAAGTCAGGAAAAATCCATAGAACAACTCTTCTTTAGAGAAGATTTTAAAAGAGCAGATATGGACAATGTAGGTATGATTACGGTTCCTCCGAGAGCAAACGAGTTTTATAAAACAGGATATTTAAATACTATACAGAAAAAAGAAGCAACAACTAAAAAAGGAATGAAGATAGTTGTAGACTATGCACATTCAACAGCTTCACTTGTTTTTCCTACAATTTTAGGAGAATTAGGTATAGATGTTGTTGCTTTAAATGCTTACATAGATGCTAAAAAAATAACAAAAAGCAAAGAAGAATTTGATCATTCTTTGAACCAATTATCAGATATTGTAACAACATTAAAAGCAGATGTCGGTTTCTTGTTTGATAACGGTGCGGAAAAAGTTTTTCTTGTCGATGAAAGAGGGAAAATTATAGATAACGATACGGCAATGCTTGTTATGGCATACCTTGTTATGTCGACATACAAAAAAGGTACAATAGCAGTTCCTGTTACCGTATCATCGGTTATTGATGAACTTGCAAAACAGTTTGATTTCAAAATAATAAGAACAGGAACAAGTCCGAGAAGCATAATGAAAGCATCAAAAGAAAAAGATGTTATCTTTGTTGCAGATTGTAACGGCGGGTTTATATTCCCTGAATTCCAAAACTCGTTTGATGCAATGTATGCGGTAGGTAACTTAATAAAAATGTTATCTCAAACGGAATTCACCATAAGTATGATAAGAAGAGAAATTCCTTCTTTTGAAGTATTCCATAAAACAATACCTTGTGCATGGGATAAAAAAGGTCAGACAATGAGATATGCGATAGAATATGCAAAAGGTAAAAAAACAGAGCTTATAGACGGTGTAAAAATATTTTTGGATAACGGTTGGGTATTACTTCTTCCGGATCCCGATGAGGCTTATTTCCATATTTGGGCGGAAGCAAGAGATAAAACAACCGCAAAAGGTTTCATAGATATTTATACGGACAAAATAACCGAATGGCAGAAATAATATCAAAAACAGGGACAAGAATTTAATGTCCCTGTTTTTTTTTGTTTGACGTTATAGTTACTATAAGGTGTATAATAAAGATATGAAAAAAATAATATATTATTTAAGATTAATATTATCGGCAGTAGTTTTAATAATTTCGTTTCTTGCTTTTACTGCATCATTTTCTTTTTTTACAAAATTTTTTGCCATACAGTTAGGTCCAGGTATTGCAAGTTTGGTTGCTTCTTTTTCAATAACTGTTTTAATATCTGTTGCTGTAATAATGATTTTTACTTTTTTGCTTGGAAGATTTTATTGCTCCTTAATTTGTCCTCTGGGAATATTACAAAATTTTATAGGTTTTTTATCTTTTAAAAACAGTAAAAATTATAAGAATATGGCAAAAACAAGATATACCATAGCGGCATTAGTATTCGGCGCTTTGTTTTGCGGGTGGGCAGTAGGTTTTAAAATTTTGGATCCGTACACAAACTTCGGGTTGATTGCATCAAGCATTTTTACACCTTTATATAACCTTATAACAAAATCACAAAATTATGAGTTTACAATACCTGTTTTAATAATTTCTTTAATACCTTTTATAATTTTAATTTTATTGGTTTTATTTAAAAGAAGATTTTTTTGTACTGTCATTTGTCCTGTGGGAACTGTATTGGGCCTATTTGCAAAGTATGGTATCTTTAGGCTTAAAATAGGAGATAATTGTGTAACTTGCGGAGCCTGTTTTAGAAATTGTCCTGCCGGAAGTATAAATTTAAAAGATAAAAAAATAAATAATGAACTATGTATAAGATGTTTAAAATGTGTTGCTACTTGTCCTAAACAAGCAATAAGTTTCGGAACAGAGAATAAAAAACAAGTTTCGACATTTAACCGGGGCAGAAGAGATTTTATTTTAGGTTCTGTATTGGTTTTAGGTGCAGTTGCAACCGGTGTAGGCAGTGCAATAATCAGAGGGAAAAACTTCTTGAAAGATAAAATAAGAGCAATATTGCCGCCGGGAGCAGGTGATTATTCGAGATTTTCTTCAAAATGTACAAGTTGCCAGTTATGTGTGGCGGTATGTCCTAATAAAGTAATTCATACGAGAGATTTTAATCACTCCGCAATCTATATGGATTACTCAAAAAATTATTGTAAGTATGATTGTAATGCTTGCAGTAAAGTTTGCCCGACAGGAGCAATAGAGAAAATATCTTTGGAGCAAAAACAACATACAAGAATAGGTCTTGCAAAAATTGACAGAGATTTATGTATAAATTGCGGAATTTGTGCTTTTAAATGTCCGGCAAAAGCATTGAATATAGAAGAAGATTCTAACGGAGACAGAGCATTAAAATATAATGCGGCCGTTTGTATCGGTTGCGGTGCTTGTCAGGTTTCTTGTCCGCATAAAGCAATAGAAATAGTCGGAATTGTTGAACAATCCAAAACCTCTTTGTAGTTTGTAGTTTATGGTTGGTAGTTTGTTGTTTGTAGTTGGTAGTTGTTTGTTGTTAAGCTATAAACCATAAACTATAAACAGTCGTTCTCGCCTTTCGTAGTTAAACTATAAAACACAAACCATAAACTATAAAATTTGTCAAACACTAACTTGACAAATTTTATATTATATGTTATATTACTTACCGTTCGGTAGATAAAATTGATATTTTTTAGAGAATAAAATGAGAACGAAAATATTAAAAACAGCATTTAATTTAATGGGTAAAAAAGCGGTAAAAGATGTTTCTATGCAAGAAATTGCTACTGCATGTAATATAACCAAACCGTCTTTATATTACTATTTTAAAAGCAAAGATGAAATTTGTTATACGATAGTCAGATATGTTTTGAATGACCAAAACAAAAAAATTAAGCAATATATAGATCAAGATATGTCTTTGGAAGACGTTTTAACAGATATTTTCCAAAAAACATATAATGCAAAAACAAAAAAATCACTGGAGTTTTTTTTGCATATGATAGATTATATTAAAGGGGTTCCTGCTCTTGAAAAGAAGTTTAAACCTTTAAAGGAAGAAAACGAAAAAAATGCTAAAGAGATTTTTAACAGAGCGGCAAAAAATAAAAATATATCGGAAAACAATGTAGATCTTGCTCACTATTTGTTTGAATCTTGTTTGTATCACATTGTATTTGCACCGATAAAAGATATAAATTTGCAACCTAAAGATATAGCAACATCAATTTTAAAAGCAGTAGACTACAAAAATTGAAGAATAGAAGATTAGAGGAACGAAAGAAATGAAGAAAATATTGAGTTTGTTTTTAACGTTGTTATTCAGTACAAATATTTTTGCGTCAGATTATTCTCATAACAATTCAATGAATGCAAAATTGTTTGAAGAAATACAAAAAAAGAGCGGAACAAAAATAACAATAAAAGAAGCCGTTAAAATGGCATTGAAAGATAGTTATCAGGTTTATGCCGCAAGTAAGATGAAGGAAATAAGTGATGAAGTTTACAGCCAAATGAAATCTTCGTATTATCCTTATGTTGATTTTAATGCAAGTTATAACAGAGCATTGTTAAGAGCAAAAGCATTAACCAAAATAGATGGCGAAGAGAAAATGGTAGAAGCTACACCGGTAAATAATACATATACCGCACAACTGCAAGCTAACTGGGTTTTATGGACCGGCGGTAAAGTAAAAAACACAAAGGAATACGGAAGATTGCAAGCTGAAAGTGCTGAATATCAATTGAGAGATACGAAAACGGCTGTTGCCAAACAGGTTGCTCAATTTTGTTATTTAATAATTTATGCTTCCGCACTTGTTCATGTTCAGGAAACATATTTGGATATTGCCAAACAACATTTGGATGAAACAAAAGCAAGATACAAACAAGGATTATCAAGTAATTTGGATGTATTAACTCAGCAAGTTAGAGCAGATAATATTGTTCCGCAGGTTTTACAAGCGGAGAAAAATGTTGAACTTGCAACTTTACACTTGAGACAAATATTGGATAAAGATCCTGAAATGCCAATATATTTAACTTGGACAGAAGAAGATTTGGCTCTCCCGAGCACAAAAAATCTTCAACAATTATATAATATGGCTTACGAACAAAGACCTGAACTTATAGTATCAAAATTAGCTGCCGATATTGCCGAAGCTAATTATAAATTGGCAAAATCGGATCATTATCCTAACCTTTCCGCTTACGGAAATTACGGCTATAACGGTTCCACAATAGAAGACCTTCCCGATGAAAATCATTACTATTGGGGCTCAAATGTAGGTTTACAGTTTTCTATGCCTATATTTCACGGGTATTCTGTTTCTTCTCAGGTAAAACAGAAAGAAATATATTATGAAAATGCAAAAGCAAGTTACGAAAATTTAAAGAAAAATATAAGAATACAAGTAAAAGAAGCTTGGCTAAGTTTGGAAGAAGCAAAAAAGAGAATAGAATCAACAAAAGGTGTTGTGGAAAGAGCACAAGAAAATTTGAACTCAAAAATGTTGAGATATAGAAACGGATTAATAAGTCAATTAGAGTTAAACGATGCAATATCGGACTTGAACGATTCGAATTTAACGTATGTTCAAGCCGTGTATGATGCACATGTAGCTTTATCAAACTTAAATTATGCCGTAGGAATGGAGACAGAAGATTATGAATAATCAAAATTTAAATCAAGAACAGAAAGACACCTCGATGGGTGCAATTGTCGTATGGGGAATTATTTTATTGGTAGCGGCTTTTATTGTTTATCAGGTAGCATTTAAAAAAGATAATGCTGCAATTTTAGATACCGTTTCAAAGGATGTTTTTGTTGTTAAAACAGAACAAGTTCAAAAAAGAGACTTGAAACATCAATTAATAACATCAGGTAACGTAAAAGCTTTGGAAGAAGCCGTGTTGTATCCCAGAATTAACGGTAAATTGCAGAAAAATGTATTAAAAGAAGGTGACAGAGTAAGGAAAGATCAGACGGTATCTTTAATAGACAGAGATGAAGTCGGTGCTAAATATGAACCTGTAGTTGTTCCTTCTACATTGACGGGTGTTGTAGGTAGAATTTATCTCGATCCCGGCGAAAATGTTACAACACAAACACCTGTGGCATTGATAGTAAATCAGTCCGTATTAAGAATAAAAGTTGATGTTCCGGAAAGATACGTTAACGAAATTTATAAAGGACAAAGAGCTCTGCTTTCAGTTGAAGCATATCCCGATAAAACTTTTGAAGCAAAACTTGATATTATAAGTCCTGTTGTAGATTCTTTAAGCAGAAGTGTTGCCGTGGAATTTAAAGCTGATAATTCCAAAGGGTTGTTAAAATCCGGTATGTTTGCAAAAGTGGATATTTCTTTAAAAGAAGTAAAAAATGTTTTGTCGTTATCTAAGAAAAGTATTTATGAAGATGCAGACGGTAAAAATTATGTTTTAGTTCCTTCCGAAGATAAGACGACTGCCGTTAGAAAAGATATAGAAGTTAAATTTAAAAATAACAATAATTGGCAAATCGAAGGACTCGACGAAGGTGATGAAGTTTTGGAATTTGTTTACGGTATTAAAGACGGCAGTAAGATAGAGATACAACAGTAGGAGCTAAAATATGCAAGAAAATAAAACTGAAAAAAGACACAGCGGTTTTGCCGCATTTTTTATACACAGACCCGTATTTACAATAATGATAAGTGTTTCATTAATGTTTTTAGGGTTTATGGGTTACAGAAATATGGGTGTAAGTATGTATCCTAGTATGGATATTCCCGTTACACTTGTTCAAACCGTTTTACCGGGAGCAAGTCCCGAAGAAATTGAAACATCAATTTCAAAATATATTGAAGAGGGTGTTAACGAAATTGCAGGTGTTGATGAAATCCATTCATACAATTTGGAAAGTGTTTCAATTGTGTTTGTTGAGTTCGATATGGACAAAAATGCCGATGTCGGTATTCAGGAAGTTAGAGATAAAATCGAACAGGTTAAATCTAATTTTCCGGATGGAACGGAATCTCCGGTAGTTTTAAAACTTGATATGGATGCTGCAGCTGTTTTAAACGTTGTTGTTACCGGTCAAAGAGATATTATAGAACTCACAGAACTTGCCAAGAAAAAAGTTAAAGAAGTTATAGAAAACACTTCAGGGGTAGGTTCCGTAAATATAGTAGGTGGCAGAGAAAGAGAAATACATGTTACAATAAATCCTTTAAAGCTTTATTCTTTACAAATTCCTATAACAAGCGTTACGGCGGCTCTTGCACAACAAAATTTCGAAATTCCGGGCGGTAAAGTAGAACAAGAACATAATTCTTACAGCTTAAGAATTTTAGGTAGAATTCCTTCCGTAGATGAATTTAAAAATATATTCATTGCAACCAAAAACGGAGTTCCTATAAAACTTTCCGATGTTGCTGAAGTTGAAGACAGCGGAGAATATGAACAGCAAAGTACATTGTTGGACGGACTTAGATGTGTAACTTTGGAAATAACAAAACAAAGCGGTTCAAATACATTGAAGGTTATAGATGGCGTTAAAGAAAAAATTAAAATGATAGAACAAACTCTTCCTTCGGATATGAAAATTACTATAATGTCCGATCAAAGCGGTTCTATCAGAGCTTCCGTTAATACCGTATTGGAACATCTTTTCTTGGGTGCATTTTTGGCCGGTATAATGGTTTTGGTATTCATGGGTTCTCTCAGATCTACATTTATAGCTTTTTTGGCTATACCTATATCTGTTGTAGGTTCTTTCCTTTTTATGAATATGAACGGCTTTACTTTAAACAGTATAACTTTGTTGGGCTTAACGGTTGCCGTGGGTATTGTTATTGATGATGCTATCGTTATGCTTGAAAATATTTACAGACACATGGAAAAGTATAACAAAACACCGGAAGATGCAGCTGTTGACGGAGCAAAAGAAATTACATCTACGGTTATTGCAACAACGCTTGCAATTCTCGTTATATTTTTACCTTTGGCTTATATGGGCGGTATGGTTGGAAGAGTTTTGAGCAGTTACGGTTGGACTGTGGTTTTTGCTATTGCTCTTTCCGGTATAGTAGCTTTAACATTAACCCCTATGCTTTGTGCAAAATTATTAAAGAAAGCGGAAGGGGAAAGTAAGATAGATAATATTGTAAGTGGTATAAATGAATATTTGATTAAATTATATATTCCTGTTTTAAATTGGGCTATTCATCATAAAATAATAATGGTAATCCTTGCATTTTTGTGTATAGTTGCAATTCTTCCTATGGTAAAAACTATGGGAGGTGAATTTTTTCCGGAAGAAGATTCCGGCAAAATTCAAGTTCAGGTTAAAGCGGAAGAAGGAACAAGTTATACGGATATAAGAGAAATTTTAGGACAAATAGAAACCGATGTAAGAAGACTTCCGTATATAAAAAGTATTTTAACTGTTGCCGGTAAAGGCGGAGACGGTTTGAGTTCTTTCTCAAGCTCCGCACCGACAAATAAAGGTTATTTGGAAGTTGAACTCGAAGACAGGACAAACAGAAATAAAATAAGAACAAAAAAATATGCTCAAGTAATAAGAGAAATGATGAAAAAGTATACCGGACTTACGACAGCGGTTTTTGTTAGAAGTGATGGCCCTTCCGGCGGAAACAAAGCTGTTCAGTTAAGTTTGTTAGGACCGGATCTTACAAAGTTAATAGGTTATGCTAATGAAACAAAAGATATAATTTCTAAGGATAAAAGATTTATAGATGTTGATTTATCCGTGGATTTGGCAAAACCTGAATACAGAGTTGTAATAAACAGAGATAAGGCTAACAACTTGGGAGTTAATGTTACGGCTGTTGCCGCTGCACTTAGAACAATGGTTGGTGGAGAAGACGATATTACAAAATACAAAGAAGGGGACGAACTTTACGAGGTAAGAGTCAGAGTTGCCGAAACATACAGAAACACAAAAGAAGCAATTTCCGCACTTATGATACCTGCGGTTATTAACGGACAACAAACTGTTGTCAGACTTGATAGTATCGCAGAGCTTGAAGAAGGTGTTGGACCCAGCCAAATCAACAGAGCTGCGAGACAAAGAGAAGTAAGAATAGAAGCTAACTTAAACGGTCTTGATACAAGAACGGCAACAAAAATAATGCAAGATACATTTCACTCTTTAAATCCTGATCCGGAATATACCGTTATGCAAAGCGGTATAGCAAAAGAAATGACTAAGATGTTTATAGCTTTCTTGTTAGCTTTTGTTTTGGCATTTATATTCAAATATATAATTCTCTGTTGCTTAATGGAAAAATTTACACATCCTGTAGCAATTATTGTAAGTTTACCGTTGACAGTACCTTTTGCATTGTTTGCACTTATGGTAACACACCAAACATTGAATATATTCAGCTTGCTCGGTATGTTCATGTTGGTCGGAGTTGTAAGTAAAAATGCTATTTTGCAGACGGATTATACAAACCAGTTAAGAGCAAGAGGATACGGCAGAACAAATGCTATACTCCAGGCAAACAGAGTAAGATTAAGACCTATTTTGATGACGACATTAACGCTTGTTGTTTCCATGATACCTATGTTGATATCTAACGGAGAAGGTGCGGATGTTAGAAGAGGTTTGGCTATAGTTATTGTCGGCGGGCAGTTGTTATCGTTGTTGGTTACATTGCTTATGACACCTGTCACATACATTATTGTTGATTCTATTGGTGATTGGTTTAAACATAAAGTTTCCGGAACACCTATACCGGAAGATAAAGATAAAGAGGTTATTTTGTCAGAAGTACCGGACAAATATTAATAAATTGAAAAATTAACAAAAAAAACAGATGAGTTTTTTAACTCATCTGTTTTTTTTATCTTTGAATAATTTATTTTTTCTGTTCTGCGTTTTTAGTTGCTTGAGCTTGAGCTTTTACACTATCTGGAATATTTACCTTCGGAGTTTGTGTTTGAGGTATAACTGGAGGTCTTTGCATTCTCGTATTTTGAATTTTGGGAATATTCGGAATGTTGGGCGGTATTCTCGGCGTTCTATTTGGATTAAATGGCCTGTTTATTGCTGCTCCGGAGACTTTTGCTAATGACTTCGATCCTGCATAGTAACCTGCAAAAAAACAGAGTAAAGAACAAACTATAACTATTATTATGCACTTACCACAACATCCTTTTGTTTTACATTCTTTTTGAGATTGTTCTTCCATAAAATCTCCTTTATTTTAATATACATATTGCATTTTTAATATTATAAAACTTGTTGTTTTAAAAATCAACTTTTTTTTTATTTAATTTTAATGTTGCTAAAAAATGTTGCTTTTGGTAAAATATGTAAAAAGAGATTTGCCCGATGGTGTAATTGGTAACACATCTGTCTCTGGAACAGAATAGTCCTGGTTCGAGCCCAGGTCGGGCAGTTTTTGCTCTAGTCTGTGAAAGATTAGAGTTTTTTTATTTAATAAGGAAATTTGAAAAAGTGCTTATTTGGGAAAAATTCAGAAAAAATATTATAGATAACAAATTAGTTGTTTCCGGTGATAAAATTTTGCTTGCTGTTTCCGGTGGTGCAGATTCAATGGTTATGGCAAGTTTGTTTTCTATGTTGACTAAAATTTTGAACATAGATCTTATTGTTGTTAATTTTAATCATAATTTAAGAAAAGAATCCGTTAAGGAAGCGAAAATTGTTGAAAAATATATTTCTTCTTTAAACATAGAATGTGTTTTAAAAAAATTAAATACAAAAGAGTATGCAAATAAAAATAATATATCTGTAGAAACAGCCGGAAGACAGTTAAGATATTTGGGATTAGAAGAAGTAGCAAAAAAATATAAATGTAACAAAATTGCTACTGCACATAATATGAACGATAATGCAGAAACCGTAATTATGTGGTTGTTAAGGGGAACCGGATCTGAAGGCTTAACCGGAATACCTATGATGAGAAAAATCGATAAAAACTTGTCAATAATAAGACCATTGTTGCCGATATCCAGAGCATTAATAGATGATTATGCAAAGAAAAAACAAATTGCTTTTTGTACAGATAAGACAAATTTTAAATGTGATTATACAAGAAACAAAATAAGATTAAATCTTATTCCTCAATTAAAACAAATAAATCCTTCGGTTGTTGAACATATATACAATTTATCTTGTATAGTAAAGGAAGAAACAAATTATTTCAAAAATAAAATTAATTCTTTTATTTCAAAATATGTCAAATTTTCGAAAAATAAGATAGCAGTTAACTTAAAAGCATTTTACAGACAAGATAAAATATTACAATACAAAATTCTGAAAGAAATTCTTCCCGACAAAAAAAGAGCAGTCCAAATAAATAATATTTTTGTTTGGTTAAAGGATAAAAAATCTAATAAATATGTTATTTCAAAAATATGGGTTGCAAAAAAATATGGTCAAAAGTTAAGCTTTGTTTATGTAAAATAGACTAACAATCCTTCAATATAGGCAATACAACTTTCACAGTTGTTCCTTTTTGAGGTTCACTCGAAATATTTATAGTACCATTATGCATTTCCGTTATTTGTAATGCTACCGTAAGACCCATTCCTACAGCTTTTGCCAACTTGGTAGAAAACATCGGATCAAAACAGTTTTCTAATGTTTCGCTATCCATTCCTTGCCCGCAATCCGATATGGTTGTAACTACAGCATCATTTTCTGATTTCATTGTTATTGTAATTGTTCCGGTGTTATTTGTTGCATCTTTAGCATTTTTTATAATATTGGAAAAGACTTGTTTCATTCTGTCTGAATCTGCATATACTTGTACAGAAATTAAATCCTGTTCAAATTTTATGCCTTCAAGTTTATTCTCTTCAATTGCTTTCGTAACTAAATTCTTTAAGTCGCAAGGTTCTTTTTTTAATTGCTTTACTCTTGTCATATCGAGAACTTCTGTTATTCTGTTGTTAAGAGTTATAACTTCGTTTGCTAACAAATCCAACATTTTTTTTTGTGTTTCATTTTCAGGTTTTACCGTTTTTGACAGATAATAAGATATATTTGATATTCCGCCGACAACATTTTTTAAATCATGGGAAGCTACTGAAGCAAACTTCGATAAAACTTTGTTTTTTTCAATGTTTAACTGTTTCTTTGTGAAAATGTAAGTTTTTTCTTCCATAAATTTATTTCCCTAATATTTTATTTATTAAGTTCATAACATTTTCTATTTCAAAAGGTTTAGTTAGATAAAAGCAACCTTTTTTCTTAACTGCTTCCAAATTTTTGTCGTCACTTAAAATATAAATAGAACCTATGTTCGGAAACTGTTTTTGCAGTTTATCATGAAAATCGGCGATATTTGTATCTATTTTTACATTAATCAATGCAACATCAAAGAAAGCATTGTTAATTTCTTCAAAAAGCTTATTACAACTTGGATAAGATAATAAATGAAAACCTTCTTCTCTAAGATGATTACATAAAGGTTCAAAATCTTCGGTATCCATGTTTACTGCGGCAATATTAAGTTTTCTTTTTTGTGTTCCCAATATATCGAATAACTCTTTTATATCTATGTTCTTTTCAAAAAAGTTGATTGGGCCTATGTTTTGTGCCTCGTTTGTAAAAGAATCGTTTTGCTCTTTTTCAATAATGATTGTTTTGGGTAGCTTTCCGAACAATTCTTTTAATTTTTTTAAAATATTTAATGTTTGTGTTTCTTCTTCTTTTGAATTAATAGCAATAATTAAAATATCCGGTTTATGTTTAAACATAAAATCTATTTTTGAAGAATCTATTTCACTTGAAGCAACATTTAGGCCGCAATTTTTCAGTGAATTTAAAAAACTTTGACTCACATTAGCTTCTTTATCGATTACCACAGCAAAAGGTCTTGACGTTATATCTTTTATGGTAGACAAAACAGTTTCTATTTCAAAAGGTTTACTCAGACATGCGAATGCTCCTGCATTTAATGCATCGATAATTAAATCGTTAAGAGCATAAGCTGTCATCATTACACCTATGATATCCGGCTTAAATTTTTTTATTTCTCTAAAAGTTTCATTTCCTGTTATTCCGGGCATTCTTATATCTGAAAAAAGAATATTAAAATCTTTCTTTTTTGCAAGTTCTATTGCTTTATATCCGTCTTCGGCTGTTTCAACTTCGTATCCTTCCAGTTCAAGGATACTTGCTAATGATAATCTTAACGAATCTTCATCGTCTACAATTAAAATTTTTAGTTTGTCGGTCATAAAGTCTCCTATTGTAAAGGTAATTCTATTTTAAATGTTGTTCCTACATTTTTTGTGCTGGTTACCGTTATTTTACCTTGATGTGCATCAATAATTTCTTTTACTATCGGCAACCCCAACCCTATACCTTTCAGCTTTGTGGTGAATAGCGGTTCAAATAAATGAGATAATGTTTCTTCCGTCATTCCGCAAGCATTATCTTTTATATATATTTGGCACATATTATCGTCTTTACGAGTTATAATTTTTATTTCTCCTCCTTCGGGGGGCATAGCATCTCTTGCATTTGTAATAAGATTTATTAAAACCTGTGTTATTTTATCCGGATCCATAATAACATCGAAATCTTCTAAGTCTGTTAATAAAGCTATGTTCGTCGGCAAAGGAACGGCCGGTATAACTTTATTTATAAATGCAACAATATCTACGGAAAGTTTATTCAATTTTTTTGTTCTGGAATAATCAAGCAAATCCGTTATAATTTTGTTCGCTCTTAATACTTCGGATGATAACATATTCACCATCTGTTTTGATTTGTGATCACTGTAAGCTCCCATTTTTGATAAAAAGTAAGATATGTTTTTTATTGCCGCCAACGGATTTCTTAATTCGTGAGCAACGGAAGACGCTAGTCTACCGATGGTTGCAAATTTTTCGGATTTTATCAAATCTCGCTGTATATTTTGAACCTTTTCTAATGTTTCTTCCAATTCTTGACTTCTTTGCTCGAAGGCAATTTTAAGATTTAATAATTCTTTTTTTTCTTTGTTTAATTCCCTTATATGTATTTCCATATCACTGGCCATGGAATTAAACGAAGTTGCAAGTTCTCTAAATTCATCATTTGAATTTAAAGGAACTCTGTAAGATAAATTTCCTACAGCTATCTTTTTTGTTCCAAGCATTAGTTCTCTTATAGGATGTACTATTATTTTCACTAAGAAGAACGACATTACTATTCCGGCAAGTACAACTATTAAAGTGATTAAAATTATACTTTTTGTCATTCTTTCTATTTGGTAATTTATTCTTTCAAGTGTTATGCCTACTCTTGCAGCTCCGATTACGGATTCTTGATTTAAACCTGTAGCCCTTATTGTCGGACTATAATCTTTTGTTACGATTGGAACGATTACATCCAAAACTTCTCCTATATTAGGTAACACATTAACATTTTTTTGTAATTTACTGATTCCCAAATCTTTTATTGATTTTGTATCAACAGAAACGGAGGATAAGAATCTATTGATATCTTCGTTCGAAATATTTTCCTTTGAGAGAAGAATGCCGTTATCGTCATAAATTATAGCATAGATTACATCTTCTTCTTTTAAGTTGTTTTTTGTAATGGATGATAAAAGCTCTCTGTTTGATATTAAAACTCCGTGTTCACACGATCTTGCCAGAGAATTTGCTAAAATTATGGCTCTGTTTTCTGTGAAATTTTTCAAAAGCAACGATTGCGCCGTTACAAAAAACCAAGTTAAGATTATGGATGTGAAGATTATTATGGAAGAAATTATTACTATGAATTTAACACTTAATCCGAAGTATATTTTTTTTCTCATAATTTCTAACAGGCAAGTTTAATTAAAAGCCGACGAAAGGACTTGAACCTTCGACCGATGGTTTACAAAACCATTGCTCTACCAACTGAGCTACGTCGGCATAAATATCTTATGTGCTAAAGAATACAAAAATATTAGAATTTTGTCAATTGAAAATTTATTTATAGCTTTAAAATTAAAAAAAATATACAATCTTAAAATCAATATGCGTTTTTGGGAGTTTTCAATAATGAATTTAATGAAAGGTCTTATTTTGCAAGTGGGAATACTTTTGTTCGCTTCATCATTTCTACTTGCGGAGTTTACAATAGGTTTATATGGCGTAAAAACATCGAGTGATATAGTATCTGCAAAAGAAGCGGGATTTAATTGCGTTCAATCATATATATCTGAGCCCGCAACTATAAATATTCTTGCAGAAGAAGCTTTGAAAAATGATATGAAGTTGGTAGTGTATCCTACAAAAATAATGTCTTCAAAATATAAAGATGCTGCAAAAAAATATCCTATAAAAGCTTGGTATTTGTTTGATGAACCTGATGTTTGGAGTTGTTCCAGAGAGAAATTGATTGCTTTGGAAAAAAACACGAAGAAAAAGTATCCGGATATCCCAACGGTTTTTGTCATCGGGGAAGGGTTTACGAAAGTTCCGTATTATGATATATCCGATATTTTGATGGTAGATTGGTATCCGATTCCTCATTTACCGTTGGAAAGTTTCGGAGAAAATGTTGCTTTGGCAAAACAAGGTCTTATAATGATGGAAAAAGAGAAAAAAGAACTTTGGGCAGTGGTTCAAATTTTTGATTGGAAAGAATATAAACAATACAGAAAAGATGATGATAGAATAGGGCGATTTCCGAAAAAAGAGGAAATAAGATTTATGTCGTATGATGCAATTTTGAACGGAGCAAATGGTTTGTTTTATTTTACTTGTTATTCCGGCGGGAAACCTTTACCTGAATCAAGGCCAAAAGATTGGGCAAAAGTAGTTGAAGTCATACAAGAGATGTCTTTTGTGGGAGAAATAATTGACAACGGTAAAGAAATTGAAAATCCGGTAGAAATAAAAGAACCGCTAAAAGCAAGGAGTTTTGAATATGGAGGAATAAAATATACATTTATTATTAATCCTACATCTCAAAAACAAACGTTGCCGACATTATTTTTTCAACCACAGTTTGACGTTATGTATGAAAAGAGTACGAATATTAAAAAAATAATGAGCAAATCAAAGAAGAATTTTCAACCGTATACAGTTTTTTCTTTTAGATATGAATGATGTAGCTTGACAAAATATGTAAATTTTTGTAATGTTAATGAAATGTTTGTTTAAATATAGATGGAAGGGTGGTAACAGTATGTTAAAAAAGTTAGTTGTCTTTTCAGTGTTTTGCTTCTTGGGTGTAACGGGTGCAATGGCTGATATCGTTGTGGATGCTGAAGGTAAAGTTCAAAAGTATCCGGACGGTAGTACATTAAATGTATCGGCTGCAAAAAATATATACACGGAGTATTTCGGATTTAAAGCTTTCATTCCTAAAGGTGAAAGAATATCCATGAGATTTTCTGATAAAGATGAAAATAGAATGGTTTATTGCTCCGGGAATAGTTTTAATAATGTTAAAATCGGAGACACTTTTTTCTCAACAGATAAAAACACAGCTTTCGCAATTTCTCAAGATGGAAATTTGAAAGTGGAAAAAGGAAGTTTGGTTGTAAAAGATAAAGATGAAAATGTTGCTATCTTGTCCCAAGGTAACACGTATAAAATAAATATGGAAGTTCCTTCTTCCGAATCGTTTATAATTATGAGCGAACCTTCGGAAGAAAGTTATGAACAAATACAGAAGGATATTGTATTAAGTCCTTCTGCACCGAGAAATTAGGAGTGAAAAAAAATGAAAAAAATAATATCTTTATTAATATTAATGTTGTTGGTTGTAACAGTTGCATACGCAGATAAACCTTTACAATTTATATTTTCCGAAGACATAAGTTATGATGATAATATTTATTTAACGAAAGATGATAAAATTTCTTCTGCGATAAGTTCAACTCAATTATATGCAAAGTATTTGAATACCATTCCTAATACCGGATTGAAATTCGGAGCAAATGCAAATATTGGTTATAACGCATATACCGAAAATCCTGCAAAAAATGACTATCTTAATGCTGGCGCAGGTTTTAATGTAGGAAACAATAAGTTTACTTTGGATGAAAAATTCTTGTATACAGCAGATCCTGCCACATCTGAATTGACCGAAAGAGCAAAAAGAATAAACAATATAGCATCTTTTAGATTTAAAACATCATTGGAAAAAATGTTTTCCGTAGGATTCTTGGTATCAGATGTTTTTGACAGATATATGGATAATGAATATAAGAGTTTAAACAGAAATCGTGTAAATGCCGGTGCGCAGTTATATTACAATGTATCACCTAAGACGTCGTTCTATTTCGCATATTTATACTCTATTATAAAATATGAAAATAACGATAAAAATAATTCTAACGGCAATAGCTTTATTTTAGGTGTAAATGGTAATGTAACCCAAAAAGTAAAAGGAACGGCACAAGTTTCTTATGATACAAGAAACTACGATGAGGATATCGAAAATGCAGATAGTAATTTTGGAATTTTCGGATATTTACTTTCTTTGACATATGAACCTACAAGAAGAGATACAATAATTTTGAGCGGCGAAAGAAAGATGGAAGAGGCTACTTTTGCTAATAACAGATATTACGTATCAACAGGTGTAGGATTGGAATATAAACATAGTTTTTATCAAAGATGGACATTGGGATTATTGGCCGCATATGAAAACATAGGTTATCCTGAGACGGTTGAAGATGTTAATAGAAACGATGATTTAATAAAAGTAAAACCTTCATTGGAATATAAATTCAAAGAATATTTATTTGCAAGTGTGTGGTATCAATTTAGAAACAAATCATCAAATTATGATGGAGTTGAATACTCTGATAATAAAGTAGGATTGCAAGTAAAGGTATGTTTCTAAAAATTTAGTTTGTTTTTGTAAAGATTTAATATAAGATTTTTTAGATTATTTGCAGATTTTTTAAACTTTTTACCTTCGAGAGATATAGGATCTTCTATATCTCTCGTTTTATTTGATACGAATTGTTCCAATATATATACTTTATCTGAATATTCGGAGTATTTGTCGGTAATTTCATCGTATTGTTGTTTTGTCATAACAAAAATAAAATCACTTGAAGCTATATCTTGTCTGCTATATTGAGTTGGAGTGTGACTTTTATAGATAATGTTATTTTCTAATAAAAAATCTTTTATTTTTGAGGGGACAGTAAGATAATCCAAAGCATAAGTTCCTCTGGATATAACTTCAATATCCGTTCTGTTATCTTTTTGTAAAAGATATTTTAAAATTTCTTGTGAAATAAAACTTCTGCAAATATTGGCATGGCATATAAAACATATTTTCATAATATAAAGAATATATCAAATTTAAATTATAGTTTAAAGTGTTAATTTTTATTGTAAATAAATTTTATTTTTTATAAAATAAAAAGGCTATGAATATTATAAAAGATATAGATGAAATAGTTTCTTTAGCACTAAAAGAAGATTGTGCATATAACGATGTTACATCCAAAAGTTTGAATTTGGAAGGTAAAACCGCATCAGCTGTTTTAATAGCAAAGGGTGACGGGATTTTGTGCGGTGTTGATGCTTTTAAGCATGTGCTTTTAAGATTAAGCAAGAAATTTAAATTTAAAGTATTTAAAAAAGATGCACAGACCGTAAAAAAAGGTGATATTATATTAACCGTTAAAGGTCCTGCAGCACCATTACTTGCAGGTGAAAGAACGGCTTTAAACTTTATACAAAAGCTTTCCGGTATAGCAACGACAACAAATCAATTTGTTAAGATAATAAAAGGCTCTAAAGCAGGAATCTTCGATACAAGAAAGACACTTCCTGGGTTTAGAAATGTATCAAAATATGCTGTTAGGTGCGGCGGCGGAAAAAATCATAGAATGAATTTGTCCGATATGGTTTTGATAAAAGATAACCATTTAGCCTTAATAGATGATTTAACTTTAAAAGTTAAAGAAATAAGGAAAAAATATAAAAAATTAAAAGTTCTTATAGAATGCGAACACGAACAGCATGTTAGAAATGCTATAGCTGCAAAAGCAGACATTATAATGCTCGATAATATGAAACAGAAAGATTTGGTAAAAATGGTAAAACTTATAAGATCAAGTTCTACATCCGCATATAAACCGTTAATAGAAATTTCCGGCGGAGTAAATTTTAAAACAATAAAAAATTATGCAAAGCTCGGAATTGAAAGAATATCAATAGGAATGATTACTCATTCCGCACCATCATTAGATATTTCTTTGGAAGTTGATGTTCATAAATAGTATCGGAAATAAACATGCCTCATTTTTATGTTAATCCAAAAGATATAAAAGATAAATTTTTCGTTATAGAAGACGAACAGTTTCATTATTTATCAACTGTTAGAAGGTTTTCTGTAGGTGATGAAATAAATATTTTTGACGGTTTAGGTAATTCTTATAAAGCAAGAATAGATAGTATAGACAGAACAAGTATGAAGGGAACAATATTATCTTCAAAAACTTTTGTTTTGCCGAAAATAAAAATTTCGTTGTATACCGCTATACCTAAAGGTGAAAGATTCGATTGGCTTATAGAAAAAGCAGGAGAAATCGGTGTGTCAAAAATCGTTCCCGTAATTTATTTAAGAAGTGTGGTAAAAGAATTATCAGAAAATAAAGTTGAAAGATATAAAAAAATATCAATATCGGCAAGCTCTCAAAGTTGGCGAGCAGATATTATGCCTATAGATAAACCTGTAAAGTTTAATGAAGTAGTGGAAAAAGCATCAAAAGAAAAAGATACACTAAATGTTTTACCTTGGGAAAGTGAAGAAAATAAAAATATTTTAGGTTTATTAAATGAAAATAAAGATATAAAAAATATAAATATTTTTATCGGTCCGGAAGGTGGATTTGATAAAACGGAAATTGATTTGGCATTACAAAACAATTTTAGAACCGTAACTTTAGGTAAAAATATTTTAAGAGTTGAAACTGCGGCGATAGTTGCTGCAAGCATTTTAACATCGATTTATAATGTATAACCATGAAAAATTTATTTATCTATACGTTTGGATGCAAAATCAATCAATATGAAAGTCAAATAATAAGAGAAAAATATTGTTTGAACGATTATGTTTATGTAGATAACTTTGAGCAAGCAGATGTTATCATTATAAATTCTTGTTCGGTTACTGCTCATGCCGATAAACAATGTGAACAGATAATAAAAAAATTTCATATAAAAAATGAACAAGCTAAAATTATTTTAACCGGTTGTTTTGCTAAAGTTGCAAAAGAAAAGATATTACAAAAATTTCCTTTTATTGAAATTTTAATGAAAGAGGAAATTTTAAAAGATAGTGAACAACGAATAAAAACTTTCGATAACCATTCGAGAGCATTTATAAAAATTCAAGACGGTTGTAACAGCTTTTGTTCTTATTGTATAGTTCCTTATGCAAGAAATATTATGTGGTCAAAACCGGCAGATAAAATAATTGAAGAAATAAATAATTTGACCGATATCGGTTATAGTGAAATAGTTCTTACCGGAATACATATAGGTAAATATGATAAAGGAATATCTTATCTTTTGTCTTATATATATAAAAATATAAATAAATTTTTTAGAATAAGATTGTCTTCAATAGAAGTTAATGAAATAACAGATGAACTTATAGATATAATAAAAAATGAAAAAGAAAGATTTTGCCATCACTTACATATTCCTATACAATCAGCTTCGGATACCGTTTTGAAGGATATGAACAGAAAATATTTATCTAAAGATTTTTTAGATAAAATGAATTTGCTGAAACAAAATTTTAACGATATATCCATAACAACAGATGTTATATGTGGATTCCCTACAGAAACAGATAAAGATTTTGATATAACATACAACTTTTTAAAAGATAATGAATTTGCAAGGTTACATGTGTTTCCGTTTTCACCAAGACAAGGAACAAAAGCATATTCTTTAAAACAAGTTTATAAAAACGGTCAGTCAAAGATAAGAACCGATAAATTATTAAACTTAAGTAAAGAATTGGAACAAAATTACTTTAAAAAGTTTGTCGGTACCAAAAGAAAGGCTGTTTCTTTAAGGGGGAATAAGGCCTTAACAGATAACTATTTAACTATAGAAAATGTAGAAAAGCATACCGGTATATTTGAAGTTGAAGTAAAATAACCTAATTTTCGTTTGACAATAAAATTATATTTTTATAACATTTCTTTTGTATTTATGTAGGAAAAAATAAGCAAGACTTATTTTAATATTAAATTGGAGGCAGTTAAAATGTCAGTAAAAGTTGCGATTAACGGATTCGGAAGAATCGGAAGATTGGCATTCAGACAAATGTTTGGTGCAAAAGGTTATGAAGTTGTTGCTATCAACGATTTGACAAGTCCTAAGATGTTGGCTCACTTGTTGAAGTATGATTCAGCACAAGGCGGATATTGCGGTAAATTCGGTGAAGAAGCAAAACACACAGTATCTTATAAAGAAGCTGTATTGGCTGAAGACGGAAAAACAGTTAAAGAATTCGGTTCAATAACTGTTGACGGAAAAGAAATTACAATCTATGCAATTCCTAAAGCAAACGAATTACCTTGGGGAAAATTAGGTGTTGATGTTGTTTTGGAATGTACAGGTTTCTATACATCAAAAGCAAAAGCACAAGCTCACATTGATGCAGGTGCAAAAAAAGTTGTTATCTCTGCTCCGGCAGGAAATGACTTACCTACAATCGTTTACAATGTAAACCACAAAATCTTGAAAAAAGAAGATAAAATCATATCAGCAGCTTCTTGTACAACAAACTGCTTAGCACCTATGACAAAAGCTTTGAATGATTATGCTCCTATACAATCCGGAATCATGACAACAGTTCATGCTTATACCGGAGACCAAATGATTCTTGATGGTCCACAAAGAAAAGGTGATGTTCAAAGAGCAAGAGGCGGAGCAATCAACATTGTTCCTAACTCAACAGGTGCTGCAAAAGCTATCGGTTTGGTTATTCCTGAATTGAACGGAAAATTAATCGGTGCTGCACAAAGAGTTCCAACAGCAACAGGTTCAACAACAATTCTTCATGCAGTTGTTAAAGGAAAAGATGTTACCGTTGAAGGAATCAATGCAGCTATGAAAGCTCAAGCAAACGAATCATTCGGATATACAGAAGAAAAATTAGTTTCTTCCGATATCATCGGTATGAAATTCGGTTCATTGTTTGATGCTAACCAAACAATGGTTGCAAAAATTGATGACGATACATATCAAGTTCAAGTTGTTTCTTGGTATGATAACGAAAACAGCTATACAAGCCAAATGGTTAGAACAATTAAGTTTTTTGCAGAATTGAACTAATAAAATTGGTTTAGCTTAAATAGTCTTAATTTATATTGGGTTCAGTCTGATTATATTTAATTGGCTGAACCCAATCTTCATAAGAGGAGATAACAATGTTAAACAAAAAAACTGTAGATGATTTAAAAGACATTGCAGGGAAAAAAGTTTTAGTAAGATGTGATTTTAATGTTCCTTTAAAACAAGGTGTAATTCAGAACTATAAAAGAATAGATGCTGCTCTTCCTACGATAAAGAAATTGTTGGAACAGAAAGCAAAAGTTATTCTTTGCTCTCATATGGGAAAACCTAAAGGTGAACCATTACCTGAACTTTCTTTAGCACCTGTAGCAGTTGCTTTAAGTGAAAGATTGGGAGTAACCGTAAAATTTGCTGATGATCCTAAAGTTACAAGTGATTCAACAAAACAAATGGCAAAAGATTTGAAAGAAGGAGAAGTTTTACTTCTTCAAAATACAAGATATAGAAAAGAAGAAACAAAGTTGGAAAAAGATGAAACTGCAATAAAATTTGCAGAAGAGTTAGCAGCACTTTGCGATAACGAAATATTTGTTAACGATGCATTCGGAACAGCTCACAGAGCACATTGTTCAAATGTTGGTGTTACAAAATTCGTTAAAGAATCTGCAGCAGGATACTTGGTAGAAAAAGAAATTAAGTTTTTAGGTGATGCTTTAAATGCTCCCGTTAAACCTTTCTTGGCTATCTTGGGCGGTGCAAAAGTTTCCGATAAAATAAATGTTATTGAAAATCTTTTAGGTAAAGTAGACGCTATTATAATCGGCGGAGCAATGGCATACACATTCTTAAAAGCACAAGGATACAAAACAGGAAAATCTTTGGTAGAAGAAGATAAACTTGATTTAGCAAAAAGTTTATTGAAAAAAGCCGAGGATAAAGGTGTAAAATTCTTGTTACCTATAGATCATGTTATAGCAACAGCAGTAGATTTTGAAAAGAAAGAAGTTCCTGCCGGTGCAACGGTAAAAAATACCGACGGACTTGATATTGAAGACGGATTTATGGGAGTAGATGCAGGTCCTAAATCGATAGCAAAATTCAGTGAAATAGTAAAATCCGCGAAAACAATAGTTTGGAACGGACCGTTAGGAATATTCGAAGTTCCTGAATTCTCTAAAGGAACGGTTGAAATTGCAAAATTAGTTGCTGAAGCGACAGATAAAGGTGCAATTTCCGTAGTCGGCGGAGGAGATTCCGTATCTGCAGTTAAGAAAGCCGGTGTAGATAAAAGAATTTCTCATGTGTCGACGGGCGGCGGAGCATCCTTGGAATTTTTGGAAGGTAAAGATTTGCCCGGTATAGCAGCCTTGCCAACAAAATAAAAATTTTATATAATCTTGTCCTGCATAATAATAAAAATTGTGCAGGACAAAAAAAAATACTTGCAAGAAAAAAATTTTTTTGATACAATACAATAATTATGATACTTTATTACATTATAGTAACATTACATTTTATAGTTTGTGCAGCATTGATTGTTATAGTTCTTCTCCAAGCTGGAAAGAGCGGCGGAATGGCCGGCATTTTCGGCGGCGGAGGATCTGATCAAATATTTAGTGCTCCCAGCGGAATGGCATTTATAAAAAAAGTTACTGTAGGTTGTGCTATAGTTTTTATGGTAACATCTCTTACATTAACATTAATGTCTTCAAGAATGAGCATGAGATCGGTTATAGATCAGGTTTCAAATATACCTATAGCTGCTACTCAGCAGCCTGCTGAGTAATAGCAGGGGATTGCTGGGGTGGCGGAACTGGCATACGCGCACGCTTGAGGTGCGTGTCCTTAACCGGGTACGGGTTCAATTCCCGTCCCCAGCATATTAGAGGAAAAAATGCGGGCATAGCTCAGTGGTAGAGCGTCTCGTTGCCAACGAGAATGTCGTGGGTTCAAGTCCCATTGCCCGCTCTTGAATATAAAATTAAAATTCAGTCGAAAGACTGAATTTTTTTTTGTTCAAATTAAGTGATAATATATACTTAATTTTTGTATAATATAAAATTAATACTAGAAAAAGGAATTTTGTGTTGGATAAAAACATATTTGCAATAATCGTGAGTTGTGAACCTAAAGATTCATTGATTAGGTTATATAACTCTATAAAAGAGCAAGTTGACGAGATTGTTATTGTTGATAATAACAGTTGCAACAAAGACTCTTTGGAAATTTTAAAAAAATTGGAAAAAGATGTTTTTATAATACATAATAAACAAAATTTAGGTGTAGCTGCAGCTCTTAATCAAGGTCTAAAAATTGCTATTGATAAAAATTATAAATGGATTTTAACTTTAGATCAAGATAGTGAATTTTTACTTAATACATATAACTGCCTTTTAACATCTTATGAAACATTAAAAGATAGAGAAAAGACAATGATTATTGCTCCTAAAGCAATAGAAAGAGTAAACTTAAATAAAAATATTTTATTCGATTCAAAAAATGTTGTATGGAATGATGTTGTATTAAATCTTACCTCTGGAAGTTTAATAAAAACAGCAGCTTTTGATAAAGTTGGATTGTTTGATGATAAATTATTTATAGAACAAGTAGATAACGATTTTTGTTATAGGTTAATAAGAAGTAAATATAAAATAAAAGTTGCTCAAAATATAAACTTTATTCAGGAAATAGGTAATGCAAAAAAAATATGCGGTTGTATAGTTAGAAATCATAATTCTAAAAGAAAATATTTTTTATCAAAAAATGTTACCATAATGTTGAAAAGATATTTTTTTACAGCACCTTATACCACAACAAGATATTTTTTAGGCGGAACAATTTTTAGTTGGTTAAAAGTTTTGTTGTTTGAAGAAAATAAAGTAAAAAAAATATTAAGTGGTTGTAAAGGTTTTGTTGATGGAGTGTTTAATATTTACAGGAATACAAAAAAATGAAATATAAAAACATTGTAATACTTGCCAATGCCGGAATAGGGGATTTTGTTTGGGCAACATCGGTATTATCATTAATAAGACAATATGATAAAAATATAGAGATAACGTTGGTTACTTGTGACGAATACGTTGAGTTAATAGACAGCAGTTTAAATATTAATAAAATCGTTACTACAAACAACAAGTACCATGCAAATAAAAATAAAATTGTAAGATTATGTTATAAATTATTTTGGTCGATAAAAAACTTTAAAATTTTTTATAATAAAGATGCTTGCTTAATTTTAGATATTTCAATGTTTTTTACGGTTATGGCAAGATATTTATATAGGATAAAAAATATTATAGGACCTGACAATTTTTCTTTTGGTTATAATATACCCAACGAATCTTCCAAATTTTATACTAAAGTAGTTAAAATGCCAAAAGATTCGGACAGAATGCCCTATATGATGCGATACCAAATGATTACAAGAGCTGCTTTTCCTACATGTAATTTGTATTTACCATTTTTACCCGATACAAAATATTTGAAAAATAAAGTGTTGAATCTGATGGGTAAAACAAATAAGTTTAGAATTGTTATTTCCGCATGTGGTATAGTTTCTTGGCGAGAATTCGATATGAATTTTCTTAAAGATTTAATATTAAAATTAAATGATTCTTACGATGTAACTTTTTTTATTGTTGGTAACTCCCAAAAAGAAAAAGAATATTATTTAAGATTATTAAATTTAGTAAAACAAAAAGATATCGATATTAGAAGTCTTATCGAAAAAACATCTTTATTGGAATTAAAAGAGTTATTTTATAATACAGATTTGCTTTTAACAGTTGATACTGGGACTTGTCATATTGCTGCAACGACAAAAATTCCTATAATAGCTGTACATGGTGCAACTTTACCTGAAAATTCAGGTGCAATAAGTTCTAAAGCCATAAGAGTGTGTTCTTATAGAGAATGTGCTCCTTGTTCCTTTAAAGCTATTATGAATAACTTTGTTTGTAAAAATCCATTGTGTATGAAAGATATAACACCGGAAATAATTTTTGACAAAGTAAAAGAGATTCTAAATGAAAGATAATAAATTAAAAAAAGTATGTGTTTTTACTTGTTGCGGAATAGGTGATTTTGTTTGGGCAACTTCTGCCATATCATTGATTAAAAACTATAACGAGAACATAAACCTTACCTTAATAACTTTTGATTCATATAAATCTATAATAGATGAAAAATTAAAAACAGATAACATTTTGTTTACAAGTTATCAATATTTCTTTCATAGCAATAAATTAATAAGATATCTATACAAGTTTTATTGGCTAATAAAATTATATTTTCATTTACATAAAATTGATATGTTAATTTGTTTGGATAATCATTTCTTGTTTACCAAATTTGCAAAATATATTTGTCGAATAAAAGAAATTGTTGGCGCCAATACTTTAAAATTTGGTTATAATACACCGAATAAAGATGCTGTATATTATACAAAACAAATTATTATGCCAAAGGATGGCGATAGAAACCATTGCATGATGAGATATCAGCAGATTATTAGAACGATATTTCCAAATTATAATTTATCAATACCGATTCTACCCAATACAGATAATTTATCAGATAAAATAAAAGGAAACTTTTTAACAGGTACAAAAAAGCATAAAATTGCATTATGTACTATAGGAACTTCTGTGAGGAGAACCTTACCGATTGATTATACTGTAAAACTTGTTCAAGAATTAAAACAAATTAAAGATGTAACTTTTTTTATCGTTGGAAATACAAAAGAACAAAAAAAAGAAGCTGATTACTTAAAAATAAAAATGCCTAATATGGATATAAAAAATGTTTGTTGTAAAACAACATTATTAGAATTAAAAGAGTTACTAAAAAATATGGATTTATTAATATCGGTTGATACGGGAGTTGTTCATTTAGCTGCAACTAATAATATTCCCACAATTTCTTTTTATGGAATATCTTTACCTGAACAAGCTATGCCCATATCGCCGAATGCAAGAACATTTTATTCGAAATTATCTTGTGTCCCATGTTTCTATAATGCTGAAATTAATAGGCAAGTATGTGAAAATCCGAAATGTCTAACTGATGTAGATATTAAACTAATTATTAAAGAAGTAAAAGGAATATTGAAATAAATTTCATATTAAGATCTATTTTAAATATAGTTTATTTGAAAAGACTTATTATTTTTTTTAGTGGTATTGAAATGGAATTATATAATAATTTTCTAATCTCGTAGAGATGAAATTTATGACATATATATATAAACTTTGTTTTGTTTGAGTTTGTAATAGAGAATATTAAATTAACTAATTCATGTTTTCTATGGTTGTCTTTTATTTTTGATATGTATGTAAGGAATTGTGTTGCAAGAACTTCTAAATATAATGAATGCTTTTTTATGAGGTCTTTATTCTTTCTTAAAACAGTTTCTAAATCTTTTGACATTTTTTCTTTGTCGGCAGAAATAGAGTCTTTTTGTACATGATAATCAAATAAAGGTTCATCAATACAATAAATTGAATAATTTTGATGGATCCTTAACATGATTTCAAAATCTTCACTCGTTTGAAGTTTTATATTAAATAAATTATGTTTAAATATTTGTGCTTTTCCACAAACCCCTTGCAAAAGGAAACCAATAGGCAACATTCTTTTTTCTAAAAAACCCTCTTTAAAGTGTTTAGGTAGTATTTTTTTTCTTAAGTTTCCGAATGTAATTTGTTTACAAAAAACTATATCAGCATTGTTTTGTTTTAGTACATTAATTTGCTTTTCTAGTTTGTCTAAATGCCAAACATCGTCACTATCTTGAAAAGCAATATATTCGCCTTTTGCGATATCTATACCTTTATTCCTTGCTGCACCTGCACCTTGATTTTCTTGTTTTATATAAACGATTCTATTATCTTTTAATGAATCTACAACTTCTTTAGTGTTATCTGTTGAACCGTCATCAACGATTATAAGTTCCAAATTCTTATATGTTTGATTTAGTACACTTTCTGCAGATCTTTTTATAAGAATTGCTCTGTTGTATGTAGGTATTATTACTGAGATTAAATCTGTGCTATTCATGATTGGTTTCCAACTAACAAACTTTAGTAGTTATACAAATTTTTATTACAATATTCAAGCAAAATAACGAAACAATAATTTAGATATATATCTATATTACAAAAGAAATGATATAATACTGGCAAGTAAATACACAATATCTTTTGATTTTAAGCTATAAGATGTGAACGATGTTTTAATTTTAAAAATACTTTGTGTGTTGTTTGTGAATTTGGTGCTAGAAAATAAATTTAAAAATTTAGTAATTATAAAATGTTAAGAAAAATAATATTTTTTATAAAAGATAATATTCCTTATGGTGATTTTTTGTATGGTAAGTTTGTAAAAGTTATTGTGTATTTAAAATATTTAGTTTCACTCCAAAGACAAAAGAAAATTTATAAAAAGATATGTTCGATTGCAAGAAACAACAAAAGAAAATTAAAAATAGCTTTTTTAGTAAATGAAAATGAAAAATGGTGTTGCCAGAGCTTATATGATAAACTAAAACAAAGCAAACATTTTACTCCAGTTATATTTTTAACATCTTCCACTGATTTTAAAAAAGAAGATATTATAGAAAGATATAATAAAAATATTGAATTCTTTAATAAAAATTGTAACGATGTGCAAGTCGTTTACAATAATGAAACAAAGCAATTTGAAGATTTTAGAAAATATAATCCGGACATTGTCTTTTATCAGCAACATTGGGGGATAGCAAAAAATCAAAATTTATATTCAACAAGCAAATTTGCTTTATCAATATACATTCCGTATAGTTTTGTTGATTGTTATGAATTGCGAGAAAAGTACAGATATAGTTTCTATTATTTACTTTTTAGAGAATATATTTCTCATGAGTTGGTAATAAAAGAATATAAAAAAAACGGTTATAAAAGAAACAACTTAAAAGTTTCAGGTTATACTAAATTAGAAAAATATTCAGGTAAGAATAATTACGAAAAAAAATATGTAATTTATGCTCCACATCATTCTTTTGCAAAAGATTCGTTAAAATTAGGGACTTTTAGCTGGAATGGAATGTTTATATTAGAGTATGCTAAGAAACATAGAGAATTTAATTGGATTTTTAAACCACATCCACTTTGTAAAGATACATTAGAGAGTACAGGAGTATTTAAAAATATGGATGATATTAATTCTTACTATGATGAATGGGCCAAAATCGGATTTGTTTATGATAAAGGGAATTATATAGATTTATTTAAACAAGCAAAATGTTTAATTACTGACTGCGGAAGTTTTTTAATAGAGTTTTTACCTACAGAGAGTCCTGTAATCAATTTAAAAAGAAAAGATTCTGTTTATATATCTGATATTACAAACGAAATAATAAAAACATATTACCAGGCATATAGTTTAGAAGAACTAAAACAATATTTTAATGATATTTTGGAAAATAATAATGACCCTAAAAAGGAAGAAAGATTAAATTTAATAAAGAAATTAAATTTAGTTAGAAATGCTTCCGATAATATTATTAATGATTTGGAAGAAACTTTTTATAAAAATATTCGTTGAATTTGATGAAAAATTTTTTAAATTGCAAGAATATTAAAATAAGGAGAAATAAAATGATTATTGGTTATACGACAGGTGTCTATGATTTATTTCATATTGGACATTTAAATTTACTTAAAAATGCTAAAGGTATGTGCGATAAACTTGTAGTTGGTGTTACAGTTGATAAACTTGTAACATATAAAGGTAAACATGCGATGATTCCTTTTGAAGATAGAATTGAAATTGTTCGTAGTATAAAATATGTTGACGCTGCTGTTCCACAATATAATATGGATAAACTCACAACATGTAAAGAGTTAGGTGCAACTATAATGTTTGTTGGCGATGATTGGTATGGAAATAAAAAATGGAAACAATATGAAAAAGATTTTGCCAAAGAAGGTATAAAGATTGTTTTTTTTCCTTATACCAAAGGTGTTTCTTCAACTAAAATTACGAATGCACTAAAAAAGGTTCGTGGTTGGTCTGTGGAGCCTAAAGAAGTAAAAAAACATATTAACACAATTAATGGAAAATAAAATGAGTGTAGATAAAGATTTTTGTATGAGTTCTTTTTTAGCATTGAGATATGTAGAGAAGGATGATTTTAATTTTTTTGATAATCTAAAATACAAACATCCTATTTTACCTAAAGAAGAAGATAGAATTGTTGTTCATACAGCTAAAGATATTGATAATGCAATACAGAGGCAAATAGAATCTATTAAAGCAAAATCAAAAAAAATAGGAATTTTGTTGTCAGGTGGAATGGATTCGGCAATATTAGCCTCGTATTTGACTGGATGTGATGCGTATACTTTTAGATTCTTAAAAGGGAAATATCAAAAAGAAGAATTAGAAAGAGCATCTTATTATGCGAAGACTTATGGACTAACATTACACCATGTAGATATTGATTGGGAAACTGTAACAAACAATTTACCATCACTGATGCACTGTAAAGGAGGTCCAGTTCACTCCATAGAACCACAAATTTATCAGGGAGCAAAGCAAGCTAAATTAGATGGCGTTGATTTAATGATTATTGGAGATGGAAGTGATTATGTCTTTGGTGGAATGGATCAATTGCTTTCCAAAGATTGGGCTTTTGATGAATTTATGAAAAGATATATTTATGTAGATCCTTTCTTGGTTTTAAATAACCCTGTTAGTGTTCAATATTTATTTGAACGATATAGAAAAGGAAATAATATTGATTTTATTGGCTTTATGGATATAATTGCTACTGAAGAAAGCTATGGGTCTTATTCAAATGCTTTTGATGTGGCAGAGTTATCTTATTTTGACCCTTATGAAAAATTAAAAATGGCAGAAGAATTAGATTTAAATCGCATAAGAAATGGCGAATCAAAATATCTTATTAGAGAATTGTTCAAGTTAAAATATCCTAATATCCCGGTTCCTAACAAAGTTCCAATGCCTAGACCGGTAGATAATTATTTTGTTGGTTGGAAAGGCCCTACAAGATATGAGTTTAAAAAAAATATAGATATGAAGCAATTTACAGGAAATCAAAAATGGTTGATATGGTGTTTAGAGCAGTTTCTTAATGTTTATGAACCTATTGAAAACAAATAATGATAAAGAAAGCATTTTGCAATTACACCTTTAAATATAATCAACTTACAACAGATATGTAACTTAAAATATAATTTATATCAAAAAACTATCTTTATATACTGTTTTCCTTTGGTTTCATCTGTTTCATTATTTATATTATTTAACCTTGTTTTTCTTTTCCACAGCTTTGTTTATATTATTATCTTCACTAATTAAAAAATACATAAAAATTTTTTTATGCTGACTTAAAAATCTTTGCTTTTTTATCAATACAATTGTAAAATATATAAGATAAAATAAAAGTTTTTATATTATGAAAAAAAATATTAAAAACCATTCAAATCTTTTAAAGCTTTTTTCTAATAAAAAAGTTTTGGTTACCGGACATACCGGGTTCAAAGGCACTTGGCTTTGTTTGTGGTTGGAACTGTTAGGTGCAAAGGTTATAGGTTGTTCCGTTAATGTTCCTACAAAACCTTCCCTGTTTGAAATGATAAAGCCAAAGTGTGTTGATGTTAGAGCAGATATAAGAGATTTTAAAAAACTAAGTTCTATAATAAAAAAATACAAACCGGAAATAATATTTCATTTAGCGGCACAATCGTTAGTAAGAAAATCTTACAAAAAAACATTGGATACACTTAATACAAACATTATCGGGACAGCAAATATTTTAGAAGCATTAAAAGAAAATAAGTTTGTAAGAGCTGTTGTTTGTGTTACAACGGATAAAGTTTATTCAAACAATGAAACTAAAAAAACTTTTAAAGAAACGGACAGTTTGGGCGGATACGATCCGTATAGTGCATCAAAAGCCGCTTGTGAGTTAGTAGTTTCTTCTTACAGAGATTCTTTTTTCAATATAAAAGATTATGGCAAACAGCATAAAACATTAGTGGCTTCTGCAAGAGCCGGAAATGCTATTGGCGGCGGAGATTTTGCAAAAGACAGGTTAATACCTGATTTTGTCAGAGCAATATTAACAAACAAAAAAATAGACATAAGAAACCCTAAATCAATAAGGCCATGGCAACATGTGTTGGAACCTTTAAACGGTTATTTATTAATTGGAGCAAATTTATTAAAAGGTAAAAAAAATTTTGCGACAGCTTGGAATTTAGGTCCTGAACAGAAAGATGTAAAAACCGTGGAAGAAATTGTAAAAAAACTATGTAAGAAATTTAGCACTATTAAATATACTATAGATAAAACAAAACAACCTCACGAGACAGAATATTTAAGACTTGATATATCAAAAGCAAAAAAAGAATTAAACTGGAAACCTAAGTGGAATATTGATGTGTCTTTAAATAAAATCACGGATTGGATACAAGCATATCAACAAAAAAAAGATATCAGATTGTTATGTATCAAGCAGATTGAAGATTTTATGAAGGAATAAAATTTATGCCGGATATTTCAAGAAATACTATAAAAAAAATCGCAAAAAAATACTTCAAATCCAATAAATCTAAAATAGATTTAGAAAAATATGTTCCTGTTTCCGGTAAATTATTGAATGAAGAAGATTTGTGTAATTTGATAGATGCAAGTCTTGATATGTGGCTTACATCCGGAAGATTCAACGACGAATTTGAAAAAGATTTGGCAAAATTTTTAAACGTAAAATATGTGCTTTTAACAAATTCCGGTTCAAGTGCAAATTTATTGGCATTATCTGCATTAACATCGTATAAACTCGGCAATAAAAAAGTAAAAAAAGGTGATGAAGTAATAACTGTTGCTTCGGGATTTCCTACTACTATAAATCCTATAATTCAGCTCGGACTTGTTCCTGTGTTTGTTGATTGTAAAAAAGAAACAGTTAACATTGATGAAAATAAAATAGAAGAAGCAATAACAAAAAAAACTAAAGCGATTTTTATTGCTCACACATTAGGAACTCCTTTTAATTTAGATAAAATTTTAAAATTATGTAAAAAATATAATTTGTGGCTAATAGAAGACAGTTGTGATGCATTAGGAACAAAATATAAAAATAAATATGTCGGAACAGTCGGTAATATAGGAACTTTCAGCTTTTATCCTGCACATCATATAACTATGGGTGAAGGTGGCGCAGTAGTAACAAACGATTTGCAGCTCTATAAAATACTTATGTCTTTTAGAGATTGGGGGAGAGATTGTTGGTGTAAACCCGGGAAAGATAACAGTTGCGGAAAGAGATTTTCTATGCAATATGGTAAAATGCCTTTCGGTTATGACCACAAATATATATATTCGCATGTAGGATATAATTTTAAAATTACAGATATTCAAGCTGCGATAGGTGTAAGTCAATTAAAAAAACTTCCAAAGTTTTTAGACAAAAGAAAAAATAATGCAAAATATTTATTAAACAAATTAAAAGATTTAGAAAAATATTTTATATTACCCAAAATTGTAAAAGGAACGACACCATCTTGGTTTGGGTTTTTGTTGACGGTAAAACAAAATAATAAATTTACAAAACAACAACTTGTTGAATATTTGGAAGAAAATGGCGTTGGAACAAGACAACTTTTTGCCGGAAATATTTTAAGACAACCTATGATGACGGAAAATGAAATTCCTTTAAGAATAGGGAAATCTAAATTATTGCTATCAAATAAGTTGAAGGAAAAACACTATAAAATGTTACTAAACACGGAATATATTATGAACAATTCTTTTTGGGTAGGGGTATTTCCTGTACTTGGTAAAAAAGAAATGGATAAAATTTCAGATTTAATACATGAGTTTATAGAAAAAGAAATAAGCAATTAACGTAATAGGAGAAAAAATGAATTTTAAACCCTTGTTTGTCTTTGAAATGGCAAATAATCATAACGGTAAAGTAGATAGAGGATTGAAACTTATTTCGGAAATATCAAAACAGGTAGAACCTTATCGACAAGTTTTTGATTTTGCTTTTAAATTGCAATATAGAGATTTAGATACTTTCATACATCCCGATTACAAAGAAAAAAAAGATTTAAAGTTTGTTAAAAGATTTAACGAAACAAAACTTTCAACGGAAGAATTTTTAGTATTGAAAAATGAATTTACAAAACAAAATTTTATTTCAATTTGTACTGCCTTTGATGAACAATCTGTAGATTTAATAGAACAACAAAAATATGACATTATAAAAATTGCCAGTTGTTCTTTTAACGATTGGCCGTTAATTGAAAAAATTGCTACAAAAAATTTACCTATAATTGCGTCTACTGCGGGAATACCGGTGGAAGATATAGATAAAGTTGTTCAATTCTTTTACCATAGAGAAAAAAATATTTCACTAATGCATTGTGTTGCCGAATATCCTACCGATATTAAAAATTTACAGTTAAATCAAATTGATTTGTTGAAAAAAAGGTATCCGGAACTGACGATAGGATATTCGACTCATGAAGATCCGAACAATTTTGAGTCGATAAAAATAGCTATAGCTAAAGGTGCTAAAATATTCGAAAAGCATGTCGGACTTGCCGACTATGATGGTAGTATAAATAAATATTCCGCTACTCCGGAACAAATAGGAAAATGGTTGAAAACAGCAAAAGAAACATTTGAATATTGTGGAACAGAAAATACGAGATATAGCTTTCCAAAATCTGAAATTGATAGCTTAAAAGGACTGAGCAGATGTGTTTTTGCATCAAAAGATATTAAAGCCGGTGAACTGTTAGATAATTTAAATACTTTTTATGCCATTCCTTCTACTGAAGGACAGTTGTTTAATTCCGATTTATCAAAGTATAAAGAATTTACAGCTTTAAAAAATATAAAAAAGAATTCTCCGATTATGATAAAAGATTTGGAAATTGTTGATATAAGAGATAAAGTAGGAGACATTATCAACAAAGTAAAAGAAATGCTCGAAACAGCAAGAATAATTTTACCTAACAAAATATCTTTTGAAATATCTCATCATTACGGTCTTGAAAAATTCAATGAAACCGGTGCGGTTATAATAAACTGTGTGAACAGGCAATATTGTAAGAAAATAATAGTTATGTTACCTGGTCAGAAACATCCTGCACATAAACATAAAATAAAAGAAGAAACTTTTCATGTTTTATACGGAGATATAACAATACTAATAGATGGTGTAGAAGAAACTTATAAGGCCGGAGATATGAAACTTATCAACAGAGAAAGTATACATAGTTTTTCAACTCAAAAAGGTGTGATTTTCGAAGAAATTTCCACACAAGATATTGTTAATGATTCTTATTATGAAGATAAAAAGGTTACAGATAATAATAAAAGGAAAACAAGATTTACTTATTGGAGAGACAATTAATAAATTATGAAAGTGTCTGACTATATCATAGAGTTTTTAAATAAAAATATGGGCGTAAAAGATGTTTTTATGCTTGCCGGTGGCGGTTGGATGCATTTATTAAATTCTTTGGGTAAAAATAAAAATATTAATTATATATGCAATTTACACGAGCAAGGTGCAGCAATAGCCGCTGAAGCTTACGGACAATACACAAATAATATCGGTGTTGTAATGGTGACAACCGGTCCCGGGGGAACAAATGCAATAACAGGTGTTACTGCAGCATGGATAGATTCTACTCCGATGATGGTAATTTCAGGTCAAGTTAAAAGAGCAGACATGATTTTAAATAAAAGAATAAGACAATCGGGAGCACAGGAAGTAGATATAATCTCTATCGTAAAACCGATCACAAAATATGCTGTTACTGTCATGGATCCTAAAAAAATAAAATATCATCTTCAAAAAGCATATTATATGGCAACTACTGGGAGAAAGGGGCCTGTATGGGTGGATATTCCGCTGGATGTTCAAGGAACGGAAATAAATGAAAAAAAATTAGAAAGATTTGTTTTACCTAAAGAAAATAAAAAAAACATAAATACTAAAAAGATTATTAATTTAATAAATTCTTCTAAAAGACCGGTTTTTTTCGTGGGTAATGGCGTTTGTTTATCCAATGCACAAAAACAATTTTTGCAGTTGGCAAAAAGTTTAAATATACCTATTTTGACTACTTGGAAAACGATAGATTTGGCCGAAGAAAAAAATCCTTTGTTTGTAGGAAGACCGGGTTCTATAGCATCAAGAGGAGCAAATTTTAATTTACAAAATTCAGACCTTTTTATTTCTATAGGTGCACGAATGGATTTACCTCAAACTGCATTTAATCATAGAAATTTTGCAAAAAATGCAAAAAAAATAATTGTAGATATAGATGAAAAAGAAATAGATAAGTTGGATATGAATATAGACGTAAAAGTTGTATGTGATGCAAAAATTTTTATAAATGAGTTATATAAAAGTAGAAAGAAAATCATATATAAAGATGATGGTTGGGTAAAATTTTGTAAAGATATGTTAAATAAATATCCTTTGGTTACAAAAGAATATTTGCAATTAAAAAAATATGTTAATTCATATGTTCTGGTTGATATATTATCAAAAGAAATGACAAAAAATGATATTTTGGTTCCGGGCAGTTCCGGAAGTTGCAGCGAGGTTACGTGTCAATCTTTTAAGGTAAAAAAAAGGCAAACAGTTTTAAATAATCAAGGTTTGGGTTCTATGGGGTTCGGATTACCCGCTAGCATAGGTGCTTGTATCGCATCCGGTAAAAAAAGAACTGTTTGTATAAACGGTGACGGAGGTTTCTTTTTAAACATTCAAGAACTTGAAGTCGTAAAGAGATTAAACTTACCTATAAAATTTTTTATTTTAAATAATGACGGTTATGCTTCAATACGAAATATGCAGAACAATCATTTTAATGGGAACTATGTCGGTAGCGAAAAAACAAGTGGACTGACTTTGCCTGATATACAAAAAATATCTAAGTCCTACGGTATAAAATCGTGCAAGATTGAAAATCAAAACAAATTAGATGAGAAAATAAAAAAAATTTTAAAATCTAAAGGTCCATATATTTGTGAAGTTATGATAGATCCGAAACAACAAATACAACCGAGAGTATCATCAAAAAAGCTTAAAAACGGTTCTATGTTATCTATGCCGATAGAAAATATGTATCCTTTTTTATCGGATAAAGAATTGAAAACAAATATAATGAAATAACGGGATAAAAGTATAGAAGAATGAAAACTTGCAGAGTTTGTAACGGTGAATTAAAAAAAACTATTATTGCTTTAGAAAATATGCCGAAATCAGCGCAACTTTTCCCTGAAAAAAAAGATTTACGTAAGGAAAAGGGAATAAAATTGTCTGTGTATCAATGCCCTTACTGCGGGTTAGTTCAAATAACGGATAAACCTGTAAGTTATTATAAACAAGTTATAAGAGCAACCGGCATTTCTGAAGAGATGCAAAAATTCAGAAAAACACAATTTAAGAATTTTATAAAAAAATATAATTTGAGTAACAAAAAAATATTGGAAGTCGGGTGTGGCTTTGGTGAATATTTGTCTATAATGAACAAACAAAAAGTTAATGCGTATGGTATAGAATATTCACAAAAAGCGGTTAATCATTGTAAAAAATCAGGATTAAAAGTTTCAAAACAGTTCATTGAAAATGAAAAATATAAAATAAAAAATGCTCCTTTTGATGCTTTTTTTATTATGAGCTATTTAGAACATATACCGAACATAAATTCTTTTTTAAGAGGTATATTAAATAATTTAACTGATGAAGGTATAGGTATTATTGAAGTTCCTAACTTTGATATGATTTTGAAGAAAAATCTTTTCTCTGAGTTTATTTTGGATCACCTGTTTTATTTTACGAAAGATACTTTGAAAACGGTGTTAAGTATAAACGGCTTTGAGGTTTTGGAATGTAATTCTGTTTGGCATGATTATATCTTGTCAGTCGTTGTGAAGAAAAGAAAAATATTTGATACATCTTATTTTTATAAACAACAAAAAAGTATAACTAAACAAATAAATGATTATATTGATAAATTTGATAGAAAAACTGTTGTTGTTTGGGGGGCAGGACATCAGGCTTTATCGATTATATCTTTGGCAAAAATACAAAACAAAATAAAATTTATTGTTGATTCAGCCGAATTTAAACAAAACAAGTTTTCTCCGGCAACACATATACCGATAAATTCTCCCGATATGTTAAGAACGGAAAAAATAAATGCGATTATTATTATGGCGGGAAGTTATTCTAAAGAAATTCTGAAAAATATTAACGAAAAATATTCCAAAAATATATCGATAGCTATTTTAAAAGAAGATGTCTTTGAAGTAATAAGATAACGACAAAAAAACAATGAATGAAAAATTTACTGATAATTTAATTTTGCAACTGAAGCAACAATCAATATTCTCTCCCGAAGATATAAAAAACTTTCAAAATAAAATAACGGATGCATTCGTTAAAGAAAGTTGTATAAACTATTTTGCATGGTTTAAAGATAATTATAAATGTTTGGAATACTTTTATAATTTGTTGGAAGATATAACAGAAAAACAATTATATTTAAAAATGATTGTTTCAAAACTTTTGGGCCCCGTATATGTAACTGTGCAAGAAAAAGAAAAATATATTCATTCACGAGATATTTTTGATGATTTATTGGTAGATAATTCTATTCGACAGTTACAATCAGTCACAAGAAAATTAAAATTTTATAATTTATTGAAATTAGGGTACGATATAAAAGTTTATGGGGCAAGAGCTTTGCTCGATAAACTTGTAATTCATAGCCAATATTCTTATAAAGATTGTAAAGTCGAAAGAGGGGATTTTGTTATAGATGCCGGCGGTTGTTGGGGGGACACTTCTCTAATATTTTCTTCAATAGTCGGCAATAAGGGGAAAATTTTTACATTTGAGTTTTTTGATGATAATTTGAATATACTTAAAGAAAATTTTTCTCATAACAAAAATCTTTCCGAAAATATTATTTTAACGGAACAACCGTTATACAATAAATCAAACGAAATTCTTTACTTAAACCATGCTTGTGCGGATATCACAACATTAACCGAAAACAAAAATAATTTGAACCGATATAAAACAATATGTATTGACGATTTCGTTGGAAAAAATAAAGTAGAAAAAATAGATTTTATTAAAATGGATATAGAAGGATGTGAGCTGAAAGCCTTGCAGGGTGCAATAAACACATTGAAAAAATATAAACCGAAACTTGCAATAGCTGCTTATCACAAATATGAAGATTATTATGAAATACCGAAATTTCTAAATGAGTTAAACATAGGATATAAATTTTATTTTGCAAACTATACTTTAGGTTTTACGGATACTGTTATATATGTTAAATAAATTTGCTATAATATAAAAATGTTATTGAATTTTGAAGATATTAGAAAAAACGAAGAACTTTTAACATACTTGAAATATGCCGACAGTTATTTTGAAAGTATCGGGTATAAAGAGCATGGATTACCGCATGCTATGTTTACTGCGGAAAGAGCAGCCGATGTTTTAAGACAACTTGGACATACTGCAAGAATACAAGAACTTGCAAAAATTGCGGGTTTTTTACACGATATAGGTAATATCGTAGGAAGAACAGATCATGCACAAAGCGGTTCTGTTATAGCAATGCATATTTTAAGTAAAATGGATATATCCGAAGAAAGATATAATAGTGATATATTTGAAATTTTCGGTGCGATAGGAAGTCATGAAGATAAAAATATGACTCCTCCCACAGAGATTGCTGCTGCCGTTGTTCTTGGTGACAAAACGGATGTAAGGTGTCAGAGGTTAAGAAACGAAGAAGAAAAATTTAAAGATGTTCATTCCAAAGTTATAGCTGCTTGTAATAGTACAAAATTGGATGTTGATAAAGATAAAAAAGAAATTTCGTTAAGTATAGATATTAACACGAAAATATGTTCCATAATGGAATATTTTGAAATATTTACACAAAGAACTGTATATTGCAGTAAGGCTTGCAGTGTTTTAAATTGTGATTTTTCTTTATATATCAACGGGGATAGGTTCTTATAATGCAGTGCGGTTCATTTCAGTTGTTAAAAAAATCAAGTCAATGTAATGCAAGATTAGGTAAGTTATATACTACAAGAGGTATAATAGATACCCCTGTATTTATGCCTGTAGGTACACAAGGTTCCGTAAAGTCTGTTTCCACAGAACAATTAATAGAATCAAAAGCACAAATAATACTTGCAAATTCTTATCACATATATTTAAGACCGGGACTTGAGATAATTAAAAAAGCCGGCGGTATACAAAAATTTAATTCCTGGAACAGACCTATGCTTACCGATTCAGGTGGGTTCCAAATCTTTTCTCTTAATGATTTTAGAAAAATAAAAGAAGAAGGTGCGGAATTTAAGTCCCATATAGATGGCTCAAAACATTTTATATCACCGGAAATATCAATGCAGATACAAAAAACTATAGGCGCGGATATCATAATGTGTTTTGATGAATGTACCCCGTATCCTTCAACTTATGAGTATGCTAAAAATTCCATGCTTATGAGCTTGAATTGGGCAAAAAGATGTAAAACGGAATTTTATAAAGATGATGCATGTAACACACAAGCCTTATTCGGTATAGTCCAAGGTTCTGTTTATAAAGATTTAAGAAAAGAAAGTGCTTTGAGAATGCAAGATATAGATTTTGTGGGGTATGCTATAGGTGGAGTGTCGGTAGGGGAATCAAAAGAAGAAATGTTGGATGTTATAGAAAATACGGTTCCTTTTTTACCTGAAGATAAAGCAAGATATCTTATGGGTGTAGGAATGCCGGAAGATATTTGGGACGGAATTGAAAGAGGAATAGATATGTTTGATTGTGTAATTCCTACAAGAAACGGGAGAAACGGTCAAGCATTTACTACTTACGGTAAAATAAATATAAAAAACGGTGAATATAAAGATAAATTCGAACCGTTGGATCCGGAATGTGATTGCCAAACTTGTAGGGGATATACTAAGGCATATTTGAACCATTTGTTCCGTTCGCAAGAGATATTAGCACTTACTTTGTTATCTTTACATAATATTAATTTTATGTTAAAATTAACGGATAAAATTAGAAAAGCTTTGGTGGAAGATACTTTTTTAGAAACTAAACAAGAATTCTTCAGAAAATATTATTCAAATAAAAAATCCAACAGCTGAAATACGGAGTTATAAAATGTCAAAGATAGGTTTTTTATTTTTTTCGATTTTGTTGTTAGCACAAAATATATATGCAGACGGTGCGGCAGCACCTGCAGCAACACCGGGTAGTGCCTTCGGCGGATTAATGCCGTTATTAATAATTTTTGTTTTTTTCTATTTGTTTTTAATAAGACCTCAACAGAAACAGAGAAAAGAACTTGAAAGACAAATAAATGCTATAAAAAAAGATGATACAATACTTACTTCCGGCGGAATATACGCAAGAGTTATTGCAGTGAAAGAACAAGATGTTGAAGCTGAAATTTCACATAATGTTAGAGTAAAAATTGCTAAATCGGCTATTGTAAGTGTTATAGATAATAATAAACCTGTTACTCCGGAAATAATTAAAAAGTAAATGAATACAACAGAACTTAAATTTTCAACTGTAATGCTTGAAGATGTTAAAGCCAATGAAATGGTAAATAGTTTTATTCAGGCTGCAAATGATTATTTAGGCGCAATAGGTTATACGGAGCACGGATACAGACATGTAAGTTTGGTATCTTCTGCGGCTGAAAGTATTTTAGTTTCTTTGGGATATCCGAAAAGATTACAGGAACTTGCTGCAATAGCAGGTTATATGCATGATATAGGTAATGTTATTAACAGGCAAGATCATGGACAATCTGCAGCATTAATGACTATGCATATATTAAAGCAGATGGGATGTACTCCGGATGAAATTTCTTTAATAGCTTCCGCAGTCGGAAACCATGAAGAAGAAATCGGAGATCCCGTAAATCCGGTGGCAGCGGCGCTTATAATTGCGGATAAGTCCGATGTACATAAAACGAGAGTAAGAAGTAAAAATATTATTGCGGCAGATATACACGACAGAGTAAATTTTGCCGTTGACAGATCTTTTTTAAAAGTAAATAAAGAAACAAGAATAATATCTCTAAATTTGAATATTGATACAAAAGTAGCTCAAGTTATTGAGTATTTTGAAATATTTATGTCCAGAATGGACATGTGCAGAAGAGCAGCAAAGTTTTTAGATTGTAAGTTTGAATTAATAATAAATGAGAGGAAATTACTTTAATGAACAAACTTGGTTTCAGAACAGTAGTTACAGCGTTGTTAATCATTCTTTCAGGGTATTTCTTATTTCCTACCTTTGAATGGTCAAGAATGAGTGACGATGAAAAAGCACAAGCAGAAAAATCAAAAGATCCTATTATCGGTAAAACATTGAATTTAGGTCTTGATTTGAGAGGTGGTACACATCTTTTATTGGAAGTTGATGCTTCTAAATTAGATGAGACAGTTAGTGTAAAAGATGCAGTTGACAGAGCTATAGAAGTTATTAGAAACAGAATTGACCAGTTCGGTGTTGCAGAACCTTTAATTGCAAAACAAGGTGATAGATGGATAGTAGTTCAGCTCCCGGGTATAAAAGATCCTGCCAGAGCAAAAGAACTTATCGGTAAAACAGCATTGTTGGAATTTTGTTTGGTTAGTACCGATAATGATGCATTGAACAAAATTCAAGATAAAATGAGAGAAAAAGATTTATCTAAAGCGGAAGAAGCTATAAATGATGAAGAAATAAAAGCTTTAATTCCGGAAGGATACTTCATTGCAGATAGTAAAGAAGATAGCAGAGTATATTTATTGAAAGAAGCATCTCTTACAGGTGCATACCTTGTAAATGCTAAAGTTGAACTTGCTACCGGCGGATTTGGTTATCCTCATGTATCATTGGAGTTTAATAAAGATGGTGGAAAAATATTTGCAGATGTTACGGGTGCAAATATAGACAGAAACTTAGCTATCGTACTTGATGGTATAGTTCAGTCTGCTCCTGTTATAAGATCAAGAATTCCTGACGGAAGAGCAATAATTGAAGGAAATTTCAACGCAGACGATGCAAAATTATTGGCAACAGTTTTAAGAGCCGGTGCTTTACCTGCTCCTGTTAAAATAATAGAAGAAAGAACGGTTGGACCAAGCCTTGGCGACGATTCGATTAAAAAAGGTTTCAAATCTGCATTGATAGGTGTTGGAATTGTTCTTTTATTTATGCTTATATACTATGGTTTTTCAGGTTTGATTGCTGATATTGCTTTGTTATTGAATTTCTTTATACTTATGGGAATAATGTCTTATTTCCAATTTACATTAACCTTGCCCGGTATTGCAGGTATCGCATTAACACTTGCTATGGCAGTTGATGCAAATGTGCTTATATTGGAAAGAATAAGAGAAGAATTGAATATCGGAAAAACGGCACGAGTTGCGGTTGACGCCGGATACGACAAAGCTTTTGTTACGATTTTCGATTCGAACGTAACTACACTTATAGCTGCAGTATTCTTGTTCCAGTTCGGAACCGGACCTATAAAAGGTTTTGCTGTTACATTAACGATAGGTTTGTGTATCAGTATGTTTACTGCTATAGTTGTTACAAAGTTGATATATGATTTCTTGTTCAAAGAAAGCTTTATAAGTAAAATAAAATTATAATAATTGGAGGCATATCGTGCAATTTTTTAAGACACCTAAGATAGATTTTATAGGTAAAAGATATTTAGCATTTACGATATCAATAATATTAATAATTGTTGGTATTTGTGCCATAGCAATTAAGGGACCTAACTATGGTATAGATTTCAGTGGCGGTATTTTAATGCAATTTTCATTTGATAAAGAAATTCAAATGGATACTATAAGACAGGGATTAGCCGCACAGGAAGGGTTAAATTTTGAGTTACAGTCAACAGGTAAAAACGGAGTAATAATAAGAGTTAAAAAGACTGATCAATCACAAGATGAAATGGCAAAAAGTATATTGTCAGTATTGCAATCCAAGTATTCTGATTCTCAGATAACGACAGACAGAGTAGAATATGTAGGTCCTGCAGTAGGTAAACATTTAACAAAACAGGCAATGTATGCTTTCAGTTTTGTGTTTTTAGGTATTATTGTTTATGTTGCTTTCAGATTTAAATCCGCATTGTGGGGTGTTGTCGGAGTTCTTGCTTTGATTCACGATACGTTTATTACTTTTGGTCTGATGGTATTTATGGATAAACAAATAGATTTGACTTTGGTTGCAGCACTTTTGACCATTGTCGGTTACTCTATAAACAATACAATTGTTGTGTTTGATAGAATCAGAGAAAATTTGAGACTCATAGCAAAAGAAACTTTTGCAACAACAATAAACATAAGTATCAATGGTGTTTTAGGCAGAAGCGTTATCACATCGTTGACTGTTGCGTTTGTATCTATAATTATCTTGTTTATGGGGGGAGAAGTTATAAGTGATTTCGGTTTGGCATTGTTCATAGGAAATATAATAGGATTTTTCTCCAGTGTGTTTGTATGCGGTCCTTTAACTTATGAATGGGAGAAGAGAAAAAGAGACAGATTCAAAAAAAATATGGTAAAAAAATAAGTTTTGATATACACTTTGAAATAATATTAGCTGAGAGGTTTTAGGTTAAAAATACTCAATATAATACCAAAAAATTTCTCAGCTAAGTTTTTATAGAATTAAAATAAGGTTTTTCATCATGAGAAAGATAAAGAATTTTAAAATCAGTATAAGAACAAGAGAAATATCAAGGATCATAAGAAAACTTCTGAATGTTGAAGAATTGCCGATAGAAATTGAAGAATCGGTACAAAAATCTTGTTTCGTTTGTGAAAAAGTGATAAAGCCAGCTGTGGTTTATGACACTTTTTCCAGAGAATCAATGGTATTTCCTCTTGAAATAGATTCTCCGGAAAAATGGATAGCGGTTAGTCCTTTTATTTTAACAATAGGTAATGTTTTACAGGAACAGTATAATAAAAATAAAGAACTGTTCGGAGAATATGGTGTTCAAATAATGTCTGCAATTTCTGCAGATGCCTTGGACCAAGCAAGATTTTTTGTTCAGAAATTATTGGCATCGGAAGCATCCGATGAAAATTGTGAGTTATCAAGGAGTATAGAGCTTCCTAAACAATATAATCAAGAAATAATAAAATTTCTTCCTGTGGAAAAAATAAACTTATCTTTATCTGATGATGGAGATTTTATTCCGACAAATTCAATGGCAGGATTGTATTATTGGATTCCACTAAAGAAACGTGGCAGAAAATAAAAATATTATGAAATCTATGTTTGAAGTGTTACTAAAATTAAAAACAATTTATACAAAAAAACAGCGGATAAAATTTTCTTTTCTGTTTGCACTTATCGTTATTTCGGGTTTTTTGGAATTAATAGGAATATCTTTAATATTGCCTTTTATAAATGTTGTTATTAACCCTGAAATAATAATGACAAATAAGTATTTGAATTTTGTTTATAATTTGTTTCAAATATCAAATACTACAAGTTTTTTAATTCTTTTAGCTTTTTTGTTGATTGCCGTATACATATTAAAAAACTTGTACATGTTAGTTGTTTATTTTTTTCAATACAAAATACTATACGATGCACAAAAAGATATTTCATTTCAATTAATAAAATTCTATGTGAATCAGCCGTATGCTTATCATTTAAATATAAACACATCAGAAATGGTTAGAATTGTAACGCAAGATACATCACGTTGTTCGGATTTTTTGTCAAATTTGTTTTTTATGTTAACCGAATTTATTGTTTTATTGTTAGTTACGAGTTTCCTTTTTTATATTAATAAAGTTGTTACGATAGTTTTGGTTATTTTGTTTGTTTGTATATTTGTAGGTATATTCAAAGTTTTAAAACCAAGATTAAAAGTTTTTGCAAAGAATAATCAAAAATATCATAGCGGAATGATAAAGTGGATACAACAGTCTTTAGGTGCAATTAAAGATATAAAAATTTTGCAAAAAGAACAATTTTTTATAAATAAATATTACGATAGTTCCATAAAGTTTGCATCCGCGCAAAAGCACTACCATTTTTTAGAACAGTTTCCCAGATTATTGATAGAATCTTTGGTAGTATCGGTAATTCTTTTTGTCATAATAGGTTTGTTGTATAAAGGAATAGATGCATCTACGATAATAGTTCAAATGGCCGTTTTTGCTATGGCAGCTTTTAGATTAATGCCTTCAATGAACAGAATGCAAGTTGCATTGAATGCTTTAATGTACTACATGCCATCAATAAATGTAGTTTACAGAGATTTGAAAAATACAAGGGTTGTCGGATATTTGAAACAAGATGAAAATAAAAAAATAAATATTGAAAAAAATATTTCGGTTAACAATATTGCTTATAGGTACCCTAATACGGAAAAAGATATTTTTAAAAATATTTCTTTTATTATAAACAAGGGAAAATCTATAGGTTTTGTTGGACCAACCGGTGCAGGAAAAACGACAATAGTTGATGTTATTTTGGGGTTGCTTGATCCTACGGAAGGTTCAATAACAGTAGATGATATTAATATTCATAAAAACAAGAAAAATTGGTTTTCGAAAATAGGATACGTTCCGCAGTTTATATATCTTACCGATGATACAATAAAAAATAATATATTGTTTTACGACGATGAAAATATTGATGAAGATAACTTAAATACAGTTGTAGAACAAGCTCAATTGAAGGAGTTTGTAAAATCTTTGCCTGACGGTTTGGATACGATAGTAGGAGAAAGAGGTATAAGATTATCAGGTGGACAAAGACAAAGAATCGGTATAGCAAGAGCTTTGTATAAAAGGCCGGAAATATTGGTGCTTGATGAAGCTACGTCAGCATTGGATAATGATACCGAAAAAGCTGTTATGCAAGCAATAGAACATTTATATGGAAAGATAACTATGTTGGTTATTGCTCACAGACTAACCACCATAGAAAAATGCGATGAAATTTATAAAATAGATAAAGAACAAATAACCAAAGTTAGATGACTTTAATGTAGAAAATCTTTGTTTTTTTAATATAAAAATGTTCGGAAAAGCAGAATGATACCAAAAAAAATTCATTATTGTTGGTTTGGTAAAAGGCCATTATCTAAAATAGCAAAGAAATGTATTGTAAGTTGGAAGAAATATTGCCCTGATTATGAAATAATACAATGGAACGAAAATAATTTTGATATTAATTATTGTAATTATTCAAGACAAGCTTATGATGCAGGGAAATACGCCTTTGTATCGGACGTTGCAAGATTTTATATATTGGTAAATCATGGCGGAATTTACATGGATGTCGACCATGAAATTTTAAAACCGATAGATTATTTTTTACAATGTAAGGCTTTTTGCGGACTTCAAGCAAAAGCAGAAATAGGTTTAGGAATTTTGGGATGTGAGAAAAATTTTGAATTGTTTAAAGAGTTTTTAAACGAATATAATAATATAAAATTTAAAAAAGAAAATGGTGAATTTGATATAACAGTTGTTAATTTAAGGTTTATGGAGTTCTGTAGTAAATATGGTTTTGTCAAAAGCGATAAATTACAGAATATAATAGATTTATCAATATTTCCATCGGAATATTTTTATGCCACAAGCTTTGAAACTTATAAAACAACAATAACGGGAAACACATATTCAAATCATCACTATATTGGTTCTTGGTGTACACCGAAAATGAGAGTATATAGTTTGTTGGTAAAAATTTTAGGAATAAACGCAGTAAAAAAAATATCAAATATTAAAAATAAAATTATCAAGAATTCTTAGACAAGAAAAGCCTTTTAATCTTTTTTAGAAATATTGCTGTAATTCTATATAGTGAAGCATGATTCAAGAAAAATTTAAATATATAAATTACAAATTTATCTGATATGGATAATTTGTTTTTGATGTCTGCAAATAAAGAATTCTTTATTATTAATAATACATATTTTGTTCTTTTCTTTGAGAACTTACAACATGTTAATCCATATGCAGTATGCAAAAATGCATACATACAAAAAGTTTTAAAATATTCTTTATATTTTTCTTCAGTGGATAATAAATAATTTATTTTTTTCAATAAAGATTTAACAGCATGCATTATAAAATATTGGTTATTTGTTAAAGAATTTTGTCTTTCTGTTCTATAAAAATAAATAGGGATATTGTTGAATACTATTTTAGGTTTTGCCAATATAAGTTCATAGAAAAATAGACAATCTTCTTTTATTTTTAAGCTTGAATCGAATAACAAGTGGTTTTCTGTTAAAAATTTCTTGTTATATATTTTGTGCCATGCCATACAAGTAAAATTCGGTATTGATAACAGTCTTTTGTAGTTTTTATAATTCTTTATGTAATTTGGATATCTATATTCCATATAGATTGCTTTTTTCTCATTATAAAAATTAAAACTTCCGGAAAAAACATCGCATTTATATTTTTCTATATTATTGAATAGTGTTTCTATAAAATCTTGCTTTACCCAATCGTCGGAATCAACAAAAACTATATATTTGCTTGTCGCAAGTTTCAATCCCTCGTTTCTTGCATTGCTCAGCCCTTGATTTTCAGGCATATCAGATAAGATAATTCTTGAATCTTTTTGTTGATATTCTTTGATAATTTGTAAAGAGTTGTCGAGAGAACAATCGTTGATGATTATTATTTCGATATCTTTAAATGTTTGATTTATAATGCTGTCCAGACACTGTCTAAGATATGGTTCTACATTGTATACAGGTAATATTATCGAAACTTGAGCCATATAAAATCTCACTTAAAAATTTATTCTTTCTTTTTCAATAACGAGAGGTCTGTTTTGAACTTGTGTCAGTATTGCGTTTAAATACTCGCCCAATACACCTATGAAAAACAATTGTACGGAAAAAAAGAAAAATACGGATATCAGAATAGGTGCTATACCTGCTGGAAGATGGTACCAAAATAATAATTTAAATATTAAATAAAATAATGCCAAACAGAAGCTTAATATTGATAAACAAAATCCGCACATTGTAGCTATTCTTAACGGAACTTTTGAATAATTTGTGAATGCCAACATTGCCATATCGTAGAGAGTATAAAAATTGTTTTTTGTCTTTCCTTTTTCTCTTTTGTTTTGACAATATTGTATACAGGTTAAATTATATCCCAATTCACAAACGAGTCCTCTTAAATAAGGATACGGCTCATTCAGAGTTTTCAATTTGTTTATAACATCTTTGTCGTATAATCCGAATCCGGTACAATGTTCGGGTAATTTTGTCCCTGAATCATTGAATAAATTCAATAATTTATAGTAGCAAGATCTTATTAAATACATTATTTTATTTTCTTTACTTGAAGTTTTTTGTCCTAAAATAATTTTGTAGCCATGTTCCCATTTGTTTATAAAATCAATTATCATTGATGGAGGCTCCTGCAAATCTGCGGCAATAAGTATTACCGCATCTCCTTTCGCCTGTAATATGCCGTAATGAGGTGAGCGGACAGGGCCGAAATTTCTGGCGTTTATTATAACTTTTATATGGCTGTCTTTTGCGGCTAGGTCTCTTAATTTTTGAGTGGTGTTATCTGTAGAGCCGTTATCTACTATTATTTGCTCATAATCATATTTATCTTGAATTGTTTCACAAATTTGTTTTACTTGAGTGCAAAGTTCTTCAATATTATCCTGTTCGTTAAAAGCACTTGAAACTACGGATATTAATTTTTTCATCGTTTGCTCCGCAAAACATATTTTTTAATATTTTATCATTAAAATCTTTTAGCTTCAACTTTTTTGTTTTATATTGAAAATTAAAATGATATAATCAATGAAATTTAAGATAATACTCTAAACATATTTGGACTTAAAATGAATTTAAAAATAAATTTACAAACTTTAAACCAGCTAACCATAATTTATGTTTCTGTTCCATTGTTGGTATTTTTAGCTACTTGGTTGAAACCATACATTGCTTTAATTTCATTTATCTTGTTTGTTTACGCTATATATTGCGGTTATTTTAAAAATAAAAATTTTGTTTGTAAAAATTTATTAAACAATAGAACAATATTTATAATGCTCATCGTAATATCATTGTTATGGTGCTATTTTTCCGGCATAGGTGGTTTTTGGTATCAAAGTTTCGATCATAATTGGAGAAATGCTATTTTTAGAGATTTAATAAATTATGATTGGCCCGTTCATTACAAGAACATAAATGTTACATTAGTTTATTATGTCGGTTTTTGGCTACCTTCGGCACTTATTGTAAAGATTATATCTCTATTTTGTCATTTTTCAAATCATTTACTTTTTTTTATAGGTAACGAAATGTTATTTGTTTACGGAGCAATAGGACTTTTTTTAGTTTTTGTAAATATATTGTTTGCTTTAAAAATAAAAAAGCATAATAGGGCTTTGTTGGCAATGTTTATATTTGTTCTTTTCTCGGGAATGGATATAGTGGGAGCATTGTTCCCTTTTTTTTACGATACCTCTTTTGTTTTTAAACAATTACATTTAGAGTGGTGGTCTTATATAGGGCAATATAGTTCAAACACCACAGTTTTATTTTGGGTTTTTAATCAAGGAATACCAGCGTGGCTTATAGCATTGATGTTTTATAACAACAGGAAAAAAATTGAAAACTATGGAATACTTGCTTTGTTGTGCTTTTTCTGTGCACCTTTGCCATTTATAGGACTGGCAGTATTGCTTATATCATACTTCATAAAAAATCTATTTTCGGAATACAAAAAAAATAAGATTTCAGAATATGTTAAAAAAATCTTCTCAGTTCAAAATATAGTCTCAATAATATTTATAACACCGATAATATTTTTGTATTTTGTTTCCAGTGTTACGGCGGTAACAGGAGGTGGTTCAGGTGAAACCGGACACTACCGTGCACTTTGGGGCTTTTGGGCTATTGCCTGCATGTTTGTATATTTTATATTTTTAGAAGCTTGTGCATATCTTATTCCAATATATAAACAATATAAAAGTACCTTCATATATTATGTGGTTTTTATTTATTTGTTTATGTGCCCTATAGTAATGACGGGGAAAAAAGTTGATTTCTGTATGAGAACAACAATCCCGATGTTTATAATTTTAGTGCTATTGATAATGAGGTTCTTATTTAGAAAATATAATTTCAAAAAATACAAGATAAGATATTTGTTTTTATGCTTATGTTTGATATTGGGGAGTATAACTCCGATATTTGAGTTTACGAGAGGAATTAAAGGTGTTATTACAAATAAAACGGTATTTGAAAGCGCAGATGGCTTAAGAAGTCTGGAAAATATTATAAGTTACGATCAGTACGGAAATGTAAGAAGCGGAAATTTTGTTGCCGAGTTTCCTAAAGAAAAAACATTTTTCAAGTATTTGGCAAGGAAATAACAATATTCATAGATTTTTAATTAACTTTTTGATATAATACGTAAATATTATAAAAATAATTAAGAATAGAACTGCTGCCATCGTCTAGCGGTTTAGGACATCGCCCTCTCAAGGCGGGGATCACGAGTTCGAATCTCGTTGGCAGCGTTCTACTTTTTTGTAGAGGATAAAATGTTAGATATTAAATTGTTTAGAGAAAATATTGATGTTGTAAAAGAAGGATTAAAAAAAAGAAATCAGGATATCAATTTAGATCAACTTATGGATTGGGATAATACAAGAAGATCCATAATTACCGAGATAGAACAGTTCAGATTAAAAAGAAATACCGATTCCGAAACAGTTGGAAAATTAAAGAGAGAAGGAAAAGAGCCTGATAAAGCCTTGCTGGAAGAATTGGAACAATTGAGAACAAGAATACAAGAAAAAGAAAAATTCTTACTTAATGTAGAAAATCAAATAGAAGATTTTTTAATGAGAATTCCAAATATTCCCGATGAAACAACACCTGTCGGAAAGAGTGATAAAGATAATGTTGTTGTTAGAGTTGTAGGTGAACCGACGAAGTTTTCTTTTAAGCCGAAACACCATTGGGAAATAGGTGAAAAACTCGGAATATTGGATTTCGAAAGAGCTTCAAAAATTTCAGGTTCAAGATTTTCATTATTAAAAAATGAAGGTTGTGCTTTGGAAAGGGCAATTATCAGTTTCTTCCTTGATACCCACAAACAAAACGGTTATCAGGAAATAATGACTCCTTATTTGGTAAACAGAGCTTCGATGAGAGGAACGGGACAATTACCTAAGTTTGAAGAAGATTTGTTTAGATGTCCCGACGATGAATTATATTTAATACCTACCGCGGAAGTTTCCGTTACAAATTTGCATAGAGATGAAGTATTGGACGAAAAACAACTTCCTATAAAATATGCTTCATACTCGGCTTGTTTTAGAAGAGAAGCCGGTTCTTATGGTAAAGATACAAAAGGGTTGATAAGAAATCATCAGTTCAATAAAGTAGAATTGGTAAAATTTGTTAAACCGGAAGATTCAGCAAAAGAGTTGGAACTTTTAACTAATGATGCCGAGAAAGTTTTGCAGTTGTTGGGTATTCCATACAGAGTTATGGCTTTGTGTAGCGGAGACATAGGTTTCAGTTCAACAAAAACTTATGATTTGGAAGCTTGGATGAGCGGTGAAGGTATGTATAGAGAAATTTCTTCCTGTTCGAATTTTAAAGATTTTCAGGCAAGAAGAATGAATTGTAAATATAAAAACGCTACAACAAAAAAGAGAGAATTTGTTCATACATTAAACGGTTCGGGAGTTGCAGTCGGCAGAACATTCGCAACAATTTTGGAAAATTATCAACAAGAAGACGGTTCAGTCATAATTCCTGAAGTTTTAAGAAAGTACACCGGTTTTGATATTATAAAACCCAAAAAATAGTTTATGCTTATAAATAAAAAAGGCCAGGCATTTACAGAGGCTATTTTTGTGTTTCCTGTAATAATAGTCTTAATATTTTCTGTTGTTTGGTTTGCAAGAGTTCTTTTAACATGGCAACAACTGGTTTCTGCAACGAGATACGGAACCGATATGATAGCAAATACGACTTTGTCCGGTGAAGATATCAAAAAAGATATTAAAAATTATTTAACAAATAAAATGATAGAAGGCAGAAGGTTAGATACGGACAAAATAAAAGATATTACAGTAGATATTAAAGATTATAACGGTATTGATTATAATATAACGGATTTATCGAATATTTCAAACTTTGTTCAGGGATTATTTATTCCGTCAAATGAGTTATCAACTGTATCTATATCATATTCTTATGATTTACCAAAAATAATGAATATTATCGGTATGGAAGAATTTATTATAAAAACAAAACTATCTGTTCTTGCGGGTAGCGGTTGTAAAAATAAAATACATAAAAGAAAATAATTTTAATGGGGGTAATATGTTAAGAAATAATAAAGGGCAGGGAATGGTAGAATATATTCTTATAATCGTTTTAGTTGTTATTGTTGTAATTGCAGGTGTGAAAATGTTTGGCGGTAAAGTAAACAATATGTTTCAAGATTCAACTCAAAAAATATCTACCGAAGCTAACGTAAAATAAATATGAAAAAGAACGTTATACTGATAGCTGTATTGGCATTGCTTTCTGCGCTTTTTGCAACTCTATATTTATACGATATAGGACAACAAAATAAAAGTATGTCCGAAGAAATTAAAGTTATTGTTGCAAATCAAAGAATAGAACAGGGACAAATTATAACGGACTCAATGATAAAGCAAAAAATTGTTCCAAAACAATATGTCCAACCTAAATATATGTCGGAAATAAAAGATTTTTATGTTAATGGAACTCCGACATATATATCCATAGTTCCTTTTGAAGAAGGGGAACAAATAACATCATCGAAAATATCATCGGTAATATCAGGATTTGGTTTGGCAAATACAATACCTGATAATAAAAAAGCAATAACAATACTTTTTAATAATCAAGAAGTTAACGGAATAATTACTTCCGGGAGCAAAGTTGATTTGATATCGATTATAGAATATGAAAATAAAAGTCAAAGACTTGAAGAGGCAGCTTGTGTGGTTGCACAAAATCTTTTGGTGTTAGCTGTTGGCAATGATATTATAGGCTCTGCAAAAAAATCTACAGAAGAAATAACTGTTTCCATAAATATTCCGGTAACAATGGCTGTTTCTTTGGAAGAAGCACAAAAAATAGTTTTGGCACAAGAGAAAGGAATATTAAAAATTGTTTTGAGAGCTTCATCCGATGATAAAATTCAACAAAATAAAATAATAAAGATAAATGATATTTGTGAGAATGCCGTTGCAAATACGAAAACACAATCCACAAGACAACAAAATGTCGAAATGCAAAAAAGACAAAAAGAATTAAACGAAATAATAAATAAATATTCGCAAAAACAATGAAAAAATCAAAAATAATATCAGTTTTACAAACAGATAATTCTTCGTACACGAATTCGTTAATAAGAGGATTGTTGGCAATAAATTCATATGTCGGTAAGAAAAATATCACTATCGATACAAGACAAAATAGTAATGTTGTTTGGACTTATTATGGTAAGAAAAATATAAAATATTTAGATGATATTTTGAATGTTGTTTTAAACGTTAATGTATCTATGATAAAGTCTTATTTCGATGGAAATAATGATATTGTTTGTGTAAAGGATATAACAAAAATATCGGAAGAAGATTTTAATTTTATAACAAATTCATTGTCTGATATTTACGACAATATTTTTATTGTGTGTGATAAAAATATTTGTAAATCTATACAATTGTCGGATATTGTTTTGTGTCCTTTTGAAAAAGAGCCGATAACATTATCAAATTATAAAAAAATATATTCGGATATTATAATCAACAAAATTAAAGATATAAAAGTTTTACCTGTAATATTAAAAAGAAATATTGATTTTAATATAGATGAACAGGAAGAATTTTTTATTCCTAAGAACACGGTAATTATAAATTTTGACTCTAAGATTGAAGAAGAAGTTGTAAGTAAAAATTTTATGTTTAACGATACAAATAATAGTTTCGTCATAGGAATAAAAAAAGTTATAAATGAAATTTCACAGAATAGTACAAGTAATTGTATTGAAGATGATATATTATCGGATACACACAAATATTCTTTGTTAAAAGAGAAGTTACATAAAGATTTAGTTGAGGAAATGAAAGAATATTCCGATGAACAAGATAAATTGGCTTTGGCGAATATAATTAAAGTTAAAATTCAAGAACTTCTTTCCGTGTATGGGATAAAAATCGGTATTTCTGTGCAAAACAAAATTTCTAAGGAATTGATAGATGATATAGTGGGTTTCGGTATACTTGAAGATTTGTTGTCTGATGAAAAAGTGACTGAAATAATGGTAAACGGTTGTAACAATATTTATATTGAAAAAAACGGTAAAATAGAAAAAACAGATATAAAATTTACAAATATTGAGAAATTAAAAACAATTATTAACAGAATAGTTGCTCCCATAGGAAGACATGTTGATGAATCTTCTCCTATTGTTGATGCAAGATTAAAAGATGGTTCAAGAGTGAATGTTGTTATTTCTCCTATTGCATTGGAAGGTCCTATACTAACAATAAGGAAATTTGCTAAACATAAACTTTCCGGTCAAGAACTTATTAATTATGGCTCGTTAAACAATGAAATGTTAAAGTTTTTAGAATCTGCCGTAGCAAACAAAAAAAATATTTTAATTTCGGGTGGAACCGGTTCCGGTAAGACGACATTATTAAATATCATTTCTTCTTTTATCAGTATGAAAGAAAGAATTGTTACAATAGAAGATTCCGCGGAACTTCAATTACAACAAGAACATGTTATAAGACTTGAGTCAAGACCAAAATCACTGGAAGGGACATCCGAAATTACAATAAGACGGTTGGTTATAAATTCTCTTAGAATGAGACCGGATAGAATTATTGTCGGAGAATGTAGAGCCGGGGAAACATTAGATATGTTGCAGGCAATGAATACCGGTCATAGCGGTTCAATGACAACTGTTCATTCAAATTCTTGTTCGGATGCAATCTCAAGGCTTGTTGTTATGTGCTTAATGGCAGGTTTTGATTTGCCCGAAAAATCTATAATTTCGATGATAGTGTCTGCGATAGATATCATCATTCAAATAAAAAGATTTCCCGATGGATCAAGAAAAATATCGGAAATATCATTGTTACAAAATTCGGAAGAAAGTAACTACAAATTGGTTCCTATCTTTGTATATGATGAACTTCAAAAGTCTTTTGTAAAAAAATATGACATTAAATAATATTTATCTACTACTTTTTTTAATTTCTTTATTCCTTCTTGTTTTTTATGTTTGTTCTATGTTAAAAGAACAAAGTGTAAATTTGAAAAATAAAAGAGAGAAAAAAAATAAAAAATTTTTTTTATTTATTGCTATTTTGTTTGTGTTAACAGCAATGATGTTAAATGTGATATATGCAATAATAGTGACACTTGTTCTGATTTATTATTCATGGTTGTACTTGGAAAATAAAAAGCAGAAATATAAAAAAGAAATAGATAAACAGATATTGGAAATAATAAGACTGTTTAGAAGTTCTGTTTCTTCCGGAGAAAATATTTTTCAAGCAATAGATTCAATATCCGAGCAAATAAAAGAACCGTTATCTTCGGAATTTGGGGAGATATCCGATAAAATTAAGTTGGGTATAAGTTTGGATGAAGCTTTACAAGACTCTGCATCAAAGATTCAAAACGAACAATATAAATTTTTTATGGATTCATTACGTTTGTCACATTCGACGGGTATAAAAATATCCGATATTCTTTCAAAAATAGAAACTACTGTTGCACAAAAACTTACACTAACGACAAAAGTAGATGTTCTTACTTCTCAGGTAAGATTTTCCGGAATGGTTATAAGCATAATTCCGTTTTTTATAGTATTTTTAATTTATTTCATTGAGCCGGAAATGGTATCGGTCTTATTTACATCTTTATTCGGTAACATAATTTTACTTATTTGTATTATTATGATACTTTCCGGATCTTTTGTTATGAAAAAAATTGCGGATATAAAATTATGATATATTTAACATTAACTTTTATTCTTCTATTAATTTTGTTTTACATGGTATATATGCTAATAAGTACTTTTGTGTCGAATTATTATGCAAAACAAAATTTTTATGGAAGTATTGATACAGAAAAAAATGTATTATTTTTCTATTTGATAAAATTTTTAGATACATTTTCACATACACTGAAATTTGTTAAATTGAAAATTTTTGTTGATTATGTTGATAAGCTTGACAGGATGCTTAAGATTTTTGATTTAGCTGATATACAAATAAATTCATATACATTTATTTGTATACAAATAATATCAATGATTGTCGGTTGTTTTGTATCAATATTTATTTTCGGCTTTGACATCTTGTTTATGTTTTGTTTCGGACTTTTATTTTTAATTTTGCCGTATCTAAAAATATATGAACAATACAATAAAACAATTAATGAAATAGTAAAGCAAATACCGGATGTTTCAAGTTTGTTGGCTATAATGCTTTCTTCCGGAATAGATTTCAACGGTTCGTTAAACAAAATAATAACAATTTTAGATGGTTATTTGATAAACGAGTTAAAAAATACTATTAAAAAAATGTCATTAGGCGTTAACATAAAAATAGCTTTTGAAGAAATGTCTAAGAAGTATGATGTAGTTCAGTTAGACACTTTCGTTAAAACAATAACAATGTCTTTGGAAACCGGAACGGGGTTCGCGGACAGTTTAAATAAAATCTCCAAACAAATTTCCGATGATAATGTTGCAATAGCCGAAAAAAAAGCACACGAAGCTCCGGTAAAAATGTTATTGCCTATGACAATTTTGATTTTACCTACAATATTCATTTTGTTGTTTGCGCCGTTTGTTATATCATTTTTTAAATCGGGAACTCTTTTTTAATGCTTGTTATATTGCTAAATTTAATATATAATTTAACAATTACGATGTATTGGGAGCTAGAATGAAAATTGCTGTTGCGGGAACCGGATATGTAGGTTTGTCGATAGCTGTGTTATTATCACAACATAATGAAGTTTATGCCTTGGATATTGTTCCTGAAAAAGTTGAAAAAATAAATAGCAAGATATCTCCGATTAAAGATAAGGAAATACAGTCCTTTCTTTCCGAAAAAAAATTAAATCTTACAGCTACAACAGATGATATATTGGCATATAAAAATGCGGATTTTGTTGTGGTATCAACACCTACAAATTATGATGATAAGAAAAATTATTTTGATACAACATCCGTTGAATCGGTAATAAAAAAAGTTGTTGAAATAAACCCTAATGCCGTTATAGTTATAAAATCTACAATTCCTATTGGTTTTTCGAATAGCATGAAGGAAAAATATTCCACTGAAAACATTTTGTTTAGTCCCGAGTTTTTAAGAGAAGGAAATGCCTTATATGACAATTTATATCCAAGCCGTATAATAATCGGAACGGATTTGAATAACGAAAAAATATTAAAAAAAGCAGAAGTCTTTGCAAAATTGTTAAAAGAAGCCGCCATAAAACAAACCGTTGATGTAAAAATAATGAATGTTAAAGAAGCGGAAACAGTAAAATTGTTTGCTAATTCTTATTTGGCAATGAGAGTTTCTTTCTTTAATGAGTTGGATACATTCAGTGCTGTTCATGGGCTAAATACTAAAGACATTATTAAAGGTGTTTGTGCCGATCCGAGGATAGGAGATTATTATAACAATCCTTCTTTCGGGTACGGCGGATATTGTTTACCGAAAGATACAAAACAATTGCTTGCGAGTTACAAAGATGTTCCGCAAAATATAATTTCAGCTATAGTCAGTTCCAATAAAACAAGAAAAGATTTTATTGCCGAACAAATTGCTTCGAAAAAAATTAAAACCGTTGGAATTTATCGTTTAATTATGAAAACAGGGTCCGACAATTTTAGGCAAAGCGCAATCCAAGGAATAATTAAAAGGTTAAAAGTAAAAAATATGAATATTGTTATATATGAACCCGCAATCAAAGAAGAAAAATTTTTAGGTGTTGCAGTAATAAAAGATATAAATGTTTTTAAACAAGTTTCGGACATTGTAATTGCAAATCGTTACGATGAGAATATCAATGATGTTAAAAATAAAGTTTATACAAGAGATATCTTTTTTAGGGATTAAACTTTTATTTGAATTAAAATCATTGACAAAATTGATATATTCTTCTATAATTTTAAAGTGTGAAAAAGTTGTGAAAAATCGACTTTTCATGTGCGTATATAAAAGGAGTTTTTGATGGTATTAGAAGTTTTAAGAAAAAAGTTTCTTGGAGAAGTCCTTTTAAGTAAGCAGTATGTTACAAAAGAGCAGTTATCAGAGTGTTTGAAAGAATCTTTGGAAAAAAAGAAAAGGATAGGAAACATCCTTTTAGAAAAGCAATATATTTCAGAACAGCAGTTGAACGAATGTTTGGCAATAGCTTTAGGCGTTGAGTACAGGGATTTATCCGGAGCGGATGTAGAACAAAGAATTCTTGACCTTGTTCCGGAAAAAATAGCAAGAAAATATTTGGCGGTTCCGTTGGAACAAAACGGTGATATTCTTGTCGTTGGAATGGCAGACCCCGCCAATGTTGTTTACAAAGATGAACTTGCGAGAATTACAAATAAGAAGCTTTCGGTAGTTTTAGCTTCGGAAAAAGATGTTTTATCTTTTATAGAAAAATTTTACGTAAGAAGCTCTTTAAGTAAAGAAATAGGTGAGAATGAAATCCAAGAAGCCGAAGACGAAGATGAATTATCCGATGATATAGAAGAAGATACAGATTCTGCTCCCGTTATTAAGTATGTGAATTCGATTTTCTTTGATGCCATAACAAAAAAAGCCAGTGATATTCATTTGGAACCGTTTGAAAAAGAAATTTATTTAAGAATGAGAATAGATGGCATTTTGCAACAAATGCCTGCTCCTTCTAAAAAATATTATCCCGCTATTGTTTCTAGAATAAAAATTATGTCTGACCTTGATATAGCGGAAAGAAGATTACCGCAAGACGGTAAATGCAGAATAAAAATTTCTGATCAGAAGATTGATATAAGAGTCTCGATAATACCTACGATATGGGGCGAAAAGATAGTACTGAGAGTTCTTGCCAAAAATGTGTTTGGCTTGGATATAGAAAGAGTCGGTTTCAGCCCTCAAGAGTTAACGTTCTTTAAAGAAGCAATTACAGCTCCGTACGGAATGATTTTGGTTACAGGACCTACATCAAGCGGTAAAACAACAACTCTTTATTCCGCGTTGGGGCATATAAATACGGCTGATATTAACATTATGACTGCGGAAGACCCTGTGGAGTATGAATTGAAAGGTATTAACCAATGTCATGTAAGGGCTGATATCGGTTTGGACTTTGCAAGAATTTTAAGAACTTTCATGAGACAAGACCCTGATGTTATACTTGTGGGAGAAATCAGAGATACCGAAACGGCACAGATAGCAATTCAGGCTGCTTTGACCGGACATCTTGTGTTTTCAACATTGCATACCAATGATACGGTAAGTACTATTTCGAGAATGGCATTCATGGGTGTAGAATCGTACCTTATGGCAGATGCTTTGAATTTGATTATAGCTCAAAGGTTGGTTAGAACAATTTGTCCGAATTGCAAGAAAGAAGTGACTATTCCCGATGAAATATATAAAAAGTTGGAACTTGACAAGTCTTGTAAGGTATATGAAGGACAAGGTTGCAAGTTTTGCGATAATACAGGCTACAAAGGAAGAACTGCGATATTTGAAATGTTGAGAATTACAAAAGATTTGAAAGATGCAATAGCAAGAGGTGCTACCGATGTTGAATTAAGAGAATTGGCAGCAAAACAGGGAATTGTTTCGTTAAGAAAAGCTGCTATTGCAAAATTGTTGGAAGGAAGAACAACGGTAGAAGAAGTGTTTAATGTAAGTATGGCGGATAAATAATTTGTGAGGTGTTATAGTAATGCCCAAGTTTAAATACAAAGCTAATAATTCTTTAGGTTTAAAAGTTTCCGGTTCGGTTAATGCCTCATCGGAAAATGCTGCGATTTCCGAATTAAGAATGAAGGGCTTTACGCAAATATCCTTATCGCAAAGTGCTTTTGGCGGTTTTCTTGCGGATTTGGATGCCAAGTTAAAAAAGAGTACGGCAAGTACAAAGGTTTCTTTACAAGAATTATCTGTTGTTGCCAGACAGTTGTCTACACTGGTTAATGCCGGTGTTAATGTTTTGGAAGCCGTATCCGATGTTGCCGTTATGGTTCAAAATGCATATTTCAGTAGTGTTTTATTAAAAATATCCGATGATGTAAGAGGCGGAAGTAATTTTTCCGATGCTCTTGCAAAATTTCCTAAAATATTTGATAATACTTTCGTTTCAATGGTTGCTGTAGGTGAAAAATCCGGTAAATTGGCTAAGGTTTTAGCCGATTTGGCGACTCATATTGAAAATTCCGTTAAGTTAAGAAGAAAGATAAAGTCTGCAGCGTCATATCCTATGTTTGTAGGAAGTTTCTTTCTTATAGTTTTTTGCGGTATCGTTTTTGTTTTGATACCTAAATTTGAAGAAATGTTCGCTTCTTTCGGTGCATCATTACCTTGGGCTACGCAGGTAGTTATTGATGTGAGCCATTTTATAATAGATAGAATTTTATATCTTATAGCGTTTGGAGTATTGGTTTACATAGCATTTAGAATATGGACAAAAAATCCTGAAGGTTTAAGACAGTGGCATAAGTTGTTTTTCAAAGTTCCTAAATTTTCTCCTATATATACAAAAATGGTTTTCGCTAACTTTTTCCAAACATTGTCAACCCTTATAAAGAGTGGTGTTGATATTGTTTCTTCAATACAAATTGCAGCAAATACAGTGAACAATACATACTTAAGATCTATTTTAGAAGAGATAAGAACGGCAATAGTTGGAGGTAATTTCTTTTCGGCTGAAATGGATAAACACATTTTATTTCCGAAAATGGTAGTTAGAATGACCGCTGTAGGTGAAAAAACCGGTCAAATGGAAGAAATGTTTTTAAAAATTACTGATTATTATCAGGATGAAGTAGATGCAGCTGTTGCAAGTATCAGTGCTATTATTGAACCTGTTTTGATTGTAGGTCTAGGGTTTATGGTTGGAATATGTGTTATAGCATTGTACTTGCCTATATTTAATATGGCAAATGCTATGGTGAACCAAAATGTTTAATAATAACAGAAAAATTATCAAATCTAATAAAGGTTTTACTTTTATTGAAGTTATCGTCGTTATAGTGATAGTTGCTATTTTGGCAGCTTCATGGTTTTTTACGGGAAAGGGTCATGTTAAAATAGCGATGACTAATGAAGGAAGAGCTTTAATCGATAAAATAGTTGCGCAGGAAAAGATTTATATGGTTCAGAAGTCAAGTTTCTTTTTAACTAAGGAAGGCTCATCTTACAAGAAAACAGATTCTTCAAAAGAGTTAAAAATTGATACAAAACAAAATAAGTATTTTAAGGCTTTTATGATTGTTGAAGATAAAGATAATGATGGTATACAAGTAATAGTTTATCCGGCCGATGAGGATAGTGATTTAAGAGGTGTTACTATTACCGGTAGTTATAGTTTAGGATCAGATCAAATTGAATATACGGAAAATTTAGGTTGAGGAAATAAATATGATGTCTAACTTAAAAAGGCAGAAAGGATCGACCATAGTAGAAGTTTTGGTATCGGTTATAATTATCGGTATTGTAAGTGTGTATGGCTTGTCTTTCTTCTCCTCGTCATATAGGCTTGCCATGGACAGCAAGGATTATAGTTTTGTCTTGCATGATTTGGTAAGAAAAATGGAAATGATTAAAGGTGGAAATTATCCAAACATAGATAGCAATGATTATTATCCGATTGGTTCCGCGGAAGACGGATCAAGATTTGATTTTAAACTTGCCAAAAATCTTAGAGATGGTTGTAGTATTCGTTATACTTGTGAAACATTTGTAGATACAAAAGGAACTCCGGGTAGTACCAGTGAAGAAAAGTTTTTTGGTAGTACCAAAATAGAGCTTAAGGCAGAATGGCCTATGGAGTTTGATTCGGAAGATAGAAGCACAATAACTTTGGTAAACTATATTGCTAGACGCAGTGATACTAATATCAAGGAGTTTTAATGCTTTTTACAAAAAAAGGTTTTACTTTAGTTGAAATGATGGTAGCGATTTTGTTATCGGCTATCGTTATATTCTTTTCTTATACGCTTACCATATCTGCATACAAAATGTTTTCTAAAGTAAGTAGTACTTCCCAGAAAAGTAACAGTATAAAATTTTTTGAGGAGGCCTTAAAGAAATCTATAACGGAGGCGGAAACCGTTAAATTCGAATCTAATAAAATTACATGTACGAGATATGATATGAATCTTAATCACAAAGTTAAAGATACATATACTCTTGAAGAAGGTAATTGTAACTTTGGCAATCTTGTAGGTAAAGAATATGATGTTTTCCCGAATATTATTCCGGCAGATAAGATTTTTAAATCTACAAAGCTGTTCGTGAAGACTGAATTCGTTGGTGGTGGAAGTTGGTCTTCTCCTAAGATATTGGTATTAAATAATGTTAGAGCTTTTTACTATAGACCAAACAAATATCCTAGTACTGGATCACACTTGGATAATGTAACTATAGGTATTATTTATGATGATTATGTTGTGCCTAATCTACCAAAAAGACAGTATAGATCTTTTTGCTTATCTTCGAGAAATGGGAGTATCTCATGATAAAGAATAATAAAGGAGCCATTCTTGTAATAACAATTGTGTCTATGATGATATTGACTATCATAGGTTACATAACTTTGCAGATGGTTTCTTCTCAAAATGTTATGGATACATACGACCAAGTAAAAGTAAGAACGGATTATGCAGCTGAAGGTATAGTTGAAAGGGCGTTGGGCTATATTGCTTATGTTGTTATTCGTAGTACGGTAGTAACCCCTGTAGGCGACATTTATGGAGATGTTGGAAATAATCCGACGGCTTCAGGATACTTATACTCTAAGGTAAGAAGTTGTGCTGTAGATCCTGATAGCGGTGAACATAGATGGAATTTATTTAATGATGCTCCGACTGCCGGTGATTTGGGTGCTCAAGATTATGGGGAAATTGCCCCTAATGCCCAATTTGATGATATGTTCCCTAATGTTTCTGCTTCAGTTTATTGCGAACTGGTAAATGGCAGTGAAAACGGTTTTAATCTTGGAATAGGAGAAAATGATGTTCATATCTACAATTCGGCAGAAGCCAGTCCAATGCAAACATTTAAAGTCGTTGGTACTGCTAGAGCTATGGTGGATGCCGCGGATGGAAGTGAAATAGTATCGACTGCAATATGTTACTTTAATATGAGAAGAGAAACGAGCGCACCAAATGCGGATGGTAATAGAGAAATCAAATATAAAAGATATATAATCGGCTGGAGGAAATCTTGATAGGCATTGACTTGGGTAGTAAGTTTGTAAAGATCTGTAAAATCGTAAATACTGAAAAGAAAAAAAAGGAATATTCGATAGTTTCTGCCGTAGTTGATATTTCTAACCTATCAGGAACAGAAAAAACGGACAAGTTTACAGCCGTTTTAAAAAAAATAGGTTGTTTGGACGATTCCGTATATTTGGCTGTCGGTGGCAAAGATATAATTAACAGGGATATACTTTTAAAAAGAAATAAGTTAATAGATATAAAAGATCAGGTAAACAATGAAGTTGTAAATACCATTTCTGAAGATTTAGGCAAAACTTATTCTTCTTTTTCGGTTATAAAGAATAATTCCGATAAAGAGTATAACATTATTTTTTCTGCAGCTCCTATGGAAAAAGTTAATGCAAAGTTTTCTTTTATCAATACAATTGATGCTTTAACGGTTTCAGGTGTTACTTTGGAAGATTTTGCATTAGCGAATGCTTTTGTTGAGTTTGGGCCAAACTATAAAAACTCCGAAAATATTATTCTGATAAATATAGGTTATGCTGTTTCAAACGTCATAGTTATGAACGGCAAAGAATTGGTCTTCATTAAGGATATAGATTTCGGTGGACAAGATATAACAAGGGATATTTCCAATTTTTATTCAATACCGGAAAAATTGTCCGAAGAATTGAAGAGAAGGGATGATTTAAGACAGACGATAAATTTTAACATGAAAAATATTTTGAAGAAAGATGTTGCAACTTTGATAGAAACACTGTTTAGAACGATAGAACATTGCATAACAAGACAGTTTATTGTTTCTGTTGATAGGATAGTCCTTACTGGTGGTGGTGCTATGACTGAAGGAATAGATAACTTTATTCAGGATACTCTCGGAATACCTACTGAAAAATGGAACCCGTTAGACAACAATAAATTTGTAGGATATGTTAACAAACCACAAGGCTTTTATTTGCCTATTGCGCTCGGTTTAGCACTCGAAAAGGAGAAAAAAGCAAATGTATAGCTTTAACTATATTGAAGGTGTCATTACAAAAGAAAAGTACGGAAGTGCTCTGATAAGATTTTTGAAGCTTGCAAATTTTTTTGTTCATTTGGGAATAATAGCGATTTTTTTGTTTACGTTTCTAAGGTCTGTTGAAACGGCAAATTATAATAGAAAAATCGTGAATATGAAAAATAAAATTGAGCAAAAGAGATCGCAAAGTAATATTATAGAAATAGAAAAGGAATGGGAAACTTATTACCATAAAATATTGGCAGTAAAAGAACAATTAAATGGAAACACTAATTATGGTTCCGTTTTAAAAGATTTTGGAACATATTTGCCGGAGAAGGATTCTATTATTAGTATTTCTATGCAGGGTGAATCTGCAAATGCAGATTGGTTTGTAAGTAGTGAAAAAATAAAGAAATTAACCAGTTTCTATGATTATGCTCCAATTTTAAATTCTGCTTTTGAGAATAGTGAGTGCATTAAAAATGATATGACAATAGAAACCATGGAAAAGCAAAAAATCTACAAAAGGGAAGTTAATGCATTAAAATTGAAAATTGGGTTGAAAAAGGCAAAATAAACATTGGGGATATAATCTATGAATCAAAATAAAAGAGTTCTAATTTTTATATTAAATTTATTGTTGTCCTTGTTTGTTGCATACTTGATATATAGCTATATTTATTGCAGTTATGATAAGGAATTTAAAGATAGAAAAAGTGTTTACGAAAGATTTTCCAACATAAATTCACAGTTGGATGATTTTAGCAGTATACAAACAAAAATGGATGAGTTGGATGAATCTTTATCGGAAGCTTTTTCTATTTATAAAGATACTTTCTATTCAAATGAACAAAATATAAATGCGTATAAAGTAAGAATTTTGGAATTGTTAAAAGAAACGGATATTCGTTTAGATAAAAATGATTCCGTTGTACAAGAAAAGAAAGATAATAGTATAGAAATAACTTTGAAAATAAAAGCATCTTACAAACAAATTTGCAAGTTCTTGTTTGAGTTGGAAAGATATTCTAAAGTGTTATCTATCAATATGGATTATAAAGAAAATGTGGAAATAAAGACGGTTCCGATATTGTTTTCAGCCAGTGTAAACGATTGTTTCAGTGGCAGATATACTATTGATTTTATAGATGATGATATTCGTAAAGCCGGTTATTTCAAGGAAATCTCAGATAAGATTGAAAAGGAAAAAAATCTTGGTTATATAGCTACATGGAGAGATTTTGAACCAATACCAAAGAGTCCTTTTTATTTGTATGTTCCTGAGAAAGTTGTTAAAACCGGTGGCGGCGGCGGAAAAGTTGAAAAACCTTCTATAGTTATAGATGGTATAATGTATGAAAAACAACATCCTATGGCTATAATAGGTGGTAAATTTTACTATGTCGGAGATGTTTATAATGGCTGCAAAATAATTCAAATTAACGGAAATAATATAAAAGTTAATAAATCAGGTGTAATATTTACAATAAAAATGGAGAATTAAAAAAGGAGAGAAAATGAAAAAATTTTTGTTGGCAGTGGTAGCTGTTTCTTTGTTATTTACTACTTCTTATTCTGCACCGGAAAAAGAAAGTGGTGGTGGGTTGCATTCCACAAACTTAATTTCTATCGATTTTCAAGGTACTTCGTTATACACAGTTTTGAATGTTCTAAGTATGAAAACAGGTATGAAGTTGATTTCTTCTACGGATTTATATCAAAAAAAGATAATGTTATCTTTACAGGATGTTACGGCGGAAGAAGCTCTTAATGCTTTACTTGATACGTATGATTTGTACTATGTTAAGCAGGGTGATGCAAATATATACGTTATTAAGAGTAAAGCCGACGGAAGTCATATTACGGTTTCCAGAGTTATTTTTTGTAACTATGCAAAAGCATCTGATTTAGAGAAAATTTTGTCGACGAGATTATCTAAAGGTGGTAAAATTGTTTCAGATACAAGAACAAACTCTTTGATTATTACTGATTTGGCAGATAGTATTGATAAAATGGAAGGCCTTATAAGATCCTTGGACGTTCCTACGCAACAGGTTTTGCTTGAAGCCAAAATTGTAGATATTAATCTGTCTCATGGAACTGCAATAGGAACCAGATGGAATGAAACTTATAGGGACGGCTTACTTAATCCTACTGTTGATCCTGCAAAAATGAATAATAAAAACTTTGTTTATGATACTCCTATAGGATCGGTTATGGGATTAGGTCTAACAAAATCTTTTGCAAGAGTTGGTGTTTCTATTCTTGAAGGGGATGATTGGAGTATAAACGGAACTTTTGAAGCCGGTGTTGAAGATAAAGATGCTAAAGTATTATCAAATCCTAAACTTCTTGTTTTAAACAATCAGGAAGCATCAATAGATATCGTTGAAGAAATTCCTTATTTGGAAAGTAAAACAACTTCAACCGAAGGAAATACAACCGGTACAATGGCATTTAAGGAAGCCGGTATAAAATTAAAAGTAAAACCTCAAATAAACAGAGATGGTTCAATCGTATTGTCGATATCACCGGAACAGAGTTATAGAACCGGTGAAACCATAGGTTCTGAAAACACTCCTGTGATCAACACAAGTAAATCTACAACTACTTTGATGTTGAGAAGCGGTGAAACTGCTGCTATCGGCGGTTTAATAAGAGAAACAGAAGATTCAACTATAAACAAAGTTCCTTTATTGGGAGATATTCCTATATTGGGATATTTATTTAAGAGTGAAACAAAAAATAAATCAAGATATGAACTTACTATATTCATAACGGCAAAAATTGTTAACTAATATTTATCAAGGATATAAAACATGGAAAACGAAAATATAAGTAATAGTGATAATATAAGTGCTCAAGGTACAAATGTTCCCGGAGCAGATACCGGTGCGGTTGCCGATACAAATGCAACTACCGGTCAAAATATTGTTGCTAATAACGGTGAGCAAAATGTTGCCGATAACAATGTTAACAATGTAAATACAGATACAGCAATACAAGAACAGCAAGAAGAAGCAAGACCGAATAAAAGTGCTATTGCGGATGCTCTTGCCAGTGCTGTAAAAAAATCAGATGATAACACAGATGAAAGAGAAGAAAAAAAAGAGGAAGAACAACAAGGATTAGATGACGGACCTCATATTCATAAAGTGCTTATTATTGAAGATAATGAAGCAGAAAGAACTTCTTTAAGGGCCGCATTGGAAACAGAATCTATAGTTGTTGAAGCCGTTGAAAACGGCTTTGAAGCGGAAAATACGGTTCGTGTTTCTATGTTTGATATTGCAATAGTTGATTACAGATTACCGGATATAGATGGACTTAATTTAATAAAAAAATTGAAAATATCTATTCCCGAGCTTATGCCGTTAGTCGTTACTGCACATAGTTCTGTCGAAATTGCTGTAGAGTCTCTTAAAATGGGTGCATACGACTATATGACAAAGCCTTTGAACATACCTAATCTTATAAAAACTATTTCTACAATGATACAAGATAAAGAGACTGCTATTTCCAGTAGAAAAAAATTAGTTGACTTACAGTCTAAACAGGGAATAAAGTATACAGCCTCTTCTGCAGATGAGCAGGTATCTATAATAACGACACCAAATCCGGATATGTTGGTTAGTGCGGAAACGAAGTTAAGTTTCAGTAAAAAAGTAAAAAAGTTTATATTAGCAGTTAAAAATTTTTATTGGGGATCATAAAATGATAAAAAAAGTATTAATTAGTTTTTCTTTAATTGTCCTTTTGTCGTCTTTTTGTACTGCGATAACAAGAAGTAGCTCAAACAGTAATGAAGATAGAAAAGTAGAGAAAAATGCTTATTATAAAGATTTACAAAGAGCAAGAAATTGCTATTGCGAAGGTGATTTTGACGGGGCCGAAAAATACCTTAATAGAATTTTTGAAGTTTCTATTGATAATGAAAAAGCCAACGAAATGAGAAACAAAATTTTGTTGTTGAAAGAAAAAGAGTCTTATTATAAAAAAACTTTGGTTAATGATTTGATTATAGAACTTAGAAGAGCTGTTAAAGAAGGAAATTGCTACGAAGGGTTTTTATTTATAAAGAGAATAAAAGAACTTTCACCGAATGAACCGATAGATGCTTTTAAAACAAGATTAGATAATGAAAAAGACTTGGTGTTGTATACAATAGAAGATATGGGCGATAAACATCTTTTTTTGGATTCAATAGATTTTTTTGTTAAAGAAAAATTTAAGAAATCATCGGAATACATCTATAAACTTTACCAAAAATATCCGAAATTTGTCGATTATGTAGGTTTAAACAGATGTTATGTCTTACAAGAAATGACCACTAAAAGAGTAAAAAAGTTCTATGATGAGGCCGTTAAGAATTTTAAGGCAACAAGGTTGGGAGAGGCTAGAAATTCTGCTGAATTAGCTTATAGTCTGCAACCTACTAACATAAAAATAAAAGTTTTGTTGGATCAGATAAATATGGAAATATTGTAGTTTTTATACTTTAACTAATTAATATTATCATTTTAATTGTCTGTATCGGTTAAGTTGAACTGATACAGACAATTTTTTATTTTTAGATATTATTAAAGATATATAAAAACTTGACAAAAAAATAATACTGTGTTATAATTAGCACTTGTAATATATGAGCGCTAATATTAATAAAGTGCTAATTTAGAAGAAACCTAAAAAATAAAAAAATTAAGAAGTAATTTTTAGAGGTTTGTATGAGACAAATATCTGAAAGTATTTTACAGGAAAGAAAGGCAAGAGTTTTATATGCTGTTATTCACGAGTATATAAAAACAGGAAAACCTGTCGGTTCAAGTGTACTGGAACAAAAATATAAATTTAATTTATCTCCCGCTACATTAAGAAATTTAATGGCAGAACTTGAAAAAGACGGATATTTAACTCATCCTCACACTTCTGCCGGTAGAATACCGACGGATGCAGGGTATAAAGCTTATGTTAATTCCTTGGTTGAGTTGCAAAGATTAGCGGTTGAAGAAGAAGAGAGAATTAAACAAGAGTATGAAAAAAAGACAAAAGAAATAGAAAGTCTTTTATCTCAAACTTCCAAAATATTGTCCGGACTTTCAAATTATACCGGTTTTATTACAGCGCCTAAAGCTAAAGTTAACGAGATAAGAAATATAGAATTAATGCAGGTTTCAAAAAGTCAGGTCATGGTTATATTGTTAACTAAGACGGGTATAGTTAAACATAAAATGATAAACCTTAGTGTAGACAGTGAAGAATTATATGAATTGAAAAAATTCTTAAATAATAAATTAAGAGGTTTGACGGTAGAAGAAGCATCAAAGCGCTTGATAGTTGAAGTAGAAAAATATCAGGATAAACAAAATGATATGTTACAGCTTGCGGAACAAATATGTAATGTTATAGACAGTATTCAGGAAGATATTTATGTCGACGGAACATCAAATGTTTTATCTGTTCCTGACTTTACGGATTTCGAATCGGCAAAAAGTTTAATGAAACTAAATGAAGATAAAGACAGATTAATAGAAATTATAGGTAAAGATTTGGATGAAGCAACTGTAAATGTAAAAATAGGCGGACAGGATTTAAGTGAATTAAAGAATTTAAGTGTGGTAAAAACTTCTTATTCGTATGGAGATAAAATAGTTGGTGTTTTGGGAATAATAGGCCCTAAAAGAATGGATTACGATAAGATGATGGCATTGGTAAATTCTGTTTCAAATATAGTTAACGGATTTTTGTTAAAAATGGGAGATGAGCAAGATGAAGAATAAAGAAAAAGAAGAACAAAAAATAGAAGAGAAAGCAGAAAAAATTGCAGAAGAAAAAATTGAAAAAGTTGAAGAAAAAGTTGAAGATATAGCAAGAGAAGTAAAACTATCGGAACTTGATATTTTGAAACAGTCTTTGGAAGAAAAGCAAAAACAGGCAGATGAATATAAAGCGGAATATTTAAGAAGTGTTGCCGAATATCAAACTTTGAGAAACAGAACGGAAAAAGAAAAAGGTGAATATATAAATTTCGGTAAAGCAAAAATATTGGAAAGAAATATAAGTATATACGACGTTTTCGAACAGGCAATGATAAGTGTTAGAGCGGGACAAGATTTAAAAAGTATTAAAGTCGGTCTTGAAATGATATACAACGAATTTAGCAAGATGTTGAAAGAAGAAGGTGTAGAAAAAATAGAATGTTTGAACAAAAAATTTGATCATAATGTTTGCGAAGCATTGGATCAGGTTGAAACAGACGAAGCAGAAGAAGGAACAGTACTTGCGGTTTATCAAAACGGATATAAATTAAACGGAAAACTTATGAGGCCTGCAAGAGTAAAAGTAGCAAAGAAGAAAGAAGAAGACAAAGTGGCAGAAGAAGAAAATTCTGAAGAAAAATAAAAAGTAAAAAATATAAATTAGGAGGACAAGAAAATGTCTAAGATTATTGGAATTGATTTGGGTACATCGAACTCGGCAGCGGCAGTTATGGAAGGCGGTAAAGTAACACTTATCCCTTCAGCGGAAGGAACAACTTTGGGAGGAAAAGCTTTTCCTTCTTATGTAGCATTTACAAAAGACGGACAATTGTTGGTTGGAGAACCTGCAAGAAGACAGGCAGTAACAAATCCTGAAGGAACGGTTTCCGCATTTAAAAGAAAAATGGGAGAAGATTATAAATACAAAATTAACGGTAAAGAATTTACTCCTCAACAACTTTCAGGTTTTATTTTACAGAAAATTAAAAAAGACGCGGAAGCATATTTGGGAACAACTGTAGATAAAGCTGTTATTACGGTTCCTGCATACTTTAACGATCACCAAAGACAAGCAACAAAAGATGCAGGTGCAATTGCAGGTTTGGAAGTTGTAAGACTTGTTAACGAACCTACGGCAGCATCACTTGCTTACGGTATAGATAAAGTAGGTAAAGAACAAAAAATATTGGTATTCGATCTCGGCGGCGGAACTTTGGATTGTACAATAATGGAAATGGGTTCTGAGGGAACATTTGAAGTATTGTCTACATCCGGAGATACAAAGCTCGGCGGAACCGATATGGATAAAGCAATTATAGATTATATTGCCGAAACATTTAAAAAAGAAAACGGTATAGATTTAAGAAACGATAAAATGGCTGTTCAAAGATTGCAGGAAGCTGCAGAAAAAGCAAAAATCGAGCTTTCTAACATTCTTGAAACAGATATCAATTTGCCGTTTATTACAGCAGATGCTACAGGACCGAAACATTTGGCAATGAAACTTACAAGAGCAACACTTGAAAACTTGGTAGATCCTATAGTTCAAAGATGTAAAGCGTCTATCGATCAGGCAATAAGCGATGCAAAACTTTCAAGTGCGGATTTAACAAAAGTTATTCTTGTCGGTGGTCCTACGAGAATGCCTATAGTTCAAAAATTTGTTGAAAACTATGTAGGTAAAATTGTTGAAAGAGGAATTGACCCGATGGAATGTGTTTCCAACGGTGCGGCAGTTCAAGCTGCAGTTTTAACCGGAGATGTAAAAGATATTCTTTTACTCGATGTTACACCTTTAACATTAGGTCTTGAAACTTTAGGAAATGTTAGAACTCCTATCATCGACAGAAATACAACAATTCCTGTAAAGAAATCTCAAGTATTTTCTACCGCACAAGATAATCAGCCGGGAGTGGAAATACATATTTTGCAAGGTGAAAGACCTATGGCAAAAGATAACGTTTCTTTGGGAAGATTTACTCTTGACGGAATACCACCTGCTCCGAGAGGAGTTCCTCAAATTGAAGTTACATTCGATATAGATGCAAGCGGTATTTTGCATGTATCTGCAAAAGATTTGGGAACAGGTAAAGAGCAGTCAATTAAGATTACTTCTTCAACAAAACTTTCGAAAGAAGATATAGACAAATATGTTAAAGAAGCAGAACAATATGCTGCAGACGATAAAAAGAAAAAAGAAGAAATCGAAGCTAAAAACGAAGCCGACAATTTAGTTTATGCAACGGAAAAGAGTTTGAAAGAACATGGCGATAAGATTTCTCAAGATGAAAGATTGAAAATTGAACAAGCTATCAACGACACAAAAGAAGCAATTAAAGGTGGCGATATAGCAAAAATTAAAGAAGCTAAAGATAAACTCTCGGATGCTTCACATAAATTAGCTGAAGAAGTTTATAAAGCAGCACAACAACAGCAACAGGCTAATGCACAAGGTGCTCAAGCAAATGCAGGACAAGCACAACAGGAAGCACCGAAGAGTGACGATAATGTTGTGGATGCTGAAGTAGTTGATGACAAGAAATAACTAATCTTTTGAATTTATGCTTCGTTACACCGCACCTCATTTACTTTTCAATGTAAACTTCGGTGCGGTGTGCCTAGCCTAAAGTTCAAAATCTTTAGTTATTCAAAAATAGGTTGTCATTGCGAACCGACAAAGTCGGTGTGGCAATCCAAAGTTGTAAGATATTTTGAAAAAATTAGAACTATCAACAGGCAAAAAGCCTGTTGGTAGTTTCGCAAGTTTAAAAGATAAAATTTTTAAAGAGTATCAAAAGACATTTTTTAATGATTTTATTTGAAAAATTGCGAGGCAGTAAGTTGCTTAGCTCAATATAAAAGAGGAAAAAATGAAAAAAGATTTTTATGAGGTTTTAGGTGTTCAAAAAGGAGCATCGGCCGACGAAATAAAAAAAGCATACAGACATTTGGCAATAAAATATCATCCGGACAGAAACCCGGGAAACAAAGAAGCCGAGGAAAAGTTTAAAGAGATAAACGAAGCTTATGATGTTTTATCCAATCCGCAGAAAAAACAACAATATGACGCTTTCGGTCACGAAGGTATGAACGGTATGGGCGGAGCCGGTGCGGGCGGTTTCGGTAATATGGGAGATATGGGTGACATATTCGGTGATATTTTCGGTGACATATTCGGCGGCGGCAGGGCAGGAAGATCGTCGGGCGGAGCTCAAAGACAATACAGAAAAGGTGCGGATTTAAGATACGATTTGGATATATCTATGCTTGATGCTATGACAGGAAAAGAAGTATCTTTGGATGTTACTAAAAGAGATACTTGCCAAACCTGCGGCGGAATAGGTGCAAAAGCGGGAACAACTCCGAAAACTTGCCCTCAATGTAAAGGTAGAGGACAAGTCAGAGTAAACCAGGGATTTTTCTCTTTTACTCAAACATGTCCTAAATGTCATGGCGAGGGACAAATTATAGATAATCCTTGCCCTACTTGCAGAGGAACGGGAACAATAAGAACAAATAAAACTATAAAAGTAAGAATACCGCAAGGTGTTAACGACGGCAGTACATTAAGAGTTTCCGGTGCGGGAGATGCAGGTCCGAAAGGTGCACAACCCGGAGATTTGTATGTTGTTATACATTTAAAGAAACAGCCGGGATTTGTAAGAGAAGGTGACGATTTACATACCGAAATAAAACTTACATTCGCACAAGCATCGTTGGGAATGGAATATGATGTTCCCGTATTGGACGGAAAAGTTAAAGTTAAAATTGCTCCGGGAACACAACCCGGAACAATATTAAGAGTTAGAGATCAAGGTTTCCCTAAACTCGGAAGAAGGGGAGTAAGGGGAGATCTTTATGTTAAAGTTAATATAAATGTTCCGAAAAGTTTAAATTCCGAACAGAAAAAAGCATTGTTTGAATTTGCAAAAACCATGGGTGAAGTTCCGAAAGATGCAGTTCAGAAAAACGACAGTTTCTTTAAAAAGTTTTTCAGTTAATAGTATTTTGTTATACAAAATGGTAAAATAATCAAAACCTTAAAAAGAGAGAATGATGAAAAAAATAATAAGTTTGGCAATTGCATTTGTGCTTTGCTTCGAAAGCTTTTCTTATGCAAATTATAACGGATATAAGTCGTATATAAAAGGTTTGCTCGCTTTAAAGAAAGGTAAACCGGAAGTCGCTATTTCCGAATACGAAAGAACTTTATCTTATGATTCGGATGCAACGACAGTCTATAAAGATTTGGCTCTTGTATATTTACAGCAGGGCGATATTAATAAAGCATTGGAAAGTGCAAAAAAACTTCAAGAACTTGAAAATGATAATGTAAAAACACAAATGTTTTTAGGCTCGTTCTATCTTTCAATAAATGAAATGCTTTTGGCAAAACAGTCTTGGGAAAGAGTATTGGAACTTGAACCTGAAAATGAAATGGCAACCGTTTATTTGGCCGCATATTATTACTCGGATAATAAATTAAAAGAATCAATTGATTATTGGACAAAGTTTTTGGAACAACAACCGGAATCTGCAGAAGGGTATTTTCAACTCGGATTAACACAGGAAAAACTTGGTATGCTCGATGAAGCCTTGCAATCTTATAAAAAAGTTAACGAAATAAAATCCGAAGCTCAAGAAGGATATTTGGCAAGAGCCAGAATCTATGAAAATAAAAAAGAATACAAACTTGCAATTCAAGAGTACAAAGAATATGCAAAACTTTTTTCCGGAAATGTTGCCATATTAACTTACTTGGGTAAATGCTACTTTGAAGAAAAGAAATATGCGGAAGCCGAGGAAGTTGTTTTGAAAGCAAAAGAAACGGCACCGAACAACGTAATTTTAAATTATTTGTTGGGAATGATATATGAAAAGCAAAACAAAATAGACGACGCGATAGATGTCTTCGAATATATAGTAAAATTGGAACCTACCGCATCAAATTATACAAGGTTGGGTTATTATTATGCGTTAAATCAAGATTATAAATCTGCGGAAAAACAGTTTGATAAGGCATTGGAAAAAGAACCGTTAAATTCTGAAATATTGTATTTGGCAGGTTTAAATTATATAGATTCAAAAAAATATGAAAAAGCTAAAAAGGTTTTAGAAGAATCTTTATATTTAAGACCTGATTTTAATGAAGCTAAATTTTATTTGGCTCTTTCATATGATAAACTTAAAAATTTTAATAAAGCCGAACAGCTTTTAAAAGAAATAATAGAGGTTGAACCCGACAATGTGAAGGCTTTAAATTATTTGGCTTATAGTTATACGGAGAAAACGATACATCTTGATGAAGCCGAACAGATGCTTATTAAGGTAGTAAAATTACAGCCTAATGTTCCGGCATACCTGGATTCATTAGGATGGTTATATTATAAAAAAAGAAATTATGAATTAGCTGAAAAATATATTTTTGCTGCGGCAAATGCTCAACCCAAGGTTTTTGATAGAGACATTTATGAACATTTGGGAGATATAAGTATAGAACTTAAAAAATTATCTCAATCGTGGATGTCTTATGCTGTTGCTTACGATTTGGGTTCTAAGACAGCAAAGAAAAAATTAAATTTGTTAGATAAAAAGTTTGCTCAGGAAAAAGATTTGCAACAAGAGAAATGTAAAGTTGTTGCCGAAAGAGCAATATTGAATTTTCACAGAATAGCTTCTTTAAAATCAGGCTATAAAATAAACATAAAAATGAAAGGCGCATCCGTATCTTCGTACATGACTGTTTTATTTGCAAGAAAGTATGGCATGCTTTTTGAATTTCCTCCGAAACTATCTTTTCAAGGCGGAAGTGTTTATGTAAATGATAATATTGAATTTTATCCTCAGGCAATGGAAGAAAATATTCCGGAAGATTTTACATCCATGTTTGATTTTGCAAAGCTTGTTTTATCAAAAGATTTTATAAATTTATTACTGTCTTCGGATATGAAACAAAAGGGCAAGGAAGTTATCTATCAAAACAACGATTATATTATAAAAATAGATTCCGATAGCGGAATGTTTAAAGAATTTGTACAGAAGAATTCATTTAGTTTGAAATTTAATTCATATAAACCTTTTAATAATATTTCAAAGATTCCGTCTAAAGCAACATTTACGGCGGAAAAAACAGGTTTTAAGTGTGTATGCGATTTAACAAAATCGTCCAATGTATCACTTCCTGATTTACAAAAATTTATTAGGCAGACAAACGATGATAGTGAAAGCTCCGGCCAAGATTAATTTATATCTTGAAATTATAAATAAGAGAGCAGACGGATATCATAACATAGAATCTGTTATGCATACTGTTTCTTTGTTTGATATTTTGGAACTTACAAAAATTGAAGATAATAAAATAGAACTTGTTTGTGATAATGCGGATTTATCCGATACAAAAAAAAATCTTGTTTATAAAGCCGCCGAAAAAGTTAAAGAAAAATATAACATAAATAGCGGTGTAAGAATAAAGCTTACAAAAAATATTCCCATGGGGGCCGGTTTGGGCGGCGGCTCGTCGGATGCTGCAGCAACAATTCTTGCTTTAAATAAAATATGGGACATAAATGACGATATTAAAAATTTGGAATTGCTTGGAGCAACTTTAGGTTCAGATGTTCCTTTTTTTATGACGGGCGGAACGGCAAAAATTTCAGGTATAGGAGATATTGTTGAAAAAATAAATACAAAGTTCAAAGGCACTTTTGTATTGGTAAAACCAAATTTCGGAGTATCTACTCCGCATGCTTATTCCAAAGTAAAATTTCCATTGACAAATCCCCGTAAAATTAGTAAAATCATCAGAAGCCTTGAAAAAGGTGTGTTTGATTTTGAAAGTGCAAAGGATCTTTTTTTTAATAGGTTTGAAGATTTTATCTTTGAAGAGTATCAAGAAATAAAACAAATAAGGGAAGTTCTTGAAGATTTAGGGTGTGCGAGTTTGATGTCGGGTTCCGGAGCTACTGTTTTTGGTTTAGTTCATGATAAAGAAAATTTAGATTTTATCTTAAATGAATTAAAAAAATGTGGCTGGAATGTTTGGGTTGCGAGCTCATTCGAAGTCAGCAAATAGAGCTGAACGGAGGAGTTATGAAAATAACTGAGGTTAGAATTTTCCCAAAAGCAGAAGAAAAATTAAAAGCCTATGCGGCAATTACATTCGACAGTGTTTTTGTTGTACACAATTTAAGAATTGTTAAAGGCGAAAAAGGCTTGATGGTTTGTATGCCTTCAAGGAAAAAGAATGACGGCACTTTTAAAGATATTGCTCACCCGATAACTAACGAATTTAGAAGTGAATTGGAAAAAGTTGTTTTGGATGCTTATGAAAAAAAATTAGCTGAAGCACCGGCAACCGATTCTCAAACAATATAATTTAATTCCGAGATAGTGTAATGGTAGCACAAGGGAATTTGGATCCCTTCGTCTAGGTTCGAATCCTGGTCTCGGAGTTTTATATAAAAGAAAAGAAACATTTTTTATAAATTGTTTCTTTTTTTTATATGTATAAAAATATTGAGTTTTTAATAAAAAAAATATATAATTACTCAGTTAGTTGTTAATATATGCTTTTTGGGGTTTTTATGGCAGATTGTCTTTTTTGTAAAATTGTGGCTGGAGAAATACCTACTAACAAAGTTTATGAGGACGATAAAGTTTTGGCTTTCGGGGATATAAATCCTCAAGCTCCCGTGCATATTTTGATTATTCCGAAAAAGCATATTAAAAGTCTTGAAGATGTTTCTAATGAAGATGTTGAATTGTTAGGACATATACAGCTTGTTGCAAGTAAGTTGGCAAAAGAAAATAATTTGAATGATGGATACAGACTTGTAAATAATTGCGGAGTTGACGGCGGGCAAACGGTTGCTCATATTCATTATCATTTACTTGGTGGCAGAACTTTCGGTTGGCCTCCGGGTTAGAGAATATTTAAGACGGAAAAAAAGGTGGTGTAAATTTAAATGGTTAGTGTTAAGGTAAGAGATGGCGAATCAATAGAAGAAGCTATCAGAAGATTTAAAAGAGAATGCGAAAGAAACGGAATAATGCAAGAGATTAAAAAGAGAGAATTTTATAAATCTCCTAGTGTTATAAAAAAAGAAAAACTTGCTGAAGCTAAAAGAAAAATTCGTCGCAAAATGATGAAAGACAACAATTGGTCAAGATAATCTAGTTGATAAATTTGTTGAAAAATTATTAAACAAAGGGGGATATTCGGAAGTATTGAGAATGTCCCCTTTGTTTGCATTTTTGTTAAAGGGAGGTTTATATGAAATTGAAACAAATGTACGATTTTTTCGTACAGGCAGGAATAGAAAATGACCCTCGTGGCAAAGATGAAGTCAATACAAAATTAAAAGAATTAAACGAAAAATATAATAAATTAGATAAACAGGCAAAAGAGGATTTCGATATTGATTTATTAACAAATCCTTATGCCGACTCAAGAATAATTTTCGGAACCGGAGACGAAGATATAAAAAACGTTATGGTTGGTATAGATATTGAAGCTCCGGAATTATTGATTGCAAATCAATTGAGACTTTCAGGTAAAAAAATAGATGTTGTTTTAGGTCATCATCCTAAAGGAAAAGCATTTTCGACTTTTTATCAGGTTATAGGAATGCAGGCGGAAATAAATGAAGTCCAGGGCGTTCCTATAAATGTTTCCGAAAAACTTATATGTTCAAGAGCAGACGAAGTAGGTAGAAGTGTTGCGGGAAGTAACCATCAAAGAGTTTATGATGCCGCAAGACTTTTAAATATTCCGATGATGACAGCTCATACAGTTGCAGATAATCATGTAGTGAAATATTTGCAGAGCAATATTGATGCATTAAAACCGAGATACTTGAAAGATATAATGGATTTTTTAAAAGATATTCCGGAATATAAATATGCAAAAACGTTTGGTAATGGACCGACTATATTGTGCGGAAGTAAAGACTCAAAATGCGGTAAAATTTTTGTTGATATGACAGGCGGAACGGAAGGTCCCATCGAAATGATAGAGAAACTTGCTAATGCAGGTGTGGGAACAATTGTAGGTATGCATTTTAGCGAGAAACACTATAAAGAAATGGGAAAATATAAAATAAATGCCATTGTTGCAGGACATATTTCTTCGGATAATCTCGGGGTAAATTTAATGCTCGACGGATTAGAGAAGAAATACGGGCAATTGGAATTTGTTGAATGTTCAGGATTTAGAAGATTTAGAAGATAATGTCTATACCGGATCAAGTAATAGAACAAATAAGAACGGCTTCCGATATTGTATCCGTAATCGGAGATTATGTACCGGATTTAAAAAAAGCCGGAAGAAATTTTAAATGTTGTTGTCCTTTCCATACGGAAAAGACACCATCGTTTATTGTTAGTCCGGAAAAAGGTATTTTCAGATGTTTCGGTTGCGGTGTAGCCGGTGATGTTTTTAAGTTTGTAATGCTCATTGAAAATATTTCGTGGATAGAATCTGTAAAAAAACTTGCTGAAAAAAACGGGATAACCATAAAAGAAACTTTTAATGAAAAATATTCCGTTTCCGAAAAAACTAAAATTTTTGAATTGCTGGAAATGACAGCAAAATTTTATAACAGATGCCTTTTGGAAACAAAGTCTGCTTCTTTTGCAAGAGAATATGTAAAACAAAGAGGTATGACAGATGATACTATTAAAAAATTTATGATAGGGTATGCTCCGAAAGGAAAACTACTTGAATCCGCACAAAAAAAAGGCTATGCTTATGACATACTTTCAAAAGCCGGGCTTTTTACAAAAACGGATTTTGGAAGTATTTTTGAATATATGTCCGAGAGACTTGTATTTCCTATATTGGATATACAGGGCAGGGTTGTTGCTTTTGGCGGTAGAACTTTAGCTGACAGTAAAGCAAAGTATTTGAATACACCTGAAACAATAGTGTATTCAAAGTCGTCTAATTTATATGGACTTTATCAGACTTTACCGGAATTAAGAAAAAGTAAGTCGATAATCGTTGTTGAAGGATATATGGATGTTGTTCTTTCTCAACAATACGGAGTATCTGGAGCAGTTGCTCCTTTGGGAACTGCATTCACCGCACAACAGGCAAAATTGATAAACAGATATGCCGATGATGTTACATTGTTGTTTGACCCCGATGATGCGGGAAGAACCGCAACGCAAAGAGCTTTGGAAATTTGTGCAGAAAACAACATATCGGTAAAGACATCATCATTGCCGGAAGGAGTTGATCCTGACGAATATTTGTTGGAAAACGGTAGAGACAGTTTTTATAAATTGTTAAGTAAAAATTCAAAATCTGCAATAGAATTTGTTACGGAAAGAGTTTTATCTCAGATAAATATTAAGATTGCGCAGAATAAGGCAAAAGCAGTTTCGATATTGTTAGATTTTGTTGAAAAAAATAAAAATGTAATTGTGCAAAGAGAATATGTTAAGTTTATTGCACAAAAATTAGATATTGAAGAAGATGTTATTTGGCAGGAGTTTAAAAGAAAAACTCTTTTTAAAACAGCTATACAAGAAGATAAATTTGTTGATAAAACAAGAAATAAAGCCAAAACATCATTGGAAGAAAAATTATTAAAGTTCCTGTTGGATATTAATAACAGACAATATATAAAAAAATTGGAAAAAGATTTTTTTAAAGATGGTAATTGTATTACCATATACAATATGCTCTTAGAAAACGAAAATATTTCAATAGCACAAATCTTGTCTAAAATAAGTGATAAAAGGCAAGAACAGTGGTTTTCTGGTGTAGCTCTTGTAAATGAACAAATAAATGCCGGAGATGGCAAAGACGGAAATGAAGAAAAATCCGTAGAACTGTACGAAGTTTTTAATATTTTGTGCAGAGATATAGAGTTGGAAAGATTAAAAAAAGAAAGAAAAATTCTTGAAAAAGAAGTATTGTTGATGACTGAAGGAAAAATTGCATCCGACAAGGAGAAAATAAAAAAATATCTTCAGTTAACATCTCAAATTAAGGGTTCGGGGAAAAAGTAATGGCTAAAAAAGAAATGTTTAAAGATTTGGTATCAATTGGTAAAAAACAAGGATATCTTACTTACGATCAGATAAATGAAAAATTGTCGGAAAAGGATGTAAGTGCGGATAAACTTGATAATTTTTATATAAGGCTTGCGGAATTGGGAATAAAAATCGTTGATAAAAGTTCTACCGTTTCTGTTCAATCCAGACAATCGTCTAAAAAAGAAAAGAATGCACCTGAGACTGCCGATATTGTTGTTAAAAGCAATGAAGATGAAGAAATTAATCCGGTAAGAATGTATCTTACGGAAATGGCAAAGGTTCCTTTACTTGAAAGAAATGTTGAAGTTGAACTTGCTAAAAATGTAAAAGAAAACGAGAAAAAACTTACACATATAGTGTTAGAATCACCATTAATAATAAAAGAAATAAAAAGTTGGGATACTTTGATAGAACAGGAAGAAATGACTCCGAAAGAGCTCATGCCTCGAGGAAGAAAATCTACAACTCAACTTAGAAATATGAGAATAAAAGTTAAACAAACCGTTCAAAGAATAGGACAGCTCGAGAAAAATATTGCGAAAGTAGATTTAAAAGCAAAACAAAGAGGTATATCTCAAAAAGAAAAAGTAAAACTCGATACTAAAAGACAAGCTCTAAGAGCAGAGATAATTTCTTTGATAGTAGGTCTTAATCTTAATCAAGATAAAATAAAAAGACTTATAAACAAAATAAAAACGACGGCAAACAAGCTTAATGAAATAAATTCCGAACTTGAAAGAATAGAAAGAAAATATAAAATGCCTGTCTCAAAATTGCAGGCATTATATAAACAATTTGTTTCCGGAAAAATAACGGCAGCAAATTTTAAGAAAATGTCCGGTGGTTTGGTTGCCGTAAATATGGCAGAAAATATTGAACATATTCAAAACTTAATTTCAAAACAAACCCATATTAAAGAAGGAATTTCCATTACTCCTAAAGAGTTGATAGAAACAGATAGAAAAATAAGAGATTTGGAAGAACTAATACATAGAGATAAAATGAAATTAATAGAGGCTAATTTCAGGTTGGTTGTTTCTATTGCGAAAAAACATGTGGGAATAAGTAATTTGGAATTGTCTGATTTGATACAGGAAGGAAATTTAGGCCTTTCGAAAGCAGTTGAAAAGTTTGAATGGAAGAGAGGTTTTAAATTTTCAACTTATGCTACATGGTGGATAAGACAATCTATTAACAGAGCTATTGCCGACCAGGCAAGAACCATAAGAATTCCTGTTCATATGAAAGAGTTGATTTCTAAATTAACAAAATTAAAAAAGAAGTTTCAACAAGAGCAGGGAAGAGAGCCGTTAATTGAAGAATATAGCAAATTCTTAAAAATGTCTACTGACAGAGTGAGAAAAATATTGAAAATGATGCAAGAACCGGTTTCTCTTGCTACACCGGTAGGAGAAGAAGAGGATTCAAAGTTGGAAGATTTTATAGAAGATCAAAATAGTCCTAATCCGGTAACCAAAACGTATCAGTACAGGTTACAGTTGGAATTGGAGAAAGTCTTAAATACTTTAACACCGAGAGAATCGGAAATTATTAGATTAAGATACGGTATAGGAATAGGTTATCCTTCCACACTTGAAGAAGTAGGTAAAAAGTTCGGTGTTACAAGAGAAAGAGTAAGACAAATTGAAGCAAAAGCTATAAGAAAATTGAGACATCCCAGCAAATGTAAGTCATTAAAAGAATATTTAAGTTAATAATTTACTCTCTGTTATTAAGGAGACGGTTTAACAACCGTCTCCTTTTTTTTTGGTGGGTTGAAACTTTTCTCGAACATGTTTTGTCTAACCTAATAAATAATATGAATTTCTCTGCTAAAAATGTTGATTATTTAGTCATTTTTTAATAAAATTAATAGAATATATATTAGTTTTTTAAGGATTTAAATCATGGTTAAGAAATGTTTTATTATAATGTTGCTTTTCTTTGTTGGAGTACCATTCTTATTTGCTGAAGAAAATACCATATTTAGAATAAAAGATGTTGTCTTTGACGGACTTCAAAATGTAAAGCCGAAAACGGTTCGTTCAGAAATTCAATTAAAAAAAGGTAAAGTATATGCCACGGCAATAGCCAGAGAAGATTTAAGAACAATTTTAGGATTGGGATATTTTGAAGATGCCTCATTGTCTGTAGATAAAGAAAATAAAATAGTTAAGTTTAAATTAGTTGAAAAACCTTATATCAAAAAGATAGTCTTTAAAGGTAATAAACAGTTCTCCATAGGAAAATTGAAAGGAGAAATTACTTTAAAAGAAAAAGATTTTTATAATTTTGTTGATTTGGAAGAATCAAAAAGAAAAATTCTCACGCTGTATAAAGATAAAGGATATGCTGATTGTCAAATGGAAGTATATCCTACTACAGATGAAGATACAAATGCCATGACTATAACGTTTCTTATTACGGAAAACAATAAGGTTGTAATAGGTGATTTGTATGTGGAAGGGGTTAGAAGTTTCAAAAATAAGAAAATCAAAAAATTGGCAAAGACAAAAAAGAAAAAAGTTTTTAAAGAAGAAACGCTTAAAAACGATATGCTTTCAATTAAAAAGTTCTATATAAACCGTGGTTTTATGGATTTTTCAATAGAAGAAGAACCCGAAATAATGTATAACGAAGCAAGAACAAAAATGTTTATTACCTTAAGAGTCAATGAAGGTGTAAGATATAAGATGGGAGATGTTGATTTTGATGGTAATTCCGTGATATCTTCCAAAGATTTGTCAAAACATTCTACAATAAAGAAAAATGAAATATTTAGTCAGGAGAAAATTTTAGAATTGTTAAATAAAATTTATGACGACTATTCAAACAGAGGATATTTGCATTCTTATATTGCTCCGGATTTCTCAAAAAGCAACGATAATTTGATGCAAGAAGAACTTGGTATGAAAAAAACCGAAAAAGAAGTTTTGATACAAGAAGATATAGACAATATAGATCAACAATTGGATACAAATATAAACAGATCTTTAGTCGATAAAAAAATAAAAAAATTAAACAGAAAAATGGAAAGAGCAAAATATAGAACAAGAAACAGAGAAAGTGAAGTTTTAAATCAGAGCAGTAAAGAACAAGATATAAAAGATAAAATAGCAGGTATTGAACAAGATTTAGAATACATAGAATATAAGGATCTTACAGAAAAGAAAATAAAAAAATTAGAAAAGAAGAAATCTAAATTAGAAAAAAAATTGTTGAAAGCTCATAAAGAACTTGAAAAGAGAGAAAGTAAAGTATTGAAATATAAGAATAAAGAACAACTGATACAGAGTGATATTGACGATGTTAATCAAAGAGCTGAAAGCGGAACGGACTTTATTCTTACTGCAAAACAGGAAAAGAAATTAGAAAAACAAAAAGCTAAATTAGAAAAAAAATTGGTAAAAGCAGAGAAAGAAAAAGAAAAACTTGTTGTAAAAGAAAAGAAGAGATTAGAAAAACAAGAAACGAAATTGGAAGAACAAAATAAAAAAGAAGAAAAATTACAAGCACAGTTAGATGCTATTAATGAACAAATAAAACAGGATAGGTATGCGAGAAATTTTAACGAAGACAGTGATGTTATAATAGAGATAAATGGAAGTGAAAACAATGAAAATAGTCTCGGTACTAAGCAGTTAAAGAAACTTCAAAAGAAAAAAACTAAACTGGAAAATAAAATAGCAAAATTTGAAAGAAAAAAAATAATAGATAATGTTGTAAATGTTTCTTTTAATATTCAGGAAAATAATATAGTGTATGTCGGTGATATTTATGTAGATGGATTAACAAACACGAAGGACAACACAATCAGAAGAGAAATTTTACTTATGCCCGGAGATGTTTTTTCCTCGGGTAAAGTAAGAAGAAGTATGGAAAAAATTTATAATTTGGGATTTATTGACGGAGCGGAGCCGAATATTGCTCCTACAGGTCAACCCGATATTATGAATTTGGCTTTTTCCATAACAGAAGGAAAGCCCGGTATGATAACTGCCGGTGCAGGATATTCTTCTGTAGATAAATTTGTAGGTTCTATTCAGTTGCAACACATGAATCTGTTTGGAAGAGCACAAAAATTGAATTTGTTATGGGAGTTCGGTGCAAGAAGACAGAACTATGAAATAGATTGGACCGAGCCATGGTTCTTAGGAAAGGCTATGAGCTTAGGATTATCGGTATACAACATAGAACGATTAAGAGATTATCATAACACAAGTGATGCTTACAGAGAAGGAAGACTCGGAGGATCAGTATCGATAAGTCCGAGAGTTGCCGATAAAATAGCATTGTTATTCGGTTATACTTATGAACATGTTAGAATTTTTGATATAGATGATGATGAACTTAAAGAAGAAATTATGAATGATCCTGATTTGGCAAAAGATAGAACATCTAGTGTGAGAGCTCAGATTGTTTATGATACGAGGGACTATATTTATGATGCTTCACGAGGTGTGAGATACTCTTATGGTATAAATGTTGCCGGTGGCCCTTTAGGCGGAAATGTTAATTATGTAAGAAATACCGTTAGAGGAACTTGGTTCATCCCTACATTTTGGAAATTTGTTTTATCAATAAATATTAATGCCGGTTGGATAGAAAGTTACGGCTCTTCTTCAGATGTTCCGTTGTATGAAAAGTATTATGTCGGTGGAGCGGATACTATAAGAGGTTATAAATATAGGACAGAAATAGGACCTTACAACGGCGGTAAAGTAATGACCGTTGCAAATGTTGAATATAAATTCCCTATAGTTCAAGAAAACAAGAGAACTATATTGCAAGGCGCTTTCTTCTATGATATCGGTGGAACATGGAAAGATATAAATCACATTAATTATTCTTTCGGCACTGATAATGATGAAACGAATTCTTATTACTTAAAGTCAGGTTTCGGTTTCGGTATAAGATTTGCGACCCCTGTATTTCCTCTAAGACTTGACTGGGGATATGGACTAAATCATAGAAGAGGTGAAGATTTACAACAATTCTATTTCACTATAGGAAATGTTTTTTAATATAAGAGGAAAAAATGAGACTAACTTTAAAAGAAATTGCAGGTATTGTTAACGGAAAACTTATAGGACAAGATGATTGCGCTATTGTAGGTGTTGGTGCTATTCAGGATGCCATGGTTGGGCAAATATCTTTTTTGGGTAATAAAAAATATACACATTATTTAAAAGATACAAATGCCAGTGCAATATTTGTCAGTGAAGACGTAAATATTGAAGAGTATAAAGGTAAAAATTTTATAATAGTAAAAGATCCGCAACTTGCTTTTTCAAAGATATTGGTTTTAATAGATAAACAAAGATTAGATAAAATAAAACCCGGGGTAAGTCCAAAAGCAACAATAGAACCGACGGTTGTTTTAGGAAAAGATGTAACTATAGGGCACAATGTTGTTATTGAAGATCATACAGTAATAGGTGACAATACAAAGATATTGGCAAATACTTTTATAGGTAGTGATGTTGTTATCGGTAAAAATTGTTTAATATATCCTAATGTTACAATAAGAGAAAAAACAATAATAGGAGATAATTGTATAATTCATCCGGGAGTTGTTATCGGCGGAGACGGATTCGGCTTTGCCGCAACCGGTGAAAAAATTCCTCAAATAGGTCATGTTGAAATCGGAAATAATGTGGAGATAGGTTCCAATACTACAATCGATAGAGCCGCTATAGGAAAAACATCTATAGGAAATAATACAAAAATAGATAACCTGGTAATGATAGCACATAACGTTCAGGTTGGTGAAAATACTATAATTGTTTCTCAAGTCGGTATTGCAGGTTCAACAAAAATAGGTAACAGAGTAACACTTGGAGGACAAGTTGGTGTTGTCGGGCATATCACTGTGGGTGATAATATAATGGTTGGAGCAAAAAGTGGAATAAATGGTAACTTGAAAGATAATCAAGTTGTTGCCGGATATCCGTTGCAACCTTATAGAAAACATTTAGAATCTCAGGCTTTAATAAAGAGATTACCTGAGTTGTTTTCTCAAGTTAAGAAAATAATAAAAAAGTTAAATATAGAGGATTAATTATGGCAAAACAAACTACCATTGAAAAAGAATTTAGTATTGAGGGAGTAGGATTACATACCGGAAACAAAAGTAAGATGGTATTTAAACCTGCCGAAAAAAACACGGGTATACATTTTATCAGAGTTGATTTACCGAATAAGCCCGATATAAAAGCAGATTGGAACAGTTTATCTACCGGTGTTGCTATAAGAGGAACAACAATTCAATCCGGAGATGTTCAAATTCATACTATAGAACATATTTTATCGGCTTGTTTTGCATTGGAGATAGATAACTTAATAATAGAAATAGATAATAACGAACCTCCTATTATAGACGGTAGTGCGAAAGTTATTGCACAGAAAATTATGGAATCCGGTATAAAAGAATTAGATGCAGATAAAGATTTTTATACAATAAAGGAGCCTATTACTTTTTCGGCAGGAAATACAAAAATTGTTGCTTATCCGAGCGACAAGCTAGAAATAGATTGTACTATAGGCTACGATCATCCTTTCTTATCCCATCAGCAAGCAAGTTTTGAAATAACAAAAGAATCTTATCTTAATGATATTGCACCGGCAAGAACATTTTGTTTCGATTATGAAATAGAAGCTTTACAATCGAATGGTCTTGCGAGAGGTGGTAGTTTGGATAATGCAATAGTTATAGGTCCTAACGGTATATATAACAAAGAACCGTTAAGATATGAAAATGAATTTGTTAGACATAAAATATTGGACCTGATAGGAGATATATCGTTAGCAGGTAAACCTATAAGGGCAAAGTTAGTAGCGGAAAAACCCGGACACAAAAGTAATGTAAGCTTTATAAAAGAATTTGTTTCTAAAGCTGTTATAGACAAAGGAGACCCCAAAGTGGAAGTAGTAAAAAAAGAAGAACAAGTTGTTTCTGATGAAAAGGTGACAGTTTTTAATTGTGCAGAAATACAAAAAATTATTCCTCACAGATTTCCTATTCTTATGATAGATAGAGTTAAGTTGTATGGTGCAGGAGATAAAAAAGCCGTAGGATATAAATGCGTAAGCGGAAATGAGCCTTTCTTTCAAGGTCATTTTCCCGGTCAACCTATAATGCCGGGAGTTTTAATCGTTGAGGCTATGGCACAAACATCTTGTGTTATGTTCTTATCAAGACCTGCATTAAGAAATTGTTTGGCTTATTTTATGGGAATAGATAAAGTTAAATTTAGAAAGACTGTTATTCCCGGAGATGTGTTGGAATTAAGGGTTGAAGTTATAAGGGATAGCGGAAGAAAAGGTAAAGTAAGAGGTGAGGCTTTTGTCGACGGTAAGTTGGTAACAGAAGCCGAATTTATGTTTATTATAGTAGATAGGGAGAAATAATATGATACATAGTACAGCAATAATAGACAAATCTGCAGTAATAGGACAAAATGTAGATATAGGACCTTATGCGGTAATTGGCGAAAATGTTACAATCGGTGACGGAACCATCATTGGGGCACATGCTACGATAGAATGTGCAAGAATAGGTCAAAATTGTAAAATTTTTTCACATGCATCAATAGGAGCACCTCCTCAGGATTTAAAGTATGCAGGAGAAAAAACTATTGCTATAATAGGTGATGGCACAATTGTGAGAGAATTTGCGACTATTAACAGAGGAACAAGTGCAAGCGGACAAACAGTTGTAGGCAAAAATTGTCTTATTATGACATGTGCACATGTCGCTCACGATTGTATTTTAGGAGACAATTGTATAATCGCAAATTGTTGTGCAATTGCCGGTCATGTTGAAGTTGGTGACGGAGTTGTTATGGGCGGACTTACCGCAGTTCATCAATTTGTTAAAATAGGTAAAAACGTTGTTACCGGCGGCGGATCTATGGTAAGTATGGATATAATTCCTTATATGCAAGCGCAGGGTGACAGAGCAACGTTGTTTGGCTTAAACTTGGTAGGGCTTAAGAGAAAAAGAGTTCCTATTGCAGAAATAGAAAATATAAAACATGCTTACAAAATTTTGTTTGCCTCTCATTTAACATTAAATGATGCCGTAGCAAAAATAGAAGAAGAATTAGCATCATCTCTTTATGTTAAAGATATAGTAGATTTTATAAAGAAATCTCAAAGAGGAATTTGTAGACCTAAATAATTATGAAAAATATAGGAATGATTGCAGGTAACGGAAGATTCCCTTTTCTTGTTGCTCAAGAAATAAAAAAACAGGGCGACAGAGTTGTTACTGTTGCTTTAAAAGAAGAAGCAGATAAAGATATTGAAAACTTTTGTGATGAAACCGTATGGCTATCCGTCGGTAAAATTCAGAAAATTATAGATACATTTAAGAGCAGAAACATTGATACGGCTATAATGGTTGGTCAGGTTAAACATGCAAAAATTTATTCTGCGATAACGATGGATTTAAGAGCTCTTAAAATAATGACATCATTAGTAAATAAAAAAACCGATACCATTTTAGGTGCGGTTGTTAAAGAATTTGAAAAAGATGGTATAAAGTTTTTACCTTCGCATATTTATTTACAACATTTACTTGCACAAAAAGGTGTTATTGTCGGTAAAAAATTAAATTCAGATGAAGATAAAGATGCTCAGTTTGGTTTTAAAATGGCAAAGGCTATTGCCGGGCTTGATATAGGACAAACCGTAGTTGTTAAAGATAAATCAGTTTTGGCAGTTGAATCAATAGAAGGAACGGATGAATGTATAAAAAGAGCATATTCTTTAGGTGGAGAAAATGCGATAGTAGTAAAAGTTGCAAAACCGAATCAGGATTTTAGATTTGATGTTCCTGTTATAGGAACGAGGACTATAGGTACTTTAAGAGATAATAAAATAAGGGCGATGATAATAGAAGCGGGTTCTACTTTAATATTGGATAAAGAAGATGTAATATCAAAAGCAAAACAAGCAGGTGTTACAATTATTGCAATGTAGTTTAAATATTTTGAATATTTTGAGTTTAAAGGGATATATTATATTTATATAATATATCCCTTTTTTTGCAAGAACAGACACAAAATTAGTAAAATATAATATTAGATTATGTTAAAAAAATATCAAATATTATTTTTAATGTTTTTATCCTATGTGATTGTGTTATCGTTCTATCCTGCAATTACATCGGGATTCATAAATCTTGATGATCCCGTTATGGTTGTGGAAAATCCAAATATTAAAAGCTTATCTTTTAGCAATATAAAAAATATTTTTTCTTCATATCAGTACAAACTGTATCATCCTATAGTGACATTATCTTATGCAATAGAATATTGTATTTGTAAAACTGATCCTTACTTATATCATGTCGACAATATTTTATTACATTTGTTAAATGTTTATCTTGTGTTTTTTGTAATAAAATTATTATCAAAATCTTTTTTTGTCGGTTTTATAAGTGCAATAATTTTTGCATTACATCCCACCCATGTCGAGTCTGTAACCTGGGTATCTGCAAGGAAAGATACTTTATTTACTTTCTTTTTCCTGTCTTCAATATTTGCATATATAAATATCAATAAAACGAAATATAAAAAATTTTTATATGGCTTAGCATTATTGCTTTTTTTGATGTCTTGCATGTCAAAACCTACGGCTGTGACTTTACCGGTAACTCTTATATTAATTGATTTTTATAGAAATGAATTTGGTTTTAAAATTGATGTCTTGAAAAAGTATATACCATTCTTTGTTATTTCATTAGTTTTTTCATATGTTGCTGTCTCCGGACACTATTCTGAACAAGAAAAAGCTATCACAACAATTTTTGTCAGAAGTATTAATTTCTTTGATGCACATTTAAATTATTTGTTTTATATATATAAATTTTTCTTGCCGATAAATTTATCATGCTTTTATCCGGATTTTTATGATCATAATAACATAACTCCTAACTTTGTGTTTTATTCTACAACAATATTGTATTTGTTAATACTTGTTGTTATTGCAAGTTTAAAAATAAATAAAAAAATATTTTTCGGCTTTTTTTTCTTTTTTATAACCTTGTTACCATCAAGCGGTATTTTACCTACAGGCATAGCTCCTATAGCCGACAGATATACCTATATACCTTATATAGGTTTAGCCTATATTGTTGCAGAATTATTATTTTATATTTATAAAAAAAACAAAATATTGAAATATGTAACAATTTTAACTTTAACAGTTATTATTGTGTTGTCGGCGTATTTAACTTATCAACGGAATATTTTGTGGTCCGATAACAAAGAATTAATGACACAAGCAATAAATTATGCACCTGAAACGGCAGATCAAGCATATTTACTAAGAGGAATTATATACAAGAATGAAAAAAACTTAGACCTGGCACAGAAGGATTTAGAAAAAAGCTATTTTTTAAATAGTCAAAATGCATATACTGCTTTTCATATCGGTCATTTAAAACAAGAACAAGGAGATTATTTGCAGGCAAAGAAATATTATTCGTGTATACCCTACACAAATGTAAATTATGCTTCCGCCATAAATAATATTGGCCTTATTTTAGATATGGAAGGAGATACACAGAAAGCTATAAATTTTATGGAAAAAAAGAAAAATGAAAAAGATTTCTATATTCCTGACTATTTTTTCGGAACATTAGCTGCATTTTATTATAAGGAGAAAGATTTTGGTAAAACTATAGAAAATTTAAAAAATGCTATAGCATTAAATCCTTATAAGGAAAAGTATTATATTCAACTTATGACTATTTATGAATTAAATAAAGATTTTATTAATTTTGAAAAAACGGCACAGCAGGGAATAGATTTTGCGAGTAATAAACTGCCGATAATTAACAAGTTGGCAGATTATCTTTTTGAAAAAGAAAAATACGAACAAACAAAAGTTTTGTTACTTGTAAATTTGGATTATTGTGATGATTTCGGCTATTTTTTGTTGGGTAATATTTTCGCTATGGAAAAAGAATATAAAAAAGCTTTATTTTGTTATACGATGGCAATATTGTTAACCAAAGATAACGGAGAATATTTTTTTAAAAGAGCGGTAACATGGTATATGTTGGATAGATATGATTTGGCAAAAAAAGATGTTGAAAAAGCAGAAGAACATAAATTTGTGGTAGATGAAGAATTTAAAAAAGATTTGGAAAATACAAAAAAGGAGAAAGAAAAATGAAGAAACTTATTTTGTTTTTTGTAATTTGTAGTTTGTTTTGTGTGTGCGGTTCTGTAAAAATTTATGCTGAGGATTTGTCTATAACTCAAAAAATAGAAAGAGCCTACGATAATTTTATGCAAAATGAAAAAGTTGTTAAGTTTAAAGCTTCCGTAAAATCCGGATGGAATTCTTTTAAAAATTGGTTTAATAATTTACCTGGTATAAGACACTATAATAACTCTGTTTATTCCAGTAAAAATTGGAAAGCCGCGATGCATGATATGGGCGGAGAATATAGCCCTCATTTGAAAAAAGAAGGTGCAAGTGCTCAAATGCTTAGAGAGGGTAAAAAGAATTGGGATAAACTATAAGAAACAGATGAAATTAAGTAAGATAGGATATTTATTTTCTTTTATAATAATTTTGTTCTTGGCTTCGTGTAATAAAGAAGCCGAAATAAATTTTGCCGATACGGATTCAAATGATATGTACGTTGTATCTTCTATTGGAGATGCAATATTTTTGAATCCTGTTTTGGCTTCTGATTCGGCATCTTCTGCCGTTAATTCATACATATATAACGGACTTCTAAAATATGATAAAGATTTAAATTTGATTTGCGACTTGGCTGAAAATTATCACGTGTCACAAGACGGCTTAAAGATAAAGTTTAATTTAAAGAAGAATATATTATGGCATGACGGTGAAAAATTTACCGTTAAAGATGTTAAATTTACCTTCGATAAATTGACCGATCCTAATACAAGGACACCTTTCTCTTCGGATTATTTAATGGTGAAAAAATTTGAAATAGTAGACGATTATTCTTTTGTTGTTACCTACGATCAGCCTTTTGCACCTATACTTGAAAGTTGGGCAATGGGGATAATTCCCGAACATGTTTTCAGAAATGAAGATATTAACACATCCGAATATAACAGAAACCCTGTAGGCACAGGACCTTACATTTTTAAAAAATGGATTACTGATCAAAAAATAGTTTTGGAAGCGAATCCTAATTATTATGAGGGTGTACCGAAAATAAAAGTTTTGTTGTTTAGAGTAATACCGGACCAATCTGTTCAATTTTTAGAGTTGAGAACAGAAACTATCGATGAGCTTTCTTTAACACCTGACCAATGGAATGCATACGAGTCTTTTTTCAAAAACTATACAAAATTTCGTTATCCGGCTTTTAGTTTTACTTTTTTAGGCTTTAATCTTGAAAAACAACCATATAACAATATTAAGTTTAGACAAGCAATAAATTATGCAATAGACAAAAAAGATATTATAACCGGAGTATTATCCGGAATGGCAAAATCGGCTCAAGGTATTTTTCCGCCACAATCTTGGGCATACAAGGAAGTTGAACCTTATGAATACAATCCTCAAAAAGCCATTGATCTTTTATTATCTATAGGTTTCAGTAAATCTCAAGATGGGAAACTACTATATAACGGTAAAGATTTTGAAATTAATATAATTACTAATCAAGGTAACAAATCAAGAGAACTAACAGCTCAAATTATACAGGAACAATTGAAAAAAATAGGCCTTGCTGTTAATATAAGAATTTTGGAATGGAGTACTTTTTTGAATCAATATGTGAACAAAAAGAATTTTGATGCTCTCATTTTAGGTTGGAATACTGCTGTTGACCCGGACCAATTTTCTTTGTGGCATTCTTCACAATCAGGACAAGGACAGTATAACTTTATGTCTTATAGAAATAATGAAGTTGATGAATTGTTGATAAAAGCAAGGACAACTTTTAGTAAGGATGAAAGAATTAAATGTTATCATAAAATACAAGATATTATGAGAGATGATCCGCCATGTATATTTTTATATTATCCGGAAAATCTTGTGTGCGTTCACAAACGGTTTAAAAACGTTGAGCTTGCTCCGGCCGGTATAGGTTGGAATTTTTATCAATGGTATGTTGAAAAGGAATATATAAAATATAAAAATGCAAATCTTTTAGTTCAATAATTAAATAATGAAAAAAATATTTTTGATAATTATTTTTTTGTTTTGTTCGATATATATACTTGCAGAAGAAAATATTTCTGTGAGCACTAACACGTTTGATATAACGAGTACAGAACAGGTGAATAAATCTACAGACACGGTAAATGTTTCTACTAATACAACGCAAGTAAATCAATCTACTGATACAGTAAGAATTTCAACAGATACAGTAAATGTTTCAAGTAGTACACAAAATATTGATATTACTAAACCCTTAAAATATAAGGATGTAAAGGACAATAAGGATATAGTGGTATCATCCCAAACCGTTATTCCCGATGAAAATGATTTGGGTACGTATTATTCTTCCGGGGCTATAGTTGAAAAACCTCAAAAAGATTCTAATTATGATTTGAATTTACCGACAACAACAGCATTTGGTATAGCTGGAGAAAAGGTTCTTGATAAACTGAAATTGAATAAATCGACCGACGTAGCAAAAACAGATGTTAATCAGTCGACAGCAACATCTTCAAAAGTGCCTTCCAATGACAACGAAGAAAAACAAGAAACAAAAGAAAAACAAAAAACAGAAGACAAAAAACAACAGGACAAAAAAGAAAAATCTTTTACAAGAAAAATGTTGGATAAAATTCCTTTCGATTCAACGCTTGTTCTATCGGGAAGGAAATTGATAGGAGTAAATTATTCAGGAACTATTTATGATAATGAAGAATCAGGTAAGAGAGCCAACTCTTCAGATTTTTCTATGGAACAAGAATTGCAAATGAAGATAAAAGGTACTGTCGGTGACAGACTTGAATTAAATGTTGATTTTGATGATACACAAGAAGATAAAAAAGATATTTATATTCTTTATAAGGGAAAAGAAAATGAATTTGTAAGAGAAGCTGCTTTCGGAGATATTAATGTCGAACTTCCAAGTACTGAATTTTCCGGATATTCAAAAGAATTATTTGGTGCCAAGGTGGATACTCAATATAAAAATTTAAAAACGAGAGCTTTCTTTTCTAAAACAAAAGGTTATTCCGAAAGTAAACAATTTAAGGGTAGCAGTAAAACCGAGAAAAAAATTATAGCTGATACTTCGTATATAAAATACAAATATTATTCCATTATTAAAGAGGGTAGTTCAAAAACAATAAAAAATGATACGGCAAAAGTGTATTTGGATAAAATAAAAACTACCGTTAGTGATTATGTTGTAATAACAATGGATACAGAATTACACTATATGAAAAATACATCTGAATCTTATAAAGGTAATTTCATAAAACTTACGGCAGGAACCGATTATATAATAGATTATACTACAGGAATACTTACATTTAAAAGTACTTTGTCCAGTCAGTATGTCGTAGCTATAGATTATCAGTATACGGATGGTACTTGGTTATCGGACGAAACCGATGGAAATCCTCAAGTAATTAAAGATACAAACAATACAGATGCTTTATCTACGGAAGTTCATACATTTTACAGTTTGGGTAATTATCAAATTACAAAATATAACGGTAGAGATAATTTTATATTGGAACTGAGAGATTTAAACGATACGGTTCCAAGCCAAATAGATGGTGGAAAACATGTTCCAAAGTTCCCGAATATAGATGGTTATGATGCAAATATTACCGTTGATTTTGAAAATGGAGTATTCAATTTACAGCCCGTAACGGGAAAACCATTACATGATGATTTATATACATCAAATACACATAAATATAATTTTATTGCACAATACGAATATAAAGTTAAGATTTTTAATTTGAGGACAGATATTGTTCCAATGTCGGAAAAAGTTGTTGCAAACGGTAAAACTTTGAAGATAAATGAAGATTATATGTTGGACTATGATGTTGGTATTTTGACAATATTAAAAGATGAATATATTACAAATGATACCGTCATAGATGTTTCTTATGATTATTCTCCGTTGGGCGGATCATCGGCGGGCTCAACTCTTGTAGGTGTAAGATCTCAATATGATTTTACAGATAATATTTCATTGGGTGGAAGTTTTATTTATGAGTTTGCTGCGGAAGATACAAAGTTACCTGATGTTTATACTACACCGGCAAGTACTTTAGTCGGTGAGGTTGATGCTAAAGTAAAAAATATAAAAATAACCGACAGTTTAAAAGTTTCCGCATCTGCAGAATATGCAATGAGCAAATATAATCAAAATACAACAGGAAAAGCGATAGTTGAGTCAATGGAAAGTGCAAAACAAGAGGACAGTTTCTCTTTAATAGATGATAATTGGTTTTATGCATCAACTCCAAACGGAATATATGCACAATACGATACAAATGCAATAACTTGGAGAAATTACGATATAGAAAAAAAAGATATAGATAAAAATTTGGAAATTATATCCGGTGAAAAACAACAAGTTATGGATGTAAATTATAATTTGCTTGTTTGTGATTATGCATCAATAGGTCAAATCATTTCTGCTGCAGGCTATGACTTTTCAAAAAAATTATATTTGGAAATCTGGATAAAAGCAAATTTTGCACAAGTAAAGGTAAGGTTGGATTTGGCTTCTGCAATAAGTGAAGATTCCGACCAGAACTATCAGCTTGATACGGAAGATAAAAATGGTGATGGAATAATTAGCCCTTGGGAAGATATAGGTAGAGATTTTACAAATAAGACAGTTGCATACGGTATATCAAAAATCGGGGCTAATAACGGAAGATTGGATACGGAAGATTTAAATGGTAACAACATTTTAGACAGATACGAAACTAATCTTACATACTTTAATTTGGATGAATATGCCGATATTACAAAGACTTCTTGGCAAAGAATACAGATTCCTTTAGATATTACAACAGATGCCGATAAAGAAAAATGGAAAAATATAAGAATTGCAAGGTTAACTATTAACGGTTCTGGTTGTGAAGGTAAACTTACGGTAGGTAAAATTTCTGTTGTAGGAAATAAGTGGACTAAAGAAAAATATGGATCGATCATTGATGAAAACGAAAATCAAATTTTTTCGATAGGAAGAGATAATCCTCAATATGTTTCTCTTTTAACAAACTCATATTATAGAGATTTGTACGATATAGACAGTGATTCAAAAAGGGACGAACAGGCATTGGCTATAAAGTATGATTTAGATTCAACCAGTGATGAACTTTATGCCAGAGCAACATACAGCTCCGGATTTGATTTATCAAATTATGAAAAATTTAAATTCTTTTTATATATTACAAGTACCACTGCCGTAAGCCCGGAAGAAAGCAATTTCATAATGAGAATTGGTGGAGATGAAAACAATTATTATGAATATTCGTTGCCGATGTCTTCAGAAATGAAAGAAAAATGGAATGTTATAGAAATTAAACAAAAAGGTTATGGGGCAACAACAGAATGGGTTACTGATGATCCCAACGCCACAATAACTAAAGTCGGTGAACCGAGTTTGCAAAAGGTTGCGTTTATTGAAACCGGTGTAAAAGCAAAAGGAATAGATAAGGGTGAAATTTGGGTAAATGAAATTCATGTTACCGATGCAAAAAGTAAGGATGGCAATGCATGGAAAACAGATTTAAGTATAAATTGGGCAGGTAGAGGGGCAATAGGTGCCCTAAATGTTTATTTACATAGAAAAGGTATAGATAAAGATTTTGAAACTTTTGCACCAGGAACTTACGATAGAGAATTGTTGGAAGATTATGCAAGTCTTGAGTTTAAAGGTGTTGAAATTGCCGGAACACAGGTTTTACCGATAAATGCTTCGTTGACGAAAACAAAGACCGTCACACCTCTTGCATTGCAAAATACTTCCGACCAGGTTTCTATCTTAGATGAAGGTAAAATTATTTCATATAACGGCAATGTTAATACCGTTATATCTGCAGGAACGGATTTGCCTAAATTTACTTTGGAATATAACAGATTTATTAAAGATACGGAAAACATTGAAAGGCTTGAAGATAAAGAAACAATTTCTGCAAACATGGTATATTTAAATCCGATAGACTTTGATTTCTTACCTACAAGCCTTGTCGGAGATTATAAAATAAGTAATTCTACATACAAAGTTTATCCTACGGAAAGAATTGAAGATACAAACACGTTCTTAGATTTAGATACAATGAGAAAATATATGGAAGTGGAAGATTTTTTAACAAAGGAAAAAACGGAAACTTGGGGTTTAAAAGCACCATTTTCTTTCTTTGATAAAGTTATTTTTTCTCCTGCTTATGTTATTACAAGAGTTAATGAAAAAAATAAAGAATATTTTGAAAACGAAGAAATTTTTTATGATAAATCTTTAAATCAAGATATTGGAGCAAGTTTAAATTTTAAAGTGGCGAAATGGTTTCAGCCCAATATACTTTATAGTTTAAATACCGTCGAAACTTATGACTTGACTTATAGCAGTATGTCTGCAACAAAAATTTATCCCGGAGAGAAAAAAGCAATAGACAGAGTGGGAACAACCGAATTTACTTGGAATTTACAAGCAAAAGATATTTTCAATACTAAATATCTAAAAAGTTTAACATTCACTACATCTTATAGAATGCAAGATTCCGATTCTTATACTAATGTAGAAAAGAATTTTTCTTCTGTAGGCTTTTCCGCCGATAAGTTATGGATAAGAGACAATATGTTAAAAGAAATACAGCCTGTATATTCAACATCATCGTACACTGTTAAAACGGTTTTAAAAAGAGATGATAGAAGAATTATAGGAAGATATAATCCTTTTGAAGCTTTTGATTTAAAAGGAAAACTTTTACCGATAAAAACGATGACTATGAGTTTTACATTTACCGACGGTGAAGAAGAATCGTATAGTACCGGAACGACAAAGGATTCTTATACAAAAACATGGCCGGATATCCTTATAGGTATGAGCAGATTTGAAAAATTGTTTGGACAAAGTTGGATGAGTGATACTCAACTTAATTTAAAATATAATAAAAAGACGACCACCGTTACCGGAGTATCTTATGGTGATAGTATTATGTTAGGTGGAGATTATAAGTTAAAAGTTATCAAAAAATATGATGTGCTTTTATCTGCGGATGTTACAACAAATCATGAATATGATACAGAACAAAATGTACTTAAACAAGAGGGGAAAATTACTAACTGGGCCGTGCAGATTGCTACAAATGTTAAACAATGGAGATTTAGTTTAAGATATGATAATTCTCAAAATTGGAGCAAAAATTCAAAAGGTAATCTTGCATCACAAATTTTTTCAAATGCTATAAATGGTCAAGCAACTTCAGATCTGCTTTTCCCAAGCGGAATAAGAATACCTTTGATAGGAAATATTCCTTTAAAAAACAGATTGTTGTTCGAGTCTAATGTGTTCTATAACACACAAAGTTCTGCGGTAGATGTTGAAGCTGCAAATTATCAAAATTTTGGTTTAAAATTATCTGCAGATTATGAAATATCAAAAAACTTTAGATTTGCTTTAGGAACTAGTTTTTCAAGATTTTTATATACTTATGTTTCTGAACAAAATTATACAAATATAGAACTTTCAAGTAAGTTGACTATACAATTCTAATATGAAGAAAATTTTTAATTTTATAATATCAATAATATTTCCGAGAACATGTTCACTTTGCGGAACAACACTACAGCTTTCATCTAAACAAAACATTTGCAATAACTGTTTTGAAAAAATTCCAAAATTGGAAGGTTTAATATGTCATAAATGTTCACTGCCGTTACCGGATGGCGGTGCAACTTGTTCTGATTGTAAAAACAATAAAGATATTTATTTTGAAGTTTTAAAAGCGCCTTATACATATTCAAATCAAATGAAAAAACTAATAAAGAAACTAAAATATTCGAGAAAAACTTTTTTAGCAAAAGACTTGTCGTTACCGTTAGCAGAATTTATAAGAAAAGAAAATATAGATAAAGATACAGATGTTGTTATTCCTGTTCCGATGCATTGGTTTAAAAAGTGGAAAAGGGGATATAATCAGACAGAATTTCTTGCAGATGGTGTTGCACAAATTATAGATAAACCGATGTATAATGCTTTAATAAGAACAAAATACACTAAACCGCAATTTAATTTGAAGAAACAAGAAAGACATGAAAACATGGAAAGTATGTTCGATATAGATAAAAAATATATTGATATTATAAAAGGTAAAAGAATTCTTTTAATAGATGATATTGCAACTACATGTTCTACCGCAAACCAATGTGCAAAAGTTTTAAAAAAATTCAGATGTAAAACCACCGTAGTTACTCTTGCCAGAGCATAAATTTATTTCTTTTCCAAGAATTTGTAGCTTTTTATTTTTGAAAAACTTGTTTGGTCGAGTTCTAACGGAGTAATTGAAATAAAACCTTGTTCTATGGCATCAATATCCGAATTTTTATTCTTTTTACCGGATATAAATCTTCCTGCAAGTTTATAATATATTCCCTTTTTTGTTTTCTTTTCTACGATTGTTTCATCGTAACATCTTATACCTAACGGAACAACTTTTATTCCTTTATGGTTGGGAGGAATATTTATATTTAGGCAGAGTGCAGGTCTACCTTTTTTTTCTTTTTTTAAAACTTCTTTTGCTATTTTTAGTGCGGCTTTTGCAACTTGATTATAACAAGGATTTGCTTCATCACTTGCGGAAACAGACATTGATGGTATTCCTAAATATGCTCCTTCTCGAGCAGAAGCTACTGTTCCGGAGTAAACAACATCTTGTGCAAGGTTTGCACATGTGTTTATTCCGGACACAACCAAATCTATTTTATCTTTGAAAAAAGAATATAATGCATATTTTACACAATCTGCCGGAGTTCCACCTACAAGAGCATAAATATTAGGTTTTATTTTTTCAAGCTTTAAATATTTTTTTAAATGTATTGAATGGCTTGTTCCGGACATTTCATGTTTTGGAACGATAACATAAATATTTGCAAAAGAAGATAACTCTTTCATTAGAGGTTTAAGTCCCGGTCCGTTTATTCCATCATCGTTAGATATCAAGATGTTATATTTTTTCATTTGTTAATTTTAAAACCTCTTTAGCTAATGTTTCTTGAGGAAAAGATTTAGGAATAACTATTCTGTTAATATCTATTTTGTTTGATATATGCCGTTCAATAAACTTTATTATTTCTTCCTTTGTGATGTCCTTTTCTTCTATAACTAGTCTAAAATTTTTTTCTTCCACGAATTTGGCATTAAAATATTGATGATTGTCCGTGGCATAAGGGAAAGGTATAAAAAGTGCCGGTAAATTATAATTTTCTACTTCTTTTACAGTTCCTGCACCTGCTCTGCAAACTACTAAATCACTACATGCATATGCATTTCCTATATCGTTCATATATTCCGTTATAAATTTTTTTGTGTTAAGTTTTGCATATTTTTTGTTTAGTTTTTTAAAATCTGCGTTTCCTGTAATATGAATAAATTGTATTTTGTTTTTGTGTTTTTCAAATAAAGCTTCCGCGACATCAAACATAATATTATTTAGTTTTGTTGCACCCAAACTTCCTCCGAAAATAAAAATTGTAAAAGTATCGGAGGAAATATTTAATTTTTCGGCTGCATCTTTTCTCGCTATATTAAAGATATCTTTTCTTATTGGATTGGAAGTAAAAACAACTTTTTTCCTATTAAAAAATATTTCTGAATTTATAAAACTTATTGCAACTTTTTTGACTATTTTTGATAACAATCTGTTTGCAAGTCCCGGAATAGAATTTTGTTCATGAATTAAGGTCGGGATTCTTTTTATTCTTGCAACAAGTAAAACAGGAAAAGATAAGTATGCTCCCATACCTATAACAACTTTGGGAGAAACTTTATCGAGTATTTTCTTTACGGCAAACAAAGCTTTAATGAATCTAAACGGAAATAGCAGTAGGTCTAAAGATATTTTTCTAGGGGGAGCTTTAAAGTCTAAAATTTTATATTTATATCCGGAATTTTTTACTATTTTTAATGATACACCGTTTTTATTGTTGTTCACTATAAAAACAGGATTGTATCCTGCTTGTTTAAGTTCATAAGCAAGAGCTATTCCCGGATAAACATGACCGCCTGTACCGCTGACTGCTATAACTATGTTTTTCATATTTTTTTACTATTATTCCTTGCAATATTTATGAGTATTCCAACCATATAACAATTTATAAGCATTGCCGAACCTCCGTAAGAAATAAAAGGCAATGGTATTCCTTTAGACGGAAATATTCCGGTTGTCATTCCTATATTGATGATTGCTTGTCCCGTTATAGTTAACATTATTCCAAAAGATAAAAATTTACCGAAATCATCTTTGCATTTCCCGTTTATGGATAAAGCGATTCTTGTAAACATAATGAAAAGAAATACGGTAGCTAATGTTCCTAAAAGGCCATATTCTTCTCCTATTATAGGGAATATATAGTCTGTTTGTTTTTCCGGCAAGTATCTTAATTTTGTGTCGCTTTTTCCTGCACCTTTTCCATGCCATCCTCCGGATCCGAATGCTGCAAAAGCGATATCTGAATTGTAAGAATCTGAATTTCTAATACTTTCTACCGTTTTCTTTTCTGTGTTTGCATTTTCGTTATGTAGAACAAATTGAACAATAGGTTTAAAATATGTTATTACTCTTTTTCTTCTGTAAGGCTTTATTGCTATTGCAACAGATACAGCCAATATACAAGCTAGAAGAATCAAAAGGATTCTTTTAGTATCTATTTTTGCTATAAAAAGCATTGATGCCCATATGATAAATAATAGAAAAGCTGTTCCGAAATCACTTTGTATAATAAATATTATAAAAGCAAAAACCGCTAAATATATGCATGGAAAAACATTTGCGTTCCATGTATTAATGTGATGTTTATGTCTACTTAAAAAGTTTGCCATTATTATTATCAAAACCAATTTTGCTAATTCTGAAGGTTGGAAATTAAAAAAACCTAGGTTTATCCATCTGTGGGCACCATTTATTTCTCTAAAAAATGGAGTTGATAGCAATAACATTGTAGTGATAATGAAAAAGAATAGATTAAAATTTTTATATTTGCTGTAATCGAAAAAAGAAGCTATTATAAAAAGGATAAATCCCAGACCTATATTGATGAAATGCTTTGTTATACAGTCCAACGGAGCATTTATGTTAACCATTGAACTGCAGGATGAAACTGCCAATATTCCTATGATGATTAATCCTAAAATAACAGAAGAAAGATATCGTGCTTCCTTATTTTTTTTAAGATTATTAATAATGAAATTATTAAAAAATAATTTTGTCATATTATTTTATCGCCAAAACGAATTTTTTAAATTCTCTTCCTCTATGTTCAAAGTCTTTGAATTGATCGAAAGATGCACATGCTGGGGAAAACAAAACGATGTCTCCCTTTTGTGCTGCGGAATAAATTTTTTTTATTGCATTTGATAATGTTTGACATTCAATCATTGGTGCGGAACCTTTAAGTTGTTTTTTTATTATATTTGAGGCTTCTCCGATTAAAAATATATTTTTTACTTTTTTCTTAATAAGGTTAAAAATAGGTTTATATGGGCTACCTTTGTCTTGGCCACCCAATATAAGTTGAATGTTTTTATCGAAAGATTCAAGAGCAACTTTTGTAGAATCTACATTTGTTCCTTTTGAATCATTATAATATTTAACACCGTTTATTTCCTTTACAAATTCTATTCTGTGTTCTACACCTTTAAAACCTGATATTACTCTTTCAATTACGGATGTTTTTGTTCCTGCAATATAACTTGCTGCAACTGAAGCAAGAATATTATCTATATTATGTTTGCCCGGAATATTTATTTTAGGATTCAGTTTTATGGTTTTGTTGTTTTTCTTTAAATAGATTGCTCCGTCTTTATAATAAATACAATTTTTTGTTTTGTCGGAATTAAATTCAAACTTTACCGCTTTTGTTTTTAGAATGGATTTTTTTAAATATTTATCGTTATAATTGTATATTGCATAATCTTGTTTATTTTGATTTATAAACACGTTTGCTTTCGCTTTTATATAATTTGCCATTGTATGGTGATGCTTTAAGTGGTCAGGAGTGATATTCATGCTTATACTTATGTTAGGCTTAAAGTAAGGGGAATCTTCAAGTTGGTAAGAAGATAATTCTAAAACTAAAATAGATTTAGAATTTAGTTTTGTTACAACTTCAGATATCGGAAAACCAATGTTCCCTGCAACAAATGTGTTTTTATATCCTTTTTTTATTATTTCATAAATTAAAGTCGTTGTTGTTGTTTTACCGTTGGTTCCCGTAACTGCAATTATTTTTTTAGGCTTTGCAAAGTTTAATGCAAAATCAAGCTCACTAAAAATAGGAATTTCTTGTTTTCGTGCTTGTTTTAAAATATCAAGATCATTCGGCAAGCCGGGACTTTTTATTATTATATCGCTATCAAGAACCTTTGAAGAATGTTTTTCGAATTCAAGTTTAACTTCTTTATTTAACTTCATCTGTTTGTGTGTTCTTTTTTTACCGCTGTCACTGGCAAAAACATTATAACCTTTTGATACTGCTAAATTTGCACAAGCAATACCGGACTTTCCTAATCCTAAAACAGTAATTTTAATATCTTTGTTTTTTAACATGATGTTATCTTAATTTAAGAGAAGCAATTGATATAATAGCAAGAACGATTCCTATTATCCAAAATCTTATCGTTACTTTTGTTTCGGCTAGACCGCCTAATTCGAAGTGGTGATGCAGAGGAGCCATTCTAAAAACTCTTTTTTGTGTTCTTTTAAAAACGGATACCTGTATCATAACCGATAATGCTTCTGCTACAAATATTCCTCCCAATATAAAAAGAATAAGTTCTTGTTTAATAAATACCGCGGTTAAGCCCAAAAGGCCGCCAAGACATAAGCTTCCCGTATCACCCATGAATATTTCTGCAGGATATGAATTGTACCATAAAAATCCTAATCCCGAACCGAATAGTGCCATTAAAAATACGGAAATTTCACCGGCACCTGCGACATAAGGAACTTTTAAGTATGAACTTATGTGCGAATGACCAATAAGATAAGAGAAAATTGCAAGCGTTACCGCTGCAATTATAATGTTTCCTGTTGCAAGTCCATCGAGTCCATCAGTTAAATTTACTGCATTTGAACTTCCGACTATAACAAGGAATATTAACACAAAATATAAGAAAGACAATTCTATAAATGTTGTTTTCAAATACGGAATGTTTAAAGAAGTTGCATATTGTGTATTTGTGGGATATAAATATAGATACATTATCACGAGTATTGCAAATATTGATTGAAATAATAATTTTTTTCTTGCAGACAATCCTTTTGGATTTTTCTTTACTAATTTTAAATAATCATCGACAAACCCTATCATACCAAAGTATATCGTAGCTGCTATTAGCCATAAAATAAAATTGTTGTCTAGTCTTGCCCATAATAGTGTTGATATTAATAAAGACAACAAAATTATTATTCCACCCATTGTTGTTGTCCCTGATTTTACTTGATGTGTTTTTGGTCCATCGTTTCTGACTACCTGACCAATTTTATATTTTTTTAAGTTTTTTATTATTGCCGGAGCTATTAAGAAAGTTGTTATTAAACTTGTTAAAATTGCTCCACCTGCTCTAAAAGTGATATATTGAAAGAGATTGATATCCAACAGTGTATAGAAAAGATAATAGAACATTTTATTTTATACCTCTTTTGATTTTGTCTACGGCAATGATTTCATCATAAACTTCGTCCAGTTTCATTCCTCTGGAAGCTTTTATAAATATCAAAGAATTTTCGGTTATATCTTTTATTATTTCATCGCAAAGAATACTTTTTGATATAAAAAATTTTGATTTTATGTCCAAAAGCTCTCTTTTTAAATGATTAACTAAATCTCCGAAGAGATAAACGGATTTTATATTTTGTAAAGAGTTTATATATTTCCCGAGTTCTGCATGATATTCTGCAGATTTTTCCCCCAATTCCAACATATCACCTAAAACTAAAATAATTTCCCTGTTGGGGTAAGATTGTGCCAAGCTTTTTATTGATTCTTGCATTGATGTAGGATTTGCGTTATAAGCATCATTTATAACAACCGCTCCGTTCTTTAAAGAATACGGTTGCATTCTCATTTTAGGAGGATTACAAGTTGCAAGTCCGTCTTTTATTTCTTGAAAAGAAAACCCTAAGCCATATGCAACTGCAGCTGCTCCCAATGCATTGAAAATATTAAACTTACCTTTGATAGGCAATTCTATGGTTTCTTTATTGCCGTCTATATACATATCAAATAAAGGTTTATCCAACCACAATTTTATATTTTTTGCATAGACGTCTGCACCGTTGTATAACCCAAAAGTAATAACTTTCTTTTGTACTTGCGGAATAAGTGTTTTTAGATATTGATTTTCGTTGTTTAACACTATAAAACCATTATCATCTATTCCATCTATTAATGTCCTTTTTTCTTTTAAAACATTTTCCGGCGTTTTAAAAAATTCTAAATGAGAACTTCCGATATTAGTTATTATTCCGCAATGAGGATGTACAATATCTGTCAAGGCTTTTATTTCTCCAAATTCCGAAGTCCCAATTTCTATTGCTGCGTATTCCGTATCACTCGTAAGATTAAACAATGTCAGCGGCACTCCTATTCTGTTATTAAAGTTTCCTTGATTTGATAAAGTTTTGCCTTTTTGTCTAAATATTGATGATAACATTTCTTTTGTAGTTGTTTTACCGTTTGAACCAGTAATTGCGACACAATGTAAAAGATTGAATCTTTTTCTGTATGCTGTTGCGAGTTTTTCAAGTGCTATGGAAGTATCTTTTACTTTCACTAAGGATGGAATTGTAGGAAATAAATGTTCAAAGTTCATATCCTCTTTGGAATAAACTATAGCTGAAACTTTTTTTTCTATGGCTTCTCTTATGAAATCGTGTCCGTCTAAATTTTTACCTTTTATTGCAAAAAATAAAGAACCTTCTTTAATAGTCCTTGTATCTATTCCTATTTCTTTTATAGGTAAATGAGGATTCCCTATCACAAAGGAACCGTCTACGGCATTTATTAAGTCCATCAAATAAAAATTTTCCATTTTTTATATTACCTGTTTTTTGTTTAATATGTTTGAAGCAATTTCTCTGTCATCAAAATGAATTTTTGTTCTTCCTATTATTTGATAATTTTCATGCCCTTTCCCTGCTATCAAAACGACATCTTTTTTCTTTGCCATGCAAATTGCTTGTTTTATTGCTTCTTCTCTATCGATTATAATCTTATAGTTTTTTTTGTTTATTTCTTTTGCACCGACTTCAATATCTTTTGTTATCTCAACAGGATCTTCTTCTCTGGGATTATCGGAAGTTATAAAAACAAAATCACTCATGTTACATGCAACTTTTGCCATTTTCGGCCTTTTGGTTTTGTCTCTATTTCCGCCGCAACCGAACACGGTAATAATTTTTGCCGGATTTAAGTTCTTTATTGCTGATAAAACATTTTTTAAAGCATCATCGGTGTGAGCATAATCAACTATTACTGAAAAATCGGTACTATTTTTTATTCTTTCAAGCCTTCCCGGAGCACTAATTATATTTTTTAAATTTTCAACGATTTGCTTTAATTCAATTCCTATAGAAGCACAAATACAAAATACCGCAAGAATATTATATATATTATGCAAACCTATCAGATGTACATTTATTTGTGCATTACCGAAGAAAGATTCTAAATCAAAAAAACTTCCATCGCTGCTTAATGAAATATTTTTTGCTAAACAGAACAAAGAACTATTTTTAGAAGATGTCGAATATGATATTTTATTTGCTGTAATATTTGAATCTTCTAAAAGTTGTTTTCCGTAAAAATCATCGGAATTAATTATAGCAAACTTTTTATTGTTTTTTAAATTGTTTGACAGTGAATAAAAAAGCATTTTTTTTGCATTGAAATAGTTGTCCATGCTTTTATGAAAATCAAGATGATCTTGGGTTAAGTTTGTAAAAACGGCAATATCAAATTCTATTCCATTAACTCTTCCTAATGCAAGGGAATGAGAAGAAACTTCCATTATTAAATATTTTATTTTTAGTTTAACCATTTCCGCCATCATTTTGTATAAATCCAAGGATTGAGGGGTTGTATTAGGAGCATCAATGACAACATTGGCATATCTATAGCTTATGGTACCTATCACACCGATATCAATATTTAGTTTTTTTAATATTGATTCGGTCATGTATGTTATTGATGTTTTACCGTTTGTTCCGGTAACTCCGATAATGGTTAATTTCTTATCAGGATAGTCATAAAATTTTGCACTGATTTTTGCCATGGAATCTAAAATATCATCGACAACTATGTTCGTACATTTGCAATTATATATTTTTGTGTTTGAAATTATACAAATTGCACCTTTTGAAATAGCTTGGTCTGCAAATTCTATTCCGTTTGTATGTGCTCCGTTCAGAGCAAAAAAAATATCTCCGGTTGAAACTTTTCTAGAATCATAGGACAACCCTTTTATATCTATATTTGTATTTCCAAAAATTTCTTTGACGTTTATGCCTTCAAGCAAATCTTTTAAATTCATTTTTTTGCTCCTTTTTTGTTTTTCTTTTCGACTAATTCTTCGGGTAAGTCCGGTTTAATACCGAGATATTCTGCAGCTCTTTGTGCTATTTTAGAAAAAACAGGAGCTGCAACAGTAGATGCATAATATTCATCTCCGTAAGGTTCATCATATACTACGAGAATTACAATTTCCGGATCCATTGCAGGCAACATTCCACAGAACGAAGCCATATAATTTTTCTTTGAGTATTTTTTTAGTTGTTGGTCAAATTTTTGTGCTGTTCCCGTTTTTCCGCCTACCGAATATCCAGGAACCTTTGCTGATTTTCCGGTACCGTTTACAACAACACCTCTCAGAGCTTGTCTTACTTTATATGCCGTATCTTCGCTTACAACATGTTTTCTTACTACTTCTGTTTCAGTAAACTCATTGTCGGCAATAGCTTTTATAATTTTTGGCTTTAAAAGGGTTCCTCCGTTTGCAATTGTACTATAAGCACCTATTGTTTGTAACGGAGTGACAAATAATTCTTGCCCGAATGATAGAGAACAAGGACTTATTTTGCTCCACCTATTTACCGGAGATAAAATTCCTTTTTCTTCTCCCGTTAATTCTATCCCTGTTCTGGAATTAAACCCAAAATTTCTTATATAGTTGTAAAAAACTTCATTATCCGTTTTCAAGGCAAGTTTTGATGTGCCTACGTTTGATGATTGTTCCAATATTTGTTGAACGGTTATTGTTTTTTGACCATCATGATCATGTATCGTTTGTCCGAAAATCTTAAAGTTCCCGTTTTCGCAATATACTTTATCTGTCAATTTAAATATGCCTTGATCAAGGACTGTAGATAAAATAACAATCTTAAACGTTGAACCCGGTTCCGCAGAAAACCCTATTGCATTATTATTTAAATATTCCTGCTTTGCAACTTTTTCTTCCGGATTATACGTAGGTAGTGATGCCATTGCTAGAATTTCTCCTGTATGCGGATTTTGAATTATGGCAACACCTTTTTTAGATTTTGTTCTTATTAGGCCTTTTTCAAGTTCTTCTTCGGCAATGAATTGTAATTTCCTGTCAATAGTAAGAACAACATCGTTTGATTGTTCTATATCTTTTTTTGATAAAGAATCAAGAAACACACTTTTATAATTATTAATAACCATTTTCTGTCTTTTTATATTTTCACCATTAAGTTGTTCGTTACAAAATTTTTCTATTCCGTTAGTTCCTACATTTTCGGAATTTACTTTTCCTATAACATGTGCAGCCAGTTCTTTTTCAGGATAAACTCTCTTATATTTACTTTCTATTTTTAAGCAAATGAATTTGTCTTTTTGAAGTTCTTTTAATTCCTCAAGATATTGTTCTTTTTTTGTTGTATCTTTTTTAGTTGCTTTTATATCTTTTTTCAGTTGTCTTATTCTTTCCCTTATCTTTTTCCTTTCATCCGAAATATCTTTTTTTATTTGAAGAATTGTAATTTCGGAAATATTTGATTGTATAGGAATATATCTTTTTTTTAATTCTATTGATTTATAATTTGCTGATGTAAGATGAATATCATATTTCGAAAGTAATTTTTCAATAGCTTTAATATCTGGCATCATTTTTGCATCTATGGATAAAGTGTATGTTTTTACACTCATTGCTAATATGTTTTTATTTCTGTCGAAAATAAAACCCCTTTGTTGAAGTTCTTCACTTTCTTTATAAACAGTACTTTGAATAAATTGATCTTTGTTTGAATGTTGGAAAATCTGCAAATTGATGAGTTTTATTATTATTAATGTAAAGAGAACGAATAACATTCCTACGACAATTTTTTGCCTTGTTGTCGCAGAGAAAAAATTTGTGTTCAAAAATTTTTTTAATGTAGTGAAACTGAAAAAAGAAGACTTTTTCTTATTCCGTTTTATCTTTATCATTTTTTAATACTATTTTTTGTTCTTTTGTAGGTTTATTAAAATTCTTTTCTTTAGCAATATCATCAAGATTTCTTATGGAAAGCAAAGCTTCTATTTCGGATTTTATGGAATTTGTCTTGCTTTTTACTATGTTATAATTTTCTTCAAGTTCTGTAATCTGTATGTTTAAATCAACAAGTTTACTGTTAATTTGTCCAATGATAATGTTATAAAGAATAAAACAACCCAGTATTAATAAAAAAATAATCTTTATTTGTTTAGCATTCATAGTTCTTTTCCACAACCCTAAGTTTTGCACTTCTGCTTCTAGGATTTTCTTTTAATTCTTTTTCTGTTGCAATTATAACTTTTTTGTTTATTATTTTTAAGCTTTTAGAATCTTTAAAAGTTTGTTTAACTATTCTGTCTTCCAAAGAATGATAAGTCAAAATTGCCGCTCTGGCACCATTATCTAAAATATTTGCAATGCTGTCCAACATTTCTTGTAGACTGCCAAGCTCATCATTAACATAAATTCTCAAAGCTTGAAATATTTTTGTAGCGGGATTAATTTTTCCTTTAGCCCATTTTACTTTACAAACAATGTCTTTTAATTGATTACAAGTTTTAATGTTGCCTTTTACTCTTTCTTCAACTATTTTTTGTGCAATTTGTTTTGAAAAGCTTTCTTCACCGTATTTAAAAAAAATATCTTGCAACTTTTCTTTACTGAAATTATTTACAACATCGTAAGCGGTCAATTCTTGTTCTTTGTTCATTCTCATGTCAAGAAAGTCATCTGAATTAAAAGAAAAACCTCTGGTTTTATCGTCAAGCTGTTTTGACGACACACCTAAATCCGCAAGTAACCCGTTAATCTTGGATATATTCAATTCTTTTAATTTTTTTTCAATGTTCCTGAAATTATCGTGACAAAAAATTATTCTGTCTTTAAATTTTTGTAGTTCGGGATTTTCGTTGAACCTTTTCAAAGAGTCAGTATCCTGATCGAAAGCTATTATTTTGATTCCGTTATATTTGTTCAAAAGATATAAACTATGACCACCGCCACCGAAAGTACAATCAACATAATAACCTGTATCTTTTGTTAAAAGATACTGGTCTATCTCGTTTAACATAACCGGTAAATGATAAAAATTCGTATCCATTTCGGAGTGATATATCTTAAGAATAAAAAGCAGATGGTTATACACCGAATTCTGTATGTTTATAAGTAAACATTGTGGTCATTTCTCTGCTATATAAATTACTTTATATAGTCAAGCGATAATAACTGCTATCTTGCTTTCCGGTAAGGATTTAGCCGTTTCACCTCTTACCTTGGTTATAGTAAGAGCTATTCCTTTTTCAAGGAACACCTTTCCCTTTCGGAAAAGATCGTCTCTGCTCGCACCTCTATCCTCGCGGACTGTGGGAATTGCCCACTACCGTTTTTCTCCCGAAGGAGAGTAAAGTTCGGACTTTCCTCTTTACAATAAATGTAAAGCGACCACGAGCCATCTGCTATTTTATTCTTGAATCCCTTTTTTATTAAATAATATTCTGGAACAATTATCGCAATATACAAGTTCTTTGCATTTTGTTGCTTGAACTATTAATTGCGGTCTTAAAACCATGTTACATCCGCTGCAACTTTCACCGTCGATTGTTGCTATTCCCTGTCCGTTTCTGCTTTCTCTTATTCTTTCATATTGAGATAAAATATTTTTATCTATCGTTTTAGCAAATTCATCTCTTTCTTTTTGTACCGTTTCTATATTTTCTTTAGCTTTTTCTATAGTTTGTTTAGCTTCTGCTATTTCTTTGTTTATTTCAGCTTCTTTTGCTTTTGTTTCCTCTTCGTATTTCTTTAAATTTACAAGTTCTTTATCGATATCTTCCATAAGTTGCAAAATTTCATCTTCAACAACACTTTTATCAGCTTTAGCTTTTTCTATTTCAAGTAAACAATTTTTGTACATATCGTTTGCTTTAATTGTGTTCAAATCCGAAGTATGTTTTGCTATCGCAGCTTCTTTTGTTGCAAGTAAAGCTTCTTTTTCTTTTTTTAGTGAATTTAATCTTACATATTCGGCTTTTTTGTTTTCAAAACTCGTTTTTAAATCTGCGATTTGTTTGTTCTTGTCATCTATTATCTTAGGTAATTTTGTAAGATTTTCTTTTAATTCAAATATTTTTACATCTTTTTCTTGTAATGTATATAAAAGCTCTAAAGTTTCTTTTAAATTTTCCATTATATCTCCATTAAATTATAAATTTAGTAAATTATAGCAAGTTTAAAAATATTAGACAATACAGATGCTTACAAATATTTTATTTCTTTTGACACTATATAGCTTTTTTTTATAAAATTTCATGATATATGAAATATAAGAAACCGATTTTTATTACAATAGAAGGATGTGAGGGGTGCGGAAAAACCACACAATCCGAATTACTTAAAAAATATTTGGAAAGCAAAGGATTAACGGTTGTTTTAACAAGAGAACCGGGCGGAAGTATTGTTGCCGAACAAGTAAGAAACATTTTGCTTAATCCTAAGTTTAATGTTGCACCTTATTGTGAATTAATGTTGTACGAAGCTTCAAGAGCACAACATTTGGAAGATATTATAAAACCGAATTTAAAGAAAGGCCATATTGTTATTTGCGATAGGTTCACAGATTCTACACTTGCTTATCAAGGATATGCAAGAGGAATAGATAAGGAAATAATAAAAAAATTGAATAATATAGCAACATCAGGATTAAAACCGGACTTGACGATATACTTGGATATAAATCCGAATAAAGGTATAAAAAAAGCAAAGTCTGTTAATAAGGGAAAACTTACCGGCGGTGACAGAATAGAAAGAGAAGGTTTGAAATTTCATAACAGTGTAAGAAAAGGTTTTCTTGAACTTGTAAAAAAATATCCTAACAGAATAAAAAAAGTAAAAACCAGTGAAGTAATAGAAAAGACTCAAAAAGAAATAAATAAAGAAGTAGATAAATTTTTTAAGAAGAAAAAAATATATGTTTGAAAAAATAATAGCACAAGATAAAGCGAAAAAAATTCTTTCCGAACAAATAAAAAATAATAAGATTCCGCATGCTTATATTTTTATGGGTGAAGAAGGAACCGGTAAAATGCTTACTGCAATAGAATTTGCAAAGATATTGAATTGTACTATCAATGATTATACAAAAGTTGATGCAGGTCCGTGCAACCACTGTTTATCCTGTGAACATATTGATAAGGGAACCTTTCCGGATTTACATATAATAAATTTTGAAAAACAAGACGAAATTGCTGAAAAAGAAAGCGAAAAAGGTAAAACAAAACTTGGTATAAAGCTTATTAGATATATGCAGGAAAAAGTTTATATTAAAGCTACTGACGGGAAATGGAAGTTCTTCATTATAGAACCGGCCGAAAAAATGACAATAGAGGCTTTTAATTGTTTACTAAAAACTCTTGAAGAACCGCCTGACAACACGATAATAATACTAATAGCAAAACATAAAGAAACAATTCCGGTAACAATTTTATCGAGATCTCAAACGGTTTTTTTTCAACCTTTGCATGCTGATGAGGTGTCTAAATATTTACAGGAAAAACATTTCTTATCACAGGAAAATGCCGATAAAATTGCAGATATGGCTGACGGTTCGATAGAAAAAGCGGAACAATTAATGCTGAATACTCAAAATGAATATTCTACTTTATGGACAGAGTTAACGAGTAAGAAATTGGCATTAGCGGATATTCTCATGAAAAGTAAATCTGTTGCAAAAGATAGAGATAGTGCTATAGAGGCTGTTGGCATTATTACGGAAAATGCAACTAAAAATTTTAGACAAAATCCCGGTAAGTATGCTAATATTATTGAACAATTGTCACAAAGTAAAAGATATTTAGAACAAAATGCTAACCCTACAAATGTGTTAGACAATTTGTTTTTATATATAAATTCTAAAATAAAGTAAACGGAGATATAAAGTTATGCCTATGGTAGTTGGAGTAATAGTTAGAAGAATTAAAGATAAAGTTTATGCTCAAACAGGTAAATATACGGTAAACTTAAACGATAAAGTTATACTTGAAACAGAGCATGGAACTGAATTCGGTGTAGTTTGCGAAAAAGAAAAAAATATGCAACCTTCAAAAGATGTGTATATTGGGAAAATTTTAAGAATAGCTACGGAAAATGATTTAAAAAGACTTGTTAACAACGAAAATAAAAATGCACAGGCAAGAATAACAGTTTCAAAAAAAGTTCAAGAACATAAACTCGATATGAAATTGACTTGTGTTCAATATACTTTCGACAGAACAAAACTTTTTATTTATTACACTTCGGAAACAAGAGTTGATTTCAGAGAACTTATAAAAGATTTGGCTCATTCTTTAAAAACAAGAATACAAATGGTTCAGATAGGTGTTAGAGACGAATCTAAAATTGTCGGCGGTGTAGGTGTTTGCGGTAAACAGTTATGTTGCCAAATCTTCTTGAAAGATTTTTCGTCGGTAACAATAGATATGGCAAAAGATCAGGATTTGTCTTTAAATACTTCAAAGCTTTCCGGTCTTTGCGGAAGATTGATGTGTTGCTTGGCTTATGAGTATGACAATTATGTTTGCTTTAAAAACAAACATCCGAAAGTTGGGGAAATGGTAATAACACCTAACGGTAAGGGGAAAATTGTTTCTGTTGATTGTATAAAAGAAACTTTTAATGTTGAATTGTCTGAAAACAATATAAAAACTTTTAAAGCTTCGCAAATAAAAAAGGCTTAACTGTTTGAATATTGTTAGTCAATATGATAAAATAATCATTTAGATTTGTATTTGTTTTTAAGGAGATAAGTTATGAAAATAGTTAAAGAAGGTTATCCTTTTATTTTAGGCTTTTTTATAGCAGGTATTATTTTTCATTTTATTTTTGCTCCGGTGTCAATTATTTGTTATATTTTAGCTGTATGTTGCCTTATGTTTTTCAGAGATCCGAATTTAACTATAAATGCAGATAAAAATTTTATTTTATCACCATGTAACGGAACTGTAATGAATGTAATTGAAAACGAGAACGGACAAACCGAAGTTAGAGTTTTTATGTCTGTTGCTAATGTCCATTTGCAAAGATCTCCGATTTCCGGAACGGTAAAATCAGTTGAACATAAACCGGGTAAATTTTTGAAAGCGCATTTGCCTGAAGCATATATTGAAAATGAACAAAATATTATAACAATAGAGAACGAAAACGGGACCTATATAGTAAAACAGATTGCAGGTATTCTTGCAAGAAGATGTGTTGCTTGGGTAAAACCGGGTGATGTTGTAAATCAAGGTGATAAAATAGGGGTTATTAAGTTTAGTTCCCAGGTGGATTTGATTATGCCTGCAGGTTACGATGTAAGAGTAAAAGTAGGGGATAAAGTAACTTCAGGTCTTAGTATATTTGCAATAATAAAATAAAATCGCAGAGCGATTTTTTATAATGGAGAAAAAAATGCCTTCTTTAAGAAAAGGTTTATATGTTTTGCCAAGTATGTTTACAGCCGGAAATTTAGCATCCGGTTTTATTTCGGTAATATGTGCAATAAACGGAAACTTTAATGCTGCCGCATGGTTTATAATACTTGCGATTGCTTTTGATATGAGTGACGGTAGAGTTGCAAGGCTTACAAAAACAATGAGCAAATTCGGTATGGAATTTGATTCATTATGTGACTTGGTTTCTTTCGGTGTTGCTCCTGCAGTTTTAATATATCAGTTGGTTTTAAATACAATGGGAAATGTCGGAATTGCAATAGCCGTTATTTTTGTCGTTGCAAGTGCTACAAGACTTGCAAAGTTCAATGTTAAAGCTATGGAACCGCCCGATGAAAATAAAGCTAAAAGCGACACTTTTTCCGGACTTCCTACTCCTGCATCAGCCGGCTTAATTGCTTCTTTTGTTTTAAGTTATGAAATATTCGACGGAACTGTTTTGAATTTTAAAACTATTCCGTTACTTATGAAAAAGATGCCGTTTTTCTTTAATGCAATGCCTGTAATAATGTTAATACTTGCTTTCTTAATGGTATCAACAGTTCCTTACGGAGCATTTAAACATATTAAGTGGACAAGACCGAAATCTATACAAGTTTTTTTCTTGGCAGTTGTGTTTGTTGCTTTAATTTTTACATATCCGCAAAATACAATTTTTATAATATTTTTACTCTATATACTTTCCGGTTTTGTGGTTCTTTTGGTTAGAGGATATAAAATAAGAAAGGCATTGTCTAAAAATAAAAAAGAAAATAAAAATGAAGATAAATAAAATAATACTAAAATTTTTACATATCGGTTTTTTGGGAAATTGGCGATTACAATAGCTGATTATTTATTTGTTTGTATAACAAAAAATTGATGAGCTGAAAAAATAAATAATTAGAGGAAATAAAAATGGTAAAGAAAAATAAAAAAGATACGGTAGTTTTTTTTGATACAACATTAAGAGACGGAGAACAATCACCGGGAGCAAGTTTAACTTTTCAAGAAAAGTTATTGGTTGCGCAACAACTTGCCGCTATGAATGTGGATATTATAGAGGCAGGTTTTCCGATATCAAGCCAAGGAGATTTTGATTCCGTAAAATCAATAGCACAACAAGTTAAAGGTCCCGTAATTTGCGGTCTTTCAAGAGCAAATACAAAAGATATTACAACTTGTTGGAATGCAATAAAATATTCCAAAAAACCGAGAATCCATACATTTATTGCAACATCGGATTTACATATAGAAAAGAAATTACAAAAAACAAGACAACAAGTTTTTGATATGGCTGTTAATGCTGTAAAACTTGCAAAAAGTTTTTGTGACGATGTAGAGTTTTCCGCAGAAGATGCAAGCAGAAGTGATGTTGATTATTTGTGCTCAATAGTAGAAGCGGTTATTGAGGCCGGTGCAACAACGGTAAATATTCCTGATACCGTAGGTTATGCACTTCCTTCGGAATTCGGAAAATTAATAGCAACAATAAAACAAAAAGTAAAAAATATAGAAAAGGCAGTTATAAGTGTTCATTGCCATAATGATTTAGGTTTAGGTGTTGCAAATTCTCTTGCTGCAATAGAAAATGGTGCAAGACAAATAGAATGTACGGTTAACGGTATAGGGGAAAGAGCAGGTAATGCCGCAATAGAAGAAATTGTAATGGCAATAAAAACAAAACCTATGTTCTATCCTGTAAGTTATAACATTAAAACAAAAGAAATTTATAAATCAAGTAAATTGGTTTCTAATTTAACAGGAATAACCGTTCAGCCTAATAAAGCAATTGTCGGTATAAATGCTTTTGCTCATGAATCCGGTATTCATCAGGACGGAATGTTAAAAGATAAGAGAACTTACGAAATTATGTCGCCGCAAGATGTCGGAGTTCCCGAAAGTCTTTTGGTTTTGGGAAAACATTCAGGCAGACATGCTTTCTTTAAAAGATTAAAAGATTTGGGATACAACAAATTACAACCGGAAGTTATGGAACAATTATTTGAAAAGTTTAAACTTTTGGCAGATAAGAAAAAATGTGTTTTTGACGATGATATAAATTCGTTGGTTGAACAATCCGTATCCGGAGTTAAAGAAGTCTACACCATAGATTATGTAAACGTTACTTCCGGCGTTGGAGTAATTCCTACAGCAACAATAAGACTCATAAAGACTGTTAAAAATAAAAAAGAAGTTATACAGGAAGCGGCTTGCGGTACAGGACCGGTAGATGCCGCATACAAAGCAATAGATAAAATTACAGGTATAACCGTGGATTTGGAAGACTATACTTTAAGAGCAATTTCAAGCGGTGAAGATGCACAAGGTGAAGTAAATGTTAAAGTAAAATATAATGGGGCTAAATACATAGGTAAAGGTATGTCTACCGATATCGTTGAAGCAAGTATAAATGCTTATGTTCATGCCGTAAACAAAATAGTTATAATGCAATTCGGAGGAAAGAAATAAAATGGGTCAAACAATAACAGAGAAAATATTGGCTGCTCATTGCGGTAAAAAAGTTGTAGTTCCAGGCGAATTTATAGAACCGAAAGTTGATATATCGTTATCCAACGATGTTACGGCTCCTCTTGCAATAAAAGAATATTTGAAGACAGGTAAAAAACATGTTTTCGATAAAAATAAAATAGCTCTTGTTATGGATCATTTTACTCCGAACAAAGATATTAAGTCGGCAGAAAATGTTAAATTCGTAAGAGAGTTTGCAAAAAAAGAAAAAATAAAGCATTACTATGAAGGCGGTAATGTCGGTATAGAACATGCGTTACTTCCCGAAAAAGGAATAGTCGTTCCGGGAGATATTGTTATAGGTGCAGATTCTCATACATGTACTTACGGAGCTTTGGGAGCATTTTCGACGGGTGTAGGTTCAACAGATGTCGGTGCTTCTCTTGCTACAGGTAAAGTTTGGTTAAAAGTTCCTCAAACAATAAAATTTGTTTATAAAGGTAAATTGAATAAGTTTGTCAGCGGTAAAGATTTAATTCTTTATACAATAGGTAAAATCGGTGTTGACGGTGCATTATACCAAACAATGGAATTTACCGGTGAAGTTGTAAAAAAATTAAAGATGGCAGACAGACTTACAATGGCTAACATGGCTATTGAAGCGGGCGGGAAATCAGGAATTTTCCCTGTAGATAAAGTTACATTGGATTATGTATCAAAAAGAGCATTAAGAAAATTTAAAGTTTATGAAAGTGATAAAGATGCAAAATATGCAAATGTTATTGAGATAGATTGTTCAAAAATATATCCTCAAGTATCGTTACCTTTTTTACCGGAAAATGCAAAAGCGGCAAAGTCTGTGAAAAAAACTTATATAGATCAAGTCGTTATAGGTTCTTGCACAAACGGAAGAATTGAAGATTTAAGAGTTGCCGCGGCAATTTTGAAGGGTAAAAAAGTTAACAGTAATGTTAGAACTATTATCATTCCTGCAACACCTCAAGTTTATGCAGATGCATTAAAAGAGGGTTTAATGAAAATATTTATAGAAGCAGGTGCAATAATTTCTGCACCTACTTGCGGACCTTGCTTGGGCGGGCACATGGGAATACTTGCTAACGGGGAAAAATGTGTTTCGACTACAAACAGAAACTTTGTAGGTAGAATGGGAAATACAAAGTCCGAACTCTTTTTGGCAAGTCCGGCTGTGGCTGCGGCCTCTGCAATTAAAGGATATATTGCAGACCCTACAACAATAAAATAAATTTTGTGTAAGTTTTTATTGGAGGTAAAATTATGGGCTTAGGTTTTTCTGAAATAGTTGTAATTCTTATAGTAATAGTAATTTTGTTCTTCGGTGCAAAAAAGATTCCGGAATTGGTAAAAGCGATAGCAAGAGCCGGTCACGAATATAAAAAAGCAAAAGAAATGTTAAAAAAAGAGTCCGATGAAATAGCAAAAGCGGAATCCGGTGATACAACTTCGGAAAAGCAACAAATTACAGATACAAAGTCGGAAGAAAAAACAGATAAGTAAATTAAATGGCGGATTTAGATCAGGAAACTTTAACTTATCATTTATCCGAACTAAGAAAAACAATCATTTCAATAGTTGTTTGTTTAGTCGTTTTATTTCCTATAGGTTATTTTTTAGCTCCATATTGTATCGATTGGTTGGTACAGTGGAGCTTTCCTGTTGATAATGCACAATTGAATTTTTTCTCTCCGATGGAAGTTTTTATTCTAAATTTGAAAATAGGTTTTGTGCTTGCTCTTGTTTTAGGATTTCCCTATATAATTTATAAAATATGGCAATTTTTGCTTCCCGCATTATACGATAAAGAAAAAAAATTTGTAAAAACGGCAGTATTTTGTTCAACTTTCCTTTTTGTTTTGGGTGCGGCAATGTGTATTGGTTTTGTGTTGCCGTTGATAATGAAGTTTTCTATGAGCTTTGCAACCGAACAAATTAAACCTATCTTGGGAATAAGCAACTTTGTAGTTCTTTCCGGTTGGCTTATTTTGGCATTCGGTTTAATGTTCCAATTTCCGATAGCAATATACTTTTTGGTTAGGTTTGATATTGTATCGTTGGAAAGTTTAAAAAATAAAAGGCCTTATATTGTAGTAATACTTCTTGTTATTGCGGCAATCCTTACTCCGCCGGATGTAGTTTCTCAAATTTTATTGTTTATACCTACTTATCTTTTGTTTGAATTGGGACTTTTTTTTGCAAAATTTCCGAAACAAAAATAATTGCTTTTAATCTTTAAACTTTAATACAAAAATAGTAAAATATTAGTCATAAAATATTGGGATTTTATTATGTTAAAAGTTATAGCGGGAACAGCAAGAGGCAGACAACTAAAAACATTACCGAAAGAAGATTTTTCAATCAGACCGATGCTCGGTATGATGAAAAAATCCGTATTCGATATTATTACACCTATATTGCCCGACAGTTTGTTTCTTGATTTGTATGCCGGTGTGGGTTCGGTGGGTATAGAAGCTCTTTCCAGAGGCGCAAAGAGAGTAGTTTTTGCCGAAATAAGCGATAAATCTATAGCACTTGTAAAATATAATTTGAAAATGCTCGGATTTGAAGATAAAGCCGACATTGTAAAATGTGATGTTGTAAAAGGATTCCCGAAATTTCAAAATAAATACGATATTATTTTTATGGGACCGCCTTATAAAGACGGAGACAAAAAAGCATTGGCTTTAACATATCCCACATTGAAAAATGTTGTTTTGTTTTCTATGCTTAAAGAAAACGGAATAGTTATTTCTCAAAGACATATGAAAGAACCGGTAGGGGATGTTGCAGGATTAAACAATTACAGAACAGAAAAGTACGGTGATACCGTAGTTGCTTTTTATAGGATGATATAATAGTGAGAGATAATTCTTTTAAAATCAGTTATTCGAGAATAAATACATATTTATTCTGTCCGCACAAATATAAATTGATATATTTGGAAAATAAATATATTCCTTTAAACGGAGATATTTCTTTCGGAAACTCGGTTCACAAAACTTTAGATGATTTTTATAAGAAAGGTAAATATTCTTTTGAAGATTTAACGGATAGCTTAAATACATGTTGGGAAAGCAGCGGTTATGAAACGAATCAAGAAGCATATGTTGCTTATTTGAGAGCCCGGGATGTTTTAAAAAACTTTTGGGATACTTACGGAAAATATCCTCCTAAAAAAATATCTACCGAACATAATTTTAAGTCCGAAATAGGAAAGTATCCGTTTATAGGAATAATAGACAGAATAGATGAGTATGAAGATGGTACAAGAGAACTTGTAGATTATAAAACACATAAAATTATATGGGAACAGGAAAAAGTCGATAATGATTTACAATTAAGTTTGTATTGCTATGCATGTAAAGTTGCACTCGGCTTTATTCCGGACAGAATAGCAATATATTTTTTATCTCATAATAAAAAGGTGTATACAACAAGAAATGAAGAACAAATAAATAATGCAATAAAACTTTCCGTTGAGGTTGCCGAAAAAATTAATAATAACGAGTTTGAGCCTAACAAAGATAAGTGTGCTTATTGCGATTTTAAATCTTCTTGTAAATATAGTTCTCTAAAAACAACAGAGAATGATTTTAAAGTAACGATTGCAGACTTGATATAAGAGGAGATAAGATGAAAATATTTTTTTCTGTTATAATTTTGATGTTTTTAACAATTCCAAGTTTTGGTCAAAATGAAGATTTCCAGGAAGAATATATCGATTTTGAACCGAATGTGTCAAAAATAGAAGCTCCAAGTGAAGTTGATGACGAAAATATAATTGAGACCGATGAACAACTAAAAAAAGAAGAAGAATTGAATGCTCTAAAAAAACAAAATAAAAAAGATTTGGCAAAGTTACAGAGACAGTTTGATTCTGAAGAAGACGGGATAAAAAGAATAGAAATCGAAAATCAGATTAAAGCAAAGAAAATAGAATATAAAGCAAAAGAATATATGATAGATTGGTCGGAGATAACGACTGATGCATCTATTCAAAAAGCATTAAAAGAAGCAATGAAAATAAAAAAAGAAACGGCAAGTTTATTGGACGAGTATGAATCTTTATTGGAAGCAGATAACGAAAGATTTTTGGAAGGTGATACCGGTTTAGATCTTTTACGATACGACACTGCGGATACTTCCGAAGAAATAAATACTAACGGCAGCAAACATAAAGAGTTGGCTTTAATGACGGAGGCGATGAGTCCGTATATTGAAAGACTAAAATTTTTTCAGAAGAACTATTTCAGAAGCGAGGGAAACGAGAAAGCGAAAGTTGTTTCTTTAAGCAAAGTTAATAACAAACATATGATTATAAAAATAATTTATACGGGAGAAGTGACAACAGTATATAATTTAAAATACGACTGTTCAAATATGAGTAAAGAAAATATCGCTGCAACTAATAAGGCCGGTTTAAAAGTAAGCCCGCAATTTTCCGTAGGACAAAACAATAACGGAACTTTAGCAAAAGTATTAACAGGATTTTATGTAAGAAATACAAATATAAATGAAGGTAAAATTATAAAAATTTCATCAAATATGGATGAAATTTCAGAAATTGCAAGATATAAAAAAATATTTAGGCAACATAATGCAGATAAATAGTAACTATATGAAAATTGTTTGGGGGAACAGATGAACGATATTACCGTAATAAAATTCGGCGGAAGTTTAACAAAGAACAAAGATGCTCAAAAAAAGTTTATAAAAGAGTTGGCGGAAATTTCCAAGACACAAAATATAGTTCTTGTTCACGGTGGAGGCCCTGAAATAAATAATTTACTTTCGAGATTAAATATAGAATCAAAATTTGTTAACGGTTTAAGGTATACTGACGAACAAACTTTGGAAGCGGTAGAAATGGCTTTAAGCGGTAAAGTAAATAAAATGTTGACGGCAGAACTTATAAAGTGCGGAGTTAAAGCGGTAGGAATATCGGCAAGAGACGGTTCTATTGCTATTTGTGATGTGAAAAAAGAGTTAGGGTTTGTAGGCGAGCCTGTAAAAATAGATATAAGTTTAATAGAAACTTTGATAAACGGGGGATTTTTTCCGGTAATATCTTCTGTAGGTATGGCAGAAGATACACATGCTTTAAATATAAATGCAGATACTCTTGCGACAAATATAGCTATATCCTTTAAAGCCTCAAAACTTATTTTTTTAACTGATGTTGCCGGTGTTCTGGATAAAGATAAAAAAACAATAAAAGAGATAAAAATAAGTGAAGTCGATAACCTTATAAAAACGGAAGTTATTACCGGCGGAATGATACCAAAAATAAATAGTTGTAAACAAGCTGTTGAAAAAGGTGTTAAAGAAGTTTTAATTGTTGATGGTATAAGTGGTATAAAACAACTTAACGGAACAGTTATAAAAAATTAATAAAAATGATATAATATTTCAGTTATGATAGATTTACATACGCATACATTATTTTCCGATGGAGTTTTGTTGCCAAGCGAACTTGTGTACAGAGCAAAGTTTAAAGGATATAAAACTATTGCTTTGACCGACCATGTCGATTACTCAACTTATGATTATGTTATACCGAGAATTATAAAGGTTGCGGAAATTTTGCAGGAACAGTACGAAATTCAAGTTATTCCCGGAGTAGAGATAACTTATGTTCCTCCAAAGCTTATAAAAGATATGGCGGATAAATGTAAAAATTTAGGTGCAAAAATTATTGTTGTTCATGGTGAAACGGTGGCAGAAACGGTTCCTCCTTTAACAAATCACTATGCTGTGCAGGCCGGAATAGATATTCTTGCGCATCCCGGTCACATAACAAAAGAAGATGTTTTGCTTGCAAAAGAAAACAATGTTTGTTTGGAAATTACTACGAGATGCGGTCATAATGCTACAAATAAAGAGGTCGCATCTTTAGCTTTGGAATGCGGTGCAAAACTTGTCTTAAATACGGATTCTCATGAGCCGGAAAATTTGATGGATAAAATGAAAATAGAAAATACTCTTAAACAATCCGGTTTGGATTTAGAATATTTTAATATTATGCAACAAAATTCTTACGATATTGTTGCTTTGAAAAAGTAGGGGATAAAAATGGAAATGGAAAAACAAGAAAATTCAGCAGTTGTTGATGTTATTAAGTGGGTGAAAAGAAATAAAAAACCTTTCTTTTTGTCTTTGATAAGTGTAATAGTGATAGCTTTGGTAATAGTTTTTGTTTGTGTAAGAATACAAATGGCTAATACCGCTGCATCCGATAAGTTAAACATAGCAACACAGTTCATTTCTAATGGTAATTTGGATCAAGGTTTTGCGTTAATTGATGATATAATTGCTAAATACAATAATACTTCCGCAGCATATAGAGCAATCATAATTAAGGCAAGTACTTTAATTTTTCAAAAAAAGTACGTTGAAGCGGAAAGTTTGTTGAAATCGTATATAGAAAAAGCAAAACCTGATATAGTCAAACCGATAGGGTATCCGTTGCTGGTGACTACTTATGATAATATGGAGAATATAGAGCAAGCTATTGCAGTTTCAAAGGAATTTTTATCAAAATATCCGGATAATTATTTAGTTCCTTCGGTGATGGAAAATATGGCAAGATTGTACACTTTATCAGGGAAAGATGATGAGGCTAAACAAACATATCAAGATATAGTAGATAAATTTCCTGAAACAATTTATGCAAACAGAGCAAGTGAAAAGTTGCAATAATTTTGGAGTTAATGATGAAAAAAGTTTACTTGGCTTTTTTATGGCATCAACATCAACCAATATATAAAAATCCGTTAAACAATGTTTATGAATTACCTTGGGTAAGACTTCATGCTACCAAAGATTATTATGATATGATTGCAATTTTAGATAATTATCCGAGGGTAAAAGCGAATATTAATTTAGTTCCGTCATTATTGGTTCAACTTGAAGAATATTCCAAAGGAATAGCAAAAGATAAATTTTTGGAGTTAACATTAAAGCCTGTTTTGGAATTATCGGACGATGAAAAAGTTTTCATTTTAATGAACTTTTTTATGGCAAATTGGGAAACAATGATTTTCCCTTATAACAGATATCATCAACTGTTAGAAAAAAGAGGTAAACAAACAAGTGAGGCGGATGTAAGAAGAATATTAAATTATTTCAAAAATGAAGATATAAGAGATTTACAAGTATGGTTTAATTTGTCGTGGTTTGATCCTTATTGGAGAAAACACGATGAGTTTATAAATTCTCTTTATATAAAAGGAAGAGATTTTACCGAAGATGAAAAACATAAATTGATAGATAAACAACTTGAAATTTGCGGGAAGATAGTTCAAAAACATAAAGAATTGCAAGACAGAGGGCAAATAGAAGTTTCCGTTACACCTTTTTATCATCCTATAATGCCTTTGTTGTGTGATACAAATAATGCTTTGGATGCAACTCCCAATATAGTTTTACCCAAAAAAAGATTTTCTCATAAAGAAGATGCCGTATGGCATGTTCAGTCCGCTATAAAATATTATGAACAATTGTTCGGAAGAAAGCCTACCGGAATGTGGCCGTCTGAAGGTTCTGTTTGTGATGAAGTTGTAAAGATTGTTTCAGATAACGGAATAAAATGGATAGCAACTGACGAAGCCATATTGAGCGGAAGCTATAAGAGAGTTTGTGAAAACAGAAGATATTTATTTAGGCCTTATAATGTGAGTGTCGAAGGTAAAAATGTAAATATGATTTTCAGAGATCATGGTTTGTCGGATTCTATAGGTTTTGTTTATTCAAAATGGAATCCTGATGATGCCGTGAAAGATTTCATAACAAAAATAAAAAATATAGGCGATTATGCAGGACAAGAATATGAGAATCCGTTGGTATCTGTTATCCTCGACGGAGAAAATTGTTGGGAATATTACCGAAATGACGGATGGGATTTTTTATCAAGGTTATACGATGCATTAAACAAGGATAATGAAATAGAAACTGTAACAATAACGGATTATTTGAACAGATTCCCTCCGAGAGATACCATTACACATTTGATGGCGGGATCTTGGATAAACGGAAATTTTGGTATATGGATAGGTCATAATGAAGATAACACTTCCTGGCAATATGTCGGCCAAACAAGAGATTTTATAGTAGAATATACAAAAAATCATCCGGAATTTGTCGGTACTGATTTGGAAAAACAAGTATGGCAAATTTTATATGCTGCGGAAGGTTCCGATTGGAATTGGTGGTATGGTGACGATCATTCTTCCGGTAATGATGGAATGTTTGATTTATTATTTAGACAGCATTTGATGGCAATATATTCTTTGCTTAATGAAAAAATTCCAGATTATTTGTACAAGGCTATAAAAGGTCAACAGCATATGGCGAATAATCGTAATAGTAATTTTATGATGCCGACGTCATTGATATCACCTGTAATAGATGGAGAAATAACAAATTATTTCGAATGGAAAAGAGCCGGTCTTTATGTTGTGGGACATACGGGAGGCTCTATGCATCAGGTTGCCAGTACAATAAAATCTTTTAATTTTGGCTTTGATATGGAAAATATATATTTAGCATTAGATTTGAATGTTGAACAAAATTCTAAAGAAATAGAAAATTTTACTTTTAATGTTAATTTTGTGGATCCCGTTAAAGTAAAAGTATCTTTCAAATTTGATATAGAACACAACATAGGTGATTTTAATGTTTTCTATGAAGATACAAAAGAGAATAAACCTTTATCTGTTGAGGATATAAAATTTAAGTCGATAATAGAATTAAAGATTCCTATTAAAATTTTAAATTTACAAGAAACATATAAAAGTATGGAATTTACTCTTAGCGTTGACAAGGATAATATGGAAGTTGAAAGATGGCCATATCAATCTTCGGTTGTTATACCTAAACCTACCAAAACATTTAATATTTTATCGTGGACAGTGTAAAAATCGCAAAGCGATTTGATACACATGGATTTATAGATGTACGGAGTGATGGAAATTATGAAGTTGTAGAACAATAGAATATTAAAGTAACAAAGTAGGCAATGAGATAGTCTAAGAATTATATTAGGGGAAATTATAAAATGGTAACAAAAGAGATAAAAGTAAAAAATACTATATTTAAAGGTATAGAATTGCCATTATGTAATAATGCAAGTTTGTTGGTTATTACCGGCGACAAGGGTTATATTATGTGCGGATATTTAAATATAAATACCGCACAAAAAAGAGATGATGTCGCTTGTATAGTTACAGGTGTTAAAACAATAGAAGATATGCTTAACTCAAAAGTTGTTGCGCTCACGGCAAAAGCTCAACAATTAGGTATAAATATGAATATGGATGTTAAACAGGTACTTGAAATATTGGCCGAATAGAACAGAATAATAACGGATACTGTAAATAAGGAGCAAGAAATGTCAGAAAGTATTGATATTAAAAGTTTAAACGAAAAAGTAAAACAACAATCTTTGGCTATTGTAGGCTTATTGAGTGAAGTTTCCAAAGTTATAGTAGGTCAGAGTTATATTCTCGAAAGAATGTTGGTAGGACTTTTGTCTGATGGTCATATTTTGTTGGAAGGTGTTCCTGGCCTTGCAAAAACTTTGGCAGTAAATACTATGGCAAAAGCTGTTTCGGGAGATTTTAAAAGAATTCAGTTTACTCCGGATTTATTACCTTCTGATTTGACAGGAACCTTAATATATGATTCAAATAAAGGTGATTTCAATGTGAAAAAGGGGCCTGTTTTTTCAAATTTTATATTGGCAGATGAAATTAACAGAGCACCTGCAAAAGTTCAAAGTGCTTTTTTGGAAGCTATGCAGGAAAGACAAGTTACGATAGGAGATGTAACATATCCTTTGCCAAATCCGTTTTTGGTTTTAGCAACCCAAAATCCTATAGAACAAGAAGGGACGTATCCGTTGGCAGAAGCACAAGTAGATAGATTTATGCTTAAACTAAAGTTAGATTATCCTACAGAACAAGAAGAAAGAGCAATTTTAGACAGATATTCCACAAGAAAGAAAATAGAAGTAAATCCTGTAATAACATTAAAAGATTTGGAAGAAGCCAAACAGGCCGTTGATGAAATATATGTTGATGATAAAGTAAAAAATTATATCGTTGATATTGTTATTGCAACCAGAAAACCTGAAAAGTACGGGCTTGAAAATTTAAAGAATCTTATAGCTTTCGGAGCATCTCCGCGAGCAACAATAAACTTGAATAGAGCAGGAAAAGCATTAGCTTTTTTAAAGGGAAGAGGTTTTGTTACACCTGAGGATATTAAAGATATTGGCCCGGATGTTTTAAGACACAGAGTACTTACTACTTATGATGCTGATGCACAAGAATTGACGAGTGATGACATAATAAAACAAATTTTTGACGGTGTTGAAGTTCCGTAGAATTTACTTTTGGTATTTTAATTCGGAGATAAAAAATTGCTAAATTCGGAAATCTTGTCAAAAATAAAGAAAATAGAACTTAGATCGAAAAAACTCGTTGATGATGTTTTCTCGGGGAAATATCATAGTGTTTTTAAAGGTCAAGGCTTGGAATTTAGTGAAGTAAGAGAATATGTTCCCGGTGATGATGTAAGAAGAATTTCGTGGAATGTTACAGCAAGGAGAAATAAACCTTACATAAAAAAGTACGATGAAGAAAGAGAACAGACCGTTATGTTTGTTGTAGATTTAAGTGCTTCGGGACAATTTGGAAGTAAAACGGTTATAAAAAACGATTTGATTGCAGAACTTACGGCTGTACTTGCTTTTTCGGCTCTTAAAAACGGAGATAGAGCGGGACTTCTTACTTTTACCGATGTCGTTGAACAGTATATAAAACCGCAAAAGAACAAAAAACATATATTAAGGCTTATAGATATAATTTTGAGCTATAAACCACAAAATAAAAAAACAAATATAGAAAATGCATTAAAGTCTTTAAACAGGCTTTGTAAAAGAAAGGCTTTAGTTTTTTTGATATCAGATTTTTATGACGAAAATTTTGACAGAATGTTAAAAGTTACGGCAAAAAAGCATGATTTGGTTTGTATAAAAGTGTCCGATCCGAAAGAACATGAAATACCTGAAAGGGGAATTTTCAGATTACAGGATGCCGAAACAGGATCGTTGATGGATATAGATTTTTTTTCCGAAAAAGTTAGAGAAGAATATTATAAAAATTTGAATAAACATAATGATTATTTGAATGATACTTTTAAAGTTGCTAAGACGGACGTTATGAATGTATATACTGATAAGCCGTATATACTTGAATTAATAAAATTCTTTAAAGCAAGACAAGAAAAAGCATTGAAACATTATTAAATTTAAAATACATATTGGAGGAAGTATGAAGAAAATCAGTTTTTTTGTTGTGCTGGTACTTTTGTTAAGTGCCGGTTATGTTATGGCAGCAGTGGTAAACGAAAATGAAAAGAATGCGGATGCTCAGTACGAAATAGGAATGAAGTATCTTACAGGAAACGGCTTGGGACAAAACTATGTTCAAGCTTTTAATTGGTTTAAGAAAGCAGCTCTTCAAGGTCATGCTCAGGCTCAATATGAATTGGCTGGTTTATGTGCCAGTGGATCCGGGAATGTTCACCAAACGGATAAAGAAGCTTTTAAGTGGTATCAAAAAGCTTCGGAACAGGGTGTAGGAGAGGCGAAATATTATCTCGGAGAAATGTATGAAAATGCAAGAGCAACAGCAAAAGATGATGCAAAAGCTTTAAAATATTATGAAGAATCCGCAGCATATGGATATTCCGAAGCACAATATTATCTTGGTAATCTTTGTCATGATGGAAGATTGGTAGAAAAAAATTATGAAAAAGCTTTAAAATGGTATCTTAAAGCAGCAGAGCAGGGAGATAAAAGAGCCCAATTTTGCTTAGCGGAAATGTATAGAAAAGGAGAAGGTACTCAGAAAAATGAAGAAAAAGCTCTCGAGTATTATAAAGAATCCGCAAATCAAGGTTATGCAAAAGCAGAAAACGAATTAGGAAGTTATTATTATGATAGAGAAAATTATAAAGCAGCTTTAAAATGGTATGATGAAGCTGCAAATCAGGGAAATGCCGATGCTGAATATGCTTTAGGTTTAATTTATTACAAAGGTGAAACCGGTAAAATTGATTTGGCTGCATCATTGGAATATTTTAGAAGAGCGATGGTTAATGGTAATGATGATGCTATTTATATGTTGGGAGATATGTATTATAACGGTTATGAAGTAGAGAAGGATTATAAAGAGGCAATGGATTATTATAAAGAATATAGCAGATTAAAAAATGATGCTGATGCTCAATATATGGTTGGTCATATGTATGCCGAAGGTGAAGGCGTAGGTAAGGATGTTAACGAGGCTACAAAGTGGTTTAAGTTAGCTGCTGCACAGGGGCAAGAACAAGCCATAGCAAAATTAAAAGAATATAATGTTGAAATTCCTGCTGTAACTGCAAAAAGCAAAGAAAATATCGAAGAACAAATTATAACAAACGAAGTAAAAGAATCTACACAAACAGTTGCTAAATCAGCACAAAGTGAAGCTCCTAAGTTTGTTGCAGGTGTAACAGAAACATCTCAACTGGAAACGGACAAAATTGAAAATTCTAAAAAAGGAACTCAAAAAAACAAAAAACAAGAGAAAAACGGATTTGTAAATAAAAATATAAACGAACAAACCGGAAATAAACCGGTAACAACGGATGTGAATATTTCATCAGAAACAGTAAAAGCTGTTGTAAGTGCTAATAACGAAGTTGCCAACAATAATGTTAAAAATGAAATGAATGGTATAAAAGAAGATACGGATGGTACCGCTAAAGCAGTAACCGAAGATATAAATACTTCTACACAAACAGTTGTTGCAATAGCAGATGAGCAAAAAGCAAAAGCAGAAGAAAAAGTAAGTGAATCTGAAGAAACAATCAATAAAGTAGAAAAAGATGTTAAAAGTGAAAAAGAAAAGGCAAAGGCAGCGGAAAAGCAAGCTAAGGAACAAGCAAAAGCAGAGAAAGATAAATTAAAGGCTGAAAAAGCTGCAAAAGAAAAAGAGTTGAAAGAGCAGGAAAAGAAAATAAAAGCCGAACAGGCTGCAAAGGCAAAAGCAGAAAAAGAAAAAGTAAAGGCAGCAGAAAAGGCAGCAAAAGAAAAAGAAAAGACTATAGAAAAACAAGCAAAAGAACAAGCAAAAGCTGAGGCAAAAGTTGCTCAAGAAAAAGTAAAGGCAGCAGAAAAACAGGCAAATGAAAAAGCGAGAGCTGATGCAAAAGCCGAGATAGAAAAAATAAAAGTAGCTGAAAAAACAGAAAATGATAAAGCAAGAGCTCATGCTAAAGCTGAAATAGAAAAATTAAAAACTATACAAAAACAAAAGGAAGATGCGGCAAAAGCAGAGACAAAAAGACTTCTTGCAGAGAAGAAAGCTAATGATAAACAAGCAGCTAAAGAAGATGCAAAAAAAATCAAGGATACAACAAAAGAAGCAGAAAATAAAGTAAAGGCTGAGATAAAAGCTGAAAAAGAAAAGGCTGCCAGAGAACTTGAAGCTATTGAAAAATCAAAAACGGCAGAACAGATAAGAGCCGAAGAAGAAAAAATGGCTGCAAGACAACAAATGTCAAAAGAAGAAATAAAGAAACTTGAAGCTGAAGAGAAAGCTGCGGCAAAAAAACTTCAGGCAGAAAAAAAAGCAGCTGAAAAATTAGCGGCAAAAGAAGAAGCTAAAAGAATAGCAGAAGCAAAAAAAGAAGCGGAAAAAGAAATAACTGAAAAATTAAAAGCTGAAAGACAATTGGCATCACAAAAAGAAGAAGAAAGAATTAAAAGCATAGAAAAAGAAGCAATTGGAAAGGCATTGTCTGAATTTAAGTCTGAAGAATCGAAAATAAAAGCTGCTGAAAAAGAAGCAAACGATAAAGCAAAAGCTCATGCAAATGCCGAAATAGAAAAAATAAAATTGGTAGAAAAGCAAGCAAATGAAAAAGCAAAAGCAGAAGCAAAAGCAGAACAAGAAAAGATAAAAGCTGCACAGGCTGAAAAAGAAAAAGCATTAAAGGAAGAATTAAAAAAAGCTGAAGCTGAGGGTACAAAACAAGAAAATAAATAAAAAAATAATTTTTTAGTTTATTTCTTGTGAACAATAGTAAATGTTTTTATATAAGAAAGCATTAATAGTTGTAATATTATTTGTATCAGTTGTCGGATTATATGCATTTGAACAAACTTTATCACCTCAACAGGATATAACTGTGGGTGATAAAGTTGTTCTTAATATAAAAGCCGAAGGATTAACCGTTGATTCTTTGGATAAAGGAAAATTAGCGGAAGCAAATTTCGGCGACTTTGAACTGTTGGATGTTCAACCTGCACAAGACGGAAGTGTTGATTTTATCTTGTCTGTATATAAAGCCGGTAAAGTTGAATTGTTGTCTGTGGAAATACCATATGAATATATAGATCAAAAAAAATTCGTAAAAACAAATGCCATGCCTATAGAAGTAAAAAGTGTTTTAGATCCTAAAAATCCTTCTGCAGATATTTTGGATATAAAAGGTATTATAAAGTTTCGTCATGGTTTATTATGGTATTTGCCGTTTTTGATAATATTAATAATTTTAAGTTTGGCAGTATATTTTGTTTATAAATATATTAAAAAGAAAAACAGAAAACCTACCCGAGAAGAAATAATACAATCAATTCCTCCAAAAGAATATGCATTAAAACAATTGGATGAGTTAAGTACTCTTAATTTGATAGAACAAGGTCATATAAAAGAATATTATGATAAACTTTCGGATATTATAAGATTCTATATATCAAGAACTTATTCCGTCGATGGAATGGAAAAAACAACAACTGAACTTTATTCAATGTTAAAGAATAAAATTTCACCTGAATATAACAGAGAATTAAAAAATTATTTAATTAATTGTGATTTTGTTAAGTTTGCAAAGCTTGTACCTTCTCAAGAAGATATAAAAAATGATTTTGATATTGCAAAAGGTTTTGTGGAAAAATTATGAGATTTTTATATGTCTATTTATTATCTTTAATTCCTATAATACTGATATTGTTTTTTTTAAAAGAAAAATATTATTCTAAACCTTTGTTAAAATTTTCTTCTCTGTCTTTTTTCAGTTCTAAGAAAAGTTTTAGAACGAAGTTATTAATAATTCCGAATGTTTTGATATTGATAGGAATATGTTTTGTTATTGTTGCTCTTGCAAGACCGCAAAGTTCTTCCAAATATGAAACTTTTCAGGCAAACGGAATAGACATAATGCTTGTTATGGATACATCTACAAGTATGGAAGCTGTAGATCCTACGGTTGGTATTTCAAGAATACAAAACGCAAAGGACAGAGCAAAAGAATTTGTCTTAAAAAGAGTAAACGACAGAATGGGAATTGTTGTATTCAGTTCGTTGGCTTTTACTCAGTGTCCGTTAACGTTGGATAAAGATACCTTAGTAAATTTTATTGATTTGATAGATACACGAATAACAAAGGCTGACGGAACAGCAATAGGAGATGCTCTTGCTACAGCGGTTAACAGATTATCTAAAGTTGAAGGAAAAAGTAAAATTGTAGTGTTGCTTACAGATGGTGCAAATAATAGAGGTGAAATTAGTCCCATGACGGCGGCACAACTTGCAAAAGATAATAATATAAAAGTTTATACAGTGGGTATCGGCAGTGAAAGAGATTATTATGAAATAGAAGATTTGTTTTGGGGAAAAAGAAAAGTTCAAGCGCAAGGAAATGATTTAGACGAAAATTTATTGAAAGAAATTGCGGCAAAAACTGATGGTGAATATTTTTCCGCACAAACTTCAAAAGATTTGTATAAAGCTTTTTCAAGTATAGATGATCTTGAAAAGACTACGATTGAACATACGAAGTCTGTAAATTATAATGAGCAATTTATGAAGTTCTTATTTCCGGGTTTTTGGATTTTGATATTAGGCTTTTTATTAAAAATTACAATCTTAAAAAGGTTGCCGTAACAAATGTTTGAAAATGTAAATAATTTATTATTTTTAATAGTTGTTTTATCGATAGCAATAATTTTTTTGCTTTCCTTTAAATTTTCAAGGAAAACTATAAATGAATTTACAAATTCTTCATTATGGAGCAAAATGTTAACGGTCGATTTCTTAAAAATATTTTTAAAAAACATTTTTTTCATAATAGCATTGTTCTTTATAGTTGTTGCTCTTGCAAGACCAAAATGGGGAGTAAAACAAGTTGAAGCAAAATCATTATCCAGTGATATTGTTATTGCTATAGATGTTTCCAGAAGTATGTTGGCACAAGATTTAAAACCGGATAGACTTACAAGAGCAAAAATAGTCTTTAAAGATTTAACGGAAAAACTAAAAGGTCAAAGAATAGGGTTGATTGCTTTTGCCGGACAAGCATATTGGCAGTGTCCTTTGACATCAGATATAAAAGCTTTTGAAATGTTTTTATCTTTGTTGGATACGGATACAGTTCCTTTTTACGGTACGAACATTTCGGCGCCTATAGATTTGGCTTGTGAAAGTTTGAAAAAAGTTCCTTCAAATGCGAAAGCACTTGTAATTATTACCGATGGAGAAAGTTTTGACGGAGATTTAAAAAGTTCTTTGGCTTTTGCAAAAGAAAATCAAACAAGAATCTTTTGTGTCGGTATAGGAACGGAAAAAGGGGAACCTATTCCTACCTACGAGAATGGACAATTTAAAGAGTATTTAAAAGATGAAAAAGGGAAAACTGTTGTTACTAAGCTTGATTCTTCGACTTTGGAACAAATAGCTTTATCTACCGGTGGAAGATATTACAATATGAATCAAGATCAGTCGCTTAATAGTCTTATAAATATATTAAACAAACTTGATAAAATAGAAGGAACAGCGAACATATTTAATAATTTGGAAGATAGATATTATTACTTTTTAATAATATCATTAATATTTTTGCTATTGTACTTGTTTATGCCTACATCAAAGAGGCAAAAGAATAAAAAATTGGAAGATTAGAAAGAAAAAAAATGAAGAAAGTATTAGTTTTAATTTTAATGCTGTTTTTGTTGCCCATATTTTCTTATGCAAATGAAAACATGGTGAAAGGTAATAAACAATATCAGAAAAATAATTTCGATAAGGCTATAGAATACTATGAAAAAGCAAAAGAAACGGATAATAATAATGCTATGATTAGTTATAATTTGGCAAATGCCTACTATAGAAAAGGTGAGTATGATAAAGCAATGGAAAATTATAAAGTTGTGTTAAACAATACAAATGATAACAGACTAAAAAGTGCAACGCTTTATAATATGGGAAATACTGCATATAGAAATCAAGATAAAGATTTGGCGTTGGAGTATTACAAAAATTGTTTAAAAATAGATAGTTCCGATATGGCAGCAAAACATAATATAGAATTTTTGCAACAAGAACAACAGCAAAACAAAGATAATAAAAATAATAAGAATGATAAAGATAATAAACAACAAAATAATCAAAATAAAGATAATCAGGAAAATAATGATAAAGATAAACAAAATCAAGATAATAATAAAGATCAAAAAGATAATAAAAACAACGATAAAAATAAACAAGATAATCAAAATAATGAAAATAAAAATAACAATGAACAAAATAAGCAAAAAGATAAAAACGATGATAAACAGCAGGATAAAGATAATAAACAAGATAAAGATAATAAACAAGATAAAGATAATAAACAAGATAAAGATAATAAACAAGATAAAGATAATAAACAAGATAAAGATGATAAACAGGATAAACAAAATAAACAAAATAAACAAAAACAAAATCCTAACCAGCATCTTTTGGATTATTTTGATAAACAGGATAAACAAAATCTTGATAATGCAAAAAATGGTGGAACAGTACAAAAAATAGGAAGAAGCGGAAAATCATGGTAAAAATTATGAGTATAAAAAAATTAATTACTATTATAATAGTTTGTTTTTTTACGGCTATTGTTTATGCAAATAAAATTGAAATGTATTCATCGGTAAATAAAACTTCAGTAGCATTAAATGAAACTTTACAACTTACAATTTCAATAAAAGGTGACTCAAAAAGTTTGCCGTATTTTTCTGCACCTACATTGAAAGATTTTAATACTTATGGCTCTTCACAATCTAAGAGTATGTCTATTGTTAACGGTCAGGTAACAAATACCGTAAGTTATGTGTATACACTAAGTCCTAAGAAAGAGGGTGAATATGAAATTCCTTCTTTTAAACTTGATTATGACGGACAAACTTATGAAACCGAACCTATAAAAATAACCGTTTCTCAAGCACAAAGCGTAAGTTCCGTATCTGTTCAAAATACACAAATACCGCAACAAAAACAATCTTCGCAGGTTTATAATTTCGATACATCAAAAGCTGTTTTTGTTGAGGGAAAAGTTGATAAAAAAACAGCATACATCAATGAAAAAATAATATATACTTTTTCTTTTTATACGTCGATTAATTTGTTGTCTAATCCATCTTATCAAGCTCCGAGTTTTATAGGCTTTTTCACCGGTAATACCACACAAAACAATTACAGAACACAAATTAACGGCAGAGATTATGTCGTTACAGAAGTTTCAACAGAACTGTATCCTCAACAGGAAGGTAATATAAAGATCGATAAATCAACATTGATTGTATCCATAGAAGATTTTTCTAAGAACTATGATGATTTTTTTGCAAGTTTCTTTAGAAGGAGTAAAAATGTTGAATTGGTAACGGATGAAATAAATGTAAAAGTTTTAAAAGTTCCGCAAAACATCGGAATGGTCGGTAATTTTAAAATGTCTGCGACAGTTGACAAAAAAGATAAGAAAGAAAATGAACCATTCGATTTGAAAATAACAATATCCGGGGACGGTAACATTAAAACAATCCAAGAACCGGAAATAATGCTTTCCGATAATTTAAAAAAATATGAGACGTCTGAAAAAATAATAAAGCAGGGTGAAAAAGAGACAGGAAAAGAATTCACTATTTTAATAATGCCGTTAAGTGCAGGTGAGGGAGAAATTAAAATTCTGTCTCAAAAATATTTTGATGTAAAAACAAAACAAATAAACAATTTACCTGCAAAAAATATAAAAGTTAATATATTGGAAGATTTGTCTGTTAAAAAAAGTTCTGGTACTTCAAATAATGTTATAGAAAGTAGCAAGGCTTTTTATGGTTATTCTGATACACCTAATCAATCCCAACCGAATATTGATTTGTCTTTTTTTGTTAAAATTTATAATTTCTTAAAGAAACCTATATTGTGGATAATTTTGGGCTCGTTATTACTTTTGTATATTTTAGTAAGATTGATTGTTAAGTACATTGAATACACAAATAAAGATCAACAGAAATTAAAAAATAAAAAAGCATATAAAAAATCAAAAAAATATTTTCAGAAAGCAAAAAACACGAAGAATGCAACCGAATTTTACGAGTGTATGTATAAAGGTCTGTTGGAATACTTCGCCTCTGTTTTAGGACAATCTGCGGATGGCTTAACAGCTTACAAAATAAGAAAAGAATTGGAACAAAAGTCCGTTAATTCTGATCTGATAAAACAAATAGAAAAAATTATAGACGATTGTTCCATAGTTTTATACTCTCAAAATACAACTACTAATGAAACGAACTTAAAAGAGTTTTACAACAAAACTTTTGAAGTTCTAAGGCAGTTAGATATATAAGATTTTTTACGTGTAAAAATAAAAAAAGCAGATGAATTTATTCATCTGCTTTTTTTTTATGCTATATTCTTCAAAAGTCTACATTTTGAGATTGTTCTTGATTTGATCTTTGTCTTGGTCTGTGTCTTCTTTCCGGAGCTGAAGGTCTTTGTCTTTGTTGTCTTTGTCTTTGAAAACTTGGAGCTTCTCTGGTTTGTTGTTGTTCTCCTTGCAACTGTGGTCTTCTTTGAGATTGCTGACTTCCATCTGCGAATCTATTTTGAGGATTAAATTCGGAAGAAGCATTTAGAGGTGGTCTTTGATAAAGTGGTTGTTTTGGAGAAGACGATCCGTTACTTCCTATAAACATTCCTAATAATAAACCAAGTAAAAAACATATTAATGAACAAACCGATACGATAATTATTGTTTTCTTATCAAGTTGGTTGATTGTAGAAATCGATTCTTTACTTACCTGAGATTCTTCTTGAGATTGAGTTTGTTCTTGTAAGTTTTCTTCCATAAACATGTCTCCTTTATTTCATTTTTCAATATTATATAAACTTATTATTTTAAAAATCAACTTGTTTAAGACAAGAATTATCATTCTCTTTTATATCATCAATATTAAGTGCATCTGAAAGTTTATAATTACCTATTTCTTCTCTAATTAAATTTATCAAAACGGTATCTGTATTCAGCTTTTTCCCTATGTCTTCCGCCAATGTTCTAATATATGTTCCGCTTGAACATTTTACTCTTATTGAAAAATTATCTTTTTGGTAATCTGTTAAATCGATAGAATAAATTGTTATTTCTCTTGGCTTTCTATCGACAGTAATTCCTTTTCTTGCAAGTTCATACAATTTTTGTCCGTTAACTTTCAGAGCTGAATACATGGGGGGAATTTGGTTTATCTTCCCTATAAAACTTTTACACACTTGTCCAATTAACTCCTTTGTTACATGAGAAAAGTCGGATTGTGAAATTATTTTTCCGTCGAGATCTCCGCTATCGGTTTTTAAGCCGAGTCTTATTGTCGCATGATAGACTTTATCTTGTTTCATGAACTTATCTTGCAGTTTTGTATATTTACCTACAAGAACAATCATCAATCCGCTTGCTAAAGGATCTAATGTCCCGCAATGCCCTGTTTTTTTCACATTTAATTTTTTTCTGATAATATGAACTAATTTAAAGGATGTAATACCTACAGGTTTGTTTACCAGTATAAGTCCTGAAAAGTCGTTATATTGCACTTATAATTTACCTTTGAAAGCTTGAATGATTTTTTTTGTTGCAGTGTCTATATCCGAATTTATTGTACATCCTGCCGCATTTTTGTGACCGCCGCCATTAAACAACCTGACTATGTTTAACAGATTAAATTTTTCTATTGAACGAAAACTTAATTTTGTCGTCTTTTTATCAACTTCTTTAAGCAAACATCCTACGACGGCTTTTGGAGCGGAAATGCAATAATTTATTATACCATCTGTGTCAGTATCGGAAGCTTTTGCTTTATCAAACATTTCTTTTGTCAATTTTATATATACAAGCTTATCGTTATAAGCCGTTTCGATATTTGATAAGGCAAAACCATATAATCTCATTTTTGAAATTTCCATAATCAAAAACAATTGTTTACATAATTTATTGGAATTAACTCCTAATTTTAAAAGTTCGGCAACTACTAAATGTGAATTTGCATTTGTATTTAATTGTTGAAATCTTCCCGTATCGGTAACAATACCTATATATAAATTTTCTGCTTCCTGTTTCGTCGGTGTTATTTTTAAATTTACAAAAATATCGTATATAAGCTCTGAAACGGATGATGATGTCGGAACGATGTAATTAACATTTCCGAAATTTGTATGAGCAAGATGATGATCTATGTTTATTATTTTTTTTGCTTGATTGGGGGAAATAATGTCACCCATTCTTTCAAAACTTATACATTCCAAAATAATAGCACAGTCAAAATTTCCTGATATTTTATCGGTTATTTTTATACTTTTAGAGCCTTTCATAAACTTCATATCTTGGGGCACAGGATCTAATGAACAATGAGTTACTTTTTTGCCCATTCTTCTTAATAAAGATGAAAGAGCCAAGCCAGAACCGAGAGCATCTCCGTCCGGTTTTGTATGTCCGGCTATAAAAAAAGTTTTAGATTGTTTTATTATTTTCGATATAGCATCAAGAATTTCTTTTTTTGAACTGTTTTGTAATGATAAATTATTTGTTATTGTCTTTTTCATGTTCTATCTTATCTAAAATTTCAAATATTTTTTCCGCTTTTTCTCCGGAATCATCATACTTGAAATCTATTGTGGGAGTTCTTCTTAACTCCATATTTTGTGCAAGGTTGTATCTTATTTGTTTAAGATTCTCCGCCAAAACTTTTTCCGCATTTTTTTTATCATCTTCTGTTCCGATAACGGAATAAAAAATTCTGCAAGTTTGTAAATCATCGGTAAGTCTTACACTAGTCACCGTTACTAAACCTTTATTTAATTCTTTTATATCTCTTAAAATTTCCGCTACGTTTTTTTGTATTAATTCGGCAACTCTGGTTGCTCTCTTATATGCCTTCATGTTTTTTTTACCAATTCCTTAATTCGTAGTTTGCCTTTGTCGTTTCCATACCTCTATACTTCTAACTTTCTATTCTTCTGTAGTCTTTAGTTTTCGTTTACTAATTTTCTTGCAATCTTTTCTATTGTGAAAAATTCCATAACATCTGAAACTTTTATATCAGAAAAGTTTTCAAGAGAAATACCGCATTCATAACCTTTTTCAACTTCTTTTACATCATCTTTAAATCTCTTTATCGCTGAAGAATTACCTTCAAATATTATAACATTATCTCTTAAAAGTCTTATTTTAACATTTCTTTGAGCTTTTCCTTCTGTTACGGTACAACCGGCAACAGTTCCAGCGGAAGATAATTTAAATACTTGTTTAACAACGGCTTTACCGGTAATTTTTTCTTGAGTATCCGGATCAAGCAAACCTTCCATTGCAGCTTTAATATCGGCAATTAGATCATAAATAATTCTATAAACATTTATACTTACACCTTCCGATTCCGCCAATTTTTCAACGGCCGCATCAGGTCTTATGTTGAAACCTACAATCAAAGCATCCGAAGCTGCAGCTAAAACAACGTCGGATTCCGTAATAGAACCTGCACCTTTATGTATAATTTCCAAGTTTATTTCCGAATTCGACATTCTTTCAAGAGCATCACACAATGCACCCAAAGAACCCTGAACATCTGTTTTTAGAATAATCTTAAGATGTTTTGCCTTACCTGCATTCAAGTCCAACAAAGAAACATGTTGTTTAGGTCTTAATGCATCCGCTTTTGCTTTTTCTTTTCTTGCATTGGCAATTTCTCTTACTTGAGATTCGTGCTCCAATACAACAAATTTATCACCTGCCTGAGGAGGTTCATTTAAGCCCAAAATTTCAACAGGCATACTTGGTATTGCTTTATCAAATCTTTTTCCGTATTCATCAATCATTGCTCTAACTTTACCAAATGTTGTTCCTACAACTAAATTGTCTCCTACATGAAGAGTTCCGCTTTGTACGAGAATTGTTGCAACAGCTCCTCTTCTGGGATCTAACTTAGCTTCTATAACAATACCTTCGGCATGTTTGTTGGGGTTAGCTTTTAATTCCATCATTTCCGCTTTAAGTTGAACTAATTCCAGCAAAGAATCAATGTTCAATTTTTGTTTTGCTGATATATCAACCATTATGGTATCACCGCCCCACTCTTCGGGGAGTAAACCATAATTGCTTATTTCTTGTCTTATTTTTTCAGGATTTGCAGTCGGTAAATCTATTTTGTTAACGGCAACGATTATAGGAACATTTGCAGCTTTTGCATGGTTTATGGCTTCTATTGTCTGAGGCATAACACCATCCGCAGCGGAAACAACCAGTATAACAATATCGGTTGCTTGTGCTCCTCTGGATCTCATTGCGGTAAAAGCTTCGTGACCCGGTGTATCTAAAAATGTTATTTCACCTGTGGAGGTTTTTACTCTGTAAGCACCTATGTGCTGTGTTATTCCACCTGCTTCACCTGCAATAACATTACTATGTCTTATTGCATCAAGTAAAGATGTTTTACCATGATCAACGTGTCCCATTATTGTAACTATAGGTGATCTTGGTTGAAGATTTGCTTTATCATCTTCGGCAGAATCTTCTTTGATGTTTTCTTCTTCGTAAAGTGAAGATAATTTTGCATCAAATCCGAACTCATTTGCAAGTAAAATTGCCGTATCTGTATCAAGTCTTTGATTAATTGTTGCCAAGGTTCCCATTGCCATTAATTTTCTTAATACATCGCCTACTTTTAAATTCATTTTTTCGGCAAGCTCTTTTACGGTTATAAGTTCATTAATTGTTATAGTGGGAAGTTTCGGTTTTTTTGCTTCTTCTTCGGCTTTTCTTCTTGCTTCTTCCTCGGCAGCTTTTCTTTTTGCCTCTTCTTCTGCTAATTTTCTTCTTGCGTTTTCTTCTTCGATTCTTTTTCTTGCGGCTGCTTCTTCAGCTGCTTTTTTTGCTTCTTCTATTTTTTTCTGTTCTTCTAATATTTTTTGCTGTTTTTCTTTTTCGTTTTGTTCTTCGGTTTTTTTTGCATCCGTAACTTTTTTTACGATATTAGATTTTTTTGCGGTTGAAGTCTTTTTTGTAGAAGAAGTTTTTTTGGTATCTGATGCTGCTGTTTTTGTTTTGTGAGTTGATTTCTTTTCAGCTTTTTCTTTTGTTTTAGAAGATTTTGGAGCTTTTTTTTCTGTTTTGGACACAGCAGTAGAATTTGAAGCGGAAACTTTTGTCTTTTTTGCGGTTGTTTTTGAGCCGCTAGCAGCAGTTGCCGTTTTTTTTGCTTTTTTTACTTTTGTTTCTTCTGTGTTTTCTTTTTTTGTTGTTTTTTTTGTTGTTGTGGCCATATAATCATCAACTCCTTCTTCTAAAATCTTCTATAAAAATTACTTAATTGCCTCTTTTGCCGCCTCAATAATTTTTTCAGCGGTTTTTTCACCTATTCCCGGTAAAGTTGTTAAATCTTCGATTTTTAATTCTGCTATTTTATTTATATTTGTAAATCCGGCTTGAACCAATAAATCTATGGTTTTATCATTAATTCCTTTTAATTGTTCCAAAACAGAAGTTTTATTAGCAATTTTTTGTTCTGTTTCTTGTTTCTTTTGTTCTTCGGATTTTACATCTATATGCCAACCGGTAAGTCTTGCGGCAAGTCTTACATTGTGTCCGGATTTACCTATTGCCAAAGATAACATATCGTTTGCAACAATAACTTCAGCTTTCTTTTCTTCTTCGGAAATTATCGCAACAGTCAAAACTTTTGCAGGAGAAAGTGCTGCCGTAATATATTTAACAGGATCGTTCGAAAAAGGTATTAAATCTATTCTTTCTCCTCTTAATTCATCGATTATAGGTTTTATTCTTGCACCTTTTACACCTACACAAGCGCCTACAGGATCAACTTTTGAATTATGAGAAATAACAGAAATTTTCGTTCTAAGACCGGGTTCTCTTACTATGTTTACTATATCTACAACTTTTTCATATATCTCGGGAACTTCAAGTTCAAATAATACTTTAACTAAATCCGGATGAGTTCTTGATAAAACTATATTCGGACCTTTTGCATTTTTTTCGGCCTTAATTATTAATGCTCTTATATGTTGACCTACTGAAAAACTTTCTTTAGGTACTTGTTCGGATACAGGAAGAATGGCTTCTGTTCTTCCTAAGTCAACGATAATGTTTCTGTTTGATATTTTGTATATAGAACCATTTATCATTTCTCCGATTTTAGCTTTCATTTCTTCGTATAAGGAATCTCTTTCGGATTCTCTTATTTTTTGTACGATAACTTGTTTTGCCGTTTGTGCCGCAATTCTTGAAAAATCGTCAGTATCTAAAGGAATTTTTATTTCTTCGTCGATTTTTGCAGATTTGGAAACTTTTTTTGCATCTTGAAGAGTTACTTCCAATAAAGGATTGGAAACTTCTTCAACAACTTTTTTTATTACACATGCCGACATTGCTCCGGTTTCAGGATCAACTTTAGCTTCTACATTTACAGCTTTTCCGACATGTTTCTTATATGCGGATACTAAAGCATTTTCTATAACATGTAAAATTTCCTCTTTTGAAATTTTCTTCTCTTTTTGTATTGTTTCGAGTGCATTTATAAGTTCACTAGACATACTTCCTCCATTAATTTTCTGAATCTACTTGTGCTCTTACTATATTTAATATTTCTATTTCTACTATACCGTTTGTTACATCATCAACTACTATTTTATTGTTTGCAACAGCAACTAACTGACCTTTGAAATGTTTTTGGTTGTTTATTGCTTTTGCGGTTGTAACCTTTATGCAAAATCCTTTAAATCTCAAAAAGTCTTTTTCTTTCTTTAAAATTCTGTCTATTCCGGGGGATGATATTTCTAAAATGTAATGATCTTTTATCGGATCATTTTTATCAATTTCATCTCCGAACAAGTGACTCATTTTTGTACATAAGTCCAAATTTACGCCATCAGGACTATCTATATAAATTCTTAAAATGTTTTCACCGTTTTCTCTTACATATTCAATATCGACAATTTCAACATTTTCTTTTTCCGCTAAAGACGAAATAATTTTTTCTATTTGTTCAGATATATTCATAAATCTCCCTATAAAAACTAAAGGTGACCAACATCGGCCACCTTTGAACTTTGTTAATTATACTAAATTAAATTGAAATATTGCAAATAATATGAAACTTCCATATTTTCGCTGCTACCCTTTTTGATATTGATTTTAATGTTGTAATTTTTGTAAAATCAATGAAAGTTAAAAATAATATTGTTTATTTTAAAGTAAACAAAAACTAGTTAGGAGTGTAGCAAAATGGCCACAAAAAAAGTAAAAAAAGTTGTAAAAGCAGAAAGTTCATCAGCAGTAAAACCTGTTGCAAAGAAAAAAGTTGTTGCAAAGAAAAAAAGTTCTGTTTCTAAATCTGCTTCATCGAAAAAAGTAATTTCTTCCGTAAAGAAAGATAAAGAATTGGAATCTAAAAAGAATTCTTATGTTATAGTTGATTATCCTGTTGAAAATGAAACAATCGCAGGAAATAATTACGTTTTGAGAATCGGTGCTTCAACCGATGGTTATGTTGAAGTATCTTTTAATTCAGGTGAATGGTTACCTTGCAGATTTGCATCCGGATATTGGTGGTTTGATTGGAATTATTTTAAATCAGGAAATGTAACAATTGCAGCAAGAATAGTTGGAAGCGACGGAAAAGTTGTAAAACTTTCTGATATAAGAAAATGCAAAGTTTCTTAATCTAAATATAGAAAGACAGTAACCCTAATAGTATTTATTCTTATCAGATAACAATAATCATTATTGTTACAATGTCTTGTTTGAAAGAACAGAGATATTGAATAGTAGTGGTGTGTTATCTGGTAAGATAATTTCAACAAAAATCTTTTCAGGAAAAACAAGTAATGTACTTAAAAAAATTGGAACTTTGTGGATTTAAATCTTTTGCGGACAAAACCGTTTTAACTTTTGAAAAAGGTGTATCTGCTATTATCGGACCAAACGGTTGCGGTAAATCTAATATATCCGATTCTATCCGTTGGTGCCTCGGAGAAAAAAGAACAAAATCAATGAGAACTAAAGCAATGCAGGATGTTATTTTCGGCGGAACGAAAACCAGATCTGCCGCAGGTATGGCTGAAGTAACATTGGTATTTGATAATTCACAAAATATGATTCCGATTGATTATTCCGAAGTTGCGATTACAAGAAAATTATTTAGAAGCGGCGAGAGTGAGTACTTTATAAATAAAACTCAATGCAGACTTAAAGATATAATAGATTTGTTTTTGGATACCGGTATCGGAACCGGCGGATATTCTATTATAGAACAGAACAAGGTTGAAGAACTTGTTATGGCAAACCCGGAAACAAGAAGAGAATTTTTTGAAGAAGCTGCCGGTGTTGCAAAATATAAAGTTAGAAGAGAAGATACTTTACACAGACTTAAAAATATAGAAATCGATTTGTCCAGATTGGAAGATTCTTTAAAAATATTTGAAGGACAAATAAAACAATTAGATCAACAAGCAAAAAAAGCAAAACAATGTAAGAAATATAAAGAAGATCTTGCTAAATATGAAATAGCTGAAGTAGTTAATAATTTGGCAAGAGGATATGAAGAAATAGAAAAATTAAAAACTCAAATTGAACCTAAAGTAAGAGAATATGAAACTACAAATGTTACATTGCATCAACTTGAAGCCGAACAACAGGATTTAAGACTTGCCCAAACTGAAAACAATGAAAAATATATTGCATTAAATTCCGAATTTTCGGATTTAAAAACAGAATCTGCATTGGCAGATGCCAATATTAAAAATTTACAACAAAAAGATGCGGATTTAATTCAGGAACAAGACAGATTAAGAGTAGAAATAGAGGATGCTCAAGAAAAAATATTGAAGTACGAAGAAGATTTGAAGAATGTAAATACCGCAGATGATGGTATAGAAGCTGAAGTAGAAAAATTAAAACAGGAAACGGAAGCAAAACTTGAAAAATATAATTCGATAAAACAACAAGTTACCGATTTGGAAACACAAGAAGATCAGTCAAGAACAAAACTTGATGATATTGATCAAAAGAAAGACACGCTTATAAATTCAAAAACCTCAATAATTCAAGAACAGGCAGATGCCGGTGCAACTGTAGCTTCAATAGATAGAAATATTGAAAGATTAAATAATGATGTTGCTCCCGCAAATCAAGAAATAGCAGCTTTTGAACAAAAGTTGCAAGAGGCTCAAAATTCTTTAAAAGAAATAGAAACAAAAGTTGAAGCAAGCAAACAGGTAGTTTTAAACATAGATACGGAAATAGAATCTTTAAAAGATAAAGAGATTGAATACAATAAAAGAATTGCCGGATTGGAATCTAAGATAAGCACCATTAAAGAAATGGATGCAGAAAATCCTATAAAAGCGGCAATAAATGCCGTAAAAAGTTTAGGCTACATTAAATATAGTGTAGGAGAAATAATTTCTCCGGATTTAGATAGAATTGATATTGTTGCAAATGCATTGGGTGATAAAATCGATTATCTCATTTGTGACACTATGCAACAAGCCGAAGATGCTATAAAATATTTGTTGGATAATAATTTATGCAAGTTATCATTTTTGGTATCTGAAAATATTCCGAAGGATATTGTCGTTCAAAAAAGTACCGATAGTGCAATAGAATTGTTTAAAATGCTCAATTGCTTACCGGAATATGAAAATGTCGGAAAATTTATTTCCGACGGTATATTTATAAATAATAATAAAATATACTCGAAAGCCGTGGTTTCGGGCGGAGCAAAAAATGTGTCCGATAAACCTGTTCTTGTTGAAGAACAAATAAAGAAAATACAAAAAGAAATAGAAAGTGCAAAACAAGAATTAGAAAATTTAAGTAAAGAAATCGATAACAAAGAAGATACAAAATTAAATATAAGTTTTGAAGATAGAGATAATAATAATTTAAAGATAAGAATCGGCGCACAAATAGAAAACTTACAAGAAACCATAAAACAAAGAAAAGCAGATATTTCCGATACTGCAACCGAAATAGAAAATTTACAAAAAGAAAAAGTTGAAAAGCAACAAATTCTTGATACGGTTAATGAGAAAATAGCAGATATTGATCAGCAACTTTCCGATATGGAAACCGAAAGTATAACTTTAAACGAAACCTTAAGTAAAGTTGAGCAGGAAATTGATGCATTGAGAAATCAAGAAGAACAAGCAAATCAAGAATATATAGATTCTTCAAATAATTATGAAAGAAGAAAAAGTGATTTGGAACATAGAGCCACCGGTCAAAAATATATTACCGACAACATAGATAACTTAAAATCTCAAATAGAACAAAAAACGAACAGAACTGCAGAAATTGAAACAGAACTCCAAAATATTCAAACAACGCAGGGAACAGAAACATCAAATATTCAAAAATATAGTGAAGCAATGACACAAAAAGAAACAGAACTTCAAATTGTTATCGGCGACAGAGACAGAATACAAGGGGAAATAGATGCAAAAGAAGCTGTTATTTCCGAAACGAGAACAAAAGTTGCTCAATTAAACGACGAAGTTAATGCTTTACAGTCGGATCAAAGAAGTTACAATACGCAAAAAGAATTTTTGGAAAATCAAATAAAAGAAACTTATGGTAAAACTTACGAAGAAATAAAAGATCAATATATCGGTGTTGAAGTTGATAAAGAAGAAATTGCAAGACTTAAGAAAAAAATAGAAAGTTTCGGAGCTATTAACTGGAGTGCCGAAGAAGAATATGAAAGTTTGTCTCAAAGATACGATTTTATTCAAAGTCAACAAAAAGATTTGTTGAAAGCTAAACAGGATTTGGAAGAAACGATTAAAAAAATAAATGAAACAACTATTGTTAATTTTAAAAAGACTTTTGATGCGGTTAGAGAAAATTTCAGAATTTTATACAAAAAAGTTTTTGGCGGCGGAGATGCAGACCTTATTTTGACGGATGAAAACAATTTGTTGGAAAGCGGTGTTGATATTAAAGCGCAACCTCCTGGGAAAAACGTTAAAAATATTATGCAATGTTCCGGAGGAGAAAAGGCATTTACCGCAGTTGCACTTTTATTTTCGTTCTTTATGGTAAAGCCTTCACCGTTTTGTATACTTGACGAAGTAGATGCTCCTTTTGATGATGCAAATGTGGGAAGATATAATAACATTATAAGAGAATTTGCTCAAAAAACTCAGTTTATGGTTGTTACACACAATAAGAGAACTATGGAGATGGCAGATACTCTTTATGGCGTTACCATGGAGCAGCAAGGAGTTTCGAAGATAATATCGGTAAGAATGAATAAGGACAGCGAAAAGGAAATAGATCAAATTTTATCAAAAAAATAATGGTTAAAAAATGTTAAAAACAATAGTTTCTGCTTATCATTGTGATGATTATGATAAAGACAATGTTTACAATATTGTTGAGAACATAATAAAATCTTTCGGTAATATATCTGATATTATAAAACCCAATACAAAAATCCTAATAAAACTTAATTTATTAAGTGCATACACTCCGGATCAAGCAATAACAACTCATCCCGAAATAGTTAGAGCAGTTATAAATATTATCAAAAAGGCAGGAGCAATTCCTATAATGGGGGATAGTCCCGGAAATTTGACACACGGAATTGAATATATTTGGGATAAAACAGGTATGCTGCAACTTGCAAAAGAAGAAAATGTTGAACTTATAAATTTTGAAGCATGCGGCTGTGTTGAAGTATCAATTCAACATCCTAACATAAAACAAATTTATATTACCAAAGCAATAATGGATTGTGATGCAATAATAAATTTACCGAAATTAAAAACTCATACTTTTATGGGGTTTACTTGCGGTGTTAAAAATTTTTATGGTATTATTCCGGGGGTTAGAAAAGCGGAATATCACAAGCTTGCACCTACTCCGAAAGATTTTTCATATTTGTTATCCGAAATTTACAGAATGGTGAAAGAAAAGTTATTGTTTACCATAGTTGATGGAGTTTACGGACTTGAAGGAAATGGGCCGAGTTTAAGCGGACAAAAAAGGAAATATGGAATAATTGCAGGAAGTCAAGATACAGTCATGTTAGATACTTTTATTCTCGATAAAATGGGAATAAAATCAAGGAACAATGTTTTGTTAAAACCTTTAAAAGAAAAGAAATTGGGAGATACAAATTTACAAAATATGATTTATGTCGGGGATAATGTTTCCGAATTCAATTTCGGTAAAACAAAACTTCCGGTTACAAAATTTTTAACTTTATTACCGTCGTGGCTTGCAAGATTTATTACAAAATATGCCGGTAGATTATTTTGGGTAAAGCCCAATATAATTGAAAGTAAATGCGTTGGATGTTTGCAATGTATGAAATCTTGTCCGGTAAAAGCAATAGTAAAAGATAAAGATGGTGTAAAGCCTGTTATACAAAAAGAAAAATGTATAGGTTGTTTTTGTTGTCATGAACTATGTCTTCATAAGGCGGTAGAAATAAAAGAAAGTTTTGTAGCAAGTTTTTTTATGAATAAAAATGAAAAAAAATAAAAAGATTCAACATTACATAGAATATATATCTTTAAAAATGCTTATTTCTTTCTTGCATTTGTTTTCGATAAATGCTGCAAAAAAAATAGGATTTTTTTTAGCTGATATT